>SAMEA104315423__coassemble_2074_pt1 | contig 18133 bp, 10 predicted proteins | sample SAMEA104315423__metabat2_low_PE_023 | metagenome-assembled genome bin SAMEA104315423 (sample SAMEA104315423) | gut metagenome | biome: Monkey gut; feature: monkey-associated habitat; material: faeces | place: China | collected 2013 | reverse complement strand
ATTCTATGTTTCTATCATAGTGTTCTCTCAATAATTGCATGCCCTGTTCATAGTTCTCTTTACAATCTTGAAATCTCTCTCTATCTGCATATAGTTCATGTTCCCATTCTATTTTACTAATCAGCTTTTTGTTTTTTTCATCACTATCCAACGGACTATTAATTATTTCATCCTTTTGCACATCAAAATTCTGTTTAAAACTATTTAAAGGAAACTTTTTTCTCAAAAAGTACAATGACTCTTCGGCATTATACTGATCATTCAAACTCAAGTCCGACTGATGGATATTTACACCATCATACTTCATCAACCAACTCAACACATTCTCCATATTTATTATCTTGTCGAATTCTGCTACTATATCTCTTATACCAGTCCTCATTTCCCCTATGATTTCATCCATTGTCTCTTCTTTGTAATAATACATTTTTAGATCTCTTGGATATTCTATTACCTGATTTGGGAAATTCTTTTCTCTATAATATCTTGTATAATCCACCAACCAATCACTATTGTGTCTAGGTGTCACAGAAAGGTTAATCTCCTGTCTGTATACAGTTGCTATCCCACATTCCAGATGTGCTACCTTGTACCCATCTTTTGCTGACATGCCAGTATCAAGTGTTAAAATATGCAATATCTCATCATTCACAACCCTAACAAAATACGGCTGTCTTCCCTTCACTTTGATAAATCCAAGTGATGCCAACCTTTCTTTATAATATTTCACAAACTCCCTCTGAATATTTCTTGCCATTCTTCTCTCCTATTATATCCTTTCATTTATTATCGGTTTTAGATAACCCTCATGCACTTCAAGCTTTACCCTGCCACCTCCTCATATAATCAAGTCTTTTTTTGTTGAAATTACAGGCTTTTTCAGCCTTATATATCTCAGTGAATAAGCCAGAGCTATGAACATTTCGATGTATCTGGTACTGAAATAGTGGTTTATAGGTATACGAAATAAAACGTCTTTAGTTTACGCTTTACTGGCCTTGTGTATACCCTTTCCTCTATGGCAGCTAACCTCCTATATCCACCAAGATCATCTCCGTCTCCGGAGGTCCTAACTTCCTTCGTCCTGCCTGCCCATAACCAGGGTGTCAGCTATGCTCCTTCGCGGGGTCTTGCCCCATGGTGTCTATTTCTGCCGACTACTGGCTCATTCTTTGTTTTTTGATTACTGACTCGCTTACTGTTCCAGCACTGTGTTCTGTGGACGTTATCTGTTACATACTAAGGCAACTAATCAAACAAATCTGTGATATCTCTTCTCTCCACGGCAATTCCAATACCATTGAGATATTCTATGTTTCTATCATAGTGTTCTCTCAATAATTGCATGCCCTGTTCATAGTTTTGCTGATTAATTTGCATTTCTGCCCTATCTTTATATAGTTCGTTCTCCCATTCTTTTACTTCTTTTAACTCTTTTTCTTTTTCATCACCGACCAAAGGACTATTAATTACTTCATTTTTTAATTCTTCAAAATTTTGCTGAAATGCACTTAACGGAAACTTTTTTCTTAAATAGTATAACGATTCTTCTGCTATACAATCATCAGTCAAACTCCAGTCTGACTGTATGATATTGCCTGGGTTATATCTCATCAACCAATTAAGCGTGTTTTCCATGTTTTGAACATTATCAAATTCTTTAATCATATCACTTATCCCTATCCACATTTCCCCTATGATTTCATCCATTGTCTCTTCTTTGTAATAGTACATTTTTAGATCTCTTGGATATTCTATTACCTGATTTGAGAAATTCTTTTTTCTAAAAAATTTTGTATAATCCACCAACCAATCATTATTATGTTTAGGTGTAACAGAAAAATTAATCTCCTGCCTGTATACAGTTGCTATCCCACACTCCAGATGTGCCACCTTGTAACCATCTTTTGCTGACATGCCAGTATCAAGTGTTAAAATATGTATTATTTCATTATTTACTAACCTAACAAAATACGGCTGTCTTCCCTTCACTTTGATAAATCCAAGTGATTCTAGCCTTTCTTTATAATATTTTACAAACTCCCTCTGAATATTTCTTGTCATTCTTCACCTCTACTAACTGACGAGCACCAACCACTAATTATTTTACCTTATACACACAATCACAAGAATAATATCGATATATCTTTTTCTTCCACTAAAACTCCTACACTGTTTAAATACCTCACATTATGATAATAGTGTTCCTTTAACAAACTAATTGCTCTTGTGTAATTTGTTTCGTTAGTAATCACCTTTTCTCTTCCTTCAAACATTCTTTTATTCCAATTTTTAACATCTTGTATTTTTTTTACTTTTCTCTCTTCATCCATATGACCCTTTACCAAATCTCCTATTATCTCTTCAAATGCTTTTTCAAATTTATAATATCCATAATTTTTTCTCATATAATATAAAGACTCCTCTGCAACATAACTATCATCTATTGCCCATTCAGACTGGATTATATTTCTACTGTCATATTTTAATAACCATCTCATTACAGAATCCATATCTATAATTTTATCAAGTTCACCTACAATATTCATAATACCTTCTTCAACTGATTTCAACGTTTCATCCATATTGTCTTCATTATAATAGTAAATTTTCAAATCTCTCGCGCCATCGAATGCCGGATATACCGAATCCTTTAACTCCATCAATTTACCATAAGTTACAAACCAATCTCCATTATGTCGTGGAGTCGTCTCAAAATTTATTTCTTGTCTATATACCGTAGCTACCGCGCATCTAAGAGTAAATGCTTTATATCCTTGCTCTGATGAGTTTTCACCATATGGTGCTATAATATGCAATATCTCATCATTTATAACCCTAACAAAATACGGCTGTCTTCCCTTCACTTTGATAAATCCAAGTGATGCCAACCTTTCTTTATAATATTTCACAAACTCCCTCTGAATATTTCTTGCCATTCTTCTCTCCTATTATATTCTTTCATTTATTATCGGTTTTAGATAACCCTCATGCACTTCAATCTTTATCCTGCCACCTTCTTCTACATTATATCTGAGAAGAAAAGCAAGTACAATACAGCACGCATTAACGACATTATTTCTTCATAAACGACATGTTTTCACTTTTGGCAATCTAATATCAGGTGGCACACATGCAAACAAAGGGCTGCCGGAATCTTACGCGAATTCCGGCAGCCCCTGCTGCATTTTATCATTATGAATATATTACTTATCCAGTGAAACCTTAACCTTCTTAAGCTTCCAGATCTGCTTAGCATACTCCTCGATAGTTCTGTCTGATGAGAACTTGCCAGCGCATGCTGTGTTGAGCATAGCCATCTTTGCCCAGCCCTTCTCATCCTGGTATGCTTCGTTAACCTTCTGCTGAGCCTCTGCATATGAATCGAAGTCCTTGAGGATGAAGTATACATCTTCCTTTGTGAGAGAATCATAGAGATCTCTGAATCTGTCCGGATCATCCTTTGCATAAGTACCATCGATAAGCTGTGTGAGAACTCTTCTTACAGCCTGGTTGTTGTTGTAGATATCCATTGGGTTGTAGCCGCCCTCGCGCTCATACTTCATAACCTCTTCTGCTGAAAGTCCGAAGATAAATGCGTTCTCGATGCCAACTTCCTCAACGATCTCTACATTTGCTCCATCCATGGTTCCAAGTGTAGGTGCACCGTTCAGCATGAACTTCATGTTACCTGTACCTGAAGCCTCTCTTGAAGCTGTTGAGATCTGCTCTGATACATCTGCTGCTGCGAAGATGATCTCGGCATTGGATACTCTGTAGTTCTCTATAAATACAACCTTGATCTTGCCTTCGATTGAAGCATCGTTGTTGACAACATCTGCAACTGAGTTGATGAGCTTGATGATAAGCTTAGCTCTCTTGTAGCCTGCTGATGCCTTTGCTCCAAAGATGAATGTTCTTGGGTACATATCAAATTCTGGCTCTGTCTTCAGTCTGTTATACAGATGCATAACATGAAGAATGTTCAGAAGCTGTCTCTTGTACTCGTGAAGTCTCTTAACCTGTACATCGAAGATCGAACGAGGATCTACATCCACATTGTTATGCTCCTTGATGTACTTTGCAAGACGGATCTTGTTCTGGTACTTGATGTTCATGAACTCATGCTGGCACTTCTCATCATCCACATATACCTTAAGTTTCTTAAGGTGTGAAAGATTTGTGATCCACTCGTCACCGATCTTGTCTGTGATCCAGTTCGCAAGAAGTGGGTTAGCATGGAGCAGGAAACGTCTCTGAGTGATACCATTTGTCTTGTTGTTGAACTGCTCTGGTCTCATCTCGTAGAAGTCCTTAAGCTCTCTCTCCTCAAGGATCTTGGTATGAAGAGCTGCAACACCGTTTACTGAGTAAGAACCTGCAATTGCAAGATGAGCCATCTTAACCTGGCCATCGTACAGAACTGCCATATTCTTAACCTTATCCTGGTTGCCCGGATACATCTCCTGGATCTTGAGAACGAATCTTCTGTTGATCTCCTCAACGATCTGGTAGATACGTGGAAGTAATCTTGAGAACAGCTCGATAGGCCACTTCTCAAGTGCCTCTGCCATGATCGTATGGTTGGTGTATGCACATGTTCTTGTTGTGATATCCCATGCGTCATCCCACTCAAGACCTTCCTCATCCATGAGGATTCTCATGAGCTCGGCAACTGCTACTGTTGGGTGTGTATCATTCATCTGGAATGTCACCTTCTCTGGCAGCTTGTGGATATCCTTGTTGAGCTCCTTGAACTTGAGGATTGCTCTCTGTACTGAAGCTGAGATGAAGAAATACTGCTGTCTCAGTCTCAGTTCCTTACCTGCGTAGTGATTGTCATTTGGATAGAGAACCTCGACAATAGTCTTTGCAAGGTTCTGCTGCTCTACTGCCTTCTCATACTCACCCTTGTCAAATGAGTCAAGGCAGAACTCCTGGATTGCCTCAGCATCCCAGATTCTAAGTGTATTTACAACGTTGTTGCCATATCCGATGACTGGAAGGTCATAAGGTACGGCACGAACTGACTGATATCCTTCCTGTATAAAGTAGTTTCTGCCATTCTTGTTCTCAACTCTGACATATCCACCGAACTTAACCTCAACAGCGTACTCTGAACGCTTTACCTCGAATGGGTTGCCGTCCTTGAGCCAGTCATCCGGCATCTCTACCTGATAACCGTCTTTGATTCCCTGCTTGAACATACCATACTTGTATCTGATTCCACATCCGTATGCAGGATAACCAAGAGTTGCTAATGAATCAAGGAAGCAGGCTGCAAGACGTCCGAGACCGCCATTACCCAGAGCGGCATCAGGCTCCTGATCCTCTATAAAGTTCAGATCAAATCCTAATTCATCAAGTGCTTCCTTAACTGCATCGTAGTAGGTCAAGTTGATAAGATTGTTACCGAGTGCTCTACCCATAAGGAACTCCATAGACAGATAGTAAACTGTCTTGACGTTCTTCTTCTCATACTCCTTGTGTGTAGCAATCCATCTGTCAATGATGTCGTCCTTTACTGCGTAGCTGACTGCCTGGAATACCTGCTGTGGAGTAGCCTCCTCGATAGGCTTGCGGAAAAGGGTCTTTACGTTAGTAATGACTTCCTTCTTGAAGCCTTCCTTATCGAAATCTGCTAACATCTTCATCTGATTCATTCCCTCCTTGGATAAATAGATATATTTTATTTCCATTTTCACTGTTTCATTCTATCATCAACCCTTTTTTTTAACAATACATGAGGAAAAATTTATTAAATGACAACATAAAATTAGACTATAGTCAAATAGAATTTACAGTTTTTTTACATTAAACGGCGATAAATGTCTGATAATATCGAAACATTATGCTATATAAGGCACGAACGAACCCCCTGGGAGTCGCCTCTCCCAGGGGGTTTTTATCTAACTTCTACCGTATCCACCAGGCATGCAGCACACGCAAGGCATACCGCTTACACAACATGACATGAGTGTACATATAGTACAAAGGTTATTGCAGAACTTTCCGCCGGTCGGCATATCCATTCCATATCCGGCACCTCTGTCCATGTACCACTGGCGTCCGCTCTTGATGGCCTCATATGCCTGTCGGTACTCCTGATTGCCCGGGTCAAGCTCCATGGCGCGCTTTATCATCTCCATGGCCCTTATCTGATTGCCAAGTCCGGCGTTGCACACACCACTGTAATAATGCCATCTGGCATCGTGGTTATCTATCTGATTGAGGACGTTCTTCGCCTCCTCATAGCTTCCGCTGTTCATGTAGTTCTTCGCCGCCTGAAAATACCTGGAATCCTTGTCATTCGGATCGTAATCATTCTGTCTCTGATATCCTCCAAAGCCAAATGGGCCAAATCCTCCGAAACCGCCAAATGGATCGTCGTACTGTCCGTAACCTCCTGACGAACCACCATAAGAGTTTCCGCCATAAGAACCGCCAGAACCATAACTACCGCCGTAACCCTGCGAGCTTCCGGTTCCATATCCACCAGCACCACCGTAACTTGCACGGTCGGCCTCACCACTCACAATGGACTTGTACGCCTGCTGTATCTCCTTGAACTTTTCCTCAGCCTCATCCTTGTGGGGATTGTTGATATTTGCATCCGGATGATACTTGCGGCTCAGCCTTCTATATGCTTTTTTCACTTCTTCTTCGCTGGCACCTCTTTTGAGTTCCAGTACCTCGTAAGGATCCTTCATAATCTGTTCCCTATCCTTTTCACCAGACCATTTATAATCGTCTTTGACTAGGCCTAGTGCTATAATCAAATAATCTTCTATTTGATGACGTTTTTATTTATCTGCATTTTCACCATCTGTATTTTTATCTTCTGCGCATCCACATCTTCTGTTCGTAGTTGCATAATACGCTTCCCATATCCCTGAGTATATTATATTCCTGAGTATTCCTACATTCTCAATAATAGGAAGCATCTCATACTCCTTTGCAAGCGGAGCCACCATCATCATCAGAACGTCCTTCGTCCACTCTGCAAGCTCCTGCCATTTGCCCGGTTCTATGGGCGAATCCACACCCACTGATTGTACATCAACATCCAGCTCATGTGCAAGTCTGCATACAAACGGATTGTAATTTCCTGCTCCTATATCCTTTTCTATATCGTCATATGCATCCATTATGTAGACAAATTTGCCCAGATAATAGCCTATCGTCCTGAGATAAGATTCCCACTCATCATGATTCGGCGCACAGATCTCTGCCATGATATTGCCAAAATGCCCCGACAATGCATCCATATCGTCAGATCCCGCATCCTCCAGCTCGCTTATCGCCTTGAGGTTCTCCACTATGATGCGAATCTTCTGTGAATAATCTTCCTTGAGTCTCCTGCCATTTTTCCCGGCGAACAGCACATCTGCATAAAGCTTCCTGGTAAACATATGCTCATCATCCCAGTCATCTATACATTTATAATAGGTAAGGATCACGTTCATGTCAGCAACATAGTCTGTATACTCATTCTGTACATAAGTATGCTTTGATGCCGGGTGTGCGATGCACCTTCGGCTGCCCGAAAGCTTCTCCGGTTCATATAGCCCTGTCAGAAGAAGTACCAGAAATGTCATGTCGTAGCTGAGGCTGATCTGTCCTCTGGCACCATATCTGTCCTTCAGCGATTTGCACAGGCCGCAATAATACTTACGGTATTCATCATATTCTTTCATCTTAAGCTCAGGCTGGTTCACCACTATATATCCAAACATCTCTCAATCTCCACACTATATTCCAACATAAGACTTTATCCGTCTGCGCTGTTACTATGACTTCTTCACAAATCTGTTGCCGCACTTAGGGCATCTGATTTCTATCTTGCCCTTTCCTCTTGGCACTCTGATCATCTGCTGGCATTTGCTACAGACAAATATCTTGTATTCCTTGCCGGCTTCCTTCTGTTTCTTCGCGCGCTTGAATATATTTCTCACGCCCGCGGTATGCTCCATGAACCATCTGTTCTGCGCCGCGCGCTTGTCATAGTTCTTGGACATGATCCTGACATATCCATATATGAACATGAGAAGTCCAAGGAAATAAAATATCCCTGTCTTGATAAATGCATCCAGCACCATAAATATCAATCCGCCCCAGGTAAGAAATGATGACAACTGATCGTTGCCGTACCTGGATCTCATAAATCTTATAAATTTGTCTTTCATAATCACCATTCTCCTCGTAATTTCCTAAATATTATATATAAAGATACCTGATATTCCAAGTCTCCCATTTCGTATCGGGGGTCAGGCACCTCCGTCCCCAGGCTACATTGTCTCCAGTTTCTCTGCGGATTCCTGAAGCTGTCTGTACGCTTCCTTCATCCTGCCCATCTCCACGTCATCTACATAATTCATGTCTGTTCGTGTCACAAGCTTCCTCAGATACTCGCAGTCGCTCTTGATCCGTTTCATTTCCTTTTTATCAAGCTGTGCGCCCTTGGTCTCAAGAAGATTCTCTACCTTATATACATACGCCTCGGCCTCGTTCATAATGTCTTTGAACTCTCTGGCTCCAGCCACATCATCCTCGTACTTCTTCGCATCCTCCCTGGCTCTGCGGATCTCCTCCTCCGAAAGGTTGGTGCTGGATGTGATCACTATCTGCTGTTCCACACCCCTGCCCAGATCCTTAGCTGAGACCTTGAGAATACCATTTGCATCCATGTCAAATGTGACCTCGATCTGAGGAACGCCCGCCATGGCTCTCTTGATACCGCTGAGTCTGAAGTTGCCTAGCAGCTTGTTGTCCCTTGTGAAATGCCTCTCGCCCTGGTATACCTTAATCTCGACATCCCTTTGGAAATTGCCCGCCGTGGTAAATATCTTTGATGCTCTGGTCGGAATGGCTGAATTTCTCGGAATGATGACATTTGCCACGCCTCCAAGGGTCTCGATGGACAGCGAGAGAGGCGTCACGTCCATGAGGAGAATGTCATTCACCTTGTTCGACACGGTGAGCTCGCCGCTGAGCTTGCTTCCCTGAACCGCCGCACCCATGGCAACGCACTCGTCCGGGTTCATATTCTTGGATGGCTCCCTGCCGGTTATGGCACGAACCTTGTCCACGACCGCCGGTATACGGGTGGATCCACCCACCAGCAGCACTTTATCTATCTGATTTCTCGTTATGCCCGCATCGGACAGCGCCTGATTCACAGGTCCCGCCGTTCTCTCCACCAGATCATAGGTGAGCTCGTTGAACTGCTCCCTTGTTATCGACATATCCAGATGCACCGGCTGATTCTTCACCGTCGATATAAATGGCAGATTGATGTGTGCAGTCTGTGCAAATGAGAGCTCCTTCTTGGCATTCTCACAAGCCTCCCTCACTCGCTGGGATGCCGTGATATCCTTCGCCAGATTGACCTTTGTCTCCTTTTTAAAGGTCTTGATGACGTAGTCCAGCAGTCTCTCATCAAAATCATCTCCGCCCAGATGATTGTCTCCCGCGGTGGCAAGAACCTCTATGACGCTGTCCCCTATCTCTATAACAGATACATCAAATGTTCCTCCACCCAGATCGTATACAAGTATCTTCTGCGCCTGGCCATTGTCAAGGCCATAGGCAAGAGCCGCCGATGTAGGCTCATTTATAATTCGGAGCACATTCAGCCCCGCTATTCTTCCGGCATCCTTGGTCGCCTGCCTCTGGCTGTCGTCAAAATAAGCCGGGACTGTTATAACTGCATCAGATACCGGTCCGCCCAGATAACTCTCAGCATCGCTCTTCAGCTTTGCAAGTATGATGGCGGATATCTCCTGCGGCGAATAATCCTTGCCGTCTATCCTCTTTCTGTATGTTGTTCCCATCGCTCTCTTAATGGATGTGATAGTTCTGTCCACATTCACAGTCATCTGTCTCCTGGCAGCCTCACCCACCAGTCTCTCGCCATTCTTGGTGATGGCTACTATGGAAGGTGTGGTCCTGCCACCCTCCGAATTCGGTATGACGGTTGGCTGATCGCCCTCAAGCACTGCCACACAACTGTTTGTTGTTCCCAGATCTATTCCTATTACTCTGCTCATATATGTCAACCTCTCTGTTATGGTATTCTGATCCACTCATGGGGACGGAGGGGACAGGCACCTCCGTCCCCATCTATCGTATATAATAACCATCACTTATGAACATAATTTGGACAAAAAATAAAGTAAGTATAAAGTTCGGTTAAGAGAGTATAAAAAAGGGGACGGAGGTTTCTGACCCCTCCGTCCCCGGACTGAATATTCTACTTTGATGCTTTCTCTGCCTTGATAACCGCCTGGAATTCCTTAATATCCTTTGTGATCTCTCCGCTTAATGCCAGCAGACAGATAAGGTTCGGAATCGCCATGAGTGCATTCGCTATATCTGAGAAGTTCCATACAAGATCCAGTGATATCGTCGCACCTACGTATACAACGAGCGAGAACACTATCCTGTATATCATATTGTACTTGTGCGACTTGAACAGGTACTCGAACGCCTTCTCTCCGTGATACTCCCATCCAAGAATCGTGGAGAATGCGAAGAGCACAATTCCTATAGTTACGAGCCAGCCTCCCGCCTTGCCAAGTGCAGAGCCAAATGACAGGATCGTGAGAGCCGCACCTTTTATGACTGTTGAGCAGGCAAATGTTCCATCCTCAGCAAATGTATAATGGTTTCCGGCTGCATCAGTCCATGTACCGGTAAGACTTCCTATGGCCGCCTGACTCTCCTCCACCACAAGCTCACTTGCAAGCTTTGTATTTTCATCCTTGTTGAGTTCGTCGGATGAAAGAACAGAAAGAGTCAGTGTATTTGACGAATTGGATGTATCTGTCAGAATGAGCTGGTCATCTGTGAATTCATATGTATAATCCGTCGTGGTAATCTTGTTGTCAGAATCAACAGCCTCCACAATAACATCCGTCCCGCTCACCTGATAGCTGCCCTTCGTGCTGTTCTCCGTGATTCCAAGCACACCCGATGATGCAATACAGAGACCTGTGATGGTGCAGACTACTATAGTATCCCAGAATGTACCTGTCATATTGATGTAACCCTGACGGACAGGATTGTCTGTTGTGGCAGCTGCCGCTGTGATGGCCGCAGAGCCCATTCCGGCTTCATTTGAGAATACTCCTCTGGCAACACCGAATCTCATGGCATTCATCATAGCTGCTGTGATCGTACCACACAGACCGCCACCGACTGCCTTGACTGAGAATGCCATCTTGAATATCATGGCAACTCCTGCCGGAAGATTCTGGATATTGACGATTATTACAATAAGTCCGGCTACAACATAGAATATCGCCATCAAAGGAACAACAACTGATGACACCTTAGATATGGTCTTGATTCCTCCAACTATTATAAGAAGGGCAAAAACCGTAAGTATGATTCCTGTCACATATGTAGGCACGCTGAATGTGCTGCTAAGAGATTCAGATATGGAATTAGCCTGTGTCATATTTCCTATTCCAAATGAAGCGATGACTGCAAAGAGTGCGAACAGCCAGCCCAGCACTGCGCCGAACTTCTTATGCTTGAATGCTTTCTTCATAGTGTACATAGGACCGCCGCTCATCTCGCCCTTGGCATTCACCTCACGGTACTTGATAGCAAGCATACACTCTGAGAACTTGGATGTCAGGCCAAATGCTGCGGATATCCACATCCACACCAGTGCTCCCGGACCTCCCGATACCATGGCCGTTGCAACACCAACGATATTTCCCGTTCCTATGGTTGCAGCAAGCGCAGTGGTCAGTGCCGAAAATGGTGACACGTCTCCGGTTCCTCTGCTTTTTGTCCTTGCCTCCTTGCTAAGTGTACTCTTCAGCGCATAGCCGAGATTCCTCCAAGGAAGAAATCCTGTTCTGATCGTCAGAAATATTCCAGTTCCAACCAGAAGCACCAGCATGACTGGTCCCCAGACAAATCCATCCACTGCCGACACGATCTCATTTAACTTTTCCATACAACCGCCTCCTCTTTCCAGGTTATCCATATTATCCGACCCGGCACTCCCCTCATTTTTTGACCCGAATCAGTTTATATACCCGTAAATTTACTTTATTTTTGCCGTAAAGTCCAGAGTATTGTGGTATTATGGTTATTTTCCTTTATTAATTAAGTTATGTGGGCGGTTGGCAAAATATTATGCGGTATGGTGGTCATTTAAAATTCACCGTTATCGGGCATATCTCCGCCTTGGTTCCTACCCGCATATCGGGGCCAAACACGCCGACTCCGGATGTCACTATGTTATGCATACCGTCAACATTCAGGTAACCGCAGGAATTTTCCCACATCATCGCCACAAGTATGTTGCCTGGGAACATTTGTCCGTCATGGGTGTGTCCACACAGATCCATATCCACACCTGCCGACGACAGCGCCTCCAGCTCCTTTGGTTCGTGATCGAGAACTATGATAGGTTTTGATTTGTCCACATTTTTCGTGATCTCGTCTGCGGATTCTCTGTCTGTGACTCCATTTCCCGGTCTGTGGGCATCGCGGCGGCCATAGATGTATATGGAATCGTTTATCAGCACTCCCTCGTCGCGAAGAAGAGTGATTCCCGCCTTCTCTATAAACTCGTCCATCTCCGGGCTGCTAGTCTTCTCCTTCTGTCCGCCAAATGTAAACCCAGCAAGTATCTGCTCCTGTATATCATGGTTGCCGTAGCATGCATACACTCCATACTTTGATTTGATCCCCCGAAGTATTTTCTCAAGCTCCTCCGGCTGGTCAACGGCTTCCCATTCGTTGTCAAATATATCACCCGCTATCAGCACCAGATCTGCATCCTGCTTATTTATGGAATTCACTATTCTTTGAACCTGCCTGACGCCTATGTTGTATCCAAGATGAAGATCTGCAACCAGCACTATCTTCATGGAATCCATCTTCTGACCATTCTCATTCCGTGCTTCCTTATTGATGGTCACATCATAAGGAGTCACCCGCACAATTCTCGCATTTACCACTCCCCAGAATGATATACACATGATAAGTGTTGCGCACACACAGCCTACTATCCTGCGAACCCGCGGCACACATATCTTATCTTTGCTCACTCTGAATACATGAAGCAGTAGGAATCTTCCAAGCTCGGCTATCACTATGAAGAATATCATATAAAGCAGAACACCCAGCCAGTAATTTCCCACCAGCTTCATGCCACGTTTGAACCTTCCCTGTGGCAGGAAGAATGCGATCACCAGCGCCGACGCCAGAAATGCATATAGCACTATCGGGACTATCCAGCCCTTCTTGCCTTTGAGTTTCGGGAAATATGCCTGTACCCAGCCCTTTATTCTCCAGAACAAATATACATTTAACGCTATGTAAAAAGGTGCAATGAAAATTGCTATCATCTTTTTTCTCCTTTGTTTTTCTGACTGGCCAATATACATATTGACGGCAGTCCTTTGTACGATTTATTCATACAATAATATACTCCCAACACCACACATACACAAACTTAATAAATCGTAATTCCACCGTCATCCCCTAATATCCAAATATATTTAAAGAAAGTACAAAATTTTCCTAAATCACATAAAAATAGCCCGAAAGATACAAAATCTTTAAGATTTGTACCTTTCGGGCCGTATTCTCTTGATCAGGGATATTTTTTCCAAAATGCCTGTTTTAAACCCTAATATTATATCCCTTAGTCGTTCTTCTTCACTCCAAGAGTTACCTTCTCACCGTTGATGTTCCACTCCTTGGTGTATCCGTCAACCGAGCCGGTTATGATCTCTGTTGCCATAACGTCGCCGATGATGGCATCTGCATTTGCTGCGATGATGTCATTTGCCTTCTGGCTTCCGTCTGCGTATACAGTGATCTTGTCCATAACCTCGAATCCAGCCTCTTTTCTCATAGTCTGAACCTTGGATACTATCTCACGGACAAATCCTTCCTCAAGAAGCTCCTCTGACAGATTTGTGTCGATAACTACTGTCACACCGCCATCTGCCTCAGATACGAAACCGTCCATCTGAGCCATGTCGATCAGAAGATCAGCCTCAGTGAGTACGATCTCCTCTCCGTCTGCCTCAAACTTCAGAGCGCCCTCTGCCTTGAGCTCTGCCATGGCTGCGTTGCCATCCAGTGCTGACAGATGCTCCTTGATCTTGCCAAGGTGCTTGCCGTACTTAGGTCCGACTGTACGAAGCTGTGGCTTGAAGCTGTATGTTGTGTAAGCGCTTACATCATCATCGAACTCAACATTCTTCACGTTCAGCTCATCCTCGATGATTGCCTTCTCCTCACCGAAAAGCTTCTTGTCAGCCTTGACATACATCTTGCCGATTGGCTGTCTGTTCTTGATATTTGCTGTATTTCTTGCTGCACGTCCCAGAACTACGATCTTCAGGATCTCGTCCATAGCTACCTCGAGCTCTGGATCGATCATCTTCTCATCCACCTCAGGGAATGAGCACAGATGAACTGAGAGAGGTGCATCCTTGTCTATATTTCTAACCAGATTCTGATAAATATCCTCTGCCATGAATGGGAGCATAGGAGCTACTGTCTGTGCGATCGTAACGAGCGCTGTGTAAAGTGTCATGTAAGCATTCACCTTGTCCTGCTCCATGCCCTTTGCCCAGTATCTCTCACGTCCACGACGGACATACCAGTTACTCATATCATCCACGAACTCCTCAAGAACTCTTGTTGTCTCAGGGATCTTGTATGCGCCAAGGTTTGCGTCAACTGCCTTGACTGTTGAGTTCAGCTTGGACAGAAGCCACTTATCCATAAGTGACAACTTATCGTACTCTAGCTCATGCTCAAGTGGATTGAAGTTGTCTATATTTGCATAGAGTACATAGAACGCATATGTGTTCCACAGTGTACCCATGAACTTTCTCTGACACTCAACAACCGCATCCTCATGGAATCTGTTAGGAAGCCATGGTGCTGAATTGCTGTAGAAGTACCATCTGATGGCATCTGCACCGTACTTGTTCAGAGCATCCATAGGATCTACCGCATTTCCCTTGGACTTACTCATCTTCTGTCCGTCCTTATCCTGGACATGTCCGAGAACGATTACGTTCTTAAACGGAGCCTTGTCGAACAGCAGTGTTGAGATCGCCATAAGTGAGTAGAACCATCCTCTTGTCTGGTCAACAGCCTCACTGATGAAGTCAGCAGGGAAGTGCTTCTCAAATATATCCTGATTCTCAAACGGATAGTGCCACTGTGCAAATGGCATTGATCCTGAATCGAACCAGCAATCGATAACCTCTGTAACTCTGTGCATCTGCTTGCCACACTCAGGACACTTGATGGTTACAGCGTCGATGAACGGACGGTGAAGCTCGATGTCCTCAGGGCAGTTGTCACTCATTGAACGGAGCTCTTCCTTTGATCCGATGGCATGTCTGCAGCCGCACTCACACTCCCAGATGTTCAGCGGAGTACCCCAGTAACGATTTCTTGAAAGTCCCCAGTCCTGAACGTTCTTCAGCCAGTCGCCGAAACGTCCCTTACCGATGCTCTCCGGGATCCAGTTTACAGTGTCATTATTCTTAACCAGCTTGTCTCTGACTGCTGTCATCTTGATGAACCATGTATCTCTTGCGTAGTAGATAAGTGGTGTGTCACATCTCCAGCAGTGTGGATACTCATGCTCGAACTTAGGCGCATCGAAGAGAAGTCCCCTTGCGTCCAGATCCTTGAGTACCTCAGGGTCTGCATCCTTTACGAACATTCCGGCAAATGGAGTCTCCTCAGTGAGGTCGCCCTTGCCATCTACAAACTGTACAAATGGAAGATCGTAGTTTCTTCCGACATTTGCATCGTCCTCACCAAATGCAGGTGCGATATGAACGATACCTGTACCATCTGTCATAGTTACATAAGTGTCACATGTGATGAAGTGACCCTTCTTGTGCTGCTTCTCACATACAGGCTTTACGCACTCATAGAGTGGCTCATACTCCTTGTACTCAAGATCCTTACCAACGTATGTCTCAAGAACCTCGTATGCAGGAACTGCTGCCTGATCGTCTGCTGCTTCCTTTGCAAGACCGCCGAGAACCTTGTCTGCAAGCGCCTGTGCAAGATAATATGTGTAGCCGTCTGCTGCCTTAACCTTCACGTATGTCTCATCTGGATTTACACAGAGTGCTACGTTTGAAGGAAGTGTCCAAGGTGTTGTTGTCCATGCGAGGAAATATGCGTCCTCTCCGATAACCTTGAATCTTACTACTGCTGAACGCTCCTTGACTGTCTTATATCCCTGTGCAACCTCATGGCTTGAAAGAGGTGTACCACATCTTGGGCAGTAAGGCACGATCTTGAAGCCCTTGTACAGAAGTCCCTGATCCCAGATCTTCTTCAGCGCCCACCACTCTGACTCGATGAAGTCATCATGATATGTTACATATGGGTTGTCCATATCAGCCCAGAAACCTACCTTGCCTGAGAACTCTTCCCACATGCCTTTATATTTCCATACGGACTCCTTACATTTCTGGATAAATGGCTCCAGTCCGTACTCCTCTATCTGCTCCTTACCGTCGATTCCCAAGAGTTTTTCAACCTCGAGCTCAACAGGCAGACCGTGTGTATCCCATCCGGCCTTTCTGACTACGTTATGTCCCTTCATTGTCTGATATCTAGGGATCATATCCTTGATTACACGTGTGAGAACGTGTCCGATATGTGGCTTACCATTTGCTGTTGGAGGGCCATCGTAGAATGTGTATGTTGGCAGATCCTTTGTCTCTTCAACACTCTTCTCAAATACCTGATTTTCTTTCCAGAAGTCCAATACCTTCTGCTCTCTGTTCACGAATTCCAGTTTAGTCGAAACCTTGTCGTACATGTCGTCTTTCCTTTCTGTGATAAATATAAAAAAGCCCTTCGTCGTAATCAGGACGAAGGGCTTTGAGTTCGTTATACCACCTATTACTTACATACTAACATATGCGCTCCCCTTAACGCAGGAAATACGTCAGAGCCTACTTGATATGCCACAAATGCCTCACCGGTTATCACCGCTTTGACACCGCAGCTCTTTTGGTCTGCAACTCCAGAGTGATATTCCGAAAGTCTCTACTGTCACCGGGCTCGCACCGTCCCCGGCTCGCTGCTGATCTCGCAGACTCCGTACTGTCTCTGTCATCGTTTTTATCATCTATCCATTCCTTAGTATAGCAAGTATTTGTGGTTTGTCAATCGCTATATTTGCTGTAGACTCAACTTTATGTTGACCTGTTTTTAACCACTATTTCTTTACGACCGCACTTTTGGCTGTGCTCCATGCTCATTGGCTTTGGCTTTTTCTCAACACATACATCAAATGAACCTGTTGCATCCGAAGAATAAAAATATGTACTTATTATAAGCCATCACAGTGCTTTCTTAACTTTAAAATCACTGCAACGGCCTTTCTTATCTTAATATACATAAAGATCGTAATCCACGAGATACCACTTGCTGCCTGACTTCACTACAGTGTATGTTATCTTGCCATCTGCGTCATCTTCTGAACCCTTTATCTCGACATCCATATCGATTTCAAGACAATCATCCACTTTCATATCAACATTAAGCCTATCAAGTGTCTTATTTACATCTTCTATCTCGTCTTTTTCATACTTCTCCTCTGATCTATCCTCTATCTTGATGCTCTTTACTGTTCCAACTTCTTCCTTCATATCCTGAACGTCCTCGTTGAACTGATCCTCGACAAAGTTATCGCCCCATGTCTCGTTATAAAGCTCATAGTAGTCATCTTTCATCAGCTCAATCATGGCATCTGCATCGCCATTTTCGTATGCCTTCGCAAGCTCATCACCGATCTTTGTCGCACTTCTCTGTCCCTTACCACCAGAAAGTGCTAACACCAGCACAATAATCACGATGATTACTACTGCGACTATTCCACCAATTATCGCAACAAGCTTTTTGTTGAGTTTCATGCCCGGCTTCATGTCTGCGCCCTGAGGGACACCAGCCTGTGGTCCTGGCTGTCCATACTGGTTCTGCTGACCTGGCTGCTGGAACTGATTAAAGCCTCCGTACTGGTTGTTCTGCTGTCCTGGCTGCTGGAACTGATTAAATCCTCCGTACTGGTTGTTCTGCTGGTCTGGCTGGCCTGGCTGCTGGAACT
>SAMEA104315423__coassemble_1754_pt1 | contig 45374 bp, 33 predicted proteins | sample SAMEA104315423__metabat2_low_PE_023 | metagenome-assembled genome bin SAMEA104315423 (sample SAMEA104315423) | gut metagenome | biome: Monkey gut; feature: monkey-associated habitat; material: faeces | place: China | collected 2013 | reverse complement strand
CAAATACAATATCAAAATCCTCTGCTGCCGCTTTTCTGATCTCCATAATTATATTCTCCTTTCCATTGAACACCAGCCATGCAAAATTTGCCTTTGGCAAATGGCTGGCGCTGCATGTCAAGTTTTCATAGAAAACTTGACACATCCATTGAACACCAGCCATGCAAAATTTGCCTTCGGCAAATGGCTGGCGCTGCATGTCAAGTTTTCATAGAAAACTTGACACATCCCCGCCAACCCTCAGTCCGCTTAAACTGACTTTGCACTATCAACTAAGTTACAGCCAATGCTTACATTATAGAGTATCAAAGTGATTATTAACAGACCACCACCCATAAATTTATTATAAAATATCCCGGTAAAAAGTGAGGAGACAGATACGCACAACACTGTATCTGCCTCCTCACTTTTATATCTTTGTCTCCACATCCGGGAATTCAAGTACTATCTCGAATCCATTCTGCCACTTTGAATTTGCCGTCACTGTGATACCCAGATCATGCGCCATCTCACTGACAAGATACAGTCCCATGCCCGTTGCATGCTTCCTGTTCTCACCCGAATCACCCGTGACACCCTTCTCGAATATGTATGGCATGTCGCAGCTCTTTACACCTATGCCATTGTCACTCACGGACAGCAGCTTTTTGTTGCCCGCCGTCCAGAAGTCAAATGATATCTCCGGCTGTTCATTTGTGTATTTCATGGAATTGCTCACAAGCTGACCGAGTATAAACTGCAATCCCCTGCGGTCACTGTACACTGTTCCGTTCTCAAGACATTTTCTGACCCGTATGCCCTTCTCCTCAAGCAGTGATCTGTAGTCAGCTATCACCTCATCCACGCATTCTTCCACATCTATGCTCTCCATGAGATAATCCTTGGAATCGCTTTTCAGTCTGGCGTAGTAGAGCATCTGATCCACATAGTTCTGCATCTGGCTGGTCACATTGTCCATCTTCGTCACAACATTACGAGGCAGCTCATCTCTCCTGTTGTCCACCACAAATGTCAGCAGAGAGATGGGGGTCTTGATCTCATGTGCCCAGTTCTCCACATACTCCTGATAGTCCCTGAGCTGTCTGCCACTCTGCATCACTGAATCTCTCAGATCGTGAAGCTCCTCCGACAGCACGCTCACATATTCCTGTTCAGAAGCCCCGCACAGGCTCCTCATTTCTATCTCGCTCTGTTCATCCGGGGCAGTGACAAATCTCCTGAATGCCTCAATTTTCTTCCTGTCCTTTATACACAGCACCGAGCACACCGCCGCGAACAGTATCACAGTGAACACGCCAACCAGCACCCTTATTCTGACAAATGCCTCTGGTGCCACAAGCCACATGAAGAAGCAGAACGCCACGTCCGTCAAAAGCAGCAGACCAAGCCAGACAATATTCTGTTTTATAACAAGTCCAAATCTTTTCATATTCTCTCAATTACTCAAGCTTGTATCCAACGCCTCTTACAGCTATGATCTTTGCCTTCATATCCAGTCCCGCCATTGTCTTTTTGAGTCTTGTAAGATTCACCTGCAGGGCGTTTTCATCTATATACTCCGATGTGCCCCACACTGCTTCACAAAGCTTCTCCTTAGACACGACATCTCCTCCGCTTGTCATAAGTGTTTCAAATATACGTCCCTGATTCTGTGGAAGCACCGCAGATCTCCCATCTATATACAGAGTGTATGTCTGAGTGTCCAGAAGAAACCCTTCTCCTTCGATCAGGTTCTGTCTGCCCTCGTACCGCTTGAGCACATTTGCCACCCGGGCCAGAAGCCGCTCACGGCGGCATGGCTTCGTGAGGAATTCATCAGCGCCCAGCTCCAGCGCATGGAGCTCGTCCTTTAGCTGGTCCCTCGATGTGAGAACCAGCACAGGGACAGAGCTCCGCCTCTTGATCTCCCGGCATATGTCAAAGCCGCTCCTGCCAGGAAGATTGATATCCAGCAGAAGAATATCCGGAGCCATGTCCAGTATCTGTTCTATTATGTTGTCAAATCCATCTGGCTTAACTGCCCTGTATCCTGCCTTTGTCAGCATATCCAGAAGTTCATCGCACATGAGGACATCGTCCTCAACCACCATCACACACTTCACCGTTTACTCAACCCTTTCCGGTGTCATCATCGCCATGAGATATCTGTTGCTTGAGCGTTTCACCGCTGTCATATAGATATATTCTACCACACACAACAGGATTATCATACCCGCAGCTATGATAAGTATCTGTTTCACTCTGCCGCGCATGAATTCTGACAGGATTCCCGTGAGCAGAGCACGCACACCGAATATACTGCTGACCGCCGCCACGGAAACCGGGATTCCGAAATACCAGCCCACCTGTCTGTTTGCTGAGCTGCAGAGCATTTCGTATGTCGCGCCGAGCTTCACAAGGGTTCTGTACCTTCTGCCGGACTTTCTCTGTCCCATCAGGAACTGAACACCGATTATGGTATTTGCGATTATGAGGAACACCACCGCCAGATAAAGCGTTATATATCCTGCAGCCACCGTATAGAACATATTTCTTCCTATGTTCTGCAGATAACTCTCGCAATCAGCGTTTATGCTCTCAAAATCTATGCCGTCAAGCTTCTCATTTTCATCCATTATGGCTTTCATGAGACCCTTACCGTCCACGATATCCTTTTTGAGAATAGCATTTACATATAACTCGTAATTGTCATTTGTCAATCTGGCAAATGTATCATCGTCCACGATAAGTCCGAACGACAGGGTTATCGATGAATCTGTCACGATCTTCGTGGTCTGGACCTCTCCGATCAGATGATACTCATCTCCTCTTACATCCACCTCTGGACTCTCTGCCAATACCTCATTCAGTAAACCCCCGCGGTAATCAGTAAAGAAATCCGTATAGAGTGCCAGTTCATTTTCTCCGAGCTCCAAAGGCTCCTTTCCCGCAGCCTCAAGCACCTTGTTGTACGCACTCTCCTGGATCAGGTAAGGGTATGTCATGTAAGACATGTTATTTATAAGCACATCCCTGTCCTCTGAAGCTTTGAGTTTTTCAAGCTCAGATATGACATTCCCCACGTTCACAGCATCATCATGGGACTCATTTTCACCCATCTTTATATAACCAAGCTTCATATCGAATACGTCCGAGAAATCCTCCAACACGCCGGCTTCCTCCAGCTTCGCGCGGATATTCCTGCTGTCCGCCTCAGCGTCATCCCCATATGAGGAAAATGTATAATCGAGCACATGATCCATATTCTGTCTGGATATACATATGCCAACGCCCGAACCGCAGCAGCACAGAGCGCCGAGTATGAGTATCGAGCTTATTGCAAGCGTTCCAGATTTTGTTACTACATTTTCGTGTATCTGCCTGAAACCGAACACAGCAAGTGGTTTTGAGCCATTTGCACGTCTGGCCAGTGCATCAACAAAGAGCCTGAGACCGAAAAACAGCAGGAACATGCCAACAAATCCCAGTGTTATGGTGACCGCCATATATTTTACGCTGATCCACGAATAGCCGCCTATTCCCTGACAGTATGCAATGACCAGCGCAACAAGACCGAAGACTGCACTCACACCATACACAGGAGCCGGAAGCTGTTTCTTCTCTGTCTCCGGTGTATCTACAAGGAGATCGCCTATCTGCTTTCTTGCAAGCTTACCGCTCAGTATGAGAAATGCTGCAAGCTTTATCGCTACAAATCCAACAGTTGTCAGTATGACTGCCTGCAGTGAAAATGATACGTGATGACCTATAACGCCAAGACCTACCAGTCTGGCTGTGAGAAGGCTGACCACCTCAGACACCAGGATCGCTATAGGAAGTCCGATGAGCAGAGCCACTACGCTGCTGCCCAGATCCTCCGCCATCAGCAGGGCAAAAAGCTTTGATCTCCTCATCCCCATCATTATATACATTCCAAGTTCGTGCCTCCGTCGTTCGAGCTGGTATTTGCTTGCATAGTATATAAGAAAGAACAACATGACCAGTGAAAATACATAGAACACCGCCGCTATCTGAAGAAGACTGTTCACCGCGTCGCTTTCAAGACTTCTCAGGAATATCATCACATCCTGATGGGACAGCGCCAATATGATATAAAATGCCACTATGGACACAACCAGCGAAGCGAAGAACAGACCATTCTCTTTCCTGCTTCTCCTGCTATTCCTCATTGCGAGTTTAAAGAACATTTGCGCTGCCTCCTCCCATCTGCGCCATCAGCTTGAGTATCCTCTCATAAAACTCCTGCTGTGACTCTCTCTCCATATCTCTTCTGAGCTCATGGAATATCCTGCCATCTTGTATGAAGAGTATCCTCTTGCAGAAGCTGGCCGCATTTGAGTCGTGGGTCACCATAAGTATGGTAGTGTTGTCATCCCTGTTCAGTCCCAACAGCTTCTCCATGAGTGCCTTTGCATTTCTTGAGTCGAGTGCTCCGGTCGGCTCGTCCGCAAGAACGATCCCCGGATTAAGTATGAGCGCTCTGGCGGCCGCAACCCTCTGCCTCTGACCACCAGACATCTGCGACGGGAATTTGTCAAGCACGCTATCTATCTCCAGATATGATGAAAGCTTTTCCAGTCTGCTTCTGCTCTCATCCTCGGATACACCGTGTATTGACAACGGAACCATAATGTTCTCTCTGCCTGTTAGATTGTCCAGAAGTTCAAAATTCTGGAACAGATAACCTATCTCCCTGCCTCTGTACTGCGCAAGCTTCGCACCTTTAAGCACCTGTATCTCTTTGCCCTGGAGCTCTATGGTTCCGCTGTCAGGCTTTATGACCGTTGCGATACAGTTCAGCAGTGTGGACTTTCCCGATCCACTGCTACCCATGATGCCAAGGAACTCCCCCGGCATGACCTGAAATGATATGCCGTCCAGAGCCTTAGTCTGGTTTGGCTTTTTGCCATAGTATTTCTTCAGTGATTCTATCTTTAATAAACTATCCATATTGTTCACCTTTCTTATTTTCATGGGGCCGGAATGCTATCACGGACTTTTGCCCGTTGCCCACGTTAATACAAAAGCAGCGCCGCTCTGATATCATAATATCAGAACGACGCTGTGATTAACACTTACACCTCTTGTAAGTTTTCCTCTCGGATAATCTGTATGTTTTATTGGATCTACTCTGCATCCCCAGTCTTTGGGACCTCGTGGACATCCATGTTCTTAGGAAGCACAAGATTCAGAATGATGGCAACTATGAATACAACAGCCACACAGTTCTCAGCAAATACCGTCTGCACAATCTTAGGGAAGATCTGGATAAGGGAGCCTATTCCTGCAATTATCATCGTGCTCTGAATTTGCTGTTTTAGCTTGTTCTTTACTCATTTTCTTTCCTGTATTTTTTTGTCCATTTCAACAGAAATGATTCTACCATAGTTCGTGCAATATAGACATGTTTTTTTGTCGCTTTTTCCTATTTTTTTTAGTATAATGTAAATGCTAATTTTAAAAAATGGAGGGATAACTATGGCATGGTATGATGAAGCAGTATTTTATCACATTTATCCACTGGGACTTGCGGGAGCCCCTAAACAGAACGACTACGGTGAGCCTGTTCACCGCTTAAACACCCTGCTTCCATGGGTGGATCATATAAAGGAGATTGGCGGTTCAGCACTGTACATCGGACCACTCTTTGAGTCAGTCGGACACGGCTACGAGACTACAGATTACAAGAAGCTCGACTCCCGTCTCGGAACAAATGAGGACCTGACAGCATTTGTGGCTTACTGCCACGAGCAGGGCATAAAGGTCATTTTTGACGGAGTGTTCAACCACACAGGCCGTGACTTCTTCGCATTCAAGGACATCCAGGCAAATAGAGAGAATTCACAGTATAAGGACTGGTACTGCAACGTGAATTTCTGGGGCAACAACGAGTACAACGACGGTTTCTCTTACGACAACTGGGGAGGCTACAACCTTCTCGTCAAACTGAACCAGAGAAATCCTGCCGTTGTTGATTACATCTGCGATGTGATTCGTTTCTGGGTGAGCGAGTTCGACGTGGACGGAATCAGACTTGACGCTGCGGACGTCCTTGACTTTGATTTCATGAAGGCGCTGCGCCGCACGGCAAATGAAGTTAAGCCGGATTTCTGGCTCATGGGTGAGGTCATCCACGGCGACTACAGCCGCTGGGTAAACGGCGAGACTCTTCACAGCGTCACCAACTACACACTTCACAAGGCTCTGTACAGCGGTCACAATGACCACAACTATTTTGAAATCGCGCACACTGTAAGACGTCTCCAGAACATGGGAACATTAAAGCTCTACAACTTCGTAGACAACCATGATGTGGAGCGTATCTATACAAAGCTTACCAACAAGGCACATTTTGCACCTGTACATGTATTGCTCTACACTCTTCCGGGTGTGCCTAGCATATACTACGGTTCAGAATTTGGCATTGAGGGACGCAAGGAATATGGCTCGGACGACAGCTTAAGACCAGCTCTCAATATAGAAGATTACAAGGATTCAGTAAAAACTAACCCTTGCACAGCACTCATCGCCGCACTAGGCAAGGTACGTCAGGCTGTTCCTGCGCTGTCATATGGCAGCTACGCTGAGCTGATGCTCACCAACAGACAGTTCGCATACGCAAGGGATCTTGACGGAACACGTGTCATCGTGTCAGTGAACAACGATGATGCACCAGCCGGAATGCACCTCGCAGCAGGAAACTGCGCAGCGTATGTCGGTACCCTGTCAGGCGAAAAGGTATCTGTTCAGGATGGACATATCAACATAACCCAGCCGGCAAACAGCGGTGAGATCTGGGTACCTGAGGGAACTGACCTGAATGTCAAGCCGGTTAAGGTAGAGACAAATGCTGAGATAAAGGTTGAGAGCAAGACTGAGAGTAAAGCTAAAACTAAGACCGATGATACCGCCAACACTGACGTTAAAAATAAGGCGAACATTAATGCCAAAACCATCTCAGAAGATGTGGCTGCTACAGAATCTGCAGATGCTAAAGAAATCACAGCCGATACTGAGAAGAATACCGCTGCCATCAATGAGGTAAAAGATTCCAACAAGGAAGTTCCTACCGGAGCTGCCGCTGGCACACCAGTCGATCCAGAAACCATCACAGTTGACTGGAGCAAGTCTCCAGAATCCATGACAGTTCCAGAGCTTCAGGCTGCAGTCCTTGCAAAGCTTGCCGGAAACGGACCTGTTGACGCACAGATGAAAAAGACAGTCGTAGATAATATCTGGCACGACTCTCTCGTCAATTGGCTGAAGAGTTTCAGATAAAATTACGTAGAAACAGCCAGGTGCATATTCTCCAAATTGGAGAACATACACCTGGCTATTTTTTCACCTAAAAATCAACAAATTGCAGCCTGCGGCCATCAAACCTGATATAACCATCAAAAAAACTGCTGACCATATCGCCTGACTGCTGAATATACCACTGTTTTCCAGATAAAATTCGTACGGATTTTCTGGGTTGATATAAAGGTATACCACATCGCCTTTACTTATATTCAGTCCATATACATATGTCTGCTCATACACTTTATACTGCTTATCCCTGTATGTAAATTCAAATACTCCCGCCTCCGGATATCTTCTGCCGGCTCTCATATCCTGTCTCATATCTGCACGTACATCATGGCATACAGCTTTCACAGTAAATGAACATCTTCGCTCAAGCGCTTTTCTCTTACATATCACAGAGAGCAGTGTTATTGCACTGACCACAAAGAATGCACAGGCAAATATCTCTGCATAAAATGCTCCAACATTGCAATTTTCTCTCCCCAATATCCGTTCCGGGAGCAATACTATCTTATCCGCAAAAGAGCCATCTTTCACAGCACACGCCGCCCATATCAGCGCCGATGCAGCACCGGCAAACACAGATATGAACACTATACCGATGATGCTCCCCCGCTTTCGCTTCTTAATCGTCGGAATAAGAGTCTTTAGAATTATGACAAGAACTATCCCGGCAAAAAACTGCCCCACAACAAGCATAACAGCATCCGTTCCGATCTCACTTGCAACAAATCCGGCTATAATACTGGCAACAAACCATATACCAAATATTACGCCTCCAATTTTCTCAGGCATAGAAACATTTTTTTCTTCTAAATTGTTATTTCCCATATACCCCACCTCTCAGCAAATATCCGCCATTCATATAAAAAGAAAACTGAGAATCTGTCAAGTCATGTCAATTCTCAGTCTCTCTTACCTATATATTATTCATGAATCTTATATATACCATCAAATATCCCGCAGCGATCCTACTGCTCCCTGAACTTGATCTCGCCCGTAGCAGCGTCCATGCTGTCCACTATCGCAAGCGACTCAAGATGATATCCGAGATTCCTGATGACCTGACCACCTGTCTGGAAGCCCTTCTCAACTGCGATTCCGATTCCCTCTACGCTGGCACCTGCCGACTTCACTATGGAGATGAGCCCCTGAAGCGCACATCCATTTGCAAGGAAATCATCTATGATAAGAATCTTGTCCTCAGGATTGATGAACTTCTTGGACACGATGACCTGATTCTTGCACTTGTGTGTAAATGACTCAACCTCTGCCACATACACATCACCCTCTATATTGATGCTCTTTGACTTCTTCGCAAATACAACAGGCACATCAAAATGTCTGGCAACAACACAGGCAATACCTATTCCGGATGCCTCTATAGTAAGGATCTTGTTGATCTCTGTTCCCTCAAATCTCTTCTTGAACTCCTCACCAATCTGATCAAACAGACGTATATCCATCTGGTGGTTCAGGAAACTATCCACCTTGAGAACATTGCCCTCCTTTACTATTCCATCCTTAGTTATTCTCTCTTCCAAAAAATTCACGTCGTAATTCCTCCTTGAATACCTGTCAAATACGAATCCGTCCGTACTCGCTCATTCTCTAAGTTCCAAACGTCATCTTCACCAACACTTTTATGCTATACGGAAATTATCCTCTTCTTAATCTGACGTTACTGATTCGCATGTAATCATAATTATAGACATAATACAACAACAATCTAAGTTTTTCCACCCTAATTATATACATTCATATACAACTTTTACATAAGGGGTATTCAAGTAAATCACCACCGAACACAAATCTCACAATCACTAGATAAGTCCCCTGTTAGATGCCTCCCTGACCGCCCCGGCCTTATCAGTCACCCCGAGTTTCCTGTACACCTGGTTCAGATGATACTTTACATTCGCCTCCGACATGCTGAGTCTGTCCGCTATCTTCTGTCTGGACAAGCCCTCTGCCTGCAATTTAAGTATGGCTGTAGCAGTCTCACTGAGCTGAACATCATCCACTCCCGCTTTCATATATCCGGGGTAGTATCTCGTCATACTCTCAGTCTCCTTCTGCAGCTGTCTGAAATATGCCCTTCTTGCGGCTATCTCCTTGTCGTCAGCACCATCTTTCTCGACTTTCCATCCACAGGTATTTATAAGAGTATTCACTGCCGCACCTTCCCTGGATATAACCCTTGTAAAGCTGTATTCCATCGCAGTATCAATAACATTGCACATTGCCATTTTCCAGTCATCATTTTTCAATCGCTGCAAAGCTACAGCCATCAGCACACCACATTCTATCCCTATATACGTACGGGACATCATCTCAGCATAATACCTCAGCTTTGTCAGCAGCGAATATGCCTGTTCATTCCGTCCGCTTTGAAGGTATACTCTCACTTTGGTTAGATAGATAAACCTGTCATATATCCTGAATTCAACATTTTCATCCGGAGCATTTTCCATCCACTCTGTAACATAGGCTCTATCTCCTCTGTACAGGCTGCATCTGGTCTCAAATGCATATATATTGGGAAGAAGATTTTGTTCTTTCTCTTTTTCAGCCTTTCCCTCTATTCCATTCAAAACCTCAAGAGCCTCCTGTGGCTTTCCGTTCTGCAAATGCAGCCACGCCAATATACCATCAGCAACAAAGCACTGCTCAATTTTTCCTCCTGCTTCCGCCTGCATTCTGCCCTTTGCCGCAAGCGTTGCCACCTCGTAATTATCTCCGCTCTTTTCAAGAAAGCTCTCCGCCAAAGCAAGATTTACAAGACCTTTTCCATATTTTCCGAGTACAAACTCAACAATCCTGCCAACCTTAGACGCCAACTCTCTGTCTCTCTTGCTCCACTCACAGAAATCTTTTCCACCATTCATCATTGATGGCAGATTGGATGTAACCGACCATTCCTGTATTCTTACTTCTTTATTAAAAACCATGGTGTATGCTGACTTCAAAAGCTTTAATACATCAACACTTCCCCTGTGCGGCAGACCAATATCCAGATACAGCAAAAGTCCCTTTGCATTTTTCCTGGCACTTCCCTGGTTTTCATCTGCATATAATTTTAGTCTGTCGTACCATCTTTCACTCTCATCAGGATTTAGAAGGAGTGACTGCAGCATGCTCATACCACACATAAGCTCAGGACTTTTCTCGATGACATGATCCGGAAGCTCCAGATAATATTTCTTCAGGTCATAGTAATAGCCACTGTTCGCCGCATGTCTGGCATTATCGACAAGTATTGAAACTATTCGCTCTGTAACTCCTGCATTTTCATACATCTCCAAAGCTTTCCTTATATCTCCGTTAAGTCTGTAAAACAGCCCGGCATTCTCATACAGGCCTCTTATACGCTCCTTCTCGTACTTCCGCTTAAGACGTCTGCGCATAGAGACTCTCATGTGAAACTGCAACTGATATTGTGTATTGCCATCCTTATCCATCCGGCTGGTCATAAAGTTTCCAAGCCACTTTGCCCTCTCGATCAAAAGCTCACTGTCACTTCTTCCGGTTATCATCTCAGCCTGTTTTGTTGTAAACTCATCCACAACAGATATTTCCATGAGAAATTCCTGCATTTCCACATCCCAGTTATCATACACATGATACTCAAGGTAATTACACATCTCATCCACAACGCGTCTCGAAAATTCACAATACATATCATCTGTCATCTCGCTTGTATATGCCATTTCCATGTATTTGATGTGGCACATCTCCACAGCCAGCGGAAGTCCTGTAGTCTCATAGTACATTCTCTGCACTTGTGCCTCATTGATACTAAATCCAGCGTATTCAGCATACTTCTTTATATCCTCCAGACTGAACATAAGCAGCTTGCTGTCCACCACATAAAATCCTTCTTGAAATCTTACAGCAGAAAGCCATGGGGGAACCGGACACCGGCCAACGAGTATAACCCATACGTCTTCTCTTCTAATGAGTTCTATGATCTGCTCCCTCACTGTATCCACATCTCCCCATGAGAGCTCGTGCAGATTATCTATGACAATTATTTTTCTTGCATTGCTGACTTCTATCACAAGGTCATCCGGTCTGATACCGCCAGCATCCACCAGCATGTACTTACGTGTTCCCAGATATCTGCTGACAAGAGTCGTCTTTCCCGAACCACTAACGCCATATATATACGATGTCACATTCTCATCATCCGCCGTTCTGAGAAGTCTCCATGCTTTTTTCGGTTTTATATAATATCCCTTATTACCTGTAGCTGCCTCTCCCATACTATGCCTCTCCTTATCCTATATGCCAATCAATGAAACCGTGCCGTCACAATCTATATTCTAAACCGGTTTTAAGATTTCCACAAACATTCCTGATCACGATACATGCATCTGTTTTCTGCCATTTTCTTATAAAAACACAGCCGGAGTCTGGTCTCCCAGACATCCGGCTGCTTATGATCTCCGGCAATACCGCCTATCTAACTGTAATCTGTACTGGACTAGACACACCGCTTATCGATATGACATAGATAGTACATTTACCTGACGCTTTAGCCTTCACAACTCCGTTTGCATCCACTATGGCAACATTTGTATTTGTTGAATAGTAGAATGCTCGAGGTCCATGCTCTGCACCGAGAAGTAACTTCGATGCGTTAGCTGGCGTAAATACCGGTTTCAATGTAACCGCCTGCTTTACAGACATAGTGTATGCCTTCTTTGCAAGTGTCACTTTCTTTATATTTGTTCGTTTTTCACTGTTTAATACAATGTGAAGCAGTACACTCTTGTCTATGTACTTCTTCTTTCCATTTACAAGTTTGTATGCCTTAACCTGTATTTTTACTATACCACTCTTGCTGAGTGCAGTTCCATGCATTTTTGTGATAGTAGTCTTGTTACTTGATGCCCCCCTCACTGTCTTTACAGGGTTCTTTGTATCCATCTTCTTTGAACAATTCTGCATGAACACATCATATCCATCAGCTCCGGCAACCTTGCCCCACTTTATAGTCAGGCTCTTGTTAGTTATGGCTGTCTGGATATTCTTGTTTATTCCCGCTGTATCTCTTGCAGGTATCTGGGCAACAAACTTTGCATTTATGGTCATATTGTTGTTTGCTGCAACACGAACTGATGTCTTTGTACTCTTAAAGCTTCCAGACCAGTATCCAAGCTTGCAATTCTTTGCCGCCTTGGCTGTACACACGATAACAGTTCCTTCCTTTATCGCTGAGCCGTTCTTAACTGTCTTTCCATCCGCTGTCTTTACAGATATGGTTCCATTTATAGTCTTGCCGATTGCGATCTTGACATATCTGTACTTGAATGCAGCGCTTATCTTCATGTTCTTTGTCACAGTGAGCTTCACTGTGCCGCCCTTCTTGCCCTTGGCATCTCCGCCCCAGGCCGACAGATCACAGTGCTTTGCAGGAACTGCCTTGCACACGATAACTGTTCCTTCCTGTACCAGCTGCCCATTTGCTATCTTCTTGCCATCAGCTGTTGTCACAGTTATTTTTCCGTTCTTGACTGATGCTATATTTACCTTTGCATACCTTGCCTTGAACGCTGCGCCAACTGTGATGTTTCCATCAAGAGCCTGTTCAAATGTGCTCTCAGTCTGATCTGCCGCATCGTCTGTCCAAGTGTCAAAATCATAGTATTTGTCTGGTACTGCTGTATATGTGAGAAGTGTTCCTTCATCCACAGTCTGACCATTTGAAACTTCTGTTCCGTCTTCCTTTATAACTGTGATCTTTCCGTGCTGTGTATCCGCTATATTGACCGTGTACAATCTGACGGCGTCAACTGTAAATGTCATATTTTCTGTCACATTCTCAGATACTACTCTGTATGCACCGGTTTCTGTGCCATCCTCTGCGAGCACCGGAGTCACTGTCATAAGATTCTCTTCCTGTCCAGAAACAGCATCAGATACAGTTATACCTCTGATCCTCCATCCATTTTCAGGTGTGATCGTCACACCGGCATCACCGTTTTCTCTCACCATATTGTCTATCACAGAGCCATCATCAGCTCTGAACACAACATTGTCAGGCTGCTTTGTAAGCTCTGATACCGTGTAGGCCGCTTCACTTCCTGCTTCACCTTCTGCACTATTTGTCACCAGCTCATTTGCCTGGTTATAGTAACCTTCTGCAGGTATATAATAGCCCTTTCTGTCTACCAGCTCAGCACTTACCTCTATGCTGTTTGTAACATTTTTAAGAAGTATCTTATTTGTGAATCCAAAGTCTTTTCCAGACTCTTCCTTTACTACCCTGTCACCTCTCATGTATCTGACTGTCCATGACTGTATCATGTAGTCATCGCCAGGTGTGATCTCAAAACTTACATCTTTTCCGGAGCCCACTCTGACTGAATTATTCTCAGCATTTATGACTTTAAGTCCTGATTCATCTCCATCCTCAGCCACGTATCCGGCTCTGATATCGATCTTGTCGTATTTCTTGACCGGATCACTGTCCTTAAAGATCACATCGACCAGAAGTGATGGCGATACATAGGCATATACCGATCTGTCCTCCGTCAGATCATCTATCTGGTATGTGAGTTCTGTCTTATCGACTTCTTCTCCGTCAACTATCCAGTACTCTACTGTGTTGTATACATCCCTTGGTCTGACTGTCACCTTGAGATCTGCATGACGCTTTACCTTGACCTCGCCTGATGCAATGTCGAGCTTTACACCCTCAGATTCTGCCTCTATGTCAGCAGTACCAGTTCCGTTTATTCCCAGTTTTACTGTATATTCCGGAATCTCCACAAACTTCACATACACAGCAAGGTCTGCATATACTGCGTGTGCGCTGTACTCAGGCTGTTCCTGATTCGTTCCTTCTATGGCTTCTGTGCACTCAGGGTTCTTATACCAGCCCTCTATCATCTGGCCTTCCGCAGGAGCTGCCGTGAAGATGACATCCCCGCCTGCTATCTGACTATCACCGCTCACTATCGCCTTCTTGTCTGCTCCGTATACCGCAGACACCGTTCCAAGATCAGGATCATTTGCCGCAAATGTAATTACAGCCTTAAGCTCTTTCTTCGCAAAATGAGCTGTGACATCTGTATCAGATGACACCTTATCTATGACAAGCACATCCCCGTTAAGCTCAGATGCACTGTACTGTTTCTCGCCGTCTGAAGTCTTAACCGTGTATCCCGTACACTCCATATACAGATCCGGAATAGCCGTAAACTTAAGCATTCTGTCGCCTCTGATATCCGCAGACTCTCCATATAGTGTCTCTCCTGATGTCACGTTCTCTGCCTCTATCTGTCCGGCTCCGTCCGCTGACCATGTTATCCTATACACAGGTCTGTCAAACACAGCCCTCACATCAACTCTCGTATCCTTTGGCACTTTGTATGCAAATATCTTCTCTGCCACGCCCTGACTGATTCCATTTACAAGCCAGTCTGCAACTTCATATCCTTCTGCAGCCGTCGCTGTGAATTCCACATATGAAGCAGCACCTATCATATCTCCTGATTCGAGCACCAGCTTTGTAGATGTGATCATGGCGCTCACCTCACCTGTTCCCTCTGTCTCAGGACCAAATGTGAGTACATCACCAACCAGCTCAAGACCAGCCATAACTGTCACATCAGATGAATCTCCGTCAACCGTGATCTTAAGGGTATCATTTACTTTCTTGTCTGAATATAACTTTATATTCTCCGTCTCGCTTGTCAGCTTATGTCCATTTATGATCCATTCTTTTACATTGTATCCATCATCAGGCACAACCTTGAATGTGATGACAGAATCTCTGTATATGTCTGTGATCTGCGCAGATTTGCTCTCCGTTGCATCACTTATGGTATCTCCTATCTGTATGTATGAAGGGAGATTTTTTCTTGACACATCTGCACTTATAGAGCCGTGTGTCTTTCCTGACGCCTCTCCAGCAGAAGCCTTCTCTATCACTTTCAGAGAATACTCAGCCTTCACGGATGGTGATATCTTTCTGTATGTGGCATTTACTGTCACATCCCCTGTAAATCCATCTGCCGGAGCACTCCACGTAAACGTGTATCTCTCTGTTCCGGACTCAGCATCCGCAGTCTCAGCCAGCTTTCCTTCTCCGCTGTTCTCCGCAAGACTGAATACATCCTCTCCTGCGTAATTTACCTTTATGTCAGCTATCTCATAATTTCTCTTCACCGCAAATGTGAATTTCAGATCATCCTTACTTGCATATGCGATACATCCGCCATTTGCCAGATCAGAATCTCCTGACCTTGCAGTCATCTCTGTGTCATTTCCTGATGTCCACGACACAACCGGCTGTTTGTAGAAGTATACGACAACCTTTGTATCCTTGCCGAGATATTCTAGTTCATACCTCTGGGCGCCAGCACCTTCTGCCTCAGCATCAACCTTCTCGCCATTTACCTCCCAGTATGCTATCTCGTAGCCTTCATTTGGAGTTGCTGTAAATACTATGTCACTACCCTGAAGCTGCTTGTCACCGGATACAAGTGCGTCTGTACCTCCTGCAACCACAGCATCTACTACACCGGCTGCATCATCATCCGCACCATATGTCACCTTGTATCTGTTCGGCGCAGTGTACTTAACTGTATAATCGAGGTCTGAAGCTATATCATACACTGTCATCGTCCTGAGATCCGCTGATACAGTTCCAAGTTCCTGTCCATCTGCTGCTGACCATCCGTCGAGAAGAAGTCCTGACGGAACTGTAACCTGAATGGTTACGTTGTCACCTCGGCTGACTTCATATATACCGTCTTCACCGCTCTCTATAATCACTGTGCCGTCAACTCGCTGAGCCTTGACTGTGACATCCACACCTGTTGTCACTGTAGTCTTTCCATCGCTTCCAACAGTTACAGGCGAGACTGATATTTTGAAATTCTGTGCCTCTGCAAAATATGCCGTGATAAGTGTATCCTCGCTGATCTCCTCTGCATCATATGTGAGAGATGTGTTATTTGTCACTCCATCTTCCGCGAGAACGGTCTCCGGAACTCCATCTTCTCCCGTAACAGTCCAATGATCCAGAACATATCCTGCTGCCGGAACCGCAGTGAGTCTTACCTTCTGTTCTATATGAATGTTTGCACCTGAACCGAACGATTTTCCAATTGTTCCATCCGTCACATAGTTTGCTTTGAGTGTTCCATGAGCCTCATTGTCAGGCTTGTATGTCAGCTTGTGATATACAGGCTCAAAGTTTACTGCTACATTCATGTTTGCTTTCAGCTTATCCATCTGGATCTGGTCATCGCTGCACGCCTTGCCACCGGATGTTCCACACTGTGGATCCGTAACTGTCTTTCCATTTAGTGACCAGCTCTTAACCTTATATCCCTTATGAGGAGTAGCAGCTAAAGTGATCGTTGAGTTCTCAGGGAGTCTTGTTCCACTGTCAACTGTGAGTCCGTCACTGTTTTCATTTCCAGGCTGCTGGTACTTGATTGAAACTGTGCCATGTGTATTTGCCGGTCTGGCAGTAACGGTGTACACGTTTCCTGTCAGTGTGTATGATGCCTTAACCAGGTTTATTATATATTTCTTCTCAAGTTCATTCATAACCTGTGAATGCTGATCGCCCACCTTTACGTATACAACATCTATATCATATATACCCGGCAGCAGCCCACTTGCTCCATCTGATCCGAGCTCGTAATCCCGGTCTCTCTGAGGCATTATGTCGGTATCCCATGCCTTGAGACCTGTTATCACCGCATCCTCGCACTCTCTTACAGAATCATTTACACTTTTCTCTGTATCCTGGGCAGCTATCTCAAGCTGTGCCCTTCCAACATTTATATTCTTCTGAGTCTTGTCTCCGCCATTTGATGCCGTTATCTGGAACATTCCAATAGACTTCGGTATAAACACGCCGTTTGCAAGTTCGTATTTGTCTGTGTCTTCAAATTCTCCTGTCTTATTATTCTTTATCTTAACTGTGTATTCTGAATCGTCCGTGATATCCTGAAGCTTTCCTGTATTGTCGTATGACACTCTCTCCAGAGACATCTTCACTGAATCTCCATATCTTACATTATCCTGCATGGTCAGATTCATGTTCGTCTTTCCCTCAAATGAGGTATATATAGCCATCGAGTCAGATATACTGTCGTTGTACTGTTTGTTTCCTGCAAAGTATACATATACGTTGTATATTCCTTGTCCGGATGGCTCCCACTGTGCAGTATAGCAGCCATTTGCTCTGTCATACTTACCAGCTATGCGCTTGCTCTCAGGTCCTGTGATGACAAATTCCACATCTCCCTGTACATCCTCACCTGACAGTGATTTCGGCTGACAGCTGAGTGTGATCTTGTCTCCTGTATATGTGACCTCTGCCCCTGTGGTCTCAGATCTCACCGTCTTGGTCTGATATACTGATTTGAGATCAGTCTGGACCACCTTGACAGTATCTGACACATTCAGAGTCTTCTTTGAAGTCATCGTAAAACTTCCGCTTTCACTATCTGCCACATAATAGTACACCGTACTGTCTTCACTTCCCGATGTGTTTCCGAGGAGATAGAAGTTCTTGCTGCCATCCTCTGATACCCATTTTGCGAGTATCCTGTCATATGTAACATCATCAGATGCATATGACACCTTTTCACCTGCATAGTCATCTGCATTTACGCTGGTCAGCTTGTAAGTATTGCCATCAATATCTGCGATGAAATCTGATTCACTCACACCATATGCCGCGCCACCCACATCAGATGCTTTAAATGTCTGTGATTCATCCACGTAACCATCGCTGTCCTTTTTGACGCTTACGCTGCATGGATAGTAATTCTCGTTACTATCTTTCCACATATAGTTTGTTCCGTCGCTGACAAGAATATATTCCCTGACTCCGGATGTTACTGTTATAAGATTTCTCTCCTTAGTCACGTTCTCCACCTTTGTAGTCTCTGAGCCCGATGCCCTGACTACGCTGCCATCCGACAGATCTTTATTCTCAGTATCGTTGTGCGCCAGAAGCATGACCTTGCTGTCCGCCTTATTTACAGTGAGTGTCGCAGTCTTGGTGTAGAGTGTGATGTCGTTGTAATAAACTCTGCATCGATATTCGTTTCCATCCATTTCATCACTTACATCAGTAAGTCTGAGCGTAGGATTGCTGCCTCCTGTCGATACGCTTCTCCATCCATTATCTGTATTAACCTGCCAGTTGTATCCAACGCTCTGGTTTACTCCATCCCCATCATAATAAACCGCATTTGCCGCAAATTCTGCATTTCCACCCGCAAACGTATTTGTATCATCAGGGTTCTTTGTTATATGGAAATTAGAACTGTCCTGAAGTGTCGTCGCGGTTGCCGGACGGCTGAACAGACTCTTTGAACCATTTGCCTGAAGAGCCCTCACTGCAAATGTGTAAGTCCTGTTGGAATATAGTCCCTTCACTTCATAGTCAGTAACTGTATATGGCACAACTGCCTTGCTGTTGTAATTACCTCCTGCATCAACGATACAGACCTCATAGTAATCTGCATCATTGGACGGTGACCACTCAAGACTGACACTTTTTCTCGTTGTGTCGACAACAGAAAGTCCCATCGGCATACGCGCCGGACGAACAACATTCTTAACATCATAGCCAATGACGAACACTGAATCACTGTCGCTGTTCAGCTTTGCAGTGTTCACTCGCAGCTGCCAGTCAAATGAGAAGCCTGTGCAGTCTGCCGGAACATTGTCCACCGTTCCACTGTATGTAACACCATTCGAGCTTACACGGGTGTGACCAAGACCCGCATGCTGGCTTGATGTTACACCGACGATGACCTTATTACCGAGTCCTCCGCCTCCAGCACCAAGCTTTTCGTTCGCCTCAAGGAACACTTCAGTTGAATACTCATTCTCATCAGTCACAGATATCGTCTGAGTCTGATCTGCACCAGAGCTGGCATTTACAGAAGAATAATTGTTATTTCCACCTGACTGATAGGCGTACTTTAATTTACCTCCAAGAGTCTGGTATGTAGCAGGGTCTCCCGCTGTGTTATTCAGAATATTATTATATATCTCGTTGAGCCCCTTGCTCCTTCTTGCAACCTTGTCGTAATCTGCCACATCTATGATTGAAGTTGAAGGTCCGAGACATACCGGCATAACCACCGGCTCCCATTTTCTCGCAATCGGATCATATATGGAGTATTCGTAATACATATATTTCAAACAGTACAGAACGACCTGATCAGAACCTCCACCTGCGGCATTATATGTTATCTCATATTCCGTTGTCTTTGTATTTGCATATTCAAAGCTTGCTCCATACGAAAGTTCAACCTCTACCTCACCTGCTCCGATGAGCTGGATCTCCGACGACACATACGCGCCAACTGATATTGACAAGTTAGCTGATACCGTGTTCGATGAACCTTTGCTTGTTGAATATGATGTTCCACCGTTATTTACATATTCATATACTTCCTGAACATCATCAAAATACGGACTTGCCTGAAGGATTGCATAGACCTCTGGATTTGTGTATACCGGATACTCTCCCTCGTACTTTAACCGCACACTGTCATTATCAATATCCGGAAGACACAGTGAAACAAATGTTCCATACATATCCTGTCTGCTGTTCGACTGGCATACTACACCCTCCTGACTGCTGTATGGGCTGCCGCCATCCATAGAAAATGTCGCTATGTCCAGCCAGTAATAATCATCTTTATCATTGAGTTTCTTCTCTCTGTGCACTCCCACAACGCACACAAAACTCTGTCTGTAATTGTTCCCCTTGGCATCCTTATCGACACAGCCAACCCTGACATCGCCGATCCACACCTGATCTTTTTTCTTCTTGTCGTTGCCCTGATTGCGCTGGTCGGTACATATACTCATGCTTCCTATCTCCGAACCTGTTATTCCGCCATCTTCCAGTGAGAAAGCATATACCTCTGCGCCAAAAAGCACACTGTCATTTTCATTATTGCCGTTCATGCCCTTAAGGTCTGCACACGCAAGCGCCATAGGTGCATTCACAGGTCTGTAATATTCGTTACTTTTAACCTCGTGATATTTCACGATTTCTTTACTCTTAGTCCCCAGGCTTCTCGTATGATAATCTGACAACACATAATTATCCGTCAGACTATCGTAGTATACGTATCTGTATGCAGCCTGCGTGGCTTCATATTCCCTCTGCACATATTGAGAATTGCTCGAATAATATCCACCAACTATAAGTCCTGTGACCATGGCTCCTGATCCAGGATACTTAAACCGGCCAAATGCACAATTTGCAGCATACATTCCATAGTTCTGTTTTCTGCCATCTGTGTCTCCAAGTGACACTTCATTCAGACCTTCTATAGGGACAAGTCCGCCGTCTTTATATGTATAGACGGTCATATGACCTGCCTTTGCCATGTTGTAATTCAGAACTGATCCAGATACGGCAACCGCGGCCTCATCCCGGCCATCCTGCTCCAGATCACCGCCGGCCAGAGTTACCACAGGAGCTCTTCCTATTCCATAATCACACCACGATCCACCCGCTCCACTTTCATAATTAGATGCAAGCCCGCCCGGTATGCTTATATTATTTCCCTTTGTGAACCTGCCGTTTCTCTTGCCATAATATACATCGACTATGGCATAGCGTATGTTCTGATCGTTTATATTTCTATCCTCGTAAGTTCCACAGTATACGAGAAGATCTTCAAAACCATCTCCATTCAGATCGGCCTTTTCGATCTCAAACATCGCATCCAGCTCCTGCTGGTATCTTCTGATAAAATACAAAAGTCCATCGCCATATGTAGAATTCTTGTTTAAAGTAGGGGTAAGCGTAGCAATTGAAGATCTTGTACCATCAGCTGCTATCTTGAAAATACTCACATCTATCTTTCCGCGGTACTCCTTGCCGTCTATGACAGTTTTAATACTTTTCCATCCAGCTGGACTGAATGCTTTATCTCCATGTACTCTTAGCTCCGCAACGTAGTTGGTTTTTCCGTCGCCTCCATCAAATGCAACGCTTGTCGCATACAGGCCGTTAAAACCATTACTGTCCTTTTTTAGAACATTTCCCATGTTGCTGCTTATGTTACTGTCTCCCGATCCGCCGTGTTCCACTTTCACATTATCTTCGCCAAGATCATAGAAACCATACGCTCCGTACAGATTGCCAAGGCTGCTGTTTACCTTTGTAGTCCTGTCCTTGAAATCTCCAATCCTGTCAAATCCGTCTCGCACAGTGTACTTGTTTCTGTAATTGCCGTTTGCCGCAACGTATACCTCATTCACCTCTGCAAATGTAGATATATTATCCTTGTCATACGGCACCGCAGCTTTGCTTTTGTCTATATCGGTGCTAAGACCCAGAGCTTTGTATGTACTCTCGTCAATCTCTGTCTCGACCACCGTCTTGCCTGTTTTCTTCGAGCTGTCCGCCGCGTATGCTTTTTGTCCGGGAATAAATCCGGACAGCATAGATAGCACCATACTGGCCGTCAGCGCCCAGCTTATCGCCCTCTTTCTCATAATTTCTTCCTCCCTTTCACTTAAAAAACTAACCATGAGCACCAGCCGTTTTAAGCTGCCACATTCTGATATCAATAATATATTTACAATTATAATTGCTATGTTTTTCCATGTACACTAACCAAAAGGCTAGTAATAGGCGTGAAAACAACTTTTTTGCAAAAAAATCCACAAAACGTACCGTCTATACTGTACGCCCTGTGGATCGTAATAAACATCTAAACTATTCTGTTACATGCCATATATGAAAGGATCATTCCACCGACTTAAGCGATTCCGCCATATTTATCTTATCAAGCTTGACTGACATAACTCTGTTAACAAGAAAATTGAACACAAATGTCAGAACGATACTGTACACATAGCTCATCGGCGCTATATATGTATCAAATGCGACCATATCCACCTTGATCTGTCCTATGACAAATGCATGCAAAAACACTCCAAGCACAAGTCCCACAGCGATTCCAAATGTCGTCAGGACTCTGTTCTCCCTGAATACATAAGCTGAAGTCTCGTTTTTGAAAAATCCCAGAACCTTTATAGTTGCTATCTCCCTGATTCGCTCTGTGATATTGATATTTGTCAGGTTGTAGAGGACGATAAATGCAAGCGCACCAGCCGAGAGTATGACTACAATTACTATATAATTCAGACTCTCCATCATCTTGGATATCCTGTTCTTCATATCCTTGTTGATAGTCACTGACGCTGTTGCTGCATCACCCATAAGATCAGCAGATATCTCGTGCGAATCTGCGCCCTCCTCAAGATTGAAGTACACCGATTTGTACTGAGGTGCCTCCCCCATCTGATCCTCATATGTTTCAGGTGATATATACACATAGTTGTATACATGATTCCTGAATATGCCTGATACGGAAACTCTTATCTCTTTCATCTCGCTGTCTCTGACCGTTATTACATCGCCCGTTTTGATGTCGTACTGTTCTGCCAGCGCAGTATTGATCACAGCTTCCCCTTTGCCCGGATATTCTATCTTCGCACCATCTTTATCCGCAAACTTCATATACCTGTCAACGTGCTCAGGTTCTTCCATGATGACCATGTTCACGGACTTTACGCCACCATCATGAACCAGATCCCAGGTAGATTCACTGACGAGATCATAGCAGGAGGTATCCTCGTCCAGCCGGTCTTTCAGACTACTGAAGCGCTCATCTTCTCTATCACCCGCAATCGAAGTATTCAGCGTTATCACTCCATCTCCGACCTGTATCTCCCCATACTGATTGTCCGCAAATCCGCTTATGGAATCATTTATTCCAAAGCCTGTGAGCAGCAGCGCAGTACAGCCGCTTATTCCTATTATCATCATAAAAAAACGCTTTTTATATCTGAATACATTTCTGACACTTACCTTTCTCAGAAATTTCAGTCTCTTCCATATAAATGGGATATGCTCAAGGAACACCCTCTTGCCCGGCTTCGGAGCCTTAGGCCTCATAAGGCTTGCCGCAGTCTCAGAAAGCTCGTATCTACAGGAAAACCAAGTTGTACCTACAGTGCACAGAAGCGAGGCTGCCAGCACGCCAATAACCAGCGTCCAGTCTGTGGTTCTCTCAAGCGGCATATGTATATACATCATATTATATGCGTACCAGATAACCTCCGGAAATACATATGTACCTATAAGATATCCACCTGCACATCCTACTACAGCTGCAGTTCCCGAATAGATCATATATTTTCCCATGATAGCCGCCTTGCCATAGCCGAGAGCCTTCAACATGCCTATCATAGAGCGCTGTTCCTCAACCATTCTGTTCATGGTGGTCATACACACGAGCACGGCAACCAATATGAAGAATACCGGAAATACCTTTGCAACTCCATTTACTATATCTGAATCGCTCTCAAAGCAGACATATCCGATATTCGTCTCTCTGCCGAGTATGTAGTAGTTCACACCATCTGCATCATCCAGCGTTATGTCCTTCACCATATCCTCCGTCATACCCTTTGCCATGAGGATATCCTTATACCTGTCTAACACACTGGTCTTGCATATTGACTCCCATTCGTCTTTCCTGTCGTCTATATAGTCTTCATACTCATCGGCATATATATCAAACTTTCTGTCAAATTTCACATATATATCGGTGTAGCATTCGCTGTCAAATGCTTCAGGACTGACATATACAAAGCCCGCGATTTTACCGTTTCCAAGGGTTGTGGTGCCTCTCTCAAAATTAATATAAAGAGGGGAGTTGACAGTTCCGACAACGGTGAACTTCTTCACCTTCAGTATATCCTGTGTACTGCTGCCCTCGCTTTCGTTTCCCGGGTCAGCAATGTCACTGTCTGTTTTCCCGTCAGACTTGCCTTCTGCAGCATCGTCATCTGCCACCTCTATGACATCACCTATCTTTATACTGTCCATCTTGGCATCTACAACACATTCATCTTCCTTTTCCGGCATGCGTCCGTCCACAAGACTCAGTTTGTTGATGTTTTCCGGAACTGACATAGTCTTCAACACCCTGTCATTTTCACCCTGGTTCTTGTATAGGACGTCCAGGCTGTAACCGCCCTCTGCGTACAACACATCCTTCTCCCCGGCAAATGAATCCACGTCATCATCCGTGTATCCCAGAGTTGACAGAAGATGCAGATCATAGAAATTTCCCTCGTCAAGGAATTTTGATATGGTATTCATCATATCCGGCTTCGTCATCTTGAGACCCGAAAAGAATCCCACGCCCAGGGCTATGATCGCCATGATGGCTGCAAATCTTCCAAATGTATTTTTTATCTCACGAAATGTCGTGCGTCTCATCATTGATTTCATAGGCCACCTACCATTCCAGATCTTCAACGTTCCTGATGTTATCATTCATAACCACTTTCTCCACAGTTCCGCTCTTAACCGTGATAACTCTGTCCGCCATGGCTGTGAGTGCCTGGTTGTGCGTTATGACTATAACTGTCGTTCCCGTATTTCTGCATGTATCCTGAAGGAGCTTCAACACCGCCTTGCCCGTGTTGTAGTCAAGCGCGCCCGTCGGCTCATCGCAGAGCAGGAGCTTCGGATTCTTCGCCAGAGCCCTTGCTATGGCAACCCTCTGCTGCTCACCACCGGAGAGCTGTGCCGGGAAGTTCGCCATACGATCCTCAAGTCCCACCTGCTTCAGAACTGTCGCAGCATCCAGCGGCTCCTTGCAGATCTGTGCCGCCAGCTCCACGTTCTCAAGCGCTGTGAGGTTCTGTACCAGATTGTAGAACTGGAACACGAATCCCACATCATACCTTCTGTATGCCGTGAGCTGTTTCTTATTCAAAGTTGATATCTCTCTGCCATCCAGCTTCACGCTGCCGCTTGTCAGAGTATCCATACCGCCAAGTATATTCAAGATAGTAGTCTTGCCCGCACCGGAGGCTCCGACTATGACGCAGAACTCTCCCTTTTCTATCTCAAAATCCACATCGCGCAGAGCATTGATCTCCACCTCCCCTGTCTTGTATACTTTCTTTACATCTCGAAATTCTACGTAGCTCATCCTGCACCATCCTTTCTATATAGATATATTACCGTTTTCGCTCTCCACACATACGCTTTTCCCCGAAAAAGCTATCCCTATCTTCAATATGTTTTTGATTCCATCCCTTGCCATCTGAACATCACATCTTCTGTCACTAATCTGAGCCAAAGCTTCATCGGCCAATTTGTCAAGCGCATCTTTTCCCAGATTCTTCTTCCACTTAAGTTCCATTATTATACCTGGATATCTTTCACCCCTTGGGAACATGCATATGTCATATCTTCCATCACCTGACTCCCGGTTGGATTTGATCTTATACTGATTATCCATCATAGCTATAAGCCCAAGAACTAATCCGTGATAGAATCCTTCCGCCCCAGCATCATAAAAGCTTATTGCTTCATCTATATACTCACCTATTGCATGCTCCAATTTTACGAAATCATTGGCATACAGACTTTCAGCTATTTTATTAGCAGTTGTCCGGGTGATTGCACCGACCTGCAGCAAATGTGACAGAATTTCGCTTTTATAGACCGCCGCTATCTCTTTATTCGGAATAGAAACCTCACATAGATATGAGCCGTCTGCCTGGAGTTCTTTTTGGGGAGTCTTCAAGTATCCTGCCACCAGCAACAAACTGTAGATATTTGCCGGATCCTCTGCCTGTGATCTGTATACAACATTCTGATCAATTTTCGCAATGGCCCTTTTCCCCTGTAATAATGAATATAAACTTTCAGAAATATCATCTGTAGAATTTTTTAAAACATCGTCAAGTATTTCATTTTTTCCAGTATTTACCCAATACGCCTGAGGTTTACAGTCTCTGGAAATATAATTGATAACCGACCAGGGATTATATATTTCTTCGTTTCCAAACAAATATCCATCATACCATTCCGCGAGTTCTGCTTTCTTTTCAGGCACACCATAATACCCGAGCATAGTTTCTACTTCTTCACTGGTAAATCCAAAATACCTGTCATACTCATCATCCATAACAGAATTGACAGTAAGATTGTTAAGTCCACTAAATATACTTTCCTGCGCAATCCTAAGAATACCTGTCAGAAAGCCAAATGAAAGATTCTTATTATCCTTAAATGCTCCTGAGAAAAAATTCCGCATAAATCCTATAATCTCTTCATAGAAGTCCTTTGTGTACCCCTCCTGTATCGGTGTATCGTATTCATCAATAATGATTACAGGTGCTTTACCATAATAAGCATCCAGCATTTTGGACAATTTATCAAGCGCAGACGTAAGTTCTACCTCATTTGCCGTTCCATCGAGCATTTTTTCAAAGTATTTTTTTTCGTAGGCCGATATCTTATCGCTGTCTATAATCTCCTGATGCCTTCCATACTCCTCCTGAACAAGCCCTCTTATCTTTCCAATTGTAGCCTCCCATGTATCGAATTTCACATCTTTAAAAGTAAGAAATATAACAGGATATTTTCCCTGATGAGATTGGTATTCTTCACCGCACTTCCAGATTGCTTTATCCTTAAAATATCTGGAGGTGTCATCCTCTGATATCTCAAAAAACACTCTTAACATATCCATGTTTAAAGTTTTTCCAAATCTCCTGGGTCTGGTAAATAATGATACCAGCGGTTTTCTGTCTAGAAACTCCTTTATCATCATAGTTTTATCAACATAATAATACTCCGACTGTGCCCTTACATAATCTGAAATACCAATTGGTAATGATTTCTTTTCACAAGTATCTTTTTTCTTTATATACCTTCTATTGGAAACTCTGCCATCCACTGGTCTTACCGCATTATCTGGGATCTGCCATCTTCTTCCACTTTTTATCGCACCACTTATCTTGCCTTTTTTACACAGATCATTTATAGTCCGTTCTGACAAATTCCACTCCCGCGCAATCTGCTTACAACTTTTCATTTTCACATCTCCAATCATCTGACAACATCCTGGCAAACATCACCTCTATATACTATATCTTCTTATTACGCATATTATACAATATTATCCGCAATATATCAAAGTACAGTTGATATATTGCGGATATTTTTCGCGAATCGCGGATATGTAGCCGTACAAATTCCCATATAACATAAAAATCCCCCATACCTGCCTTTCGCAGATACGGGGGACTTTCGTCTCATATCACTACTTATGCTTTTTTGACTTTGGTGTAGCTGGTTCTTCAGCTGCTGCAGCGTTGTGATTTGCTGTCGCATATACCTTCTGAACTGCTTTCTTTTTCTTCAATGGATGCTTTGGGTTTTTATCCATTTTGAACACTTCCTTTCTGTTTCCATAAAATGTTATATAACAGAAATCTGCAGTGCATATGTCAAACGGTCATGTGCACCACCGGTTGTGCTATCCTTTTCTTATCTTTGACTATGTTATAGTCCTCTTTATTAGCAATGTCAAGTGTTGAGTGCTAATTTTTTTGTGAAGATTGTGTGAAGATTAGGTACTCGCATATTAACCAGGAAAGCGTACTGCCCCTCGGCAAAGATATGGTTCAGATACCCCCAATTCCCCCGCGGTTCATTGACACCATTTTCTCAATTGGATATATTGTGGGTGTTCAGTGCTATTTTTGACAATTTTGTCCACAGGGTAACAATTGAAATTATCCCGGTTATTATAATAATTATACCTATCCTCATATATTTCTATCATGTCATCCCAAATGAGATCATAGTTTCATTTTCACTCTATATATGATAATATGATTGTAGTTAGATGTGTCTAACCATATAAATCAAATTAGAAACTACAATATAACTATTGAACGGAGAAAAATACAATGAAAATAACAAAATGGGATGCACAGGCAGCCGAGGATATCGGCCATGCGTTTGGATATTACGACTATGGGCAAGAAACAGGTATGGGAGTGTTCTACAGCAGCAAAGAGGCCGTGGCAAATTACATAGCCGGCTACGTTCGTATGGCATTTGAGGGACAAATGCTCTACGCGACTAGCGAACGCGGCGAGGGGTATATCGCCTACACCCTGCCAGGACAGAAAATGAATCTCAAGGCGGGCATGGCTATCCTCAAAGCTCTGTTTCACAATATGAGCCTTAAAGAAATGATTCGCATGGGAAAAGCTCTGTCCAAGGGAGGAAAATCCCTTCAGGATCGAATGAAGAAAGAGAAGAAAGATTTTATATTCGTCGGCATGGTCTGCGTCCGCGAACAATACCAGGGACAGGGATACATGAGGAAAGTTCTGGACATAGCTTTCTCTGAGGGAAACAGATTGCACGTTCCAGTCATCCTTGAGACGGATGCCAAGTCAAAGTGCGACAAATACATGCATCTCGGCATGGAGCTTGAGGGTGTGCGCGATATGGGCGCTTATGGCAAAATGTACGATCTGATTAAATATCCTGATTAGGGAACAAGGAGCAGCACGCTTTAGCTCGTTGCTGACGCAAATTAAAAATGTCAGATAGATATAAGCTCCAAATCATTGCTCATATTTATCTGACATTTTTAAGTATTTAATGTTTACATTTGGATGGGCGGCGTATCCATCATATCAGGTTCCCGTGGGAGCGCAGGGTGCCTTTCCTGCTCGTCAAATGTATATTGTATATAATACCATTGGTTACCATTAAAGTCAATGTATCTTATTTATAAAAAAGTGTTACCACATACCGGAATTAATCTGCCTGACTTTACGTATGAATCTATTTTTCCTTTTTTCACATCAAATACCGTAGCAATATAATATTTTGATTTCTTTTCGTCTAACTTAATTGAAATGAAAATATTGTCATTATAACATTTAACCAACTCAATATTTCCATTATAACATCCTACATAATCTGGATGACTAATTATGTCATCTAAACGATCAATGTATTTTGCAGCAACAAAATGCTTTCTTTTAATAAGATGTGTCAACAATCCCTTGGATCTATAAATTGTAAAAGCACTATAATCAAAACCTAATACTGAATTGAGTTTAGTGTTATAATGTGCTACTTTTATTAACTTGTCCTCATTTCGCATATTATATATCTCCCTCTATTCTATATTAAATGTTGAATAAGGCTATTATTTGTTGTATAGTAACCATTGGATATATCTATATTATATTATCCAATGGTTACTGTCAATATTTAGTCTAGGAGGAATAATAATGTCTGCTAAATTAATTCCAGAACGATTAAAATTTGTGAGAGAAAATATGGGAATTACTATGGCTGAAGCATCCAGGAGACTCAATCTTTCCAAAATAGGATATTGCAGATATGAGTACGGAGAGAGAGTCCCATCTCAGCAAACGCTGGAAATTATTGCTCAATGTTTTAACACATCTGTTGAATATTTGACCGGTCTTTCGGATTCTCCAGCCGCGACACAAATCGTAATTGACAAAAACAAGAATCCTGAGCTCTTTGCCCTTGTTGATTTATGTCAGAACAAGGATACAGAACTCTTACAAAGAATGTTAGCATATTGTAACCTGCTAATAAATTCATAGCAGATTTTGATTGATTTTTTATATAAATGAAAGGATAGAACAAATGTACCAGATAATGACAGCCGACGAGGCAATGGATCTTATAAATGACGGAGATGTGATCGCACTCAACTCATTTCTCGGCATAGATATTCCAATCGAGCTTCACGAGGCATTATATAAAAGATACCAGAGGACAGGTTCGCCGAAGCACCTCACCGCTATATCAAGCGCGGGCTTTGGTGCGTGGGATGAGAATAAGGCGGCAGAGGGATACATAAGAGACGGCGCAGTTGACAAGATCATCTGCGGACATTTTGGTGCCATGTACAGCACCAAGAAGCTTGTCCTTGAGGACAGATTTGAGGCATACAATCTCCCACTCGGCTGTATCTCACACGCAATACGTGCGCAGGCCGGCGGACTTCCGGGAGCACTCTCCAAGGTCGGGCTGGATATATTTGTCGATCCGAGACTTGAGGGACCGGGAATCAACAACATATCAAAGGATGACTCACTTGTTAAATACGTCGAGCTGGACGGTGAGGAATTCCTCTACTACAAGCTGCCGCTTATCAACGTGGCTATCATTAAGGGAACTGCTGCCGACCGCAAGGGCAACATCTCATTTGAGGATCTGTTTACCGCAGGAGATGCGCTGTCCATCTGTCAGGCTGTAAAGGCAAATGGCGGAAAGGTCATCGTGCAGGTTGACAGACTTGTGGCAAGGCCATCAAGACCTCACAATACCATCATTCCGGGATGTCTGGTTGACGCTATCGTTGAGATACCGCCGGAGCCAAGACACGCATCATACGAATCCCTGACAGGAAGTTTTGAGATTCCATATTCGCAGTGGCAGGACTGGGCTGAGATGCTTTCCGGTCGTACCAAGACAAAGAATGCCGTCAATACAAGCGCAGAGATCATTGGAAGAAGGGCCGCTCTGGAATTGAAACCGGACGATATAGTCAACATAGGTGTTGGAATTCCGGAGACTGTATCCAAGTATGCCAGAGAGAACGGTATTCTGGACAAGATAACCCTGACCGTAGAATCTGGAGGTGTAGGCGGATTTCCTGCATCGGGCAAGGTGTTCGGCGCTGTTATCGGCGCAGACTCCATATACGATATGGCAAACCAGTTTGACCTCTACAACAACGGCGGTCTTGATATCTGTTTCATGGGCGGAATCGAGGTTGACAGGTTCGGGAATGTAAATGCCCACAAGGGCCCTGGCGCATTTGCCGGTGTAGGCGGATTTGCAAATATCACCGCCAAAACAGCAACCGTTGTGTTCTGTCTCACATTTGACACGAAGGGACTTGCCGTAGAGGACAATGACGGCATCGTGACCATCAAAAACGAGGGAAGCATTCCTAAGTTCGTAAACGATGTCAGAAGCATCAGTTTCTCAGGAAAACGTGCGCTGGCAAACGGGCAGAGGGTTATATACGTCACAGAACGATGCGTATTTGAGCTCGCTGAAAAGGGACTTAAGCTCATTGAGGTGTACCCGGGAATTGATCTTGAACATGACATTCTAAGCAAGCTTCCTTTCAAGGTGGAAGTGGACGAAAGGCTGAAATAGATGAACGGCTGTGATGAAAAGCTGAGCTAGGCGACTATGAATAGACGGCTGTGAATAGACGACTGTGATATAAATAAATCCTAGTATATTAAAAGGTCGTGAGAAGATCCCTACGCAAATCTTCCCACGACCTTTTATGTACATCATTTTCTTATCTGCATTAGCTTTCTCACAATAACTAATGCTTCCCCACCAGATCCACGCATACTATCTCTGGATAGTTAAACAGCCTCACCGGAATCACACTGTTGCCAAGGCCGCGGCTGACTATCATCTCGGTGCCATTCATATAATATTCACCTGCTGTATATTCTGGAAGAAATCCCTGATCCGGCGCCACTATCCCGCCGACAAATGGAAGTCTGAACTGTCCACCGTGGGCATGTCCGGAAAGCACGAGATCAACACCGGTACCGGCATACCTGGCAAGGTATTGGGGCTCATGTGCAAGAACGACCGTGAGCTCTTTTTCCCCAGAGTCTTCATTATCAGCGGTCTCTTCCTTCTGTTCAGCTTGATTATTCCTAATACTTTCGTCACTAAGCAGCGCCTCTAGTGTCCCATCCGCAAGGCTTCTGTCGTCAAGCCCGACCAGCCTGAACTTCGCATCCCCCCTGGATATCTCCACAACCTGATTGTCCAGGATAACCACCCCGGCACTGACAAGCCCATCCATAAGCTCGTCATATTCAGATTTCTCAAGCCAATATTCATGATTGCCTGTGACATAGTATACCGGACATATTTTCACGATCTCATCCACAAATTGGACTGCACGGTCTACATTTGTATGGTTTGAATCCACCAAGTCTCCGGTCAGGACGATCATATCAGGGGCACATTCTCTTATCCTGTCCACCAGTTTCTGGTTATTCTTGCCAAACTTTGCATTGTGCAGATCCGATATCTGGACGATCCGATATCCCTCAAGATCTGCGCCAAGCTGCTCTGCCTTATATGTATAATGTGTAGTTTCAAGGTGTTTGTTCTGAAAATTGCAGAACAAAAGCAGCGCAATAACGATAAGTAAAACAATCGCTGACTTTATATATTTTTTTCTGTTTGATCTTATATTTTTCTTATTCATGCCTGATAAAATCCCGTTTTTTCTTTTTTATTGTATATTACAATACCAGTTCATGTTTTTAAATAATATTTTCCTATCCTTCAAAAGGAAAAACCGGACAGATCTCTCTGCCCGGTCAGCTCTACATAACAACCTAATTCACAAAATACTCTTTCCTGTTATGGTAATAGCACATACAGATAAGGAAAATAACAATTAATCCTACCATTCCTGCAATATTTGCCTTCACAGAAAAAAGTTTTCCACCAAAATCCAGATCAATTTTCTTAAATATCACTATAGCGATACATGCATACACGATATTTCTTATGCCTAAAACCGCCAGGTAAATATTGAAAAACAATGGTCCTCTCTTCTGCCGTTTTGCCAGTTTGTGTCTTGCTATCAGGGCAAGCGGCGCGCAAATAAAAGTAATAATTCCCACAATATAAGTTACTATCTTACCATCAGGAAACACGCCGGACTCAATACCAAGATCATATAGCCACTGATACTCTCCTTTTCCTATGAAATATAACACGCCATGTGCAATAGAAACTGCTGCTGTTATAAACAGCGCTATACAAAAGAATCTGTGCCATTTCATACCATATCCTACATTTGACTCCATATTATGTACCTCCACCCAATATTCCGAACTTTATTTCATCAATTCATCTAAAAGATTTGTCACAACAACTAATTAATTTACGGCATCGCTGTCATCCTTCTGCAACAGGTAAAGCGTCACTGTCATGAATGTGTCATCTTTTCCCTGTTCTACAAATATTCTGCAATCCTCAGAAACGCCTGCCCAGTACACCTGATAATCATCGTCTGTAATATCGTTGTAGTACTCATCGTCTGTATAGCCATTGCGCTTGCACAACTCTACATATTCTCCAACCTGCTCTTCATCAACATTATAAACTACATACTCTGAATGAACATTTTCACCTGGCGCTGGATAATAATCAGCTCTGTCTCGCATTATATAACAATCACCATTTTCTGGCTTTGGTGCATATTTGCCAAGTTTTCCATCTTCCCAGCCGCCAGTAACTGAGCCTGCCCGGTTTATATCTCCACCTACAGTCAGTACGATACAGTCTTCTCTATAATCTATAGCCATATAATCAAATGATGCCTTATCTGAATATGCCATAAAACCGCAATCGTACTCACTCACATCCTGGTTAAAGCCTTCCTTTTTATATTTGTCAACCAAATATGTAAAATCATCCTTTGTCACATTGTCTATTTTGTATGCACACTCAAATTCCATATAATTATTATTAAACAGAGTGACCTCACCTCTATCAGGTACAGAGGCAATATCACAGCAGATTCCCTTAGCCCACTCAGCGTAATTCGGATTTTCGGTATCAAGCTGAACTTTGTCTGCCATAACAGCATCTGAAGAGCCACCTTCTTTTATCATTTTTTCATAGTCTAAAATTCCTATTCCTTCAAGTTTGAGATACATCTGTTTCAGCTTCTCGTATGTATTTTCATCAGAACTGGAAATTTTATAATATTTTCCCCTTGTCCAATCCGTACAATACTGTCCATTTACATAGCACAACCTCTTGTCTCCCATATAACCTTTGACTGATGTCGAGAACCCCAATGACACCTCATACGAACGTCCGAAAGTATCAAACGAATAATCTTCTTCGATTTCCTCATTCGAATTTTCGAAAAAAACGTCTGGAATATCCCCTTCGATCTCCTCATAATCCATCTCGTTTACAAGATTTGCGATTCCCCTGACACGCACCTTATCAGTGGTATAATATTTGTTCGTTGATATCCTGTCTGCTGTCTTTACCCCAGCAAACACACCTGCCTTCTCGGTTCCCCCATCTGTACCACATGCTGTCAGCGAAATAGATGCTGCTAACATAAGTGCCAATAATTTTACCTTTTTCATATTAAATACTCCTCCCTAAAAGTATATAAATGTGGATAACAAATTCCTTACTATTACTTTATTTCTCTTATCTGCAGTATTATGTCTGTATCTCTTAAGTGACAGATTCCTCACGATCCTGCATATATATGCCACAAATGGATTTGGTTCTTCAGGTGGTATAGTGTCCCAAAGCGTCAGATATGTATCATTGACACATTCCTCCACATCCCCGTTATTCTTTAGGATCCTGTCAGATATCGATCTGCACATTTTCCCATATTTCTCGGAAGTAGCCGCTATTGCCTCCTCACACCTTTTAAAAAATAATTCAATTATCTTCTGGTCGTCCATTCACAAAGTACACCTTTCTGTTGTGGTAATAGAGCATATTGAGAAACACAAATACAACTAAGGCCACTATCTCAGCAATACTTAATTTCATTGAGAAAACATCCTGAAATCTCAAATTAAGTCTTTTGTATATCACCACAGCAACCCATATATACAAAATATTTCCTGCACAGCTAACTACCAGATAAATATAGAATATAAGCGGACCATTTTTCTGCAGCTTTGCCAGTTTGTGTCTTGCAGCCAATGCAAGCGGCGCAGAAATGAATGAAATTATGCCCACAATATATGTTACCATTTTGCTATATGTGAATACACCAGACTCAATTCCAAAATCATATAGCCACTGATATTCTCCCTTTCCTATAAAATATATAACACCCATAAGCAGTGAAAATGCAGCCGAAATATACAAAAAAATACAAAGGAAATCATGCCACTTCATACCATATTTTACCTTGGTCTCAGGATCCACATATGGAATATCCTTAATCTCTTTCTTATTCAAGTTATCTGCTCCCATAATTACCTCCAGTCTATTCTTCCCCCAAACATATAGTCAAATAATTGGTCCCTGTTTCGCATATTACATCAACATATTTCTTGCCATCGACAGAATATCCCGTCCAGTATATTTCTCCAGACTCATCATAATAATCATCTGAATCTGAAACTGTATATCCATTTTGCTTACATATCTCTATGTACTCTTCTGCATCTTTTTTATCAGCGTTGTAAACTACATACTCTGAAACAGCATCACTTACTATAGCTGGATATGGCAGATAATACCCTATCTGATCACGTGTCAGATAGCAATCTCCAAATTCAGGCTTTGGAAGATATTCAGCCCGGCTTGAGTCCTCCCATCTTGCAGTAACAGTTCCTGCCAGGTCTATATCACCGCCCAGCGTGATCTCTATGCTTCTGTTTACTCTTCTAATTGAGATATAATCATACGTGGAGCTTTCAGAGTAAGCAAAGAATCCATCATCAACCTTGATCACATCTTTGTTGAAACCTTCACTTTCATATTTCTCAACCAATCGATTGAAATCATCCTCTGTGACATTGTCGATCCTATATCCACAGATATGTTCCTTATAATTATTCATGTACAAAATAACTTTGCCTATATCCGGCACAGAAGCTATATTGCTGCAGATTCCTTTAGCCCACTCCTTATAATTAGGATTTTCCGTGTCAAGTTGTACATTATCATTACCAGACTCCGTCCCATCCGTCTTTTCTCCAGCTTCTATCTGTTTCTCATAATCTCCAAGATCCTGACCTTTCACTCCAATGGCAAGCTGCCGCAGTCTTTTATATACAGTGTCATCTGTACACGTAATCTCATAGTACTCATCTCCCCTATAATCAGAGCAATACTCATCATTAATAAAAGCTATACTTTTATCAGCAGCATCCAGCACATCATCCACATCTATAATAAAATGAACTACAAAATCAAAGTGTTCAACATCTGGCACATCTGAGCAATCAACCTTTGTATAATCCATCTGATTTACTAAGTTCGCCATCTCCTTAACATACGCCTCGTCAGATTCATATACAGACCATCCTACTGCCACCCGATCCGCAATCTTTGTACTGGCAAATACACCAGCTTTCTTTGTTCCCCCATCATTTCCACAGGCGGTCAGCGCCATGGAAGCCGCCAGCAGAAGTACCACCAACTTTGTCTTTTTCATTGTAAGTACTCCTCCCTATATCAAGCCTTACTCCTGCGCATTCTGCACATTCTATTCATTCAATATCTCTTCCATTTCATTGTAGAACTGCTCTGCCCTCCACATCCTGTACGTATGGCCAGCATACAACATCTGTCCACCTTTGCCAATTGATAAATACCTTGTGAGTGTATTAGTCTCGGCATCGTATACATCTAGTATTACTTCATTGGATTCATCCTTCATTGAGCCTTTCGCCAGAACAGTACCTATAGTTCTGTAATATGGATGCTTATCGAGCAACTCTAAAACCTTTTCTTTCTGTTCTGTAGTGAGCACCTTTCTGTCTGTAGTATCTATATCCACATAAGCAACGTCATCTTTCTCGTCTATCTCCACACCAGCAATTCTAAAATGTACCCCAAAATGGTCATCCACACTCAGCCCACTTCCCAGGGATCTTGGGCAGACAAATGCCACACACAGTGCCAGAATCGCACACACAATTACAATGTTACGCAGTTTCTCCTTGTTAAATTTCCTTGCTGCCTTCTCTGTACCCATCTCGTCAGCAATATCAGCAGCCTTCAATACTTCGTTATCACCTTTGTTATTTGCCTCTGAACTCATATGTTTTTTTCTCCCTTTCCTAGAGGCGAACATTTTACGCGCCCCTTCAACAATATACTTCCCTTTTTTCATGTAAAATTACAGTTAAAAAAATTTTTTTATTTCCCAATCTTAATCTGATCCAATATGTAATGTATATCATCCTCTGACATATCGTCAAATACCATATTGCCATAATAATCCCCATCCAATATCATGGTTGTACTTCTCACCCTCGTCACATATACAGATTCACCATTTTCATCGAACTGCTCGTCCTGCACAACATCGTCGGCAATATTGAAAACTATACCATTAGCGTTTGTATATACTCTCTCGTTCTGTTTGTTTTCAAATTGCAGGCTGTATCCCACATCGTCAGCAACATTTCCGCCCCATATCTCCTCAGTAAGGTAATATTCGCTACCATTATACTCTGCTACCACATCTATGAATTTTGCGTAATCATTATCACAATACGCATATGTGTATGTAACATCAGTAACTTCACCTGGAAGAGTATCAAACCACAGCTTCATACCTGTATCTGCCACTGCATCCTCGTATGTACTATAGATGTATATATCATTTGTATATGAACCTAGTATCTCAGTACTCTTGGTTATCCACTTTTCTGTACCATCGCTTATTTCTCCGCCAATCTGCTCAACCTCCGGTTCAGGTGTCTCGGTCTCAAACCACTCATCACGCACATAATCAGGATTTCCTGTCGACATTGTGTGTTCCGTGTAGAATATCTTCTTTAACACTTCCGCCCCGGCATACACTGTTGCCGATCCAACCGCCAGCACAGCCAGCGTCACAGTGGCAGCCTTTACCAGCTTACTTGTCGTTCTCGGGAAATTTATTATCTTACTCTTCTTATATGTAAGCGCTTCCTCTATGTACCTGTCGTCTATATTAGTAAGCGCTCCCTCAACCAATTCTTTCTTCATACCAATTCTCCTTTACAAGATACTGTTTCAGTTTCTCCCTTGTCCTGTGCAAATGCACATTTACATAATTGGTACTCAGAGACATTTCCTCCGCTATCTCCGGAATCTCCATGCAAAACCAGTACTTCTTGACAAACATAACCCTGTCCACTTCCTTAAGCCCTTCCAGAAATTTGTTTAATCTGTCTGTAAGTTCCTGGGCAGTGATCCGTTCGTCCACCTCTCCGCCTGCCGCCACACACTCTGATATCTCATCCAGAGATGCGTCGTAGTAGGAATTTCTCTTATCTGCGGTATTATGTCTGTATCGCTTGAGCGACAGATTCCTCACTATCTTGCAGATGTATGCCACAAATGGATCCGGTTCCTCCGGTGGGATTGTTTCCCAGAGTGTCAGATATGTATCGCTGACACACTCCTCCGCATCCTCATTGTTCTTCAAAATCCTGTCAGATATTGATTTGCATAATTTTCCATATTTCTCGGAAGTAGCAGCAATTGCCTCCTCACACCTTTTAAAAAACAGTTCAATTATCAGCTGATCGTTCATTTGTCAATTACCCTCGCATATATATATCGAATCCCCGAAGTTATCGCTTAAAGATCTTTTGTCTTTTAACTCCCTCATACATATACTACCTTTCTGTTTTATCAAATTACACTTTCCGAGAAAAAATTTTTAATTTTCCATCTGCTTCTTCACCATCTGAAGAACCCGCAGCTCCCTCTTTATCATAACCTCATCAAAATAGTTCTCACTGTGATACTCGTCATTCGCCCGTATTGCCTCATCTATCGGCACGATCTTGAGCACAAATCCCGCCTCGCGCTCATATTCGTCAAGCTCTTGTCCTATATTCGCAGTTTCAACATCACATATATAATAGAAGTTCTCCTGCTCAAATACCGTATTCTCCGATTTATCACTCTTCTGTCTTCGAAGTACACTTCCAAATTCTCTTATGCTATCAGGGATGACCACAAGCCCGGTCTCCTCCCGGACCTCGCGAACAAGGGTTGCTTTTTTGTCCTCTCCGCCTTGAATACCGCCACCTGGAAATTTGTAATAGTGCTCCCGCCCACTGTAGACAAGGGCTATCTTGTCTCCCTGCAGGATGATTCCACGTGCCGATGGTCTGCAGTATACCTTGTAGCCCGCTTCGTAGTCCTTTATATCTATGTCAAATAATCTTTTCATCTCTTATTCGACCTCCGCCAGATCTTTCTCTCCTGGGCCTCCTTTATCAGCATGTCCCGGAAATCAGGATGGGCTATGGATATCAGTGCCTCCGCTCTCTCCCATGTGGACCGCCCCTCAAGATTTATCACGCCGTACTCTGTCGCCAGAAAGTACACCTGACTTCTCGGCGAGGTGATGATATCTCCGTTGAACTGTGGCTTTACCCTGGAATGCTTCACTCCATTCCTGTCGGTGTGGGTGGAACTCATGCAGATAAACGCCTTGCCGCCACGGGAGCCCGATGCTCCGATCAGGAAATCAAGCTGTCCGCCGGTTCCGCTGATCTGGCGTGAACCACTGCTCTCCGCCGCAACCTGTCCGTACAGATCCACTGCCACACAGCTGTTTATGGACACCATATTGTCTATCTGTGATATTACATACGGTCTGTTCACGTACTCAAGGGGATATGCGGCGATTCCCGGATTGTCGTCCAGCCACTCATACAGCTCATTTGAGCCGATGGCACAGCCAAATACGCCTTTTCCACGATCTATGTTCTTGTATTTATTTGTCAGCTTGCCCGCCTTGTACAGGGCAAGATATGCATCCGAGCAGAGCTCCGTGTGCATGGCAAGATCCTTGAGATCCGACTGAGCCAGCATCTCACCCACCGCATTTGGCATTCCTCCGATACCGAGCTGCAGTGTTGAACCGTCCACAATATACGGAATGAGCAGCTCCGCTATCTTCCGGTCAACCTCCCGCGGTGCCTGTGTTTTCACATCAGCAAATGGCTCGTGCTCCCCCTCTACGATCATATCCACATCCGATATGTGAATACACTCGTCATATCCACCGCGTATCTTAGGCATGTGCTCATTCACCTCAACTATCACGATGTCCGCTTTCCTGGCAATAGGGGCAGCCACACCGGTATTTACCGAGAAATTAAAATAACCATGCTTGTCCATAGGTCCCACCGACACCATGACCACATTCACATGGAGGAAATACTCATAATAAGCCGCATTATTGTGGAACACCATCGGTATATAATAGCATTTGCCCTCATCGCACAGCTTTCTCTCGTACTGCGAACAGTGCCAGCTATGATACACAAAATGCTCCTCACTGTCATCGCACTCTGCAACCTCTATAGGCCCAGCCATCAGATTGCCCCTAATCTTCACATCGTGCAGCTCATCTCTCCGCTTTGCCAGTGCTCTGTCAAGTAGTACAGGTTTTCCAAGGGACGATGTGTAATCGACCCAGTCTCCATCCTTGACACACTCCACCGCAGCCTCCGGTGTACGCAGCTTTTCTCTATACATTTGCTGAAAATCGAACATATAAATCCCCCTTTATTGAATAACGTTTCACCGATTGTCCTCCATCACCAGTCTCAATCACTATTATCAAATAAATCAAATGCCATTTCAACATTTTTAGAGATATTCTGTGTAAATATCAATGAAAAAGTTTACCAGCATTTACAATATTCCAGCCAAAATAGTCATAATATTTTCCACTTTCACTAGAACAATGCTCATTTGCATCTAATAGCAGAACGCAAAAGAGCCCCCCACATACCTGCACCTTGCAGATACACGGAGGGCTCTACGAATATTAGTCATCTGTTATTAAGTAATCTCGCAGTTCTTACATTATTCGATTGCGATGTAATTACTCTTCTCTACTTTCTTCTGCTCTTCCTTCTTAGGAATCGACAGTTTCAGTACGCCATGTTCATACTTTGCATGAATGTCTTCCTGAGTAACTCCTTCACCGACATAGAAACTTCTGCTCATGCTACCGGCATAACGCTCACGCCTGATATATTTGCCGCTCTTCTTGTCCTTCTCATCCTTATCCAGACCCTTTGCAGCCTCAATTGTCAGGTAACCATCAGCAAGCTGAACCTTTACTTCATCTTTCTTGAATCCTGGGAGATCCATATCTACTTCATATGAATCGTCTGTCTCACGGACATCGGTCTTCATCATGTTCTTTGCATGCTTGCCATACAGGGCACGCTCGGTAGGTGCTAACGCTTTACTAAACTCCTTGTCAAAATCCCTTCCAAATGGGAAATAGTCATTCATCCAATCATCAAATAAATCTTCTCCAAAAATACTAGGTAACATAAGTCATTTCTCCTTTCAATCTCAAACAAGTGTCGGAAATTGTGGTTTCTTATGAAACCCCAAGGCACTTAGACTTTTTGTTTACTGTTACTTTCAAAATAATTATCAAGATAAACTTTCGGGATTCTTTCTCTTCTTTCTTATCCCTTTCCTTATCTTTGACTATGTTATACACCCAGTTGTTAGCACTGTCAAGTGGTGAGTGCTAATTATTTTGTGAAGAATTTGTGTCCTATTACTGTAAAAGCCAATCCGCTATTCCGGCACAGTTTCCAGACCTGTTTTGTTATCATAATAAGATTCAACTAGAGCGCAGTCCATGATCAAAACGTAGAATACATTTCCATAATAACGGTTTTCTACAATTCTTCCGTGATCAAGAACAGGAAGATATGTTCCATCTTTTTTTGCAAAATGGAACCTTACATAGTCATTATTTCCATTGGTCTTTGCATCAATCTGTTCCCAGATGCTGGTCTCAACAGAATCCCGTTCGTCTGGATGGATCAGGTTTCTGAATCTACGGTCTGTGTAATCCAGAAAATCATCAAAATCCCTGCATCCAGCCAATTCTATCAGTTCATGATTTGCAAATAAAATATCATCATTTTCAGGATCAGCTATATATATAAGGAAAGCTCCCGGGAGATTCTTTGATACATCCTGGAGTGCAAACCCAAGCTGGCTTCTATGCTGTATCTTATAATCACCTCGATAACGACTGCAATTATGCTTTCCATGAAGTTTTACCGCATAAAGTGCCATATCCGCACATCTGATAAGCTTCAAAACATCTTCACAATCTTTTGGATATTCTGCATACCCGAGAGAAATGTAAAATGGATGCTCCTCACCATTATACGTTATATGTCGTGGCTGAATAGTAAAGTGTTCTATTTTCTTTCTTGCCTCTTCCTCTGTTGTGTCAACCAGAATGACAGAAAACTCATCACCGCCATTTCTGCAAAGAATAGAATTATCATTGAAATAGCTCTGCATGTCCTGTGCAAGACTTTTCAGTGCGGCATCTCCAACCACATGACCATACATATCATTTATAAATTTAAAATCATCAATATCCATCTGTATACCCACACAATGAATATGAAGATCGCCCTGCATAACCTTTTTGAGCTGTTCGTCAAAGCCCTTACGATTCAAGAGTCCGGTCAGTGGATCTGTTATCGCCATTTTTTTTAATATATCTCTATGTCTCTCAATCACAAGGATGACAACCGTTAATCCAGTTAAGAGCAAAATAACACATATTCCCAAAAACAGCTGCGGAAATACATTCCACCCATGACTCCAGCCATCAGCAGGCATTACCTCAAAATCAAATAGACAGCCGCAAAATTCAAACTCAAATGTAATCGGATTCTTCATAATATTGCCGGATGATGATACTATCTCTGTATCATCAGACAAAGGGGAAACTGTCTTTGTCAGGGAGTAATCATAACCAAATTTTGTGAGTGACTGAATTGATTCTGTAAATATCTCCGGAACACGTATAATTACTATGGTAAATCCCCAAAATACTGGAGAGCCATCTGCACCCTCCAGATATACAGGATTTCTAATCGCAATGCCCTGCCCCCCCTGTTTTAGATCAAAAGGGCCCTGCATCGTGACTATATTTTTATCTCTTCCATAACGGCATATCTCTCCGCGACTTTCATCATGAATCAAATCTATCTTTCCAGCTTCATTCCCCGCCTCCGGATATATATCTGTGACAACACCGTCAGGCGCAATCTGTATGCTCTGAATAAAATCTGCCATCAGATTCTGGGCAACTTTTTGAAAATTGTCAATTTTCCCATTTGCGCTGATTGCTATCTCTTCAAGTGTATCTGTAATTGCAACTCCACGGTTCATGTCATTCTGTAGTCGTTCTGCATATGTTGTGGCATTAAGCGCTGTGACATTCCGTACCTGTTTATAATTTGATCTGTATGAATGGTATAAAACTACTGTCAAAACCAGACAGCCAACCAGAAAAATGAGAATCGGCAACATAAGCTTTTTGTTATGGTTTTTACGCGAATTCATAGTACGTCATCTCTCCTTATTTTAGATGCTATTTACAAGTTCTCTACAAATTGCACATATTTTATCGCATTCATTCATTTTTGACAAGTCAGCATTCAGGGATGTTTTTTTAGAGGAATAGTATTATAATACAGAAACGAAAAGAGGTAATCGCTATGCAGATAAGTATAATTTTGCTCGGAAAGCTTGCTAACTTTTTTATTATGATCCTGGACACACTGCAGCACAATGCTCTCCGAAAAGCCACACCTGGAATGGAAAAAGATAATATAGTATACCTTGCCTCCATCACGCCATCAGCTTCAACAATCACCCAGATGGTTCAGGTATATAACAAAGATGCAACATACTCCAGTCTTTTAAATGTATTTACTACTTTGTTCTGTATCATAACCATGCCTTTGGCTGTCATATTGTTCTCGTGGCTGATACTTTAAGAATATTGATACTTTAATGGGGACGTTTCTTTTGTCATGAGGATTGTCCCTGGAACAGACAAGCAAAAGAGCCCCCCGCATACCTGCACCTTGCAGATACACGGAGGGCTCTACGAATATTAGTCATCTGTTATTAAGTAATCTCGCAGTTCTTACATTATTCGATTGCGATGTAATTACTCTTCTCTACTTTCTTCTGCTCTTCCTTCTTAGGAATCGACAGTTTCAGTACGCCATGTTCATACTTTGCATGAATGTCTTCCTGAGTAACTCCTTCACCGACATAGAAACTTCTGCTCATGCTACCGGCATAACGCTCACGCCTGATATATTTGCCGCTCTTCTTGTCCTTCTCATCCTTATCCAGACCCTTTGCAGCCTCAATTGTCAGGTAACCATCAGCAAGCTGAACCTTTACTTCATCTTTCTTGAATCCTGGGAGATCCATATCTACTTCATATGAATCGTCTGTCTCACGGACATCGGTCTTCATCATGTTCTTTGCATGCTTGCCATACAGGGCACGCTCGGTAGGTGCTAACGCTTTACTAAACTCCTTGTCAAAATCCCTTCCAAATGGGAAATAGTCATTCATCCAATCATCAAATAAATCTTCTCCAAAAATACTAGGTAACATAAGTCATTTCTCCTTTCAATCTCAAACAAGTGTCGGAAATTGTGGTTTCTTATGAAACCCCAAGGCACTTAGACTTTTTGTTTACTGTTACTTTCAAAATAATTATCAAGATAAACTTTCGGGATTCTTTCTCTTCTTTCTTATCCCTTTCCTTATCTTTGACTATGTTATACACCTGATTGTTAGCACTGTCAAGAGGTGAGTGCTAATTATTTTGTGAAGAATTTGTGTCCACTCCCAGCCTCAAAGTGGTATTTGGCAATTCCTAGATCTATCTTCGTGCAGATTCCTCTCGGAGCTTTCGCTGTCACCACACCCTCTCTCAGCTCAAACATGAACTTCTGCTGGTTCACTGCTGTCGGTGCCAGGCACACCGCCTCCATCCCCTTCGTGAACCAGTCTGTCTCCGCATCTGCCCTGCTAATTTCTGATATATCTTTGCTCTTGTGGGCAACACCCTGATTCTCACCATATCCAAGGGCAATCACTATCAGCAGTTTCTGTCCATTGCCTATGACTGCCCGGGTCTTACCATGTGACATTGCAACCCAGCATGTGTTAAGTCCAAGTTTCTGGCATCCAAGCACCAGCTTTTCACCATAGTAGCCAGCCTTTTCCTGGTCATTCTTCGCGCCAACTATCGCTATATAATTAGAAACATTTGTGAATTTGCCGTAATGCGCCATAAACGAATCAAAACAGTTCGGCTCATCGTAGACCGCCTGCATACTCAGTCCGCTCTCAGAATTTATCTCAGAGATAAGCCTGTCGATCTTCGCACGTTTCTCCTGCTCGATTGGCTTATCCTTATATTGCCGCACACTGTGCCTCTCCTTCATCAACTGTAACATATCCATGCATTGTTCCTCGCTCTCATTCTGATATCTACGCCGAGTATAGTCCATCAAACTTGAAGTTAGCGATTTCTTTTTCCGGTATTCTCTGTCCCACGGAT
>SAMEA104315423__coassemble_1747_pt1 | contig 45961 bp, 30 predicted proteins | sample SAMEA104315423__metabat2_low_PE_023 | metagenome-assembled genome bin SAMEA104315423 (sample SAMEA104315423) | gut metagenome | biome: Monkey gut; feature: monkey-associated habitat; material: faeces | place: China | collected 2013 | reverse complement strand
CCGGCTGCATGCATGGCTGCATTTATATACTGCGACATCGATAGTGAACACGACTGAGCTTCAGCGCTTTTTGCCACTGCGGAGACCGCATTGCCCTTATCGCGGTCAAAGCAGTGTGCAGATAAAAGCAAGCTGAAGTGAGGGAAGGGGAACACTCGTCCAAGATTTTACAATATATAAATATCTCCACAGCACAGCCTTCTGTGCATGCGCCTGCCTCTTTTATGCATGCCACCTAATCGATAGCTAGACGCGACTGATGATTTCTTCTCCTTCCACCACGAACAGCTGTATCTGCCCGGCTGCATGCATGGCTGCATTTATATACTGCGACATCGATAGTGAACACGACTGAGCTTCAGCGCTTTTTGCCACTGCGGAGACCGCATTGCCCTTATCGCGGTCAAAGCAGTGTGCAGATAAAAGCAAGCTGAAGTGAGGGAAGGGGAACGTGATGCCACAGTATATAAATGCAGACATCATCAGCCGGGCAGATACAGCGTCCATCAATCCACATGCCTTGCGTCATGCGTGCACTTCGTGCACTTCACAAGGAATCCTCCCGCTTATGCGGGTCCCTCCTTATGAAAAAAGCCGCTCAATCCATCCTGCAGACGATCCGAGCGGCTTTTTATATAAAGGTTTTGTGAGAGTTAAATTTGTTGTTCCTTACTTCTTCTGTACATACTTGAGACAGTCAAGAGTTACAGCGGCAAGGATGATGATACCTTCGAATATGAACTGAAGGTTTGTATCAATACCAAGAATGGTAAGTGAGTAGGTAAGTGATGTGAAGATAAGAACACCAGTTACAACACCGGAGATCTTACCGATACCACCTGTGAATGAAACACCACCAACAACGCAGGCTGCTATGGCGTCCATATCCCAGCCCTGTCCATAAGCTGCACTACCTGAACCAACCATTCTGTTACACTCAAGCCATGATCCAAATCCGTAAAGGATACCGGCAAGGATGAATGCGCCAAGTGTTACCTTGAAAACTGATATACCTGAAACTGCTGCTGCCTCTGGGTTTCCACCTACAGCGTACAGATTCTTACCAAATGTAGTCTTGTTCCAGATGAACCATACTACTACAACAGCAACTACTGCCCAAATGATAATAGTTGGGAAGCTTCCTATTGTTGGGATGAACATATTTGGTATTGCTGAATCAATAGCACCAAATGAAACACCCTTTGTCGCATATGTTACAAGTCCGAAGATGATCAGCATGTTCGCCATTGTTGAAATGAACGGATGCATCTTGTACTTCGCCATGAAGAAACCTGCAATACTTGAAAATACTGTTGTGAGGATAATACATGCAACAAGTGCAAATAATGCTTTTCCTACAACCGGCATACTTGAGAAATCAAATATATGTCCGAACACACCACCTGTATTTGCACCGTTATGCATGATAATGGTGGCTGTAACCATACCCATACCAACCATACGTCCAATCGAAAGATCGGTACCGGTCAGGAGGATAAGTCCCGCAACGCCGAGTGCAAGGAACATTCTAGGTGATGCCTGCTGAAGTATGTTCAATATATTGGTAACTGTGAGGAGCTGTGTGTTCTTCACAATTGGAGTGATAATACAAAGTGCAATGAATATCAACACGATTACTATATACAGACCGTTCTTGTAAAGGAACTGTGTTGTGTTGAATGTGTACTTGTAATTCTCAAATTTCTGTGCTCTGCTCTGCATGAATGTGTACTTGGACATTCTAAGGAGATCTATCAGATGATACTTGTGTGAAAATGCATCATGCTTTCTGTCCTTAATCTCCTGAAGTCTTGACTCATGTGTCATCTGTGCATCAAAGAGCTTGTTCTTGTATACATATTTCTCGTCCTTGATCTCTCCCGGATCAGAGAGCTTTGCAAGTGTCTGCTCATGCTCTGTCTTGAGTGTTGCCTTTACTCTCTCGTAGGACTCATTTTCTGCTGCCTTCTCAGCCTCGCAGCTTGCCACTACCTTGCTGTAGTACTCGCTGTCATAATGCTCTTTAAGGTATCCCTCTGCGTCAGCGATAAGCTTTGCAACCTTATCCTTGTTGGCTGCCTCAACTGCCTTTGCCTTCTCCAGGGCTGCCTTATCCTTTGCGATTATGCTATCCTTTTCTTCCTTTGATAAATTCTTATCTTCCTTTGCGATAGCTATATGGTTCTTCAAACTACGAACCTTGTCAGATCCATCAACTCGAAGTTCATCGATCTGAGCCTGTATCTTTCCAACATATTCATCAATCGGCTTAAGGAATTTTTCCTCTGCATCAGCCGAAAGGATCATATTTTTATCTGCCATATCCATGCTCCTCTCTATTACAAATATTTAGCACTAAGTCTTAACAATTCTTCCTGATTAGTCTCCTTGGTATTTACAATTCCGGCAAGATGTCCATTTGACATAACACCTATACGGTTTGTGATACCCAGGATCTCCGGCATCTCAGAGGAGACAACTATGATAGTCTTGCCCTGCTTTGCCATGTTGATTATAAGCTCATATATTTCATACTTGGCTCCTACATCAATACCTCTTGTAGGATCATCCATCATGAATACATTTGGTGAACGCTCAAGCCATTTTCCGAAGATAACCTTCTGCTGGTTACCACCGGACAGGTTGGCGATCATATCGTCAGGTCCCATACACTTGGTGTGCATGACCTTGATCTCCTCAGCTGTGGCACGAACCATGCTGTCATGTGACAGTGCCACGCCGTTCTTGTAGTGGTTCATATTTGCAATGGTGGTATTGAAGGTGATATCTGCCTTGAGGAAAAGGCCATTTGCCTTTCTCTCCTCAGTGATGAGGGCAAATCCGTGATCCATAGCATCCTTTGGATCGGTGAAGTTCATGATCTTGCCACCATACATTACATTTCCTGCTGCTCTTGTACGAATACCAAATATAGTTTCCAGAAGCTCTGTACGACCTGCACCAACCAGACCATAGAGGCCGAATATCTCACCCTTCTTCACATCAAATGTGATGTTCTGGAGCTTTGGTGCATACTTTGTGGAGAGTCCCTGTACTGAGAGGATCGTCTCACCCGGCGTATTGTCAACCGGTGGGAATCTGTTATCAAGTGAACGACCAACCATGGCTGATATAAGCTCATTCATGTTGGTATCCTTGCTGTCCTTTGTCATGACCAGACTACCGTCTCGGAGAACTGATATCTGATCACAGATCTCGAATATCTCATCCATCTTATGTGAGATGTAGATCAGGGAAATTCCCTGCTCCTTGAGCTGTCTCATCATCTTGAAAAGCTTTGCAACCTCTGGCGCTGTCAGTGATGATGTAGGCTCATCAAGTACAATTACCTTTGAATTGTACGAGATAGCCTTTGCGATCTCACACATCTGACGCTGGGAAACAGACATTCTCTTCATCGGCTGTGTAAGATTGACCGTTATACCCAGCTTTCTGAACAAGTCTGAAGCTTCCTTTTTCATACGGCCCTCATCGATGACTCCAAGAGAGTTCTTTGGATAACGTCCAAGGAACAGGTTGTCAACAACACTTCTCTCAAGACACTGGTTAAGTTCCTGATGAACCATCGCAACTCCATTCTCGAGTGCATCCTTAGGGCCAGAGAAATTTACTTCTTTTCCATCTAATATTATTGTGCCTTCGTCCTTTTGATAGGTTCCGAAGAGACACTTCATCATTGTCGATTTACCGGCGCCATTCTCACCCATAAGTCCCATGATCGAACCAGGTTTAACATTCAAATTAATATGGTTAAGGACCTTGTTTCTGCCGAATGATTTGCTCATGCCTTGAATCGATAAGATGTATTTATTCTTATCTTCTGCCATATCTCTACTTCCTTTCATTGAACATCAGCCCATTAAAAGTCGCCTTCGGCGAGGGCTGATGCTACATATCAAGTTTTCATAGAAAACTTGATACATACTCTTAGTAAAAGAAGGGTATCAAATGTTTAGTCTGACACCCCTCTGAGTTAAATCATTTCCTATTGATCAATCATCCAGGTAACTTATATTACTTAGAGAGAATTGATGTGTATGATGCTGCATTGTCTGTCTTAACCATGTTGATTGCAAATGCATCGTACTCGCCTGGGTTACCAAGACGGTTTGTGATGTTAGACTCTGTCTGACCATCACCACCGATGTAATCTACATTCAGGTTAAGAAGATCATCGTAGTTCTGAAGAAGTGGCTGGTATGTTGAGCTCAGGAAGTTATCTGAAGCGTTGTAGATATCAAGCCATACCTTCTTGCTTGGGCTCTTGCTTGAGTCAAGCTGCTTTGAAACCTTGTCATAAACCTTTGTTGAATCTGTGAAATCCTGGTAGTTTTCTGCTGTTACTGCAATGTTCAGTGCGTAGTATGATCTCTCGTCTGCGCTGTATCTGTAGTCAACGCCTTCCTCAAGCTGGTTTCCAGCCTCGTCTGCTGTACCGATACCAGTATCAATATCTACACCGTCAAGTGCGTTACGGAGAACTCTCAGTGTCAGGTAAGCCTGAACATCTGCATGCTGTGAAATTGTTCCGCCGTAGCCCTCTGCGATTGCTGCAACTGCATCGCTATTAGCATCGTATCCAAATGTAGGAACCTTTGCGTCCTTTGCCCAAGCATTGAACATTGACATTCCCATACCATCGTTGTTTGAAACAACTACATCGATCTGATCACCAAATGAAGCTGTCCATGTTCCTATTGCATTACCAGCTGTAGCTGCATCCCATGTAGCTCCTGCTGAATTCTTCATCTCCTGTGATGCAAGCTCTCTGATCGTATATGTCTTGCCATCTACATCAAGCTTAGCATCCTGTACTACTGTTGCCTTACCATCTACGTTTGTTCCAGCTGGTGTCGAATCAACTGCTCCGCTTGCATCAACGCCTGTGCCAAGTGCTGAACGAACACCTCTTGTACGTGCGATTGAATCATTGTGTCCGATATCACCGATTGCAAGTACATATCCGATGACTCCATCGCCGTTACGATCGATCGTTGCTGCGTTTGCCTTGATGTAATCAAGAACCATCTGACCCTGAAGCTCAGCACCCTGATTAGCATCAAATCCTACATAATATGTGTCCTTGTTGTAGTTAAGGGCATCCTTGTCAAGCTCTCCTGTTGAGCTGTTTGATGGCTGACGGTTGAACCAGCAAAGTGGCTTATCCTTATTGGCTACTCCACTGCTTGTGCTTCCGCCACTTGAGCTTCCGCCTGATCCACATCCTACCATTGATAAAGCAAGTGTTGCAGCTGCTGCTACAGCTAAAATTCTTCTTTTTCTCATATTACATTCCCTCCTGTGTTTTGGCTTTGTGTGTTTTATTTTTTCGTCTTGCCTCATTGACTGTACTCATTATAAGTTAATACGGGATTTGAAAGAATAGAATATTTTTGGATTAATTAGCAAAATTTTGTGATTTATTGAAATTTTTATAGATATTTTTAACAATAGCGGTTGGTTAATAGTTATATATTAAGATATTTTTGACTTAATAGTGATGTTTTAGCTTGCTTTACTGGGCAATTTTCACCTGTCACCGGCAAGTTGGGAGGGCGGGATGGTCTGTGATGACATATTCTATACGGTGGCTTAGCGGCGTTTTAGTGGCACTTCCTATAACAGCTTGTTTTTATCTTTTGATTGTTTCCCATCTGTTTTACGCATAAAATTATCCATCTTTAACTTAGAATATGCAAATAGATACAAGTTTTAGAATTTTTGTATCTAATAAGCTTATTTTAAGGAAAAAGATACAATTTTGTGCTCTTTTACGTATAGTCATAAAAGCAAGCTGCCTTCCTCACATAGCACATGCCTCTCGCATCACTGCACATTTATGGCGATGAGCAATTCATGCTAAAACATGGTCATGTACAGTAATCCACGCAAAACAAAAAAGAGCGTGGGTTGGACTCACCCACGCTCTTTTTCAGGCTTACATATTCACATTCAAGTAATTTCCACAATAAGGACATTTGCTGGAATATCCAGTCGCTGCACGGAAACTCGAACCACAATTCGGGCATCTGACCGCCACAAGTCTCAGCTTATCTGGTGCCACCGGCTTGTCGTCCATGAGCTCTTCCTCACCTGGAAGCCTCTCATCCCTTACTGAATCCGGATCATAGCCGTATTTGCCGTTGTACTCAAATATATCTATCGTCAGACCTATTGGGTACATGCCGGCCCCCCTTGTAAATCCCGTTGGTATTATAGCCTCCCGCTCAACATGGTAGCTGTCAAAGTAATGCACGATCGTGTCCATCATATATGTATTGTTCACCCTGACAGAAGTATTCTCCGTGTATCCATATATCTTTGCAGGATATCTCACGCCCTTTTTCACTATCATCTTCTTGTTGTGGACCAATATCGCCACCACTATGTCCATTCCCCCACCGATCAGTAAGAAACTTCCCGGAAGGCTCAACATAGCCAGGGGAAATTTACCCGGCTCCGCCACAATTGCAAATATAATTCCCACGAAAACACCGACAGCAAGGAATATACTGCCAACCAAAACCACTATCTTATGAGCTGCATTCATCTTATTTCTCCTTTTCCCAAATATCTGCAAAAACCACCGATTCTCTGCTCATAACATGTCTACATCACCATCTGCCAGATTATGTACAATACAAGCAAGTGTCCCGGATAAAATGCATAACAGAAGTATTTAAACCACTTCTTATGGTATCCCAGTTTTCCATTGTATAGCCATACCACCGGCAATGCGATGAGCGCAAACGCCTGCTGCGGGAACTCAAAGCTATGTCCCGCTATACTAAACGTATAACAATATCCGCTAAGCAGCTGTGCATTGATGTAATACATACACACGAGCTGTGCTATCAATTTCCATGGTTCCTTGCCCCGGAACAGATAGAACATTATAACCATGACAACTCCCGCTCCATAGAAATCAACCATGGTGATCGTTCCTATCACATATCCCACAAGAGTCACAACAATCGCAACCGGGATCCACAGCCATACCTTGCCCGTTTTCCTTACCTTGTCTATCAATGCTATCAGCAGTAATCCTATGAGAAATGTCCAAAGTACATTTTGATGAAACAGATACAGGACACTGTCTCCGGACACAAGATCAAATGGAATTTCAGATATCACCGCAAATACCAGCATTCTGCACAGATATCTGCGGAAATTACTGGTATGGTAAAATCCCTCAACTATCATAAAGGCAAATATCGGAAATGCTATTCTTCCTATGCATGTAAGTATATCCACATACGGAAACAACGTTGCCCACATATGATCACTGAGCATACATGCCATCGCAATGATATGCAGCATACAGGAGCTGAATACTCCTGCCTTTATATTCCAGGACTTTTTCCCCGGATCAATCATTTTACCATTCTGTATATCCGTCATATTGGTTCCTCCTTTTTATATGACTTCGTCATGTTGGTTCCTAATATGTTCCGCCAACTCCTGCGCCCTTGTTAAATCCGAAGATGGCGCAGCATATCAGGTCTATGATGAACAACGCCGACAATGTGATACATATAATATTCTGAACTTTTTTACTCCTGGAATTCAGAAATTCACTGAGCTTCGGTGCCGCTATATACACTCCAAACAGACTTCCCATGCCAAACGCAAGAAGTCCCACCAGACATATTCTTCCATTTACATTAAGAAACTCGTTCTTGTAGTCCCAATACTGTGAGTTAAAGAAGAAATCCAGTGCCCAGCTCGCTATGAATTCTATGATTCCACATACCACCATCGCCATGGCAAACAGTTTCACCTTATCTGCCTTGAAACGGTCAAGCAGGAATATGATAGCAACGCCGCCGACTCCGTACACAGGCAGCCACGGTCCATACATGGTTCCACGGTTTACGAGAACATGATCCATAACTATATAGAGCAAGACCTCCCAAAGCCATCCTATAAAACAGAACACAAAGAAGAAGAAAATGAAGTCTCTGAGACTGTACTCACTCTTCACCTTCATTCCCTCAGGAACCTCGACCGCGACATCCTGGAGAATATAGGTCGGTTTGGTCCACACCTCAGCAACTCCCGCGTCTCCTGCCGACTGATAAGCAGCCTCGATAGCCTTTTTGTTATACGGTGCAGCATTGAATGCTTCCTCAACAAAATTTTCCACACCTATATTCTGTCTGAACCAGAAGTACATCTCCGCATCAAGCTCCATCTGGAATGGCAATGCTACCAGAAGTCCTGCCACCGGTATAGCCTTGATTATCCACACATGGATGCATGACAGATCCGTCAGGAACATCTTCCACTTATAGCCTCTGGTCATCTCCCTTGACATGTTCTTCGCATCTCTCCACTTGAGCATTGGATTTTCCGCCAGGAGATATGGAACCATCCTATACTGGTAATACTTGTACACACCACCGACTATCGTGAGCCACCAGAGCGTCATAACAACATTATAACAGAACATGACCCACATAAGTCTTAGCACATAGTGCCTATGGAAAGGTGCAAACATTCGGTTGATTGACACCTTATCACTGTATCTGCACTCCATGGCATAACGGCATTTGCCAACTATCGCAGCACTCTGTATAAAGAAATGAACTATAGCCATGATAAGTGCTGATATAAGAAGCATCACTATGACCTCGCCGGGATTTCTCTTCACGTATGCCGTGTTGGCACCTAAAAGCTTGATGATCCAGGTCTGTTTCACCGTCACCGAATCTATCATCCGGGCAACTGTCTCTGCTTTTTGCTCCGACATATGATCAATCATTGGCAGATTCTTTACATATTCCTTGAGTATGGTAACATTGTCCGCCTCATGCTCAGTCTCCTGCCCGAGCACCTGATCTATACCTTTCACGAACTTTGTCTGTGAAGAATCATCTACCCCAAGATAAGAGAATACAAAACACACAGCGACCATGGCCATCCAGGCCAAAAGTCCACGCTTAAATACCGTGTTCCATGCTCCCTTTCTAAGCTGTTTCCTGTTCCAAGTCATTATAATACATTCTCCCTTATAGATTTTTAAGTGTTATCATCTTACGTCTATATCACACATTTTTAATGTCATATCACACAGGCAAGCTGCGAAACTTGCGCCTCAAGCGGCACCTTAGTACCTCTGCCTACGGGTTTCGCAGCGCCCCCTAGATAAAGTCGAAAGTTGCCTGCTCATAGGAAAGCTCCTGATATTCCAGCTCCTCCTGATCTGTCTTGCTGGTGTAGTCTACCACAACCGTCTGCTGCTTTCCGCCCACCATCTGCTGTCCCAGGATATAGTTCACGTCAAAGCGTCCTGTGATGGCCGGTGTGGCGCCACGGGCAGGTACGATGAGCTGCACATGGTTGGCTGCCAGCATGGCAAATATAGGCTCCCATATGTATATATCCTTTGCAGCACCAAATGGGTTGTCTATAAATATCGTCTTGGACTGTACCGACTCCTCAGGTGCCAGGCTGTACATTCCGGCAATATAGTTGATGACAGCAACCAAAAACTGAATGTAAATACCCTGAGACTGTCCTGTACTTCCAACAGCCTCCTCATATCTGAGATAACGGCTCTGTTCCTTTATTCTCTCCCTCTTGTAGAGGTTAAGCTTTATGGCGTTCATATCTGTGACCATGACGCCGAACAGCTTCTTGAGTCCGAGGCAGTCACGGATGTACTTGATCCTCTTTCTCTCATCCTCGTAGGCATCCGCGCCTTTCACTATGTCATCTATATAATCAGACATTCTCTGCTTTACAAATTCATCCTTCACATAAGGTATGGTGAGATCGACCATCTTGATCACATCATCGCCCACCGTGATGCGTGACAGCTTTGGAAGCTTCTCAAGCTCAGTCTTAACATCCATACATCTCTGTACACACTGATTCTCGAAGTTCTCCTTTATGGCAACCATATCCTCAATGCCCTTCTCGACGCGCTCCTTCTCCAGCTTGATGAACTCAATAATCTGAAGAAGATTTGCCAGAAGCTCCTTTGCCTGACTGTAGGTATCCGGAACCTGCACATCCTGTCTGATCGTATTGGCCATCTCGAATACACCCATCTCCACTAGTGTATCCGCCGTCTGTCCCTTGAATCTCATGATTTCATTCTTTGCGCGGTCAAGGGCTTTCATACTCCTGTCGTACTTCATAAGACTTGTCTCAAATAACTGTCTGAGGGTATCCATGTCTTCATCCAGTACATTTCCACCGGACACATCTATGTCATTTGTATCGACTATTCTCTTTACATCCTTGTACAGATCCACCATGAAACCATACTGCTTATAGTAATCGCTGTACGCCTTCTCAGCTTCTTTGAATATGCGGTTCATATCCGCAAGCACCGCATCTCCATTGGCTATGGCTGTATCGGCATCGGCTGCAGATATCTCCTCACGTACATAGCTGCCATCGCCGTATGTGCGGTTGATGTTCTCTATCGCATACTCTATGCTTCCCTCAAGCTTGCTATACGCCTTCTGGTCAGCCTTCTGCTGCTGCATCAGCGACGCCTCTATCAACGTGAGCCTTGCCAGCTCATCGTCCATCTCCCTGAGATTGTCCTCAGACGTCGGATAGAGCTCTCCTGCCCCGGCAAATACTGCCATGTCAAAGCCTCTCTTCTCTATGGTCTTCTGTATTCTGTCCATTGACTTCTTCAGCGCATCCATGAGCTTCTTCTTGTCCTCAAGATCCGGCGCATGCTCCTTTGAAACCGCCAGCATAGCCATAAATTCCTGTTCAAGCCGTTCATCTGAAATGTCCAAAGTCTCCTTGTATTCCTCCGGTATTCCGTCCTGCCATGCCGCAGCAGCCACGCCTGCACCATCTGTATTTTCAGCAACTCCCGCATTCTCAGACTTCGGCAGATACGGTTCGAAATACTCCGTCCACTTGTACTGGATATCCTCTATATTCCTTGTAAGCCCCGCAAGCTTTGCCTCAGTCTCTCCAACCGTCGTCGACCACTTCAGCACATCGCTCTGAAGTCCTGACAGCTTTGCCACAAGGTCAGACTTCCTCTGCTTATACTCGGCAAGTCTCTGCTCCTCCGGTCTTGCAAGATCCGACAGCTGCTCTATCATGACAAATGTCTGTCTTCTGTCAGATTCCTTCTGCTGACTCTGCTGCAGGTCTCCATATCTCTCGGTGTTATTCTTAAGCTCCGTCTCTGTAACCTTGATCGATGTCTTAAGCTCCTCAAGCTCATCCTTCTTATCGAGCAGTGCCTGGTTCAGCTCTCTCTCCCTGTCCTCGGCACCTGTATATCTCGCATCCACAAGCCTTGTGACAAATGCAAGATCCTCCTGATATGTCGCAAGCTTCTCATTTATCAGACTGATCTCCTCCGTGAGACCTGCTATCTTATCAGCATTTGCCTTTCTGGCGTCCTCTATGGAGTCCTTAGACATGAAATATTTCCTGTCTCTTCCTATGATAATCATGTTCTCGGCGGGAACTATCGCTGAGTCTGAAAGCTTATCCATATCGTACACCATTACACATTCGCTGCCGGTGTCTATCGAACCGAGATTTATATCGTCCTCCAGACTATCAAATCCCTTTGTCACAACACTGTACGGCAGGTATGGATTTGCCCGAAGCAGCTCCTCCTTTGTATCACCCGGGAGTGCCGACAGATAATCCGCACCATGCATGGCCATGAGCCCATGTCTGGTGGAGATGTAGTTTATCACAGTCTCAGCACCCTCCGACGGCGGAAATGGTCTGCCATCCTCATAGCATTTCGCAAGTTTTGTCAGTCTGTCGATCTCCTGCTGGCGCTTGATCGTCTCTGTTATGGTGCCCCTAATCCTGTCATTTATAACACCTGTTATATCCTGTGGATTCTCCACAGAGTAAACTGCCATGATGCTGTCAAGCTGGCTTCCCGACTGCCTGTACGCCTCGGCGTCAAGCCTTGCATCCTCGCAGCTTCTCTCCAGCGCATCATACTCAGCCTGCACAGTCGTCAGTCTGTATCTGTCATCGTACAGCTTTGTCCTGCCATCTGCTATGGCTATCTCCAACTCTGTCATCTCAGCAAGTATCCTGTCAGACTCCTCCTGAGCCTTGTTCATCATATCCTTCACATCACCCACTACGAGCAGGTTGACCGATGCAGCCAGCTCACTTATGCGGGCACTTATCTCATCAATCTTGGCTGTGGCATCAGCGATATTGTTCTCCGCAACCGCCTGGGCGATCTCGCCCTCCCTCATGACCTTTCTGCAGTACTCCGCCTCCTCAAGTGCATGGTCATAGCTGGTCTGGGCCTCTTCCCTTGCCGCCATGAGCTCTGCAAGCTTCTTCTCATCACGGATGCGTCTGTTGTACGCATACACCGCCATCTTCTCACTGGATGATCCGATGTTATTTCTTATATTGTCGACTATCAGTCTGTTCTCATCGTACTGTCGCTTGTTCTCCCTGTATACAAGGTAGTCATTTACACTCTCCTTGTAGCCGATCTGGTTTTTCAGCTCCGCAAGCTTCTTCTCATTGTCCTCTATCTGCGTGGCAGTGTCATCCATCTTGCGGTTCATGTCCTCAAGGCGCAGATAATCCCTGGTGACCCTGAGATTTGCCAGACGCTTGTTCTGCTGTTCCATCTGCTCCCCGGCGTCAGCCTTTGCCTTCGCCAGCTCCTCCATATGGGTGTCGCCCTCCTGTGTACACGCCCTTCCTGTGGCATACACATCGGCCAGGCCCTTACATATCCTGTCGTTGTCCTCGTAGAGACCTATGCATGAGTTCACCTTGCCCTCAAGCACATTTATCAATTCTATCTGGTGGTCATAGTTGGCTATGTCACGCTTTCTCTGTGCCAGAACGTTCAGCTTGTCCTTGATGTCGAGGAGAGTCTCTGCCATGGTGTCTTCCTCACCGTTTCGTCCTGTCTTTGTGGCAAATGCCTTCTCTATGATCTCCTCTATGAGCAGATCCTCCACTACCTTCCTTGTGGTCCTGTAATTTGTCTCAAAATACGTTCTTACGTGCCCCTCTGTCTTGTTGATTCCACGTATGATCTCCCAGTGGCTCTCGTGGAGACCATAGCCACTTATAAATCTCTGATACTCGCCCTTCTTGTCAAATACCCTGACCTCCAGGCTCATATCCCTGTGTCCGAGATCCTTGAGATACGTCTTTAAACCATTGAATGTAATCCTCTCATTGCCCTCCGACAAAGGAAGATTCACTATGTCATTCTTGTTATATTCCCTGTAGAAAATGCAGTAATTAAAATACTCTATGGATGCAGTGTCCTTCTGTACCTCCCCGGCATCCGCCGTATCCTTTGCCTTTCTGGCACAGAATCCGGTGGTCATGTATCTGTAGCCATCCTTTATATCCGCCTCGTCAAGCTTCCACTCGATCAGCGAATGGATGACTGTGTTGCCGCCGCCCGCACGGAAAAGCTTCTCCACAGGCTGCTTCTCATCCAGAGTACAGTTCGGTATCAGGTTCTGAAGGAGCAGAAGCATGAGAATACTCTTTCCTCCTCCATTTGCCAGATCATACAGCGTGTTCTTGCCATACATTCTCATGGTAAAGTCATCGTACTGCTGTGTACCAAAGTTATATTTTACATTGTTGACCCTTATCCTGTTGATACTAGGCATCCTCTTCTTCACCTCCAAGCAGCTGATACAGCCGTCCTCTGTATTCCTCAAAATAGTTCTCCGACAAAGCCTTCATCCTGTCTGTCGGATAGTACCTGTCCGCATTCTCCACAAATAACCGCTGGGCCGACATGAAGTTGAACACCAGCTTCACATAACCCGCCCGGGATGCCTTGGACGCCCTGGCGCTGTCGCCCTCCTGATTGCCCGTCACCGCCGGGAGCTCATCCCACAGAAGCGCTATCGCCTTGAAGCTGTCCTGCTCCACCTCATCAGTTGACAGAACATCAAGCTTCTTCGTTATGTCCGCAAGATATTTGCTTGTCTCATCTATAATGTTCTCTGACTTCACATACTCCCTGAACTGATAGCTGGATGAATCCTTGTAAAAATAGAGAAGTGTCATATACATAATGAAGTAGCACAGATAGAGCTCCTTGTTCAGACGAAGTCCCAGAAGCTTCTTCATGTCGTCATTTGTATAGCCAAATACCCGGTTGCCCTCACCGGCTGTTATATACAGGCTGTCATTGTACTCGTACAGTGACAGGTTCATCTTCTTCATCATATTCATGACAATATCGTACACCTCGGCATTGCCGTAGAACTCATCGTACAACGGGCCATTGTCGGGATGCTTCTTGCAGATCTCCTCACCTGATATTAACTTGGAATATATCTCTATCGCCTTGTCCAGATTCTTACTTTCCATCTTTTTCTCCTGTGACGCTGCTGATTTTTATTCTATGAGGCTGTATATGAATGTATATATAATTCGTATCGGGTCGCTCCCGCTTAACTTCGCCGCGCAGTGGTACATAAGGTGCCTGCAAACAGCCACTTAAGTACCAGCGGGCTCGTATTCCCTCACTGAGTTATATATAATTCACATACAGCCACTCCACTCACTGAAATCAGCAGCTGTTCTTCTAATTATATATATAATTTAATTATGTTACTTCAAATCACTTAACTTCCTCCGCTCAGTTACTCTCAGCTGGTCTTGTTAAACTGAATTCCTGTTACGTACTTGTCCTCGCCAATCTGTATCTCTTCGTTCGGATGGAATTCCAGTGTAAATGTCATGCCTCTGAAGGCATCCAGTGTGAGTTCCGGCGCGTACATCTCACGTGAGAGTCCGGAACCGCCATACCCCATATCACCATCGATTTGATTCTGCAAAATAGCAATACCTTTGCCTGTTTTTATCCTCTCTATGTGATCCACCAACATTCCCTCTAGCATGGTATCCGGCTCCTTCAGGATCTCATCCACACTGTACCTGTCCTTCTGTGCCAGGTGTGTGAGGAAGGAATAGTAATCCTTGTTGTCATATATCTCCTTGCCAAACTTCACCTCCAGAATTCCATTAAATTCCTTGAGACTCAGGTGTCCCCATTTGCTCAACTGGTCAAGGAGTTCGTGGAACAGTTTTGTGAAGTTGGCACTTATCTGCTCATCGAGCAGTTCATCTTCGTAACGGAAGTTCGGATCTAGCTGTTCCTTCTTCACCTTTGTTGTCTTCGCATTGTCCTCGGACTTCAGCGTGAGCATGTGATCTATGGATGTCATACTAAATGTTTTCACGATCCTCGGAGCAAAGAGAGGCGCAAGTATAGTGAGCATCTTATCCGGTCTGTCATCTTTTATGATGCTCTGAAGCTGTCCCGCAAAGTCAAATGCAGGTCTCAGCTTCTGAAGCTTTGCCTTGTGTATAATATTGTCCGATATGTTCTGAAGCTCCATGGTGCTGCTTATCAGACTTCCGTGCTTGATGATCGTCCGTTTGAGCTCAAGCTCAAGCTGGCTTATCTCCTCCATTGCTTTCATGTTTCCCTTGCCCATGTTGTCGTAGCTCGCCTTGGTGATCGCCTTGTCAACCAATGCCTTGTTCTTGGCAAACAGCTTCTGCTCGTCAGCGAACCATTTGCCGACGGTCTTCATATAATTCTCATATTCTTCTGCGCCCTTAAACACATCTATGGACAGAAGATTCACTATCTCATCCTTCTCTCGGATAAGCCTGTTCACTTCACTATTTATCCTGCGCACGACCTCGATACCGCCACGGAAGTTCTCTCCAACGATCATCTTTTCCAGAAGAAGCTGCTGCACGTTGATCTTGCTCTCGTCCTTGATCTCCTTGGTGTCCAGATAGAATTCGATTCCATCCGCAGTAATGAAATACAGAACCTTGCCATCCACTATATGGCTGTCTATCAGCTTCACTCGTCCCGTCTTGCGCTGCTTCTTTCCCGGATCATAGAACGTGAATTCAAATGCTCTTCCATCGTTCTTGATCTTGTCAAATATATACATTATCAGGTCAGTCCTATCCTCCTCCGCAATCTCCACGTCGAAATCACGGTCGAGAAGCTGCCCCATAAATTCTTCATATTCGTCATATGACACCTCACGCTCATTGAAGCTGTTCTCCTGAATAAAAAAACGCAGAACCGCCATGGTTATATAACCCATGTCCAGCTGTGCATAGCGCCCTTCCTTATACTGCGCAAATGTGGTCTCAGCTAGAACAAAGAACGGGTAATATTTCCTTAGGTTCTGCATTCTCGCATTGTGTTCTTCGATTATGTCATTTATCATCACGTATTTAAGTGCCATATCTTCTCTATCTCTGTACTTTCCTGATTATTGTCATACAGAGTTAGTATACCATGGTACATTTACCGATACAAACTAATCTGTCACTTTTTACGGCTGTTTTTACCATACAGCCGTCTTTTTTTCAGGAATCGTACGCTGTTTATTGCTGTCCTGCCCTTTCACAGACAGCTTCCATAAAATCAGCAGCACCTCTGCTATCCTGTCCCTGATCATTTATTCCAAAATACCCCAGTTTGTAGTCATCGCAGTCACCAACTATCCTGAACTGAATCAGAACCGTCACCTGTGCACCTTTATATTCCGCATTTCCGTCAAACTCTACAATATCGTCTCCATCTGTTGAAATAAATGTCGACCAGTGTTCATCAGTACAAAACAGGTTAAGACCTTCTCCATATGTAGTGTCATCATTCTCAAAAACCGTCTGTTCCTTGATATAATCTATTCTTTTATCCGGGAGATCCGCTGCGGTATTTCCGATGCCAGCCTCACCAATTCCTGCAATACTCAATATTATTGTCAGCATTATGGCCAGCACCTTGAAGAACTTGTTCTCCCTGAATCTCTCCCATTTTCTCACATTAAGTGCAAATGCCAATATTCCACCCACAACAGCTCCGCCTATATGCGCATATATGTCAATATTTTCCTCATATGTGTAAACGGCATATATCACAACAAGCACTATGGCTATGGTCATATCCCTTCGGCTTGCCTTTTTGCTTCCCATTACGGACAGAAAAACAGCTGCGCACATAACTCCAAACACTGCCCCTGAAGCGCCTATTGAAAAATGCATTCTGCTCGGATCCATCACGTGTGACAGGTTCATGGATATAAGTCCTGATACAATTCCTGAGACAAAGTATATGATGGTCATACGAAGGGAACCCAGCTTCTTTTCCACCGTCGAACCGAACATGAACAGTGCAAACATATTTCCAACCAGATGATCAAATCCCGAATGAAGAAACATTGATGAAAGAAGTCTTCCATATTCTTTATTGAGTTTGACGTACTCATAGTTGAGTCCTCCCGTCCTCGAATAGTTGTCAACACCGATGCACATGATACTTGCGATCACATTTGCCAATATCAACGTGATCGTAACGATGGGGATCATTCTCTTCATCTGCGGCTGCTGAAATTCCCCACCACCCATCTGCTCCGGGCGGATCACGTACGCTGTGTCCTGATCTTTATACATATAGTTACTGTCTGCATAGCTTTGACCGTCTCCTCCAAATCCATATTCGCATCTGTTATCTTCCATATAATAATACTCCCTATGTTTTTACAGTTCATCAGTATCCATTTTCATCTTTGAATCATCAATCAAATACCCTCTTAAGCACCTCATCCTCATAGAGCACCTTCTTGGCAAGTTCTCTGTACTTCTCCTCGTGAAGATAAGTATGTCTGTGTGGCTTGATCTGCGGTGCCATATCTATCGCATTCGCAAAGTCCTCCCTCTTCAGGTCAAGTGTGGCTACATAATCCCAGAATCCTGTCTTCTCAAATATAGCATTTACCCTGACATATCTGTGATCCTGAACAACCGCCATTATATAGGTAGCTATTCCTACCTGGATTCCGTGAAGCTGAGGCTGCTCAAGCATCTTATCCAAGGCATGTGAGATCAAATGCTCACTTCCGGATGTAGGTGTGCTTCCGCCTGCTATCTCATTTGCAACACCACTCATGGCAAGTGAATCGAGAAGCTCTTTCAGGAACAGATCATCCTTTATCGTCTCAAATGGAGTTCTGACGAAACTGTTCACCGCCTTCTTTGCTATCATGACGGCAAAATCGTTCATCTCTGAGTAGCCAAGCTCGGACTCAAAGAGCCAGTCGTATAGCGATGTGATCTTGGAAACCATGTCGCCGATTCCTGAATAGAGGAATCTCTCCGGAGCTGATTTGATGATCTCCGTGTCCGCTATTATTCCGTATGCCATTCTGGCTGGCACCGATGTACGACGGCCATTTACCATGAGTGACGCGCTGGCGCTTGAAAATCCATCCGAAGATGCCGATGTCGGAATACTTATAAATGGAAGCTTTCTGAGGTACGCCGCATACTTTGCCACATCGATAACCTTTCCGCCGCCGATGCCCACTATCACCTGAGCCTTTGCATCTATGTCAAATGCAAGTTTTATTATGTCCTCTATATTGGTAGAATCCAGCTCTCTGTATTCCACTACAGTCACATTCTCCTCCTTGAGTGAGTCCATGACCTGCTGCCCGAACATATCAATGAGTCCGTTTCCAAAATATATAACCGCATTCTTCATCCCAGCGCCTGCTATATATTTTCCTAGATTGTTCAAGGTTCCCTTTCCTATCTTTAGAATTGTAGGTATTGCTATATGACTTCCTGCCATGATCTTCCTCCCTATTCTGCAATCTTCAGACCGGATCCTCGCAACCAGATCCCGATCTGTAACCCTTTGGCCTCCAATTCGAATAAATTATATTCAAACATTACTTATTATAATGTATATACTAGTTATTGTGAACCGTTAACCAATTTACATACAGACGATATTTTTATACAAATCTTTATATTTCCTTTAAAGTTCTTACGCCATCTTTATATCTTTGCCAGAAATACACATTTTCTACACATCTTTTCCAAAATTAGAACACAGTTTATATGTATATTATTAAATGTAAACAGCGAGAGCGAAAGCAAGTTGTTTACAATCCCCTTTTTCATAAACGACTGCAACACCCTCCCCTCACATAATGTAGTTGCAGTCACTCCCTTTTAATACAAAAAGAAGAGGTTGCCTGAGATGGCAGCCTTTTCTTTTTGTTTTTTGTGGTCCCTGTGATGAAGGTCAACGGCAAATACGTAACGAAAAACGGATATTACACCGATATCTCTGAATGTCCACTTCATTCTCATACCGGTATAATATCCGTTTTTAATATCTATACTTCTATATTAATTATCCTCTATATCCAGTCTTTTATTACTCACTTCTAAGTGCTATAACAGGATCCTTCTTAGCTGCAAGTCTCGATGGGATAAGTCCTCCGATCAATGTCAGTATAACACTGATGATGACCAGTATCACCCCACCCTTCCAAGGAAGCGCCGATACACCGGCGACATTGATGTAACTCTCTATCACCTTACTGATCGGTATATTGATAAGTACCGTCACACCAATACCTATGAGTCCAGAGAAGAGTCCTATGATAAATGTCTCCGCATTGAACACTCTAGATATATCCTTCTTGGAAGCACCTATGCTTCGAAGAATACCTATCTCCTTAGTTCTCTCAAGAACAGAAATGTATGTGATGATTCCAATCATGATGGATGAAACTATCAATGAAATAGCCACAAATGCAATGAGTACATAGGTTATCGCGTTGATGATCTTGGTCACCGATGACAGCATGATTCCGATGTAATCAGTGTATGTGATCTCCTTGTCAGGATAATCCTCATTGTACTTGTCTATGAGCTTTGTTATCTCGTCCTTATCTGCAAATTCTGCACAGTAGAGATTGATGGATGCCGGCTTTGCAAGTTCCGCGTATCCAAGCTTTGACATATTATCTTCATAAGTGGATGTTGACTCCTGGAAGAAGCCGTAACCCTTGAGCATCTCAAAAAGCTGTTCCTTTGTCATGGACGCCATCTGTGCCTGCATGTCCTCAGTAACCTGACCTGAATCCATAAGCTGCTGCATAACAGAATCCATATCCACATCATCCGCTGTCAGTTCCTTGCCATCTGAAAATGGCATTCCTGTGAACACGTCAGTATCAGGATTATCCATCTGAGCCTTGAGTACATCTGTCTTCTCGTTCTCTGAAACTATGTAATTGGCAAGCTCCGATGTGTAACCTATATATCCCGGCTGCATAGTAGTTGCATACGCTTTATCCGAAGCCCTGATTACTGCTGACACCTTTACTTCAAGACCCCCGGCCACGGCAGACTTCAGGAAATCAGCGTCAGAACTCATATCTGTATATGTTCCATCTGCATTCTTCTTGTAAAGATCGCCTGGAAGTACAACCTTGAACTTGAGATCCAGAAGATCATCATAAGTAAACACCATCTGCTCAAGCTCCGGTGCCTCTCCGCCAGCAAGTATGGTTGAAACCATATCCTTCAGTTCCTTTGAATCCCTTAGTCCAAGAGTATACAGTGTAAAATCACTTATCTCGTTGTTTTTGTCAACAACAAGTACAACCTCGTTCTTGTTCTCCGGCCAGTGTCCTGCCAGCACATCGTACTGCTGCTTGAGCAGAGTGTCATTATCTAACATCTGTGTCCACATGTCCATTGATGATGAGCCGTAACTAAACGCCGACATGAAATCTGCCGTTGACTCCTGTGCCTCCGCCATTCCACCAAATCCCATGTCTGTCATGGTTGTGCTTGGATTTACCTGAGCAACTCCGCCATTTGCACTGTTCTCGTTGAACACATACAAAGGCGTGTCATACGTGTATGTTATGTCACTGGTATATTTAGTGAATCCATTTGCATCATCTTCGATATATTTTTTGAATGTTTCAAGGTCGTTCTCTTTCACATCTGACACCATTGATACAAGCATGTCTCCCATGATATCTCCGGAATATACCTTGTCCTCACCGGCGTGATTGTGATTTGAATCCTCCTCATTGTTACCTACCATCTTGGAGAGAAGCTCACTGTAATCCATGGCTTTCTTCGTTATCTGCACTGGATATGTGGCAAGTGTCTCCTCCTGTACATCGTTGATGTACTTCTGGAATCCAGACGATAGCGACAATATAAGTGCTATTCCTATGATTCCTATACTTCCAGCAAATGCTGTTAAGAACGTTCGTCCCTTCTTTGTCATGAGGTTGTTCAGACTCAGCGAGAACGCTGTGAACATACTCATGGAGGTCTTCCTCGGAGCATAACTTCCGTCATCCTCCTTCGCCTCGTCCTCATCTGAAAACGGATTTGAATCGTCTATTATATTTCCATCGAGAAGCTTTACGATCCTTGTTGAGTACTGCTGTGCCAGCTCAGGATTGTGTGTAACCATGATGACCAGCTTGTCCTTGGCTATCTCCTTGAGGAGTTCCATGATCTGGACGCTTGTCTCTGTATCAAGGGCACCTGTAGGTTCATCCGCCAACAAAATATCTGGATCGTTTATGAGTGCTCTGGCGATTGCAACTCTCTGCATCTGTCCACCAGACATTTGATTTGGTTTCTTGTGGATCTGATTTCCCAGACCTACCTTCTCCAGAACTTCCTTCGCCCTCTTTCTCCTCTCTGCCTTAGATACTCCTGACAGTGTAAGCGCAAGCTCTACATTCGAGAGTACTGACTGATGCGGTATGAGGTTGTAGCTCTGAAATACGAATCCAACAGAGTTATTTCTATATGAATCCCAGTCTCTTGACTTGAAATCCTTTGTCGACTTACCATTGATAATCAGATCTCCGCTGGTATACTGATCCAATCCACCCACTATGTTCAGAAGTGTTGTCTTTCCACAACCCGACTGACCAAGTATAGACACGAACTCATTTCTTCTGAAATTTACAGATATACCCTTGAGTGCCTGAACAACTTCATCGCCCGTGTGATAATCCTTCACGATGTTCTTTAACTGAAGCATTCTGTCCTCCTTACGAAATTTATTGAGCAGACGCATGAAAGGCGCTTCGCGCGGCGTCTGCGTGGAATACATATTTTACGTTATGTTCTATATACATTACATTTTTCTACATTTGTTAATATTACTGACAAATCATAGCATTTATTTTTTTCTATTTCAATTAAGACTGGCTATTCTTTATAAATGTTTTATTTTCCAGCGATAAGCTTAAACTAACTATATGCTGAACTTTTGGTTAAAAATTCTTTTATTTTATAATTATATGGGTTATAATCAGCGTAAGTGGGTACGTAAGTATCCAAATATAATTTTACGGAGGATTTTACAAATGTTAGTTTCAGCAACAGAAATGTTAAAGAAAGCTAAGGCTGGTCACTACGCAGTAGGACAGTTCAACATCAACAACCTTGAGTGGACAAAGGCTGTTCTCCTTACAGCACAGGAGCTTCAGTCACCTGTTATCCTTGGTGTTTCAGAGGGCGCTGGAAAGTATATGACAGGATTTGAGACAGTTGCAGCAATGGTTAAGGCTATGGATGAGTCACTTGGAATCACAGTTCCTGTAGCTCTTCACCTTGATCACGGAACATACGAAGGATGCTACAAGTGTGTTAAGGCTGGATTTACTTCAATCATGTTCGATGGTTCACACTATCCATTCGAGGAGAACCTTGCTAAGTCAACAGAGCTCGTTAACGTAGCTCATCAGCTTGGCCTCTCAATCGAGTGTGAGGTTGGTTCTATCGGTGGTGAGGAAGACGGAGTTATTGGTATGGGCGAGTGCGCTGATCCAGCGGAGTGCAAGACTATCGCTGATCTCGGCGTTGATATGCTTGCTGCTGGTATCGGTAACATCCATGGTAAGTACCCAGCTAACTGGAAGGGACTTAGCTTCGAGACACTTGATGCTATCCAGCAGAAGACAGGTGTTATGCCATTAGTTCTTCACGGTGGTACAGGTATCCCAGCTGACATGATCAAGAAGGCTATTTCACTTGGCGTTTCAAAGATCAACGTTAACACAGAGTGTCAGTTATCATTTGCAGATGCTACAAGAAAGTACATCGAGGCTGGTAAGGATCTCGAGGGCAAGGGATTTGATCCTAGAAAGCTTCTCGCTCCTGGTTTCGAGGCTATCAAGGCTACTGTTAAGGAGAAGATGGAACTCTTCGGATCAGTTGGTAAGGCTAACGACTAATCAGCTATCTTTGACAGACTAATTAACAAATGTAACGATAAACTATCCGGTACCTATCGGACAAGTATCGCTCACGTAAACTTAAAGACCCCCATCACAGCATATACGAGCCGTGGTGGGGGTCTTATTTGTTGTTTTTTCATCAAGTGCTTTTTATCCCAAATCAGCCTGTTTGGGTTGAATAAGGATAAAATTATCCATTTTCTCCATTTTATTGAACTGAAAGATACAAAATATCAGGGTATTATCCTAGAATGCAGTTTTGATTTGAATTTAGGATAATTTTGTAACAAATGCGTTCAAATTCCAGTACAAATAGAAAAACATATTGTTATAAAGCGCTATTGTAGATAGTATCAAATGAGTTATGAAAAATGGACCCTAATAAAAAGGACTCAAATGTGTACAGGGGTGGTACAAATAATGAACATGGCAAAAGAACGAACGAAAACGGCCAACAAAAAGACAAATAAATAAAACAAGCCAAAACAAATAAATAAGGACAAATCGTTGTTTTAAATGGGATTAATCCATAAACACGTTTTGTCCTTAAGATTCTTATATTTCATTTATGGCAAAGCCTGATATCTTCAATTCTTTTCTTCTGTTATACTGCAGATTCCGCAGTTTCTTTCTCTGACTTCGCCTTTTTCCTGCTGACTGCCCACCATACAGGCACTGATACCAGAAGAAGAATTGCTGTTACCACGCTGAACCATGCACCAAAACCGAGACCGGCATTTACTGTTTTGTCCAGCCTGCCAAGATCTATCAGCGAGAGCACAAACTCGAATATGAGTGCGCCTCCAATGATAACTGATATCACAAGATCAATTATATATGCTACAGTTTTGTTCATGAACGCACTTATTATATCTGCAACAAGCAATACTGCCACTATAATTACAGATATTACATCTATGCCAAATACTCCACTTATCGTTCTGACATCAGAATCCATATGTGCATACGGCAAAAATACTGTGATCAAAGCCATGATCATTCCAACAATATTTAACAGATTTGGTATATGTGTTGAACCCTTCTTGACATCTGCAGGAACATTCTGTCTGTACTCATACCCAACGTATCCCATCGGACTGTCATACGGTGTAGACTGCTGACCCGGTTGACCGTATGGTGGCTGCTGGTATGACTGCTGCCCTGCCAGACCATAGTTCTGCTGCTGTCCCGGTGCGCTGTACTGCGGCTGCTGGTATGACTGCTGCCCTGCCGGACCATAGTTCTGCTGCTGTCCTGGTGCGCCATACTGCGGCTGCTGATATGGTTGCTGCCCTGACGAACCATAATTCTGCGGCTGACCCAGCTGGCTGTACTGTGGTCTCTGCTGATATTCCTGTCCGTCTGCCTGCATCTGCTGTGCATATGAATCCTGATTCCACTGTCTCTGCTGATCATATCCTGACTGTCCGTGATACGGCTGCTGCCCTGTCGGACCATAGTTCTGCTGCTGTCCCGGTGCGCCATACTGCGGCTGCTGCCCTGCCGGACCATAGTTCTGCTGCTGTCCCGGTGCGCTGTACTGCGGCTGCTGCCCTGCCGGACCATAATTCTGCTGTTGTCCCGGCTGATCATATCCCGACTGTGCTTGTACGTTGTTCAGCATATCTTTCTGTCCCAGATTACCCTCTAATGACAATCTATCATCCTTGCGGATACCATCTACATTGTTCTGTTCATCCATGTTGTCATCTACCTCCGATGTAATTATTCGGCACATCCCTTACATGCCGAGATACCTCTTCAGATACTGCCCTGTATACGACTGAGATATCTTTGCTACTTCTTCCGGAGTTCCACTGGCAATGACCGTTCCACCTCCAGCGCCCCCTTCAGGTCCCATGTCAATAATATAATCTGCGGTCTTGATGACGTCAAGGTTATGTTCGATAACAACAACCGTATTTCCGCCCTCGCTGAGCCTCCTGAGTATATCCACAAGCCTGTGAACATCAGCAAAATGAAGTCCCGTGGTAGGCTCATCAAGTACATATATTGTCTTTCCTGTTCCACGCCTTGACAACTCGGTTGCAAGCTTGATTCTCTGTGCCTCTCCGCCTGACAGAGTGGTGGATGGCTGTCCAAGCCTGATATATCCTAGTCCCACATCTCGCAACGTTTCTATCTTCCTGAGTATTCTCGGAACATTTGCAAAAAACTCACATGCCTCATCAACAGTCATATCGAGAACTTCATTGATACTCTTACCCTTGTATTTGACCTCCAGGGTCTCCCTGTTGTATCTCTTTCCTCCGCACACTTCACATGGCACATATATATCTGGCAGGAAGTGCATCTCTATCTTGATTATTCCATCTCCACGACACGCCTCACATCGTCCACCAGATACATTGAAGCTGAATCTTCCCTTGCCGTAACCTCTTGCCTTGGCATCCTTGGTTCCGGCAAACAGATCCCTTATCAGATCAAATGTACCTGTATAAGTAGCCGGATTGGACCTCGGCGTTCTACCTATAGGTGACTGGTCTATATTGATAATCTTATCCAAAGCATCATAGCCAATGATATGGTCGTGCTTTCCTGCTTTAATCCTGCTCTTGTTGAGCCTTCTCGCCAGCTTCTTGTACAAGATCTCATTTACCAGAGAACTCTTTCCTGAACCAGACACACCCGTCACACATGTCATGATTCCAAGTGGTATATCCACATCTATATGCTTGAGATTGTTCTCATAAGCATTCTTAACAGTGAGCCATCCAGTTGGCTTTCTCCTCACATCCGGAACCTCTATCTTCTTCCTGCCACTTAAGTAGTCACCGGTGATAGAATTCTCGCACTTCATGATATCCTCTGCGGTTCCCTCTGCAACCACATATCCACCATTTGCACCGGCTCCCGGTCCTATATCTATGATGTGATCCGCAGCCCTCATAGTGTCCTCGTCATGCTCGACAACGATCAGAGTATTTCCAAGGTCTCTCAGATTCTTGAGAGCAGCTATAAGCTTGTCATTATCCCTCTGATGAAGTCCGATACTCGGCTCGTCAAGAATATACGCAACACCGACCAAGCCTGAACCTATCTGCGTTGCAAGTCTAATTCTCTGCGCCTCACCTCCTGAGAGCGTGCTTGTACCCCTGCTCAGACACAGATAGTCAAGACCCACGTCTATAAGAAAATGCAATCTTGACCTGATCTCCTTGAGTATAGCTGCGCCTATCATCTTCTGTCTGTCCGTGAGCTCTAGCTCTTTCATGAATTTTGCAAGTTCTGTGATAGGAAGCTCTGTAAGTTCAGCAATATTCTTATCTCCAACTGTAACAGCAAGGGCTGTGGGCTTAAGTCTCTTGCCACCGCAGACCTCACACGGAGTTATAGTCATGAATGTCTCATACTCAGCCTTAGTAGACTCAGCAGATGTCTCCCTGTATCTTCTTGCGACACTCTTCAGAAGTCCTTCAAATGTTATGTCATACACGCCCTCACCGCGCTGTCCCTTATAGTACACCTTAACTGGGCGAGAGTTCTTTCCATATAATAAGAGATCTTTTATATCCTGTGGGTAATCCTGAAATGGTGTATCCAGAGAGAACCCATATTCCTTACCGAGTGCCTTGAGTATTGCATTTGAATAGCTCTTGCCATCATTGCATGACTGCCATCCAAGTACCACAATGGCTCCATCATTTATAGACAGACTCTGATCGGGTATCATAAGATCCGGATCAAATTCCATCTTGAAGCCAAGACCTGCACATGTCGGGCATGCGCCAAATGGATTGTTGAACGAAAAGCTTCTCGGCTCTATCTCATCTATGCTGATTCCGCAATCCGGACATGAAAAGCTGTCTGAAAAATTGATGACAGCATTCTCCTTCTGAACACCGTTCTCATCCCTCTCCCCGATCACCTCTATCTTCATAAGACCTTCTGCGAGCTGAAGGGCTGTCTCTATGGAATCCGTGAGTCGACGCTCCACATCCTGTCTGACAACCAGACGATCTACAACTATATCTATGCTGTGTTTCTTATTCTTATCAAGTTTTATCTCCTCTGACAGCTCATACATACTTCCATCGACAACCACTCTGACAAATCCGCTCTTCTTTGCCTTCTCAAGAAGCTTTACATGCTCTCCCTTTCGGCCTCTGACCACAGGCGCAAGCACCATGAACTTTGTCCTCTCTGGAAGCTTCATGATCTCATCCACCATCTGATCAACCGTCTGTCTGCTTATGACCTTGCCGCAGTTCGGACAGTGTGGTATTCCCACTCTTGCATATAGAAGTCTGAAATAATCGTATATCTCTGTGACAGTACCAACTGTAGATCGGGGATTTCTGTTTGTTGACTTCTGATCTATGGAGATTGCAGGGGAAAGTCCCTCTATCTTGTCCACGTCCGGCTTCTCAGCCTGTCCAAGGAACTGTCTCGCATAGGAGGACAGCGACTCCATGTATCGTCTCTGTCCCTCCGCATATATCGTGTCAAATGCCAGTGAAGACTTACCTGATCCCGAAAGTCCTGTCACGACAACAAATTTGTCCCTTGGAATCTTGACATTGATATTCTTCAGATTATTTTCACGTGCGCCCTCAATAGTAATATACTTCCTGTCAATATTCCTGCTGGCGTTGAAATAATCATCTTTCATGCTCGCATCCGTTATATTCTCCAGATGCTCACTTCGTTCATAATTCTTATTGTCTTCCATCTTGATCTAACCTTTTCTCTTTATTATTTATATTTCAGTCCTTATCATAATCTCTGAGTGTCGCCTTGTACACCTTGAGCTGATCTCTGATCTCCGCCGCCACCTCAAAGTTGAGGTCTGCTGCCGCCATATTCATCTTCTTGGTCAGCTTAGCGATAACCTTCTGAAGCTCCTTCTTCGTCATGGACTCAGCGTCCTTATCCTCATCTGGAAGCTCCTCCTTCTTCACCTCTATGGTTATGAGATCCCTTATGCTCTTCTCTATAGTCTTAGGGGTTATTCCATGTTCCTCATTATACTTCTGCTGTATCTCACGACGTCTGCTCGTCTCATCGAGGGCATACTTCATAGAACCCGTAATAGTGTCCGCATACATGATGACATGTCCATTTACATTTCGGGCTGCTCTTCCTATGGTCTGGATGAGCGATGTCTCCGATCTCAGGAAACCTTCCTTGTCAGCATCCAGTATTGCCACCAAAGTGATCTCCGGTATATCAAGTCCCTCTCTCAGAAGGTTGATTCCAACAAGCACGTCGAACACGCCAAGACGGAGATCTCTCACTATCTCAACTCTCTCCATAGTATCTATATCCGAGTGCAGATATTTTACCTTTATATCATTATCCCTCATATAGCTGGTGAGGTCCTCAGCCATACGTTTTGTAAGAGTAGTTACAAGCACCTTGTGTCCCTGCTCAGTCTCCTTGCGGACCTCTTTGAGCAGATCGTCTATCTGTCCCTCAACCGGTCTGACCTCAACCGGCGGATCAAGAAGTCCCGTAGGTCTGATGATCTGTTCAGCCATAAGCATCTGGTGTTCTTCCTCATATTTACCTGGTGTAGCAGATACGAACATGACCTGATCCAGCTTCTGCTCAAATTCCGAGAAATTGAGAGGTCTGTTGTCAAGTGCCGACGGAAGCCTGAAGCCGTAGTCCACCAGATTCATCTTACGTGAACGGTCTCCCGAATACATAGCACCAACCTGCGGCACTGTCATATGCGACTCATCTATAATAAGAAAGAAGTCATCACCAAAGAAATCCAGCAATGTGCTCGGTGTCTCCCCAGCTGATCTGCCAGCCAGAGGTCCTGAATAATTCTCTATACCCGAGCAAAATCCAGTCTCCCGCATCATCTCCATGTCAAAGTTGGTTCTCTCCTCGATACGCTGAGCCTCTATTAGCTTATCCTTTGACTTGAAGTAAGCAACTCTATCCTTGAGTTCTGCCTCGATACGTTTCAGTGCCCTCTCCATCTTCTCCTGTCCAACCACATAGTGGGATGCCGGGAACAGACAAGTGTATGTCAGATCCCTCTTTCCCTCTCCGGTGAGCGGGTCAAATTCCGTGATCCTATCTATCTCATCTCCGAAGAATTCTATCCTTATTCCATCATCAAATGTAGACACAGGAATGATCTCCAGCACATCCCCACGCACCCTGAATGTACCTCTCTGCAGATCCATATCATTCCTGTCATACTGTATATCTGTCAGCTCATCGATGACCTGATCCCTGTCCTTTATCATGCCCACTCTGAATGAGAGCATCTGATTCCTATACTCGTCCGGATCACCGATACCATATATACACGATACAGACGCAACCACGATGACGTCCTTCCTGTCTATAAGCGCCGCTGTTGCACTATGCCTCATACGGTCAATATCATCATTTATAGATGAATCCTTTGCAATATAAGTATCCGTAGACGCCACATATGCTTCCGGCTGATAATAATCGTAGTATGATACAAAATACTCCACCGCATTATTTGGGAAAAACTCCTTCATCTCCCCATAAAGCTGCGCCGCCAGAGTCTTGTTATGTGCAAGTATCAGTGTTGGCTTATTAAGCTGCTGTATAACATTCGCCATGGTAAATGTCTTACCAGATCCGGTTACACCGAGCAGCGTCTCGAACTGATTGCCTTCCTGAAAACCCTTTACCAATTTTTCTATTGCCTCCGGCTGATCTCCGGTGGGCTTGTATTCCGATACCAATTCAAAATGATCCATAAAAGTCTCCTACTCTAGGCTAAAGCCTGCATCTATTATATCGAACATTAGTTCCCATATCAAGTAAAAACGCGGCAGTTGCTCAAGTTTATTTATCCCCTGAACAACCGCCACTATACTTCAGCTGTTTGCTCACAACACCTTCTATGCCGCTAGTTCATCCCTACCCAGGCTTATCTCATAGCAGCCTTTCTCATCGACAGTCACCACGACTCTCTCAAATCCTGTATAAAAGCTAAGGATATACAGATCATTTACCTTTGAGATAACCGCCTCAGCATTCATCTCCGCCAGATCCACAATGTTGTCTTTCAACACTCCCTCGCTTACTTTGATGATCTGTCTCTCCTTCTCCACCTGTTTCTTCTCCTGAAGCTCCTTATAATAAAGAAAGAGATTCTCCTCCAACGCCTTTGATCTGCAGCTGCATCTGTGAAAATAGCTGCCGATGATCATGTAAAGCATGTATGCTGTCTCCTGCTGTCTGTGTGATGTCTTTTCTGTAAATGAATATCTCATAATCGTTACCTCCATAATGAAAAAATAAACCTAAAATAAATCTACAAAATGTTGTCAATGTGTTATCTGAAGCTTTACCAGCTCACACCTTATCAGTGCCTGCTCCCCGGTCTGTCATTTTTCAGCCGACGACAGTCGCTGTGTCCGTATTCTTTGCTGCCCCGGTCACTGGGCAGATGCATATTCAGTTGTCATTTTCAATCTGACCCATGCCCGAAAGGCAACAAAAAAAGAGTCATGATCGCAGACTTGTAGCATTTGCTACTCATCATGTTTTCAAACTCTTCTACTTAAAATATGATTTATTCAATTTTCATTATGGGTATCAGCTGTTTGCTGATGTATATGTTATATCAGAAACTAAAAGTGGTGTCAACATATTTATAAAACACAACAATTGTTTAAAATCCATAACATGTTATTGACTTTTGGTATAAAAACAATATAATAAGCATATCGATATGTTTTTTCACATCAACGAAAGGGGGTGAATATCTATGTTATCAACTAAAGAAAAAACAGAGCTATACGATGAGCTTATGAATATCATAGGAAATAGCCAATTGCCTATCGACACTCGTTATCTAGTCAGTGAGGCTTATATCACATTAAAAAAAAAGATCAATAAAATAAATAAACACCACATCAGCGGTATGTTGGCAGCAATCAAGGCTACCAACTCATATAGCATCAAGGTAATAGGACCAAGGCATTCCATTATCTATTAAAATCTACAACTTACCTATCAAACCCCTACGTTTCGGCAACAATCTGAAAAATTTCCGAAACGTAAGGGTTTTCATTTACCTTATCGCATCCTTCATACTCTTCACATAATCTCTCACATAAGGCACGCAGTCCTTGCCGTACTGGGCACACAGCTTGACGATGGCTGAACCGACGATGACACCGTCTGACTTCTCCGCCATCTGCTTTGCCTGCTCAGGTGTGGATATTCCGAAACCTACAGCGCAAGGGATGTCCTTCGCCTTCTTCACCAGATCGACCATTGCACCTATGTCTGTGGTGATCTTGGTTCTGGTTCCGGTTACGCCGAGTGAAGACACGCAATATATAAATCCACTCGCATCATTTGCGATCATGGATATTCTCTCATGGGATGTAGGTGCGATGAGTGAAATGAGATCCACATCATACTGCTTGCATATCCCGTCAAACTCATCCTTCTCCTCGTAAGGAATGTCAGGAAGGATCAGACCGTCTATGCCGATCTCCTTGCATGTGCTGATGAATCTCTCCGAACCATACGAGAACACGACATTTGCATATGTCATGAACACCATAGGTATCGTCACTTTCTTGCGGAGCTTTCTCACAAGGTCAAATACCTTGTCTGTCGTGACGCCGCCTGCAAGTGCTCTTATATTTGCGCCCTGAATGACCGGGCCCTCGGCTGTCGGGTCTGAGAATGGGATTCCCAACTCGATGAGGTCTGCACCAGCCTCAACCATTGCGTATACTACCTCCTCTGTCACATCCAGCGACGGATCGCCACATGTCACAAATGGTATAAATGCTTTTCCATGTTCAAATGCTTTTGCTATATTACTCATGAAGATCCTCCCCTCTATATCTTGCGATGGCTGCTACGTCCTTGTCGCCACGTCCTGATACATTGATCACTATTATTTTATCCTTATCCATTGTAGGTGCCAGCTTCATGGCGTAAGCCACAGCGTGGGCGCTCTCTATCGCAGGGATGATTCCCTCAATCCTTGACAGATACTCAAATGCATCAACTGCCTCGTCATCTGTGATCGCCACATACTCTGCACGTCCGATGTCGTGAAGGTATGCATGCTCAGGTCCGATTCCCGGGTAGTCAAGTCCCGCTGAGATCGAATATACAGGTGCGATCTGGCCAAATTCATCCTGACAGAAGTAGGACTTCATGCCGTGGAATATACCAAGCTTTCCGGTTGCGATGGTTGCTGCAGTCTCGAATGTATCAACGCCTCTGCCTGCTGCCTCACAGCCGATCAGCCTGACGCTCTCGTCAGGTATGAAATCGTAGAAAGCTCCGATGGCATTTGAACCGCCGCCCACACATGCCATGACGACATCAGGGAGTCTTCCCTCCTTCTCCATGAGCTGTGCCTTGATCTCTTTACTGATCACAGCCTGGAAATCACGGACGATCTCAGGGAAAGGATATGGTCCCATGACTGAGCCGAGTACATAGTGTGTATCATCGATCCTGCTTGTCCACTCACGGAATGCCTCAGATACCGCATCCTTCAGTGTGGCTGTTCCGGTCTTAACCGGATGAACCTTTGCGCCCAGGAGTCTCATTCTGTACACGTTGAGAGCCTGTCTGATCGTGTCCTCCTCGCCCATGTATATCTCACACTCCATGCCCATCATGGCTGCAACTGTAGCTGTTGCAACACCGTGCTGTCCGGCACCGGTCTCCGCGATAACTCTTGTCTTGCCCATTCTCTTGGCAAGAAGCATCTGTCCAATTACGTTGTTGATCTTGTGCGCTCCTGTGTGGTTCAGATCCTCTCTCTTGAGGTATATCTTCGCACCGCCCAGATTCTTTGTCATTCTCTCCGCATAGTAAAGTCTGCTAGGTCTTCCCGCATACTCGTTGAGCATCTCCGTGAGTTCTCTGTTGAACTCCGGATCATCCTTATATTTCTTGTAAGCCTCCTCCAGCTCCAGCATCGCATTCATCAGAGTCTCTGGAATGTACTGGCCGCCGTGAACGCCAAATCTGCCTTTTGACATATGTTCTTCCTCCTGTTTTTGTCTTCTCAGATATATTTTCAAATGTAATTTCTACACTTTTGTATTGTGTTTCTTCTATATAATATAGCAATCAAACATATTATATTTCGTTCTCTACATTGCTTTTTCAGATGAGCCTGAATACTTCCTACTCGCCCCTAAGTTCCGCAAACAACTTCTTCTTGTCAGGACTTCTCATAAAAGTCTCGCCTATGAGCACCGCATCCGTTCCATTTGCCTTAAGCCTGTCTATGTCCTCCTTTGTCTTGATTCCACTCTCAGACACATACACCATCTTCTGAGGGACGGAGGGGACAGGTACCTCCGTCCCCATATGGGTGGCTGGCACCGTATCCGGTATCAGCTTTCTAAGACGAACACTGTTCATGATGTCCACCGTAAATGTTCTGAGGTCTCTGTTGTTCACTCCGATGATGCCTGCTCCGCAGGCTATCGCCCGTCTGACCTCATCCTCATCGTGAGCCTCAACCAGAGCCGACATTCCAAGTTCATGTGCAAGCCGAAGATATGAGGCAAGCTGCTCGTCATCCAATATGGCACAAATCAAAAGCACCGCCGATGCTCCTATGACCTTTGCCTCATATATCATATACTCGTCAACTGTAAAATCCTTCCTCAGCAGCGGTATATTTACCTCCTTCTTTATATCCATCAGGAACTGATTGCTTCCCTGGAAATAAAACGGCTCAGTGAGCACCGATATAGCTGAAGCACCAGCCGCCTCATATTCCTTTGCGATCTCAACATAAGGAAAGTCCGGTGCGATAAGTCCCTTGGAAGGTGATGCCTTCTTGACCTCACAGATAAACGATATTCCATCTGCCGCCAGATTATCCCTAAATGGGAACTTACTATATGGATTGCTGCCGTTATTCGTCTCTCTGGCAACTATATCAAGTGCCTGTCTCTTCATCTCCTCAAGAGGAACCCTTTTCTTCTGCTCTGCCACACGTTCCTTTGTCTTTGCAGCTATCTCATCTAATATCATCTCTTACCTCTCTATACAACTTTCTATCATAGTCTGTGATGAAACTTATCTACTCATTTGTCAGTCTTACAAATGCATCAAGCGTCTCAGCAGCCTTGCCACTGTCGATCACGTCCTCTGCAACCTTGATTCCATCCGCTATGGAATCTGCCTTGTCTGCGATGTAGATACAAGCTGCTGCGTTCAGTACAACTGCATTTCTCTTGGCTTCTTTGATCTTGCCTGACAGGATATCGCGGGTAATCTGTGCGTTCTCCTCAGGACCGCCGCCCACCAGATCCTCCTTGCTGCATCTCTCAAATCCGAAATCCTCTGGCTTAATCTCGTACTTTGTGATCTCGCCATCTTTGATCTCTGCAATTGTTGTAGGTGCGCTCATGGATATCTCATCCAGACAATCCTGTCCATATACGACAAGTCCCCGTTTTACGCCAAGACCAACAAGTACAGGAGCCATCTGATCAACAAGCTCCTCCTTGTATACTCCCATGATCTGCATCTGAGCCTTTGCCGGGTTGGTGAGAGGTCCAAGGATATTGAATACTGTCGGTATTCCAAGTGCCTTTCTGACCGGACCTGCATATTTCATCGCCTTGTGATAAACCTGGGCAAACATAAAGCTCATGTTGCACTCAGCAAGAACCTTGCCCATCTTTTCAGGTGATATGGAGATATTTACACCAAGAGCCTCAAGTACATCCGCTGCTCCACTCTTGCTCGATACGCTTCTGTTGCCGTGCTTTGCGATCGGTACTCCGGCCGCTGCCGCAACTATACCACTCGTTGTCGATATGTTAAATGAATTCGCACAATCCCCACCTGTTCCCACGATCTCAAGAACATCTATTCCGTCATGTGGAAGAGACTCCGCATGGTCTCTCATTCCATTTGCACTGGCTGTTATCTCATCAAGTGTCTCGCCCTTCATATGAAGCGCTGTGAGATATCCCGCCGTTGTCTCTCCCGGCACCTGGCCACTGAATATTTCATCCATGCTGGCATATGCCTCATCGTATGTAAGATCCTGTCCTGATGCTACCTTCTTAAGAGTTTCCTGTATCATCGCCATATCCTCCTTATTTTATATCATTTTATATCTCTAAAAAATTCCTGAGCATTATCTTGCCCTTTGGTGTCAATATCGACTCCGGATGGAACTGAACTCCGTACACCTCGTGATCCCTGTGTTTTACTGCCATGATCTCTCCATCCTCCGTTCTTGCTGTGACCTCCAGACATTCTGGGAAATTCTCATCGGCTGCTGCCAGTGAATGATATCTGGCAACCTGTATCTTGCTCTGAAGTCCTCTGAACAATCTGCAGTTCAGATCCACATCAACCAGCGACATCTTTCCATGCATAAGTTTCTTTGCATATGTGACTGTCGCACCATATGTCTCACAAATCGCCTGATGTCCGAGACACACACCGAGAATCGGAACCTTTCCTGCAAAATATCTCACCGCATCCTCACACATTCCCGCATCCGAAGGTCTTCCGGGACCCGGTGAGATGATTATGTGATCCGGCTTCATCGATTCAATCTCCTCACAGGTGAACTCATCATTTCTTATGACCTTTATATCCGGATTTATTGCCCCCACAAGCTGATACAGGTTGTAGGAGAAGCTGTCGTAATTGTCTATAAGTATTGTCATATATTTTGTCCTCCTTATATGTATTGTGCATGCGCATGAAAGGCGCTCCGCGCGGCGCACGCATTATCACAAGGAATCTCCCGCATGCGGGTCCTCCTTATTTTTATTGTGCATGCGCATGAAAGGCGCTCCGCGCGGCGCATGCATTATCATAAGAAATCTCCCGCATGCGGGTCCTCCTTATTTTTATTGTGCATGCGCATGAAAGGCGCTCCGCGCGGCGCATGCATTATCATAAGAAATCTCCCGCAAGCGGGTCCTCCTTATGATATATCTTGGCTCATTGTGAGTGCTGTCGTAACTGCCTTTGCCTTGTTGATACATTCCTGGAACTCATTTTCCGGAACACTGTCTGCGACGATTCCCGCTCCCGATCTGACAAATACCTTGTCACCCTTTTTGTATGCGATCCTTATGGCTATACATGTATCAAGATTTCCTGTGAAATCTATGTATCCTATGGCACCGCCATATATTCCTCTCTTGTTGTCCTCCAGCTCGTTGATGATCTGACACGCCCTGATCTTCGGTGCTCCTGAGAGGGTTCCGGCCGGAAGTACCGCATCCACGGCTGACAGCTCATCGTATCTGCTGTCGTCGATCTCCCCCCTGACTGTTGAACCTATATGCATTACATGTGAGTACCTCTGGACCTTCATGTACTGCTCAACCTCAACAGTTCCAAACTTGCTTATCTTACCAAGATCATTTCTTCCGAGATCCACCAGCATGTTGTGCTCCGCCAGTTCCTTCTCATCCGCCATAAGTCCGGCCTCAAGTCTCATATCCTCTTCCTTTGTCTTTCCCCTCGGTCTCGTTCCAGCAAGAGGAAATGTGTGAAGCACACCATTCTCAAGCTTTACCAGTGTCTCAGGCGATGCGCCCGCAACCTCTATCTGGTCGCCGCTGAAGTAGAACATATACGGAGAAGGATTTGTGCTTCTGAGAATCCTGTACGTGTTGAACAGCGATCCCTCCATCTCAGCCTCAAGTCTGTTGGACAGAACCACCTGGAAGATATCTCCCTCAAATATGTACCTCTTTGCCCTCTCAACCATGCTGCAATACTTCTCTTTGTCAAACAGCGGCTTGAAATCACTCTTCATCTTAACCGGCTCTATCTCCGCCATCTCTCCATCGAGGATGAGCTTCTTCATATCTTCTATATCAGCAAGTGCATTTGCATATCCGGCTTCTATATCGGATGTGTCAGCATTTGCAATGAGGATCAGCTTTGACTTGAAATTGTCAAATGCAATGACCTTGTCAAATAACATCAGATCCAGATCCTGAAACCCTTCATCATCCTCGGCATCGATCACAAGCTTCTTCTCACTGTACTTTATGTAATCATATGAGAAGTAACCGACAAAACCTCCTGTAAACGTTGGAAATCCTTCTATCTTCGGACTCCTGTAATCCTTGAGTATCTCTCTGATGAATACCTCAGGATGAATATCGTCCGCTTCCTTTATCACATTTCCATCTATATCCTTGAGCTGTATGTGCCCATTCATGCATGTGACATCAAGCTTTGGATTGTAACCAAGAAATGTGTACCGTCCCCACAACTCCTGATTCTCCACGCTCTCAAGTATGTAACAGTGCTCATTCGCCGCTTTCAGCTTTCTGAGTAAGTTGATAGGTGTAATCACATCCGATAACATCTCGCAGCACACCGGAACCATCCTGTATCCGCCCGCCGCATATTTCTTTGCCTCGCTAAGTTCTGGTCTTATCATGTCTCATCCTCCTTGTTTTTGAACACTATCATGCATTCAATAAATTTCCCTGTGCTCATCTCTTTCATATATGTCTATCAGGCTATCGTCAAAGGATCTATCAAATGTCACATGTCTTTCTGCAAACTAAAAAAGCACCACAGGACATAAAAAAAATTCCTTATCCTACAAACATTAGGACAAGAAATCTAATCTCCTGCGGTGCCACCTAATTTCATCAATAAATAAAAAAAATATATATAAATAATTTATATATATTTATATATATCGATGCCCTCGACCATATACAATCATATATGTACCTTCTATAACGGTAGGTCTCCGTCTCCCCTACTTGAATCTCAAATCTTTCGGTTTGCCCTCACAAGTCCATTCACCTGCACTCCCATCGCTGCAATCACACCACCTGCAACTCTCTGAACATGTTATATGCCGCTACTCCTCTTGATCAACGGTTTATCTTATATTTGTAACCATAATGCGCTTTCCTAGTAAATTTGTCAAGATTAAATTTTCAAGTTTCTGCCATATTTTCACTTGTTTTTTACTGTTTGCCGCATATTTACTGGACTTTTTCCACTTATCATTTATTTTATACTTTCTTAATTATTTCCTGATTGACTACTTCACCCAACTGAAATATCCTAGGGGACGGAGGGGACAGGTATCTCCGTCCCCATGATGAGCGACGAAGTTTTCAGCAGATTTTATAAAGTTATCAACATTAAGGAGTAGTTATGAACACAAGTACAATTTCTTCAAATTCCGAAGAGAGGATGGGCACGGCGCCGATATTTAAACTTATGCTCTCCATGGGCATTCCGACATTTGTGGCGCAGCTCATCAATCTCTTATACAACATAGTGGACAGAATATACATAGGACATATCCCGGAGATAGGCGCAGCATCCCTCACAGGAATCGGACTGTGTCTCCCGATCATCACCCTTGTAAGTGCATTCAGCGTGTTCGTGGGCGCGGGCGGAGCACCTCTGGCTTCCATTGCTCTTGGTAAAGGCGACAGGGACAAGGCACAGCGCATCCTGTCAAATGGCGTAACCCTGCTCATCATATTTACAGTTATTGTTATGGCTGTCATCTACACATTGAAGAAGCCGCTTCTGTATTTCTTCGGTGCCAGCGATGCCACCTATCCACATGCCGATGACTATCTGAGCATTTACCTTATAGGCACTATATTTGTCATGATCACCACCGGACTGAACACATTTATCACAGCCCAGGGGCAGGCAAAGACAGCCATGGCTTCAGTACTCATAGGTGCGATATGCAACATCATTCTCGATCCGATATTCATATTTGCACTGAACCTCGGAATCAAGGGTGCGGCCATAGCAACCGTCATATCCCAAGCGATAAGCGCGGCATGGGTTATCAGATTTCTGACATCCGACAAGGCTAGTCTTCGCATATCAGCGCAGATGATGCGCCCGCAGGGCAAATTGATACTGTCCATCGCAGCTCTCGGTGTGTCACCATTTATCATGCAGGTCACGGAGAGCCTTATAACCATCGTGTTCACACATGGACTCCAGAAGTACGGCGATGACCTGTACGTGGGATCGTTCACCATACTTCAGAGTATCATGCAGATTATATTTATCCCGATGAGCGGCTTCTCACAGGGAGTCCAGCCCATCATCAGCTACAACTACGGCAAGGGCAATGTAGCCAGAGTGAAGAAGACATGTACCATACTGATAACCATGTCCATCATAGTGTCATTTGTCCTGGCCGGCGCAGCATTCCTGTTCCCGTCTATGGCTGCCGGAATATTTACCTCGGATGAATCCCTCAAAGCACTCTGTGCAAAGGTTCTTCCGATATACATATTCGGAATGATGTTCTTTGGCATACAGAACGGATGTCAGCAGTCCTTCATATCCATGGGTCAGGCAGGCAAATCCCTTATATTTGCACTGCTGAGAAAGGTCATACTGATAATCCCACTCGCGATCATCCTGCCATACTGCACACACTCAGTCATGAGCATTTACTACGCCGAGCCTATCAGCGACATAGTATCCGCCTTCTCCTGCGGCGCGACATTCCTGCTGACATTTAAGTCAATGATGAAAGGCGCAGGGCAGAAGTAGTTATATCATTTGCACTTAAATATTTCAATATTACAAATTTTCCTTCTAAGCAGCATCGTTCCCACCACGCACGACACGATCCCCGTGATCGGGAATGCCCACCATATCAGTGATACATCTGCCTGACCGCCTAAGTTAGTTGGACTTACGCTGAAAAGCTACACACTAGAAAATTTTTTATATACACATAAAAAGCGAGTGACAAAACTGGATTTACGCAATCTTTGCCACTCGCTTTCGATGTGTATTATACTTTCTGTTCTTAAAAAAGTAAAGTTCTAAAATTTATAATGGACTGAACATGTTATCCAGAATATCCTGATAATTTCTGTCTCCAAGAGTCTCTATGGCTATTGTCATCGCGTACTTTCCGTCATCTGATCTTACTATTACATTTGTCAGAGAGTACTCTGTTCCGGACATATCAGCCGTTGCTGTACATATGTAATGCTCTTCACCAAATACTGTACACTTGGAATAACCAGTCTCGATATTGCTTGCTTCAGCACCAATTCTACTTGCTGTAGATGTAACAACAGTATCCATCTGAGCAACAGTTGCCTTTGCTACTGTCTCCTCATCAGCCCACACATCATAACCGTAATTTCCGCCACCCTTAGGGGACTTTATTTTGAGCAGAATATAGTGTGTACCATCATTTGCACAGAATGCATAATCGTTTCCTACCGTAAAGCTATTATCCAGATTATCCAATGCCCTCTGCACAGTCTCATTGCTATTGGAATCCTCCACAACCTCAGAGATATCGGTAGCAGACAGTAATGAACCTCTTGTCTGAATTCCATAGCTTCCTTCAAGGTTGATCTTAAATCCAAAATACGAATTCTCATAACCATTCTTGGTGTATACACCTACTATTGAAGGATCAGCCTCTGCCTCTTCACTGTCCTCTGTATCTTCCGCTGTGTCCTCCTCATCAATGGCGACCGAACTATCCTCAGTATCATCCGCTGTGTCCTGGATCTCAGTATCCTGCTCCTCTGTTGCTACTTCTGTCACAGACTCTGTCGTAGCGCTGGCTGCTGTAGTGTCAGAATTGTCACTTCCACCACAACCCGTCAGTATCAATCCCATCACCATTGCTGCAACTACAATATAGCTTGTTCCCTTTTTCATAATACTCATTTCCTCCTGAATGTTTAATTTTGCAATGACTTCATTATAAGAAAATGCCGGTGTCATTCAAGCTAATTGTAGTTGCAGATCTCGCAACCGGTGGTTGCAGACCTTGATTTTACTGGATTTTATATGCGTCCACCATATACAGGGAATCCGCTGCTGGCACCATAGCCTGTGCAGTGTCAACATGTCTGTAACCTATCCTTATAACTCTATAAAATAAAAATCTGTGTACTATTTTATCAAGTACACAGACCTCTTTAATCCAATATCTATGCATGGATTTTTCTATAATCTTCAGCCCACCATATTTATCTTTTTCTGTTATCTTCTGTCTGATGGAGATAATTTTATCCACCGGATTTCAGCCAGTATTTATGATAAAGTCATATCTCCATCCTTAACCCAGCCGAGTTTTCTCACCACCATATTGATGAGTGGACAGAGAACTGCAGGAAGTACAAATGAGATAAGTATAAGTCCAATCCAGTCTATAGCTGTAACTGCTGACTTGGTTCCCGCCTCGATATCATTCATCCATCCTGTGTACACTCCGATCTGTCCAACCAGACCACATGTACCCATACCTGATGATACAGGAGTTCCGTTCATCTGAAGCTTGAACAGACATGTTGCAAGAGGGCCTGTGATCGCAGATGTAACTATAGGTGCGATCCAGATTCTTGGGTTCTTTATGATGTTGCCCATCTGGAGCATGGATGTTCCTATTCCCTGTGAAACCAGTCCGCCCCACTTATTCTCTCTGAATGACATAACCGCAAAGCCCACCATCTGTGCACAGCATCCTGCCACAGCAGCACCGCCTGCCAGTCCTGTAAGTCCAAATGCCGCGCATATCGCAGCGGATGATATCGGAAGTGTAAGCGCCACACCGACGAGAACTGATACCGCAATACCCATCCAGAACGGCTGAAGGTTTGTAGCTAGCATGATGAGATCTCCGACCTTCATGGCTATGGCACCAAGTGTAGGTGCAAGAAGAGCAGACACAGCCACACCACTTCCGATGGTCACCAGAGGTGTCACCAGTATATCTATCTTTGTCTCCTTTGAGACAACCTTTCCAAGCTCAGTTGCGATAACCGCAATAAAATAAACTGCCAGAGGACCACCTGCGCCGCCCAGGGCATTTGCCGCAAATCCAACTGTTATCAGTGAGAACAATACAAGCTGTGGGGCATTAAGTGCATATCCTATAGCCACCGCCATCGCAGGTCCTGCCATAGCAGATGCGAGACCTCCAACTGTATAATCCGTTCCATTCACGGTCGCAACAACCGCTTTGAGAAATCCTACACCAAACTGATTGCCAAGTGTGTTCAGTATAGTTCCGATCAGCAGAGTGCAGAACAATCCCTGTGCCATGGCACCCAGGGCATCTATTCCGTATCTCTTGACACTGAACACAATGTCCTTCTTCTTCAAGAATCCTTTTACCTTTTCCATCATTCTTCTCCTTATTGAAATTATATTGCTGTCAATTACTTCAATTTCTCAAGTATACCAAGTGTATACCTCCATGTTCTCTGTACACTGGCAACATCCATAGACTCTCTGCTGGTATGGATATTTTTCATATCCGGGCCAAATGATACGCAGTCCAGACCAGGCAGCTTACCGGCAAAAAGACCACACTCCACCCCGGCGTGAAGTGCCTGTATAACAGGCTTTCTTCCATACTGCTCTTCAAACACATCCACCATAATATCTCTGAGAGGAGAATCATGTCTGTACTCCCATGCAGGATAATCTCCCTGCACATCCAGATTTCCACCAGCCGAGACTGATACACATCGGAGCTGATCTATCAGATTTTCCTTTTCAGACTGTACACTGCTTCTTACTGAAAAGCTTGCTGTGACCTCATCCTCAGTTGTCTTCAATATTCCAAGATTCAGCGATGTCTGCACAAGCCCTTCTATATCATTGCTCATCTTCTGAATTCCATTTGGCATCATCATAAGACTCCTGATAACTATATCCGATGACTTTTCTGTCATAACTCTGTTGATCATGATTCTACCATACATATCGTTCTGCACATCATCCGCGTTATTATATGAACCCAGATCATCTGACAGATCCGTTTCTACTTTCACTACAAGCTCTGGATCAGTATTTCCAAATTCATGCCTCAGAATCTTCTCATTCTTTTCCGCAGATTTTACAAAGTTATCCACATTCTCCGGATCAATACCCACATATGCCTCCGCCTTATTAGGTATTGCATTGTCCTTAAGACCGCCCTGTATAGATATCAGTCTATATGGAACATCCCTTCCTATATTATATAGAAGTCTTGCAAGCTGCTTGTCGGCATTTGCCCTCTGTTTTATGATCTCTACGCCGGAATGTCCACCGGTAAGACCCTCTACAATAATTTTCACAACTGAATGATCATCTTTTGCATTCTCATACTCAACCGGAATATGGCACGTAGCGCACGCACCTCCGGCACATGACACCAGCAGATACCCCTCATCCTCCGAATCCAGATTGAGCATGATCCGTGACTTAAGTGGACTGCAATCAATCGCCGCAGCTCCCAGCATTCCTATCTCCTCATCAACCGTAAATACACACTCAAGTGGCGGATGTGGTATATCATCGGCATCCAGTATAGCCAGCGCAAATGCCACAGCTATCCCATCATCTCCACCAAGAGTGGTTCCGTCGGCGGATATCACTCCGTCCTCAAACACCAGTCTCAGTCCATCATGTTCAAAATCTATATCACAGTCCGTATCCTTCTCACATACCATATCCATATGTCCCTGCAGCATAACAGACGCGCTGTTCTCATATCCCGCAGTTCCATCCTTGAATATAATTACATTGTTGCTCCCGTCCTGTATAAATCTCAGATTTCTGTCTGTGGCAAACTTCACCAGATAATCACTTATCCTCTTTGTATCAGACGATCCGTGTGGGATCCCGCATATCTCCTCAAAAAAACGAAACACTTCATTAGGTTCAATATTTGACAAAACTCCCATCTTTTACGCTCCTTTTTATGATATCAACCAACTATTATGCCTCTGATTATATATTTGACACCCGTCAATTTCAACTCACCTCAGAAATTTCATAGTGTCCGCCTTCGTTGACTTTGCACTCTCTTAATGATATATATTAATCAAATGCGTATCATCGCATAAAACATAGATCGCACATACATATCTGTGCGATAGATTGGAGAGTATCATGTCAGAAAATTGTACACATAATTGCAGCAGCTGTGGTCAGAGCTGTTCAAGCAGAACAGAACCACAGAGTCTTATCATAAATGCGCATCCAGACTCACACATAAAGCACATTATCGCTGTTGTAAGTGGAAAAGGCGGCGTTGGAAAATCATCAGTCACTTGTCAGCTCGCTGTTCTCATGCAGCGCATGGGATTTAAAACAGCCATACTTGATGCCGATATAACAGGGCCATCCATACCAAAGGCATTTGGTGTAAATAAAACACCCGAGGCAGAGGGAGATTATCTCTACCCTGATGAGACAAAGACAGGAATCAAGATAATGTCCGTAAATCTTCTCCTTGACGACGAGACAACCCCTGTTCTGTGGAGAGGTCCTATCATCGCCGGCACAGTAAAACAATTCTACTCAGATATCATATGGGGAGATGTAGACTACATGTTTATCGACTGTCCTCCTGGAACCGGGGATGTTCCGCTTACAATATTCCAGTCCATCCCTATAGACGGCGTCGTGGTCGTCACAACTCCCCAGAATCTGGTCTCAGTCATAGTCGGAAAGGCCGTTCACATGGCGGACAGCATGAACATTCCAGTTATAGGAATGATCGAAAATATGTCATATTTTGAATGTCCAGATTGTGGTAACAAACACTACATTTTTGGAAAGAGCAGACTTGAGGAAGTCATGAAGGAGCTTTATATCGGCAATGCCATAAGACTTCCTATCAACCCCAAACTGGCTGATCTCATGGATCAGGGAAATGTAGAAGATATGAATGCAAATGCTGACCTTCAGGAGATGGCTGATCTCATAAGCAGCTACGATCCTGATAAACTGTAATAGATATGTAGTTATTATGGAGGTTTCTATGGATATAGAAAAAATGCTTGAAAAATGCATACTTTGTCCGAGGAAATGCGGCGTCAACAGAACAAATGGAAGCACAGGTGCCTGTCACACTGGGGAAAAAGTCAGGGTATCACGGGCTGCACTTCACATGTGGGAAGAACCTTGCATATCAGGTGAAAATGGATCAGGTGCCGTATTTTTTTCCGGTTGCGCTCTTGGATGCTGTTTCTGCCAGAATAAAGATATTTCCAGAGGCAGAGCAGGAAAAGAAATATCCATAGAAAGACTTTGCAACATATTTTTTGAACTTATGGATAAGGGTGCCAACAATATCAATCTTGTGACACCCGACCACTATATTCCCCAGATTGTATCAGCCATAGATATGGCCCGCAAGAGAAACTTCCATCTCCCATTTGTCTACAATTGCAGTGGATACGAAACGGCCGATATGATCCTGATGCTGGACGGATATATAGATGTATACCTTCCTGACTTCAAATTCATGTCGCCTGAGATAGCCTCCAGATACTGCAACACCCCTGATTATGCCAGCTACGCCAAACAATCCATAGCTGAGATGGTCAGGCAGTGCGGTGGAGCAAAGACAAACTTCAATCAGTATGGCATCATGCAAAAAGGTGTAATTGTACGCCATCTGCAGCTTCCGGGACACATCGCTGACTCAAAATCAGTCATAACCTATCTGTATAACACATACGGCGACGATATCTACATAAGCATAATGAACCAATACACTCCTATGGAGGGAATTGAAGAAGATTTTCCTGAGCTCGGACACAAAATCGCACCTGAAGAATACGATGAGCTTGTGGATTATGCCATCGATATCGGCGTTGAAAATGGATTTATTCAGGAAGGTGACACAGCAGACGAAAGTTTTATCCCCGCATTTGACAATGAAGGCGTATAAATGATTGAGTATAAATAATGATCTGTACATGTAAATAAACCGTCATATAGGAATTCGTGTAAATACGATATCTGCATGACGGCTTATTTTATCGCACAAAAAATGGATCAGCCGCAATTTATTGCAGTCAATCCATCTTGTAGTGGGCCGCCGGGGGCTCGAACCCCGCACACCCTGATTAAGAGTCAGGTGCTCT
>SAMEA104315423__coassemble_1663_pt1 | contig 79988 bp, 64 predicted proteins | sample SAMEA104315423__metabat2_low_PE_023 | metagenome-assembled genome bin SAMEA104315423 (sample SAMEA104315423) | gut metagenome | biome: Monkey gut; feature: monkey-associated habitat; material: faeces | place: China | collected 2013 | reverse complement strand
TCTTTTCTTTACAGGAAAAATTGCAGTAGAGACTAGTAAGATAAATTTTTATTTGCTCTACAAAACACAACACAAAGGGGAGGGGAATAAATGCCGGGTTTATTTACAGAAGATACATATGAACAAGCAATAATAGAGCTGTTCGAGAATATGGGATACGACCATATCTATGCACCGGATTTTGACAGGGATTATACCAGCCCATTGATGGATTCGGTACTTAGAGATAGTTTGGTGCGTGTCAATCGGGGATTACCTGTAGATGCCATAGAAGAAGCTATTAATAAGCTTAAGACATTCGATACTGGAAGCTTGTTGCAGAAAAATATGACATTTATGGACTATCTGCAGAATGGAATTACAGTGAAGTTCTTTGTGAATGGCGAGGAACAGGCAACTATAGTGAAATTGGTTGACTATGAAAAGATAGACAACAATACGTTCTATGTGGTGAATCAGTATACATTTGTTGAGAATGGCAATAACAGGCGGCCGGATATTATTCTGTTTATAAATGGCATGCCACTTGTGTTGATGGAGCTTAAGAGTCCTTCTAAGGATGAGGTAGGAGTAGAGAATGCATATAAGCAGATTCGTAATTATATCAAGGACATCCCATCTCTGTTTTATTACAATGCGATATGTGTAATCAGTGATCTTTCATCGAATAAAGCTGGAACTATAACATCCGGACTTGATAGATTTATGGATTGGAAATGCAAGGATGGAAGTAAGGAAGAAAGTGGATTTGCGGAATTTGAGACATTCTATGAGGGAATGTTTCAGAAGAAAAGACTGCTTGATATACTGAAGAACTTTATACTTTTTTCAGGAACGGGTACTGGTAGATTTAAGGTGCTTGCGGGATATCATCAGTATTTTGCAGTTAGAAAAGCTATAGAGAGGGCAAAGATTGCAACAAGAACGGACGGAAAAGGTGGTGTGTTCTGGCATACACAGGGTTCAGGTAAGTCACTCTCTATGGTATTTTATGCGCATTTGCTGCAGGAGGCACTGGATAGCCCTACCATAGTCGTAATGACAGATCGTATTGATCTGGACGATCAGCTCTATGCACAGTTTTCTCAATGTGCAGATTTTCTCAGACAGACACCTGTTCAGGCGGAGAGCAAGGAACATCTTAAGTCGCTCCTTGATGGCAGAAGTGCAAATGGTATTATTTTCACAACTATGTTTAAGTTTGAGCGGGGCGAGAAACCTCTTTCAGAACGCAGAAACATTGTGGTTATGGCAGATGAGGCCCATCGTGGTCAGTATGGATTTGAGGAGAAGATTGTAGTATCCGAGAATCAGACAGGCGAGAAAGAGGCACATACTGTTGTAGGAAATGCAAGAGTCATACATGATGCTCTGCCGAACGCTACGTTTATAGGATTTACCGGAACGCCAATATCAGCGAAAGATAGAAATACCAGGGAGGTATTTGGCGATTATATAGATATTTATGATATGACGCAGGCGGTTGAAGATGGAGCGACCAGACCTGTGTATTATGAGAGCAGAGTTGTTCATCTGAAACTTGATGAGAATACGCTTGCACTTATTGATTCGACTTATGATATTCTTGAGCAGCAGTCTGATAAAGCAACGATAGAGAAGAGCAAGAAGATGCTGGGACAAATGGAGAGTGTCCTCGGCGCTGATTCAACTATTGCGTCATTATGTGATGATATTGTGGAGCATTACGAGAAGTACAGGGCTAATTTGCTTACAGGTAAGGCTATGATAGTTGCCTATTCTCGTACAATAGCCATGAAGATATACAGAAGAATTCTTGAGATACGACCTGATTGGAAAGAGAAGGTTGGAGTAGTAATGACTGGTGGCAACAATGATCCAGAGGATTGGAAGGAGATAATTGGTACCAAGGCACATAAGGAAGAACTTGCAAGAAAATTCAAAGATAATGACGATCCAATGAAGATTGCAATAGTAGTGGATATGTGGCTGACAGGATTTGATGTGCCATCACTTGCAACTATGTATGTATATAAGCCTATGCATGGGTATAATCTTATGCAGGCAATAGCACGTGTTAATCGCGTGTTTAAGGACAAAGAAGGCGGTCTTATTGTTGACTATGTAGGTATAGCTTCTGCGCTTAAGGCTGCCATGAAGGAATACACAGAGAGAGATAAAAACACATATGGGGATATGAATATTGCTAAAGTGGCATATCCTAAGTTCCAGGAAAAACTACAGGTGTGCAAGGATCTGCTTCATGGATTTGATTTCAGTGGATTTATAGATGGCTCGCCGCTTGTTATGGCAAAACTTATAACCAAAGGAGTGAATTTTGTCCTTGATGCGAGGGTACCTGACAGAAAAGATTTGTTCTTGAAGGAGGCTATGCTGTTAAGACAGTCACAGTCTCTCTGTTCAAGTATGACTACTGAGAAGGAACGCCACGAGGCAGCTTATATGGAGGCGGTTCGCTCAACAGTTATCAAGATTACATATGGCGGTGCAGACGGAAAGACACTATCACTTAAGGAGATAAACAACCAGATAAATGATCTGCTCAAGGCAGCAGTTCAAAGTGAGGGTGTAATCAATCTGTTTGACAGTAGCAAGACTGGTGGAGAGAACTTCAGCTTATTTGATCCGGCTGTATTGGATGAAATATCCAGAATGAAAGAAAAGAACATTGCTGTGGAAATATTGAAAAAACTCATGGCAGAGCAGGTCTCTTTATACAAAAGAACAAATGTTGTTCAGTCGCAGAAGTTTTCAGAGAAGATAGCACAGCTTATGAATTCGTATTACAACGGACTTATAACAAATGAGGAAGTGATAAAAGAACTTCTTGAGACAGCCAACGAGATTGCAAATCTGTATAAGAATGGACAGAAACTTGGACTTTCCCAGGAGGAATTGGCATTCTATGATGCGCTGACAAAGCCGGAACATATAAAAGATTTTTATAAAAATGATGAATTGATTGCGCTTACCAAGGAACTGACGGAAATGCTCAGAAAGAATAGAACCATAGACTGGCAGAAGAAGGAAACTGCAAGGGCAACTATGCGAAAGATGGTTAAGAGACTGCTTAAGAAGCATCATTACCCACCAGAGGATTATGATTTTGCCATAAATACAGTAATAAGTCAGTGTGAGCTATGGACGGATAATAGCGATGCGCCTTACGTGGGAGAGCATGATAGTACGTTTAGATATAGTGAAGAGACAAAACTTGCTAATGTTGCTGAGGGGAAAACAATGTACACAATAAGTAAAAATAGTTAGGAGGGGATTGTTAATGGATGCACGAAAGGGTAATATTTTTGAAATTTTGAATGGCAATAAGCAATTTATAATACCTGTATATCAGAGATATTATAGCTGGGGAGAAGAGCAGTGTAAAAGATTATGGGATGATATTGTAAATATGCAGAAAAATGGCAAGCCTGGACATTTTGTTGGTTCAATAGTTAATATTGCTGAACAGGCAATGCCAACAGGCGTTCAAAAATATATGATTATAGATGGACAACAGCGTATGACGACATTAACTTTGTTGCTTATAGCGCTTAGAAATTATGTTCTGATGCATCCAGATGATAATTCAATAAATGCGAAACGTATTGATGGTATGCTTTTAAAAAATGAATATGAGAGTGGCATATATCAATACAAGTTACTGCTTACAGAAAATGATAGAGAAATATTAATCAGTCTTGTAGAAAATAAGCCAATTAATTCAAATGTTAAATCACGTATATTAGATAACTATATGTATTTTAAGGACAAGGTTTTGGAAAAAATTCTAATGCTTGATGAAATATGGGACTCTATTGGTAAATTGCAGATTGTGAATATTACATTGGATCGTGCAGTTGATGATGCTCAGGCAATATTTGAAAGTCTAAACTCTACAGGAAAAGAATTGTCAGAATCTGATCTTATACGAAATTATGTCCTTATGGGGTTAGAACCTTCAGAACAGACGTATGTATATGAACATTTGTGGAGACCTATGGAGAATTTGTTTATATATGATACGCAAGAGACTGTCATGGACGCTTTTTTCAGACATTATTTAACGATGAAGATAACACGTATACCAAAACAAGGGAGAGTGTATGAAGAGTTTAAATTATATCACTTAAATTGCGAATTTGGTACTATTTCGGAATTGTGTCATGATTTGCTGGATTATGCGAAATATTATACAGATATAGTATTTAAGAGAAGCGATGACGTAGAGTTAAGAAAGCTATATGGAGATATTGTTGATTTGAGGATGGAAGTATCTTATCCATTCTTATTAAAATTACATCATGATTGTTGTGAAAAAGTTATATCAAAAGATGAACTTAAAGAAATTTTGAGACTGTGTATAAGTTATGTTCTTAGAAGAGGAATTTGTGATATACCAACAAACTCTATGAATAAGACTTTTGCTACATTCAAAAATTTTATTAGACAGGATGATTATCTTAATTCTGTAAAGGCTCATTTTATTTTGCAGGACACATATAAAGAATTTCCGGATGATGACAAGTTTGGAGCTGCGTTTGTTAGTAGAGATATATATAATATGCGTGTTAGAAACTATATTCTAACCAGACTTGAGAATTATGACAATAAGGCACCGATTGTTATTGAGAACTATACTATAGAGCATATTATGCCACAGAATAAGAAACTTTCTACAGAGTGGCAGCGTGATTTAGGAGATAATTGGGAGAGTATTCAAAAAAGATATCTTCACACAATTGGAAACTTAACATTAACTGCTTACAATTCAGAAATGAGTGATAAATCGTTCATAGAAAAAATGAATATGGAGGGTGGTTTTAAAGAAAGCGCACTTAGATTAAATAAATATATTTTAGGGTTAACGGAATGGAACGAATCTCATATCCAGGAAAGGGCAAGGTTGTTGGCTGAAAAAGCGGAGAAGATATGGCCGTATCCTTCAATGAATGATCATGAGCTCGCCCCATATAAGATAGAGGAAAAAGTTCCTCAGAAATATAGTTTAGATACATACGATACAAATGCATTCACTAAGATATTGTTTACAGCTTTAGATAAAAGAATAATGAATCTTTCTCCAGCGGTAAAAAGAGAGTATAAGAAATTGTATGTAGCGTATAAACTTGATACAAATTTTGTAGACATTGTATTTCAGAAACAACGACTTCGTATAAGTATAAATATGAAATTCTCAGATATAGTAGATCCAGAAGGAATTTGTAAGGATGTTACTGGACTGGGAAGATGGGGAAATGGAGATGTTGAGTTGTTCATGGAACATAATGATGAGCTCGACACGGTTATGGAAATCATAGAGCAATCTTATAATGCTCAAGCAGAATGAGAAAAATGTACAAAGATAATAAAATTCGGGGGGAATCACATGACTTTATACATGAACATAAAACAGCTTGGCAAGCGGAAGAACACAGTGCACAAGGTCCCATTTGAATATGACACAGCACCGAGTACGCTACGGGAACTCATAACAGAGACAGTAAAGATATGCGTGGCACAGTACATATCCCGCATGGAGCACGGCGATGCAGTGCTGACAGATGAACAGATCGATGATATGGGAAGAATAGGGAAGATAGCATTCGGGATCGTCTATGGGGAGAAGAAACCGGATGTGGATGAAGCAGTGAAGACAGCCATTCAGGGATTTGAGGATGGGCTGTTCAGAGTGTTCCGCGGTATGGATGAATTAACGGAGTTTGACAGGAAAGAGGAGTTTAATGAAGGGGATGAGATCACATTTATCCGCCTCACAATGCTGGCGGGCAGAATGTGGTAGAACATAAAGAAAGGGGTTACAATGGCGGAGGACAAGAAGACAAGACTTGAGCTTGAGGAGCAGAAGAGGATCGCAGATGAAGTGAGAGAGGTATTTGACGAGAATTCTATGAAGCTCAGAAAGAGCTACAGTGCGGATGCGCAGAAGCTTCTCAAGGAGATGGATAATTACTATGGAGATGTAAAAGAGTCAACGATCGGCAAGAGATTTGAGACATTTCTTGAGAATGAAAAGAATCTTCCTTCGGAATTCTTCAGGAAGGAGCTGAAGCATTTGCCGGGATGGGTGCCGGATCATCTGTTGGAGGATTTCTACACTTCTATAGACAGCATAATCAAGTGGCAGACAAGCCAGTATTATTACAGAAGAACCATGCGTACGAAGAGGTACGGGGCATTTCTTGACAGATATTTCAGGATCATGAATGAATATCACTCCATGGGGATATACGGATGCGACATAGTATCTCTCTACAGGGAGAAATTGCCGCAGGATATATTGTGCTATTACAGGGATGGCAACAGCAATGGGTATAGAATAGTATCTGAATATTGGATACAGGCGGAGCTCGACAGGGGGAATGCAGAGCTTGAGGAAGTGCTCATGGACATCATGTTCGGTGAGAGTGCGCAGACAAGGCTCACGACCAATATCCTCAGGGGAATATATATGAGCTCCAACACAAGACTCCATGAGGCTGTAGGCAAGCTGCTCGTTGCGGCAAAGCTTCAGGAGGGGCTTAGGCAGGCGATATGTGAGAATATGGATTATGGAACGGCAGGTGCATTTATGACCCTGTTCCATGTGATAAAGGAGAATGATCTTCTGAGATTCTCATCTGTCATGAGGGCTGTGGCCACCTGGACAGGACTTGTGGCTGACGAGGAGAGCAAGCTTGACCGTATACAGAAGAAACAGCTGCTTCTTATAGATACATATCTGAATGATGAAAATGCAAGGCGTGAAGCTTTATCCGGCGAGGATGCCATGCAGATCTATCTTGCGCTGTGGAGCTATGGTTTCTTTGATGTGGACGAGGCATGCCATGTGATGAACAAGCTGGCGCTTGATGGCAGCAGACACCAAAGACTGGTATTTGGCACATATATCAGGGCAATGAGTCTGGGAAAGGTGTACACACACAGCGTTGCAAAGGAATTTATCAAGAGATTCCCGGACGAGATGGATACCATGGCGGTCATCATGCCAAGTTTCATGTCAGATTATCAGAGTTATATGAATAGTCTCATATATAAAGACGGCAGATCGTACAACAATGAACTTAAGAAAATGACATTTGCCGAGGTGGACAAATATTTTGACAGCAGGAAAGAATGTCAGGAGATGTACGATATCCTCATGGGCGTACTTGAGCGCATGCCAAAGAAGAGGCTTGAGTTTGATCCGTGTGTATTTCCATGGAATGCCGAATATCTGGACAGATCCGCAATCATCATGAGACTTGCGGTCTGTGCAAGCGCTCTAAAGGACGAGGACAAGATCACACACATAGCGGAGATGGTTCCTGAGATAGATTCCGCAAGGTATAGCAGAGATGCGCTTTTGCTTCTGCTTGTAAGGCAGCCGGCAAATGACAGACAGCGTGCCATACTGGTGGATGCGGTTGCCGACAAGGAGACATATACCAGAAACAAGGCGGCGATGATCGTTAAGGATATGAAACTTTCGCCGGAGAATTATGTACAGCTTGAGAATATGCTCAAGTACAAGAAGTCAGACATAAGGGAGACTGTACTGTCTATATTATATAAGCTTGATGGTGATGACATGGACGATCTCATCGGAAGACTTCTCGCAGATTCCAAGGAGGAGAAGAGAACAGCGGGACTTGATCTGCTGCTCCAGCTCAAAAATGATGAGAACAGGCAGAAACTTTTTGCAGATTGTGTTGGTCATATAGACGCTATGCAGAGGGAGTCTGCGAATGGAAGATCCAGTGTTACAACTAAGGAGCAGATTCTTATACGTGAGATAAAAAATGTTGGCACAGACCGGGCTGGTGCAGATGAGGGGTATGGACTTTATGATGTAAATGCGGACTATGAGCCGATATTTGACAAGAGTTATCTGGCTGAGTGCCTTGAGCTGTACAAAAAGTATTTCCCTGAAAGCGGGATTGCAAATGATAATCTGTGCAAGACTGCCAAGAGCGAGGGTGCATTTGCAAAACTCAAATCAAAGATTGTGCCTAAAAAGAAAGACACGACATCTGATTCAGAAGTTATAAATATATTAAGAAAATTTGATGCATTTGTGGATGAACACAAAAATGATGAGTATGAGATGGCTGACGGAGAGATCGGACTGCTTGGTGAGGCAGGTGGAAACATATATGTGAATCGTGACAAAGTGGCATGTGAGGAATTGTGGGTAGATTTCTACGAGAAAAATATTCAGACTCCGTATATGTGCATGCAGCTCTACGTGTATCTGAATGGCTACAATAGTGACAAACAGGATTTCAAGAAGTACTGTGAGAGCTTTATGGCGGATATGTTTGGAAATATATATATAGAAGAATGTCCGGCATTCGGATATCTTGCCATTGCCAGAGCTGTAATTGGTTTCCTGTATAGAAGATATGTGATGGATAGTGACAAGAGGAGGCTTGCCGTTGTGGCAGCAGACTATCTGCTTGGAAGAAACGATGAGCTCATATATACATTTGGCGGGAATAAAGGTGGCAGCAGTATATCTGGTGATGATTCAAAGGTATATCACAGAAGTGTGCTCACAAATGAGCAGATCATGATAATAACATGGTGGCTTGCAATCGATGGTGACAGCGATACATTAGACGTAAAAGAGGATTCTGACGAGGCAAGGCAGAATGAAGAGGATTTCAGGCATTTGTTTCCATACAACTATGCCCTTGCAAAGTGTCATAACTTTAATATACCTTCAGACGTTGTAAATGATAGAAATTCATATTACTGGGTACACACAGGAAGTGTCATGCCGGTTCCAGGTCTCCAGAACTACATTGCTGCATACAGCCGTGGTATTATATCCAGGGATTATATGTACAAGATGGCATTTGAGGGAAATTCCCTGGATAGGAGCCTCAAATGTGTATCTGACGTGATGCGTTTTATAACGGAGCGTAACAGGAAGGTGCAGACCAGAGGCTATGAGTGGGGATATACGGAGCGTGAAAGGCTGAGAAGTGTGCGGCAGATACTTCTTCACAGTCCGGAAGGAGAGTTCTCAGAGACGGACGAGAAAAGGCTGGATATAGCTAAGAAGCTGTACACTGATATGTCAGAGCTTGTGCTTTCTGCAGAGCTCACAAGGGGAGACACGGAGACAGAATTCTCTCCATATATATACGGGCTTACAAGAATATTCGGAGCGGAGTATTTTGTCAGGATACTGTCAGCCCTAGGCAAGGAGACGTTGGAGAGATCAACGTATTTCAATACCGGTTATTACTATAATCGTCAGAAGGTCAGCAAGAAGAACAGTATGTCTCATCTTCTTCAAGCGTGTGTGCCTGATGCAAATGACAGTGCGGAGACTTTGAAGGCGTATCTTACAGGTACGGATATAAGTGATGCCAGGCTTATAGAGGCGGCTATGTATTCTCCAGAGTGGATAGATATAGTTGGAGAGTATCTTGGCTGGGATGGATTTACTGCGGGATGCTATTACTTCATGGCGCACATGAACGAGTCATTTGATGACAAGAGAAAGGCTATGATAGCGAGATTTACACCGCTTGAGGTGGATGAGCTGAACGATGGCGCATTTGACAGGACGTGGTTTACCGAAGTCTATGACAGGCTGGGTGACAAGCGATTCCAGCTTATATACAAGGCGGCGAAATACATTTCAGACGGTGCAAAGCACACCAGGGCGAGAAAATACGCGGATGCGGCGCTTGGCAAATATGATGAGTCCGAACTGATAGCTGAGATCGAGGCAAAGAGAAACAAAGATCTGCTCATGGCGGTGGGAATCCTGCCGATAGAGAATGAGGAGCAGATAAAGGACAGGTACATGTTCCTTCAGAAGTTTAAGAAGGAGAGTAAGCAGTTCGGAGCGCAGAGGAGAGCCAGCGAGGCGGCAGCAGTTTCTACAGCTATGCGCAATATGGCGATCAATGCCGGATATCAGGACGTGACGAGACTTACCTTACGTATGGAAAGCCTTGTAGTTCAGGGTATGACAGAATATTTTCAGCCACATGAGGTCGGAGAAGTGACCGTATGGCTTGAGATGGAGGACGGTGGCAAATGCGCTGTCATCTGTGAGAAGAACGGCAAACAGTTAAAGTCCGTTCCGGCAAAGATCAAGAAGGATGAGTATGTATTGGCTCTGATGGATGCGAAGAAGCAGATGACGGAGCAGTCAAGGCGTACAAAGGCGATGCTTGAGGATGCGATGGAGAGCCAGGAGGAATACACCTGGGCTGAGATCAGGGGCATGCTGGAGAATCCTGTTATACATGACATGGTAGCGGCGCTGGTGTTCAATGTGGCGGAGCCGGATGGCGTGAATGCAGAGCTTGATAATACGGCTGACAGTATTATGTCAGGGGCAAATGAACTTGATGACAGCAAGAATGTAGTGCTGGGATTTGCTACTGAGGATGGATTCAATACATTTGTGGCAGCGTCTATTGGTGATGCAGATATTGCGGATACGGTATCAAATTCAACGGAAAATAATAGCTCTGAAAAAATAGACTTGAACCTTATGAATCTATCAGATGACACAAAGCTCACAGTAGCACATCCATTCCACATGTACATGGCTGGCAAATGGCACGATATACAGAAATATGTATTTGACAACAAGATCGTTCAGCCGTTCAAGCAGGTGTTCAGAGAACTCTACGTGAAGACCGATGAGGAAATGAACATGGAGCATTCTCTCAGATACGCGGGAAATCAGATCCAGCCGAAGAAGACACTCGGTTGCCTGAAGTCAAGACACTGGGTAGCTGATATAGAGGACGGTCTTCAGAAGGTGTACTACAAGGAGAATATAGTAGCGCAGATCTACGCTCTTGCAGACTGGTTCTCACCTGCAGATATAGAATCACCGACGCTTGAATGGGTGGTATTTTCAGATAGAAAGACAGGAAAGGATATGAGAATCAAGGACATCCCGGATATCATATTCTCCGAGGTCATGAGGGATGTGGACATGGCGGTTTCCGTGGCACATGCCGGAGGCGTGGATCCAGAGACCTCACACTCAACTGTTGAGATGAGAAAGGTGATAGCAGAATTCACCATGCCGCTTTTCAGGCTGACAAATGTCACATTTACAAAGAACCATGCGGTGATAGAGGGCAAGCGTGCCAATTACACAGTTCATCTTGGAAGTGGAGTTGTTCATCAGGAGGCAGGTCCTATGATAAATGTACTTCCTGTACATTCGCAGAGGCGAGGCAGAATATTCCTACCATTTGTGGATGATGATCCAAAGACATCGGAAGTGCTCACGAAGATACTGTTCTTTGCAGAGGATAATAAGATCAAGGATCCTTATATACTGGGACAGATCGAGCAGTGAGTGTGAAGATAATACTGCTGCCTGTGACAAGTAAGTGATGTGACGTTTGACAGACAAATTTCCGGACAGAGAAAGAAGATGACATAATGGGAATCAGGAATATAATAACAAGGCTTAAAATTGGACGTGGTGATGCAGATAACAGGTTCCCATATGATGAGAACATGCATGAGGCTGTCATCAGGTGTTCTATCTGCACCGGCGAGCAGGTCGCAGGTTTTAAGAACAGACAGGACGGCAGCTTTGTGGGTGTGATGGTGATAAAGTCGGATGACGATCTGGAATACTTCAAAGAGCTTTATGGCGTGGAGAAGGTTAGGAAGGTATATTAAAATAAAATTTTCATCGATATTGACATAAAATAGTGTTGAGTATATTATTAAACAAAGGAGTGCCTGCCTTAAGTGGGGATGATAACAGAGTTGTTTCGCTACTTGGGAAACAACATAATACGTAAATGGCTATGCGTTAATCGCATAGCCATTTGCTGTTTTATCAGATGTATACAAATTGGATAATTATTTGATAGTAGAGAGGCTGATATAAATAGATAATAAAAAACTGAATCTGTATAGGGTAGATATTTTTTATATTTTTATTGTTGAGTGCTACATAAAAACTTGAAAATACACATAAAATAGTAGTTGGTATTGATTAAGTAGACACGGGATAGTAAAATAATATTACTAAAAAATGTGTCCATACACAAAAACAAGGAGTGTGACAATGGAAATCAAGAGAGATGCATACCTTGAACAGCTGAAGATAAGAAAAGATAATGGAATGATAAAGATTATTACAGGAATCAGGAGATGTGGAAAGTCATTTCTATTATTTGTATTATTTAAGAACTATTTATTAGAGAATGGTGTAGATAATGAACATATTATTGCGATTGCATTAGATGGTATCGAAAACGAAGAACTGAGGGATCCGAAAAAGTGTTATCAATACATTAAGGATGCAATGAAAGATGATCAGAGGTATTATTTGATTTTGGATGAAGTACAGTTTATGCCACGATTTGAGGAAGTGCTGAATAGTTTGCTTAGGATTAGCAATATTGATGTATATGTGACCGGAAGTAATTCGAGATTTTTATCCAGTGATATTGTAACTGAATTTAGAGGCAGAGGTGATGAGATAAAAATTTATCCATTATCTTTTGCTGAGTTCTATAGTGCGTATGATGGAGATTATGACGAAGCTTGGGAGGAGTATATGACATATGGTGGTTTGCCACAGGTAGCACAATTTTCTGTGGAACGCCAAAAGGCAGAATATCTAAAAAATATTTTTACCAATGTCTATATCAGGGATGTTGTAGAGAGGAATAACATAAAAAATGTTGATGAAATTGGAACTTTAGTCGATATTCTTGCTTCTGTCATAGGCGCACCAACCAATCCAACTAAAATATCAAATACTTTCAAAAGTGAACGGGGTATCAATTATAGCAATAAGACTATATCTAATCATATTGATTATTTGGCGGAGGCCTTTTTGATTTCTAAAGCGGAACGGTATGATATTAAGGGAAGAAAATATGTGGGTGCTAACTTAAAATATTATTTTTCAGATGTGGGACTTAGAAATGCTAGGTTAAATTTCAGACAGCAGGAACCTACTCATATTATGGAGAACATAGTTTATAACGAACTGCTTATTAGAGGCTACAATGTGGATGTTGGTATCGTAGATGTGTATGCAAAGAATGATTATGGAAAAACTACTCGCAAGCAGTTTGAGGTTGATTTTGTAGTGAATCAGGGTAGTCAGAGATATTATATTCAAGTAGCCTATGATATGGTTTCTGAAGAAAAACAGACACAGGAATTTAATTCATTTAGGAATATTCCAGATTCATTTAAGAAGATTGTTATAGTAAATGGAACGAAAAAGCCGTATAGAAATGATGAAGGATTTGTGATTATGGGAATGAAATATTTTTTACTTAATGCAGATAGTTTAGAATTTTAGTGAGGCTGTCAAGAAAAAACACTTGACAACCCATCCCACCTGTATTAGAATAGCCCATGGTAAAGCAAAAACACTTTACATGCAAGTGCGTTACGGAGAGTTTGTTATGGAGAAGATAGTCAGACAGTCTATGTTATATGATTTTTATGGTGAGCTGCTCACAGAGCATCAGAAGAGCGTGTACGAGGATGTCGTGAACAATGACATGTCTTACTCGGAGATAGCGAGACTCAACAACATAAGCAGACAGGGCGTGTACGATATGGTAAGGCGCTGTGATAAGATCCTTGAGGAGTATGAGGAGAAGCTTATGCTGGTACATAAGTTCATGAAGGCACAGGAACAGGTTCAGAAGATCAAGGAATGTGCGGATGAACTCAAGGCGATCAATTCGGACGAACGGCTTGCGGGCAGAATTGAAGATATAGTGAATTATTCAGATAAGATACTCGAAGATTTCTGATGACAGGTAGTGATGTATTGCGGAACCACCCCAGGATTTACAGAGTGGAGCTGCATGTACCCGATAGTTTATATCAGAAGGGAGAATGTCTATGGCATTTGACAGTTTATCAGATAAACTGCAGAACGTATTTAAGAAGCTGAGAAGCAAGGGCGTACTTACAGAGGACGATGTCAAGGAGGCCATGAAGGAAGTCAAGAGAGCACTCCTTGAGGCCGATGTCAACTTCAAGGTAGTCAAGTCATTTGTCAAGTCGGTGAGTGACAGAGCTGTAGGAGAGGAAGTCTTAAAGGGTCTGAATCCTGGACACATGGTCATCAAGATCGTCAAGGAAGAGATGGATAAGCTCATGGGCTCTGAGATGACAGAACTCAAGATGAGGCCATCCAATGAGATCACGATCATCATGATGTGTGGACTTCAGGGTGCAGGTAAGACTACCACAGCGGCAAAGCTTGCATATCAGTTCAAGAACAAAGGTAAGAAACCGCTACTTGTAGCGTGTGATGTATACAGACCGGCGGCTATCAAGCAGCTGCAGGTGAATGGAGAGAAGGTTGGAGTTCCTGTATTTGCCATGGGAACAGACAACAAGCCACTTGATATTGCGAAGGCAGCTATAAACCACGCAGCCAAGAACAATATGAATCTGGTATTCCTTGATACGGCAGGTCGTCTTCATGTCGATGAGGACATGATGAATGAGCTTGCAGAGATAAAGGCTAATCTTGATATCGCATACACCATACTGACAGTTGATTCCATGACAGGTCAGGATGCAGTGAATGTTGCGACGTCATTCAATGATAAGATAGGCATAGATGGTGTCATCCTCACGAAGTTGGATGGTGATACCAGAGGCGGTGCCGCACTGTCCATCAAGGCAGTCACAGGCAAGCCTATCCTGTACTCAGGTATGGGAGAGAAGCTTACAGATCTGGAACCATTTTATCCGGATCGTATGGCGAGCCGAATCCTCGGCATGGGTGATGTGGAGTCACTCATTGAGAAAGCCCAGTCGGCTATCGATGAGGAGAAGGCAAAAGAGATGGAACAGAAGTTCCGCAAAGCAAGTTTTGATTTCAACGATTTTCTTGATCAGATGGCTCAGCTCGATCAGATGGGCGGTATGCAGGAGATCCTTTCGATGATGCCCGGCATGGCAAGTCAGATGAAGAATGTTGAGATAGATGAGAACGCTGCTAAAACACCAAAAGCAATCATTTTGTCCATGACACCGAGAGAGCGTTCACTTCAGGATCCGATATCGCCTTCAAGAAAGAAGCGTATCGCAGATGGAGCAGGTGTCCAGATAGCGGATGTGAATCGTTTCCTTAAGCAGTTTGAACAGTCTAAGAAGATGATGAAGCAGATGTCAGGTATGATGGGCGGAAAGAGAAGACGCGGTGGTTTTAAAATGCCTTTTGGCTTAAGATAATTAATATTTAGGAGGAACAAGAACAATGGCAGTAAAGATCAGATTAAGAAGAATGGGTTATAAGAAGCATCCTTTCTACAGAGTAATCGTAGCAGATTCAAGATCACCAAGAGATGGTAGATTCATCGAGGAGATCGGAACATATGATCCTAACCAGGAGCCATCAGTAGTAAAGATTGACGAGGAGGCTGCTAAGAAGTGGTTAGCTACTGGAGCACAGCCAACTGAGTCAGTTGCAAAGTTATTAAAGCAGGCAGGTATCGAGAAGTAATATTGCTGATGTTCAATATTGGGAGGTATAGAGATGAAAGATTTAGTAGAAATCATTGCAAAGTCCCTAGTAGATCATCCTGAGCAGATATCTGTAACCGAGACAGAAGAAGACGGCATCATTAAGATTGACCTGACAGTCGCACCTGAAGACATGGGTAAGGTGATCGGCAAGCAGGGCAGAATCGCAAAGTCAATCCGTACAGTTGTCAAGGCAGCTGCATCAAAGGGTGACAAGAAGGTTGTCGTTGACATTAAGTAGAACTGCATAGGCAGGATAAGTGGTATTTTATAATCTTCATAAGACAGAGGATTTTATTACCGAGTTAAGAGGGGAGCACGCGCTCCCCTTTTTATAATTGCAGTCTGACAGCGTATTAAACAGGAGAGAATATGGAATATAATTCAGAAGACAGACTCAGGGTAGGAGTTATAACCTCAAGCCATGGTATAAAGGGTGAGTTAAAGGTATATCCAACAACAGATGATAATGCCCGTTTTAAGGAGCTCAAGAAGTGTTATCTGTCAAATGGAAAAGAGACATTAGAGGTGAGTTGTACCTCATGCAAATTTTTGAAAAATATGGTTATTCTTAAATTTAAAGAATACGATAATATAAATGATATAGAGAGATTTAAAAATTATGACATCCTGGTTGACAGAGAGGATGCTGTGGCACTTCAGGATGGAGAATTCTTTATCTGTGATGTTCTGGATGCTGATGTATACGACCAGAATGATGACAAGATAGGAACGCTTCAGGATGTGCTTGAAACCCCGGCAAATGATGTATTTGTCGTTAAGAAGGATGATGGCGGGGAGATACTCATTCCTGTTGTCCCGGAGTTTGTATACGATGTCGACACTGAGAACAGGAAAGTCAAGGTGAAAACATTTGAGATGGTTGATGCGGATGAGGAGTAGATCATGAATTTTTATATATTGACACTTTTCCCGGAGATGGTGATGAATGGACTTTCCACAAGTATCACCGGCAGGGCGATAGAATCCGGGAAACTTCATATAGAAGCAATTAATATAAGAGATTACACTCAGGACAAGCACAATCATGTGGATGATTATCCGTATGGTGGCGGTGCTGGTATGGTAATGCAGGCACAGCCTGTATATGATGCATATACGGCGCTTGTGGAGAAGATAGGAAGGAAGCCGTGGGTCATATATATGACTCCGCAGGGTAGGACGTTCAATCAGGGGATAGCCCAGGAGCTCTCAGAGAAGGAGGATATAGTTCTTCTCTGCGGACACTATGAGGGAATTGATGAGAGAGTTTTGGAGATGATAGTGGACGATTATATGTCTATTGGTGATTTTGTCCTTACTGGTGGAGAGCTTCCAGCCATGGCTATTGTAGATGCGGTATCCAGACTTGTTCCGGGGGTACTGAACAATGAGGACAGTGCGGAGATAGAGACATTTTACAACAATCTGCTTGAGTATCCGCAGTACACTAGACCACCGGAGTTCATGGGCAGGCGAGTTCCGGATGTGCTTCTCTCGGGTAATCATAAGCTCATAAATGAGTGGAGACTGGAGCAGTCCATAGAGAGGACCAAGGCGAACAGACCGGATATGTATGAAAAGTACATAGCCGAGAATCCTCCAAAAGAGAAAAAGAAAAAACAAAAAAAATCCGGCACTGATAACTGAAACGGCGTTTTGATAATACAGACCGGGATATATGGGTTGTCACTTGGGGTTTTAAAGTGGTATACTATGAATGGCAGAATTGAGAAAGAATTTGCACCTGAGTGTGAAAGGTCTTATGTCAATTCTGCCATAACCTTGTGGAACGAGACTACAGGGCATACATAAATACAAGGAAGAACAAGGAGATAAAACATTATGAAACGCAGATTACTTATGACAATGATGGCTATGGTTTTGGTATTTTCACTTGCCGGTTGCGGAAGCAAGAAGGATGAGCCGACAACAGCAGCTAGCACCGAGGCAGAATCGGAGGTAAAGGATGAACTTATTCAGTTTATAGGAACTGATATACCAAAGGTTGAGGCGGATGAGGCAGCTGTCATGAAATCATACAATTCATATTTTGCAGAGGGGGCAACTATAGATACAGATACTCTTCTGAAAGATCTCACAGATAACATCATCCCTAAGTACAAGGCATTTCTTGATTCTGTACAGGCGATAGAACTGAAGACAGATGAAGTAAAGGCACTCAGAGATCAGTATTACGATGCGATGAATACCCAGTATGAGGCTATACAGAAGGTGCAGGCAGCTGTAAAGAACAAGGATAAGGACGTCCAGAACGAGGCAAAGAAGCTTCTGTCATCTGCGCAGAGCAAGTACACAGCATACAATGATGCAGTGTATGCCCTTGCACAGAAGGAAAATGTGACATTAAACGGTGAGATCGCGACAACGGCTACCACAGAAGCGGGAAGTACCACAGAGGCAAATACAGAGGCCATAGATCCAAGCGAAGCAATGACTGATGATACAGTGACAACAGAAGCAGCAGAGTAGATTAATAAGACAATATATAATTATAGATAGCATGTGATTGAGTCAGATAATTGACTCAATCACATGCTGTTTTTATGCATCGGGTGGGGACGGAGGTACCTGTCCCCGTTAGAATGGACTAACTGGGCAAAAATGTGGAAATTGTTGATATAGTTCACACTTTATACAAACATGGATGGTATATTATTGAAAAATGAAGAAATTCTATGTGCGGAGGTATATTATGGATACAATAAAGGTACTGATGGTTGATGATGAGAGTAGAATGAGAAAGCTTGTAAAGGACTTCCTTACAAGGGAAGGATATATTGTTTTAGAGGCCGGAGACGGAGAGCAGGCTCTTGATATCTTTATGGAAGATAAGAATATATCACTTGTGATACTTGATGTCATGATGCCTAAGATGGATGGATGGGAGACGCTCAAGGAGATCAGAAAGTTCTCTCAGGTTCCTGTGATCATGCTTACAGCCAAGGCGGATGAGAGAGATGAGCTTCAGGGATTTAATCTTGGGGTTGATGAGTACATAACAAAGCCGTTCAGTCCAAAGATACTTGTTGCCAGGGTGGCAGCGATACTCCGAAGAACCTCAGATGCAGCATCTGAGGAGAGACTCTCAGCTGGCGGGATAGATATGGATCTTTCGGCGCATATTGTCACTATAGACGGCAAGCCGGTGGAGCTCAGCTTCAAGGAATTTGAACTTTTGCAGTATTTCATAGTAAACAGGGGTGTTGCGCTTTCGAGGGAGAAGATACTGAACAACGTATGGAATTACGATTACTATGGTGATGCCAGAACAATAGATACACATGTTAAGAAGCTCAGAAGCAAGATGGGAGCTAAGGGTGATTATATCAAGACTATATGGGGTGTAGGTTATAGATTCGAGGTAGAGTGATGCGCAAATCAAAAATGACATCGATCAAAACAAAAATAACGCTGTTTCTTGCGGCAACCATATTGATCATGGTCGTCATGTCGTGTGCCATAACCATGCTATTTATAAAGAAGTATTTCTATCATGGAATGGAACAGATGCTGGTGGATACATACAATTCCTGCAATGAACTGTTTGGACAGGATGAGGATATAGACAGCAGAGAGCTGGCAAATGATGTGACGAACCAGTCGGGAGCCATGATCTTCATATTTGACAGTGTGAATATGAGAGTGTACACAACGGTGAATGAAGAGGCTGCAGTGTACAACAATCTTTCGTTCATTGCGGACTATTTTAATTACAGTGGCGGTAAGAATCCGGACAATCCGAAGATTAAGAGAAAGCAGATAGAAAAGACCGACAAATACGATATCCAGATAACAAATGACAAGAATACGGGGAACAGTTACTATGATGTGGTGGGATTCCTTGACAATGGATACGTGGTGATAATAAGAAAGCCGATATCCAGCGTTGATTCCACGATCGTGATATCATTGAAGTTCTTCTTCTTTGTATTCTCAGTTGTGGCGATATTTGGATTTATCTTGATATATTTTATAAGCAATGCTGTTGCAAAGCCGATAAAGAATCTGGCGTCCGTTGCAAATCAAATGGCTCAGCTTGATCTTGATGTGAAGGTAGATCACACATCCAACGACGAGATAGGAGAGCTGGCGGACAGCATGAATGAGATGTCATATCAGCTGAAGAACACTCTGACAGAGCTGCAACAGGCAAATGCCAAACTCCAGACAGATATAGATGAGAAGGTTCAGATAGATGAGATGAGGAAGGAGTTCTTATCTCATGTATCACATGAACTCAAGACACCTATAGCACTCATACAGGGATATGCAGAGGGCTTGAAGGACAATGTTATTGAGGATGACGAGAGCAAGGAGTTCTACTGTGACGTTATCCTTGATGAGGCGGGCAAGATGAACAGGCTCGTTAAGCAGCTGCTGAATCTCAATGAGCTAGAATTTGGTATGAACAGGGTTCAGCCCGTTGCATTTGACATCAATGTCCTCATGAGGAATGTAGTCGGTTCATCATCGATTCTGATAGAGCAGAATCATGCTGATGTTGAGCTGCCAGAAGCGTTGAACAAAGAGTGCAATGTGTATGCCGATGAATTTATGATAGAGCAGGTATTTACAAATTACTTCACAAATGCGCTTCATTACTGCAATGATGGCGGCAAGGTCAAGATCTGGACCGCACAGACGGACTATGATGAGCCAAGAAAGGTTGACGACGGAGAGATCACAGGAAACCTCAGAGTGTTTGTATATGACGAGGGACCAAACATACCTACCGATGAGCTTGACAAGGTATTCATCAAGTTCTACAAGGTGGATAAGGCGAGAACGAGAGAGTACGGCGGAAGCGGAATAGGACTCTCGATAGTTGCCGCATCCATGGCGGCTCATAACAAGAACTATGGTGTATACAATGTTGAAGACGGCGTGGTATTCTATTTTGATCTTGATGTCATAAAACAGGATGGGGACGAACCGGGACTGTTACCGGAGAATACCGAAGATAATACGACTGAAAATGTGTCAGAACAATAAATACTTTGCAAGAAGGAAACTTTTAGGCTATAATTCTAGGGGTTTCCTTTTTCTGTTGAATGCTGGCAGCCGCAAATATATTTATAAAATGGGAGAAGATTATGTCATACAGTGCAAAAAACATTGAGGTGTTAAAGGGACTTGAGCCGGTAAGACTGAGACCGGGAATGTACATCGGTAACACAGGGCGAAGTGGACTGAATCACCTCATACAGGAGCTTATAGACAACTCGGTGGATGAGCATCTGGCGGGTTATTGTAATAATATATGGGTTAGCATAAACGAGGATGGTTCAGCAACAGTATCGGATGATGGACGAGGGGTTCCTGTTGATCTTCATGAGCAGGAGGGGATACCTGCTGAGAGAGTTGTATACACTGTGCTGCATGCGGGCGGTAAGTTCAACAGCTCCACCTACAAAATAAGTGGAGGTCTTCATGGTGTAGGTTCTGCCGTTGTAAATGCACTGTCCAACAAGCTTATAGTGGATGTAGCTAGAGATGGTTATCTCTATCACGATACATATGAGAAGGGAATACCGACAACTGAGCTGGTTGACGGAATGCTTCCAAAGACAAAACTCAAGGAAAAGAGAACTGGTACAACTGTGACACTCTATCCTGATGATACGATATTTGAGACGGTGAAGTTCAAAGCGGATGCCATCAAGCAGAGGATCAAGGAGACTGCATACCTGAATCCGAATCTCACGATCACATTCCAGAACAAGAGGGACGGTGAGGAGCCTATAGTATTCCATCAGCCGGGAGGTCTTTCAGCATTTGTTGAGGATATATCCCAGGGACTTACACATACATCACCGGTTGTAGCAATATCCGGCGAGAAGGATGGAATCGCCGCAGATATCGTATTTCTGATGACGGACGACGGCGAGGAGAATATCATTGGATTTACCAACAATATCACGAATCCTGAAGGCGGAACCCATGTGACGGGATTCAAGTCGGCGTTTGCAAAGCTCATCAACAATTATGCCAGAAATGAGCTTGGTGTTTTGAAGGAGAAGGATTCAAACCTCACAGGTGCAGATATAAGATCGGGAATGCAGGCCATCATATCAGTTAAACATCCTGATCCTCAGTTCGAAGGACAGACCAAGACAAAGCTTTCAAATACGGACGTGTCAAAGGCTGTGGATGATATCGTGAAAGAGCAGCTCACTGTATATTTTGACAGAAATTATGACGTGCTGAAGGATATAGTGGACAGGGCGGTAGCGCTCTCCAAAAGAAAGGCGCTTGAGAAGTCCAAGATCAATATCAACAAGTTTTCATTTGAGGGAAATGGCAAGCTGGCAAAGCAGGAGTCCTCAGATTCGTCAAAATGTGAGATATTCATAGTCGAGGGAGATTCTGCGGGAGGCTCAGCCAAAACCGCGAGAAACAGAAAGTATCAGGCGATACTGCCACTTAGAGGAAAGATACTCAATGTTGAGAAAAAGCCTGTTGCAAAGGTGCTTGAGAATGCCGAGATCAAGGCACTCATCAATGCATTTGGCTGTGGTTTCATGCAGGGCTACGGCAACGATTTTGACATAAGCAAGCTGAACTATGACAAGATAATCATCATGACGGATGCCGATGTGGATGGTGCGCATATAGCGACCCTTCTGCTGACATTCTTCTACAGATTCTATCCCGACCTTATAAGCGAGGGACATATATACATAGCGATCCCACCTCTCTACAGGGTTGGCGAGGGCAAGAACATCAAATATCTGTACTCAGATGATGAGCTTGCAAAGTATAGAAAGACGCACACAAGCAAGTTTACGATACAGAGATACAAGGGTCTTGGTGAGATGGACGCAGACCAGCTCTATGAGACGACCATGAATCCGGAGACGAGACTTTTAAAGCAGGTATCAGTGAACAGCCGTATTGAGGCAAATCAGCTCACACAGACGCTCATGGGAACTGAGGTTGCCCCTAGAAGAGAGTACATAGAGACACACAGTGCGGATGCTGTGCTCGATATCTAAGCTTATATAGAGTTATATTTGATAAATACTGTACAGCGTGTTTTCGCAGTTTGTATGATGAAAGGGATAGATCATGTCGGAAAAGATATTAAACGTAGATTATGAGAGCGAGATGGGGCAGTCCTATGTGGACTATTCCATGTCGGTTATAACAGAGAGAGCGCTCCCGGATGTAAGGGATGGATTAAAGCCGGTTCAGAGAAGAATACTTTACTCGCTGGATGGCCTTGCAGGCTCCGACAAGCCACACAGAAAGTGTGCGAGAATAGTCGGAGATACAATGGGTAAATACCATCCACACGGAGACAGCTCTATATACGAAGGACTTGTAAATATGGCGCAGAACTGGAAACTGCCGATACCACTTGTTGATCCACACGGCAACTTTGGCGCGGTGGACGGCTCCGGTGCGGCTGCCATGCGATACACTGAGGCGCGTATATCCAAGTACACAGAGGATGTGTGTATGAAAGATCTTCCGTTTTTCAAGGATCAGTTCATACCGAACTTTGACGGAACGGAGACGGAGCCGACTTTTCTGCCTTTCCAGGTGCCAAATATTCTGGTGAGCGGTTCAACCGGTATAGCAGTAGGTATGGCGACAAATATTCCTACACATAATCTCGGTGAGGTCATAGACGCAACTGTTGCATATCTGAATGATCCTGAGATAGAGCTTGAGGGCCTGTTAAAACTCATGCCGGGACCTGATTTTGCCACAGGTGGAATCATCAATGCCACACCTGAGGAACTGTATAATGTGTATGCCACAGGACTTGGCAAGATCAAGGTGCGCGGTAAGGTAGAGGTCAGGGATATCGGATACGGAAGAAAGAGTATTTGTGTCACGGAGCTTCCATATACCATGATCGGAGGCACCGCCAAGTTTCTCGATACTGTTGCAGAGCTTGTCAGGAACAGAGAGCTTCCAGCTGTCGTGGATATTGCGGACAGAGGAGACAAGAACGGTGAATGTCTGTGTATCGATGTGAAGAAGGGAACTTCTGATGAGGAGATACAGAACATTATTAATATATTATATAAGAAGGCAGCCCTTGAGGATACATTTGGCGTGAATATCAACTGCATCAACAACGGCAAGCCGGAGGTAATGGGACTCAAGAAGATACTGAAGGTGTACACAGATTTCAAGTACGGTCTGTATGACACGAAGTACAGAAAGCTTCTTGCACAGCAGGAGGAGATCAGAGAGATCAAGATGGGACTCTTAACCGCTGTCGATTGCATAGACCTGATCATAGAGATACTCCGCGGAAGTACAAAGGTTGCAGATGCCAAGGCGTGTCTCATGCACGGCGATACATCAAACGTTAAGTTCAGATTCAAGGGCTCAGAGGCGGATGCAAGGTTCCTGTGTTTTACAGAGAAACAGGCGGATGCGATACTTGCCATGAGACTTCAGAAGCTCATAGGTCTGGAGATCAATGCCCTCAAGAAGGAACTTTCTGACGCTGAGAAACTCATCAAGAAGTATACAAGGCTCATGGAGTCCAGGGATGCCATGAAGCAGCAGATGATAGATGATATGCTTGAGATAAAGGCAAAATATGCCATACCTAGAAGAACACAGATCCACAATTATGGAACTGTTGTTGTGAAGAAGGCAGAGGTTGTGGCTACAGATGTGGCTGTACTTCTCGACAGATTCTATTACATCAAGGTTGTAGATGCAAATGTATACGAGAAGAACATCGATCAGATCACGAAGGATTACAGATTTGCGGTTAAGTGTCAGAATCTTGACAGGATAGCGGTATTTGCCGACAATAATCAGGTGTATACGATCAAGGTTGCCGACATCATCAAGCTTCAGGCGAAGAAGAACACCAGCAAGAAGGGGGGCGGAAGCCTCATAGGACGTCTTGCCGATAAGGGGATCCAGGTGTTCGAGTTCTGCAACATGAACGGTGACGAGAACATTCTGTTCATGGATTGCATAGAGCATTTTGTGACGGACAAGCTGCTGTTCGTCAGCAAGCAGGGACTTGCCAAGGTTGTTGACGGCTCCGCATTTGACACCACAAGGCGTGCTGCAAACGCTTCAAAGGCCGGTGATGATATAATTTACATAGGTAAATTCTCTGAGGGAGATTTTATTATTGCACAGTCAGAAAAAGGATATTACATAAGAGTTGATATCTCCGAGATCCCTGAAAAGGGTAAGGGCGCAGCGGGAGTCAAGCTCATCAATTTAGAGGGTGACGATGTCCTTGAGTCGGTATTTGTGGGAAGCACAAGGGATACCTTCAAGGTCGGCGACAACGAGATAATCTTCACCAGAGTTAAGCCAGGCAAGCGTGGAGGCAAGGGAAGCAAGCTGAGGTTCTAGAAAAAACTTTTGAAAGGACAGAGACAGATGATTTCAATTTTGGATTACGATGCAGGTAACATAAAGAGTGTTGAGAAAGCAGTCCAGTATCTGGGTGAAGAGGCTGTCATCACAAGAGACAGAGATGTGATCATGGCGAGTGACAAGGTGATACTTCCTGGAGTTGGAAGCTTTGGAGATGCCATGAATAAGATCAGGGAGTATGGCCTTGAGAACGTCATCTATGATGTTGTGGATGCAGACAAGCCATTTCTTGGAATATGCCTTGGACTTCAGCTTCTGTTCAAGACCAGCGAGGAGTCGCCGGAGGCCACAGGACTTGGAATTTTAGACGGCGAGATTCTTCGTATACCGGATGCACCGGGGCTCAAGATACCACAGATAGGATGGAACAATCTTGAGATAAATCCGAAGGCAAGACTTTTCAAGGGGCTTCCTGAGAACCCATATGTATACTTCGTTCACTCCTATTATCTGAAGGCGAAGAATCCAGAGGATGTGGCAGCATCCACATTCTACTCAACTCAGATTCATGCATCTGTGGAGCACGGCAATGTATTTGCATGTCAGTTCCATCCTGAGAAGAGCTCAGAAGTTGGACTTAAGATACTGAAGAATTTTATCGACCTGGAGGTGTAGAGCATGCATACAAAGAGAATAATACCATGTCTTGATGTCAAGAATGGAAGAGTTGTAAAGGGTGTAAATTTCGTAAATCTTATAGATGCCGGAGATCCGGTTGCAGTTGGTGCAGCCTATGACAAAGCGGGAGCTGATGAACTTGTATTCCTTGATATAACAGCTTCCTCAGATCAGAGAAATATTGTGGTTGATATGGTAAGACGTGTTGCTGAGACAATATTCATCCCATTTACAGTTGGCGGCGGAATCAGAACAGTTGATGATTTCAAGGCGATACTCAGAGAGGGTGCGGACAAGATATCCGTGAACTCAGCAGCTATAGACAATCCTACACTTATAGCAGATGCGGCTGACAAATTCGGAAGTCAGTGCGTTGTACTTGCCATTGATGCAAAGAGACGTGATGACGGTTCCGGCTGGAATATATACAAGCATGGCGGACGTATCGACTGCGGAATAGATGCAGTTGAGTGGGCTATGAAAGCTGCAGAACTCGGAGCAGGAGAGATATTGCTTACCAGCATGGACTGCGATGGAACAAAGGCTGGATACGACATAGAGCTTACCAGAACCATAGCAGACAACGTGAACATTCCGGTCATAGCTTCAGGCGGCGCGGGAACAAAGGATCATTTCTATGATGCCCTGACAGAGGGCGGTGCGGACGCAGCACTTGCGGCATCTCTGTTCCATTATAAAGAGCTTGAGATAGGAGATCTGAAGAGATATCTTCAGGATAAGGGAATCCCTATGAGACTGTAATGTGAATAGTCTGGCATAAACTTGATTTAAGCGAACGGTGATGTTCAATGGTCAGTCAAAAGCTCGTCAAAAATCTGTCAAAAGTCCGTTTCAAAATAAACGGAGTTAGAGAGTTGTAAAAATAAAGACTTTTTTCAATGAAAAGATACAAAATTTTCCTAAAACTATTGCTGATATCAAAAAAGGATAAAAAGGAAAATTTTGTATCTTTCTGCTTTCTATTTGCATTTTTGAATATTGCCATTCTGGCTTTCTGATGTTTATTTCGTGCCAGAATCAGATTCGTCAGAAGTAAGCTGCTCATCCAGATATGGATTTCCACTGTCCACACCCTCTGCATTCAGAGCGGTATCAAGCCATGGATCGTTGTAGTCATCTACATTCATGTTATTGAAAATATACTTTCCGTTTTTATCAAAGAAAAGCTCTGCCCAGCCATGGCTTTCCGGTGTGCCGCCAATCAGTATGACACTTTTGGAACCATCGCTGTTTTGGATTTCGTGACGGAAGTATTTGTCAGGACCACATTTGTCGGTGATATCCTCTTTGGTGTTTCCAAAGACAAAGTAAAGACGTCCGTCCTCGGCTTTTGTATAGCCATTATCATCGTCAGAGGTTATGCTGAATGAAATGGAATTGCCCTCACTGCTTTCCTCGTATGTCACTTCACTGCCGTTTGCAAGGTGGAATGTCTGTTTAAGGTAGTCGATGGCCGCTGAGACAGTGGTCCGGGTTGCTGGTATGCATAGAAGAACTGCACATACAGCGGCAGCTACGGCGGCATATCTTGCAATTCGTACTATGGTTCTATGTTTTGTGCCAACCATAGATGTCTGTGAGACGAGACTGTCTCTTATTTCATCTTTTTTATATGGTGACATATTGACGTTGTCCATAGTCTTTTTATATAGTTCCATAAGCTGTGCGTCTTCATCTTTTTTTATCATAATTATACCTCCTTCTATTGCTGGTACACCAGTCAAGCAATAATATGACTGGGGCACATGTTGAAATGTTTTCTGTTTTGCTCATAACTCGCTGTACAAGATTTCCTTCAGTTCCTGCCTGCCCCTTGATATTCTCATGGAGACTGCAGAGGACGAGATGTGAAGCATTTTTGCAATTTCCCCAAACTTATATCCCTCATAGTAGTGTAGGTAGAGAACTGTGCGGTATGTGTCGGAAATCTGGGCAAATGCTTCGTACATAGCATGTTCTTCGATATTGAATCCATCGATGAAGCCGATACTTAAGTCATTTTTAAAGCCGCTATCTGTTAATTCAGAGGTCAGTTCTTCATAACTTGAGTTAAGTCTGTTTGCCGCCGATTTCAGATGGTTTCTGCACATGTTTGCGGTCATTGTGAGAAGATAGGATTTCTCCTTTCCCTTTGATATGTGGGGCTTCTTTTCTATTAGCTTTGTAAATACGCTCTGCACAATGTCCTCTGAGTCCGCCGTGTTGCCCAGAAAGCTCATAGCGAGACGGAATACGTTGTTCGAGTATGTATCATATAACTCCAGCAGCTGCTGCTGTTTCAAGATTTATCACCTCCGTAGTTTGTTTATATGAGAATACGTGAGAAATGAATTCCTGCAATTCTCTCATTTGAGATCTCATATATAAAACAATCCAGAACATCAAAATAGCACACAGGTTTGGAAAAATCCACAAACATTTATAATCATCTGAAAACATGTCGTAAATATTACGAGACAAATATTTACATAGCTATAATAAGAAACAGTGAAGCAGAAAAAAGTTTATCAGACATGCAGCGCCTGCCATTTGCATGGCTGGTGTTCAAAAACAAGGAGGCATGAAAATGAAATTTGAAAATTGTAAAGAGTATTGCAGCTTAAAAAATAATAAGGAAAATATCAGGAAGCTCATGAACGAATTTGACTGTGAGGCAAGTGGAAGAAGTAATTTGATCAGACCGCTGGTGATTGATGAGAATGGCAGATTTGATGAGGGAAAAGCGGAGAAACTGATAACAGAGCTCGTGGAAGACATGGATCGGTATGGATATAGGTACAAGATGTGGCTGGGGCACATAACAGCGGAAAATGCACTCCCGGAACAGAAGAGCTTTTGCAGATATGTGAGAATGTATCTGTATCTTGCGATAAGAATGTCTTTATAAGATGGCTAAGGAACTTGGTTCAGGTGATATGAGATACGATGATGTATTTACCGAGTATTACTGCGGAGGCGTACAGCGTGCGAATCTTCTTGCGTATTGCGATCCGTTATATGAGATATTGTCGGGAAAGAGTATAAAACGTTTGATAACAGATGAGATGCTTGACCATGCAAATAAGCTTTATGAAAAGGATGCTTATCGTATCGATGGTACATATCAGGAAATAGATGATCTTCCCGAGGAGCTGAAAGCTGATTTAGAAGAGTGGAGAGACTGGGAAGACTCGGCAGATGATGAAGAACTGTCAGAGGTTATGGGAGCTGGTGACGGGACATCATCTGACTCATCAGAATACGATGATATCAGGAATAGCTTCGAAAGTGCACAGTTGTTCTGCACAGAATACAGGCGTTTTAGGGAAGAGTATTTTTCGGATGAGCTTCCATATGACTTGGATTTTGCTGATATAGTAAAGACTATGCTCAATGTCTATTTGTGCAGCAAAAAAGTTTCATCATACAGATCAGAGGACACATTTTCTGATTCATATATATACATGAAGAGGGCACAGTGTCTGGTGAGAAGTGCGGCACAGCTCCACGTAGAAGGTGGTGTAGATGATTGATGAACGATTTTAAAAGAGAATATTATATGGATAGAAGTCTTAAGGTCATGAAGAGCAGAGACCAGTATTGCAGATTTGGAATCGTAGAGCTGGATCCAGGTCTGGCACCTGACACGATATTTGATATAAGAACCATAGATGATTCCGATCCTGACGAATATCAGTCGGTTGTGGATGGTTTGAAAGCCGTATAACAGATGAGGAAAGAATCACATGTACAGAACAGCTTGGCAGAGATAGAGAGCAGTTTATGAAAAGATATCATTAAAGACCAGACAATTTATAAGTAAGATAGAAAAAGGCACATCACCTGCGGAGAATAATCTGTAGGTGATGTGCCTTTGACTTTGTATAAATCTGTGTAAAAGCTTTATTTCTTCATATTCTTATTTGCCGCTGCAAGCATGAGCTTGATACGGTTCACCTGGTTGACCTCAGATGCCCCCGGATCATAGTCGACTGCCACGATGTTTGCCTCAGGGTAGGCCTCACGCAGATGCTTGATAACACCCTTACCAACGATATGGTTAGGCAGACATGCAAATGGCTGAGCACATACGATGTTAGGAGCTCCGCTCTTTATGAGCTCGATCATCTCACCTGTCAGGAACCATCCCTCACCGTTCTGGTTTCCTATGGATACGATTGGTCTTGCATAGGCGGCAAGCTTTTCGATATGGGCAGGAGCCTCGAATCGCTTACTCTTTTCAAGAGCCTCCCTTGCAGGCTTTCTGAAAGATTCCAGAACCTTTATAACAGTGTTGCTGACTATGGCACCTTTCTTGGTCTTTCCAAGGAACTCATAGTTGTAATTGTTGTTGTAGAAACAGTACATGAAGAAGTCCAGAAGATCAGGCATAACAGCCTCGGCTCCCTCTGCCTCAAGCAGGTCAACCAAGTGATTGTTGGCAGATGGCAGGAACTTTACAAGTATCTCACCGACTATACCGACCCTAGGCTTCTTGATGTCAAGGAGTGGGAGAGTGTCGAAGTCGTGGACTATTCCCTGTATATTTTTCTTGAAAACTGCATTGCTTCCGGTCTTTGTCAGACTTTCCAGACATATCTTCTTCCATTTTTCATGGAGCGCATTCGCTGATCCCTTTTCCTTCTCATAAGGTCTTGTCCTATAAAGACATCTCATGAATACATCGCCGTATATCAGAGCCTGCATAGCACGTTTTACTACCTTGTAGCTGATCTTGAATCCGGAGTTCTTCTCAAATCCCTGGGCTGACAGTGCGATTACAGGAATTTGACCGTATCCGGCCTTTGAGAGAGCACGTCTGATAAATCCAACATAGTTGGTTGCACGGCATCCACCACCGGTCTGGCTCATGATGACTGCAAGCTTGTTCACATCGTATTTGCCTGATGTGATGGCACTCATCATCTGTCCTACAACGATAAGAGATGGATAGCATGCGTCGTTATTTACATATTTCAGACCTACATCTATCGTCTCCTTGGTTGCATCCGGCAGAATCTCAATGTTGATTCCCATGCACCTGAATGCCGGTGCAAGAAGATCAAAGTGGATAGGAGACATCTGAGGAGCAAGAACAGTGTAGTCCTTCTTCATCTCCTTGGTAAATTCTATTCTATTTATAGCACTGCTCGATGGACATGTCTTGTAGTGCTGCTCATGTCTTGAATTGACCGCACTTATGAGGGATCTTATTCTGATCCTTGCGGCGCCTAAGTTGCTGACCTCATCGATCTTGAGGACAGTGTATATCTTGCCAGACTTAGTAAGAATATCATTTACACAGTCTGTTGTAACTGCGTCCAGACCACAGCCGAATGAGTTGAGCTGTATGAGCTCCAGGTTGTCACAGGTCTTGACGTAGTTGGCTGCTTTGTATAGTCTTGAGTGGTACATCCACTGGTCGGAGACGATAAGAGGTCTCTCAACCTTGCCAAGGTGTGCGACTGAATCCTCGGTAAAGACAGCAATCTTATATGAGTTGATGAGTTCTGGAAGACCATGGTTTATCTCAGGATCAAGATGGTATGGACGACCAGCCAGAACGATGCCGAGCATATCGTGTTCATCAATGTATCTGAGGGTTTCTTCGCCCTTAGCACGCACATCCTCCTTGACCTTCTCTGCCTCTGCGTATGCAGCGTGTATTGCGCTTCCGATCTCGTCCATTGTCACATCATAGTACTTAGACATCTCACGGTACATACGCTTTATGAGAGCTTCCTCGTTGTCCAGAGCCACAAATGGTCTGATGAATGTTATGTCATCAGCCTTGAGTTCCTCCATGTTGTTCTTGATGTTCTCTGCATAAGAAGCAACGATAGGACAGTTGTAGTGATTGTTTGCCTCAGGAGTCTCGTTCATTTCATATGGTACACATGGGTAGAAGATGGACTTGATTCCATTTTTCAGCAGCCACATAACGTGTCCGTGTGAGATCTTGGCAGGGTAACACTCTGACTCACTAGGTATGGATTCAATACCCAGGCTGTATATGTTTCTCGATGACTTTGGAGACAGTACAACTGAGAATCCAAGCTTTGTGAGGAATGTGTGCCAGAAAGGATAGTTTTCGTACATGTTGAGTACACGTGGAACACCTATCACGCCGCGCTTTGCCTCCTCAGGCTTAAGTGACTCATAGCCAAATATTCTTCCAAGCTTATATTCAAAGAGGTTAGGGATGTTGTCTGCGTTCTTCTTCAGACCTACACCCTTCTCACATCTGTTTCCGGTGATGAACCTCTTGCCGTTTGAGAATTTGTTTATGGTGAGGAGACAGTTGTTCGTACATCCTTTACATCTTGTCATGGAGCTCTCGTATGTGAGCTTTCTTATCTCCTCGATAGGGAGCATGGTCGTGACAAATCCCTCTTTGTATTTGTTCCTTGCTATGAGGGCAGCACCAAAAGCACCCATGATACCTGAGATGTCAGGTCTTATCGCTGTTCTTCCTGATATGACTTCAAAACTCTTTAAAACCGCATCGTTGTAGAAGGTACCACCCTGTACCACGATGTTTTTTCCGAGATCCTTTGGATCCGTGAGCTTTATAACCTTGAGCAGGGCATTTTTGATGACGGAGTAGGCAAGTCCGGCGGATATATCAGCCACGGATGCGCCCTCCTTCTGAGCCTGCTTAACCTTTGAGTTCATGAAGACTGTACATCTTGAACCGAGATCTATAGGTGTTCTCGCTGTTATGGCGATGTGCGCAAAGTCTGCGATATCGTAGTTCAGTGACTTTGCAAATGTCTCTATGAATGATCCACATCCAGATGAGCATGCCTCGTTCAGCATAACGTTATCTACTACGCCGTTCTTGATCTTGATACACTTCATATCCTGACCGCCGATATCAAGTATACAATCTACCTCAGGGTCAAAGAATGCAGCGGCTGTATAGTGGGCTATGGTCTCAACCTCACCGAAATCCAGTGAGAGAGCCTGCTTGATAAGAGCCTCACCGTAGCCTGTGGAGCATGATCCTGCGATCACTGCACCTTCAGGAAGCTTACTGTATATATCCTTTATAGCTCTGATGGTAGTGTTCAGCGGACTTCCGTTGTTGCTGCTGTAGAAGTCGTAGAGAAGTTCGCCGTCAGCTCCGACGAGGGCAACCTTGGTTGTGGTTGAGCCTGCGTCGACACCGATGAAACAGTTTCCTTTATATGTAGCGAGATCACCGCGCTTTACAGCGTATTTGTTGTGATCTGCTTTGAATTTCTCGTAATCCTCATCACTTTCAAAAAGAGGTGCAAGTCTCTCCACACCAGAGGAGAGATTGAGCTCCTGGGAGAGAGCGTGGATGAGCTCTGAAAGCGTCATGGACACCTCAGGTTTGGAGTTCATGGCAGCACCTACTGCGGCGAACAGATGTGAGTGTCCTGGATCTATGATGGCGTCACCTGTAAGATTGAGTGTCCTGATAAATGCATTCTTCAGTTCCGGAAGGAAATGGAGAGGACCACCAAGAAATGCAACATTTCCCTTGATTGGTTTACCACATGCAAGACCTGATATAGTCTGATTGACAACGGCCTGGAATATGGATGCGGCCAGGTTTGGCTTTGTAGCTCCTTCGTTGATGAGTGGCTGGATATCTGTCTTGGCAAATACACCACATCTGGCAGCGATAGGGTAGATGGTATCGTAATCCTTGGCATAGTCGTTAAGACCTGATGCGTCAGTCTGAAGAAGAGTAGCCATCTGGTCGATGAAAGAACCGGTACCTCCGGCACATACGCCGTTCATACGCTGTTCGATTCCGTTTGTAAAATATATGATCTTGGCATCCTCACCGCCGAGCTCTATTGCCACGTCGGTCTGTGGTGCATAGTCCTGCAGTGCCTCTGATACACAGACTACCTCCTGGGTAAATGGCACACCGATGAGCTGGGCGAGTGCCAGTCCACCAGAACCGGTGATACATGGATTGACCTCGTTCTCGCCGAGGGCATCCTTTGCTTCCTGTACAAGATCCTTAAGTGTTTCTTTGATATTTGCAAAATGTCTTTTGTAATCGGAGAAAAGTATCTTGTTGTCCTTATCGAGGACAGCAACCTTAACTGTTGTTGATCCAATATCAATTCCTAATGTGTACATAAAACAACCCTTCCAATTTCTTTTGTGTGTTGAATGTGTTTGATTTCGACATTTCTGCCGATAAAGCTACTTTATTATAGTGTAGCGTTTGAAAAAATACAATGACTTTATAAAAACTTAACCATTCAGAAAAAGTGTAAAATTTTGACTTTTTTGGAGTAACAAAGGGGACGAAACAGAATATATTATAAAAAAGCTTTCAGGGGTAAAGTATGAATTTTGATACATGTAATGGCGTCATCCATGTGGTAAAGAAGGGCGACACACTGTATAAGCTGTCAAAGATATATAAGGTAAAGCTGAGTGAAATCATCTCCGCAAATCCATATATCAATGTATACAATATGCAGCCCGGGGACGAGGTGTGCATTCCGGTTATTGAGGAGGAAGACTTCCTTATATATTCAGTCAAAGAGGGAGACACATTTGAGGATGTATTGAAGAATACGGGAGTTTCGCCAAATGATCTGTTCAAGTTCAATCCTGATCTGTATAAGACTATGCTCGCGGAATCGATGGAGATAAGATATGTAGACCTTCAGAAATAATTCTGTCCGTCGGAGTGCACTCGATGATGTTTTTTAGCGGAGCAGAGCATGTCCGGCGGTATTTGTATCTGATATAACACAGGCCAGGTTAGAAAAACTTAATTATTATACGGTTGTAAACTCATTTTTTATATTATATAATTCTAAAGGTGTAGTTTGAATTACGATTGGAGATATTATATGAACCTTATTAGTAATATGGAGAGAAAGTTTGGCAGGTATGCCATAAGAAACCTTACGTTGTACCTTATCATAGGATATGGTATAGGATATCTGCTCCTAGTTTTCTGTCCGAATGTTTTATTTATGCTCACTCTCGATCCGAGAGCGGTTATGCATGGACAGGTGTGGAGACTTGTCACATGGATCATAACCCCACCAAGTATGGATTTCAGCATACTTACATTTGTCATGCTGTTTTTCTACTACAGTCTTGGAACTCTGCTGGAGAGGACGATAGGACCGTTCCTGTATAATCTTTACATGTTCAGTTCTATGATATTTACAATGCTTGGATTGATGATAGCACATATATTGTGTTATTACGTTTTCCATTACAGTTACACGTCAAATAGAATATATCTGGCATCTTCGGGAACCATTGTGTCATATGCATCGACCTATTATATATTGTTGTCGATATTCCTCGCTATAGCACTCTGTTATCCCGATATGAGCGTGCTTTACGCGATGATCATTCCGATCAAGATGAAATACTTGTCGATAGTATATATACTGATGACGCTGTATTATTTCACCCAGGAGACATTCATGGGACGTGTGAACATTGCTATGTCTCTTGTAAGCTTCGTGATCTTTTACCTGAGCACGAAGAACTTCAGAAGATTTGCCCCTAAGCAGATGAAGAGACGGCGAAATTACAACAGACAGGTACGAAACGCAAAAAGAGAGAATATAGGACACAGGTGTGTAGTGTGCGGAAGAACGGATAAGGAATATCCGGATCTTCAGTTTAGATACTGTTCAAAGTGTACCGGCAACAAGGAATACTGCCAGGATCATCTGTTCACACATACACACAACTAAAATATAAAAAATCAGAGGGATTAAAAGATGTATAACGAAGAGAAGAAATTGATAACTGATATACAGAGAAAGAAGGATCTTGATAGTAATTTGGGATTATTTGCAGATGTTGCATTCAAGGCGAATTTTGAATATGCATGCCATAAGTTCACACTAAACTATCTGACACTCAAGGATATGCATTTGGATGGTGATATCCCGGACGATCCATATATAGCACATTGCCAGACAGTAATAGATAAGCTGGTGGGCGACTACATTGCAGATTATCAGACAGAAGCTCATGACGGCAAGCATCAGGCAGCTGACGCTGACATCAGACTGATATCCGAGGTGAGGGATACGATCACGAGCAAGATGAAGGTGCTCACATCATACACGGATGCTTTCGAGATGTATGAATATATTTTAAATAGAAAAGAATACAGCTACCAGGAGAATATGACGGATGATCTTCAGGCTGAACTTGACGGGATTGATGTCAGTGAATTCGCGGATGAGATATTCAGATTTGTGTTTGCTGATTCGGACAAGGTGGCGATCAACTCCAAGCTGCAGTCTCTCATAGGTCAGCTTCCCATCCGTATGACAAAGAACAGATTTTACGATATACTTGGAGATACTCTTGATATATACAATGGGGTGGAGAAGGAATCTCTAGATCAGTTTATAGATATGGTTGAGAGCACAGCCCTTATAAAGCTTCCGGAGGGATTTGAGACTGAGTATCCGGATCTCTACACAGCCCTTGGAATACTTAAGAACGCTGATTATACAGATCTTGATGCTGAAAATTACAGAAAGCTTGCTGATGTGCTTGACAGGAGTGCACAGTTCCTCAATTCAGTGGTTACAGAGTATATGCTCATCGTAGAACTGGTGAACGATCTGTATGTCATGCTTCTAGCTATCTCTGCAAGGGATGATACGTCAGACAAGTGTCATAAGGCTATGGATGTCATTGCAAATGCCATGAAGGCTGATGATGGCGATCTTGAGGCTGTATACACCATGCTAAACGATATAGTTGGTGAGCAGGAGAATGCGGGAGAGCATAAGGTCATGCTGGAATCGGCAGTTTATGACATAACGACAGGATATATGGAAGAGATAGCAGAGAATGGTCTTGAGGCGACTTTCAGAGCTCTTGAGACGATGGACAAGTTACTGTCCGGAAGTATGTTTGTTGATATAAGCAACGTTGCGATAGCAGGGGTTCTCAAGGTCGACAGTGATTATATCGCTACCTGCAAAGAGAAGCTGGCAAATGAGTTCGCAGAGCTGTTTACTGGTAATTCCATGACGGTGAACAGGGCTATCATGGCGAAGATCCTCTCAAATATTCCTGTATTTTTCAATACAACGGATGAGATCAAAGAGTATATTCAGGGAGCACTCTCAAGGTGCAGGGAGCAGAGCGAGCTTTTGGCTGATTATATAGTGATAAAACAGATGATGGAAGAATAAACTAATAGTATGTATTATCTATACGTCCAAGCTGGGGCGTTAGCAGGTGAAAAGGATGGTCATTGACGATAAATTCTATGTCGGAGGAGCGAGAGACCGGCAAATCATAAGAATGGTCAGAGGAATAAGAAGATTTCATAAGGTCAGATATGTGCCGGGGGTGTTTGTTGTGACGCTTCCGCTCTTTGACGATGGAATACTAGAGATATATGAACTCAATGAGCTCAGACAGAAGGTGTACAGAGATATGGAGAATTCTATACATATAGTTGGTGCCGCACCTTCCAGAGTCCAGGCTATACGGCTCGTCAGGGATATTATAGATGATATATATAGAAAGACTGGAGATGTCGACGTGAAAGGTTTCTTTGACGCTGAAGTCTAAGGGGATGGAACATGCATATAGTCTTACTGATATTAAAAATATTACTAATAATAGTGTTGTCGATTATAGGGCTGGTGCTTCTGCTTGCACTGCTTGTTCTGTTTGCCCCTGTCAGATATAAAATGTATGTCAGAAAGCAGGATGATATATGGGCGAAGCTGACGGCTAGATGGCTTGGGTTTGTGCTGTGCTTCAAACTGGTGTATGATCAGGGGGAAGGACTGAATTACAGGCTGAGACTGTTTGGCGGTACGCTGTTTGGCTCAGAAAAAAAAGAGCCGCGAAGAGGGAAAAAGAGTGCCAGACCTGCTGATGATTACGATGACAATAGTATAGAAGCGGGAAATTTGGATACAGATATTGATAATACAGATATTGATAATACAGCCAACAATATAGAAGATATAGAAAATACAACTGAAGAAGATTTAGAATTTGAGAGGAATTTCCCATCGGCGGACAGTGAGGACAGGGAGTTTCTTCTTGAAGACAAAGAGTTTGAGAAGAAAACAGAAGGTATATTTGGAAAGATAGGCAGAAAGATAGATTCTTTGTGCAAGCATATAGCAGACAAATATAAAAATATATCTGAGAAAGTATCAGGTCTTAAAAAGAAAAAAGATGGCTATACTAAACTTGTGAACAATGTGAGAACAAAGGAGGCTTTCAGAGTCGCCAAAGTCCAGCTTATAGCATTGTTAAAGCATCTTAAGCCGTCTGTGCTCAAGGGACAGATAACCTATGGAACCGGAGATCCGGCATCCACGGGACAGAATCTCGGATACATGAGTGTTCTGTTTCCACTGTATTACGATCACATTGACATAACACCGGATTTTGAGAATGAGATACTTGAAGGAGATTTCATGATGAAGGGTCGGATAATGGTGTGGTCGGTTGGGTGGTGTGTGCTCAAAGTTATATGGAATAAGAATGTAAAGATAACAATATCACGCTTTAAGAAGATATCGGGAGGAAATTGATATGGCAAATAACAATATTGAAGGAACGCTTAGTACACTTTTTAACGGCATGGATGGTTTTATTTCATCAAAGTCAGTGGTTGGGGAGCCTGTATACGTGGGTGACACGATCATAATTCCTCTTGTAGATGTGAATTTCGGCATGGCAGCCGGTGCGTTCAACAAGCAGGACAGCAACAAAGCAGCTGGCGGTATAGGTGCAAAGATGAGCCCATCAGCGGTGCTTGTCATAGCAAATGGCAGTACAAGGCTTGTCAACCTTAAGAATCAGGATGCTGTGACCAAGATAATCGATATGGCCCCGGAGGTTATTGACAAGGTTGTAGGACTTTTCAGGAAAGACAAAACAGACGAGGAGAATGCAGTGGATCAGGCTATAGATGAGATGGCACAGTCGGAGGATAAAGTAGTACAGTAATTCTGCATTATTAAAGAATCACCACATATAATGATAGTAAATCATTATGGTGGTGATTTTTATTTGGCGTAAATATTGTGGTTATGCATTTTTTTTTACGGCGGTTGGAGTTGTGATCGGATATTTTATAAGTGGGTTTGTCCAGTTTCTGATCATAGTGATACTGCTTTTATTATCATATATATTTTCATGCAGATAGGGTAGTGGCATGCAGGGGGCGAGTGTGCCTGGTATGAGGGCAATCGATTGTCAATGAGTATGGGACAAAAAAATAAGAGCAGCGATCTTATAAATCACTGCTCTTATTTTATCAGAACTGAATCGGTGATATTATGCAAATATTATGCACGCTCGACCTTACCAGATCTTAAGCAAGATGTGCAAACATAAATCTTTTTAGGTGTTCCATCAACTACAGCCTTAACAGCTTTAACATTTGACTTCCACATCTTGTTTGCTCTTCTATGAGAGTGGCTCACTTTGATACCGAAATGAGCACCTTTATCACAAATTGAACATTTTGCCATAATAGCACCTCCTTCAATGAATAAACTAATTGAATAAACCAACTTACCTTCTAAGTTCACAACAAGACATATAATAGCAGATTATTTTTCTATATGCAAGCATAAAATTTATTTTAATGAAAAATATTGAATTATGAGGGATGCGGCACATGGGAATAGGGTGAGAACTCATATGTAAATAATGGAAATGCACTGTGAAATAGCGTCATTTCTTGAAATTTTGTTTAACTATGATATAATCAGTAAATAACTATGTAATTAACTCGATAGAAAGGAGTTAGCCATGAAAGAGTATATAAATGGAGATAACGGAAAGGTAAGCATAGATGAGAGCGTTGTGGCTCAGGTAGCAGGACTGACAGCCCTTGACTGTTTTGGAATTGTAGGAATGGGAATCGTCAGTGTCAAGGATGGAATAGTAAAACAGCTTCGAAGAGACAATGTGTCGAGAGGCGTGAATGTAAGATTTGATGAGAATGGCGACATTGTGATAGAACTTCATATAGTTGTGGCTTATGGCGTGAGTATAAAGGCTGTCACGGACAACCTGATGCAGTCAGTGAAGTATAAGGTAGAAGATTTCACTTCATTCAAGGTAAGTCAGATCAATGTGTTTGTCGAAGATGTAAAAGTAATGGATTAAGTAATGGATTAGTTTGGAGGATACAGAGAAGTGAGTAATACGATCGATGCACTTACGCTCAAGAAAGCATTTATAGCGGGTGCTAACAACCTGGATAAGAATAAGGAATATATAAATGAATTGAATGTATTCCCTGTGCCTGATGGAGACACTGGAACCAATATGACATTAACGATACTGTCAGCGGTCAGGGAGGTTGAAGCAGCTCCTGATGATATGAAATCTATTGCAAAGGCGATGTCGACAGGTTCACTTAGAGGTGCAAGGGGTAATTCAGGTGTTATATTATCCCAGCTTTTAAGAGGATTCAGCAAGAAGGTTCAGGACAGCAGATCTATAGATGTACACGATATAGCAGATGCATTCCAAAAGGCAGTTGAGACAGCGTACAAGGCTGTTATGAAGCCAAAGGAGGGAACTATCCTAACTGTTGCAAAGGGCGTTGCTACAAAGGCGAGAGAGTGTGCAGATGCAGATATGTCACTGGAGCAGTTCTGTGATGAGGTTATAGAGTATGGTGATGCGGTTCTCGATTCAACACCTGAGATGCTTCCGGTGTTGAAAGAGGCAGGAGTTGTTGACTCAGGCGGACAGGGACTTATGGTGGTCCTCAAGGGCGCTGTGGACTGTCTCATGGGCCGTGTGACAGTGGAACTCAACAAGAGTACAGGAGCGGTCAATGTAAAGAAGTCCAGCACTGGTGCAGGAAATGATGAGATTTCTACAGCTGATATAAAGTTTGGATATTGTACAGAATTTATAATAAATCTTGAAAAACCTTACGGTGAGGCCGAGGAGGACGACCTTAAGAGTTTCCTTGAGTCCATAGGAGATTCTATCGTCTGCGTATCCCTCGATGATATAGTGAAGATCCATGTTCACACCAATCATCCAGGACAGGCGTTTGAGAAGGGACTCACCCTTGGTTATCTTACAAATATGAAGATCGACAATATGCGTATAGAGCATCACGAGAGAGTTATCAGCCAGTCTGAGCGCGATGAAGCGGAGAAGCAGGAAGAGGAGAGACAGCAGAGAAAGACAGCACATGCAGAGCCACGCAAGAAATATGGATTTATAACAGTATCCATGGGAGATGGATTGAAGAAGCTTTTTGAGGAGCTTGGAGCAGATCATGTCATTGAGGGTGGTCAGACAATGAATCCTAGTACTGAAGATATGCTCAATGCCATAGATGTGGTCAATGCGGAGAATATATTTATACTTCCAAACAACAAGAACGTTGTGCTTGCAGCAAACCAGGCGGCAACCCTGTGCGAGGACAAGAATATAATCGTTGTACCTACAGCAAATGCACCACAGGGAATAAGCGCTATGATAGCATTTGACAGCACTGTGGATGTCCAGGAGAACAGATCATCCATGAAGGCTGCAGTGAAGAATGTGAAGAGTGGACAGGTGACATACTCAGTGAGGGATACGTCTATAGACGGCAAGGCTATCAAAGAGGGAGATATCATGGGCATAGGAGACAAGGGACTTGTCAGTGTCGGAAATGATATTGAACAGGTCACATTTGATCTTATTGCTGATGCGGTGGATGATGAGGCTGAGGTTATAAGCATTTACAGCGGTGCTGATGTTTCTGATGAGGATGCGGAGAAACTGGCAGACAGGGTCGAGGAGGCATATCCGGATGTGGATGTTCAGCATTACTATGGAGGACAGCCTATATATTATTATATAGTTTCGGTTGAATAGACAGATATATATCTGTTATGAGGTGGATATATGGTACTTGGCGACTCGATAAAGACGATAAAGGGAATAGGCGATAAGACGGCGGCAGCCATGTCTAAGCTGGGGATATATACAGTGTCTGATCTTTTGATGTATTACCCCAGAACGTATATATCCTATGAGGATCCTGTTGATATAGAGAACCTGCAGACTGGAATGCGGCAGTCGGTCAGGGTGATGATCAACAGCAGAGTTGAAGTCAGAAAGGTCAGAGGGTTAACCATATCCATTGTCTATGCAAAAGATTTTTCAGGGACAATTAAGCTGATGTGGTTTAATTGTCCTTTTTTGCGCAATTTCTTTCATATAGGTCAGGAGTTTGTATTTTCCGGAGAAGTTTCATACAAAAGCGGCATGATGACAATGACACAGCCGGAGTATTACACCCCGGATAAATACAGTGAGCTGACAAATGTATGGCAGCCGGTGTACACCGTGACGCCGGGAATAACATCAAAGACCATCCAGAAAGCGGCTAGAAACGCCCTTCCGGCAGCGTCAGGACTGGTGGATTATCTCCCCGGAGATGTACTCTCAGAGTATGGGATAATGGATCTTCCGGAGGCTGTAGCTTCCATACATTTTCCTGCGGATGAGTATCACCTCAAACTGGCAGTAAAGAGAATTGCATTTGATGAATTTTATGGATTTATATCGGATATGCACAGGTTAAAGTCGGATTTTGCCGGCTATAGAAATGAATGTGTTATATCTTGTGACGAAGAAGTAAGGCGTTTTATAGAAAAACTTAGTTTTACACTGACAAATGCCCAGATGAACGCTGTTCGTGACATGCTGGAGGATATGTCGTCGGATCATGTTATGAACAGGCTGGTACAGGGTGATGTCGGATCCGGCAAAACCATTGTGGCTGCTGTGGGACTTTTTGCCGCTGCGGTCAGTGGCTGGCAGGGCGTTATAATGGCACCAACAGAGGTTCTGGCAGTGCAGCATTACAAGGAGCTTCACGCTCAGTTCGAGCCGTATGGAATATCTGTCGGTCTGCTGACTGGTTCCATGACTGTAAAGGAAAAGAGACTTATGTATCAGAATATAAAAAATGGTGATGTGTCTGTGATCGTTGGAACACACGCACTGATACAGGATAAGGTCGAGTATAACAGGCTGGGGCTGGTAGTAACTGATGAACAGCACAGATTCGGTGTCAAGCAGCGCGAAAAGCTTACGGAAAAGGGAGGACATCCTCATACGCTTGTCATGAGTGCAACTCCGATACCGAGAACTCTGGCGATCATAATGTACGGAGATCTGGACATATCTGTTATAGATGAGCTTCCGGCGGGCAGAATACCGATAAAGAACTGCGTGGTTGATGAGAGTTACAGGAAAACGGCGCAGAGTTTTATCATGAAGGAAGTGAGTAAGGGGCATCAGGTGTATATAGTGTGTCCTATGGTGGAAGCCAGCGAAGTGCTTGACGATGTTGCAAATGTAACTGAGTACACGGAGGAGCTTCGGGAGACGTTAAGGAGCCAGTATGGCGGCGATATACAGGTGACATGTCTTCACGGCAAGATGAAGGCGGATGAGAAAAATGCCATACTGGATGATTTTTCGAATGGCAGTATAAGTATACTCGTGTCTACGACTGTAATTGAGGTTGGTATCAACAATCCAAATGCAACGGTCATGATGGTGGAAAATGCGGAGCGGTTTGGACTTGCGCAGCTACATCAGCTGAGAGGCCGTGTTGGCCGTGGGAAACTTCAGTCTTACTGTATATTTGTGAGCGGCAAGAAGGATAAGGATACCATGGAAAGACTTGAGGTTCTTGAGAAGTCGAACGATGGGTTTTATATTGCCGGTGAGGATCTGAAGATGAGGGGTCCTGGTGACTTCTTTGGCATAAGACAGAGCGGAGAGGTCATGTTTAAGATCGGAGATATCTATAACCATGCCGATATGCTGAAGGCGGCGCAGAAGATATATGAAGATCATGGAGCTGAGATAGACAGGACAATTGAGGAAAAGGGAATCTATAATAGATATTTTCAGCCGGTTCTGTAGCTGTTATATTATTTGAAAACGGGGGTAAATATGAAGAATAAAAAGACTTTGATAATGGGGATAATAATCGGCGTTCTGGTCGTGGTCATAGGTGTGATGGGATATATGCTTATTAAAGGCAGAACGGATGGCAGGGATAAGGACGGTCAGGATAGCACGCAGAATATATCAACTGATGTAACGGGTAAGGATCTGGAACAGGATACATCGGATAAAGCTGCAGATATGACCTCAGCAGCGAAGAAAGGCGATGATGCGGACGGCAAAAACAGCGAAAAAAAGAGCGTTTCATTTTATGCCGAGATAGGTCATGACAGTACATGGGAAGCCTCTGGTAAGACCTGTGCGACAGAGAATATCAATATATATAATAAGACCTCATCTGTGGTTTCGGGTTGGAAGCTTGATGTTATATATAAGGGTAAACCTGCTATAGAAGATATCTGGAATGGAGAAAAAAAGATAAACGAATATACAGTGTCGATAACACCAGCAGATTACAATCAGGATATACCTGCGGGGGGATCGGTAAATGTTGGTTACAATATAGCCTCAGATGATCTGACAGTGGTAGACTACATATTATACATAGATGGAAAAGAATACCGAGGAAGTGAGAATTTATCTGCAGATACGTCAGATGCAACTTCAAACAGCGTGGATGCTGAGTCGAAGGATGGCAAGATGGACAAAGTGGAAACTACAGATAAAACAGATAAAACTTTGGATGTGACTGGCGGTGTGGCAGAAAGCGATACAAAGAAAACAGCGGAGGATGGAACACCATTTGATAATCACGGACAACTGTCGGTGAAGGGAACTGATATAGTGGATGAATCGGGCAGCAAATATCAGCTTAAAGGTGTGAGCACACATGGAATCACATGGTTTCCTGATTATGTGAATAAGGATGCATTTCAGTCGATAAGAGATGACTGGGATGCCAATCTGGTACGTCTTGCCATGTACACGGATACAGGTGACAGCAACGGATACTGCAGCGGGGGCGACAAGGACAGTATCAGAGGTCTTGTTGATGCCGGAGTTACAGCTGCAACAGAGCTTGGAATGTATGTCATAATCGACTGGCATATATTAAATGACAACAATCCAAACAGCCATATAGATGATGCTAAGGAATTTTTTGATGATGTATCAGCAAAGTATTCCTCAAATCACAATGTGATATATGAGATTTGCAATGAGCCAAATGGAGGCACGTCCTGGGCAGATATCAAGAGCTATGCGGAGACAATAATCCCGGTGATAAGAAAGAATGACAAGAATGCTATAATAATAGTTGGCACTCCGAATTGGAGCCAGGATGTAGATATCGTGTCAGAAGATCCGATAACTGGTTATGACAATATAATGTACGCTGTGCATTTTTATGCAGCAACCCACAAGGATGATCTGAGAAATAAGGTAAAGACGGCCATCTCAAACGGACTTCCGGTGTTTGTCAGTGAATTCAGTCTGTGTGATGCCTCGGGAAATGGCGGCATAGATTATGACTCATCTGATGTGTGGTTTGATCTGATAAATGACAATAATTTGAGCTATGCATCTTGGAGCTTGTGCAACAAGAACGAGACATCAGCTCTCATAAAACCGGATTCCACAGCGACATCGACCATAACTATCGATGATCTGTCGGACACGGGGAAATATGTTAGAGACAAGATACTCGGCAACTAATCGCATCGGACTTGTATTTTATAATATATCGTGTTATAAAAATGTCTGGAAATTTATAGAGACTGCAGAACACTGTGGTCGGTTAGGAGAAAATGATGAGAGTTATAGCGGGCCGTGCACGCAGTTTGAAACTGGTTACTGTGGATTCTATGGATACAAGACCTACAACTGACAGGATAAAGGAAACTTTGTTCAATGTCCTTTCACCAGATATACCGGGATGCAGCTTTCTTGATCTGTTCAGCGGAAGTGGGGCGATAGGCATAGAGGCACTCAGCAGAGGTGCGAAGAGAGCTGTGTTTGTGGAAAATGGCAGAAAAGCTCTTGAGTGTATAAACAAAAATCTGGATTTCACAAAGCTGCGTGATGGAGCACAGGTGTTGAGCACAGATGCCGTCAGTGCAGTGAATACGCTGGAAAGACAAAAAGATGTATTTGATATCATATTCATGGATCCCCCCTATGGAAGATCGCTTGAGCGGGATGTTCTCATGAGATTGTCGGGATCAGATATAGTGTCGGATGATACCATAATAGTTGTGGAATCGGATCTTGATACGGAGTTTGATTATCTGAATGACATAGGATTTGAGATATATAAGATAAAGAAATACAAGACAAATAAACATACATTTATTTACAGGAGACTGGAAGATGAGTAGAGCTATATATCCGGGAAGCTTTGATCCCGTGACACTTGGACATTTGGATATAATAAAAAGGTCGGCGGAAATGTTCGACGAACTCACAGTTGGAGTGCTGAACAATACTGCAAAAACACCATTGTTTTCTTTAGACGAACGTGTTAATATGTTAAAGAATGTAGTTTCGGATATACCTAATGTTAAAGTTGTTGGATTTGGAGGCCTTCTAGTAGACTATGCTAGACAGAATGATATCAAGGTCATTGTCAGAGGTCTCAGGGCTGTCACAGATTTTGAGTACGAGTTGCAGATAGCCCAGAGTAACAGAAAGGTTGCACCAGACATAGATACAGTTTTTCTGACAACGAATATACAGTATTCGTATCTCAGTTCGAGTATTGTTAAGGAGTATGCAAGTTTTGGTGTTGACGTAAAAGATTTTGTTCCGGAACCGATACAGGATATTCTTAAAGAGAGATTTGCGGATATTCGAGTGTAATTTGCGATAGATAATTAGGAGGAGAATAACATGGCAAGAAAAGGTATTGAAGAGATGATTAGTGAGATAGAGATATTTATTGACAATTGCAAGTTCCAGCCGTTGTCTTCCAGTAAGATCATTGTGCCAAGAGAGGATCTGATGCAGATGGTTAGTGAACTCAAGCTCAAGATACCAAATGAGATAGAGAGATGTAAGAAGATCATGAGAAACAAGGAAGCTATATTGGCGGATGCCAGAGCTAGGGCGGATTCTATAATCACAGAATCTGTCGCTGAGGCTAACAGACTTGTTGATCAGAGCCAGATCGTTGAGCAGGCTAATCTCCGCGCAAACGAAATCACAGATCTTGCAAGAAGCCAGGCTGAACAGATCGTCGCTGAGGCAAACGAAGAAGCTGATCAGGTGAGAACAGGTGCGATGTATTATTCAAAGGATAAGCTTGCAGAGATAAGCCAGTATATCGATGCAACACTTCAGGCTGAACGTGCAAACTATGAGAATCTTATAAAGTCACTTGAGGATAATTCAACTAGAGTTGCATCCAATATGGCTGAGCTTGATTCCAGCATTAATCAGATGAATGGAGTTATAGAGCAGTCGGCTCAGGTTGATTCTGCATTTGACACCAAAGAAGATGAGTATAATGTCTATGGAAAGACAGAGTATACATCTAAAGAAGATGAGTATGATGATGAGTACGACGAATATGATGACGATGACTATGATGACGAAGACGACGATGATGAGTATCTCGATGAATAAGTTGTTTGTGCCATGTCTACAGTATTAGAAATACAGTTATGCCACATAATATACCGTACATACATTTAGCGAATATATATTTTGTGAAAGACAGCCCTGATTTTTGTATAAGATCATAGCTTTGGAACAAGGCGGATAAGCCTCCAAAGGCAGTGAGCGACAAAAACAGGGCTGTCTTTATTTTGAAAGATAGCGTGCTCTCGTCAAGTGTTTTGATGCCTGCAGATATCTCTAGAAAGGCTGTAGCTATATGAGCGGATGGACAGGGAAAGTAGTTGGTTATGATGCTTCCTAGTATAGCGAAGATAACCATGTATATACCTATTAAAGTTATATTGTGAATAGCATTGTCAAGCAGATGCCGCTGACGGTCATCTGATGAGTCGGATGTTTCGGATATAATGTTTGTTTTAAAGTTCGCGTGTGACTTCGATTCTACGTGTGCAGTGGCTGCAGTTTCAATGTTAATATTGAGTTGCCTGAGTATTGCCTGACTGCGCGGATGAGCATAGATGAAGTGTATGATGCGAGGTATAAGGAAGAACAGTGCGGTACATATGAACTGCGGTATGTATAGACATGCGAGAAGAGTATTGATTGATATATATTTGTATAAATAAGATGAGTATAAGTATCCGTACAGGAACATTGGGCTCACATTGTTGCAGATGGGAAGCATTGTCTGGGCGGTATGACGACCTATCCTATCGTTCTTGTACAGAAATGATATGGTGATGGTTCCGGTTGGAAATCCGCAGAACAAGCCTATGATAAGAGTCAGCATACATGCACAGTAGGCGGACATATGGTTTAGATCGGCGGAGTTCAGTATAACACTTGTGAGCAGCATAAAAGGAAGCAGGACAGGGACTATGGAGCTATACCATAGATAGATACCCTGACTGCAGCCTGAGGTTATTAAAGAAGCGTTCAGACATGCAAATATTACAATAGCTGTTATGATTATCATATAAAAAACATTCTTCATACGTGTAAGATATGCACACCGTAGTCTGAATATGAATTAATGATAGTCAATTATTGTCAATTATAGCTTCGGGTGTCAATCGGTTATCACAGGTATGGTATGTTCGTATTCGTTCTTCAATTTTGTTCCGTAGGCACTGTAGATGAGACTGTTATATATGGCTGTCGACTTGATATCATAACCAAACATTGATTTTCCTACAGTGGACAGAACAGATGCAGCTTCTGGTGCTCTTGTTATGACAGGAATATATGAATTCTTTTTAATCTGTTTTACGATGCCTCCGGCACGCGTATTTAGCCCGATAAGACGTAGATAGTATATCCATCCATTCGATTTATAGGTATCATAATCCGTTTTCGTTAGTTGCATCACATAGTGTAGAAGAGCCCTCTGTATATGTGTCAGAGTGTAGTTCCTGGATTTGATAGTCTTTGTGGTATCCGAAAATGACATATCTGAGTCGATCTTTGACATTCTATTATACAGATCTCTATCCATGTCAACTATTTCGCTGAATGATGATATTGATGGAGAGAGGTCATATCTGCCGTAAAGAAGTCTCGCTGCGGCGAGGAGACTGGACAAGTGATCCTCAAATACCGGGAATGTTTTTCTGTAGTTTGTGTCAAGGATGCAGTAGCATTCTTTCGGAACATGGCGCTCAATAGTCTTTATGTCGGAATTTCTCAGAAGAGATCTGATTGCTGATGCTGAACATATGTCATGAACAGCTTCGTTGCTGTTGTAATCCGATATAATACGTTTTATTATGACCGGCTTGATTTTTGATTTGATTCTTTTGAGGGCGGCGAGATATTCTATGGCAAGTATGTTGTTGGGACTTGACATAACGCTGCCTATACTGCTTTTAGAGACTGATGAGGAGCTGTTTGAGGGATTATTCCTGACGATATCTTTTTTCTGGAGATAGTCCTCGATTGCGGTAGCTCTGGCTGCGCCATATGTCATGCCTGATGCCACGGATCTTCTGATGCTGTCTGATACCTGTGGAGGTTCATTTTCCACGATATCGGCGATCTGCGACAGAAGAACAAGGTCGTCTGTCTCTGCTCCAAACGATATAAAGTCTATGGCACCGCTCATATCCATCATGGTGACGGCAGCGGTGGCGTAATCCCTTGCGCTTGATGTTGAGTAGACAAATGGTATCTCGAATATAACGTCCACACCGCACTTGATAGCGGCTTCAGCCCTTGTAAACTTGTCAGCGAGGGCAGGGATTCCTCTCTGTAGGAAATTGCCGCTCATAAAGCACACCACATGGTCGGCTTCAGTGAGTTTTTTTGCCTGTTCGATCTGGTATAGATGTCCTTTGTGAAATGGATTATATTCGCATACGATTCCAACCGTGCTCATTTACGTCCTCCGTTTATAAATTTGATTGCTTTAATTCCTGACTGCTTCAATTTTTCTTTCAAGAATTCTTGACTGCTATTTTTAGTGCTAGATTTCTTTGCTTGAGTATAAATTTTATTGTATCTTAATAGTTCTAGCGTGTAAAGTGTGATATAATCAACACAGTTTAAGCGATTATTATTATCTGAGATTTCTGGGAGTATTATTCTTTCCTGCGTGGTATCGTGTGATCGCAGGATCACCATATGATCACAATATCCCTGTAAGATCAAGAGAAAAAGGAATATGGTATTTGATATGTATTGAAAATGTATTGTATATATTATATATGCATCATACATGTACCGAATATGTATGGTATAAAGTTATTGTGTGCTGATTGTAGTACCGACGTGCGTATAAAAACGTGCATAAATAATGATAGGATGTGCATGTAACCGGGAATTAGTTGTTGACAAAACAGCAAATATTTAATAGTATAATAAAGTAATCGAACATATGTTTAGGAGGAACAGACTATGGCAAGTAATTCAATCAATAGCGTCAACAAAGACGATAAGAAAAAAGCTCTTGATGCAGCTATTGCACAGATAGAAAAACAGTATGGAAAAGGCTCAGTTATGAAGCTTGGGGATTCCAATGCAAACATGAATATAGATGTCATTCCAACGGGGTCGCTCAGCCTTGATATTGCGCTTGGACTTGGTGGTGTACCTAGGGGAAGGATAATAGAGGTGTTTGGTCCCGAATCAAGTGGTAAGACGACGGTTGCACTGCATATCGTTGCAGAGATACAGAAGAGAGGTGGCATAGCAGGTTTCATAGATGCTGAGCATGCCCTTGATCCTACATACGCCAAGAATATCGGAGTGGATATTGACAATTTGTACATATCACAGCCTGACTGCGGAGAACAGGCTCTTGAGATAACTGAGACTATGGTTAGATCGGGGGCTGTAGATGTTGTTATTGTAGACTCTGTGGCAGCCCTTGTACCTAAGGCTGAGATAGATGGTGAGATGGGAGATTCCCACATGGGACTTCATGCAAGACTTATGTCACAGGCTCTCAGAAAGCTCACAGCTGTTGTCAGCAAGACCAACTGTGTTGTTATATTTATCAACCAGCTCAGAGAGAAGGTTGGAGTTGTATTCGGCAATCCTGAGGTTACAACAGGTGGCCGTGCCCTTAAGTTCTATGCATCTGTCAGGCTTGATGTAAGACGTATCGATACCCTAAGACAGGGCGGCGAGATAGTTGGTAACAGGACTCGTGTCAAGATAGTGAAGAATAAGGTTGCACCCCCATTCAAAGAGGCAGAATTTGATATCGTGTTTGGTAAGGGTATCTCAAAGGTTGGAGATATACTTGATCTTGCTGTTGCAAATGATATCGTCGATAAGTCGGGCGCATGGTATGCGTATAACGGCAACAAGATAGGCCAGGGACGCGAGAATGCCAAAATGTATCTTGAGAACAATGAGACAATATGCTCAGAGATTGAGCAGAAGGTCAGAGAGATACTTGGCGTTGCTGGTGATGGCGCAGGCACTACAGAGCCTGCTGAGAACGAAGAAGAGTAGATATTGGGAGATTGTGTAGATGATAGTTACGGATATCAGAAGAATAGATGACAAGAGATATTGCCTGTATATAGATTACGAGCCGTATGCATCCGTTTATTCTTCTGATATCAGGAGACTGCAGCTCCATGTAGGTGAGGAAGTTGATGAGATTTCCATTAAGGAATTTAGAAAAGAATATTTGTTTCGCAGAGCTCTCAATAAGGCTGTCAATTCCATAAAGTTTTCAGATAAATGCGAATATGACATCAGAAAGAAGCTCAAAGATTTATATTACGATGAGGAGATCATAGAGCACTCGGTTGAAAAACTGAAAACATATGGATATATAGATGATTATCGGTATGCGTGCGGTTATGTCCGGAAGAATATGCGAAAGAAAGGACGCAGGATCATTGAGTATGAGCTTGATGGAAAGCATATAGGACGGGATATTGTTGAACGAGCGTTAAATGATACCTATGAACAGGATGAGGCGGAGACAATACTTGCGATCATAAGGAAAAAATATTCATATACAGATCTGACAGACGGGAGAAATAAGGTGATGGCGTACCTGTACAGCAAGGGGTTCGATCACAGAAAGATAAATGAAAGTATACGGATTATACAGGAAGAGTGTCGAGAACAGAATCAGAAACAGAATCGGGAACAGAATTAGTGTAAATGGGACAATATAGGAAATAGTTTGCAAGCGAAAAACTTATTATACTATTGTCAAAAAAAGAACCTACAATTGGACATAATTACTTGACATAATTAGTTAAAAATATTAAACTTAAATAGTTGTATTCTTGTACAATGAAAACTTAATAAGGAGGTGCTCCTGTGGATTCACCAATAGTATGGGTGATAGTCGCTGTTGTTGTAGTTGCGCTGCTTGTTGCTACTTGGTTTATAGCTATTGCGTATCGCAAGAATATAGTTGAGACCAAGATAGGAAGAGCGGAGTCACAGGCAAGAGAGATTATCGATGAAGCTCAGAAGACCGCCGAAGCTAAGAAGCGCGAAATACTGCTTGAGGCAAAGGAAGATTCCCTTAAGACACGTAATGACCTTGAAAAGGAAGTAAAGGACAGACGTGGGGAACTGTCACGTATGGAAAAGAGAATTCTTGCACGTGAGGAGAATCTTGACAAGAAGACTGAGGCAGTAGAGAAGAAGGAAGCAAGTCTTGCCGGAAAAGAAAGCGCTCTTGATAAGCAGAGGGCAAAGGTCGAAGAGTTACAGGCGAAACGTTTACAGGAACTTGAAAGAATTTCAGGTTTAACCTCTGAACAAGCAAAGGAATACTTATTAAAGACTGTTGAAGATGAAGTAAAGCATGAAACAGCAGTTATGGTCAAGGAATTAGAAACCAGAGCTAAAGAAGAAGCGAACAAGAAGGCGAAAGAGTATGTTGTCAACGCAATACAGAGATGTGCTGTTGATCACATTTCAGAGACAACGATCTCATTAGTTCAGTTGCCTAACGACGAGATGAAGGGTAGAATAATTGGTAGAGAGGGTAGAAATATTCGTACTCTCGAAACACTTACTGGAGTAGATCTGATAATAGACGATACTCCTGAGGCAGTTATTTTATCAAGCTTTGATCCTGTAAGACGAGAGGTAGCTAGAATTGCACTTGAGAAACTCATCGTGGATGGAAGAATTCACCCGGCCAGGATCGAAGAGATGGTTGAGAAAGCGCAGAAGGAAGTTGAAACTATGATGCGTGAAGAGGGCGAGGCGGCTACCCTTGAGGTAGGAATACATGGAATTCATCCAGAGTTAGTGAGACTTCTTGGTAAGTTGAAATTTAGAACAAGCTACGGACAGAATGCCCTTAAGCATTCAGTTGAAGTAGCTCAGTTGTGTGGTTTATTGGCCGGTGAAATAGGTGTCGACATCAAGGTTGCAAAGCGTGCTGGATTACTTCATGATATAGGTAAAGCCCTGGATCATGAGATGGAAGGTTCGCATGTTCAGATCGGTGCTGATCTGTGTAGAAAATACAAAGAATCAGCAATTGTTATCAATGCTGTGGAGTCACATCATGGAGATGTTGAACCTGAGTCATTGATTGCACTTTTGGTACAGGCTGCAGATACTATTTCTGCTGCAAGGCCGGGAGCAAGAAGAGAGACCTTGGAGACTTATACTACAAGACTTAAGAAGCTTGAGGATATTGCCAATGCTCATAAGGGTGTAGATAAGACATTTGCTATTCAGGCGGGTAGAGAAATTCGTGTGATGGTAGTTCCTGAACATGTAAGCGATTCTGATATGGTATTGCTGGCAAGAGATATTGCAAAGCAGATTGAAAATGAGCTTGAATATCCAGGTCAGATTAAGGTAAATATTATTAGAGAGTCACGCGTAACAGACTACGCAAAGTAAAATCATGTGAATTTAAAACATGAGAATTAAAAACTAAGAAAGTATTGAGAATAAAGCATTTTCAATACTTTCTTTTTTTGTAACGGAGGTGTTTGTGGAAATGAAATGTGAGAAGTTTAAAAGAGAAAGGCTTGAACTGGCATACAGAGCGCATGTGTTTGATGTTTATAATGATTATCTTGTTCTCCCTGATGGGAGAAGAGTCGTGTATGATCTGATCAAACATTCACCTGGGGCGTGCATTCTTCCAGTCTGCGATGACGGAAGAATCGTACTTGTCCGACAGTATAGGAATGCCATAGATGAAATCACATATGAGGTTCCGGCAGGATTTATAGATGTGGGGGAAACGCCCAAGGATGCAGCGATACGGGAACTGAGGGAAGAGACAGGATATATAGCCAGAAACGTTGAATATGTTACAAAGACAGTGCTGGCTATAGGTACAAGTGATGAACAGACCTATTTGTACATCGGTAGGGATCTTATGTTTGAAAAAACAGAGCCTGATGAGAATGAATTTATCAACTGTGAGTACATCGAAATTGATGATGTTGACAGAATGATAAAAAACGGAGAGATAGTTGATTCAAAAACACTGATAGCGATTTATGCGTATAAATGCTCACTCACATAATTCTAAACAAGTAAGAAACGGGTGGGTTAATATCTGAATTAAAAAATGTGAAACAATTTTGAAAAAAATTATGTCAATATGTAGTATACATAATTACAAAGTAACACCCCATTTGGTATTTTGAGGAAAAATACTGCAAAGGCGCAGTTTTACTTATTAAATTAGTGTTTGATTTTATTTACATTTATATTTATAATATATTTTAGTCTACATAACTAAGGGGATAAATTAGTGGAACAATACATAGACAGATACGTTGAATATTTAAGAAATGTAAAAAAATCAAGTGAGAATACCATAGCGTCATATAGAAGGGATCTTATGAAGTTTGTTGCTTATTTTTGCGACAAACATCTTGACAGGCTGGAGGATATAACTGAGACATATATAACCTCGTATGTTCTTGATATGGAGAAGAATGGAATGTCAATGGCTACGGTGTCGCGTAATATAGCGTCCATAAAGTCGTTTTACGCATTTTTGCTCAGAGAGCGGATTGTTGATGCTGATCCCGCTGAGAATATAAAGCCACCGAAGATCGTTAAGAAAGTGCCTGAGATACTTACGATCAGTGAGGTCAATAAACTTCTTTCACAGCCTACGAACAAGACTCCAAAGGAGATCAGAGATAAGGCTATGTTGGAGCTTCTTTATGCAACGGGCATCAGAGTGACAGAACTGGTTACACTCAAGCTCACGGATGTTAACATGAAGCTTGGGTTTATAGAATGCCATGATGGAGACCGGGTGAGGACGGTTCCTGTTGCGGAAGTTGCACAGAGAGCACTGAGCAGATATATAACAGAGGTGCGTGATGATATGAGTGGTGGAAGCGATTACCTGTTTTTCAACTGTAAGGGTGCGCCTATGTCCAGACAGGGATTTTGGAAGATAATAAAATATTATGCAGCGAAGGCTGGAATAGATAAAGATATAACGCCGCATATGATAAGACATTCATTTGCATCGCATATGCTGAATAATGGGGCAGATATCAAGTCTGTTCAGGAGATGCTGGGACATGTGGATATAGCCACTACTCAGATCTATCTGACTAATAAGCAGAGTAAGCTCAAAGAAGAATATGCGAAAGCATATCCAAGGGCTTAAAATAACTTATAGACTAAGGAGAGAATCAAATCATGGAAAACAATTATTTTGCTCCGGCACAGATCATTGAGAACAATCTGAAAGGTGCAGTTGGAAAAGCAAACCTGAAACTGCACAAAATGATCATGATGGGCTTTTTCGCAGGCATGTTTATTGCAATCGGTGCTGAGGGATCAAATCTTGCAGTACATACGATTGACAATTTTGGATTAGCAAAGACACTTGCGGGCTGTATTTTCCCGGTAGGACTGATGATGCTTTCTATTATAGGTGCTGAGCTTTTTACTGGAAACTGTATGATGATAGCAGCTGTAGTGGATAAAAGGATAAAACTTGTTCAGATGTTAAAGAACTGGATAGTAGTATATCTCAGCAATCTGCTTGGATCAGTGGTTACAGCTTCTCTGATATATGGAAGCGGACAGTTTGACAATTCAGCCGGCGGCCTCGGTGCCTACACTATCAAGGTTGCCATGGGCAAGACTGGGCTTGATTTTGGAAATGCCTTTGTATCAGGAATAATGTGCAATATCCTTGTGTGTGTTGCTGTCCTTATGGCATCATCAGCAAAGGATATAATAGGTAAGATATTTGCGTGTTTTTTCCCGATCATGGTATTTGTTATATCAGGCTTCGAGCATTGCGTTGCCAATATGTATTATATTCCGGCTGGAATCATGGCTGCATCAAACAGCAAATATGTCGACAAAGCATGTGAGCTTTATGGCTATACAGCCCAGCAGATAAGCGACCAGTTGACTATAGGTAATTTTTTTGGAAAGAACCTTCTTCCGGTTACCCTCGGAAATATCATTGGTGGCGGTGTGATAGTTGGACTTGGACTTTATGTGATTAACAAGCCTAAGAAAAAAGATGAATAGTTGTAAGCTGTATTTTATATAGTCTTTGAATAATATATGGAGATGAAAAAAAGATATGCCCGTACCTGCAAACAGGTGGTTGGACATATCTTTTTTGATGTTGAATGCCAAGCATAATTTTATTTCTTAATTCTTCAGTCGTTATAAAATTCCACAATCTTGTCAATTCTCGATGACATGTTCTCAAATAACAGATCCAGAATAGTGAGGGCGGTCATCGATTCGACAACAACAACGGCTCTTGGTCCGATAATCGGATCGTGGCGGCCTCTTATGGACACCTCGATGTCTTCCCCGGATTTGTTGACGGTATTTTGTGTGGAGGCAATTGACGGAGTAGGCTTGAAATGAGCCTTCAGCACGATGTCTGAGCCATCACTCATGCCGCCCAGAATTCCACCGGCATGGTTTGTACTTTTTGAGACTTTGCCGTCTTTCATGGTGAATCCGTCGTTATTGTATGATCCTCTGCTCTCAGAAACCTCTGCGCCCTCGCCAATTTCCACTGCCTTGACAGCTCCGATGGACATGATGGCCTTCGCCAGACATGCGTCTAGTTTGTCAAATACTGGTTCTCCGATTCCTGCAGGCATTCCGTGGACGATACATTCAACACTTGAGCCTATGGAGTCATTTTCAGCCATGCAATCCTCAAGGATAGAAGATGCCCTGGTATAAGCATCTGGATCAGGCATGTTAAGATCGTTTTTGAGAATATAGTCTGTATCAAAATTGTTTTTGTCTATATGTACATCACCGATGGAAGATACATATGTAGTTATGATGATTCCCAGTTCCTTAAGTATCTTAGATGCGATCGCACCTGCGGCAACCCTGCCTATGGTCTCTCTTCCTGATGATCGTCCACCGCCTCTATAGTCTCTGAAACCATACTTCTGATCAAAAGTGTAGTCTGCATGCCCTGGTCTATAATATGTGGCGATATCTCCGTAATCCCCGGAGCGCTGTGAAGTGTTCCTCACCATCATTGATATAGGTGTTCCTGTTGTCTTTCCCTCGAAAATTCCTGATAATATCTCAACTGTGTCAGATTCTTTTCTTGGAGTTGAGAACTGCGAAAATCCCGGCTTTCTCCTGTCGAGAAATATCTGGATATCCTCCTCGCAAAGCGGAAGTCCTGCCGGACATCCGTCAACAACAACTCCCAGAGCCTTTCCATGAGATTCTCCCCATGTTGTGATAGTGAATTTATTTCCTATGGTAGAACCTGCCATAATATGTCTCCTTTCAAACGTGGCATAGCTACCACTTCATTTCAGACAAATGCACTGCCGGATATGTATGTGCAAAGTCTGCGCGAATTATTATAGCATACATAAGTTTATGATAACAAGGAATAAGTTGAGATGCTGAACGGCAGGCGTCAAAATATACAAGTAATGTCATGTGTTGATCAATAGATAGTGGAAGGGCACGGCGAAATATATAGCTGATATAAGGTGAAGAAGATGGAAAAATATTACATAGTAAAATCTATAGATGGAGATTACGCTAATCTGGTTGATGAGAATGAGCCGGATGGTGAGACTAAGCTCGTTGCAAGAGCATTACTTCCAGAAAATATATCGGAGGGAACAAGACTTCATTATGCGTTCTTGCAATATGAAATAGCAGAGTAGTTCTGCAATAGTTCTGCAATATGAAACAATAATAGTAGAGGATAATAATATGTAGAATAATTCCCCCTTTACAAACAAACACACATATGTTATCCTACACAAGGTCAGCTGACACTTAGTTTGAGGATACCTCTAGACCTTTTGCCCGGTGTCAGCCATGTATATTTATTTTATAGGAGGATTGTTATTATGATAACAAAAGAGCAGAAGCAGGAAATCGTAGCTAAGTACGGCAAGGATGCAAACGACACAGGTTCAACAGAGGTTCAGATCGCACTTCTTACAGCAAGAATCAACGACCTCAACGGACATTTCAAGGCTAATCCAAAGGATCATCACTCAAACCGTGGTCTTCTTAAGATGGTTGGTCAGAGAAGAAACCTTCTTGCATACCTCAAGAGCAAGGATATCGAGGCATACAGAAAGCTTATCGAGAGCCTTGGACTCAGAAAGTAATTCTAGTTTAAGAATTTCTATTCGGGCTTTAATAAAATAACAATTATGAGAACCATGTGGCAGCACATGGTTCTTTTTTATAAGCCTTTTTTTGTAAGTACACACCTTTGGATATTGTATTTTTTATATTCGTATGCTAAAATTTAAAAGATTGTGGAATGACATATCGAGACTTCTATAAAGAATATCGTGGGTGATTGAATCAGGGTGCTGAAAAGGAGTTGAGACATGGTGTTTTTTATAGTTGTTTCGACGTCTTCCACAATACAAATAATATAATCAAGGAGATTTTGAGATGAGTAAGGAATTCAAGAGATACCAGAAAGAGATCGCAGGCAGAATGCTCACAGTTGATATAGGCAGAGTAGCTGCACAGGCGAATGGCGCTGCATTTATCAAGTACGGTGACACAACAGTGCTTTCAACATGTACAGCTTCAGAGAAGCCAAGAGACGGAATCGATTTCTTCCCGCTTTCCGTAGAGTATGAGGAGAAGTTATATTCAGTTGGAAAGATACCTGGAGGATTCAACAAGAGAGAGGGAAAGGCATCAGAGAACGCTGTCCTCACATCACGAGTAATCGACAGACCTATGAGACCACTTTTCCCTAAGGACTATAGAAATGACGTAACACTTAACAACCTTGTTATGTCAGTAGATCCAGAGTGCAGACCAGAGCTGGTGGCAATGCTCGGATCATCTATCGCAACATGTATATCAGACGTTCCATTTGACGGACCATGTGCTATGACACAGGTAGGCCTCATTGATGGAGAGTTCATCATTAACCCAACACAGAAGCAGTGGGATGAGGGCGATCTGAAGCTCACAGTTGCATCTACATCACAGAAGGTTATCATGATCGAGGCTGGTGCAAACATAGTACCAGAAGCTAAGATGATCGAGGCTATCTACATGGCTCATGATATCAACCAGGACATCATCGCATTTATCAATGAGATAGTAGCTGAGGTTGGAAAGCCAAAGCATTCATATGTAAGCTGTGCAGTTCCAGAGGAGCTCTTTGCAGCAATCAAGGAGATCGTTCCTCCAGCAGCTATGGAGGATGCTGTATTCTCAGATGAGAAGCAGGTTCGTGAGGAGAATATCAGACAGATAACAGAGAAGCTTGAGGAGGCATTTGCAGACAACGAGGAGTGGCTTGCAGTACTTCCAGACGCTATATACCAGTACCAGAAGAAGACGGTGAGAAAGATGATCCTCAAGGATCACAAGAGACCTGATGGACGAGCTATCAACCAGATCAGACCACTTGCTGCTGAGGTTGATATAATTCCTAGAGTTCACGGTTCAGCTATGTTCACAAGAGGACAGACACAGATCTGTAACGTATGTACACTTGCTCCACTTTCTGAGATTCAGAAGGTTGATGGACTTGATGAGAATGTTACATCAAAGAGATATATGCACCACTATAACTTCCCTGCTTACTCAGTAGGAGAGACAAAGGTTTCAAGAGGACCAGGACGTAGAGAGATCGGACACGGCGCACTTGCTGAGAGAGCACTTCTTCCAGTGCTTCCAAGCGAGGAGGAGTTCCCATATGCTATCAGAACAGTATCAGAGACATTTGAGTCAAATGGTTCAACATCGATGGCATCAACATGTTCATCATGTATGTCACTTATGGCTGCTGGTGTTCCTATCAAGGCTATGGTTGCCGGTATCTCATGCGGACTGGTAACAGGTGATACAGATGATGATTATATCGTTCTCACAGATATCCAGGGACTTGAGGATTTCTTCGGAGATATGGACTTTAAGGTGACAGGTACTACAGAAGGTATCACAGCTATCCAGATGGATATCAAAATCCACGGACTTACAAGACCAATCGTTGAGGAGGCCATCGCAAGAACACGTGAGGCAAGACTCTTCATCATGGAGACATGTATGAAGCCGGCTATCGCAGCTCCAAGACCAACAGTCAATGAGTTCGCACCAAAGATCAAGCAGATCAAGATCGATCCAGAGAAGATCGGTGAGGTTATCGGACAGAGAGGTAAGACTATCAACACTATCATCGAGGAGACAGGTGTCAAGATCGATATTGATGATGAGGGAAGAATCTCTATTTGCGGCGTGGAGCAGGCAGGTATGGACAAGGCCATCGAGATGATCAACATGATCGTAGAGCCTCTTGAGGTTGGCAAGAACTATCATGGTAAGGTTGTAAAGGTTATCGACTGCGGAGCTATCGTATCACTTGCACCTAACAAGGATGGTCTCATCCACATTTCAAAGCTTTCAGATAAGAGAGTTGCAAAGGTTGAGGATGTAGTAAATGTTGGCGATGAGGTTGACGTTAAGGTCATCAAGATCGATGAGAGAGCAGGAAGAATAAGCCTGAGCCTCAAGGATGTACAGTAAATAATCATAAGGGTATTAATATTATTTTATAAGGGTAAATCTGATGTCTCGAAGCCGGTCGGTCATATGACCGGTTCCGGGGCATTCTAATAATTGCAGTAAGTAAAGGCAGACAGAAAGCAAACAAACTAAAATAAATGATAAATACTAAAACAGATTTAAGGGGGAACATATGAAATACGGTTATTTTGACGAACAGCACAAAGAGTATGTAATTGACAGACCAGACACACCGGCACCTTGGGCAAACTACCTTGGTTCACCGGAATATGGAGCTATAATCTCCAACAATGCAGGTGGCTACAGCTTTGAAAAGTCAGGAGCAAACGGAAGAATACTTAGATACATATTTAACAGCTTTGACCAGCCTGGAAGATATATATATCTTCGTGATGATGATACAAAGGATTATTGGTCAGCATCATGGCAGCCGGTTGGCAAGAGTCTTGATGTATACAAGAGTGAGTGCCACCATGGAACGGCATATACAAAGATGTATGCAGAGTATTCTGATATCAAGTCAGAGGTACTGTATTATGTTCCACTTAACAAGACTCATGAAGTATGGAAGGTAAGAGTTACCAACAATTCGGACAGACCACGTAATCTGTCAGCAATCGGATACTGCGAGTTTACAAATGACTGTAACTATGAACAGGATCAGGTAAATCTTCAGTACACACTCTTTATAACAAGAACATATTTCATGGATAACAACAAGATCCTTCAGGTCATCAACGAGAATGTTGAGAAGGCAGAGATCAACGGCAGCAAGGCCAACAGAAGATTCTTTGCACTTGCTGGAAGTGATGTCGCATCATACTGCGGAGACAAGGAGGAGTTCCTTGGAAGATATCACGGTTATGGTGATCCTGTCGGAGTTATAAATGGTGACCTTGGCAACAAGCTCAACTACAACAGCAATGCCTGCGGAGGACTTCAGACAAAGTTCACACTTGCTCCGGGCGAGTCGAAGGATTTTGCATTTATAGTTGGAATGAAGGACAATGATGCTGCAAATGCTGTCATAGCCGGATATGCAGATCCTGCTGCGGCCTGTCAGAAGGAGCTTGATGAGCTGATAGAGTACTGGCATTCAAAGCTCAACAACTTCCAGGTGCATACACCTAGCGATTCATTCAACAATATGGTAAACACATGGAACGCATACCAGTGTTTCATGACATTCATATGGTCAAGAGCTGCATCATTCTCATATTGTGGCCTGAGAAACGGATATGGATACAGAGATACAGTTCAGGATATCCAGGGCGTTATTCACCTTGCTCCTGAGATGGCTCTTGAGAAGATCAGATTTATGTTGTCAGCACAGGTAGACAACGGCGGCGGACTTCCACTTGTAAAGTTCACACACAATGCAGGACATGAGGACACGCCGGATGATCCTTCATATGTACAGGAGACAGGTCATCCTGCATACCGTGCAGATGACGCGCTGTGGTTGTTCCCAACCGTGTATAAGTATATTGCAGAGTCGGGCAATCTTGACTTCATAGATGAGGTTATTCCATTTGCCAATAAGGATGAGGGCACGGTATATGAGCACCTTAAGAGAGCGATCGATTTCTCTATGAACAGACTTGGAGACAATGGTATGCCGGCAGGACTCTGGGCAGACTGGAATGACTGTCTGAGACTTGGAAAGAGAGGCGAGTCAACATTTGTTGCTATGCAGCTCTACTATGCGATGACGGTTATCAAGTATTTCGCAGAGATGAAGAATGACGCAGAGTACATAGATTACGTCAATAGCATTCAGTACAAGATGGGGGAGACCATCCAGAAGAAGTGCTGGGAGGACGACAGATTTATCCGTGGATACAAAGAAGGCGGACAGGTCATCGGTTCAAAGAATGATCCAGAGGCAAGCATGTGGCTGAATCCTCAGTCATGGGCAGTTATAAGCGGACTTGCAACAAGAGAGCAGTCCGAGCTTGCACTTGAGTCCGTTCATAGAGAACTCAACACAGAGTATGGTGTAAGACTTATGTTCCCTCCATACAGAGAGCACGCATTTGACGGAGCACTAATGCTTCTGTTCAATGCAGGAACAAAGGAGAATGCAGGTATATTCTCACAGCCACAGGGCTGGATCATACTTGCCGAGGCACTAATGGGACATGGAAACAGAGCGTTCGAATATTTCAATGAGAGCTCACCTGCATCCATGAATGATAAGGCAGAAATCAGAAAGCTTGAGCCATATTGCCATGGACAGTTTACGGAATCTGTGGGAAGTCCATTTGAGGGACGTGCTCATGTACATTGGCTCACAGGTACAGCATCAACCTGTATGGTTGGCTGCGTTGAGGGTATCATGGGTATGAGACCTGACTTTGGCGGAATCAAGATCGCACCTTCAGTTCCATCAGACTGGAAGGAGTTTGAGATTGAGAAGGTGTTCAGAGGCAAGAAACTTTCCATCAAGGTACAGAATCCGGATGGACATGAGAGCGGTTTCCAGAGTATGACAGTGAACGGAGAGACATTTGAGTCGAACTACATTCCAGCAAGCGCACTCAAGGACGAAAATGATATCGTGCTTGTCATGTAATATATTATAGAAATATTTCGACAGCCTGGCGCTGAATAAAAAACAAATATTTTCATATTACTATATGAGAAGGGGGGCGATCCCCCTTCTTAATTTTTGAGTGGAAAGCTGGTATGATTATATGAATGATAGTTCCGAGAACATGGCGGCAGGAGCGAATGTAAGAAAAATAGAGGACAGAATAAAGGTAGGGAAGAACTGCCACATTATGGAGTGCGGAGATGATGGCTATATTCTGTTGTGTGGAATATATGGAGAGATAGAAGGACATGAAAAACTGCCCGTGGGTGTGAAGAGTACGAGCTATGAGGATCTTCTTCCAGCGGTTGCACAGGCGGAGAACTGCCGTGAGATAAAAGGCGTGTTGGTGCTTATAAATACAGTTGGCGGTGATGTTGAGTCGGGACTTGCGATTTCGGAAATGTTTGCAAGTCTGTCAAAGCCGGTTGTGACACTGGTGCTTGGCGGGGGACATTCCATAGGGGTCCCTCTGGCAACTTCCGGAGATGCTTCATTTATAGTCCCGACCGCGACTATGGTGGTTCATCCTATACGGACGAGCACTGCTGTGCTTGGCGTGAAGCAGAATTTTGAATATATTGAGAAAATGCAGGATCGTATAATAGATTTTACGGTTGTACATTCAGATATTTCCCATGATGATTTCAAGAAATACATGTTCAATACTGCTGAACTTACAAAGGATGTTGGATCAGTACTGGTAGGAGATGAAGCTGTCCGCGCGGGAATAATAACTGCATCAGGAGGAATGGCTGACGCTTTAAAAAAACTCTATGACTTGATTAATTGTATAAATGATAGTAAAATTCCATAGGATATTGTTTAGAATAATGGAAGAAGAGGTAAGAGATGGCTTCTGGTAATAAAAAGTCAGGAACAAAAACTTCATCAAATAAAAAGATATCTGGAAATTTAAATTCCAGGAGCAGGACAAAACAGACAAGAGCAAATGTTAAAAAGACGGGTACCCCCCGCATGACAAAGAAGCAGCTTGCGGCAGAACAGGCAAGACAGAGGCGTATGAGAAATGAGATAATCCTTATAGTGATATTTGCGTTCTCAATCTTCCTTTTGATAGCAAACTTCCGCATCTGTGGAATAGTCGGAGACGTTGTTTCAGGATTCTTCTTTGGAATCCTTGGATTCAGTGAATATTTCTTCCCGATATACCTGTTTGTATCGGCTGCATTCCTGATATCGAATGATTTCAACAGGAAACTGGTCAAGAAAGTTGTGTGCTTTGGAGTTGTTCTGCTGCTTGTATCAATGATATTTCAGGTGTTTTATTCAACGGATTACATATCGATCAAAAACTGCTATCTGGACGGATATCAGCATCATGCCGGCGGCGGAATTATAGGAGGAGGGATATTCTTTGCCATAAGAAAGCTTCTTGGTGTTCCCGGTGCCTGCATAGTGATGCTTATTCTTGCAGTTGTCATGTTTATTCTGATAACAGAGATATCGGTTATAGACAACATAAAATTGCTGTGGGAAAGAATCAGATCAGATAAGGACTACGATGATGAGCACGCTGGTGATTATGGATACGATACTGACGATGACTGGAATGGTGAGGATAATAATCGTGTAAAAAATCCTATGATGGAGGATGATGACAGGGTTCTAGTATCTTCGGGCAGACGGGCAAAACCTTCCATGGCAAACCTCAATGTATATGGTTCAAAGGATTCAAATGGCACAGATCATCAGAAGAAGAATAGATCATCAGGTAATAAGCAAAAGGATTCTGATAAGCCAAAGGATTTCTTCTATAGGGAAGAAGTCCATGAACTTCAGTCGGATAATCTGATTGACGACCATACCGCGGTTTCATATGATGAGTTCAGTAATGGTGTTGAAAAGATCGTAATGTCTGATGAGGATGATGAGTTTATCAATCCTGTACAGGTGGATACAACTGATACTGAACCTGTGGATACCGCGCTTGACGGATTCAGAAACAGGCAGATTAAGAGGCAGACGGAGAGTGCCGCAGCCAGCATGGCTATGCCTGATAAGACAGATATGGCGGATGACATTGTGAACAGTGATGCTGAAGATGTGCTTGCAGGTGCGATCAATGGAAATATACATCCAGAGAGCGTGTCAGATTACAATCCTCTTATGGATTCAGCTTTTGCAGATGAGACGGTTATACAGAAAAAGCCTGTAAGGAAGACTAAGCAGAGCGATAAGGAGTCGAAGACATATCAGGAGGGGCGCAGGTACAGATTCCCAACGGCGAGCCTGCTAAACGAGCCTCCTAAGAATAATAATTCAAATAGGGATGCGCACGTCAGGGAAACGGCAATAAAGCTTAAAAATACACTTGAGACATTTGGTGTAAATGTGACAATAACCAACTACAGCTGTGGTCCTGCGGTTACAAGGTTTGAGATGCAGCCGGAGCAGGGAGTGAAGGTTAGCAAGATACTGAATCTTGCCGATGACATCAAGCTAAACCTTGCTGCAGCAGACATTCGTATTGAGGCTCCGATACCTGGAAAGGCAGCTATAGGAATAGAGGTTCCAAACAAAGAGAATTCCATTGTAGCATTCAGGGAACTTATAGAATCGGACAACTTTAAAAATCTCAAATCAAAAGTTGCATTTGCAGTAGGAAAGGACATAAGCGGACAGGTAATAGCCACGGATATTGCTAAGATGCCACATCTTCTCATTGCCGGAGCGACAGGGTCAGGTAAGTCGGTATGTATCAATACTCTAATAATGAGTATTCTGTACAAGGCAACACCGGAGGAGGTCAAGCTTATAATGATCGATCCGAAGATGGTAGAACTCGCATGTTACAACGGCATACCACATCTTCTTATTCCGGTAGTAACCGATCCGAAGAAGGCAGCCGGAGCACTCAACTGGGCTGTGATGGAGATGACAAGGAGATACCAGCTTTTTGCAGAACACAGTGTCCGTAATATACAGGGCTACAATGACAAGGTCGAGAGTGCGGTTATCGCCGGCGCTGACGGCGAGAAGCTTCCAAAGATGCCGCAGATCGTTGTTATAGTGGACGAGCTTGCAGATCTTATGATGGTTGCCCATGGCGAGGTCGAGGATGCGATAGTAAGACTTTCACAGCTTGCCAGAGCTGCCGGAATACATCTTGTCATAGCGACACAGAGACCTTCTGTAGATGTAATAACAGGACTTATAAAGGCAAATGTGCCATCCAGAATAGCATTTGCGGTATCATCAGGAGTGGATTCCAGAACCATACTTGACATGGTTGGAGCGGAGAAGCTTCTCGGAAAGGGTGATATGCTGTTTTATCCGACCGGTTATCCGAAGCCTGTCAGGGTTCAGGGTGCATTTGTTTCTGATGATGAGGTTACAGCAGTTGTTGACTTTCTTAAGAAGAACAACGGAGTCGGTACATACGATGATGATATTGCCAAGTCGATATCAGGAAATGGCGGATCAGGAGCCACTGCAATAGGCGGGGCTTCTGCAAACGATAAGGATGAATACTTTGTGGAAGCAGGAAGATTCATTATAGAGAAGGAAAAGGCTTCAATAGGTATGCTTCAGAGAACGTTCAAGATAGGCTTTAACAGAGCAGCCAGGATCATGGATCAGCTGATGGCCGCGGGAGTAGTTGGTCCTGAGGAGGGGACAAAGGCCAGAAAGATTCTGATGAGCCAGGAACAGTTCGATGAATACATAGACACTAATTTATAGAAAAGCGGAGGATAAGAGCTATGATGACAGACATTGAAATTGCACAGAACGCCGAGATGAAGCACATAAAGGAGGTTGCTGCAAAGCTTGGTATATCAGAGGACGACCTCGACATGTATGGAAAGTATAAGGCAAAGCTTTCAGATGAGCTTATAAAGAAAGTCGAGGGCAATGAGAATGGAAAGCTCATCCTCGTCACAGCCATCAATCCAACACCTGCAGGTGAGGGAAAGACGACTATCACCGTAGGACTTGGTGAGGCTATGGGACAGCTTGGAAAGAAGGCGGTCATAGCACTTCGTGAGCCTTCACTTGGACCGTGTTTTGGCATCAAGGGCGGTGCAGCCGGTGGTGGATATGCACAGGTAGTACCTATGGAGGATCTGAATCTCCACTTTACAGGAGATTTTCATGCCATAACATCTGCAAACAATCTCCTTGCAGCCATGATGGATAACCATATCCAGCAGGGAAATGCGCTAAGGATAGATGTGAATAGGATAGTGTTTAAGAGATGCATGGATATGAATGACAGAGTGCTCAGACACACTGTTGTAGGACTTGGAAAGCGTGTGGACGGAGTACCTAGAGAGGATGGATTTGTCATCACAGTTGCTTCAGAGATAATGGCCATCCTATGCCTTGCAAGTGATATGAAGGATCTTCAGGAGAGACTGGGAAGAATAATTGTTGCATACAACATGGATAATGAGCCTGTTACAGCGGCTGATCTCAAGGCTGTGGGAGCTATGACTGCACTCCTCAAGGATGCTATCAAGCCAAATCTTATTCAGACACTTGAGCATACACCAGCGATCGTACATGGTGGTCCTTTTGCAAATATAGCGCACGGATGCAACAGTGTAATGGCGACAAAGACAGCTTTAAAGCTTGCTGACTATGTCATTACAGAAGCTGGCTTTGGCGCAGATCTCGGAGCTGAGAAGTTCTTTGATATCAAGTGCCGTATGAACGGATTAGAGCCTGATGCAGTTGTCCTCGTAGCGACAGTAAGAGCACTCAAGTACAACGGCGGTGTGGCAAAGGCTGATCTTGGTGAGGAGAATCTCGACGCACTTAAGGCAGGTATAGTAAACCTTGAGAAACATATAGAGAACCTTCATAAGTACGGCGTACCTGTAGTTGTTACACTTAATAGATTTGTCACAGACAGTCAGGCAGAACTCGATTTTGTGAAGAAGTTCTGTGAAGACAGAAACTGTGATTTCGCACTTGCTAACGTATGGGAGCAGGGCGGTAAGGGCGGTATAGACCTTGCAAATGCAGTGCTTAACACACTGGAGAACAAGAAGAGCAACTTCAAGGTGCTCTACGATGACAGCCTTTCAATAAAGGATAAGATAAATTGTATCGCTACAGAGATATATGGCGCAGACGGCGTTACATATAGTGCAGAGGCCAGCAAGGCTATCGCCAAGATAGAGGAGATGGGCTTCGGCAATTTCCCTGTATGTATGGCAAAGAACCAGTATTCTCTGTCAGATGATCCAAAGAAGCTTGGAAGACCTACAGGATTCGATATAAATATCCGCGAGGTATATGTAAGTGCAGGAGCAGGATTTGTGGTTGCCATAACAGGAACTATCATGACTATGCCAGGCCTTCCAAAGTCTCCTGCAGCAGAGAGAATATATGTGGATGATGATGGCAAGATCGTCGGACTGTTCTAATATTGTGGACAGTATTGATCTGCATAGATTATAAGCAGATATTTATAGCGTATTGATGCTTAATGTTACAGGAGGTCAGATATATGTATAAACTTATAGATGGTAAGGTTATATCAAAGCAGATAAAGGATGAGCTGAAGGAGAAGGTGGCAGCAATTAAAGCCGAGGGCACTGAGATATGTCTTGCTGTTATACAGGTTGGCAATGATCCAGCTTCGTCAGTATATGTGGGCAATAAGAAGAAAGCTTGTGAGTATATAGGAATAGGCTCACTGTCATATGAGCTTCCGGAGAATACAACAGAGGAGGAGCTCCTTACACTTATCGAGAAGCTCAACGCCGATGACAAGGTGAACGGAATACTTGTACAGCTTCCTCTTCCAAAGCATATAGATGAGGATAAGGTTATAAAGACCATCTCGCCAAAGAAAGATGTGGATGGATTTCACCCTATGAGTGTTGGTGCACTCAGCATAGGACAGCCGGGATTCGTGTCATGTACACCGGCTGGCGTTATCCAGCTCATCAAGAGATCAGGAATAGAGATAGAGGGCAAGGAGTGCGTTGTCCTTGGAAGAAGCAACATAGTCGGAAAGCCTATGAGCATGCTTCTGCTCCGCGAGAACGGTACAGTGACCGTATGCCATTCTAGAACAAAGAATCTCAAGGAAGTATGTAAGCGCGCTGATATACTTGTAGTGGCTATAGGAAAGCCAAAGATGATAGATGCTTCATACATAAAGGATGGAGCAACTGTCATAGATGTTGGAATCCACAGAGATGAGAACAATAAGCTCTGCGGAGATGTCGATTTTGATTCAGCAAAGGAAGTTGCCGGAGCCATAACTCCTGTGCCGGGTGGCGTTGGACCTATGACTATAGCGATGCTCATGGCGAACTGTGTCGAGTCGATCAATATAAATTAAAACAAACGATTATAAATTATTGGAGAGCACATGAAAGTATTACTCATATCACTTGGCTGTGATAAGAATCTGGTTGACAGTGAGGTTATGCTGGGACTTCTGAATAAGGCCGGTCATGAACTTACAAATGATGAGACTGAGGCAGAGGCTGTGGTCATAAATACCTGCGCATTTATCAGTGATGCGAAGGAGGAAAGTATCAATACCATCATAGAGATGGGACGTCTTAAGAAGACCGGTAGACTTAAAAAACTCATTGTGGCTGGATGTCTGTCACAGAGATATAAGGACGAGATAATGAAAGAGCTTCCAGAGATCGATGTCATAATCGGTGCGACAAATTATGACAAGATAGTGGAGGCGATAGGAACTGATGAGGATGCCATAGTAGATGATATAAATTATACACCAAAGCCTGTATCTGAGAGAATAGTCACAACAAATGCGTCTATGGCATATTTTAAGATAGCAGAAGGTTGTAATAAACTGTGCACTTATTGTATAATACCTCACATAAGAGGCCGATACAGAAGTATTCCTATGGATAGACTTCTGACATCTGCTGAGAAACTTGCAGCGGACGGAATAAAGGAGCTGGTTCTTGTTGCACAGGAGACGACTCTTTACGGAGTTGATCTGTATGGGAGCAAGAAGCTTCCGGAACTTCTCACAAAACTCAGTGATATAGAGGGTATAGAGTGGATTAGGCTTTTGTACTGTTATCCGGAGGAGATCACAGATGAACTTATATCTGTGATGGCGGAGAATCAAAAGATATGTCATTATATAGACATACCTATACAACATTCTGAAAATGAGATACTCAGAAGGATGGGCAGAAGGACAAGCAGAGAAGACATAGTATCACTTGTATCAAAACTCAGGACAGCCATGCCGGATATAGCCATCAGGACCACTCTTATATCAGGCTTCCCTGGGGAGACTCAGGAACTTCACGATGGTCTTGTGGATTTTGTTGACGAGTGCGAGTTTGACAGACTCGGTGTGTTCACGTACTCACCGGAGGAGGGAACACCTGCAGCCGGTTATGAGGATCAGGTGGATGGAGAGCTTGCGGCAAAGTGGCGCGACGAGATCATGGAGCTTCAGCAGGAGATCTCATATGAGAAGAATCAGGAACTGATCGGTTCCATTCAGAGAGTGCTCATAGAGGGATATCTTGTGGAAGACGATGTCTATGTTGGAAGAACATACAGAGATGCTCCGGGAGTTGACGGTATAGTTTTTGTCAGTGCACCATATGAATTGATGTCCGGTTCATTTGTGGATGTGAAGATAACCGAGGCAAATGAATATGATTTGACGGGAGTGATAGTAGAATGAATTTACCAAACAAATTGACAATACTGAGGGCAGTGATGATTCCTTTCTTTTTGGTATTTCTGTATATACCGGGAGGATGGTCAAAATGGGTTGCGCTTGCAATATTCATAGCTGCTTCACTTACAGATATGCTTGATGGAAAGATTGCGAGAAAGTACAATCTTGTTACTAATTTTGGAAAATTCATGGATCCGCTTGCGGACAAGCTTTTGGTCTGCTCTGCGCTGATTGCACTTTCAGATCTTGACCGTATACCGGCATGGATAGTTATAGTGATAATCGCCAGGGATTTTATAATAAGTGGATTCAGACTCATTGCAGCGGAAAAAGGGGTTGTCATAGCCGCTGGATGGTGGGGCAAGATCAAGACTACAGTACAGATGATCATGGTTGGGTTCCTTATTGCCAATCTGAAGGTATTCTATATTTTTGATCAGGTGCTCATATACCTTGCGCTTGCACTTACCATCATATCTCTGATAGACTACCTTTACCACAACAGGGATGTGTTAAAGGATTAATATGTTAAAAATCAGGATGTTAAGGCGTCAGGATCAATAAATAAATAATAATTTATAATTCAACGGGGAATTTGGGGTATACTCTATCATGAGTGGAGTTACACGGGTTCCCCATTTTGTGTTCTGCCTGGTGAGCAGAGCAGATAAAAATCCTAAAACAGCAAAAACACCGGGTGTCTTTTGTCGGTTTTTTCGATTTTACTTGAAATATGGCGGCAAAGGCTTTACAATTATACTCGGCGAAAATTGGACTATATTATATTTTGGTAGTCCTAAAATAAATTAAACGGAGGGCTAAAAATGAGCAACACACCAAGCTTGTCAGCAAGTGACAGAATATCAATGTTACTTGATGACTCAAGTTTTGTTGAAATCGGCGCATATGTAACTGCTAGAAATACAGATTTCAACATTCAGGACAAGGATACTCCAAAAGACGGTGTTATAACCGGATACGGAGTCATCGATGGCAATTTAGTTTATGTTTACAGCCAGGACGCAAAGGTGCTCGGCGGTTCTATCGGCGAGATGCATGCAAAGAAGATAGCAAACCTTTACGATATGGCTATGAAGATGGGTGCACCAGTGATCGGGCTGATCGACTGTGCAGGACTCAGACTTCAGGAGGCAACAGACGCTCTCAATGCATTTGGTGAGGTTTATCTCAAGCAGACACTTGCATCAGGTGTGATTCCACAGATCACAGCAGTATTTGGTACTTGCGGTGGTGGTGCAGCGATCATTCCAAATCTTACAGATTTCACATTCATGACTAAGGAAGGTTCAAAGCTTTTTGTGAACAGTCCTAACACATTGGATGAGAACCGTACAGAGAAGCTTGACACAGCAGCTGCTGAGTATGTTGCAGAGAATACATCAAACGTTGATGCAGTATACGATACAGAGTCAGAGGTTCTCGGTGCTGTGAGAACTCTTGTGGGACTTCTTCCAGCCAACAACGAAGATGATGGTGATGGAGCAGTTTGCGAGGATGATGTGAACAGGATAATTCCTGATCTCGAGTCTAAGGCAGGAGATGTTGATGCAGTTATAGCAGACATCACAGATGACGAGTTCGTATTTGAACTCAAGAAGAATTTTGCAGACGACGTAGTCACAGCATTTATAAGATTAAACGGTGAGACTGTCGGCGTAGTTGGAAACAAGAAGGATGTAATGACAACTGCAGGAGCATACAAGGCAGAGGATTTTGTCAAGTTTTGTGATGCATTTAATATTCCAGTGCTCACACTTGTCAATATCAAGGGCTTTGAGGCAACTGTAAAGGAAGAGAAGACAATATCAAAGGCTGTTGCAAAGCTCACATATGCTTATGCAAACGCAACAGTTCCAAAGGTAACAGTTATGCTTGACAAGGCATACGGCACAGCTTACACAACAATGTGTTCGAAGGCTATCGGTGCTGATATGGTATATGCATGGCCAAAGTCAGTCATTGGAACAATGGATCCAGAGATGGCTGTCAAGATCATGTATGAGGACGAGATAGCAGCAGCTGGTGATAAGGCCGCATTTATAAAGGATAAGAAGGCTGAGTATACTGAGGCTCTGTCAGGAGCACTTTCAGCAGCTAAGAGAGGCTATGTTGATGATATCATCGAGCCGGACGCTACAAGAAAGAGAGTTATCGCAGCATTTGACATGCTTTTTTCAAAGAGTGAGGATAAGCCATACAAGAAGCATGGAACAATATAAAGGAGTGACAACTTAATGGGAAAAATAATAAAGAAAAGATTATTATTGATAGTTTCTATGTTAGCTGTTACATTTGCACTTGCTGGTTGTACATCTTCAGACAAAAAGGTTGAATTTAAGTATGATAAGAAAACTCTTGTTCAGACTGTAAAGGATCAGGCACAGCAGTATATGAGTATGGCAAGCGTTGACGAGATATACAATTATGCTGTTGATGAAGATGCAAGTTTAGGCTCTGATGAGAGTGTGGTCGATGCCATAAAGGTATTTGCCACACTGAACGAAGATTATGGTGATTTTGTAAAATTCACATCAGACTATAATGTTGAAGAAGTTGACGACAAGGTAGCAGTTAGTGTATATGCACAGTGTACAGAGAAGGAAGCTATTGTTAAGGCAACATTTGTAGATAACTCAGTTGTATACAATTTTCAGAAGTATAACATAATGAATCAGAATCAGTGTTCTGAGGAGCAGGCTGATGAGTTACTGACATCAAATGGTGTATATCCATACAAGATCTCAGAATTTGAAGTTGCAGCTAATCAGACTATGGCTGATAAGATGAAGGATGCCGGAGCAAATACACTCATCGGTATGGGTATAGTATTCATAGCACTTATCTTCATCTCATTCATAATTTCACTTCTCAAGTATGTACCAGCTCTCTTGGATAAGGAGACAAGGGAAAAGAAGAAGGCTGAGAAGGCAAAGAAGCTTGCCGAGGCAAATGCAGATGCATCAGAAGCAGATGACAATGCCAAGGCGGATAATGCTCCTGCACCTGCCGGAATAGTAGATATAGTTAACACAGCGACAGGAGAGAGTGTCATGAACGATAGCGAACTTGTTGCAGTTATATCAGCAGCAGTTATGGCAGCACAGGGCGGAAAGACCAGAGTACGTGTAAACTATCCAAGTAATGATAAACTGGTTGTAAGACCTAGGAAAAGGAATAAGAGATAATATAGGAGGATAATTGTTATGAAGAATTATAGAATTACAGTTAATGGAACATCATATGATGTTACAGTTGAAGAATTATCAGGCGGCGCAGCACCAGCAGCAGCTCCTGTAGCAGCGCCAGTTGCAGCTCCTGCACCAGCAGCTCCTGCACCATCAAAGGCAGCACCAGCAGGTGGAGCCGGAAGTATCAAGGTTTCATCACCTATGCCAGGTAAGATCCTTGCAGTTAAGGCTAATGTCGGCGATTCAGTAAAGAAGGGTCAGGTCATCCTTATCCTTGAGGCTATGAAGATGGAAAATGAAGTTGTTGCTCCAGAAGATGGTACGATCGCAAGCATTGATGTTACAGTAGGCGCTAGTGTTGAGTCAGGTGACACACTTGCAACACTCAACTAATTGCTTGATTAGATGAACTGTACAATGAATCATGAAATGATTCTAATAAATCTTATAGGAGGAAACAACTAAATGGGCAGCACAATAGTTGACGTTTTGACAAATTTAGCTAATCAGACCGGTTTTGCAAGTCTTGACTGGAAGAACTACGTTATGATCCTTATAGCGTTTGCTTTCATGTATCTTGCGATCGGAAAGGGCTTTGAGCCACTTCTTCTTGTCCCTATCTCATTTGGTATGTTTCTTGTAAACATGTTCCCAGATATTATGGCAGAGGGCGGCTTGTTACATTATTTTTACCTGCTTGACGAGTGGAGTATCTTACCTTCACTTATATTCATGGGTGTCGGTGCCATGACAGACTTCGGTCCGCTTATCGCGAATCCAAAGAGTTTCCTGCTCGGCGCAGCAGCTCAGTTCGGTATCTATACAGCTTACTTCCTTGCATTCCTTATGGGATTCAATGGTAAAGAGGCTGCAGCTATATCAATCATCGGTGGTGCTGATGGCCCTACATCTATCTACCTGGCTGGTAAGCTTGGCATGGGCGGAACACTTCTCGGACCTATAGCAGTTGCAGCATATTCGTATATGTCACTTGTACCTGTTATACAGCCACCTATCATGAAGGCTCTCACAACAAAGAAAGAGAGACTTGTTAGAATGCCACAGCTCAGACCTGTAACCAAGATCGAGAAGATCCTCTTCCCAATCATTGTTACACTTGTGGTAGTTCTTATCCTTCCAACAACAGCTCCACTTGTAGGTATGCTGATGCTTGGTAACCTCTTTAGAGAGTGCGGCGTTGTTAAGCAGCTCACAGAGACAGCTTCAAACGCTCTTATGTATATCGTAGTTATCTTACTTGGTACTTCAGTAGGTGCATCTACAAGTGCAGAGGCATTCCTCAAGCTTAGTACACTTAAGATAGTATTCCTTGGTCTTGTCGCATTCGCAGTTGGTACAGCAGCCGGAGTTCTCTTCGGTAAGCTTATGTGTTGGGCGACAAAGGGCAAGGTCAATCCGCTTATCGGTTCTGCTGGTGTATCAGCCGTTCCAATGGCAGCCAGAGTATCACAGAAGGTAGGATCACAGTATGATCCTACGAACTTCCTTCTGATGAATGCTATGGGACCAAACGTTGCAGGTGTTATCGGTACAGCCGTAGCAGCTGGTACTTTCCTTGCAATATTTGGAATTTAATTAAGAATTTAGACAATGAATTCAGAAGCTATGACGATGATTTATACTATGAACAGATAGTGAATCAGAAAAAAGTTAATTGAGAAAGTCATGGCATAATTTTATAGGAGGACGATAAAATGGCAGATAAGAAACCGATAAAGATTACGGAAACCGTACTGCGTGATGCACATCAGTCACTTATAGCTACTCGTATGACAACCGAGCAGATGCTTCCTATCATCGACAAGATGGATAAGGTTGGTTATCATTCAGTAGAGTGCTGGGGCGGTGCAACATTTGATGCATCACTCAGATTCCTTAAGGAGGATCCATGGGAGAGACTCAGAAAGCTCAGAGATGGATTCAAGAATACAAAGCTGCAGATGCTCTTCAGAGGACAGAATATCCTCGGATACCGTCATTATGCAGATGATGTTGTAGAGTATTTCGTACAGAAGTCAATCGCAAATGGTATTGATATCATCAGAATATTTGACTGTCTGAACGATCTTAGAAACCTTCAGACATCAGTTAAGGCTTGTAACAAAGAGGGTGGACATGCCCAGGTAGCTCTTTCATATACACTCGGTGATGCATATACTCTGGATTACTGGAAGGATATGGCAAAGAGAATCGAGGATATGGGAGCAGATTCAATCTGTATCAAGGATATGGCCGGACTTCTTGTTCCAAATAAGGCTACAGAGCTTGTACAGGCACTCAAGGATGGTTCAAGCCTTCCAATTCAGCTTCATACACATTACACATCAGGTGTAGCTTCAATGACATACCTCAAGGCTGTAGAGGCTGGATGTGATGTCATCGATACAGCAATCTCACCTCTTGCGCTTGGTACATCACAGCCTGCAACAGAGGTTATGGCCAAGACATTTGAGGGAACAGAGTTTGATCCGGGCCTTGATCAGAAGCTCCTTGCTGAGATCGCAGACTACTTCAGACCACTCAGAGAAGAGTGGATCGCAAGCGGTCTCTTAAATCCAAAGGTTCTTGGCGTTAACGTTAAGACACTTCTCTACCAGGTACCTGGTGGAATGCTTTCAAACCTCGTATCACAGCTCAAGGAGATGGGTGCTGAGGATAAGTTTGAGGCCGTTCTTGAGGAGGTTCCAAGAGTTCGTAAGGACTATGGTGAGCCACCACTTGTTACTCCTTCAAGCCAGATCGTTGGCACACAGGCAGTTCTCAACGTTGTAACAGGCGAGAGATACAAGATGTGTACAAAGGAATCAAAGGCACTTGTACGTGGTGAGTATGGCCAGTCAGTAAAGCCTGTTGATCCAGAGGTTAAGAAGAAGGTTATCGGCGATGAGGAGCAGATTACATGTCGTCCAGCAGATCTTCTTGAGAATGAGCTTGACAAGATTGAGAAGGAGATGATCCAGTACAAGCAGCAGGATGAGGATGTGCTCACATATGCACTGTTCCCACAGGTTGCAACTGACTTCTTCAAGTACAGAGAGGCTCAGCAGAAGAAAGTCGATGTGACACTTGTAGACAAGGAGAGCACAGCTTATCCAGTCTAATAAATAAAATATGATCAGATATCTGAAGGTTACTTCTGATATCGATATAGAGAGGCAGAGCTCCTCAATCGGAGTCTCTGTCTCTTTGTGTATATGCATACAAATATTTGGAGATATTATGGCGAAGAAAATAGTTGTTATCGGAGCAGGTGCTGCCGGGATGATGGCAGCGATCACAGCTGGTAAAACGGCTGATGTGTTATTGATAGAGAAAAACGACAGAGTTGGCAAAAAGCTTTTTATTACAGGAAAGGGAAGATGTAACGTCACAAATGCAGGTGATGCAGATGTGTTTTTTAACTCGGTCGTGACAAACAGTAAGTTTATGTACAGCTCATTTTATTCATTTGACAATAATATGGTGATGGATTTCCTTGAAAAAGCTTCGTGTCCGCTCAAGGTCGAACGCGGCGGCAGAGTGTTCCCGGTCAGTGATCACTCATCGGATGTAATAGGTGCATTCAAGACGCTGATAAATAGGAACCATAACATAAAATTGTTGACAGATTCAAAGGTTTTACAGATCAAATGTGAAGATGGGCAAGTTACAGGAGTTGTTATACAGGAAAAAGAAAACAAGAAGAACAGAGAGATCGATTGTGACGCGGTGATAGTGGCTACAGGCGGAATGTCGTATCCACTTACGGGATCCACGGGTGATGGCTACAAGTGGGCAGAGAAGTGTGGACACACGATAAAGGAACTTTCACCATCTCTTGTTCCGTTTGAGATAGAGGAAAAATGCTGCAGGGATATGATGGGATTGTCACTCAAGAATGTTGATCTGCATATAAAATGCGGCAAGAAAAAAATATTTGATGAGCAGGGGGAGATGCTGTTTACCCACTTTGGAATAAGTGGTCCGCTTGTGATAAAGGCATCGGCATATATTCACAGATATATAGGTAAAGAGATAGAGTTGTATATAGATCTTAAGCCAGCTATGGATGAACAGATGCTTGATGCAAGAATACAAAAAGATTTTGCGAAGTATGCGAATAAAGACTTCAGAAATTCACTGACAGATCTCCTTCCAGTAAAACTCATACAGCCAGTCATAGAAAGGACAGGGATAGATCCATTTAAAAAGGTTAATTCTGTTACAAAAGAGGAAAGACTGGCATTGGTTCATGCCCTGAAACATTTTGCACTAACGTTTACAGGACTCAGAGATTACAACGAGGCTATAATTACAAAGGGCGGAGTCAATGTCAAGGAAGTGGATCCATCCACGATGGAATCTAAAATAGTTAAAAATCTATATTTCGCCGGTGAGCTATTGGATCTGGATGCTCTGACAGGAGGTTTTAATCTACAGATTGCGTGGTCTACGGGATATCTGGCTGGACTTTCTGCTGCGGAGAGTATAGAATAATCAGGAAATGTAAAATACAAAAATACATATCAATGAATAAAGGAGATTAGTACGATGAATATTGCAATAGATGGACCTGCAGGAGCAGGCAAGAGCACAATAGCAAAAAGAGCGGCAAAGGAACTTGGGTTTATATATGTTGACACAGGTGCGATGTACAGAGCAATCGCTGTATACCTGATAGACAATGGGGTGTCAGCAGGAGATGAGGCGAAAGTAGCTGAAGCCATAGACGATATATCGATTGAGATAAGATATGAGGATGGCGCACAGCAGGTATATCTGAATGGAGATAATGTTACAGGCAGACTCAGAACAGAGGAGGTCGGCAACATGGCGTCAAAGTCTTCAGCCCTTCCATGTGTCAGAGAGAAGCTTTTGTCTATACAGAGAGAGCTTGCAGCGAAGAACGATGTCGTGATGGATGGCCGCGATATAGGAACGAATATTCTTCCAAATGCCGAACTCAAGATATATCTGACAGCATCTGTCGAGGTAAGGGCACAGAGAAGATATGATGAGCTCGTGGCAAAGGGAGAGGCTGGTGTCGATCGTGATAAAATAGAACAGGATATAGCAGCAAGGGATAAACAGGATATGGAGAGGAAGACAGCTCCATTAAAGAGGGCTGATGATGCAATTTTAGTTGACAGTTCAGATATGGGAATTGAAGAGGTCGCAGCACAGATCATCAGACTTGCAAATGAGAGAAAGTAATATATAATTTGTACAAGGATGGTTTGAGTATGGAGATTTTGCTAGCAAAGTCGGCAGGGTTCTGCTTTGGTGTGCAGAGGGCAGTCGACACGGCTTACAAACATGCGGATGAGAAGAATGTATACACGTATGGACAGATAATTCACAATGAGGAAGTTGTCGGAGATCTGGCAAAGCATGGTGTGAAGATCTTAGAAGATGATGAACTGGATCAGATAAAAGACAGCAAAGTCATCATACGTTCACACGGTGCAGAAAAAAGAGTGTATGATATTCTCGAGAAAAATGGAAATGAGATTATAGATGCCACCTGTCCGTTTGTCAAGAAGATACACAACATAGTTATGGATGAATGTGGAAAAGGTCATACAGTTATAATCATCGGAGATGGAAAACACCCTGAGGTAAAAGGCATTATGGGCTGGTGCATGAGTGAGCCGGTTGTCATAGGTACTGAGGAAGAAGCAGAAAAATTCGTTCAGTCATGTCTTAACGGGGAGTACAAACCAAGCGAGAATATATCAATAGTCAGCCAGACAACTTTTAATTACAGAAAATTTCATAATGTTGTTGATATTATTCGAAATAAATTGTATAATGTTACTGCTTATAAGACTATCTGTAATGCTACGTCTGTGCGCCAAAGGGAGGCGCAGGAGATTGCATCAAAGGTAGATGCCATGATTGTTATAGGTGGTCGAAACAGTTCTAATACTCAGAAGTTATATGAGATTAGCAAAAAAGAATGTGAGAATACTTACTATATACAGACACTCGTTGATTTGGATTTGACTAC
>SAMEA104315423__coassemble_1626_pt1 | contig 111937 bp, 84 predicted proteins | sample SAMEA104315423__metabat2_low_PE_023 | metagenome-assembled genome bin SAMEA104315423 (sample SAMEA104315423) | gut metagenome | biome: Monkey gut; feature: monkey-associated habitat; material: faeces | place: China | collected 2013 | reverse complement strand
TAGCTCAGTTGGTAGAGCAGAGGACTGAAAATCCTCGTGTCGCTGGTTCGATTCCAGCTTTGGGCACTAAACAAAGAGAACAAGATGAAAGCTGAAACTGTTAAAGGTTTCAGCTTTTTATTTTATAAAAGTGTATTGTAAATTATATTGGAATAACAGAGGAGGATATTGTTTATATGGTATTCAATGTAGGTCAGGTTATAAAGATGAAAAAAGCTCATCCATGTGGAACTAACGCCTGGGAGATACTCCGGGTTGGAATGGACTTCAGACTTAGATGTACTGGATGTGATCACCAGGTGATGGTGTCCAGAAAACTGGTTGAAAAGAATTTTAAAGGTTTTATAGAAGAGAAGTAAAGTAAAATTTGTAAAAACGTATAAAATATTGGAGTAATAATAAAAAATACTCTCAAAAATAATGTTGATCAAGACAAGAAAAAAATGTAATAAAAGAAACAGGATTATGACTAAGGGATCATAATCCTGTTTCTTTTATATAAGTTTTTTTGTGAGCTGGTATGGGAAAATATGTCTCATAAACTAGCAATTACCCTCTGTTCATGCAATCCATAGGGAGGAGCGCAGCCGTTTGGCGGCTGCGCCAATTAAGGGATTGGGGGTGTAGTCATTGCTGACTACAAAAGGGAGTAAATAACAAAAAATAGTAAATTGTCAATGTTATAAAATTGTAGTTGTAAGCAACTGCTGTAATCTGTATGACTCGCTCATCTCTTGCTTACAAACTGATAATATGACAAATGGAATAATATTGCAATAGCTTTGCAAGCTTTCAAGCCATAATACCATATAAGTTGGCGATTATGACTGTTTTTGATCATATATTACTCAAATACACGCGAATAAATGATTATAAACTAATGCATATGCTCAAACAAGCTAAAAAAATCAAATGGTAAGACAACAAGCGTGAGTTGCGCACATTTTGGTTGCGCGCACATAGACAAAACAAGAAAGAAATACATGAAGAATATAAGAATAAGGGAAATAGCAAAAGAAATAATAAAAGAGAAAATAAAAGAAGCAGAATCGTTTTTAGGCTATCATGATTCTGCTTCTTTTATATATAAGTTTTTTGTGAGCTGATATGGGAAAGTATGTCTCATAAACTAGCTTTTACCCGCTTTTAATTCCCTGAACCATTATCGAAATCCTTAGGGAGGGGTACAGCCGCCGAGCGGCTGTACCAATTAAGGGATTGGGGTGTAGTCATTGCTGACTACAAAAAGGGAGTAAATAACAAAAAATAGTAAATTGTCAATGTTATAAAATTGTGGTCGTAAGCAATTGTTATAGTCTGTATGACTCGTTCATCTCTTGCTTACAAGCTGATAATATGACAAAAATGTTTTTAGTGCAATAGCATTTGACTGTTTTCCGCCATATTTACATATTTATAATAAATTTTGACTGTTTTTGATTGAAAATGCATATTGTAAGGTGATTGTATGAATATAAAAAATAAAATAAAAAATAAAACGGTTATTAATACTGTTCAAACAACCGGTTTATATGATATAACTTTAATTATGTGACGTGATAATACATTATCTCACAATGAATTATCACATACAAATACTATACAAAAAGAAAAAGATCAGGGAGGATCAAGATGAAGAGCAGCAAGAAAAATCTCATTGCTATCGCCGTGGTGATTTTGATTATCGCGGTTCTTGGAATTGTGTCCATATATGTGGATAAGATTCCATCACCATCGACCTATGCAACGTTCTGGGCGCTTGTACCATCAGTTGTGGCCATCACACTTGCTCTTATAACAAAAGAAGTTTACAGTTCACTTTTTATAGGAATTGTAATAGGCGGTGTGTTTGCATCAGGTTTTAGTTTTACAGGTAGTATATCAAACGTATTGCAGGATGGACTTATAGCTCAGCTTTCAGATTCCTACAATGTGGGTATACTTATATTCCTTGTCATCCTGGGAACGATAGTTGCCCTTATGAACAAGGCTGGAGGTTCAAAGGCATTTGGAGACTGGGCAGCGACTCATATCAAGACCAGACAGGGCGCGCAGCTCTGTACAGTACTGTTAGGTGTACTTATATTTATTGATGATTATTTCAATTGTCTCACGGTTGGTAGTGTCATGAAGCCAGTGACTGACAAACACAGGATATCGAGAGCGAAGTTTGCGTATGTTATAGATGCCACAGCAGCACCTATATGTATTATTGCACCGGTGTCATCCTGGGCTGCGGCTGTCAGTGGATTTGTAAAAGGTGAGGATGGATTTGGCCTGTTTATAAAAGCTATACCATATAACTATTACTCATTCCTAACTTTGGCTATGATGATCGCCATGATAGTTATGAAGGTAGAGTTTGGCCCTATGGAAAAGCACGAACTGAATGCGCTGAAGGGTGATCTTCTCTCACTTGGAGATGGGAAGAAGACTGTCACAGCTGAGGAGACAGACGTTGTCAACAGTAATGGAAAGGTTATAGACCTTATAATACCGATCATCTGTCTTGTTGTATGCTGTGTTATAGGAATGATCTACACAGGTGGATTTTTCAGTGGAACAGGATTTGTCGAGGCATTTTCGAACAGTGATGCTTCAGTTGGACTAGCAATAGGAAGTTTGTTTGGTCTGCTGATCACTATCTTATTATATGTGATAAGAGGTGTACTTGACTTCAGTAAATGCATGGAGGCGATACCAGAGGGCTTCAAGGCTATGGTTCCTGCAATATTGATTCTGACATTTGCATGGACTCTTAAGGGAACCACAGATATGATGGGCGCAAAGGATTTCGTGCAGAATGCTATGGAATCAGCGTCAGGAAGTCTGTTCAGCCTTTTGCCGGCGGTTATATTCATTGTAGGTTGCCTTATGGCATTCGCTACAGGAACATCATGGGGAACATTTGGAATACTCATTCCTATCGTGTGTGCTGTATTTGAGGGAAAGAACAACGAGCTTATGATAGTAGCTATCTCAGCATGTATGGCGGGAGCTGTATGCGGAGATCACTGCTCACCTATATCAGATACCACGATAATGGCATCAGCCGGAGCACAGTGCAACCATGTAAACCATGTATCAACACAGCTTCCATATGCCATAACGGCTGCAGCGCTGTCATTTATATCATACGCTATAGTCGGACCGCTCACATACAGACTGCATGTTAAGTGGTTTGTGATGCTGCCAATATTTATAGCACTTATGGTTCTGTTTGTATTTATACTTAAGGTTATCAAACAGAAAAATCCGGAAAGTTATGCAAGTGCCGACACAAAGGTGGCTGACGCAGAATAATAAAGTATTTAAGTAATAAAATGAAAAAAGTGTTGACTTATAAGTGAGTATAAGTTAATATGTGAGAGTAGAGTTTTCATTTATTTGAATCCTCTCTCCCCTCATTATGGTGACCAGGTAATCCCTGGTCACTTTTTTTGCTTATAATTATATAATATAGGGAATTCTATGAGAAAATTAATATGAAATAGCTTTATATTTGTTAATTTGAGTTGATATGTGATATGGTATATTCTGTAAAAGGCAGTTAATGTTACATATGCTGAACGCAGTGGGATAAAGGTAAAAGGAAAGTGAGTAAAAATGCAGGAAAACACAGAATTAAACAGGGAGATATCAAACGAGGAGATACAGAAAGCCGTAGGGATAATAAACAGGCTTTTCAGTTATTATAACAGCAAAGTTGTTGGACAGCCAGGACTGGGATATTCACTTTTGGTCGCAATGATGACAAATGGACATGTTCTGCTGGAGTCAGTCCCGGGACTTGCTAAGACGACTGCAGCCCGCGTTATGACTGAGGCGGTGAATGGTTCTTTTTCAAGAATACAGTGCACACCGGATCTTATACCAAGTGATATCATAGGAACTCAGATGTACAATATGGCGACAAATACATTTGAGGATAAGATCGGTCCAGTATATTCCAATTTTGTACTTCTCGATGAGATCAATAGATCAAGTGCAAAGACTCAGAGCGCTATGCTTGAGGCGATGCAGGAAAGGGAGGTAAGTATAGGGGGCAAGACCTACAAGCTCCCGGAGGTGTTCGTTGTAATAGCGACACAGAATCCGATAGAATCCGAGGGTACATACGTGCTGTCTGAGGCTCAGCTTGACAGATTCCTTCTGAAGGAGACACTCACATATCCAAATCCGGCAGATGAGATTGAGATATTAAACAGAGTGGAGTCAGATGTATTTACAAATATCAGTGCGGTGGCATCCATGGAGGATGTGCTGTATCTTCAGAAGCTGTGCAGGAGAGTATATATAGATCCGGCTATAAAGAAATACATAGTCGATATTGTTCAGGCATCGAGAAATACTGATAAATTTATGGATCCAAAGCTTGCCCAGTATGTTGCCATGGGAGCAAGTACAAGAGCGGCAATAGCATTTATGGAGACTGCAAAGGCGGTTGCACTCATAAATGGCAGAAGATACTGCGTGCCTGACGATGTAAAGGCACTTAGATATTCGGTTCTCAGACACAGGATCATGCTGACATTTGCCGCTGTGGCAGATGACATAAAGGTAGAACAGATAATAGATGCGATCGTAGGTGCTGTAAAGACTCCATAGCCTACGGTGCTGACCGCAGATGGAAAATGGAACTTCTTCAGAGAGAGCAGGTAAAAATATATGAAGATGACATATGTCCCTCTCATACAGGGCAATATGAAAGGCATGAAGACGATCTACACGACAAGGGCGACATCAAGGATAATTGACGGTTCATACAATTCCATATATAAGGGAAGAAGCATGAACTTTGACGAACTCAGAGAGTATGTTGCCGGGGACGATATAAAGGATGTGGATTGGAATGCGACTGCGCGCAGCCAGAAGGTCCTTGTTAGACAGTATATAGCGGAGAAAAAACATAATATTATGCTGGTACTCGACACTAACAGGAGAATGCTTGCAAACGCGAACGAGACGCAGGAAAAGAAAAACGTGGCGCTCATGGCGGCGGGAACTTTGGCATGTATGGTGAGTGCAAATGGAGATTATATAAGCGCAACGTATTCAGACAAATCATCCATTCGGCATTTCCCATTTAAGACAGGGCTTTTCAATGTGGAAAATATTATGGCAGCATATGACAGAGATACATCCATGGACAATGATTCAGATCTAAGTGCGGCACTCGAGTTCATATCAAAGAATATCAGAAGAAAGATGATCATGTTGATAGTTACAGATATGGATGGCATGAACAGACTTTCTGGCAGGCTTTTAAAACAGCTGAAGGCAACGAATGACATACTTCTGATATGTGTGGATGATGTCGATATAAAGGGAAAACGTGTCTATGACATGGCGGCAAGACATTATCTGCCGGATTTTATTTCGGAGGATAAAAAGATTGCCCGCAATGAAAAAATACGCAGACAGAAGGTTGCAGAGGAATGCGCGGAGAAGATGAAGTCCGTTGGAATGACATATCAGATCATTGATTCGACAGAGGACATGGATGAAAAGATAGCTGAACTGTTAGGCAGGCACAGGCAGGAGAGCTCGGCTGTCTACAGATAATCAGATGGATAAAGGAGAGTAAATATGGAGAGTTCAGTAAGCCTTCAGGAACCATTTTCATACGCGATATGGCCGATTGTGGCTGCTGGAGCAGTAGTGCTTGCAGCTCTGATATATTGGATCATCGTGTTTATCCGGAAAAGGTTTTCCAACAGGCCTCAAAAGCCTGTTGTGAGAGAATTGAGACCGGAGGACAAGGACAGGATAAGAAGGAAGTATATAGCTGAGCTTGATGTCATAGGCATGGATTTTGAAAATGGCAGACTGGATATTCGTCATGCCTACCAGAAGATGAGCATGTGTATAAGGAAGTTTGTGCATGAGATGACGGACATAAAGGTTCAGAACTATACACTCCGGGATATAGGAACTTTGGGTATTCCTGATCTGTATTCTCTGGTGGCAGAATATTATGCGCCGGAATTTGCACGCAGATCAGAAGGTGATGTCAGGAACTCGTTGGCCAGAACAAGGAGTGCGATAGAGAGATGGATATAAAATACATGTGGGTGATCTGGCTCGGAGCTGTGGTGGCACTGGGCATGGTCATCAGCCTGTTTATACGGAACAAGAAAAAAGGAAATACATATGAGGGCGGCAAGAAGATTGCAGGACCTTTATACAGCAGAGATGAAGATTATTTCAAGAGAAAGATGACGGTGTACAGATCCTGCATGGCGGCTTTGCTGATATTGAGTATTGTTGCTGTCGTGTCTGCATTTGTGATGATGGCCAGACCGTACAGCAAAGAGCGTGTTCAGGATGAGCGTTATTGCAGAGATATCATGTTGTGCATAGATATATCGACCTCAGTTGATTATCTGAATGAAAATCTTCTGGAGGAACTCAAGAAAACCGTGGATGAATTGCATGGAGAAAGATTTGGAATAGTCATATTTAACACAAGTCCGGTGTTATTGTCACCGCTCACGGATGACTATGAGTTCATAAAAGAACAGCTCGATATGATCGATAAAAGCTTGAAGGTCAGGAATTCAGAGGACGATTCGGATCTGTACAGCACAGATCTGAGTAGTATGTATGACTGGTTGTATTACGAAGGTTATATAACTTCGGGAACACTGGTTGGAAATGAGCAGAGGGGAAGTTCACTTATAGGTGACGGCCTTGCGGCAGCAGCATGTGACTTTTCCGACAAGGATAAAACTAGAACAAAAATAATGATATTTTCAACTGATAACGATATTCAGGGGAATCCGGTGGCTACGCTGGATGATGCAGCTTCGATATGCAAGAACAATGGTGTGACTGTATATGGAGTCGGAACTAAGGAGATGACAGACGAGAACAGGGAATCCATGAAAAAGGCAGTGGAGAGTACAGGTGGTCAGTTTTTCATGGAAGAGGAGTCGGGAACGTTTGACCAGATAGTTACAGCCATAGAAAAAAGCAGTAAAAACCAGGTCGATGCAAAGATGATCGTACAGGAGAAGTCGAAGGTTGAATGGCCATTTGTGGCATTGCTGATAATATTTGTAATGATGACATGTATCGGCAGAGTCATAAAGCTGTGATATCACAGATGAGAACATAAATCAGATAAAAGCGGGTGGCAATTATGAAAATTGATCCAATAATACCGATCTGGATGATGGGCATATTGTGTGTTGGAATGATCTTCCTAAAGAAGAGAAGCCGAATTGCGTATGTCAGACAGATAATAGCGATAGTCCTAGTATTTCTCATAAATCTCAGGATTATGGTTCCAAGTGATAATGTCAGCTCAAATACGCAGACGTTGGATACATATGTGCTGTTTGTGGTGGATGACACGATAAGCATGCTTGCACGTGATTATGACGGAGATACGGAGAGACTTACTGCGGTCAAGAAGGACTGCGGTCATATAATAGAAGAACTTGACGGAGCAAAGTTTGCGGTAATCAGTTTTAACAACAATGCGAATCTGGTGGCGCCATTTACAAACAATTCACAGTATGCAGAGGATGTGATAGATTCATTGTATCCACTTGAGCAGTTGTATGCAGAAGGCACATCCATGAATGTCAGCATTGATGTGATGACAGATACGCTCAAGAGGGCCAGGGAAAAGGCCGATGGAAGTGTTGTTGTGTTCTTCATAAGCGACGGTGAGATCACAAATGAAGAGAATTTGAAATCGTTCAAGTCGGCTGCCAAATATGTTGATGGCGGAGCCGTGCTAGGATACGGCACAACAGAGGGCGGCAATATGTATATGAAGTCAAGCTATACAGGTCAGGATGAGCTCATTGAAGATACCTCATCCTATCCGAGAAAGCCTGCTGTGTCAGTGATCGATGAAGACAATCTGAAAAGCATTGCAGATGATATGGACGTTAAATATATCAATATGAACGACGCTTCAAACATTGATACTACGATCAATAAGATCAAGAGGGAGTCTGCATCGGAGAGCAAAGACGGAAAGGTTTCAGGATATGCTGATATATATTATATATTTGCGGCTATGCTGGTACTGGTCATGATATGGGAGTTTATCGATATCAGAAGAAAGTCCGGAGAACTTGCCTGGCGAAAGGAACAGATATGATAAAAAAGATCGTTACGGGACTTGGTATAGCGGGACTGCTGTGTCTGGTACCATTGTCAGTCAATTATATATGCAATATGCGGTTTATCAGAAATTATGACAAGGGGATATATAAAAGCAGCGAGGTAAATCAGGTTCTGGGGTTTTTTCAGCCGTATATATATCATTATAATAATGGAAATGTTTATTACAATGAGGAAGATTACCAGGGCGCTGAGGAGGAGTACAGGACCGCACTTGGATACAAGCCGCGTGGTGAAAGAGACTGTATGACAAGGATAAATCTTGCATTAGCCATAGTGAAACAGATAGATCCTGAGTCAGTAAACGCAGAGAATCTTGATGAGACGATTGAGCTTCTTGATGATGCCAGAAATATACTGGTGGAAAATGGCTGTGCGCACAGGAATGACGAGGATGGTCACAACAAGGATGCACAGACACTCAAGGATGAGATAGATGCTTTTGAGAAACAGCTGAAGCAGTCAGTTCAGGATCAGAAATCATCTGGAGGTTCGGATGATAAGGATCAGCAAAATGATAATGATACCCCGGATGACAGTGATGGAGAAAAGGGATCGAGCTCTGCATCGGAGGAGGAAAAGATAAAGGAAAAACTTCAGGAGATACAGGGGGACAGTTTAAAACAGCGAAACAGCGAGATGGATACCTATGAGACATACAAAGACGGTTACAATTACTATAATGGACGGACATGGTAAGGGTATGACTTGGGCAGTGCGTATGCTTAACAGTCATTAAATTACAATATAAAACTTGCGAATTGGTATTCATCGGGTTATAATACTGCTAGTTATGGGCATTTATGGCTTATGGACAATATAAGGAGAAAGAAAAAGCGATGATTAATGAGGAAAAAGTCATATTGATGACGAAGATCGCCATGTATAAGGAATCCCTCGGAAAGGAAGATCTTGAAAAGGGAAAGTATTTTCAGAGCGATTATGTAAAACTTAATTGTCTGAAGACTATTGTTTCTTCAACCGTTTTATTTGTGGTAGTTGCGGTTGCATACATTTATTACAATATAGGTTCTATCGTTGAACAGTTGACGGAACTTGATTACCTAAGTGTTGCGGGTGAGATTATAGGAAGCTATGCTATAGTTTGCCTGGGATTTGCATTGTTTGCCTGGGTATTATATACATATAGATATATGAAGGCAAAGCCAAAACTCATCAAGTATAATCAGAACCTCAAGAAGCTGATTGAATTTTATGAGAAAGAGGAGCGGACAAAGGGTTCTGAAAAAAGAAAGAGGAGGGCTAAGTAATTATGACGGCACTTTTGTCATTTCGAGATGGAGTAAAGGATTTCTGTAGTAAATATGATAAGTTCGTATCGCCTCTGTGCAAGTTTATATTGGCGATAGTGATGTTCTGGTCGATAGCACATCTTACAGGATATAACAGCATGATGAGCAGTATGGTAGTTGTTCTTGCAGCTTCGTTTGTATGTGCATTTCTTTCAGATTCACTCACACTTGCTATCGGCGGTGTGTATGCATGTGCTCAGGTTGCGAGTGCGAGCATTGAACTAGGAATCACTTTTGTGATAATATTTGTGATCATGTATTGTGTATACATAAGATTTTTCCCAAAGGCGTCATGGGTCATCATGTTTATGCCATTTTTGTACATCATCAAGTTCGCATATTTTATGCCGCTCCTTGCGGGAATGCTTATCGGATTTGCTGGAATGATACCGGCTGCATTTGGATGTATATTCTATTTCTTTATGAAGTATACCGCAGATTATATGCAGCTTGCATCAACAACACCTGCGGATAGTATAGTAGAGGGTTACAAGTACATATTTGAACATCTTGTACAGGATAAGACACTGCTTCTCACAATAATAGTATTTGCAGTCGTTATAGTGCTGACATATATCATCTACAGAATGTCATTTGCATACTCATGGTATGTGGCAATAATAACAGGTGGTATAGTGGAGATTGTTTTATTTCTGGTTGGAACACTTTCTATGGAGACAGAGATATCATTAAGCGGAGCACTGCTTGGATGTATCCTTGCGATACTGGCGGCGATCATAGTACAGTTCTTCAAGACGGTTGTTGACTACTCAAGTGTTGAGAATACGCAGTTTGAGGATGATGAGTATTACTACTATGTAAAAGCTGTTCCTAAGATTATGAGTGACAGACAGAAGGGCTCTAAGAGTGCGGCGGGAAGACCTGAGACGCCTCGTAAGCAGGCACCATCAAGTGCTCAAAGACGAAGTAGCACACCAGCCCATAGAGGTGAGTCTACCACAGGAGCTACAAGATAGAGAATATAGACGCTGGACAACATGTGACCTGACTTATGTCAGGTCATATTGATTATATAAGAATTTTATTGATTTTATTTTTTGAAGATTTCAGGAAAGGAGGATGAAATGGAAAAGATATCTACATTTATTTCAACATATTTTGACTGGTTTTATATAACAGTTCCGGGAACAGTGGATATAATAGAGATTCTCATTTTGTCGTTTTTTATATACAGGATCATGCTCTGGTTCAAGACCAGCAGGGCATGGACTCTCCTCAAAGGAATAGTCATGATATTCCTGTTCACAGCGATCGCGGCTGTATTTCAGTTCAACACGATATTATACCTTCTGAAGAATGCGTTCAGCGTGGGTATCATTGCGGTTGTCATTCTGTTTCAGCCTGAGTTCAGACGAGGTCTTGAACAGCTCGGAAGGAAAAAGATCATCAACTATATAATAAGAGATGGTGAGGATGATGGGATACTGTCTGAAAAGACTATATATGAGCTTGTGAAGACAGTACAGGTTCTTTCGGCAAACAGGACAGGAGCCCTCATAGTAATCGAGAATGAGGTTGCCCTTGGTGAGTATATAGATACAGGAATTCCGATAGATGCGGTCGTGACAAACCAGCTTCTCCTCAATATATTTGAGCACAATACACCGCTGCACGATGGTGCTGTGATCATCAGAAAGAACAGGGTGGTATCAGCGACATGTTATCTTCCTCTCTCAGCAAATGATTCCATAAACAAGGAGCTTGGAACAAGACACAGAGCCGGAATCGGAATCAGTGAGGTGTCTGACAGTATGACGCTCATAGTATCGGAGGAGACGGGATCTATATCGATAGCTCAGGGCGGTGAATTGTTCAGAAATCTTGACAGCGAGGGTGTCCGCAGACATCTTCAGACTCTGTGCAAGGAGTACAGTGAAAAGAGATATCACAGAGCATCGGGAGCACGCCCTATAAAGAAGAGAAGAAAAAGGGTAGTTATAGAGAACAAGAATAAGGCTTCCGGAAAGGAGGCTGATGACGATGAGAAATAATACAGAGAACAATGGAGATATCAGGAAGAATAAGCCGAAGATATATTCCAATCTGGGCTTGAAGCTATTGTCGGTGGTGTTGGGATTCCTTGTATGGCTGCTGGTACTCAATATAGACGATTCGGCGGTGACAAAGACCATAAGCAACATTCCTGTAACGCTTGTCAATACCGATGCCATCACAAGCCAGAATCAGTTATTTACCATAACATCAGGTGATAAGGTGGATGTGGTGATAAAGGGAAGAAAGTCTGTTATAAGCAATCTGGATGCTTCTGACTTTAAGGCAACCGCAGATATGTCCAAGATATCCATAACAAATGCGGTGCCGATAGCGGTAACGGCGAACAGCAACAGTATAGCAAAGAAGATCAGCATAACTGTTGTGGATAATGTGCTGTCCGTGGAGCTTGAGGCGGAGAAGTCGGTGTCAGTTCCGGTGAAAGTCGTCACAACAGGGGAGGTTGCCAGTGGATACACGGCCGGCAACAGTGTCGCAGCTCCAAACCTCATAACTGTTAAGGGCCCATCAAGTGTGGTTTCCAGTATAGACAGAGCTGAGGTGACGGTCGATATAAAGGATGCAAAGGATGATATAACGACCAACTGCACACCGTCATTTGTGACATCAGATGGTGAGAAGGTATCAGATGAGACACTGACATATGATGAGGTATCGATCGCGGTAACTGTACCGGTTTACAAGACGAAGAATATACCTATCAAGATCGCGGTTATAGGCGAGCCGGCAGATGGATATGCAGTATCACAGATAGCATTTGTACCGGAGACTATAGATATAGGTGGCGATGCGGCGGTAATTAAGGATATACAGCAGTTGGAGATCAATGATGTGGATGTCAGTGGGTGTACAGAGGACGTTGAGACAACACTTGATGTATCAAAGTATCTTCCGGATGGCGTGGTGGTTACAAAGGAAAGCGCTTATGTGAATGTTAAGGTTGCCATAGAAAAGATGGTCACGAGGAATATCGCTATAAAGACATCCGATATCAAGCTCAATAATAAACAGAGCGATTATGGATATGAGCTGGTGATAAAAGAGAACAGCGTTGCGATAAAGGGAATGTCCAGTGCAGTTTCCAAGATCACAGCTAAGAGCTTCCATCTTGCAATTGATGCGTCCGAATTGTCATATGGTGAAAATACCATAACACTGGATATACCAGATGGAAGCAGCTATACAGTGCAAGGCTCCTGCACAGTCACAGTTAAGGTGACATTGACAGGACAGTAGATCAGTTAAAGGTAACACAGAGGAGGCGGTTATCGTGAGTGACAATGCAGATATGAAGTCAGAGAAGATAAGTGAACTCAGAAAGATAGTTGAGGAATCTGATAATATTGTATTCTTCGGAGGCGCCGGGGTGTCTACAGAGAGTGGTATTCCAGATTTTAGGAGTGTGGATGGATTGTATAATCAGAAGTACAAATATCCACCAGAGACAATAATCAGCCACAGCTTTTATCTGAGAAATCCAGAGGAGTTCTACAGGTTTTATAAGGACAAAATGATATTTGCAGATGCAAAGCCGAACAAAGCCCATCTGAAACTGGCAGAGCTTGAGAGAGAGGGAAAACTCAAGGCTGTCATAACACAGAATATCGATGGGCTCCATCAGATGGCGGGCAGTAAGAATGTCATAGAGCTGCATGGATCAGTTCACAGAAATTATTGTGAAAGATGTCATGCATTTTACAACCTGGACTACATAGTGAATTCAGACGGTGTGCCTAAGTGTGAGAAGTGCGGCGGCACAGTAAAGCCTGATGTTGTGCTGTATGAGGAGGCTCTGAATGACGAGAATATGTCAAATGCTCTCAGATACATATCGGAGGCGGATACGCTGATAATTGGCGGAACTTCACTTGTGGTATATCCGGCAGCAGGGCTCATCAGATACTTCAGGGGCAGGAAGCTTGTGGTCATCAATATGTCTCCGACACAGTCGGATGCAAATGCTGATCTTCTTATTGCGGATAAGATCGGCGATGTACTTGGCAGTCTGTAATAACGATAAAAAGGCATGGAGAAGGCATGCCTGATATAAATACGATATGGAGGGCGATTTATGTATTTTGAGAAATCCAAAGGTTTCCCGAAAGATTTTCTGTGGGGCAGTGCATCTGCCGCATATCAGGTTGAGGGAGCATGGAATGAGGATGGGAAAGGTCCATCCAACTGGGATGAGTTCGTGAGGATTCCGGGCAAGACATTCAAGGCAACTACCGGAGATAAGGCCGTGGATCACTACCACAGATATAAGGAAGATGTGGCTCTCATGGCGGAGATGGGACTGAAGACATACAGATTCTCAATATCCTGGCCGAGAATAATACCTGACGGCAACGGTGAGGTCAATGAGAAGGGGCTTCAGTTCTATGATGATCTTATCAACGAGCTTGTAAAGAATAATATAGTTCCTATGGTGACCGTGTATCACTGGGATATGCCACAGGCACTTGAGGAGCAGTATCACGGATGGGAGAGCAGACGAATAGTCGATGATTTCGTCAGATACGCAAAGGTTCTGTTTGAGAGATACAGTGACAGGGTAAAGCACTGGATAATCATGAATGAGCAGAATGTATTTACAGGTCTTGGCTGGAATGCAGGAATGCACCCACCAGGAAAGGTTGATGACCAGAAGATGTTCTATCAGGTAAACCATCATGCATTCATGGCGCACGCCAAGAGCGTTATTGCACTCAAGGAGATCTGCCCGGATGCAAAGGTCGGTTCGTCATTCGCATTTACTCCAGCGTATGCATTTGACAGAAAGCCTGAGAATGCCATGGCGAAGATGGATTACGATGATCTTGAGAACTTCTACTGGATGGATATGTATGCATATGGCCGTTATCCAAGGGCTGCAAAGGCGTATCTTGAGAGCAAGGATCTGATGCCGGTCATAGAAGATGGAGATGACGAGATCCTGAAGAAGGCTGCCTCTCTTATCGATTTCATGGGCGTAAATTACTACAGAACATGTGTTGCAGAGTACAATCCGATAGATGGAGTTGGCGCTACACATGAGATGAACACCACAGGCAAGAAGGGTACCGCAAAGGTGCAGGGCGTTCCGGGACTCTACAAGAATCCTGCAAATGAATTCCTTCCTACGACAGACTGGGATTGGACCATCGATCCGATGGGACTTCGCATGTGCTGCAGACAGATAACATCGAGATATGATCTTCCTATAGTCATATCTGAGAATGGCCTTGGCGCGTTTGACAAGTTTGAGGATGGGGAGATCCATGATCCGTACAGGATAGATTACCTGAAACATCACATAGAGGAACTTAAGAAAGCGTGTGATGATGGCTGCCGCGTCCTGGCATACTGTACATGGTCTTACACAGATCTTCTCAGCTGGCTCAACGGATATCAGAAGAGATACGGGTTTGTGTATGTGGACAGAGAAGAGGACGAGAACAGTGGAACTTTGAACAGATACAAGAAGGATTCTTATTATTGGTACAAACATGTTATAGAGACCAATGGTGAGGAGCTGTGATAATAGAATAATATCATAACAGGGAGAACCGGCATTTGAGTGCCGGTTCTTTTTGCTTAATAATTAAGTAGATATTCAGAATATAAAGACTTTACTTGATTACGATAGGAGCGTCCAACAGGTAAAAATCTTGATTCAGCTATGGGAGGATATTTATATGGTATTGTTGAATATAAAAATGATAATGGAAATAATGAGGCTAATATAGCTGAACTTTATTATGCCTTGGATGAGAAATTGGATAATGGAGGGAATATAGATTCATTAATATATGATTTTTGTCTGTATTTTAAATCATATGACACTATACATAAAACACATTGTTTGAACGATTTTGAGAATCATTTTGCTGCAGTTGATAGTAGATTTGATGAAATAATAGAAATGGCAAATGCAGGTAATTTGTATTTGGGAACAGACGAAGAAGATCAATATAGTGGAACTTCGTTAAATGACATGATATTTGGAGAAAATGGGGATGATGTACTTTGTGGCGGCATTGGAAATGATGTTATTTATGGTGGTGAAGGCAATGACAAGCTGTATGGAAATTCTGGGAAAGATCATTTATATGGTGGATCTGGGGATGATTTGATTGACGGAGGCGCAGGAGATGATATCCTTGAAGATGAAGGTGGAAATGATACATATGTGTTTGCAAGAGGATATGGCAAAGATACAATAATAGATAACGGTGGTAAGAATACAATACAGTTTATAGATCTTATGCCAAGTGACATATTGGTAAATGGAACAGGTGAAAATGATGTAACGATATGTATAAAAAATACTTCAGATCAATTGGTCATAAAAAACTTCTGTAAAGATGCAAAATATGCAGATTATACATTACAATTCAAAAATGTGTCAATGCATTGCACTGACGAAAATAGTCCATTTAGACATATATATGGAACGGAAAACAGCGATGAGCTGAGAACGGTTATAGATGGATCTATAGTTAACGCGTTTGCAGGCAACGATACAATAACTGCTAGTAAGCAATCTGATATAATATATGCAAATGCAGGAAATGATATTGTAAAAGCTGGAGACGGTTCTGATATTATTTACGGAGGATCAGGAGATGATATATTATACGGTGAATCGGGAGACGATATTATCTGGGGAGATGCCGGAGCAGATAAGTTAGATGGCGGTTCAGGCAATGATGAATTGTATGGCGGATTAGGTGATGATGTTTATGTATTCAATAAAGGATATGGAATTGATATTATTGATGACCAAGAAGGAAAGACAACCATACAGTTGGGATCTGATTTGAGCATACAGGATATCACAGTATTTGAGACGGGAAATGAAGTTGTAATAAAACCAAATCAGACTGATGATATGCTTATAATCAGTGATTGCATAGAAATCATGGATAATGTTTTATTAGAAGTTGGAAATAAAACGTATGCAATTCAAGATGTACTGTCTAGCAGTGATGAAGGTGGTGGATATACTGTTGCAACAGCTACAGATGCAGTATTTACTGATGAGACAAGCGGAATAATAGCATCAGGAGCAGGGTATGATTATATTGTTGCATCAGAAGATAGTGATATTATTTTTGGCGATTCAGATACTGATAGAATATTAGCAGGTGACTCAGATGATATAATATATGGCGGCATAGGTGCTGATCAATTATATGGAGAAAATGGGGATGATTATATATCTGGCGGAGCTGGAAATGACTACATGAATGGTGGTAATGGAGATGACCTGTTGCTACCAGGCACTGGAAATGATTATATAGATGGAGGGGATGGAGATGACACATATTATTTCAATTTAGGAGATGGAAACGATACGATTATAGATGTTTCTGGAAAAAACACGATCATTTTTGGCGATGGCTTGGAATCAAATATGGTTAAAGCGTACAGAAGTGGCTGGAATGATTTACTTATTACATTTACAAATGCAAATGATACCATTACTTTAAAAAATTATTGTGTAGATAAAAATTCAAGAAAATATAAACTGATTTTCCCTGATGGTTATGTAGGAGCGGCAACAGATCAGGATAGTATTTTGAGAAAAATATACGATACATCTGAAACAGAATATATGCCAACAATATATGATGATGGAGTCACAATAGTATCAAGTGGTGGGGATGACCAACTTGTTGGAAGTGATTGTTCAGACACACTCATTGGTGGTGACGGAAACAACAGGATTTTAGGTAATGCCGGTGATGATTGTATTGATGGCGGAAAAGGGAACGATTATTTAGCAGGTGGCTCTGGCTCGGATACATATATTTATAAAAAAGGATATGGAACAGATACAATAAATGATGATTCAGGGCAGAATTATATTGAGATATGTGAATATAATATTGAAGATGTCCATTCATATAGAACCAATTGGAATAATTTGACAATGGTTATGGGCGATAGAGATGAGGAAGCATTAGATGATCCAAATTCAGATAAATTGGTCATAGAGGGCTTTTTCAGCTCTGAAAAAAATAGAAAATTTAGTTTAATGTTTGGAGATGTAATTATAGATATTACTTCTTATAATAGTTCGGCTAGAACGTTGAATGGAACTGCAGAAAATAATAATATTAGTGGTTTTGATGACAATGGATTTGTCATATATGGATGTGATGGAGCTGATACCTTAAATGGAAGTAATGGTAATGACTGCTTGTATGGTGGAAATGGAGATGATAGGTTGCTAGGAGGATCAGGAAATGATATACTGGACGGAGGTAGTGGCGATGATTATCTTGAAGGTGGAAATGGAGATGACACATACATTATACAGAGAAATTCAGGTAATTATACAATAAAGGATGATTCTGGTGTAAACACATTAAAATTTGGTGAAGGAATATCTGCATCAGATATAAAAGCATATAGAACAGATTGGAACGATCTTTCAGTAAATATAAGTGATGATAACTATGTAAAAATCATAGGATATTTCACAGCCGATAAGTTAAGAAAGTATAATGTTAAGTTTGAGGATGGTACTGAGTTTGTTTATTCAGAAATTGATAATCCGATAAATCATATTATGGCAACCGATTCGGACGATTGGATGGATGCATGGAGTGATGATGGAATATATCTGGATGGACAATCAGGAAATGACAATCTTATTGGTGGTGCGGGAAATGATATATTGATTGGCGGTATAGGTGATGACAATCTCTTAGGCGGTGCGGGCGATGATATATATTTATTCAGTTCTGGCGATGGATCGGATACAGTAACTGACAATGAGGGAATAAATACTGTAAAATTTGTTGATGTAAATAAAGATGATGCAATATTAACTTATGATGAAAACTCCGGAAATATGATAATAGTGTATGGTGATAGTACATTAAATATTATCGGATTTGATTGGGAGAATTTCAGCCTGGTTTTCGCAGATGGAGAAATAGCAGAGATACCGGAGTGCGAAAAAGTATGTGGGTAATAAATAAGTAATGTTTATATGGAGGAGGTTGATTGATGAAGAAGATAGACATTCCATTAAAAAATGCATTAAAGGAATTTCTTGAACCATATGGGTTTAAGAAGGTTAGGGGAAGATATCCATATTTTGTTAAGGTGATAAATGATGAGATCATACAGGTTATAACATTCAGAAATCTGATAGGAATGGGATATATTACGATTGTAGGGGTGGCTACGGTGTATGGGGGTGAGATTGACTTTAGCATATCTCCAAAAGACAATGGGAATTGGCTAGATAACTATGATATAGGTATATATAAGCGATTGAAATTTGATAATGAGAAATTTATAGATATACCAGAAACAAAATATCCATTAATCGAACCAGATATAGAAGAGAAAGATTTTCAGCAAGCTATAGAATACACTATTAGTATAGTACAGAATTTGTTGTTACCGGTACTTGCAAGAGTAACAGATTTGCCGAGTTGTGTTTCATTTTATCAGCAATTCTCGCGATCAGAATTATCGTTGTATTCAGAAATAAAAGACATCAGTGAGGGATTATTAAACTTTTTGGTATTCAAGAACGTTGAGGAATATCAAAAAAACAGAATGATGCTATATGATAAGGGAAAAATGGAAATGTTAAAAGAGATGGAACTTGGTTATCTTCCATATACACAAGAAGACTATGAAAGAGCTGTGATTGAGAAATTGGAGTATACACAAGAACAGATACGGTTATTTACTGAGCAAAGGAACAGTCCTGAGATATTAGCGGAAATTGAATACAGAAAGAATCTGAACATAAAGAGCCTGCGGGAGCAAAAGGTGATTTAGGGATAAGTCAGAATTAGAACACATGTGAGAGAAATAATCAGTATTTTATGCCAATATAAAATCAATGAATTATAGCTGACTTGAAGTGATGTTTGCGATACATACATTTGAGGAAAGTAGTGATAATAGTTATTTAAAATGTTGATAATGGGCCAACACTTGAAATGGTTATTAGTAATTTATCTTTAACTTGTAGTAAAGGGGGAGCGTTTATGGAAGAGAGTAGTTTAAAAAAGCAACTAGACGAGTATGATGATACACTTATGCAAATGAAAAATGTAGATGGATTATTAAAAATGTGAAAACTTATTTGGGAAAAGTTGATGCAATAAAAGAATGGAAAGATAACCCTAAAGGTGCATATAGGAGATTTTTACATACTCAATCATATTGTGATTTTATTGATGAAGACGCATTGATATTATTGGGAAGAACAGGAACGGGAAAAACTTCAATATTGAGATGTATTTGCGAAAATGTAAATCAGAGAAAAATAGATTCATATGATATGGCAATTACGGCACAGTTTGATGAGATATTAGAGAATCTGATAGATACCGTAGATGATTTTAATAGTCCAGTAATTAACATGCAGTTAGTAAAAATTATATCTTTTTATATAAATTGTTATGTTATGAAAGCTTTATTAGATAAAGGTTATGTCAATAAGAACTCAGCGATATATTCTTATATAAAAAATAAACATCTATATGATTTAGGCGATGATAGATTTTCTCATAGTGGAATAGATAGGATTCGTGCAATGATAAATGCATCTAAGAATATGTCAGGTAAGGTTGGACAAGTAGCAAGTAATATTACAATAATTATGGATATTGTAAATGCTTTTATGAATAATGGTTATGAAGAAGCATACAGGGAAGTTGTTAGTGTTCTACGAGATAATAAGATACTTGTTCTCATTGACACTGTGGATGAGTATGACTTGCGAGATGAAAAAGTTGTCATATGCGTTAAGGCATTAATTGCTACATGTTTTGAGTATTACAATAACACAAGTGCTAATCATATATATGTAAAAATTTCTATTCCTTCGGAGATTCACACACATTTAATTGAGCAGCTACCGGGAAAACAGCAAGGAAATACAGTAGTTATTCAATGGACAAATAATGATTTGATAAAAATGATAGCAATCAGATTATTAGATTATTGCAATGAAAAAAAGAGCACATTAGTTAAGTTTAAGAATCAATATAAATATGAAGATTTTTATGATGACAACGCAAGCTCGTCAAAAAATGCTAAGAAAATGTTATATGAAATGTTGCCTGAAACTTGTCCTACCAGTTTGGAATTCTCTTTTGATACGTTGGCGTATTGCATTAGACACACTTTAAAAAAGCCGAGAGAATTAATGACAATATTTAATTATTTTTTGGCTAAAATATACGAGGTGAAAGACTTTCATTATTTTATTGAGCATCCAAGTGAGATACGAAATATGATTCATTCTACACAGGAAGAAATGATAGCATCTGCGCTTAGTATGTATACGAAAACATACCAAGAAATTAAAGATGCCTGTGAGATTGTGTTACAAGGTAGAAAATATTATTTCCAAGGAAAGGAGTTGGAGGATAAGCTAAAAGAGGCGGCAGTAAATAGGAAAGGGTATGATGTTATTGATATAAAACGTATTTTGTTAGAAAGTGGCCTTGTTGGAAAAATTAATGATATTTCTCAAGTTTATGTGAAAGAGGATGAGGATAGTAGCAATAAAAGGTATACATTGCAAAATAGTATTCGAATTATAAAAGCTAAATTTGAATATCAGGTAAAAGGGAGATTATCATTAAATAAAACTGATTTTTATGTGTTACATCCTATGTGCTATGAGCATTTTGAATGTAGGGTAGGAAGTCAAACGTTAGTTTATCCAGACGAGTTTGCTGATGATGTAGAAATAATGAAAACAGTGAGATTAAAACAATGGAGTTAACAGTATGATTTAAATAGTTATTGCTTAGAAAATTTCAAGATATAGTATAAAATATATTTACTTATTCTTAGTACACAATGTAGAGATAATTCTGTTTATTGTGGATTGTATTCATTATTATATATTGACCCTGAATTATCTCCTTGAAAAACTAGCCGTTTGGCTAGTTTACTAAAAGCCCCAGTGTATTATAATTATTTGTTATGTTGATGGCAATATCTGGCAGTAACTGCCAGGGATTAAAGACAGGAGGAAAGGGATAATTATGAAATCAAAGAAAATGGTAACTGGGTTGATTATGGCATGTATATTTGCAGTAGTGATTTTTGCGGGAAAGAACTCTGTGAAGGTGCAGGCCGCGGATGGAGATGTGGCAATTGTGACGGATGGCAATGGTGATGAGATCGGATCATACGCTGCACTGGCTGATGCATTTGCAGCTGCGCAGAATGGCTATACAATATGTATAATTAGTGATATATATGATCCTTCGGCTACTATAGGATATAATGACAGCGAACGTAATAAGCATATTATTATGGATCTCAACAATAAAAGTGTCACTTTGCTGTCGATGAATTTTGATTATTCGTTATACGTGAAAAACGGAACATTAAATTGCGGTATCACAAATGCAAGTGTTGGATTTACTAATGCTATGCTGACTTTGTCAAATGTCAAATTCATTACGGATAGTATCAACTGGATGACAAAAGATGGAATCTGTCTGAATAATGGCTCAAATGTGACGCTCAACGGTTCACAGTGTTGGTTTGAAAAACTTGAGATGGATACAGACTGTGTATTTACGGTACAGAACAGTAACGGACTTAGCAACTTTGGGAATATTGCAGATGGATTTGACGGCGTGAAGGAGTTTGTACCGGAGGGACTTTCTGTAGAAGGAACGACAATCATTGATGATGAGACAGGAGCCAAGGCTACGGATTTTATTCTCCGTTACCGCAGCTTGTCGGATGATGCAGATGTCGCTGTCAGCATTGATCCAAAAACATATGTGTACGATGGAAAAGAGAAGAAACCTGCGGTTACGGTTTCTTATGGCGGGAAGACTCTGACAGAGGGGAAAAGTTACTCATGTGTATATGCGGATAATACTGATGCAGGAACAGCTACAGTTACGATCAAGGGTGAGAATGCCATGCATGGACAGATTGTGGAAGAGTTCACAATAGATAAGGCAAAACAGAAGGTACCTACAGGCTTGGTCGCAACGGCAGAGACTGTGGATGGGAAAAATGATGGTCAGATATCTAATCTGAAGACGTCAATGGAATATAGTGTTGACAAGAGAAAATGGCTGGATTGTGAAAGCACGGTACTTAAGAAACTTGCAGATGGAAATTATTATGTGAGATATAAGGAGACCAAAAATTATTATGCGTCTCCTGCTGCAAAGGTAGTGGTAAAGAAGGGGAATGTACCAGCAACAAATGAACCGACTACAAATGAACCAACTACAAATGAACCTTCAACTGAAAAACCAACGTCAAGTGAGCAGACGACAGAGAAGGTCACGACAGAAAGACAGACAACGGAAAATCCTACAACAGAGGAGATCACAACAGAGGAGCAGACAACGGAAGTGCAGCCGTCCGACGAGAAAACTGATGTGGCTTCAACAGAGGGAACAACGGCAGTAGTATCAAAGACGGAGTCAGGTGCTCCAAATACCGGGGATGACGGAAATGTGGCATTGATGCTCATAGTCATGATGACATGCTTATTAGGGGCTGCCGGGGTGGTAGTTTATCGTAGAGTGAAATAATTTAAAATAATAAAAAAATGTTAGCACTCGGTATTGACGAGTGCTAACAAGTGTGTTATATTATCATCAGACAGGGAAGTGATATTAAGGTATCAGTTCCCTGAAAGTTTAGTTTAGGAGGTAAACAGCTATGGAGATGGATAAATACACACGTAAATCGTTGGAAGTTGTAGAGAAAGCAAAAGAAAAAGCTCTGGAGTACGACAATCAGGAACTTACGCAGATGCACCTTTTGGCTGGCTTGCTTGAGATAGATGACAGTTTGATAGCCAAGATATTTGAGAAGATGGGCGTGAATGTTACTAGTGCCGTGAATGCGGTGGAGGATAAGCTGGCAAGGTTGCCGAAGGTCAGCGGAGGCAATATGTATGCCGGAAATAACTTCTCAAAGGCTCTCATCCAGGCAGAGAAGGAAGCAAAGCAGATGGGCGACACATATGTATCTGTTGAGCATTTGTTCCTCGGCATGGTGGATAAGGCTGATTCGGATATCAAGGAGTTTCTCAAAGGCTGGGGAGTCAGCAGGAATGCATTCCTCAAGGAGCTGGCAGAAATCAGAGGTAACCACAAGGTGGACAGCGATGATCCGGAGAGCTCATATGAGGCTATGGAGAAGTTCGGATATGATCTGGTCGAGAGGGCAAGACAGCAAAAGCTTGATCCGGTAATAGGACGTGACGCTGAGATACGAAATGTGATCAGGATCCTATCAAGGAAGACAAAGAACAATCCGGTGCTCATCGGTGAGCCTGGTGTAGGTAAGACTGCGGTTGTAGAGGGACTTGCACAGAGGATACTCAGAGGTGATGTACCAGAGGGACTTAAGAACAAGAAGATATTTGCACTTGATATGGGAGCTCTTGTAGCCGGTGCAAAGTACAGAGGCGAATTTGAAGAGAGACTTAAGAATGTCCTTGATGAGGTGAAGAAGTCTGAGGGTGAAGTGATCATGTTCATCGATGAGCTGCACACTATTGTGGGAGCAGGTAAGACTGACGGTGCAATGGATGCGGGCAACATGCTTAAGCCTATGCTTGCCAGAGGTGAGCTGCACTGTATAGGTGCCACAACACTGAATGAGTACAGACAGTATATAGAGAAAGATGCGGCTCTTGAGAGACGTTTCCAGCCGGTTATGGTGGATGAACCAACAGTTGAAGATACAATATCTATCCTTCGAGGAATCAAGGAGAGATACGAAGTGTTCCATGGAGTTAAGATATCAGATGGTGCCCTTGTAAGCGCAGCGGTTCTTTCCAACAGATATATAACAGACAGATTCCTGCCAGATAAGGCAATAGATCTTGTTGACGAGGCGTGTGCCATGATTAAGACAGAGCTTGATTCAATGCCTGTTGAAGTGGATGAGATCACACGTAAGATAATGCAGCTGGAGATTGAGGAGACAGCCCTTAAGAAGGAGGAGGATAATCTGTCAAAGCAGAGACTGGCAGACCTTCAGGCTGAATTGGCAGAACTCAAGGATCAGGCAAATTCCCTGAAAGCAAAGTGGGAGAACGAAAAGGCTGCTGTTGAGAAGATAAGGATCCTCAAGGAAGAGATGGAGCAGGTCAAGGCCGATATTCAGGCTGCACAGAGAAATTATGATCTGAACAAGGCAGCAGAGCTTCAGTATGGTAAGCTTCCAGCGATCCAGAAAGAGCTTGCAGAGGCTGAGTCCACAGCTTCAGATAAGGAGAGGGAGCTTGTCCATGAGGTAGTTTCAGAAGATGAGATATCGAAGATCGTATCCAAGTGGACAGGAATTCCTGTTGCAAAGCTTACTGAGAGCGAGAAGAGCAAGACCCTCAATCTTGCCAGCGAACTTAAGAAGAGAGTTGTAGGTCAGGATGAAGCCGTTGACTATGTCAGCGATGCGATCATCAGATCAAAGGCTGGAATAAAGGATCCTAGCAAACCGATAGGTTCATTTATCTTCCTTGGACCAACCGGTGTTGGTAAGACAGAGCTTGCAAAAAGTCTTGCAGCGGCATTGTTTGACAATGAGCAGAACATGGTTCGTATCGATATGAGTGAATACATGGAAAAGCACAGTGTGTCAAGACTTATAGGAGCGCCTCCGGGATATGTAGGTTATGATGAAGGCGGTCAGCTGACAGAGGCTGTTCGTAGAAAGCCATATTCGGTTGTCCTCTTTGATGAGATAGAGAAGGCACATCCGGATGTGTTCAATGTGCTCCTTCAGGTGCTTGATGATGGACGTATCACGGATTCTCAGGGCAGAACTGTGGACTTCAAGAATACGATCATCATCATGACATCAAATATCGGTGGTGCGGATATCGCAGCTGCCGGTGGAGAGATCACAGATGAACTGAAGAATGACGTAATGGCTCAGCTTAAGAGCAGATTCAGACCTGAGTTCCTGAACCGTATCGATGAGATAATCACATTCAGGGCACTGTCAAAGGACAACATCAGTGGTATAGTTGATCTTCTTATGGCAGATCTCAACAGCAGACTGGCGGACAGAGAGATCGCGATCAAGCTTACGGAGAGCGCAAAGCAGCACATCATCGATCAGGGATATGATCAGGTGTATGGTGCAAGACCACTCAAGAGATATCTGCAGAAGAATGTGGAGACACTGGTTGCAAAGATGATACTTGCAGGCAGCGTAAGCACACAGTCGGCTATAGTTATTGATTATGATGGCACTGAGCTGAGGGCAGAGAATGAAAAATAAAATATTCACAACAGAGAGCATGTGCACTATTATGAAAAGGAATAATATTACATTTTTGACATTATTTGTAAGAGAATATTAGTAGTTTATTACCTGGTTTCATTTAATAATATACGTGTTTACTGGATGTAATAATTGACACGGGTCTGAACCAAGGATATATTATATGGTTTGGATCCGTGTATTTTTATGTATATTTAATAAGGGATAAATGTGTGGATTGTTTAGATAAGCTGTATTATGTTATACTTATTGGTGCAGCTACATTCGCAGTGTAATGAGGAGGGAAGAGTGAGTACACAGATTGTTAAAATGAAAATAATGGAACTGGATAATTACTATTTTATCGCGAGGCCATGTGTGGATGTAGCAGATCAGAAGGTGCAGGAGCTGGTGGAGAAAGCTGATGAGCATGATCTGGACTTTGTTGGTATAGTATATGAGAATGTCGGACTGCCAGAGGGAGTGACATACGATAAGGAATTATTCCTTGGGAAGGATCCGGCATATGTTATGCTCGTGAGGAACATAGGCGCTGGATTATATAGTAAGGGTTTTATAGAAAAAAAACATCTGGAGATTGGCGGCTCTGATGAGCTGTTTCCGGATATTTATCTGTTGTGGCAGGTGTTCACGAGCGCAGGCAGGGCGATGTGTGTAAGTGCAGCCATATGTGAAAAAGTTTATCGGGATACGGTATGGATAGATGACAGTCAGATAGCATTTACTGTAAACAGAGCATATGACAGGATAAAGGATATGCTCATGACTGACTGGGAAGTGTGGCAGAAGTGGAAGGGATATTATTCATCTCAGAGATGGGTATGCTATTATGAATTGCTGCACTGGATGACGGAAGATGTTGGCTGGGAATTTGCAGAGAGAATGGCTGTGGAGTTCCACAGAAGCTATGAAAACGATGAAATAGATGAGGAACTGTTCTCTCTGGAGGAGCGGTCAAACCTTTATATTCTTGCCAAAGATCCGGGATATGTAAAAAGATTTTACCTTGGAAAAGTTATCCTGGATAAGAGAGTATATGACTGTAAGAACAAGGTAAATGATCTTGAAAAGGTTGTAGCTGAAAAAGACAGGATGATGCAGGCACAGAGGAAATCGTATGAACAGCGACTGGCAAAGAAGCAGGCGGAGCACGAGAAAATGTGCAGCAGACTGGAGCAGCAGAGACTGCTGGAGCTTGAACAGCAGAAACAGAAATATGAATCATCAGTCACATTCAAGGCTGGCCGGGTGATAATGTTTATTCCTTCGGGCATTAAGAGGTTAGTGTTCAGAATGATGAAAAAAGAGTAATCAGTAATATGCTATGGGAAATAGCGTGACATATGAGGATAGAATGCATGGCAGTAGATGTATCTATAGTTGTAGCTATATATAATGCGGAAGAATATATTGACAATTGTCTCGATATGCTGACGAGACAGACACTGAAGAATATAGAGATAATATGTGTTGATGACGGGTCTGTGGATAAATCCCTGGAAATGCTTCAGGCCTACAGCAGCAGGGATGAGCGTATAAGAGTGTTCACCGAGGAGAATAAGGGCGCTGGAGCAGCAAGAAACCGCGGACTTACAGAGGCGACTGGCAAGTACATGTTATTCCTGGATTGTGATGACTTCTTTGAACCGAATATGGTGCAGCTGGCATATGAGAAGGCTGAGGAGCAGAGAGCAGAAATCGTTATATACAAATCAGATCAGTACAATATGGACTCTGGCGAATTTGTATATGAGAACTGGACTATGATAGAATGGGCACTTCCACCATATGAACCTTTCGGTTACAGACAGATATCGACCAATATATTTAAGGCATTTGTCGGATGGGCGTGGGATAAGCTTTATCTAAGAGAGTTTGTAGTTAAGAATGATCTGAAATTTCAGGAACAGCGTACCACCAATGATGCACTCTTTGTATTCAGCGCTCTGGTGCTTGCAGAGAAAATATCAACGGTTAGAAAGATACTTATCCATAGAAGAGTAGACACTGTGGATTCTCTTTCGAAGACCAGAGAAAAATCTTGGGATAACTTCTACAGGATGCTGCTTGCCCTCAGACAGTTCCTTAAGGACAGAGAAAAGTGGAATGAACTTGAGAAGGATTTTGTCAATTATGCATTACATTTTTCACTCTGGAATTACAATACACTGGCTGAGCCTGCAAAAACAAAACTTAGAAATAAACTGGTGTCAGAGTGGTTTGAGGAACTGGGTATAAGGCAGAGACATAAGGAATATTTCTACGATGAATATGAATATTCACAGTATGAAGCAATGTTAAAGCTGCAGGATACACCGTGAAATAAATAAAGTGGCACAGTATAATAGCTTAAAAATATGCAAAAAGGCTGTTTGGTGTTGAAAAAGATCAGACATAAAGGATATAATATAAAATATTAAATTATGACGGAGGTAATATAGATGTTCAGTTTTGACGAGATTACAAAAGTAGATCCTGAGATAGCAGCCGCTATGACAGATGAGCTTAACAGACAGAATAACAACCTGGAGCTTATCGCATCTGAGAATATTGTATCAAAGGCAGTTATGGCAGCCATGGGCAGCCACCTTACAAACAAGTATGCAGAGGGTTATCCTGGAAAGAGATATTACGGCGGATGCCAGTATGTAGATGTTGTAGAGGATCTTGCAAGAGAGAGAGCAAAAGAACTGTTTGGATGTGAGTACGTTAATGTACAGCCACATTCGGGTGCACAGGCTAACATGGCAGTGTTCTTCGCCATCCTTAATCCTGGCGATACATTCATGGGTATGAATCTTGATCACGGCGGACATCTCACACACGGTTCACCGGTCAACATGTCTGGAAAGTATTTCCACTGTGTTCCTTACGGTGTAAACGATGATGGATTCATAGATTATGATAAGGTGCTTGAGATCGCAAAGGAGTGCAAGCCAAAGCTCATCGTGGCAGGTGCTTCAGCATACGCCAGAGCGATAGATTTCAAGAGATTCAGAGAGATAGCAGATGAGGTCGGAGCATACCTCATGGTGGATATGGCACATATCGCAGGTCTTGTGGCAGCAGGTCTTCACATGAGTCCTATCCCATATGCACACGTAACAACTACTACAACTCACAAGACACTCCGTGGACCTCGTGGCGGAATGATCATGTGCAGCAATGAGATCAATGAGAAGTTTAACTTCAACAAGGCAGTATTCCCTGGAATCCAGGGTGGCCCTCTTATGCATGTCATAGCCGGTAAGGCAGTATGTTTTAAGGAGGCACTCACACCTGAGTTCAAGGCATATCAGGAGCAGGTCGTAAAGAATGCAGCAGCCCTTGCTAAGGCTCTTATGGCAAGAGGATTTGACATAGTATCAGGCGGTACAGACAATCACCTTATGCTTATGGATCTCAAGAGACTTGGCCTTACAGGTAAGGAAGTTGAGAAGCTCCTCGATGAGGTTCATATCACAGCCAACAAGAACACAGTTCCAAATGATCCTAAGTCACCGTTTGTCACAAGCGGTATAAGACTTGGAACTCCTGCAGTTACAACAAGAGGTGCAGATGAGGCTGATATGGATACCATTGCAGAGGCTATCAAGGCAGCGGTTCTCGATCATGACAAGGAGAGAGCAGAGGCGCTTGTAAAGAGTATTGTTGAGAAGTATCCATTATATGAATAATTAGTCCAGCATGGATAATTAGTTCGTAATAGTCGCAATAAGATACTGCAGTATACGAATAGAGTACGTGATTATATCGGCGGCACGGATTTCCGTGCCGCTTTTTTGGAACGGGGATTCACTGGAGAAGATATGAAAAAAAGGAAAGTGATTGCGTCGATTGTCGCTGTGTGCTTCAGCTTAGCCTTGTTGTCAACCTGGGTGATGATATTCGGTTGTATGAAGAGGGGAGAACAGGAGTTACACGCAAATACATCAATGGAAATACCAGATATGTCATCTATACCCGGATGCGTTCAGAATGGTGATCAGTTGATGTATAGGGGTAACATTTATAAGTATGATCCGGCAAATATAAATATACTTTTTATGGGCATTGATGCCAGAGGCGAGGATGAGAGCATCGGACAGGCGGACATGCTTGCACTGGTGGTTATCAATACAGAAAAAGATACGGTGAAATGCATATGTATAAATAGAGATAGCATAGGACCGGTTGCGATATACGATATTTCCGGTAAAGCTGCAACAACGAAGAATGTCCAAATAGCTTTGGCATATTCCTACGGGAAAAGTCAGTCTGAAGGACGCGGACTTGAGGTGGATACGGTGTCAAAATTGTTACATGGCATTCCGATACATGGAAGTGTTTCCGTAGATATTGATGGCATAGGCGGCATAAATGAACTTGTCGGGGGAATTACCCTGACTGCGCTGGAAGATGTGCCGAAAGCCGGAATTGTGAAGGGCGAAGAAGTCACTCTTAACGATGAACAGGCCATGTATTATGTCACTGAAAGAGACAGCGCCTCTACGGATATAGGAACAAATGAGAATAGAATGTCAAGACAGAAACAGTATATATCAGCGTGGTGTGATGCAGTACAGCAGCAGATAAAAAAGAATCCTTTTAAGATATTCAAAATGTACGATAGTGTACAGGGATATGTGGATACTGATATTTCTCGAAATAGTATGCTTTACCTTGCAAAAGTGCTTAAAAGAGTGCAATTTGGTGAGGGGGATATATATATGGTGTCAGGCGATTACGAGAGAGAAAATTATTATGATAAATATCTTATAGATGAAGATAAACTTACAGAGATGATGATTGAAACTTTTTACAGAAAAACGGAGTAGATGATATGTCAGATCTACAAGAACAAAGAGAGTTGGAAAGACGCCTTTCGGAGGCTATTGCTCTTGCTCAGTCTATAGTTGAGAAAAATAGCAGAGAAAATAGCAGCACAAATAGCAATAATGAAAGCAGTGCTGCTACAGCGGATGATGATACAGTGGACAGCAAACGTGAGCCTGGTCCACATCGCAGAGTAAATAAAACGTCATGTAAACTAGTATGGAAGATCGTGTTTGCAATCTCGGTATTTGCAGTACTAGTCTGTGTATGTCTTGCTGTGCGGTATGTGAGAGGACACAATAGAAGTCTAAGAGCAGAGAACAGACTTAGGACATACGTGGATAGAGGTACAGATACATCAGACGGCTCGGAAAGTGCAGAAGGAAATGCCGTATCAGGGCAGACAACAAATGGAAACTATCCGGAGTTGGATGTTAATTTTGATGGCCTGAAAACACAGAATGGTGATATATGTGCATGGATATATATACCGGGGACAGACGTTGACTATCCTGTTTTGCAGGGAAGCGATAATGCGTATTATCTCAACCATGATGCATATGGTGAATACAGTCCTGACGGTTCTATATTTGTTGATGCAGGAAACAATTTGGATTTTGAAGATTTTGATACAATAATATATGGTCACAATATGTCCACCGGTACAATGTTTAAGACTCTTCATAATTATGAGGATGACTCTTTCTGGGAAAGCAACAGGAATGTATATATATATCTTCCAGACCGGGTTATGAGATACGAAGTTTTTGCCGCCTATAGAACAAATGACAGGCATATACTCACGTATAATGATTTCTCGGACAAAGAGGTCAGAAAAGAATATCTTCTAAATATAAAATCTGAAAGGTTTGATGAGGGTATTGTCAAAAATGACCAAAATATAGATATAGACAGCAGACTTTTGACACTTTCAACATGTTGTGGAATGGATGGAAAAAGATGGCTGGTTCAAGCTGTCAAGATTGATGAAATACCGGTTGAAAATCGATGAATAACCATTAAAATGTTAATTTGCACAATTGACGGTATTTTTTTTAGATGGTATTATGTGAGAAGATTAAGGCATCAGGGAGTTGCCTTAGGAGGAGAAGGAGTGAAAAGGTTATGAAAAAGGTTATGACACATATGATTAGAAGGATATTTTCAAGAAAAAGACTTGCTGTATATGCAATGACCATGGTTATGCTGTTAGGATTTGGAATTACGGCTATGGCTAATGAGAGTCCGGAGCATGATTTTGGAACAGATTCGTCGCATATACTGCTTTCGGAGCCAGATACATCCATAGAGGATATAGATGATCTGGTGATGGGATATGATCCTGCAGGTGTTCTCGGAGATAGTACCCTTAAGGGTTTCTCAACCCTTGCGGTATTCTCTGTAACGGCCGTTGATGATTATGATTTTTCAAATTTGGAGACAACAAAGATAAGAGGTGCAGCCATAACCTCGGATATGACAGTTCAGGTGAGATTTCTCCCAACAGATGGAGCGTGGGAGAAACTTAGTTTTGAGGTCGTTGACGGTGCGGTCAATGTGAAACTGCCATCAGAGGGTCAGCTTGCAATATTTGTCAAAGACGAAGTAGATATCAAAGACGACGATGGGGATGGCAATTCGACGACGAAGCCGACAACAGAATCTGGTACGGATGGTAATGTTGATCCGGGAAAGGCTCCACAGACAGGTGACAGACTTCCGTTTTATATAGTCATTGGAGTGATGGCCATTATCTCAGCTGTTGTTTCATTTAAGAAGATAAGAAAATAGAACAATGTATTACATAGGGCTTTCAGTTATGGTCTGCAATAGACATCATCAAGATGCATTTTGTAGATTATGACTGAAAGCCTTTTGTTTGTTTGGTGTTAAGTCAAATAGTTAAGTCAAAAGCTCATAAAAACAATTGAATATGATATTGATTTTTGGTAGAATTTTCTATAAATAGGGCTGTTATACGACCAAGAAAGGCGGGAGTGAATTATGAGAAAAGGAACTGGTAAACGAGTGATCGCATTCTTCATGGCGTTTATTATGGCATTGTCCGTAATATTCCAAAGTGATATGGCGATTGGAGGATTTGCAAAGGTGCTTGCTGCAGACACGGGAGGTATAGCCACTCCAACGGATGCGGACAGCGAAGCACAGCTTGCAGATACGGGGGCGATAGACCTCAATGCGGATGGATATTACGCATATCTTAAGAATTTGCCTAATGGCAAGATATATACGGGAAATGCGATTAAGATAGACAGTAATATCGGTGTAAAGAAAGTGGGAGATACATCGGGAACAACCGCATTGTCATCGACCCTTTACACGATAAGTTATGAGAACAATGTCAATGCGGGTACTGCGACAGCGATCATAACGGGTAAGCCGGATATGAACTGTACAGGTACTCTTACGGTTACGTTTACGATCAGGCCCAAGACAATATCAACTGCGGGCTGGTTCTATGTAGGCGGAACTGATGCGTCAAATAAATACAGTAACAGTACATCGAAGTATTACACATATCAGGCACAGGGTGTTGTTCCAAAGATATATGTAAGATCATCTGCGAATGGTCCATTTCTCACTGAAGGCGTGGATTATCAAGTTGAATATTGGAATGTGGATCGGGCAGCAGATATAGAGAGGGAACATATGGGCAATGGCCCATTTGCGATTGTCGAATCAACAAAGAACAGCAATTATGCTATAGGTGGCAGCAATGGATATTTTGATATCTTTTATGGGATAAATGCTGCAGATCTTGAAACACAGACTACTATAAGTCTTGAAGGTGAGAGTTTTGTGTATACTGGTAAGCCGATAAAACCTAAAGTTGAGGTTATAGATAAGACCAATAACAAAAAACTCTATAGCGTTGAAGATACCAACAAAGAAGATTATGAATATAAAGTTGAATATTCAAACAATACGAATCCAGGCACAGCAACTGTCACGATAACGGGTCATCCAAATAGATTTCAGGGATCCGTGACCAAGACATTCACGATCCTCAACTCTGGAAGTAATGTTAAGAATATTGCAGATGCAGACGCTGTTGTAACGGATGAATTCACATATGATGGCGAGGACAAGACGCCGGAGCCAGTGGTTACATACAAGGGAACTACGCTTGTAAAAGACAGGGATTACAAGATTGCATATTATACAGATAATATAAATGCAACTACAGCTAAGAAAAAGGCAAGCGTTACTATTTCAGGTTTGAATTCATTTACAGGTTCAAAGACGATCCAGTTTGATATTGCACCGAAGTCGATAGACACTCTTAACATAAGTATATCTGATGCTGTATACAATACTGCAAATAATATAGCTATGGCGGTTGTGCCAACAGTAAAGATCACGGATCCTGTTCTCGGGACAACCCTGTCAACTGGTGATGGAGATTACTTCTTGGATTTTTCCGAATATAGAACAGAGAAAAACTACAATGTCGGTGAACACAGCTTTAAATTGACTATGTATAATAACTACACAGGTTCAAAGATATGCACATTCAATACGGTGGCAACAAGTATTGCGCCTGCAGTGATCACAGTGGAGCCAGTGGAGTATACGGGGGCAGAGGTTAAGCCTGTGCCATCTAAGGTAACGTTCAGCAATACAACACTTGAGAAGGGTGTTGATTACGAGATCACGGGTTATAAGAATAATGTGGAGCTGGGCAGTTCAGCCATAATCACCATAACAGGTAAAGGCAATTTCAAGGGCACGGCTATGGGTACATTTACGATCAAGACGAGCAAGATCGGAATGACAGACGTTACAATTCCAGATATAGGGAAAATGGCATATACTGGTTCTCAGATAAAACCAGATATAACGCCTACATATGATGGCAGGAATTTGGTTGAGGGAACCGATTACACGGTCACATATGGTGACAACCTCTCACCAAAGGACACTGGTTCTGTAACATTTGTCGGAAAAGGCGACTATGCGGGAACCGTGACCAAGACTTTCAAGATCGTTGCAAAGGATATAAGTGCGAATGATGTCATATTAACTAGAAATAAAGTTAATTATGAATATACAGGTTCACCGATTGATCCTGATATAACGGTCACATATAACGGAATCGTTCTGGAAAAGGGTGTAGATTACAAGGTGATGAATCTGTACACTGAACCAGGAACATATAATATGGTCATCAGCGGAGCGGCAGGATCAACTCCGTATTTTACGGGTATGAGAATTTTCCAGATAACCATCACCGCACCAGCGGGAGAGATGGCTGATCTGGAGTACGCCCCAATTCCTGATCAGTACTATGCCGGTAAAGCGATAACTCCAACACTTACAATCAAGAAAGGGGATTACACTCTTCAGCTTGATAAGGATTATGTTATAAAATCAATAACAGGAAATACAGAAGTAGGTGTTGCAACTGTTGAGATAGAAGGAACAGGATCTTACAGCGGCACAAAGAGTCTCGAGTTTAACATTGTTCCAAAACCTATTGAGGACTGTACGATAACAGGAATAGAGGATACACAGTATGAGATGGGGGCAGCGATAGAACCTGCGGTCACAGTGAAGAATGGAACGGTAGAGCTTGTTCAGGGACGAGATTATACGTTAGCATTTAACAATAATATAGATGTCTCAGATAGCGCTGAGGTGGTAATCACAGCAAAGAGTTCAAACTACACAGGCGATGCGACTAAGATTTTCAAGATTACACCAGTGTCAATTACAGCAGCCGGAAATGGTGTCAGCATAACAAATGCAGATGCTACACAGGAGTATACAGGAACTGACATTGAACCAGAGATCAAGATAACAAGATATTATAATAGGAAGATTTACACTCTGGAGCAGGGCAAGGATTATACTGTAGTTTATGAAAATAACAGAGAGGTTACAGGATCCGGAGACAGAGCCTCGATCACAGTAACCGGTACAGGCAACTTCAGCGGACAGACAGTTATAAGATTTGAGATTTCAAAGAGAAGCATAAGTTCATGTGCAGTGGAGTCGGTTCCGGATCAGCAGTGGACAGGCTCTGAGATAAAGCCGGATGTCGCAGTCTATAATGGCATAATAAAGTTGGAAAATGGCGGAGATTATGATGTAATTTACAGTGATAATACAGATGAAGGTGAAGCTTCATATACAGTTATCGGTAAGGGCGATCATTACACTGGAAGTGTTACAAAGTATTTCCGGATAACAAAGGAATTTATCAATATAGAAGACAATGACAAGATAGCCGTATCAAATATTGAAAATCAGACATATAGGTTCGGAGCTGCGATAACCCCGAATTTCACAGTAACTTATGACGGAGAAAAACTGACTGATAAAGAGGACTATACATATAGTTTTACAAATAATAAGAATGTGGGTACAGCGACACTTACAGTAACAGGTGTTGGAAGATTCAAAGGAACGCTTACATATACGTTCAATATACTTCCATATGATATATCAGGGGATACACTTGTTATTGATCAGAATGTGTTTGAGTACACAGGCACTCCTGCAGAGCCTCGACCAGTGTCCATAAAGTCCGGAAATAATGTGCTGGTAACAGATTTTACGGGCTTCACTGTATCATATAGTGATAATACAGAAGCAGGTACTGGAAGCGTTACAGTTACAGCAGGAACAACCGGGAACTTTATAGGCAGTCTCACACAGAGATTTACTATAGGTCAGCAATCAATAAATTCAGCCAAAATAACTGTGAATGATGTGACATACACAGGCGAGGCACAGACACCTGATGTCACGGTTACGCTGGCAGATGGAAGAGTTCTTTCGGCAGATGATTATACAGTCAAGTATAAGAATAACAGGGATGTAGGAACGGCAACAGTAATTGTCACCGCTGTTGAAGGTGGAAATTATACAGGCTCAGTCGAGGGATCGTTCAAGATTCAGGCAATAGATATTGCTGATGCAGTCATAACGGCTATAGAAGATCAGACCTACACAGGTTCTGCAATATGTCCTGACATTGAGGTTAAGTATGGAGACAAGATCCTTGCTGAGGGTGAGGACTATGTTGTGGATTCTTATACCGACAATGAGAATGTGTCAACAGTTTCAAAGAAAGCCTGCGTCACTATAAAAGGTAAGGGGATTTATGTGGGAACATGCAGTGCCAAGTTCAGCATTGTGCCTGCATCAATAGAAAATGCAGTGGTATCCGGATATTCAAAGAATGTGGAATACACCGGTTCTGCAATAACATTTACATCTCTGACAGTTAAGGTTGGAGAAAAGGTGCTCACAAGTTCTGATTACAAGGTGACATACAGCAACAATACTGATGTGACGACAGAGAAGACCCCGGCAAAGATTACAATAACAGCTGCGGGAAATTACACAGATTCAATAGTTGTTCAATTTGCTATAACTGCAAGAAACCTGGAGAATTGCAATATAAGTGACATCGAGGGACAGATATACACAGGAAAACAGGTTAAACCGGATGTGGAAGTTCGTGATGGAGCAAAGACTCTTGTAAAGGGTACAGATTATGATATAGAGTATTCAAACAATACTGAGGTGACGACAGAGGCTGGCGGTCTTGCTGTTGCAAAGATCATAGGTAAGGGCAACTATACAGGAGAAGTAAAGAAGACATTCTCAATCGCAAAAGAGATAATCGATATAAGCTCAGCAGTTGTGACGATCGCTGACGGCGGATCATTTATCTATAACTTTGGAGATGAGATAGAGCCAAAGGTGACTGTGAAGCTTGGTGACAAGGTACTTGATGCCGGTGCTTATACAGTCAGATACACAGATAATGTAAATGCTGGAAAGGCAACAATAACAGTCTCAGGAACCGGTGATTACAAGGGACAGACAGGAACAACGTTTGTTATCGAGCAGTACGACATAATATCAGCAGGCCTTGTACTTGAAAGTGACAGTTATACGTACAGCGGAAGTGAGATAAAGCCGGCGGTTAAGAGCATAACAGCAGGTAATAGGAAGATCACTCCTGGTTCAGACTTTGATGTAACATATAGCAACAACATAAAGAAGGGAACAGGAACTGTATCCCTTACAGCCAGAGCAAATACAAACTACAAAGGAACCGCAAGTGCGAAATTCACAATTGGCGCTGCAGATATAACATCAGCCCGCGTGACGGTTCCGGATGCACAGTATACAGGACTTCCGGTGAAGCCGGATGTAACGGTGGTACTTGGAACAAAGAAGCTTACAGAAGGTACAGATTATACAGTAGAGTTTGCAGACAACACGAGTGTTGGAACTGCGACAGTGACCGTCGCGGGTACCGGAAATTATGCGGGAACAGTCAATGCACAGTTCAAGATCACAGCAAAGTCTCTCAGCCTTGCAGTGGTGACAGCCAAGGATCAGACATACACAGGAAAGGCTCTTAAGCCTGTAGTTGCAGTGACACTTGATGGCAAGACGATCGCAGATACAGAGTATGATGTGACCTATTCATCAAACATCAACAAGGGCACCGCTACAGTCACAGTCACAGGAAAGAACAACTATACAGGCAGCAAGTCCGGAACATTTAAGATACTTGCAAAGGATATCGAAGAGTGTGATGTTTCAGACGTTGCGGATGTTGTTTATAACGGTAAGGCACAGACCCCTGAGATAACAGTAAAGAATGGGGATGTGGAGTTAAAGAGCGGAGTTGATTATGAGGCTGTATATAGCAACAATACAGACGTATCAACAACCGCCAAAAAGGCCGAGATAACTATCACGGGTCATGGCAATTACACAGGGCAGAAGATAGTTAGCTTTAATATAACCAAGGCTGCATTTGACGATGCGGTCATAACAGGAATACCTGAGAGCGAGGCATATACAGGAGACAGTATAATTCTGACAGGATATGAGGTTACTGTATCAGATGTTAAGCTCACAGAGAACAAGGATTACACAGTTTCATACAAGAACAATAAGGAAGTTGGAACTGCTACAGTCATATTTACTGGTGCAGGTAATTATGAAGGCAGCAGAGAGATGACATTTGATATCGTACAGAGAAATGTTGCAGATTGTCAGATTCCGGCAATACCTGGACAGAAGTGGACAGGCAAGCCGGTTGCCCCAGCGGTAACAGTCAAAAATGGCAGTGTATCACTGGTAAACGGTACGGATTACACGGTTGAGTATGTGAACAACACAGATGTGACAGACAAGGCTGAGGCGATCATCACAGGACAGGGCAACTACACAGGTAGTATCACAGTGTACTTCTCAATCTCAAGAAGTATAGTGAGCATAAGCACTGCGACAATATCAGCGATCCGGACACAGACATATGCGATGGGTGCTGAGATAAAGCCGTCAGTGAACGTTGTATATGACGGAATGGAGCTTACTGAGGACAAGGATTACACGGTTTCATATGCGAACAACATAGATGCCGGAACCGCTGAGGTTAAAGTAACCGGAATTGGATATTATTCAGGATCAAAGACCGTAAGCTTTGTGATAGAGCCTCTCGATGTGAGCAAAGGAAGTGTAAAACTTGAGTCTGATTCATTTGTATACAATGGAAAGGCTCAGATACCGGTGGTGACCGGTATAGAGATCGGTTCAGATGTGCAGATAACAGACATGAGTTCATTTGATGTGGCATATGCGGACAATATCAATGTTGGAACAGCAAAGATTACACTCACAACGAAGGACAATACAAACTTTAAGGGTAGTGTGACAGCAAACTACAGAATAACAGAGGCTGACATTTCTACGGCTATTGCGGTGGCAGAGACTGCGGTATATCAGGGAACAGCACTGAAACCTGCAGTTAAGGTTACACTTGGCGGTGTTAATCTGGTGGATGGAAAAGACTACGAGGTGGCATACAGCAGCAATGTAAATGTCGGAAAGGGCAAGGCGGTTATAACTGGTGCCGGCAATTACAAGGGCCAGCTCACAGTTTCATTCGACATTACAGCGAGATCGCTGAAAGGTGCAGATGTGCAGATAGCTGATCAGGTCTACACAGGAAAGGCACTCACGCCAAAGCCGGTTGTTACACTGGCAGATAAGACACTGGTTCAGGATGTTGACTATACAGTCACATATGAGAAGAATGTAAATGCCGGAACAGCAAATGTGATAATCGCAGGTGCAGGCAATTACAAGGACAGTGTTAAGGAATCATTCAAGATAGCAGCGGCCGATATAGGAAAAGCTGAGGCATCAGCTATCGCTGATCAGGTGTATACAGGAAGCGAGATCACACCGGATGTTCAGGTAACTACAACATCAGGGAGGGTGCTCGCAGCCGGAGTAGATTACGAGATCACTTATACAGGTAATGTGAACGTGACTACTGAGGCCGCTCTGGCCCAGGCGGTTATCGCAGGTAAGGGTAATTATACGGGAACACTCAAGGCTGCATTTGCGATCATTCCAAAGAATATCGCGGGTGTATCGGTGAGCGGATACAGCGAGTCAGTGACATACACAGGTTCGGATGTGGAATTTGGCAATATCATAGTGACTGATGATAATGATGTACTTACAGCTGGTGTGGACTACACTATAAGCTACATTGGTAACAAGTCAGTTACAACCGATGATGGAACATATTTCACGGTGACGGGTAAGGGAAATTATACCGGCACTAAGGATGTACATTTCACCATCACAAAAAAGAATATCAAGGATTGTGATGTACAGGCGATAGAGAGCCAGATATGGACAGGCAGGGAGATCAAGCCGGAAGTGACCATAAGAAATGGTTCGGCGCTCCTTGTAAGCGGAACAGATTACGATGTAGAGTACAGCAACAATATTAATGAAACAACGGATACGTCCAAGGCATTGGCAGTGATAACAGGTAATGGCAATTACACAGGATCGATAACAAGAGAATTCACGATATCAAGAATACTCTCAGATATATCGAAGGCAGAGGTATCAGCTATTCCGGCACAGACATATGACTTTGGAAGAGAGATAACACCAGATGTCACAGTTAAGTATGATGGCAAGGTGCTCACGAAAAATGTTGACTATAAGCTTGATTACACAGACAACATAAATGTAGGAACAGCAACGGTCAGCATCGTTGGAATTGGTGGATATAATAAGTCAGTTTCAAAGACATTTGCTATAAAAGCTGCAGATATATCAAAGGGTGAGCTTATATTAAAGGGTACATCGTTTGTATATACAGGCGAAGCGATCAATCCATCAGTTACAAGGCTCATGCTTACAGTGGCAGAGGGTACAGAGATCATAACAGATCTGGCTTCATTTGATGTGAAGTATACAGACAATGTAAATGCTGGAAAGGCAACAGTTTCACTCACCGCAAAGAGCGGAACGAACTTCACCGGAACAGCGACAGCGACGTTCCAGATAGAGAGAACATCACTTGCCGATGCGGTTGTTGAGGCTTCATCACCAGAGTACACCGGAGATGCCGTCACACCGCACATCACAGTGAGGATCGGTGAGAAGGTTCTTGAGAACGGAACTGACTATGAGATCACATATACAGATAATGTGAACGCGGGAGATAAGGCCGGATTTACCATTACAGGTAAGGGCAATTACGAAGGTGTCATAAACAGAACATTTGAGATCCAGCCAAAGAGCGTTGCAAATGGCGAATGTGAGATACCTTCGCAGGTATATACAGGATCAGACGTCACTCCGGAAGTAACAGTCAGCGTAGATGGAAAAGTCCTTGTCGCAGATAGGGATTATACGGTGGTTTATTCAGATAACAGAGACGTGACGACGGCAGACCACAAGGCCAGTGCTGTCATAACAGCTATGGGCAATTACACAGGAAAGCTTATAGTTCAGTTCGAGATCATGGCAAAGACCATACTTCCTGCGGATGTGTCTGATATTGAGGCACAGGAGTACACAGGAAGTGCCATAGAGCCAAAAGTTACAGTAAAGAACGGAACAACGATCCTTGTCGCTGGCCGCGATTATGATGTGGCATACAGTGACAATGTGGACAAGACAAAGTCAGCAAAGGCAGTCATCACAGGTAAGGGCAACTACAGAGGCGTTGTAGCAAAGACATTCGAGATATGTGCAACAAGCATAGCTTCAGCTGTAGTTACAGGAATACCTGAGAACGCAGTTTACACAGGTGAGAGCATTACATTTGACGACATAAAGGTTCAGCTCGGCGGAAAGACCATGGTGTATGGTTCTGACTACAGCGTAAGCTATGAGCGAAATGTGAATGCAACAACAGATGAGTCAAAGGCATATGTGATCATCAAGGGTATGGACAATTATGGAGGACAGATAAGAGTTGCATTTGACATAACTCCTAAGAGTATCAGCAGTTGTAAAGTCGATGCCATAAATGGACAGATATATACAGGCAGTGAGGTGACTCCTGAGGTAACAGTCAGGGATGGCTCAGTTGTCCTTGAAAAGGATGTGGATTACACAGTAACTTATAAGGAAAATGTTGAGATAACGAAGTCGGCTAAGGCGGTCATCACAGGTAAGGGCAACTACGAAGGTGAGCTCGTGGCAGAGTTCTCCATATCAAAGGAGGTACTTGACATCTCAGCAGCCAAGATAGCGAGCATAGCTGATCAGTATTACAACTTTGGCTCAGAGCTTACACCAGATGTGAAGGTAATTCTGAACGGAAAGACACTCGTGAAGGGTGTTGATTACGACCTGACATATGCAAACAATGTAAAGCCTGGAAAGGCAGCTGTGACAGTGAAGGGTATAGATCAGAATAAGGGTGAGGTAAGTGGTACGTTCAACATACTTCCGATAGATATCACCACGGCAGATATAACACTTGTTAAGAACTCATACGCATACACTGGAAATGCAGTAAATGCAGAGGTAAGCAAGGTCACAGTTAAGAGAAATGGAGTAGCAAAGACTCTGACAGATCTCACGGGATTCACATATTCATGCAGCAATAACGTGAACGTGGGTAAGGCAGTCCTGACACTCACGGCTGAGGACGGCATGGGATTTGCAGGTAGTGCGACAGTTAATTATACGATCACAGCCGCATCAATAGAGCAGGCAGTGATAAGTGCTGACAGTGCAGCTTACACAGGCGAGGCGATCATCCCGGTATGCAGAGTCACACTGGCAGGAAAGACTCTTATTCCTGGAACAGATTACACAATTGCAGCATCGAACAATATAAATGTGACAGATGATGCGGTAGTGACAATAACAGGAAAGGGTAATTATTCAGGAAAGGCTGAGACATATTTCAGCATAACACCAAAGAGAATATCGAGTGCAGAGCTTACAGTGGCAGATGCAGAGTATACAGGAGCTCCGCTTGAGCCGGCAGTTACAGTGATTCTCGATGGAAAGACGCTCAAGGCCGGAACAGATTACACCGCTGATTACAGTGACAATGTAAATGTCACTGCCGGAAGTGCTAAGGCTTCGGTGACAGTTACAGGTAAGGGCAACTATACAGGAGCTGTAGATGCCGAGTTTGCCATAACACCTATGGATATATCGAAGCTGAGTATTGAAGACATACCAGCGCAGGTATATGCAGGACAGGCTGTAAGACCTGAGGTTACACTCAGAAATGGAGACGTGCTGCTCGTAGCAGGAGTTGATTACTCAGTTGAGTACCAGAACAATGAGGCAGTAACAAAGACAGCCAAGGCTGTTATAACAGGAAAGGGCAATTACAAGGGCTCTGTAACAAAGACATTTGTCATCACTGCACTCAGCATTGAGGATGCAGAGATATCAGGAATCGCAGATACTGTTGTATACAGCGGAGAGGACATAGAGTTCTCAGGAATAAAGGTAACTGTGAACGGAATACAGCTTGCAAATGGCACAGATTACACAGTTGCATACAAGAACAATCACGATGTGACCACCGATGAGCTCGCAAGTGTTATCATAACAGGTCAGGGTAACTACGGCGGTGAGGTAAGCAGAACATTTACAATCACAGCTAAAAATATCGTGAGATGCAGCATCGATCCTATCGGAGGTCAGATATACACAGGCTCACCTGTTACACCTGAGATCGTGGTGAGAGATGGTGCGATAGTACTTGAGAAAGACAAGGATTACACGGTAGAGTACAGCAAGAATACGGATGTCACGGAAAATGCCGGCGTAACAGTTATAGGTAAGGGCAATTATAAGGGAACAATAAGCACAGTATTCACGATCGCGAAGGAGATCATAGATATCTCAAAGGCTCAGATAAGCAAGCCGGGCGACGAGTACTATGACTTTGGAAATCCTATAAAGCCTGATGTTACACTCACATATAATGGCAAACAGCTCACAAAGGATGTAGATTATGAGCTCGTGTACATAGGCAATACAAAAGAGGGTACGGCAACTATCCAGGCAAATGGAATAAATACCAACACAGGATCAGTAAGCACTACATTTGAGATTCTTCCTATAGATATATCAGATGCAGTTGTGACACTTGAGAATGAAGAGTATGAGTACACTGGCAGGGAGATAAAGCCAGAGGTCAGAATGATCATGGTAAAAAGATCAGGAAAGTCCGAGGCGGTCACATCCCTCGATGGTTTCAATGTGACATATGACAGCAACATCAATGTTGGAACAGCAAATGTCACAGTGGCTGCAGTAAAGGGTAGTGGTTTCACAGGAAAGACAGTCAGAACATTCGAGATAACAAAGGTGGATATGGCGGACGCTGTTGTTGAGATAGATGGCAGCTACGAATATACAGGCAGTGCGATAGCGCCAAAGTACACAGTTATTCTTGATGGAAAGACACTTAAAGAGGGAACAGATTACACAGCGGTATGCAGCAACAATGTAAATGTCGGAAAACGTGCAATGGTTACAGTGACAGGCACAGGTAACTATACAGGAACGACTATCGGATACTTTGAGATCACAGCGAAGAATATAAGCGGAGCTGATGTCACAGCGGCTGATGCTGAGTTTACTGGAATGCCGGTAACACCAGCGATAACAGTTACAGTTGACGGAGAGATACTCAATGCGGATATCGACTACACGATATCTTATAACAACAATATCAACGCAACCACAGACAAGACAAAGGCTGCGGTTGTCATAAAGGGAACAGGTAATTATACAGGAACTGTTACATGTACATTTGACATAGCTCCAAAGGATATATCAGGTGCTGTCATAAGTGATATAGAGGCTCAGAACTATACAGGAAAAGAGGTTACACCTGAGTTTTCTGTAAATCTTGACGGTAAGGTGCTTGCAGCAGGAACAGATTACGCTGTCTCATACGAGAACAACATAGCCGCTTCTGATGATGCGGTGGCTATCGTAACAGGAAGAGGTAACTACACAGGAAGTATCTCAAAGAAGTTTGCTATACAAAATGTGGACATTACAGACGCAGCTGTGACTGGAATAGAGGAAAGTGTTGTCTACACAGGAAAGGAGATAACATTTGGCGATATCATGGTTACAGTATCCGGAAGAACACTTTCGGAGGACGAGGATTACATAGTAAGCTATGAGAACAACAAGAATGTAACAACATCTGCTAAGGTAGTCATAACCGGTACAGGAAACTACAGCGGCGTAATAACAAAGACATTTGCTATCACACCTAAGAATATTGCTAAGTGTAGTGTCGATGCGGTCAGTGGTCAGATATACACAGCAAAGGCTATCACGCCGGAGGTGACAGTGAGAGATGGCTCATCAGTACTTGTGCTGAGCCAGGATTATACAGTCTCCTACAGCAATAATGTGGAGGTTACCACAGCAGACAGTATGGCAGTCATAACAGTCACTGGAAAGGGCAACTACACAGGAAAGACAACAGTGACATTTGCCATATCAAAGAAGCTTACAGATATATCCAAGGCAGTTATATCAAAGATAGCTGATCAGCATTACAACTTTGGTCAGCCGCTCACACCGGATGCCACAGTAACACTGAACGGTAAAGAACTTGTAAATGGCACAGATTACGCCCTTGTATATGTGGACAATACGGACGAGGGCACAGCGACAGTCACGGCAAAGGGAATCAATTCAAATACCGGTTCTGTGACCGCTAAGTTTAATATCAAACCTATAGACATAAGCGACGGAGTCATAGCACTCGATGCCGCTACATACCTCTACACAGGTACAGCAGTCAAGCCGGAGATCATCTCATTTACAGTGAAGAGACTTGGCAAGACAGTGACGGTTACTGATTTCGATAACCTGGATATAACATATTCATCCAACTCAGATGTTGGAACAGGAAAGATAACTATCACAGCACTTGAAGGAGAGGGCTTCACAGGAAGCGTGAGCAAGACATTTACGATAGTCGGAGCTTCAGTGGAGAATGCAGTGGTCAGAGTTGAAAATGGAGTTTATACCGGAGAAGAGGTGGAGCCATCATATGTTGTCACACTTGGTGGAAGAACACTCGTAAGTGGAAAGGACTTCAGGGCAGACTTCAGCAACAATGTAAATGCAACTGACAGTGCGGTCTTGACTATAACAGGAATCAACAACTACAGCGGAACAAAGTCAGTCAGATTTACGATCAGTCCAAGAAGGATCACAGATGCCGATATAACGGTGGCTGCAGCAAGATACACAGGACAGAGTCTGACACCGGCTCTCACAGTTACAATCGGTGGAATGACACTTGTTCAGGATGTTGATTTCACGGCAGAGTATATTGACAATGTAAATGTGACAGATGATGAGACAAAAGCATCTGTAAAGGTAACAGGAATCGGTAACTACACAGGAAATGTAAGTGAGGAATTTGAGATATCACCTAGAGATATTTCTCTTGCAAGCGTTGCGGATATAGACAGTCAGGCATATACAGGCAATCCGGTTATGCCGGAACCAGTTGTAACAGACGGTACAACAGTTCTGAAAGCTGGCAGAGATTATGTGGTAAGTTACAGAAACAATACAAATGTGACAGCTGAGGCTGGGGTGATCATTACAGGTAAGGGCAATTACACAGGATCTGTTGTAAAGATATTTGCTATTGCAGGAGCTGACATAAAGGATGCAGTGGTCACAGGAGTCAAGAGCAGTGTGACATATACTGGAAGTGAGATAACATTTACCGGTCTTAAGGTGACATACGGAGATGGAGTGCTTGTAGCAGGCAGGGATTATACTGTTACATACAGCAATAACAGAAATGTCACGGATAAGGCGGAGGTCAGAATCGCAGGTAATGGCAACTATACCGGAACCGTGATAAAGACATTTGCAATAAAACAGAAGAACATAGCAGATGATGACTGCCATGTAAGTGAAATCGGTGGACAGATATATACAGGCAAGGAGATAGAGCCTGCGGTAGTGGTTACATATGGAGATATCACCCTTGTTGAGGATGTTGACTATGAGATAACATACAGCAACAATATAGAAGCGTCTGCTAAGAATTCTCCTGCAAAGGCGGTTATAACAGGAAAGGGAAGCTATACCGGAATTGTTTCAAGAGAATTTACAATAACAAAGGAACCTGTAAACATAAGCGGTGCGAAGATCAGCGCGATAGACGATCAGGAGTTTGCAAAGACATTTATCACACCGGCTGTTGATGTGACATATGCCGGCAAGGCACTTGTCGAGGGAACGGACTACAAGGTATCGTATTCAAATAACTACAACGTTGGAACAGCAACCGTATACATTACAGGATATGGAAATTATGTAGGTTCAAAGAAGATAACATTTAACATTACAAAGAGAGACATTACAGGTTATACAGCGGTTCTGGCACAGACAGATATGACATACACAGGCAAGACAATAACGCCGGATGTTGTATCGATCAGCGGCGTGGATGGTTCATTTGTCATCGATGACGAGGAGCTTGATGTATTTGTCATAAAATATGCCGGAAATGTAAATGCAGGAACTGCAAAGGTAACAGCAACGGCTGGAAGCAATTCAAATTATACGGGAAGTGTAACTGCCCAGTTCAAGATCGCTCCAGCTCAGTTAAATGGTGCAGTTGCCACAGCGGAGACAACGGAATACACAGGAAGTGCCGTCACACCGGCAGTTGTTGTCACAAAGAACGGAGTTGTTCTGTCAGCTGATGATTATTCTGTAGAGTACAGAAGCAATACGGATGTCGGAACAGCAGAGATTATCGTAACAGGAAAGGGCAATTACACTGGAACGGTACATGGAAGCTTTGAGATAACGGCGGGAAGCATAAAGAACTGCACTATAACAGTGACAGCATCGACTGAGTACACAGGTGGACAGATAGTTCCAGTTGTAACAGTTAAGAATGGCACGAAGCTTCTTGCGAATGGCGTCGATTACATACTGAGTTATGATCAGAATTCAGATGTCACAAGCAAGGCTAAGGTCGTTATAACAGGTAAGGGCAATTACAAGGATTCAGTTACAAGATATTTCGCGATAACAGGAAGAAGTATTACGAAGGCTGTTGTGTGCGGAGTTATCGATAAGGAATTCACCGGAAATGCAATTACTCAGAATATCGAGGTCAAGTTGGATGGTGAGACACTTGTCCAGGGAACTGACTACACAGTGAAGTACATCAACAATGTTCATGTTGGAACTGCAACTGTGGTGATCACAGGTACAGGGAACTATACAGAGTCAGTAAAGAAGAACTTTGTTATCAACAGAGTGGATGTAAGCAACACAGCAGTCATAACGGGAATCGAGCCTGAGGCTACATACACAGGAACGGCGTTTAAGTTTAAGAATGTGAAGATCACATGGAGCGGAATAGTTCTCAGGGAGGGCAGAGATTACACTATCTCCTACAAGAACAACAGTGGAATAACAATGACACGTACAAGCAAAGCTTCATGTACAGTGACATTTAATGGAGATTACAAGGGTAAGGTCACAAAGCAGTTCAGGATCAAGGCATTTGATATTTCAAAGGCTACGGTATCTGTGATAAAAGATGTTACATACAACGGTAAGGCAAAGACTCCGACAGTAGTGGCCAAGATAGGAAGCACCACGATAGATCCTGCGGAGTACGAGGTCAAGTACAGCAACAATGTAAAACCTGGAGTTGCAACGGTTACAATAACAGGGCTTAACAACTTCTATGGAACAAAGAAGGTTACATTCAACATTCTTCCGGAGAGGGTTGCAGGACTTCAGTTTGTAACGTCTACAACGTCAGCAGTAAGGGTTAAGTGGAATAAGGTCAAATATGCGGCCGGTTATGTTGTATATTACAGTAAAGATGGCAAGAGTTATAAGAAGTTTGGAACTACAAAGGATACGACAATGGTTCTGTCAAAGCTTGCAAGTGGACAGACATATAAAGTAGCTGTGTATGCATATGTAACTTCAAACGGCAAGAATCTTATATCGACCAAGTCAGAGGTAGTAACCGGAACAAAACCAGGCAAGGTTACAGGAATAACATATTCGAGCAGAACGGATACTGTTATTAGTGTAAAGTGGAACAAGGTTTCAGGTGCAACGGGCTACAAGGTATACAGGACCGATGACAGCGGTAAGAAGGTCATGGCTGTTGGAACTGTAAAGACGAATGCAGTATCGATCAAGAAGCTTAAGGCGAGCACTGTATACAAGATAAAGGTAGTTGCATACAAGAGCGTTGGCGGAAAGGTTCTCCTCGGTACAGCAAATGTAGCAGCGATCATGACTACACCATCTGCAGTCAAGGGACTAAAGACATCTAGAAACTGGGTTTCAAGCATAGCACTTAGCTGGAACAAGGTAGCTAGTGCGGACGGATACATAGTTTACAGGCTCAGCGGAAAGAACTGGATCAAGATCAAGCAGATCAGTAAGAATACGACTGTCAGTTTCATAAGTTCTAAGCTCAGAGCCGGAACAGAGTGGAAGTACAAGGTAGTAGCTTATAAGAAGCACGGCAACAGTGTAGTTAAAAATGTCGGAAGCCAGATTAGTTCGGTAACGCTTCCTACAGCGCCAGTGGTTGTAATCAGGGCAGGTAAGGGCAGTGTGACTTTGGGCTGGAATGGAGTGACTGGAGCCGATGGATATGAAGTATACATGAGAACCACAAAGAAAGGCAAGTCAACTAAGATAGCCACATTAAAGAAAGCATCTAAGGTAAAATATACAAAGAAGGGACTTGCAAAGAATAAGACATATTACGTAAATGTCAGAGCATTCAAGAAGGATGCAAAGGGCAGAAAGTATTACAGCTCATATTCAACGGTCAAGGCTGTTAAAGCAAAATAACACTAAAATAAAAGCAAGATACAAAAAAGGGCGTCCAGCCGGTTGTGAAAACAGCCGGCGGGGCGCTTTTGTGTTATATGCAGTATGTATTGAGCTTTTTAATACAGGTAAAGAAATCTATCGGCACAGCTTACAGTGAACTCTTTCAGATCATCATATGGGAAGACGTTTGTAGTCGCCTTCTGTACGGGTGGCTCAGCACTGACAAAGAGTGACAGATCACGGCGGAGCATCTCAGGAGAGAAAGCGTTGCATTCTGATATGGTCAGACTGACTGGAGCTATGTTGGGGATGGCTGGTGCAAAATCTATCTGGAATAAAGGATTTGTGATGTTGTAGTCACCGTAGAAATACCGGTCGGAAAAAAAGTCTCTTATTGGTATTATAGTTCCGTCGCTCTGTCTGCTGATTGCTGTCATTTTAACATGGTCTATATTATTTGATACACACGTAGGCTTGCCTGAGGAGTCCTCAAATTGAAAATACCTGGGCCAAAATTCTTCTACATAGATACTGTCCATATATAGGTGCGCAAGAATTCCAAGATCAGCTGCAGTAAGATGATCCGGGTTATGCCGCTCGGTCAGGTAGTGCATGTTGGGGTATTTGGTGATCAGATTGTCCTGCCATGGTGGACGGAAGTGTGTAAGGGATTTGTCCGACACCGCATCGGGAAGGACTGTGCCGAGAAGAAATTCATTTGTTGAATCAGGGGAATTGAAAACTGATATCAGAGCCCTTGAAATCACTGTGTCCACATCGCCTTTGTCAGAATTCAGTATGATATTTTCTATATATGCAGCCTCACACAGGTGCATCATGTATCCAGGCATATGTACATCCTCCCGAAATATATAAATTCAATGCGTAAAAATATGTATGTGACAGAATGAGTGTACTCCTGATAAAATGTTGATGTCAAGGCTGCGTCAGGTGTCTTACTGAAAAATATAAATTACAGTTAACTTGACTTATAAATAAAATAGAATTAAAGTCATAATTATAATGTTTATTAAAAATTATAATTGGAGGGAAATATTTGAGGGGAATAATGTAGATGAAGCAAAAAAACGAGAGAGAAGCTGGAATGTAAATGCGAAATGTGAATGCGAAATATTCAGATCTAAAACAGTGAAAATAAAAGGAGAAAATGACTTGGATAGAAACGTGCAGAATGATAACGATAACAAGAATAAAGACAATGGAGATGGAGGAAAGGGAAAAAACAGAAATGTCATAATTCTGCTTGCTCTGTCTATCGTACTCACTTTGCTGTGTTGGCGTGCGTATGACAAGATAACTAACGGAACTAAGAAGGAAATACCTTACAGTGGTTTTATAGAGATGCTGGATGGTGGACAGGTCGAAAATGCCGAAATATACTCAAAGAAGATCAAGTTTACCACTAGAGATGATGATGGCAAAGTTGACAAGAACACATATATTACTGTCAGAATAAACGATGACAGCCTGGCTGACAAGCTGAGCAGAGCCCATGAAAAATATGCCACCACATACAATGGCAAGGATGAGAGCGGATCGGCGATGATAGGTACGATATTGTCATACGTTGTCATGATCGGAGCATTTTATCTGTTCCTGTCGCTCATAACGAAGCGTGGTGGTATGATGGGGGGATTTGGCAAATCAAATGCAAAGGTGTATATGGAGAAGAAGACTGGTGTGACATTTGCGGATGTGGCAGGTGAGGATGAGGCAAAGGAATCCCTGACTGAGATGGTGGATTTTCTGCACAATCCTAAACGGTATTTGGAGATAGGAGCAAAGCTTCCCAAGGGGGCGCTGCTTGTCGGACCTCCGGGAACAGGAAAGACACTTCTGGCAAAGGCTGTTGCAGGGGAGGCAAATGTGCCATTTTTCTCTATGTCAGGCTCAAGCTTTGTGGAAATGTATGTAGGCGTGGGCGCGTCGAGGGTGCGTGACCTGTTTAAACAGGCAGCAGATATGGCACCGTGCATCATATTTATAGATGAGATAGATGCTATCGGACAAAGCAGAGACAGTGTGAGAGGTGGAGACTCCGAGAGGGAGCAGACACTCAACCAGCTTCTTGCAGAGATGGATGGATTTGACACATCGAAGGGAATAGTGATACTTGCGGCGACGAACAGACCTGAGACGCTGGACAAAGCTCTACTCAGACCGGGCAGATTTGACAGAAGGGTTATAGTAGAAAAGCCGGATCTTCAGGGAAGGATAGATACGCTCAAGGTTCATTCGAGAAATGTGAAGATGGATGAGAGTGTTGACCTCAGAGAACTGGCACTTGCAACTGCGGGTGCTGTTGGCGCAGATCTGGCGAATATAATAAATGAGGCGGCACTCACCGCGGTGCGTGCCGGAAGGACTATGGTTTCACAGGCTGACCTCATAGGCGCTGTGGAATTGGTATTTGCGGGAAAAGAGAAGAAGGGCAAGCTCCTAGGCGAGGAGGAGAAGAAGGTGGTGGCATACCATGAGGTGGGACATGCACTTCTCGTTGCTCTCCAGAAGCATACGGAGCCTGTCCAGAGGATTACCATAGTTCCTAGAACGATGGGATCTTTGGGTTATGTATGGCAGGTGCCGGAGGAAGAAAAATATATGGAGACGAAGGCTGAGCTTGAGGCGGATATCGTCACTACACTCGGCGGACGTGCTGCTGAGGAGCTGAAGTTTGAGTCTGTTACAACGGGAGCTGCAAATGATATAGAGCAGGCGACAAAGACTGTGAGGGCCATGATAACGATGTACGGTATGTCGGATACATTCGGACTTATGCAGCTTGAGTCGGTACAGGGAAAATACCTCGACAGAAATGCGGTGCTCCAGTGCTCCGATGAGACGGCAGCCAAGGTCGATGAGGAGATTAGAAAGGTGCTCAGCGATTCATATGATAAGGCGAAGAAATTGTTGGCAGATCACATGGATACACTTGATGAGATCGCAAAATTCCTTATCGAGAAAGAGTCGATAACCGGAAAGGAATTTATGGATATATTTCACCGTGTTGAGAACGCTTGCGAGTGAAAAATTATTTTATCCTTAATCGACTAGTTTGGGGAGAAAAGGAAACATTTTTCTCTTTTCGTGTGATAATCAGAAAAAAACGTAGCTAACAGAGGCAATTTTTGAAGAAAATAGAAAAACAAGTTGTTACAAAAGGCTCTTTGAGGTGGAAAATGGGAAATAAAAATCCGAGTTTCTGTCTCGAAGAGCCTTTTAAATTTGCATGGGGAACATGCTTTGACTCGTTTCTCGTGATTTTCTCAGGGCAGCGGGCTAAGGACCTTGCCTGATCACTTGTCTGATTGCAGCTCGTCAAGGGTTTTGCCGTAGGCTGGCAGAAACTCACAGACAAAATCGTTTACCTCCGGGTATTTCCCAGCCATCGATGATACAGATGCAAGTATGGTGCTCATGGCACTTGAGAATTCGGTGTTGCCAGACCCGGTCTCCTCCATACATTTTATGAGGGCTGAGAGTTTATCCGCAGCTTTAACGAGCTTCCATATATATACATCGTTCTCGTCCTGATCATCCTTGAAAAAGATAGGGGTGTATGCATTCTTCAGGTCGTCAGGAAGTTTGTCAAGAAGAGTGTGGCAGGCGATATCTTCAATGTCCTTAAAAGCGGTTTTGATGTCGTTATTGTAGTATTTTACGGGCGTTGGCATGTCTCCTGTGATTATCTCGGAGGCGTCATGGTAGAGGCCTATAAGGGAGGCTCTCTCGGCGTTGAGTGACTTGCCGTAGCGCACATTGCCGATGGTGGCAAGTGCGTGTGCGATCATGCTGACTTCAAGGCAGTGCTCACACAGATTTTCCTCTCTGCTGTTTCTCATCAGCGACCATCTGTCGATGTATTTCATTCTTGATATAAGTGCAAAAAAATTATATTCCATAAAAGTAAATACCTCACATATGAATAAATATATACAAACTGTAGGCCAGTTTTTATTGTCCGTTGTCCTTCTTTTTGAATGCAGTGCTGTCTGCATGGAAAAAATTGTAGACGGCTTCGGCGGAAGCTCTGGTCATTCCTGCAGGAATCTCAAGGTCTGCGATGGCAGCCTTTTTTATATTGTCGATGTCCTTGAAATATGCCAAAAGTGCTTTCCTTCTTGCAGGACCTATTCCATCGATATCGTCCAGAACAGAGTGAATCTGTGCTTTGCTCCTCAGACTTCTGTGGTACTCTATCGCAAAGCGGTGAGCCTCGTCCTGAAGTCTGGTGATCATATTGAAAGCCTGGGTTCCGGCAGGAAATTCAATCTCCTTGTTATTGTAGTAAAGTCCCCTTGTTCTGTGGTGGTCATCCTTTACCATGCCGCACACAGGAATGTTCAGACCGAGATCTCCGAGAACCTCAAGAGCGATGTTAACCTGTCCTCGGCCTCCGTCCATCATGAGGATATCTGGGTAGATGTTGAACTTTTCATCAGTGAATCTTCTGGTGAGAACTTCCCGCATGCTGGCGTAGTCATCTGGTCCATCTATGGTGCGAAGCTTGAATTTTCTGTAGTCATTTTTCTTAGCACGGCCATTTTCAAATACTACCATGGAAGCGACTGAATGGTAGCCGCTTATGTGCGAGATATCAAATGCCTCAAGCCTCTTGGCGGATGGAACCCCGATGAGCTGGGCGAGTTCCTTTGCCGCTCCCTCAGTCCGTTCCTTCTCACGCTTGAGCTTGTCTGCATCCTGATTCATCACCAGAAAGGCATTGTCCTTTGCAAGCTTCAGAAGCTTCTGCTTGTCGCCCTTTTGCGGTATGACAATGTGTACCTGGCTGCCGCGACGGGCGCTCAGATATTCCTCTATGAGTGCGTAGTCATCTATTTGCTGCTCGATTATTATCTCCTTTGGCAGATAAGGCGTTGAAGCGTAGTACTGCTTCAGGAAAGACTCCATGATCGTGCTGTATTTTTCAGCATTTACACCGCTCATATGGTAGTGCTCACGTCCTATCATCTTTCCTGAACGCACAAAGAATATGGATATGACGCACTCGTTGCCAAGATCCGTTGCCATGGCGATGACGTCCCTGTCGTCAGAGCTTGTGTCACCGACGCGCTGGGTAGTTTCGATATGTTGTATGCTCTTTATGAGATCACGGATCTCACTGGCCTGCTCAAACTCCATCTCATCTGCAAGCTCTCTCATCCTTTTCTCAAGATCCTTAACTACATGACCGTGATTGCCATTCAGGAAACTTATGGCCTGCTGTATGTTATTGTTGTAGTCCTCTTTTGAGATATATCCCTGACATGGAGCATCGCACTGCTTTATCTGGTGATACAGACATGGACGTTCAAGGCCTATATCCTTTGGTAGGTTTCTGCTGCAGCTTCTTATGTGATAAAGCTTTTTCAAAAGTTCAATGATATCCTTTACCGCTCTGGAATTGGTGTAGGGACCGAAGTATTTGGAATGGTCACGCTTCATCTGATGGCTGTAAAGGATCCTTGGGAAATCTTCCTCCACGGTAATCCTGATATAAGGATATCCCTTATCATCGGTCAGCATGGTGTTGTAGTGCGGCCTGTGCTCTTTGATGAGATTGCATTCCAGAACCAGAGCCTCCAGCTCGGAGCCGCATACGATATATTCAAACCATGCAATATGAGAGACCATTTTCTGGATCTTTGGGGATTTCTTGTATCCTGCCTGAAAATATTGGTGAACTCTGTTGTACAGATCGATGGCCTTGCCTACATATATTATGTGATCCCCTGAGTCATGCATCAGATAGACGCCAGGTACATGGGGAAGTTTTTTCAATTCTTCTTCAAAATCAAACATAGCTTTCACCTCAAAAAATATAGATAAGTATATCACCGTGAGCACACATATGTCATCTGTAAAATGCATGCCAAAATAGCCCTGAATTCTTGACAATAGTGTTTGTAGATAAGTATAATTAATAAAGTTAAGACTAGAAAATAAATGAAAAAACAAAATCTTTAACGATATTAAAATGAAAGGAAAAGATGTCAGATATGGACATCGGTTGAGGTGTATATGGTATACAGTGTTACAGTCACGCAGCTGATAGAAAAGATGGATCTGAAGAATCATACGCCGGAGATAGACACCGACAAGATACTTATCCAGGATCCAGGTATGAATAGACCAGCGGTTCAGTTTGGAGGGTTCTTTGAGCATTTTGATGCTGGAAGAATACAGATATGTGGAAATGTAGAGCATGCATATGTTGCGGCTATGCACACGGAGGAGGAGAACAAGAAGATCATGGATGAGTTCTTCTCATATAAGCCGCCTTGTCTCATATTCTGTCGTGGACTTGAGCCGTATCCATTTATAATAGAGATGGCAAAGAAGCACGGGGTACCAGTACTCACATCTGATGCGGTCACATCTGCATTTGTCCATGAGGTCGACAGATGGCTCCATGTTGAGCTTGCGCCTAGGATTTCAGTGCATGCGGTACTTGTCGATGTATACGGAGAGGGAGTCCTGATCATGGGCGAGAGTGGAATAGGAAAATCTGAGGCTGCGCTTGAGCTTTTGAAGAGAGGTCACCGACTTGTAGCAGACGATGTGGTTGAGATCAAGAAGGTAAGTGATGCAACTCTAGTTGGACGTGCGCCTGATATAACAAGACATTTTATCGAGCTTCGAGGCATAGGTATCATAGATGTCAAGTCACTGTTCGGTGTAGAATGTGTTAAGATAGATCAGAATATAGACCTTGTTATCAATCTTGAGGAGTGGAGCAAGGATACGGAATATGACAGACTGGGACTAGAGGACAATTATATGGAGTTCCTTGGTAACAAGGTCGTGTCACACAACATACCTATCAGACCGGGACGTAATATAGCGATCATAGTTGAGTCCGCTGCGGTCAATCACAGACAGAAGAAGATGGGTTACAATGCTGCCCAGGAACTTTACAACAGAGTTACACAGAACATCATGAAGGGAAACGGTGGCTCAGACAAGTAGACGCCGGTTAACATAATAAGAAACAGAAGTGGAAGGAGAAAAAGAAATGTCAAAGTATGTATTTGGAGTTGATGTCGGAGGAACCACAGTAAAGATGGGACTTTTTACAGTTGAGGGAGAAGTCCTCGACAAATGGGAGATCAAAACCCGCACGGAGGATGGGGGTAAGAATGTCCTTCCTGATATCGCAGATTCCATAAAGAGCAAGTTAGCTGACAAGAACCTTGCAGATGAAGATATAGAAGGTGTTGGAATTGGAGTTCCTGGACCTGTGAAGGAGGATGGTACAGTTCTTAAGTGCGTAAACCTTGGATGGGGGATACTGAACGTTCAGGATGAACTCAGAGCGCTTACAGGATTTGAGGTAAAGGCAGGAAATGATGCCAACGTGGCGGCCCTTGGAGAGATGTGGCAGGGTGGCGGAAAAGGCTACAGCAATGTTGTTATGGTCACACTCGGCACAGGAGTTGGCGGAGGAATAATACTCAATGGAAAGATGCTTTTCGGTGTAAATGGCGCAGGTGGAGAGATAGGACATATCTGTGTGGATGAGAATGAGACAGAGATATGCGGATGCGGTAATACTGGCTGCCTTGAGCAGTATACATCAGCGACTGGCGTTGTTCGACTTGCAACAAGAGCCATGGCTTCATCAGATAAGAAGTCAGCGCTCAGAGATCTTGAGACTGTTACAGCAAAGGATGTATTCGATCTTGCAAAGATCGGTGATGAGCTTGCAAAGACAGTTGTTGATGAACAGGCACATATCCTTGGAAGAACTCTTGCACAGATAGCATGTGTCGTTGATCCTGAGATATTCGTAATTGGTGGCGGTGTTTCAAAGGCTGGCTCTATCCTCACTGATGCTGTTAAGGAGTATTTTGTGAAATATGCATTCCACGCATGCCGCGGTACAAAATTTGCCCTTGCTGAGCTTGGAAATGATGCTGGAATCTACGGAGCAGCTCGAAGCATATTAAAATAAACATCTAAAATATAATTTTAGGTAATTTTTAACAGTTGTTTTTGTGAAATTATCCAAAGCAAAATCAAAAGATAGCAAATTTCTATTTATTTTTGATATTGAATTATAAAAGTCTTTAATGTATGATGAATTTATTGGTGTTGGATAAGTATGCCAATAATATAGTACATTAGAGACTTTTGTTTTAGACAGGGCTACCTGCATAGCATGATATAAGCGTGTTTTGTAGGTTTTTGTTTTATTTATAAAGTCATGTAAAATTATTAAGAGGTATGTATGTCAGAAAAGAATACATGTAACATATATGATAAAGTAGTGGATATCGTAGGCGAAGAAAATGTACACACCGATGAACCTATGAGCAGACATACGACATTCAGAATTGGTGGAAATGCCGATTATTTTGTCAAACCGGGTAACGCGGATGAGGTTGCAGCGGTGATAGTGGTCTGCAGAGAGTACAATATTCCGTATTTTATCCTTGGAAATGGAAGCAATCTTTTGGTGTCAGACGATGGATACAGGGGCATGATAATCAATATTATGGATAATATGGATTCAGTGACCGTCGACGGTAGGATTATCACAGCCCAGGCGGGAGCGATGCTCGTCAGAGTGAGTGTGATGGCAAGGGATAATGCCCTCACCGGACTTGAGTTTGCATCGGGTATACCGGGAACCATTGGTGGTGCTGTTTATATGAATGCTGGTGCGTATGGCGGCGAGATGAAGAACGTTGTGAAGACAGTCAGAGCTATTGATGAGTATGGACGAATATATGAGTTAGACTCTGAGAAGATGGACTTTTCATACAGACATAGCATAGTTGAGGAGAGAAAACTCATAGTGCTTGAGGTCACATTGGAACTTGAACATGGCAGTAGAGAAGCAATCGATGACAGGATGAAAGAGTTAGCTGAGGCAAGACGCTCCAAGCAGCCTCTGGAGTACCCATCAGCAGGATCAACATTCAAGAGACCTGAGGGATATTTCGCTGGTAAGCTCATCATGGATGCCGGACTTCGTGGATATTCTGTCGGGGGCGCGCAGGTGGCGGAAAAACACTGTGGATTTGTCATAAATAAAGGCGGGGCTACGGCTTCGGACGTTGTGGAGCTTATAAGAGATGTTCAGCACGATGTGGATGATAAGTTTGGCGTAACACTGGAACCCGAGGTGAAGATGCTGGGAGAGTTTTAGAAATGATGATTAGGAGGGGCAGAAAGTGAGATTTGTAATTGTTACAGGAATGAGCGGGGCAGGAAAAGCAACAGCCCTGAAAACACTTGAAGATGCAGGCTTTTTCTGTGTAGATAACCTTCCGATTCAGTTGATAAAAAGATTTGCCGAAATAGCATATGATGCTGAGATCCAGGTCGATGATGTGGCGATAAGCGTTGATATAAGAAGTGGCAGGGCTCTGTCGCAGCTCAATTCATGTCTGGCGGATATCAGACATGAGGGGATGCAGTACCAGATATTGTTTGTAGAGTGTTCTGATGCAACTCTCGTGAAGAGATACAAGGAGACCAGAAGAAATCACCCTCTCTCCGTAAGGGGGGGCAGAATAATAGATGGAATAAAAAAAGAGAGAGAGCTTATAGGATTCCTGAAGGATGAGGCAGATTACATCATAGATACTACCAATTTGCTTGTCAGGGAGTTCAAGGCAGAGCTTGATAAGATATTTGTTCAGAATCAGGAGTATTCAAACTTTATCATCACGGTGATGTCGTTTGGATTTAAGTATGGAATACCGAGGGATTCAGATATGGTTCAGGATGTGCGGTTCCTGCCAAACCCGTATTATGATCTTGAATTGCGTGACAAGACGGGGAATGACAAAGAGGTACAGGATTACGTCATGAACTGCAAGGAAGGGCCGGAATTCCTGGATAAGTTCATGGATCTTGTGGGGTTTCTTGTCCCGAACTATATAAAAGAAGGTAAGAACCAGCTTGTCATATCCGTTGGATGTACAGGTGGCAAACACAGATCTGTAACGATTGCAAACGCTGTGTATGAGAGACTTCAGAAGTCTAAATATACAGTCAGAATAGTTCACAGAGACATAGCGAAGGACTCGATAGTCAAGAAAATGTGACGACCGGTCCGGTCGCTCTAATTTTAGAATTGAGATTGCGGGTGAAAGTATGTCATTTTCCTCTGATGTAAAAGCTGAGATTTCAGGCAGTGTTTCGAATGCCAGACATTGTCAGATAGCGGAGCTTGCGGCCATGATATCCATGGTGGCACATGTCAGATACTGGAAAGACCGGCCGGTTGCGCTGGTAATCGTAACTGAAAGAAGTGTAATTGCAAGAGAAATCGCATCGCTTATAAAGCGTTTGTTCAGATATATACCGGTTTCCAGTGTGAAGAGAACCGGAGTGAACAGCAGGATATACAGTATGGAGATAGCTGAACCGGATATGGTACAGAATATCATGGCTACGCTTAAGATAGATAATGACCATATCTGCGCAGGATCAAATGACTGCCAGAAGATGAAAGTCAGCAGACTTGTGGTCAGCCAGGAGTGCTGCCGCAGAGCATACATAAAAGGTGTGTTTATGACATCTGGCTCCATTAGCGACCCGAATAAGGGGTATCATATGGAGATAGTCAGTGATAACAAAGGCAGAGCAGAGTTTATCCAGGACATCATAAATGGATTTGGAATATCATCCAGGATCATACAGAGAAAAAAGTACAGTGTGGTCTATCTGAAGGATGGAGAGATGATAGTGGAGATGCTCGGACTTATGGGCGCCCATATATCACTAATGGACATGGAGAATATCCGTATAAAGAAGGATATCAGAAATACGATAAACCGCAGAGTTAACTGTGAAGCTGCAAATCTCAACAAGACCGTGAGTGCGGCGGTAAAACAGGTGAATGATATCAATTATATAATTTCCACAAAAGGAATCGAATTCCTTCCTGAAAATCTTCAGGAGCTGGCGTTGGCCAGACTTGAGAGTGACGATGCCACACTCAAAGAATTAGGAGAGATGATGACTCCGCCGATAGGAAAATCGGGGGTTAATCATAGATTAAGAAAAATAAGTGAAATCGCAGAAGAGCTGCGGGGCTGTTAATGCCCAAGGAGGATGTAATGATCGAAAAGACAGTTGTAGTATCAATGATGGGAGAAGCAGAGGAAAGACCAGTTGCAGTACTTGTGCAGGTTGCAAGTCAGTATGAGAGTAGAGTCCATCTTGTGACAGGGGACAAGAAGATAAATGCAAAGAGTATTATGGGAATGATGAGCATGAACTTTGCAAATGGCAGTGAGATCACAATCGTTGCAAATGGTTCTGATGAGAAAGAGGCAGTGGATGCCATTGCAGCATATCTCGGCAAGGACAATCAATAATCTCTGATCAAGAATACTGATATAGTATACAGAGAGTTAGTTGGACATATTCAACATACGATAAAAATTTTGAAAAAATATTTGAAAAAAATATTTGGAAAGATATTGATGAGTATAACGATAAAGTTCCAAAACATACGACATGTTTTATTGCACCACTGGTAGTGTTGTGGTAAAATAAATTCATCAATGGACATTTGTCGGAGGAACAGGATATGGGATTTTTTGACGGGTTATTAAAGAGGATACCGTTTGTATCCAGGTTTTCCAGAAAAAAGGAACCGGTTAACAATGTAGAACTCCAGTTTAACAAGGCTATGAACCTTATGGATAATGGTGATGCGGAAGAGTCAGTGTCTATATTGGAGCAGGTTGCAGACATAGGGATAATGGATGCACAGTATAAGTCATATGGGGATGACGCACTGCTTGCACTTGCGGAGTTCTTTGAAAAAGGAAAGTATCGTAATGCTGTGATAGATGTGGATCTCAACAAGGCCACAAAGTACTACGAGAAATATGTCAATCAGAATCATGATGGCGATACGATATTCAAGCTCGCCAAGATGCTTCTTGAAGTTCAGAACTTCTCAAAGGCCATAAAGTATTATGAGCTGGCAGCGAATGACTATGGAATCAAGGCAGCGTATATGAGCCTTGGGTCAATATATGAGAGTGGTCTGAACAGGGTTGATGAGTATGGCAACAAGAGCGATTATGTTGTGCCGATTGATTTGGACAAGGCTATGATGTGGTACAAGAAGCTTGCCGATACAGGTGACGCCAAGGCTAAGGCGTCATACGAGAGGGTTGAGTACATGAGTACCCACGGTGACAGCCTGGAGTTTGAGGCGAAGGATAAACTGTACACTGATATTGCAGAGGCGAGAAAAGCCAAGGGTAAGGAGCCTCGTTACAAGGTGATAGAGGCATCACGACTTCAGTATCAGTATACATATGTGCATGATCAGGTTGAGGGCTTTATACATAAACTTCCTAAGGGTTGGGTCAAGACGATCAATGAGTCCACCGGAGAAGAGTATTATGCGCCTAGTCTGACATACAAAGATTTTGCGATGTATGTTTACTATGACAGTGTACCAAAGGATACGAAGATGACCCTTGAGAATTATCTCAGGTATTGCAACGATGCGTTTGACGAGGATCTTCAGATGAAGGCCTACGTTACAGAGTACGCTGATGGCATATGTACAACGTACTACCACAAGGATATGGAGAAGGGAATCGTTTCCTTCGCATTCTATCATGGAAGACGACTTGCATGTATGAGATTTGTATGTGCAACTATGGAAATCATAGAGCAGTATGAGGAGATCATATTTGAGACAGCTAACTCATTTGCATTTGTAGATCCTACACTTGCCAGTGAGCACAGTGCAAACCGTAAGGATATGCAGTATTACAATGAGGCTATCTACTGCTATTACCTTGAGGATTATGAAGGAGCCATGAGAGCCGCAAAACAGGCTCTTAAGCTGGGAAGTATAAAGGCAAGTTATCTGCTCATAGAGCTTTACTATGATGAGGACAGTCCGTACCGCGATGTGGAGAAGACTATCAGCTACGCAAAGCAGTTGTTTGAGGCTACAAAGGATCCTGAGTTGGCATTCCTTCTTGGATTAGTGTATGACCAGCAGCTCAAGGATTATGTGAAAGCGGTCAATTGGTATGAGAATGCAGAGAGACTCGGGCACAAGAGAGTTGCCTTCTATCTTGGAAGAATATATTATTATGGTCTGCTCAGAACAAAGCGTGACGGCGGAAAGGCGCTGGCATACTTCAAGAAGGCAAGAGAGAACGGCATCCAGGAGGCAGAGGGATACATAAAGGATCTCGAGGATCTTAAGGGTGAGGATCTTCAGACAGCTATAGACAAGTGGGAACGCGCCGTTCAGGCAGGAAGCGAGTCCGCAGCGATCAAGATTGCCATGATGAAACAGAGGCAGATATTCTATATTGCAACACCTTATGAGATTGAGAAGGCCTATCTCGAGGCGCTGGGACTTGGAAGTGCACAGGCTGGATATGAACTGGGAAGAATATATCAGGTTCAGGAGAAGCAGGATAACTATAAGGGCGAGATCAAGAGTATTAAGTATTTTGAGAAAGCATTCAATGCAAACTTTGATGACTGGGATAAGGAAAACCTGTTTAAGGTTATCAATTATAAAGTTGAGAAGGGACTCTCAAATGATGAGGCTATCAAGCTTTATATTGAGAATGCCAGCATGGGATATGTGCCAGCTATTGAAAAGCTTATCGCACTTGTGCCTACTACCACACAGCAGATATGGAGTCTGTATGATGCACTCATAGAACTAGCAGAGACAGGTGATGAGTCAGCTATAGTAGCTATGAACAAGCTTGAGATGAACTATGTGGATCTCATCCTCAGAGAGCCTGCAAAGGGACAGAAGGTTGTGGAGAACAAGTTCTTCAGATTGTGCGTTCCAAAGGAGTGTAACGCTGTTATCAACGATGAAGGCGGTACTATTAAGATGGCAGATTCGGTTGTAGAGTTTGCTGTTGCAGAGATGCCTGTCAACGCAAGTGCAGAGCAGGATTATCTCAAGATATATAAGCTTATCGTGTCTGAGTATCTGCCTGACGAGAATGCAGAGGTAATAATTGCAAACTCAAGAATGATAGGTTCTGCGATCAGGGCTTCAAAAGATAACGTACATACATTCAGCATACTGCTCATAAGTTCAAAGAACCAGTATATATTCAAGCTGAGTTCAAAGGATAGAAGACAGATGATGCAGTTTAAGGATGTGCTTATAGCAATATCAAAATCACTTGTTGAGACAGGCGAGATTTATAAGGCTACAGAGGAGGGCAAGAAGAATATAGGTCTTGCGTTCCTGCTCAAGACAAATGAAAGTGGATTCCTTTCAATTGGCAAGGGCGAGTAATCAGTCTGACCTGGGTATCGGGTCTGACGGAGGATAAATGATCAATTTACCCGGAGGATATATCAGATCTCCTCCGGGTTTTTATCTCGGTATTTGAGAAAGGAAGCATAATTATGCCAGGACTTAACAGGAAAGAGATGACAAACAAGCCGCTCAGAGTGGATTCAAGAATGGCACGCGACATAGAGAGACTTTCTGATCAGACAGGGTATTCCCAAAATGAGATAATACTTATGGCTATCAAGAGATATCTGTATGAGAACCGAAAGTATTTCCTGAGAGATATGGTGGAGGACTGGTGCATATCACGCATAGAGAGGGAAGTGTGCATAATGCACAGTGAGACACATCTAAAATACGGAGGCATGACCGTGGATGTTGTGAAGCCGGAGATGGATGATGCGTTTGGACAGAATGTATATAGTTCCACCATCAGACTCAGAAATAGTCTGGGAGAGATTTTCTATGAGGATCAGCAGAATGTTGATATGAATGGAGAAGACTGGGAGGAATACAAGGAATTTTTATATGAGGTAGTAATGAAGTTCGTAGATATAGATGAACCGGCACTCAAGACATATTTCAGAGAAAAATTCTTGTATGAATAGAAAATAGAAATTTGTAACAAAAAAGTAATAGTGAGAATGCAATAGTACATATGGATGAGCTGGTTATTTACATGTGTTATTATTAGTGGTATGCTATAAATTGTAAAAGGTTAGAAAAAAGTGACCGAATCGAGGTGAGATGCTTGTTTAGGAATATAATGAACGACCTTGCAACATGGTACGAGACAGGAAATAATAAGATAGCTGTCGTGAGAGGTGGCAAGTTCGTGGGAAAGACTTGGGCTGTCACAGATTTTGCCATGGGCTTTTTCGAGGATCACATAATTGTAGACATGAATAAGCAGACAGATTTTGCAGCATATGCAAGTAAGGAGAGGAGACCTGAAAAGCTTCATGCCAAGCTTACCACTTCTCTGGATAAGTATGATTTTAAAGGCAAGCTGCTCATATTTGACAACGCAGAAAACTGCAGTGGTCTGTTGCAGAATCTTGTTCAATATGCAAAGTATAACACGGAGTGTAAGATATGTGTTGTGGCTACAGTGTGTGGACCTATGCTTGGTGAGGAAGAGTGCGCAGACGATATATGCGTGTATGAGCTGATGCCTATGTGCTTTGACGAGTTTCTGAAGGCGGGAAAAGGCAGAAAGCTTTGTGCATTTATAGAGAATCAGAAATTGACAGCGATGCCGGATGAGGTGAGGGAAAGTGTCCAGACGATGTTGGAGGCGTTCTTCGTCACGGGAGGTATGCCAGAGGCTGTTGATGAGTATTATAAGACAGGCGATTTTAGAAGAGTAGACGTAATATTGAAGTCTATACTTGACAGGATGACCGATTATCTGATAAACTCCACTCCGAAGAGGTATCTTTCGAAGGTTATGGCGATATGGAAGAGTATTCCAACGCAGCTCACGAAAGAGAACAAGAAGTTCATGTATGGATATGTAGATCCGAAAGCACGAGCCAGAGAGTACGAGGCATCTGTTGACCAGATAGTTCGAATGGGAGTTGTGAGACAGGTGTTCAGAGTAAGAAATGGAGTACTTCCACTGACGGATCAGAGGGATGATAAGTCATTTGAGCTGTATCATTTGGATCACGGACTACTCAGAATGATGGCGGGGATCTTGGTTCAGGATATAGATACTGACAATGTTCTGGATATGATGGATGGAGTTATTGCAGAACAGTATGCGATGGCTGAACTCTATATGAACAAGAGTGTTGGAGATTTGTACTTCTGGATATCATCAGCCACTGCAAAAGTGGATTTTGTATATGAAGGTGATGGAGAGGTCATTCCGGTGGACGTACAGACAAGTCCGCATACGAAAGCTCAGAGTTCCAGAGTATTCCGACAGAGATATAACAATAAGACTTCTGTGAGAATATCTACAGATGACATGTTCGTTGATAAAGGATTGGTAAATATACCGCTGTATGGCATATGGTGTTTCTGACACCGCCATTGGCAGTATTTTTATAGATGCCGAAATAGCTCAGTTGGTAGAGCAACGCATTCGTAATGCGTGGGTCGAGGGTTCGAGTCCCTTTTTCGGCTTGATAATATGGGAAGGCTGCCTGCAATGAACCCCATCGGGGTGCATTTGCTGGCAGCCTTTCGTTGCTATATTGGTGGAACTTCCCGAAGGAGGCGTGGATATGGAGGCACCTAAGTGGTACAGACATTTAAAGACGATAAACAGACATAAATGGATGGTGATGAAGAACTGTTTCAGATGTGGCTTATACAAGCAGGGACTTCTTCACGATCTGTCCAAGTATTCATGGACGGAGTTTTCTGTGGGAGCAAGATACTTCCAGGGGACTAGGAGCCCTAACGACGCTGAGAGAGAAGAAAAGGGGTATTCTGGCGCGTGGCTGCACCACAAAGGCAGGAATAAGCATCATCTGGAATATTGGATAGATTACAGCGCCGACAAGAGCAACAGACAGCTCATGGGAATGAAGATGCCAGTCAAGTATGTTGTGGAGATGTTCTGCGATAGGGTTGCGGCAAGTAAGAATTATAACAGGGATGAATATACGGATGCATATCCACTGAATTATTATCTCAGGGGCAGATCGAGGGATCTGTTGCATCCGGAGTCTGCAAAGCTTCTGGAATCAATGCTGGCAATGTTGGCAGAGAAGGGTGAAGATTTTACTTTCGATTATATAAGACGTGAGATCCTGCATAACAGGAAGTGATGCGGGGTACAGAGTTGACAGATGACAGGGAGGAAAATGTATGGAATTTACACATTTGCATGTGCATACAGGTTACAGTCTGCTAGATGGAGCTGCCAAGATAAAGGAGCTTGTACACCGGGCTAAGGAGCTTGGGTATGACTCGCTGGCGATAACCGATCATGGTGTCATGTATGGAGTTATAGAATTCTACGAGGCGTGCATGGCTGAGGGTATAAAGCCGATACTTGGCTGTGAGGTCTATGTAAGTCCGGGATCAAGATTTGACAGAGAGGTGGGAAAAGGAGATGATAGATATTATCATTTGGTCCTTTTGGCTGAGACAGATCAGGGATACCACAATCTCTCAAAGATAGTTACCCGTGGATTTACTGAGGGATTTTATTACAAACCGAGAGTTGATATGGAGGTGTTGGAAAAGTATCACGAGGGCATAATAGCATTGAGTGCGTGTCTTGCTGGTGAGGTTGCAACCCATTTAAGGAAGAACGACTATGAAGGCGCCAGGAAAGCCGCAGTGAAATACAGGAATATATTTGGTGAGAATAACTATTTCCTTGAGATGCAGGATCACGGCATTCCTGATCAGGCTACTGTGAATGCAGGTGTCATGAGACTTTCAAAGGAACTTGGCATACCAATGGTAGTTACCAACGATTCCCATTATATTTATGCCGAGGACTGGGAGGCGCATGACGTGCTGCTCTGCATCCAGACAAACAGGAAGGTCCAGGATGAGAACAGGATGCGTTATGATGGAGGACAGTATTACCTCAAGTCCAAAGAGGAGATGGCGGAACTGTTTCCATATGCACTGGAAGCTCTTGAAAATACCCATAAGATAGCGGAGAGGTGCAACGTCAAGATCATATTCGGTGAACAGAAGGTGCCGAGATTTGACGTGCCAGACGGATATACGGCGGAGGAGTATCTTGAAAAGCTTGTATATGACGGTATGGAGAGAAAATACGGTATAAAGTATGCGGACACGGAAGGCCTCAGTGAGGGTGATAAAGGATATGATGTGCGCCAGAGGATAGACTATGAGCTTTCGGTCATAAAGAGCATGGGATTTGTTGACTATTTTCTCATAGTATGGGATTTTATTCATTTTGCAAAGACAAATGGAATAGCAGTGGGACCGGGACGAGGTTCAGCGGTTGGAAGCGTGGTCGCATACTGCCTAGACATAACAACCATAGAGCCTATGCAGTACGATCTTCTTTTTGAGCGATTTCTGAATCCGGAGCGTGTATCCATGCCGGATATTGATATAGACTTCTGCTACATAAGGCGACAGGAGGTTATTGATTACTGTGTTAAGAAGTACGGAGAAGAATGCGTAACGCAGATAATCGCATACCAGACCATGGGTGCACGAAATGTCATAAGAGATGTCGGCAGGGCTATGGATATTCCATATGCCCAGTGTGATGCCCTTGCGAAGGCGATCCCGGCAGAAAAGGACATGACGATAGATATAGCACTGAAGACAAGCAAGGATTTTCAGGATATGTACAGGGGTTCGGATGAGATAAGGAAACTAGTGGATATCGCGAAGAAGCTTGAGGGACTTCCGAGAAATGCGGGAATGCATGCAGCGGGGGTCGTTATCGGCCGTGAGGCTATAGAAGAATATGCGCCGCTCTCAGTTGGTGCTGAGGGTGCAGTTGTAACACAGTTTGAGAAGAACACAGTCGAACACCTTGGAATGCTCAAGATGGACTTTCTGGGACTTCGTACTGCCACTGTCATACAAGATACAGTTAAGCTCATCAAGGAGAACACGGGAAGAGATCTTGACATAGACAACATAGACTATGATGATCCGAATATACTGGGGCTTATGGGACAGGGTAAGACAGAAGGAATGTTCCAGCTTGAAAGCCCGGGAATGAAAAATTTTATGATGAAGCTGAAGCCACAGAGTCTGGATGATGTAATCGCCGGAGTGGCACTTTTCAGACCGGGTCCGATGCAGTTCATAGATGACTATATCAGAGGTAAGGAGAACCGGGAGCTTGTAAGATATGATACGCCGGAGCTTGAGGAGATACTGGAGCCGACATACGGTTGTATCATTTATCAGGAGCAGGTAATGCAGATAGTTATGAAACTGGCAGGCTACACTCTGGGGAGAAGTGATCTGGTTAGAAGAGCTATGGCTAAGAAGAAGCCCGAGGAGATGGAGAAGGAGCGTAAAAACTTCGTTTATGGCAACAAGGAGCTGAATGTGCCAGGTTGTGTTGCAAATGGAATATCAGAGGATGTTGCAAACAAGATATTCGATGAGATGATGAAGTTCGCAGAGTACGCGTTCAACAAGTCCCATTCTGTAGCATATGCGGTACTTGCAGCCCAGACAGCTTACCTGAAATATTACTATCCAGTGGAATTTATGGCTGCACTTATATCGTCAGTTCTCGATAACAACGGCAAGGTCGCAAAGTATATAAATGTCTGTAAGCAGATGAACGTTGAGATACTCCCGCCAGACATAAATGAGGGAGTTGCCAAATTCTCCATAAGCGATGGAAAGATACGATATGGTCTGTCCGGAATAAAGAGTGTTGGTGCTGCGGTAGTGGACAGGATAGTTGAGGAGAGAAAGAAAAATGGCAGATTTAAGGACCTCCATGACTTCCTCACAAGAATGCCGTCGAAGGATACCAACAAGAAGACTGTCGAGGCACTTATACTCAGCGGAGCGTTTGATGGAATGGGAGCTAATAGAAAGCAGATGTTCATGGCGCTTCCAGCCATATCTGAAGAGACTGCAAGGGAGAGAAAAAGCAGGGAATCAGGACAGCTGTCACTGTTCGATATCATGGGTGAAGATTTTGCGGCAAGCACAAGAGTGCCGTATCCTGAGGTGGAGGAATATCCGGACACGGAGAAGCTTTCACTAGAGAAGTCTGTTCTTGGAGTGTATATATCCGGACATCCTCTTGGAAAATATGTGGATCTGTTGCAGAAAAACTGCACAGCACAGTCTCTGGATTTTGCCGGCGACAGTGAGGATGATGCAGAGCTGGATGACGCCGGAACGGATGAGAAGGACAGAAAGATCCAGGATGGCGCTGTGTATGTAGTGGGCGGAATCATTACGGATGTATCGGTAAAACTTACAAGAAACAACCAGAACATGGCATATGTTACCCTGGAGGATCTTGTAGGTCAGATAGATATCGTAGTGTTCCCTAGAGATTTTGAAAAACATAGGGAGCAGCTCAGAGTTGACAACAGAGTGTTTGTCAGAGGTCGCGCAGATGTGGGAGAAAAGGACAGCAAGATCATTCTTTCTGATCTTGTTGCATTTGACAATGTGACAAATGGTGTGGTGGAATTCGCCTCGCAGAGAAGCTGGGGGGCAAAGAAAAAGCCTGTTAAGAGCAACAAGCAGCTGTGGGTTTTGTTTGACGATATGAATGAGTATGTGAAAAACGAGGCGGAATTTATGTCGATCCTCGAGGAACACAGGGGCAACTGTCCTGTGTATGTGCAGCTTAAAGCCACGAGACAGATGAAGAGTATGGGAAGAGGCTTCTGTGTGGATGAGAATTCAGGCATACTCTACTCACTTCAGATGGAATATGGCAAAGACAGGGTGCTTTTACGAGATGTATAGATGAAGGAGAAAAGGAACATTGAATAAAACTTTGGATATAATCACGGCTAACAGCAATCCTAAAGTAAAGATGTTAAATAAGCTGAACAAGGACTCAAGGCTCAGAAGAGAGCGGGATGTCTTTATCGTTGAGGGTATAAGGATGTTCAGGGAAATACCGGTGGACAGTGTGGATGAGATCTACATGTCGGAATCAGCGTACGCTGAATACTGCGATGAGGACGATCTGCAGGAGCTTTATAATGCGGCTGAGGTTACGGTTATGAGCGACAGTGTATTTGCGGGGGTGTCACAGACGAAAACGCCGCAGGGCTGCATGGCAGTCGTCAGATGTTTTCATTATGAAATGACCGATATTGCGCGCAGTACGGACACAGAGACATATCTGATACTGGACACCATCCAGGATCCAGGAAATATGGGAACTATATTCAGAAGTGCTGAGGCTGCGGGAATTACTGGGGTGATCATAGGTCCCGGTTCATGTGATCCGTATAATCCAAAGGTTGTCAGATCGACCATGGGAGCGATATTCAGGGTGCCGTTTGTGCAGAGTGATGATCTGATCTACACCATAGATGCGCTGAAGCGAAAAGGTGTGCTGATATACGGAGCACATCTTGACGGAGAGGAACTTTACGATACGGAATTTCCTGACAAGATAGCATTCCTCATTGGAAACGAGGGAAATGGCCTGTCAAAGGCTGTGTCGGATACTGCCGACAGACTTCTGCGCATTCCGATGGAGGGGAAAGTGGAGTCGCTTAATGCCGCAATATCTGCAACACTTTTGTCGTATGAGGCCATGAGACAGCGAAGGAGTGCACGACAAAACTAGATTAAACAAGACAGCATATTTTTGAATCATCTGGCATAACTTTTAGAGTATGCAAAAGTTTGTTATAACGGAGGGAGAAAATATGACTGAAAAAACATTAAACAACAATCAGGTAGTGGTGGCAGGAGAGATAGCATCAGAATTTACATTCAGCCACGAAATATTCGGAGAGGGATTTTATATGGTTGATCTTATGGTGAGTCGCTTGAGCGATGCCTACGATGTGATCCCGCTTATGGTGTCTGACAGACTGTTTGATGTGAACGAGTCCCATGTAGGTGAGAAGATCATGGCTAAGGGGCAGTTCAGATCCTACAACAAGCATGAGGAGACAAAGAACCGACTTATACTATCTGTGTTTGTGAGAGAGATCGAACAACTGGACGAGGATGAGCCGGAGGAGGAGAACAGACCGAACCAGATATATCTTGATGGTTACATATGTAAGGCTCCAGTGTACAGGATGACTCCTCTCGGCAGGGAGATAGCTGATGTTCTGCTCGCAGTGAACAGAGCGTACGGAAAGAGTGATTACATACCTTGCATATGCTGGGGAAGAAATGCGAGATTTGCAGGAAAACTTCAGGTCGGGGAACATGTGGCGATATGGGGAAGGATACAGAGCAGAGAATATCAGAAACGTATCGACAACGACCAGGTGGTTAGCAGAGTAGCCTATGAGGTATCTGTGAGCAAAATGGAATGCCTTGAATAATATTTCATAAGGAGGGACCCGCGTAAGCGGGGGGATTTCTTGTGAAGCACGCAGGCGCCGCGCGAAGCGCATAGGAATGCGCCTGCACAATATTTCATAAGGAGGAACCCACGTAAGTGGGGGGATTTCTTGTGAAGCACGCAGGCGCCGCGCGAAGCGCACAGGAATGCGCCTGTACCTTATTTCATAAGGAGGGACCCGCGTAAGTGGGAGGATTCCGGCTAAATAGATGTTGACATAGGGTGAAGTCGGTGATATAGTAGCACTATCTAAGGTTAAACTGAATACAATATAGTAGAGGCGCGGGATTTAAGAGTAGACAGAATGATGCGTGTGGTTGCATATGAGTTCTGGTGAAAGGAGAGACCGCCGAAGTTGTGAACCAGCCACGGAGTTCACTGCTGGTTGTGCAGTTAATAGCTGTATGACTGTCATCGATATTTATATAGGCTATTTTATTTATAGAGATGGAGAGCTACTTATAAGAATGAGATATTTTTATGGGTTGGCTTTCTGCCAACCCATTTTTATGCTACATGCTATATTGTATCAACTATTATTTTTAAGGAGGATGACAATATGTCGATTTTTACCGGTTCAGCAGTTGCACTTGTAACACCATTTTTGGAGAATGGAGATGTGGATTATGCTAAGCTCAAGGAGCTTGTAGAATTTCATGTAGCTCATAAGACTGACGCGATAGTAATATGTGGAACAACAGGAGAGGCATCCACACTCTCACATGAGGAGCATTTGGAGTGTGTGAAGAAATGTGTAGAATTTGCCGATCACAGAATAAAGGTTATAGCAGGAACAGGTTCAAACTGTACAGCTACAGCAATCTATCTTTCAACAGAGGCTGAGAGCTACGGTGTTGACGGACTCCTTGTTGTTACACCATACTACAACAAGGCAACACAGAAGGGACTTATAGCTCATTTCACAGCTGTAGCAAATTCAGTAAATGTTCCTATCATTCTTTATAATGTTCCATCGCGTACAGGATGCAATATCCAGCCGGAGACAGCAGTATATCTGGCGCAGAACGTGGAGAATATAGTGGGAATCAAGGAAGCATCAGGAAATATAAGCCAGGTAGTAAAGCTTGCAAGCCTTGCAAATGGATGCATAGATATATATTCAGGAAATGATGATCAGGTAGTACCTCTTCTGGCGCTTGGCGGAAAGGGAGTTATATCAGTTACAGCAAATATCATTCCTGAGGATGTACACGATATGGTTCAGAAGTATCTTGATGGCGATGTTCAGGAAAGTCTGGATCTTCAGCTCAAGACCATTGACCTCTGCAATGCACTGTTCTGTGAGGTCAACCCAATTCCTGTAAAGAAAGCTGTTGAACTTCTCGGTATGTGCGGTGGTACACTCAGAATGCCTCTCACAGAGATGGAGCCACAGAATGTAGAGAAACTGAAGAAGGCCATGGAGGACTACGGAGTACTCTAAAAATTATGGCACAATATTTAAATATATGCTGAAAATGTCTGCGGTCTGCCAGGACTGCAGACATTTTGTCTTTATAAGGACATTTTATCTTTGTAAGGAAAAACATTGCACAATAGACCGCAAATGTGTAAAATGGAGTACATGTCGTAATGTATACAACAGTGAAAGAAACTGATAAATATCATGCAAATGAAAATACTGATATATGGAGGATGATACAGATGGTAAAGATTATCATGCATGGATGTAATGGAAGGATGGGACAGGTCATAACCGGGATAACGGCAAATGATCCTGAAGCTGAGATAGTAGCCGGAATAGATGTGGTTGACTGTAGAGATAATGGATATCCTGTATTTACAGATATTGATGATTGTGATGTAAAGGCTGATGTCATCATAGATTTCGCAGCAGCAGCAGCAGTGGATAAGCTGCTTGATTACGGTGTTAGAACACAGACTCCTATAGTTCTCTGTACCACAGGACTTTCCGATGAGCAGTTGGCGAAAGTGAAGGAATGTAGTGAGAAGGTTGCTATACTCAAGTCTGCAAATATGTCACTTGGAATAAATACACTCATGAAGCTTCTGAAAGATGCTGCAAAGGTGTTCAGTCCTGCTGGATATGATGTAGAGATAGTAGAAAAACATCACAATCAGAAGGTCGATGCTCCATCGGGAACGGCACTTGCACTTGCTGACTCCATAAACGAAGCGTGCGGAGAACAGTATGAGTATGTGTATGACAGAAGTCAGGTGAGAAAGAAGAGAGATAAGAGAGAACTCGGAATTTCAGCGGTGAGAGGTGGCACTATCGTAGGTGAGCACGAGGTTATATTTGCGGGAATAGATGAGGTTATAGAGTTCAAGCATACAGCATATTCAAAGTCAGTATTTGCCAAGGGTGCAGTTGAGGCAGGCAAGTTCCTTAAGGGCAAAGCGGCAGGAATGTATGACATGGCGGATGTCATAGGATAGGAGATACAATGGATATTTCAACAAGAACTGAGGATGGCGAGCTGGTTCTATGTGCCAGTTCGATATACAATCAGAAGTTTTATCTGAACAAAGAGTTTTCAAAACTTCCTGATGATATAAAGGATGAGCTTCATGCCATGTGTGGGGCATTTACTCAGGAAGTCGGCGGCATATTTATGCTGGTGTTTGATGATGCTGGCAATCTGAGGATACAGACAAGGGCGCTTGACGATGATCTTCTGTTTGACGACATAGGATGTGGACTGAAGGTGAAAAAGCTGCAGAATGAGAAGCGCGAACTGTTTCAGAGCCTGGAGCTTTTCTACAAGATATTTATACAGGGCGTAGACCTTGACAGCCTTATAAAAGAATGATAAAAATTTGATGATCAGGAAGGGAAAGAGATCATGTTATTTGCTATTGATGCGGGAAATACCAACATAACCATCGGACTGTTCGATGGAGAGAAACTTGAGAAAACATTTAGAATGACAACGGGGATATCGCGTACATCGGATGAGTACGGAGTGTTTCTGCTCGACTGGCTGCGAATGAGACAGTTGTCCAAGGATGTTATAGATGAGGTTATCATTGCCTCTGTAGTTCCGAAGATAATGCATTCACTTGTGAACGGTATAAAGAAATATTTTGGCATTACCCCGCTTATAGTTGAGCCAGGCATAAGGACGGGCATAAATATTGCATTGCCAAATCCAAAGCAGCTCGGAGCAGACAGGATCGTAGATGCTGTGGCAGCATATCACATGTATGGAGGACCAGTTCTCACGATTGATTTTGGAACTGCTACCACATATGATCTCATAAGTAGCGATGGTATATTTGAGGCCGAAGTCACATCACCTGGTATAAGACTTATAGCAAATGCACTTTGGACGGGAACTGCAAAGCTTCCTGAGATAGAGATAAAGGTGCCTGACACTATCCTGTGCAAGGACACAATATCCAGTATGCAGGCGGGTGTCTGTATGGGTTACATAGGTCAGACTGAATATATAGTGAAGAGGATGAAGAAGGAGTCAGGTCTCGACGACATGAAAGTGGTTGCAACGGGCGGTCTCGGCAAGATGATATATGAGAACACGGACTGTATAGATGTGTATGATCCGGATCTTACTCTCCACGGACTCAGACTTATCATGGACAAGCAGAAATAGAAAAATGACATATATATAGAAGCAATGGAGAAATTTATGGATTTTAGGGATAAATTGATCCTGGCGCCGATGGCTGGTGTATGTGACCAGCCATTTCGTCTTTTATGCAAGGAACAGGGCTGCGATATCCTGTATAGCGAGATGGTCAGCGCCAAGGCGATATACTATAACAATAAGAATACAAAGCCCCTCTTGGCAATGGATGAGAGGGAGAAGCCGTTTGGACTTCAGCTCTTTGGCTCAGATCCTGTGATAATGGCTGAGATGGCGAAAAAGATAGAGGGAAATGGATACTCGTTTATAGATATAAATATGGGATGCCCGGTGCCAAAGGTGGTGAATAACGGTGAGGGATCAGCCCTCATGAAAGACCCTCTTCTGGTGGGCAGGATTGTTGAGACGGTGGCAAATGCGATAAGTATACCTCTGACGATAAAGATAAGAAGTGGATTTGATCCTGAGCATATAAATGCCCCGGAGATCGCACATATAGCCCAGGAAAGTGGTGCTGCGGCGGTTGCGGTACACGGCAGGACAAGACAGCAGTATTATCAGGGACACGCCGACTGGGATGTCATAGCCAGAGTAAAGCAGGTGTGCAATATACCAGTCATAGGCAATGGCGATATAAACACTCCAAAGGATATTATAGATATGAGAAATCAGACGGATTGTGACGGATTTATGATAGGCAGAGGAGCCAGAGGAAACCCGTGGATATTCAGGGATATGAAGTATTATTATGAGCATGGAGATCTGCCACCGAGACCGGATGCCCATGAGGTGAGGGGGATGATCCTCAGACATGCAAGGTTGATGACTGAGTTTAAGGGAGAGTATATTGGGATCCATGAGATGCGAAAACATGTGGCATGGTACTCTGCTGGAATGTACGATTCGGCAAGGCTAAGGGGGCTTGTGAACGAGGTTGAGACATACGAGGAGCTTGTGGAATTGCTTGACAGATGGGAAGAAAGTATACCTGAAAAAGTGATGTAGAGTTAACATAATAATAAAAAATTGTAACAAGAAATAAAGGAAATCTTAAAAAATGTAAAGTAAAAATATACAATGTGCCAATATGTTTCAAAAATGTTACAGAGATTAAATGTGTGATATGCACAAAAATATAGTGCAAAAATGTTACATATTTACATTAACAGAAATAAAGAATTTTGTACAATTGTGCAGCATTCATAAAAATAGCTACTTTGCTTGACCTTTCTTTTGACAGAGATTATAATAGCGTCATGAGTAAAAAATTAACGGTTTTGTAACAATTCTGAAACCGTAAAGAAATTAAGGAGAAAAGGTTATGCAAAGGTTTTCAGATTCATCACGTATGAAATCACAGAAACTAAAGAAAACATCACTCAAGACATCACTTAGAAAGAACGTAAAGAAAATCAGCATCGGAGCAGTGCTCATTGCAGTTGGAATATCATCATATGGTGTTATCTATTCAGATGACAGCATGGTATCATCAAAGAGCAGAGGCATATCCATTGCGGCAGCAGGTAATACATTATATGCAGACAATGCAGCAGACTACGCGGAGACCACAGCAACTGAACAGTTGGCAGATGGAACACTTTCAGACGTCAACAAGACCGGTTCAACAGTACTCTCAAGCAAGAAGTCTACAAGACAGGCAGTAGCGATCAGCGGAGGAGTTCAGCAGGCTCCAGCAGAAGCTGTTGAGCAGAAGATTGAATTTGAAGAGGTTACAACTCAGGCAACAGAGGCTACCACAGAGATGAAGGTAGAGGATGACAATAAGTCAACAGCAGGTCTGCCAGAGGATGAGATCTCAGAGGATCCATCTACAGAGAAGGCAACTGACGGACTTCCGGAGGATAAGGTAATGTATGTGAATGGTGAGACATCAGGTACATATCTCGGAACATTCTGGATCACAGCATATTGTCCATGTCCGATCTGCTGTGGAGAGTACAGCAATATGGATAACCCAACAACAGCCTCAGGAGCACCTGCAGTTGAGGGAGTTACATGTGCAGCGCCTAGCAACTTCGAGTTCGGAACAGAGCTGATAGTTGACGGGCATACATATACAGTTCAGGACAGAGGAGGAGCTATCAATGGAAATCATCTTGATATCTACTTCTCAAACCATCAGGCCGCACTTAACTTCGCAACAGGCTACTATGATGTATATGTAAAGTAATACAGCAATCACAGCTCAATTGAATATAAACTTATACAGTAAAACCCGCCATCAGGCGGGTTTTGTGTTGTGTAAAGCGATATGGAGAAGATGAAGGCCGTGGTTTTGATATCATGCCAGCATTGCTTGCCTGAATGCCTTGTTTTTTCTATATCCCTGTGTTATAATGCACACGATTATTTGTGGATTACTTGATCCATAGAATATTTGAAGATGCATATAACCTAGAGGATTAAATACATTTTAAGGAGATTGGCAAATGGAACTGATTTACAGAAGCACAAGAAATGCAAACGAGACAGCAACAGCGTCACAGGCTATACTTAAGGGCCTTGCTAATGAGGGAGGACTTTTTGTACCGGATTCGATCCCGGCACTTGATGTGTCGCTGGAAGATCTGGCAAAGATGAACTATCAGCAGGTAGCCTATGAGGTTATGAAATTAATGTTCACAGACTTCACAGAGGATGAACTTAAGCATTGTATAAATTCAGCATATGACTCAAAGTTTGATACACCGGTCATAGCACCACTTGTAAATAAGGCAGGAGCATATTATCTTGAGCTGTTCCATGGTTCAACGATCGCATTTAAGGATATGGCACTTTCAATTCTCCCTTATCTCCTCACAACATCAGCGAAGAAGAATGGCGTGAAGAATGAGATCGTCATCCTCACAGCAACATCAGGAGATACAGGTAAGGCTGCCCTTGCTGGATTTGCAGATGTACCAGGAACAAAGATCATAGTATTCTATCCAAAGCATGGTGTAAGCCCTATTCAGGAGAAACAGATGGTTACCCAGAAGGGAGACAATACATTTGTTGTAGGTATCACAGGCAACTTTGATGATGCCCAGACAGGTGTAAAGAAGATGTTCTCAGATACAGAGCTTGCAAAGTACATGGATGAGAAGGGATATCAGTTCTCATCAGCAAACTCCATCAACATCGGACGTCTTGTCCCTCAGATGGTATATTATGTATACGCATACACAAGACTTGTTGCAGATGGAACCATCAAGGCTGGTGACAAGATCAATGTGGATGTTCCAACAGGTAACTTTGGAAATATCCTTGCGGCATATTATGCAAAGGAGATGGGACTTCCAATCGCGAAGTTCATCTGTGCGTCAAATGACAACAAGGTTCTGTTTGATTTCTTCCAGACAGGAACATATGATAGAAACAGAGAGTTCATACTCACAACATCACCATCGATGGATATTCTCATCTCAAGCAACCTTGAGAGACTGATATACAAGATCGCTGGCAACGATGCTGAGAAGAACTCAGAGCTTATGAAAGAACTCACAACAGATGGTGTGTACACCATCACAGATGATATGAAGGCAAAGCTTGCCGAGTTCTATGGTGGATATGCTACAGAGGCAGAGACAGCAGCAACCATCAAGAAGGTATACGAGTCAGACGATTATATCATCGATACACATACAGCAGTTGCAGCTACAGTATATGACAAGTATGTGGCAGAGACAGGTGATAAGACGCCTACAGTCATCGCATCAACAGCAAGCCCATACAAGTTTACACGAAGCGTTATGAACGCTATAGATCCTGAGTATGATTCCAAGACAGACTTTGAGCTCGTTGACGAGCTTGAGAAGCTCTCAGGAGTAAAGGTGCCTCAGGCTATAGAGGATATCAGATCAGCAAAGGTACTCCACGACACAGTATGTGACAAGGAGGATATGCTGGCAGAGGTTAAGGGATTCCTTAATATTTAAAGTGATATTAGAAACGTCAACCAGTCTGTTGGATAGAAATTCCGGCAGGTAAAGAATTGGAGCACAATATAAATACAATAAAATAGATTGACAGTTCATTAGTACCATCCTGTCACTAAACAAAACTAGGACATAAGAAGATCAGAATGTCCTATTCTGGTCTTTTTTTGTGGTGAACAGTTGGATGCTTATAGGAGGAGTTATGTATAAGTTAAAAACAAAGGCAAGTTTTGACAGCGCCCATTTTCTAAAAGATTATGAGGGCAAATGCAGCAATATCCACGGACACAGATGGACGGTGGAGATAGAGGTTGGAGCGGAAACGCTTGAGCACGATACACAGAACAGGGGAATGGTGGTAGATTTCTCGAATCTTAAGAAGGATCTGAGAGCGCTTGCAGATCATTTTGATCACAGCCTTATCATGGAGACAGGAAGTTTGAAACAGGCAACGGAGGATGCGCTGCTGGCGGAGAATCTGAGAATCGTGAAGGTTGATTTCAGACCTACGGCTGAGAACTTCGCAAAGTATATATATGATGAGATGACGAGCCGAGGCTACAATGTTATAGAGGCAAGTGTGTATGAGACACCGAATAATGTGGCGTCTTATTGCGAGTAATATAAACAATAGGATCCCGGTGAGAAACTGACTGGTCTCAAGATCTGTCAGATGTGAGACAATATACACTGGGAGAAAGGAAATATAGACGTGAGTACGTACAGAGTAGTAGAGAGATTTATAAGTATCAACGGTGAGGCGGCAAGAGCCGGAGAACTCGCTGTGTTTATCAGATTTGCGGGCTGCAATCTTGACTGCGGATACTGCGATACAAAGTGGGCAAATGAGCCGGGTGTGGACTATCAGGAGCTTACAGAGGATGAACTCGTGGATTACGTCAGGAGAACAGAGGTAAAGAATGTCACACTGACAGGCGGTGAACCGTTGATACAGAAAGACATAGACAAACTCCTTCTGGCATTTGCGCTTGAGGATGACATAAGGGTTGAGATTGAGACAAATGGAAGTGTTGATATTGCAGAGTTCAAGGCTCTCGGCGGAAATGTGTCATACACACTGGATTATAAATGTCCATCCAGCGGTATGGAGAGTGACATGTGCCTTGCAAATTATAACTATATAGACAAAAATGATTCGGTTAAATTTGTGGTAGGCTCACAGGAGGATCTGGAGAAATGCCTTGAGATAATCAGGGAATATGCACTGGATGAGAGAACGAGGGTGTTCATCAGTCCTGTGTATGGAAGTATAGATCCGGCGGATATAGTGGACTTTATGATAGAGAACGATATGAATGATGTAAAGCTTCAGTTACAGCTTCACAAGTTCATTTGGGATCCGGAAGAAAGAGGTGTATAAGATGGCTATAGATAAAGAGGCTATAAAGGAACACGTAAGGGGGATACTCATTGCCCTTGGCGATGATCCTGACAGAGAGGGACTTATAGAGACTCCGGACAGGGTCGCGCGCATGTATGAGGAAGTATTTGAGGGAATGAACTATACCAACGATGAGCTGGCTGAGATGTTCGGCAAGACATTTGCCGAGGATGGAGTGGCAAGACAGGCGGGTGATATGGTGTTTGTCAAGGATATAGAGGTGTTTAGCTACTGTGAGCATCACATGGCGCTTATGTACGACATGAAGGTATCTGTTGCATACATTCCAAATGGAAGAGTGCTGGGCTTGTCCAAGATAGCAAGAATCGCGGATATGGTTGCGAAGAGACTTCAGCTCCAGGAGAGGATAGGCTCGGATATTGCCTACGTCATATCAAAGGCTGCTGGAACTGAGGATGTGGCGGTCATGATAGAGGCACATCACAGCTGTATGACGGCAAGAGGCATCAAGAAGCCGGGAAGCAAGACTATGACGACCACTCTCAGGGGAAGATTTGAGAGCGACACAGCTCTGCAGAACAAGATGCTGATGATGTACAATGCGGGAAGATAGTTATCGGTATACTGAATTGATAATTATGAATTTGCAGATTCGGATTATTATAATGAGACCCGGAATATCATATTTGATTATATATGGAGGATGAAAGTATGCAGAATTTAAAGAATAAGGATGAGGCAGTTGTAGTATTCAGCGGTGGACAGGACAGCACAACATGTCTGTTGTGGGCGCTCAAGAAGTACAAGAAGGTGTATGCGGTATCATTTGACTATGGACAGAGACATGTGTTAGAGCTTGAGTGTGCCAGGGAGATCGCGGACAAATTCGGAGTGGAGCACCACATACTCGATATGAGCCTTCTCAATCAGCTTGCGCCAAATTCTCTGACAAGAACAGACATGAAGGTTGATGAAAATGCACCTGACGAGGGGACACCGAATTCATTTGTTGACGGAAGAAATATGGTATTTCTTACATTTGTAGCAATATTTGCCAAACAGAGGGGAATATCTGATATAATAACAGGAGTGTCCCAGAGTGATTTCTCAGGCTACCCTGACTGCAGGGATATATTTATCAAATCGTTAAATACAACACTAAATCTTGCAATGGACTACGAGTTTGATATAATAACACCATTGATGTGGATCGATAAGATGGAGACATGGAAGATGGCTGATGAGCTGGGTGGACTGGATGTCATCAGAGATATGACACTTACATGTTACAATGGCATCAAGGGCGAGGGCTGCGGACATTGTCCATCATGCAAGCTCCGCAAGAAGGGGTATGATCTGTACATGAAGTACAAGGAGGAACACAAGTAAATAAGCAGTATCAAACGGAAAGGTTGTGTTATTGAAAGTATGAAGAATATGCTGTTCATCATGAATCCCAAAGCGGGTAGGACTACTCTGAAGAATTCTTTGGTGGATGTGCTGGAAGTGTTCTGCAACAACGATTACGCGGTCAGGACATATCTTACGAAATCGGCAGATGACGCAGAGAGAATTGTTCAGGAGGAAGGCGCAAACTACGATGTGATCGTATGTGCGGGGGGCGACGGAACCCTGGGCAACACAGTTACAGGATATATGAAGAGCGGGATAAAGGTTCCACTTGGATATATTCCGTGTGGCTCCACCAATGACTTTGCAAGGAGCATGGACATACCGAGAGAGACAGTTGAGGCGGCTGAGATGATAGTGAAGGCAGAGCCGTTCTCCATAGATATAGGAAGTCTGAACGACAAGAACTTTGTTTATGTCGCAGCTTTTGGAATGTTCTCAGATACATCATATGCAACGCCGCAGAATATGAAGAATATATTTGGGCATGCGGCATATGTATTGCAGGGGATAAAAAGTCTGGCAAATGTACCATCTTACAAGATGAAGGTTACAATAGACGGGGACGAGCAGGAAGGCGAGTTCATATTCGGTATGGTGTCTAACTCGATATCCGTAGGAGGATTTAAGAGTATAACCCGAAAAGGCGTTGAGTTCGATGACGGACTTTTTGAGGGAGTACTGATAAGGACAATTAAGACGCCAGCTGATCTGGAGAGAGTTGTAAGGGCACTTCTTACGGGAGATGTGAATGAGAGGAGCATGGTTTCATTCAGGGCTCACAGGGTCAAGTTCGATGCAGAGGATCCGGTTGCATGGACATGCGACGGTGAGTTCGGCGGAGAATATAAGGAGACCAAGATACACATCCACAGGAGAGCGATAGATCTTCTGGTCGTTCAGGAAAGCGAGCAGGATGAGGTTATAGAATAATAGAATCGAGGATTTTACAATGGGTAAATATTTTGGAACAGATGGATTCAGAGGCGAGGCAAATGTAGACCTTACAGTGGAGCATGCTTATAAGGTTGGAAGATACCTTGGCTACTACTATGGCAAGCAGCATGATGATGGAAAGGCTCATGTCGTCATCGGAAAGGATACGAGACTTTCAAGCTACATGTTCGAGTATTCCCTGGTTGCAGGACTTACTGCCAGCGGAGCTGATGTATACCTGATGCATGTAACACCTACGCCTAGCGTGTCTTATATAGTCCGTACAGGTGATTTTGACTGCGGTATCATGATCTCAGCCAGCCACAACCCTTACTATGACAATGGTATAAAAGTCATCAACGGTCAGGGCTATAAGCTCGAGGCAGCAATAGAGAATGAGATAGAGCAGTATATAGACGGAGAGCTCGGTGAGATACCATTTGCAAAGAAGGACAGCATCGGTAAGACCACCGACTACACCATGGGAAGAAACAGATATATAGGATATCTGCTCACAATCCCGACCAGACCTTTTAAGGGAATGAGGATCGGACTTGACTGTGCAAATGGTGCATCATATCTGGTTGCAAAGTCAGTGTATGACGCTCTCGGAGCAAAGACATATGTCATCAATAATGAGCCAAATGGAACAAATATCAACACAGACTGTGGTTCGACACACATTGAAAAGCTTCAGGCATTTGTCAAGGAGAAGGGACTTGATGTGGGATTTGCATTTGACGGTGATGCGGACCGATGTCTTGCAGTGGACGACAAGGGTGAGATCGTGGACGGAGACAAGATCCTCTATGTCTGCGGTCGTTATCTGAAGGATAAGGGCGAGCTGAACAACAATACCATCGTAACAACTATCATGTCCAACCTTGGACTTTACAAAGCACTTGACAAGAAGGGCATCAACTATGAGAAGACAGCAGTCGGTGACAAGTACGTGTTCGAAAATATGATGGAGCACGGACATTCCATCGGCGGCGAGCAGTCAGGACATATCATCTTCTCCAAGTATGCAACAACCGGTGACGGTGTCCTCACCTCACTGATGATCATGGAGACTATACTTGGACGTAAGGTCAAGCTCTCAGAGCTGTTCCACAGCCTGACGATATATCCACAGCTTCTTGTGAACGTCAAGGTTTCAAGCAAGGATGCAGTCATGAATGATGCTGATGTGCTGAAACTGAATGATGAGATAGCAGCAGAGCTTGGAGACGACGGAAGACTTCTTCTCAGACAGAGCGGTACAGAGCCTGTCATCAGAGTTATGGTCGAGGCAGCTACAGATGAGCTGTGTGAGAAGTATGTATACAAGATGGTAGATCTCATAAAGGCAAAGGGATACGCTGTGGAGTAGAGTGGTCTGTAGGACTTCTTGAGGAAATTCATGAAGCAGGCCTGACGATCTTGTGATATTTCTTAAGGAAAATCCTTGTAAAGATACAAAATTATCATCAATAGATAGAAAAAAGCTCAAAAGATACAAAGTACGTAAAATTTGTATCTTTTGGGCTTTTTCGTGTGCTTGGTGAAAATTTTGTGGCATAAGATACCGAGAAATTCAAAAAAGATACAATGTTATGGCAGCCACTATGGAATAATTTCAGGTGGAAGCCGGAAGGACTATGTGGTAACCTGCCGTGTCAGGAGAGAAGTACAGAGCGTCCGGTGAGGCGAGGTTGTGACAGAAAGATGTGGATTTTCTCAAGCTTAAATAGATAAATACTTGCGAAATATACTGCTGTTGGTGAAAATGCATGAAAAAAGTGGGGTATCAACCTGAAAATGATAGAATTTATCTGTTGACATGTTGTGGCAAAACAGATAAAGTTTTATGTGGCGAAAGATATGACTGTCACCAGACTTACAATGAGAAATATGTGGCCGTGACAGTTACAATAATATAACATGAGAGGCATATATTTATGAACGAATGTTTAAGATCCCATTATTATGACGAGGACGAGATGCACGAGGAGTGCGGAGTCTTCGGTATCTATGATTTCGATGGAAATGATGTGGCGAACACGATCTACTATGGTTTGTTTGCATTGCAGCACCGTGGGCAGGAGAGCTGCGGTATAGCGGTGTCAGACACTGCCGGTCCTAAGGGCAAGGTCAGCTCCTTAAAGGGCATGGGCCTTGTGAATGAGGTGTACACGACTGATTCACTGAGCAAGCTAAAGGGAAATATCGGTGTGGGTCATGTGAGATATTCTACAGCCGGTGCCAGCACTATAGAGAATGCACAGCCACTGGTTCTCAATTATGTAAAGGGAACTCTGGGACTTGCCCATAACGGCAATCTGGTAAATGCTCCTGAGCTTAGACGTGAGCTGGAGCTCACAGGAGCTATATTCCAGACTACAATTGATTCTGAGGTAATAGCTTACCATATAGCCAGAGAGAGAGTTAAGTGCGGTTCCGTTGAGGAGGCTGTCACAAGAGCTCTCAAGAAAGTAAGGGGATCATATTCACTTGTTATCATGAGCCCTAGAAAGCTTATCGGAGCCAGAGACCCATTTGGCTTCAGACCGCTTTGTATAGGAAAGCGTGATAACGCATACATACTGGCATCTGAGAGCTGCGCTCTCGATACCATAGGGGCTGAATTTGTCAGGGATGTGGAGCCTGGAGAGGTTGTAACCATATCACCTGAGTACGGAATCCAGTCGTACAAGAACATGTGCCAGGAGCAGCATGCAAGATGTATATTTGAGTATATATACTTTGCGAGACTTGATTCAGTCATAGATGGAATGTCTGTGTACGATTCGCGTATCACAGCCGGAAGATGCCTTGCAAAGGACAGCCCGGTTGACGCTGATGTGGTAGTTGGCGTTCCTGAATCGGGAAATGCGGCGGCCATGGGCTATTCACTTGAATCGGGTATTCCATATGGAACGGCATTTGTCAAGAATGGATACGTGGGAAGAACATTCATAAAGCCACAGCAGAGCCAGAGAGAGTCCAGCGTGCGTGTCAAGCTCAACGTTCTTAAGGAGGCTGTAAATGGCAAGCGCGTCATAATGATAGATGACTCTATAGTTCGTGGAACCACGAGTGACAGAATAGTTGGCATGCTCAGGGAGGCAGGAGCGACTGAGGTCCATGTAAGGATCAGTTCACCTCCATTCCTGTATCCATGCTACTTTGGAACTGATATTCCGGACAGAGAGCAGCTCATAGCATACAACAGGTCTGTAGATGATATATGCAAGATCATAGGTGCCGATTCTCTAGCGTACCTGAAGATGGAGAGGCTTCCGGAGATCTCAGGCGGAAGACAGTACTGCCACGGATGCTTCAGCGGCCAATATCCTATGAAACCGCCTACAGAGGACATCAGAGGCGACCACGAAGACTTCAAGAGAGGATCGGAGTCTCATATTATATCATGAGGAGGGGCCCGCGTAAGCGGGAGGAGTCCTGGTGATAGCGCATGAAAGTGCGCACTTGTCGCAAGACAAAAATTGTGAAAATTCGGAATCATATCAGCGGAAAAGCAGATATTGATTCCGAATTTCTGGTTTATGCAAAAAAAGCATGGAAATAATCTGAAACCCATGTATAATAGTTGTGTGATAAGATATAAAAGCATTTGTCAGCTGGCAAATGCGGGAGACTACAGGAAGAAAGAGGTAAAGACATGAGTAAGGACAAGTACGAAAGCCCACTGTGTGAAAGATACGCTAGTAAGGAAATGCAGTATATTTTCTCACCTGATATGAAGTTTAAGACATGGAGAAAGCTGTGGATAGCTCTTGCTGAGACAGAGAAGGAGCTTGGTCTCAAGGACGAGAACGGCAATCCAAGAATCACAGATGAGCAGATCGAGGAGCTCAAGGCTCACGCTGATGACATCAACTACGATGTTGCCAGAGAGAGAGAAAAGCTGGTTCGTCACGACGTAATGAGCCACGTATATGCATACGGTGTTCAGTGCCCTAAGGCAGCAGGAATAATCCACCTTGGAGCAACAAGCTGCTATGTAGGCGATAACACAGACGTTATCATTATGACAGAGGCATTAAAGCTTGTCAGAAAGAAACTCATCAATGTTATAAATGAGCTGGCAAAGTTCGCAGATCAGTACAAGGATCTTCCAACTCTTGCATTTACACATTTCCAGCCTGCACAGCCAACGACAGTCGGCAAGCGTGCAACACTCTGGATGCAGGAGCTGCTCCTTGACCTCTCTGATATAGAGTACATGATCAGCCAGCAGAAGCTTCTCGGATCAAAGGGAACAACTGGAACACAGGCAAGTTTTCTTGAGCTCTTCGGAGGAGATCACGAGACAGTGAGAAAGATAGATGGAAAGATCGCTGAGAAGATGGGATTTGCTGAGTGCTATCCTGTATCAGGCCAGACATATTCAAGAAAGGTCGACTCAAGAGTTCTTAATGTGCTCTCAGGCATCGCACAGAGTGCACACAAGTTCTCAAATGACATCAGACTTCTCCAGCACTTAAAGCAGATAGAGGAGCCATTTGAGAAGAACCAGATCGGTTCATCAGCTATGGCATACAAGAGAAATCCAATGAGAAGTGAGAGAATCGCATCACTTGCCAATTATGTAATGTGCGACGCACTCAATCCTGCTATCACAGCTGCAACACAGTGGTTTGAGAGAACACTGGATGACTCAGCAAATAAGCGTATCTCAGTTCCAGAGGCATTCCTTGCAGTTGATGGAATCCTTGATCTGTACCTGAATGTTGTAGATGGTCTTGTAGTATATGACAAGGTTATCTATCAGTGCTTCATGAAGGAGATTCCATTCATGGCGACAGAGAATATCATGATGGATGCTGTTAAGCGTGGCGGCAACCGTCAGGAGCTTCATGAGAAGATCAGAGAGTACTCAATGCTTGCAGGCGAGCAGGTCAAGAAGTTTGGAAGAGAGAATGACCTCGTTGACCGTATCGCAGCAGACCCTGACTTTGGTATGACAAAGGAGGAGATCGTATCTATCCTTGAGCCAAAGAACTTCGTAGGTCGTGCTCCTGAGCAGACAAGAGAGTTCCTTGCAGAGGTCATTCAGCCTATCCTCGATGAGAACAAGGATATCCTCGGTGTCACTGCGGAGATCAATGTATAAAGATCTGAATTAAAATGTATATAGAGTAAATAAGACGCTGGCGCATTTGCGATGGTGGTATGTTCGTTTAGTATTTGATATATCCCAGAGCTTATGTGCTGGCGCTTTTTGAATTCATGTACAATTTTGAATGGAACTTTGGCATGGGATGTGACAGGAACGAGGGATACATCAAAATGTCTGGATATTGATCCGGATACGTTATATGAATTGGAAAATGTTAAAGAGAAAATAGCGTAACATAAATCGGTATACAGTAAACTATAAATAGCTGGTGTATGGACGAAACGTCTGTGCGCCAGTTTTTTTGTGCAGACAATAATACAGAGTTTGTATATGCACAGGATTTGGGTGGCTGTCGGGGCAACTATGAAAAAACTGATCAGCGTGATATAATGAGCATTGTTCGATGTATTTATGAAATATAAGGGGATATATTATTATGATGAAATTGACAAAGGAAGAACAGCACAGGCAGTGTATAAAAGAGATCAAAGCGACGTTGCTTGTGGTATTTATATGTTTTTTATGGCATGTGCTAACCGCGTTCCTGCTAAATGGCACCGGGTGGACGGTTTTCCATATGCCGGCGTGGTTTGTGGTCTCGGTGCTTGGAACAGTGGTGCTTGCGGTAATCGGTGTATTCTGGCTGCTTAAGTTTGTGTTTGTAGATTTCCAATATGAAGAGGATGAGAGTGAGGGTGAAAATGAACAGTAATCAGATATTGATCTTATCGGTTTTTCTCGGATATCTGTTATTCAATGTTGTGGTGAGCTTTGTCTACAGCAGAAGGGCGGAGAAAAGTCTGCACACAACGTCCGAGAAGAAGTATTTCATAGGCGGAAGAAATATGAACGGAATCGTCCTAGCCATGACGATCATGGCGACATACACTTCCGCAAGTTCATTTATATCAGGGCCGGGTGCAGCGGGTCTTACATATGGATATGCACAGGCGTGGATAGCTGCTATCCAGGTCCCGGTCACATTTCTGGTGCTCGGTGTGCTTGGAAATAAGCTTGCGATAGTGTCCAGACGAACGGGCGCTGTGACAGTGGTGGGATACTTCAAGGCGAGATACAAGAGCGATGCGCTGGTGGTCATCACGAGCCTTGGACTTATAGTTTTCTTCATAGCACAGATGATAAGCCAGTTTACGGGAGGGGCCACACTTATAGCATCCATAACGGGAATGGATCATGTGAGTTCACTTTTGATATTTGGCACAGTCGTGATATTGTACACAGCTATTGGCGGATTCAGTGCGGTTGTCATAACTGACACGATTCAGGGAATAGTAATGTGTATCGGAACATTCCTGTTTATATTCTTTGTCTTAAGGAGCGGGGGCGGTCTTGCCGCGATAGATGCCGGTCTTCAGACAAATCTGCCGGAGGTGTACGATGACATTTTCTCGAAATACACGCCAGGAGGACTGCTCAGCTATTGGGTGCTTGTGGGATTTGGAACGCTGGGACTTCCCCAGACTGCTGTGCGCGCCATGGGATTTAAGGATACGAAGAGCATGCACAGAGCGATGTGGATCGGAGTTCTCACATGCAGCTTTGTAATCGTGGGAATGCATCTTGCAGGAACATGGGCTGGCGCACTTGTCGATACGGACAATCTTCCAACTTCGGATTATTTTATACCATATATAGTACAGAAGATCATGCCGCCTGGAATAGCAGCGATATTCCTCGCAGCGCCGATGGCAGCAGTCATGTCGACAGCGGATTCGCTCCTAATACTTGCCACAGCAGCTATAGTGAAGGATCTGTGGAAGAATTACGTGGTGGGTGATGATCCGGTGAAAAATGAGAAATACGACAAGAATGTCAAGCTGGTGAGCACGATACTTACGATGTTGCTCGGCGTGGTGGTGATGGTTCTCACGATCAATCCGCCGGATATAATTTTCATGCTCAACATGTTTGCATTTGGCGGACTTGAATGCACATTCTTCTGGCCCCTTGTGGGAGGCCTGTTCTGGAAGAAGGGAACTAAGCAGGCGGCGGTGTGCAGCAGCGTAGGTGCGATCGCGACATATATATTTGCAACGTATTTTATCAAGATCGCCGGGATAAATGCGGTCGTGTGGGGACTGATGGTAGGTGCGGTGCTGTACTTTGGAATTGGATTTGTAACGGGAAGAAAAGGACTTGATCCGGATATTCTGGACAAGTGCTTTTGATATGTGCGCAGGATGTATGAACATGAAAATAGAGTTGAAAGGTAAAACTAAGCATGGATGAGATAAACGACAACAAAAAAGCTATGTCCGAGGATGTGAAACAGGCGCTGATAAGGTTTAACAAGGACAACATATATGTCCAGAACCTGAAGATAGAGCTGGTCGATATGAGCCTTGGATATGTGAAGGGCAAGATGATGGTCACAGAGGATGTCCTTAATCCATATGGTTCTGTGCATGGTGGATGTCTGTACTCACTTGCGGATATAGTGAGCGGGATCGCAGCATGTACCTACGGAAAGTTTTCTTCAACTATAGATGGAACCATGACATATATAGCTCCGGCTATGAACACGGAGTATCTCATCTGTGAGGGAATCGAGATCCGTCAGGGCAAGAAGGTGTCACTGTACGAGGCAAATATTTACGATGACAAGGGACAGCTTGTAGACAAGGCAAGGTTCTCGTTCTACATGATGAACCGTTCTGTTGTGGAATAGATGGGAGATGTAAGGCAAGGTGAAATATACAAATGTTATCTCAGGCAAGTTCGTAGACAGACCAAACAGGTTCACAGCCCATGTGGAGATAGACGGAGTTACAGAGACCGTGCACGTAAAGAACACAGGGAGGCTTAGCAGTCTGCTGATACCGGGAAACACGGTCAGCCTTGAGAAGTCTGCAAATCCAAACCGCAAGACGAAATACGATCTCATAGCGGTGGAGGATCCAAAGCTTGGCTGGGTGAACGTGGACAGCCAGGTGCCAAATAAGGTGGTTTTGGAATGGCTTAAAACAAAGGATTATGACTTTATAAAGCCAGAGTATGTATACGGGGATTCAAGGATTGATTTCTATATGGAAAAGGATGGCACAAAGTATCTCATGGAGGTCAAGGGCTGTACGCAGGAGATCGGTGGTATAGGATATTTCCCGGATGCACCCACCGACAGGGGAGTCAGGCATTTGCGGGAGCTGATGAAGGCGGTCTCCGAGGGATATAAATGCTATGTGGCATTTGTCATTCCGATGACGGGGATAACTGAGGTCAGGCCAAATGCGGAAATACACAGGGAGTTCGCGGAGACTTTCTATGAGGCGAAGGCTGCCGGCGTGGAGGTGTTAAATCTCACGTGCCGGGTTACACGGGATGAGCTTGAGATAGTGGATAAGTGAGATAGGTGAAAATTATAAGGGTAAATGATAAGCAAATATACGTTTGACATGCAAGCGGCTAAATGCTAGTATAATATCAAAAGGTGCTACCGATAGACGGTTAGCCTTGATATATGAATGGTATAAAATAACCGCTCACAGTTTACCAGGCTGGGCGGTTATTTTTTTGTCTTATTCTTGCTCCTAGAGCCAACGGCATAACCAAGAATAAAGCAAGTAAGACATAAGCTGATGATGGCTATAAAAAGATCCGTTGTAAGCATAAGCAAAAACCTCCGTGATAGATTTCCATAAATGGATTTTCTATGTAAACACAGGCTACAAACTCCTGTGGTGAAGGTTAACCGCCTACCGAATAGGGTAGCACCAAATATATTATAACAAACATATGTTCGATGCACAATACTGAATATACATGAGAATGAAAAATGGGCTCGGCAAACACCTGTTACGATAAGTAACAGCATTGTCATAGTGCGTATATGGACTATCAAGGGTTATGATAATAAGCTTGAAAAAAACAGGAGGAATATGGTGATATTGCTAAGATTGAGGAGATAAGTTATGGCGTTTGATTTTAAGAAAGAATATAAAGAGTTTTATTTGCCGAAAAATAAGCCACAGATCGTAACGATTCCAAAGGCGAATTACATAGCGGTAAGGGGCAAGGGCGACCCGAATGAAGAGGGCGGAGAATATAAAGCTGCGATTGGCGTTTTATATGCTGTTGCGTACACTCTCAAGATGAGTTATAAGACTGATTACAAAATAGAGGGATTTTTTGAATATGTAGTCCCACCGCTTGAAGGCTTTTGGTGGCAGGATAATGTGGAAGGTGTGGATTATACTGACAAATCTGCATTTAACTGGATTTCTGTTATTCGTCTTCCTGATTTTGTAACAAAGAAGGATTTTGATTGGGCGGTGGATACCGCGTCAAAGAAGAAAAAGATTGATTGTACTTGTGCAGAATTTCTGAGTATTGATGAAGGCTTGTGTGTGCAGATCATGCATATAGGAGCATTTGACAATGAACCTGAGACAGTAGCAGTGATGGATAAATATTTGGAAGAAAACGGGTATGTAAATGATTTTACTGATGAAAGACATCATCACGAAATCTATCTATCAGATCCAAGAAAAACTGCACCGGAAAAATGTAAAACTGTTATCAGACATCCGATAAAGAAGAGATCGTGATTCTATTTTAGAAAATAAAAAATAAGGGACTTTATGGATTACACAATAAGAAGATTAAAACAGGAAGGAACCGGGACAGATCTTTTAAGATATGAAAGCAAGCAGTATGAATCGAGTAAGGTTTGTACTGCTTGCATTTATTTATGAGAGTATTCAAAGACAAATATACAGATAAATAGTGACAGAGTATTGTTCAAAATTGAATTATCATGCATCTTGGTATCGGTTTTGTGCATGTTGGTTGTCTGTATATAGACAATGAAATCAATTAACGATAGAATAATTAGCTATAGAACCAGAAAGGGAAGACGCATGAGAGTAACAGAAAAACTTGTAAATAGTCCAGAGGAAGAAGGGGTGACTCTTGAGTACATAAGGCTTACAAAGGATTTTGAAGAGATAAAAGAATATGTGAGGCATAAGGGGGAAACTCTGAGCGGATACAAGCAGACCAAGGAAAAAGTATCTGTCAGGATAGAGGATGTTCTATATTTTGAGACAGTGGATGGTTGTGTATTTGTATATACAGTAGATTGTGTTTATGAAATCAAAGGAAGACTGTATCAGGTGGAAGAGAAGGTCAGCAGAAGAAATATATGCAGAGCATCCAAAACGATGCTTGTCAATGTAGATCATATTATTTCCGTACGAACTGCATTGAATGGAAGATTGTATGCCAGAATGGAAAATGATGAAGAAATACTGATTACGTGAAGATATGCCAAGGAAATTGAAGATTGCTTTATGGAGGAGGATGACGATGAAAGAATTTGATCCGAAAAGAGAATTTTTGTTTGATTACATAACGGTTGCGGCAGAATGTACATTTGCTATTGCAGTGATTGGCAGCCTTTTTGCAAGGAATAACAGCATCAGTTTCATCTATTTTTTTCTGCCGTTTGGGTTGGCTTTAATCTGTATGATTCCATGTATTCCCATCTATCTTAAGGAAGACATGACGATTACACAGATCATGTGGCAGAGAGGTATAGAGCTTGTAGTTCTGGAAATCGCAATGTGTGCTGTGATTTATCTTATTATGGGTGACAGTGTTTCCACAGTGGTGTATGTTGCAATACTGATTTCCACAGCAGTTTGTGATGTGCTGTCATACCTTGTGAAGTGGTATCTGGAAAAAGAAGAGGCAGATAAGATAAATCGAAGGATTGCAGAGCGCAGAAGAAAAAAAGAGAATGAATGAAAGGGAGTCTATTTATTTGCGGTATTGCAAACTATGTCAGCCTTTGCAAAACGGATTGGTGCTGAGTTGACCGTCTGCTGAACGGTGAGCATTGATTTCATACAGATAAACAGATGCGTTTTATAGATGATTGGATTTTAACAGCGGGAGGGAAGAATTATGATGAATAGAATATATCCTCGTTCACACGACAAGCAGATTGTGTACTTAAAAGACGTTATCACCGAATCAAATATTGAGGTTGGTGACTATACAATATACAATGATTTCATGCACGATCCCTGCGATTTTGAAAAGAACAATGTGCTTTACCACTATCCGGTAAATGGTGATAAGCTGATTATCGGCAAATTTTGTTCTATTGCTTGTGGAGCAAAATTTCTGTTTACAAGTGGAAATCACCAGCTGAAATCGCTTTCAACCTACTCATTTCCCATTTTCTTTGAGGAGTGGGGGCTGGATGCGAAGAACATTTGTAATGCTTGGGAAAACAAAGGAGATACCATCATTGGAAATGATGTTTGGATTGGCTATGAAGCTGTGATTATGTCGGGCGTAAAAATCGGGGACGGTGCGATTATTGGTACTCGTGCTGTTGTGACAAAGGATGTACCGCCCTATACCATTGTTGGCGGTGTCCCAGCAAAGCCTATTCGCAAACGTTTTGATGATACCACGATTGAATCGCTGGAGACTTTGCGTTGGTGGGACTGGGATGAAGAAAAAATTAGAAGTAATATTTCAGCTATCCAGTCCGGAGACATTACGGTTTTGGAGAATGCGGCAGCCTATTAGTGGAAAATAATAGTTGTCAGGGAGAATATGTGAGGGGAGGATATATTTAATAACAGAGGCGACATTTTCTGTTAATCATAATCCTTGTATATGATTGCAAAGGATCATCGACAAGGCCGGGGCAGATATGAAAGCTTTTGAACATGTAAATTACTGCCTTGCGGTCAGGAAAGATTAAAGCGAGAGGTGTCGGAAATGGCAAGCGAGGAGAAGATTTTCTATTTGATTTGAAATAGATCAATCGGAGTTTGCAGAGAGGAGATTTTATTAATATGCTAATTGAAACAGAAAGGCTATTGCTTAGAGAATACACAATGGATGATTTTGATGCATTGTTTGAAATTATGTCAGATGAAGAAACAATGAAGCACTATCCATCGCCATTTGATAAAGACCGGACCAGAGGTTGGATAACTTGGAATATCGAGAATTATAGCAAGTATGGTTTTGGATTATGGGCAGTAGTTTTGAAAGAGACAAATGAATTTATAGGAGATTGTGGTATTACTGTTCAGGATATTGACGGAGAACTTCTTCCAGAGATTGGATACCATATACATAAAAAGTATTGGCGAAGAGGATATGGAAAAGAGGCTGCTAGGGCTGTAAGAGACTGGGTGTTTATGAATACAGATTATAATGAAATATATTCATATATGAAATATACAAATGTCGGCTCATATTCAACTGCAATTGCTAATGGGATGAAAAAGGTTAAGGAATATCCTGACCCTAAAAACGAAATATCCTATGCATATTCAATAACAAGAGAGGAATGGCATAACTTATTTGATTAGCATAATGCGTGTTTTGAGCACAGTAAATTGCATTTAACTGGATTTCTGTTATTCGTCTTCCTGATTTTGTAACAAAGAAGGATTTTGATTGGGCGGTGGATACCGCGTCAAAGAAGAAAAAGATTGATTGTACTTGTGCAGAATTTCTGAGTATTGATGAAGGCTTGTGTGTGCAGATCATGCATATAGGAGCATAGGTGATTGTTATTGGAGGCTTTATGGATTACACAATAAGAAGATTAAAACAGGAAGAAACAGGGATATTAGATACATTTTTATATGAGGCAATATTTATTCCGGAGGGCGTGGAGGCACCTCCAAGGGACATTATCAATCAGCCGGAATTGCAAGTGTACGTTGACGACTTTGGAAACAGAGCGGGGGATATGGCATTTGTCGCAGAGGTAAATGATAAAGTTGTTGGAGCGGTGTGGGTTCGTATTATGGATGACTATGGGCATGTTGATGACGATACACCGTCTTTTGCAATCTCACTGCTCAAAGAATACAGGAATTACGGCATTGGAACGGAGCTGATGAAAAGGATGCTGGCGGAGCTGAAAAACTGTGGATATAAGAGCGGTTCACTGTCTGTGCAAAAGCAGAACTATGCAGTCGGAATGTACAAAAAAGTTGGATTCCAGATCGTGGACGAGAATGATGAGGAATATATAATGATTTGCAGGCTGTCGTAGATGGTAAGTGATTTAGAAGATATAAGTAGCTTTGATGAGAAATATGTGACAAAAACAGATGGAATTATTTCAAGACATAATTGTCAGGTGGAAAAAACGCCATTTAGAAGTAAAGAAAATATTAGTGCTGGATTTGTTGTGGTGCCATTGCTTATGACAGTGGTATGTTCAATTGCGTTGATAATAAATGCAAGGGGATATGTATGGAACATTCAGAGCAAATAGCTTATTTTGCCTAGTCTACGAAGCGTAGAACCCGCATAGATTCACCATATTCTACGCCTCGTGGGTGTGATTGGCAATAAAATGGGAAGATAATTGAGCCAGAAAGGAGGAAAGCAGATGAACCAGATTAAAATTGGGCGATTCATCGCTGATGAGAGAAAGAGAAAGGGATATACTCAAAAACAGCTTTCTGAAAAACTTGGAATCAGCGATAAAACAATTTCAAAATGGGAACGAGGAAATGGTTTTCCGGAAGTTTCATTACTGTTGCCGTTATGTGATGAATTAGAGATAACAGTGAATGAATTACTATCTGGCGAAAGAGTATCTGAAGAGGATTATCGAAAGAAAGCGGAGGTTAATATGGTGAATTTAGTTAGAGAGGCACAGGAAAGCAAAAAGAAAATTATTTTGTCTGCAATGGTCGCGACACTTACGATAGTTGCGGCATTTCCATTGTTTTTATTGTCAGGAATTCTGGAGATGGAGAATTGGCTGAGGGTTCTGCTTATCGCAATAGGGTTAGTAGTGGTATGTGGTGGAATAGTGATTGCGTGTATTCTTGATAGAGAGGCAGGAGCATTTGAATGCCCTGATTGCAACACAAGGTTTGTTCCGGATATGAAGTCATATGTAATGGGAGCACATACATTAACAAGGCGTAAATTAGTTTGTCCTCATTGTGGTGCACATAGATATTGCAAAAAGGTGCTTACAAAATAGATTTAAGGAGAGGTCATGGAGATAAAAAAGATTGATGAAGAATTTTCAGTGTGTCAGGTGGAAGCTTATACATATGCGAATCTCGATTCTGAGTATTGTTTTCTAGGAAAAACTGATGAGGAAAAGTCTCTGGTATGCCCGGTGAGTGAAGTGCCGGCAAATGTGATAAAGCGTGATGACGGCTGGAGAGCCTTCCGCATTCAGGGCGTATTGGATTTTTCTTTGATTGGGATTCTGGCAAAGATTGCATCTGTTCTGGCGGATAACGGCATTTCGATATTTGCAGTATCCACATACAATACGGATTATGTTATGGTGAAGAAGGAGAATTTTCAAAAAGCACTGGAAGTTCTGGCGGTAGCAGGGTATGACATCGTGGATTGAGAGTTGATAAACCAAAACTTAAAACCGGGATGAGAATCAGGGAGATACTATTATGAATATTCCTCACAATAGTTTAATGGAGAAAATCAAAGAACTTGTGCGCTTATGCGAACAGATTGCATCTGATTATGGTGACGATGCTTCATGGTTCAAACAACCTGCATCAGATGAAATGATTTCTAATTGGGAAAATAAACACAATGTTTTTATTCCTGAAACATATAAAGAATGGTTAAGTTTCACGAATGAAGCACAAATTAGAAACTCATTGGCACATTTTTATGGGCCGGACAAGTTTGTTATGAACTCTGGAGACTTACCAGAAGACTTGATTGTAATTGCAGATTTAATAGGTGATGGTGAACAATTATGTTTTTCAAAAATAACAAGGGATTTTGTTTGGGTTGACCATGGTGAGTTAGAAATAATAGATGATTTTGGTGCTGTTTTAAGTGAAATAATTAGAATGCTTAAGCCCCAAAGCTGCTTATCTCCTAAAATGGAAGAATTATTAATGAATATGGTTAAAAAAAATAATTGCTAGGATAAAAAGGAATGTATATGGATTATGATTTATTACAAAAAATATACAATATCAAGTCATTTGTAGGATATACAGATGAGGAGATAAAAGAGCTGAGAGCGGGATTTGAGAGCATCCCACATACGCTATATGAGATATGGAAAAAATGTGGTAAACAAGCGGGCTGAAAATAGTTTGTCTGCATTTATGATGGGAATGTTGATATATGAGGCGGCAATATCCTGTTTTGAGTTTTGCGCAGAGGATATTATCTGGTATGATGATGGTGATGTTGAAAAGATAGATGGGATATTAAATAAATATCCGTATCATGTTTATAACTGGTATTCTGACAGAATCGATTTATACACGAAAACTGATGAAGAAATCTTGTTTGTTATGCAGGGAGATTCTCCGAATGGCACATATTCAGCGCAGACAGAAACGGCATATCAGGAGATTGCCAGACTGATAGGTGGTATTGGGGAAAGATAAGGAGCAGATTATGGTAGAGATACTATTTGGAGAAAGCTCGGCAGGCTCCATGAAAGCGGCAAAATGCGAGAATGTGGAATATAAGAATGGCCAGTCACTGTGGATACAGGGTTATTCTGATGAGGTGATCTGCCTTGGTTTCATGCTGGACATGGGCTACATCGGCGAGGTAGTTGACAGTCAGTACCGCAAGGATTTTATCTACTCAATGTATGCTAAGAACCAGTGGGAGCAGGACGAGGAATATGACAATGAACTTAAGAAACTTGGTGATGTGTATGCTGGGGAACTGGTAAGGCTTATAAGATTTCTTGAGGGTGGTGAGCCGGTAAGAATATGGTACAGTGACGCTCCATATTCAAGGTGTGGATTTTATCATGTATGCAGCATCCTGAAGAACTATCCAAATGAAGTGACTGTTGTCACGCAGCCAGAGCATGTTGTGAAGAAAAACGTCATAGTGTCGTATCATAGCTGGAACGAGGTGGCGGCGGAGGAATTCGCTGGGTTCCTCGGAAATGAGAGGAAACTCACATCAGATGAGATAAGAATGTATGCGGAGATGTGGGGCGAGCTTGTCCTTGAAAATGCACCGCTCAGGGCTGTGGTAAACGGAACTGTGCTCAGTGTGTCAGAGGATTTCTACGATTTTATTATTAGGAACAGGCTGACTGAAAAGCCTGTTAAGGAGTGCAGGCTGATCGGAGATATTCTAGGACAGGTTCCGATTGGAATCGGCGACTGGTGGTATGCGGCGAGGATAGAACATTTCATCAGGCAGGGCAAGATAAAGGTTGTGGAGGATTCGGAGAATAAGTATGCACGTTTGATAAAAGGGTATTTGTAGAATGGAGACTGAGAATAGCGTGGATAAAGAAAAATACAAAGCATGTATTGATGATATAGAGGTTGCAAAAACTGAAATAAAAAATATGAAATTATACCCAGAGAATGTATATTTTTCAGGAAGATGGTTTATATCTTGATGGAGTAGTACAGGGGATAAGGACCTTTGGAGATAACCCCAAGGCGGTCTCAAAGGAAGTATTTTATCGCGATGCGGCAAAAATAAAAGGTTTGTCAACCAAACAAAGAGAGTTCTTTGAGAATTTCTATCTTAAAATAGAAGAAATTATAGAGGGTAGGGAATAAAAGATATTACGTGTTGGACATTATAATAAATGGAGTGTTGAGAGTGAGATGCCGGCAGTCTTGATGATGTTCAAATATATAGTGGCTTTTCCTCTCGGGGCATGTTAGAATCACATGTATATGCAAATAAATGTGGAAGGAAAGATTACGGGGATTAGTTCCAGGTAAACTATGGTGAAAGTATATGGAAGATATGAAGAATGGTAAGCGAAGTTCATTTTCGGGCAAGCTGGGGTACGTGCTGGCGGCGGCAGGTGCATCGGTGGGACTTGGAAATATATGGAGATTCCCTTATCTTGCGGCAAAGTACGGCGGAGGGATTTTCCTCATAATATACATCGTGCTTGCACTTACATTTGGTTATACTATGATAGTTGCGGAGACTGCGATCGGACGAATGACAAGAAAGAGTCCGGTTGGAGCATTCAAATCATTTGGAAAGAAGAAATGGCTGTCGTTTGGCGGCTGGATAAATGCTGTTATCCCCGTGCTTATAGTGCCGTACTATTCGGTTATCGGCGGCTGGGTCATCAAATATCTGGTGGAGTATTTCAGAGGAAATGCAAAGCTGCTGGCTGAGGATGGATATTTCACCGATTTTATATCAAATGGTGTATCAACGGAGCTGTGTTTCGTGGCGTTCTGCGCATTTACACTTATCATTATATTTGCCGGTGTGCAAAACGGAATAGAGAGGGTATCCAAGATCATGATGCCTATACTGATCGTTTTGTCTGTCATAATTGCGGTATATTCCGTGACAAGACCGGGTGCATTTGCGGGAGTAAAATACTTCCTTGTGCCAAATGTGAAGAACTTCTCGTGGATGACAGTGGTTTCTGCCATGGGGCAGATGTTCTACTCGCTTTCCATTGCCATGGGAATACTCATAACATTTGGCTCTTACATGAAGAAAGATACGGCGATAGAGGATTCGACCAGAAATGTAGAGATATTTGACACTGGTATAGCGATCATGGCGGGACTTATGATAATCCCGGCGGTATTTGCATTCTCTGGGGGAGATCCGGATACCCTTCAGGCCGGACCATCACTGATGTTTATCACTATTCCAAAGGTATTCCAGAACATGGGATTTGGAACTGTCATAGGAATCGTGTTCTTCCTGCTCGTACTATTTGCTGCTGTCACAAGCTCCATAGCACTTACTGAGAGTGCAGTGTCGACATTTGAGGATGAGCTTGGATGGGGAAGAAAGAAAGCAACGGTGCTTGTGGGAGTTATCATGCTTGCACTTGGAAGTCTGTCATCCCTGGGATATGGTCCGCTGGCAGGAATCAAGATCATAGGCATGCAGTTCCTTGACCTGTTCGACTTCCTCACCAATTCGGTGATGATGCCTATAGCGGCATTCCTCACAAGTTTGTTTGTGTCAAGGGTAGTTGGAATAGATAAGATAGAGGATGAGATAATTCACGGCGAGAGTGCCTTCAGGAGAAAGAAGGTATTTGTAGTCATGATCAAGTATCTCTGCCCTGTATTTGCCATCATTATCCTGCTCAGCTCTGTTGCAAATGCACTTGGCTGGATAAAGATGTAGAATTATTATAAAAGGGAATGAGGTTCTCCCTTGGAAAACCTGAATGGGCAACCTAAACTGCTGATATAGCTGATGACTTCTACGATTATTTTTGTCGCAGAAAGCATCAGCTTTTTTATGCCTAACACTTTTCAATCACTGATGCGTCTGCTAAATTAAGGAGGTATTATTTATCATGTTGACATCACTTGCACTCATTTTCATAGTCGGACTGGCGATGGGCGCCATCTGTCAGAGGCTTAAGCTGCCGCGCATCATAGGAATGCTGGCAACGGGAGTCGTTCTTGGTCCGTATGTGTTGGATCTCTTTGATCCGTCTATATTGTCCATATCTGCGGATCTCAGAAAGATAGCGCTTATCATCATACTTATCAAGGCAGGACTGTCCCTTGACCTTAAGGATCTGAAGAAGTCGGGACGCTCGGCTGTGCTGCTCTCATTTGTCCCGGCGTCATTCGAAATCCTCGGATATATACTGTGCGCACCAGTTATACTTGGAATAAACCGCATTGAGGCAGCGGTCATGGGAGCCGTGCTTGGGGCGGTATCACCGGCGGTCGTTGTTCCGAGAATGGTGAATCTCATAGAGAAAAAGTACGGAACTGACAAGGCAATTCCGCAGATGATACTTGCGGGGGCGTCCTGCGACGATATATTTGTCATAGTGCTTTTTACCACATTTCTCAGCATGGCGCAGGGCGGAAGTGCTCATGTCATGGATTTCGTGAATATTCCAATATCCATCGTGCTTGGCGTACTGCTTGGCGTGGCCGTTGGATATGGACTTTATCTGTTCTTTGAGACTTCCTATGCAAGGAAACACTGCGTGAGAAACAGCATGAAGGTCATCATCGTGCTGGGATTTTCGTTCCTGCTTATAGCGATAGAGGGCTGGCTTGAGGGAAAGGTGTCGGTGTCGGGACTTCTTGCGGTGGTGGCTATGGCATGTGTCCTGAAACTCAAATGCCTAGAGTCGGTGTCGGGAAGACTCTCACAGAAGTTTGGAAAGCTGTGGCTTGCGGCGGAGGGCATATTATTCGTGCTTGTGGGTGCGGCTGTGGATATCAGATACACCCTGGCAGCAGGACTTCCGGCACTACTTATGATATTTGTCGCACTGGCATTTAGAACGGTTGGTGTTCTGATCTGCGTGGCACATACATCACTTACATGGAAGGAAAGGCTGTTCTGTGTCATCGCGTATCTTCCAAAGGCTACAGTTCAAGCAGCCATCGGATCAGTTCCGCTTGCGGCAGGGCTGGCATGTGGTAATATAGTATTGTCGGTTGCCGTGTTGGCGATCGTGGTGACTGCGCCGCTTGGAGCGATAGGAATAGACGGAACGTACAAGCATTTGCTTAGTGAGGATGAATAAGATGAATAATAAGATAAAGAACATTATATTTGACATGAACGGCACAATGATATTTGACGGAAAGTATCATGAGATAGCATGGAAGGATTATGCGGAGAAACTTGCTGGCAGACAGATGAGCACGGAGGAGTTTCAGCATCATGTGCTGGGGCACACGAACAAGGATATTCTGGAATACCTCATGGGAAAGGGTACGCTAACCGAGGAGAGGATACTTGAACTTACCGAGGAGAAAGAGGCTATGTACAGAGAGATGTACATGGAAGATACTGCAAACTTCAAGCTGGTGGACGGCCTAGTGGCATACCTTGATAAACTTAAGGGACAGGGGATAAATATGAACATAGCCACAGGGTCAAATATGACAAATCTCGCATTCTATTTTAAAGAGTTTGATCTCGGAAGGTGGTTTGACATAACGCTGTGCGCATACGATGACGGAACCATGAATGCTAAGCCGGCTCCTGATATGTACATCCGTGCCATGGAGCGTATCGGAGCAGTGCCGGAAGAAACCATGGTCATAGAGGATGGCCCGTCGGGAATCCGGGCAGCGGCGGCAGCCGGAGCCGGATATATAGTGGGAATCTACGGTGACTCATCAAGAGAACTGCTTGAAGAGACAGGGCTGTGTGATGAACTGATTCCGGATTATAGAAATATGTGATAAGAATAGGGCGTGTTCAAATGGACGAACATGCTCTATTTTGCTATGATATATGGGTGTGGGGATGATTTCTACAACAACTCCATAAGTTTATTTGCAGCAACGCTCATACCACGGCGCCTGTCACTGATGATACACATGTGACGCTTTGGTATGGGCTTTTTAAATTGCAGGCGGAACAGGTCGCCGCGGTCTATATAGCTCTGGGCGAAGTCTGCCATGATGGAGCCGATGCCGAGATTTCTCATGACGAACTGGGCGATCATATCGCTGGTCGACAGCTCGAATTCGGGCTGCAGAGTCACGCCCTCATGGCTCAGGAATGTGTCGACATATGCGCGTGTGCTTGTGTCGTGTTCCAGACAAATGATCGGAAGTTCGTCAAGCTCGTGGTAATCCAGAGTTTTGCCCTGAAGATATGAGAACCTTGGTCCGGCGATGAAGATGTCCTCGATCTCCCTTGCCTGCCTGATCTCCATGTGAGGATCTGCAGGAAGAGGACTGGTGACGATACCGAAGTCTATGTTGCCTGATAGCAGATGATTTATCGTGCTGGGAGTCGGAGCATTTGTGACATGAACCTTGATCCCCGGATATAGCTGGTGGAAATGCTCCAGATATGGCAGGAGATAGAACTGCAGTGTCATATCGCTTGCACCTATCCTTATCTCACCGGTCTCCATGTGGAGGAGCTGTGAGAGCTGCTGTTCACCCAGGGAGATGGATTCGTATCCCGCTGCAACGTGGGAGTAGAGGAGCTCTCCGGCATTTGTCAGTGAGACGCCCTTCTTGGTTCGGATGAACAGTTCTATGCCGATCGCCTGCTCAAGAGCTTTGATCGCCTGACTTACGGCTGGCTGGGATATACACAGCTCCCTGGCAGCGGCGGATATACTGGATGCTTTGGCGACGTGGTAGAAGATCTTGTAATATTCGAAATTTATGTTCATTTATAATTTCCTCCAGATTCAATAGAGATCGTTTAATATGTGTGTGTCAACAATATGTTTTATTGCAAAATAATTCAGGACTTTTTACTGTTCTATAATGGTACGATTGAAATAATTTTGCTTAAAAAATTATACATATATAATATAAGTAAAATGGCGTTTGAGGTGGACAAAATCCATTATATTTACAGTTTATGTTGGTTTCCGCAAAATGTAAAGACAAATATAAGATACACTTATAATAAATATAAATAATATTGATTTTACTTATGACATTATAGTGTTATAATGAGAAGGTATTGTGAGTGATCTGCTTATAAATATTATGTATAGGCAGAAACATTTGAACAGCCACAATGCGGATATCAGAAAATATTTCAAAATGCTGCGAAAGCGAGGAAAAGTATTATGGTAAGAGCGGTTGTAGGAGCCAATTGGGGCGATGAAGGAAAAGGTAAGATCACAGACATGTTAGGTCAGGAGTCAGACATAATCGTAAGATTCCAGGGTGGTGCCAACGCAGGTCACACAATTGTCAATGACTATGGTAAATTTGCTTTACATACACTTCCATCAGGAGTGTTCTACAGTCACACAACAAGTATCATTGGAAATGGTGTTGCACTTAACATCCCTCTTCTTTTCAAGGAGATAAAGTCCATCACAGACAGAAATGTACCAATGCCTAAGATCCTTGTATCTGACAGAGCACAGATGGTTATGCCATACCACATTCTCTTCGACGAATACGAGGAGGAGAGACTTGCAGGTAAGTCATTCGGATCAACAAAGTCAGGAATCGCTCCATTCTATTCAGATAAATATGCAAAGATCGGTTTCCAGGTAAGCGAGCTCTTTGATGAGGAAGCACTGAAGGAGAAGATCGAGAGAGTTATAGTACAGAAGAACGTTCTTCTTGAGAACCTGTATCACAAGCCACTCTTAAAGGTTGATGATATATTCAACACACTCATGGAGTATAAAGAGATGGTTGCTCCTTATGTATGTGACGTATCAGCATACCTCTATGAGGCGATCAAGGAGGGCAAGAACATCCTTCTTGAGGGTCAGCTTGGTTCACTGAAGGATCCGGATCACGGAATCTACCCTATGGTTACATCATCATCAACTCTGGCAGCTTACGGTGCCATCGGTGCAGGTATACCTCCATACGAGATCAAGCAGATCATCACTGTATGTAAGGCATACTCAAGCGCAGTAGGAGCAGGCGAGTTCGTAAGTGAGATATTTGGCGACGAGGCAGATGAGCTCAGACGCCGCGGCGGTGATGGCGGTGAGTTTGGTGCAACAACAGGAAGACCTAGAAGAATGGGTTGGTTCGACTGCGTGGCATCAAAGTATGGCTGCCGTATCCAGGGAACAACAGACGTTGCATTTACAGTACTTGATGTACTTGGATATCTCGATGAGATCCCAGTATGTGTAGGCTACGATATCGATGGTGAGGTTACAACAGACTTCCCAACAACATCAAAGCTCAAGAAGGCAAAACCTGTATATGAGACACTCCCAGGCTGGAAGACAGATATCAGAGGAATCAAGAAGTACGAGGATCTCCCAGAGAACTGCAGAAAGTACATCGAGTTCGTTGAAGAGCATATCGGATTCCCAATCACAATGATCTCAAACGGTCCGGGAAGAAACGATATCATCTACAGAAACGCAAAGTAATTTGACCTGATTCACAGGGAAATCAAATAACAGAAAAATAACAGGGACACTTTCCAGTAGGAGATTATTAGGGAGTGTCCCTTTTGTTGTTGGAAATGGATTTCTATTTGTGGTGTAAGGAGATTGTAGAATAAGATTATATTTGTTATGATTATTTTATCGGCTTTCCGATAAAAGTTCTAGTGGATAGGGCGATGTGCAAAAAAAGCATATTGCAAATTTATTGCATGGAGGAGAAAAATGAAATACATCAAAATCAATGAAAACGGAATTCATATTGTATTTGGAATTACAGATAAAAATCAGATCAAATTGCTGCATTTTTCAAAAGCAGAATTTGATGAAAATGATATTTGCAAATTTGGAAAGGAATGTAAGGCAGAAGATCTGGTAAGAAAAGAGCAATTTATCGATGAGGCTTTTCAACTTGTACAGGTAAATCTTGCCGGATATAATCGCCCATATGAAAAGCATGGAAATAAACATATTTGTACAGCACCGGGATATTTATTGACCTATGCGGGGATGGAAGACAGTTGGAATGAGATTGGACGTAAGATAACCATTTATCAGGAAGATAAGGAAGAGACACATGTCCGCGTAGAAACAAGAATGCAGTTTTATAAGGGCACTTCTATCGTTCGTATGGTCAATAAAGTAATCAATGAAGGCGATAGTACACAGTGTCTGGAATATCTATCTTCATTTTGCTATACAGGAATTGAAAAAGAGGGAAAAAGCAATTCCGATGCGAAAATGAGAGTGCGCATTCCTTATAATGGATGGCAGAAAGAGATGAGTATCAAAGAATATAAGTTCGGAGATGTAGGACTGGCGCAAACACAACCCGGGGTATACCAGCGTACTTCACAGGTGCTTGAAGTATCGAATACCGGAAACTGGTCTACGAAGAAGTATTTACCATTAGGGTATGTAGAAAATACAGAGGCACATACAAGCTTATTCTGGCAGATTGAACATAACGGTTCCTGGCATTATGAGATCAGTGATCAGAATACGCATTTTTATGTCTGTGTCAGCGGACCGACCGAAGTACAGTCTCACTGGTTCAAAAATCTCGCGCCGGGCGAATCATTTGAATCGGTACCGGTTGCTGTGGGTGTGGCAGATGACAGCTTTGAAAAAGCAATGGGTGAGCTGACAAAATATCGCCGTATGATTCGAAGACCGAATAAAGATGATGAGAATTTACCGGTTATTTTCAACGATTATATGAATTGCCTGTTTGGTGATCCGACAACGGAGAAAGAACTTCCGCTGATTGATGCGGCTGCGGAATGCGGTTGTGAATACTATGTGATAGATGCCGGTTGGTATGCTCCCGGAGAATGGTGGGACAGTGTCGGCGAATGGCAGGAAAGCAGGGAGCGTTTTCCGAATGGAATTAAAGAAGTAACAGATTACATTCGTCAAAAGGGAATGATACCGGGCGTCTGGCTGGAACTTGAAGTGATGGGAATCAATTGTGAGAAAGCAAAGAATGCTCCGGATGACTGGTTCTTTATCCGTCATGGAAAGCGTGTATATGACCGTAGCAGATATCAGCTCGATTTTAGAAATCCGGAAGTCATCGAACATGTCAATGAAGTGATCGATCGGGTAGTCAAAGATTACGGAGTGGGATATATCAAGATGGATTATAACATTGAACCGGGCATAGGTACTGAACTTGGCGCGGAAAGTGTGGGGCAGGGACTGCTTGAACATGAAAAAGCATATCTAAACTGGCTTGATGATGTATTTGCACGTTATCCGGATCTGGTAATTGAAAACTGTTCCAGCGGAGGCCTTCGCATTGATTATGCGTTGCTCTCCAGATATAGTATTCAGTCTACATCGGATCAGGAAGATTACCGGAATTATGCGACGATAGCAGCAAATGCTGTGGCAGGAGTTACTCCGGAACAGGCGGCAGTCTGGTCGTATCCGATGCGCCAGGGAGACAAGGAAGAAGTAATTTATAATATGATAAATGCCATGCTGCTTCGTATTCATCAGAGTGGTCATTTGGCACAACTTCCGCCGGAACGTCTTGCATTAGTGAAAGAGGGAATTGCCTGTTATAAGACGATTCGTCAGGATATCAAATATGCGATACCTTATTGGCCGATTGATATTGCTGACAATGAGGATATGTGGGTATGCGGAGGCCTTCAGCTTGAAAACAAAGCATATCTTGCAGTATGGAAGCGGCAAATGGAAGGAAAAAATAATGACAGGTACATGAAAGCCGGCATAAACTGCACAGATGATAGTTTGTCCATACCATTGGACAGTATTCCATTTATCAGAGACGATATGCAAGTATCCTGCATTTATCCTAAGAAGGAACCGGTTGATTTTGAATTCAAAGGAAATGTATTAACGGTGCATTTTAAAAAGCCTGTTATGGCAAGACTTTTTGAATTAAGAAAGGGTATTGTTTAATAAGGCGGAATCTGATTCATCGTTTTGAATTTTATAGATTCCACTTGTAGATGTTTGAAAATGTGATACTGGAAAATGAAACAATAGAGGACGCAGAATTTGTTGGCTGTGAATTTAAAAAATGGTATTTGTTGTAAATAAGGACAAGTGGATTAATATTCAATTTGGAGGAATAACATAATGTCAAAAGATGAGTATTTGATCACAGATGCACCGCTTAAAGCGCTGACAGTCTTTGCAATGCCTATGATCTTGGGCAGCTTTTTTCAACAAGTGTATAATATGGCTGATTCAATAATAGTTGGCCAGTATGTCGGATCATCTGCACTTGCGGCTGTTGGCGCATGTGCCGCTCTTACAAATGTATTCATTTGTGTGGCACTCGGTGCCGGCATAGGTGCGGGCGTGCTTGTGAGCCGCTATTTTGGAGCCAGGGATTATAGTAAAATGAAAACAATAGTATCAACATCGCTGATAAGTTTTATGGTTTTGAGTATACTTTTGGGTGTATGTGGTCTTATCTTTTCACGTTCGATGATGACGCTGCTTCAGACACCTGCTGACATACTGGATGAAGCGGTGCTGTATCTTCGTGTTTATTTTGCCGGATTTCCATTTTTGTTTATGTATAATATTCTTTCAACAATGTTCAATTCAATCGGTGAATCAAAGATACCGTTGGGTCTTTTGATATTTTCTTCTGTCTTGAATATTGTTATGGATCTTTGGATGGTGGCAGGCCTCGGCCTGGGCGTTTTCGGTGCAGCTCTTGCAACTCTTATTGCCCAGGGAATATCCGCAGTGTTTTCACTGCTGATTTTTCTTTGGCGTATGTGCCAATATAAAGGCCGTTTTGATTGGTTTGACAGGCACGAGTTACATTTCATGCTTAGAATTGCCGTACCATCGGTTCTTCAGCAGTCCACAGTGTCGATTGGTATGATGATCGTTCAGGCAGTTGTAAATCCATTCGGTACACAGGCACTTGCAGGTTACTCAGCAACGATGAGGGTAGAGAATGTTTTTTCACTGATATTTGTATCCATTGGAAATGCAGTTTCACCGTATGTTTCTCAGAATCTTGGCGCAAAGAAAATCAAACGTATCAAAAAAGGATATCGGGCTGCGTTGGTGTTGGATGTGTGCTTTGCGATCATCGCATTTATAGTCATTGAAACACTGCATACTCAGATTTCATCTTTATTCCTTGGCAAAGATGGAACCGCTTTGGCATATCAGGTGTCTGGGGGCTATATGAGATGGATTGGCTACTTTTTCATCTTCATGGGAATCAAGATGGCAACCGACGGGGTCCTTCGAGGACTTGGGATCATGCGCCCATTTCTCATTGCAAATATGGTCAACCTCGCGATTCGTCTGTCAGTTGCCCTGATTTGTGCGCCCCGTTTTGGTATCGAATTTGTCTGGCTTGCGGTGCCGGCGGGATGGCTTGCAAACTTCCTGATCTCTTATATGGCTCTCAGAAAGTCGTGGCCGGTTGATAAAGCAATTGACGAATGATCGGTTTGGTGCAAAGGGATGTCTGTTTTGCAATAGTACCGGCAATCATTGAGGAATACATCTTCCGGGGTGTGATACTCGGAGCTTATCTGAAAGTGGAGATGATGGCGGCGGTTCTGATTAGCAGCCTACTACAAAGCATTGGATTTAAGATGGTATGGGTGATACAATCTAAAATGTAAATGCTTTGTTTAACTATAGGGGCTGATGGGAATGCGATTGATTTATTATTCTTGGATATTGTTTTTTATGCGATAAACAGCGCGTTGTTTATCTGTCTTAATATATAATTGATTAATCTTATATGTAATGTTCTCGGCATGCGCCATGATATCAGGAATCATTTGTCAGAGATACAGCTTCTGACCGTTTGGAGCTTGTCAAGTAAACACTGAGTGCATCAGTATTTACTCCGTTTTTTAATTAAATTTAACGAAAAGGAGGTATCGTGCATCTGTTGTGTGCGAGAAAGAGAAATGGGAACATTGGAAGTGGACAAGAGTCTTAAAGCGGCGTTTAAGGAAACGCTGGAGCCGCATGGGTTCAAGAAAGTAAAGGGGAGGTATCCGCACTTTGTGAGGATGGCAACTCCCGAGATTATTCAAGTCATCAACTATCGGCTGGAGCAGGCGTTGTCGCCGCAGTTGGAAGAAAAACGGTTTGAGGTATACTGTGCGGTCGGCAGTATATACCGCCCGGAGATTAATCTGAACCGGTCTGTGTATGCCAGCATGGATTGGATAAATACAACACAGCTAGATATGTATTTTACGGCAAAGCGAAATGGAATACCGGTTTACGAGAATGAACAGCCGGGAGTTGATTATATCATCAAAAAGGGAGATGAAGCTTCTCTCAGAGAACAGATTGCGTTTGCCATGACAGGAATTGAGCATTATGTAATTCCGGCATTTGACAAGGTGGTGGATTTAAAGACATGCGTGGATTATTTAGAGTTATATGCTTTTAGTAATTTGTATATCAGCAGAAAAACTGAATGTAATGGGGATGTATTTATTTTGCCGGCAAAGTATCCGAATAAAGAATCCTATAGAGTGAAAGTGCAAAGTGATTTTCATGAGGAAAAAAGAATAGTGATGCAACGTGTTTCAGAAGGGAAAATGACAGAAGAAGAAGGTAAACAGGAACTGCTTTGGTATGAAAGGCGGTTTTGTGACAATATTGAAAGATATGGGAAATTTTTTGGAGATGAAGCAACCAAAAAAGAAGTTTCACAATTAAAGGCAGAGCGCGCAGAAAAAAATATAAATGCAATACGTGCAATGGGAATCGAAGTGTAAAAAACGAAGGTAAAAAGAAGGTTGGCTCTGAACAGTTACATTAAATTCAACGAAAAGGAGGCATCGTACATCTGATATGTGCGAAAAAAGAGAAATGGGAACATTGGAAGTGGACAAGAGTCTTAAAGCGGCGTTTAAGGAAACGCTGGAGCCGCATGGGTTCAAGAAAGTAAAGGGGAGGTATCCGCACTTTGTGAGGATGGCAACTCCCGAGATTATTCAAGTCATCAACTATCGGCTGGAGCAGGCGTTGTCGCCGCAGTTGGAAGAAAAACGGTTTGAGGTATACTGTGCGGTCGGCAGTATATACCGCCCGGAGATTAATCTGAACCGGTCTGTGTATGCCAGCATGGATTGGATAAATACAACACAGCTAGATATGTATTTTACGGCAAAGCGAAATGGAATACCGGTTTACGAGAATGAACAGCCGGGAGTTGATTATATCATCAAAAAGGGAGATGAAGCTTCTCTCAGAGAACAGATTGCGTTTGCCATGAC
>SAMEA104315423__coassemble_1613_pt1 | contig 146971 bp, 121 predicted proteins | sample SAMEA104315423__metabat2_low_PE_023 | metagenome-assembled genome bin SAMEA104315423 (sample SAMEA104315423) | gut metagenome | biome: Monkey gut; feature: monkey-associated habitat; material: faeces | place: China | collected 2013 | reverse complement strand
AATAATCTAAATTTACTTGAGGTATTCTTTTTGGTCAATTCCCTTTACTCTTTAAAGTATACAGGAAGCTTATTCTATATCATTCTCTCTAACAATTCTTCTGCACCTCTAACTGACAGCATCTTTTTTGCACACATATGACCTTCTCTACAGCATTCTTCATAATTGCTTCCATACAATATACCTTTTATGAAGCCTACTGAAAAAGCATCACCTGCACCACCTGGATGTACAATTTTCACCTTATTATCTACTGGTACTGTAATTTTTCCATCATGATCTTTAATAAGCACACCATCTTTCCCCATTGTTACAACTAAAATAGTATTTCCTATATCAAGTTCATCACAACAATTATCAACTATGCCTTGATTACCATCCCATTGTTTTTCAAACACTTTGAGTAATTCGCCTCTATTCATAAAAATATAATCCGAATCTACTTTCAATTTATTCTTTTCAAAATAAGGACTGGTTAACCCACTAGCCAAAATAATACTTTTGGTTTTTTTAATTGATGTATTTTTTTCAAAAATTGATTTTATCTGTTTAAATGGTATGCAACAAAAAAAAGTTGCATCAAATTCCGAAAAATCTATTTTTAATAAATCTTCTGCTAAAACTTCATTAGGAGTATATGAGTAGCACTTGCGTTCCAACTCTGCATTGTAAATGGTTAGTAAAATGTTTGCTTCTTTATCATTGATATCAATCAATCTAGTATTAACTCCAACTTTTGATAATTTCATTAACATATCATTGATACTATGTTCTTCTTTTACTTTTGAATACAAAAATGGCTCTAAATTTAAAAAAGCGGCTATTGCTGATACAACAATAGCTGCTCCACTAATACGAGATGTTACATCATTAGCAACAACTTCACTATCCTTTTCACAAAACTCATCTACTAAAAATGATTTTGACTCAAATATATTACCAATTGCTAATATTCTCATATTATACCTTCTTCCTATGTTTAATCAACTTCATTAGCAAATATTTTTGCATATCTATCTAAACCTTCCCAAACTGTAACTGCATATAACCCCTCTATTCCTTTCAAATGTCTAATAATATATACAGCTATATTTTCAACTGTTGCTCGCCCCATTCCCTCTATATCATTCAAATATTTTTTATCTATTGTATCCAGTACCGCATTTACTTTATCTATTGCATCGTGAAAATCAATCCCTGACACCATGTCATTCTCAACAGTTCCCGCAAAGGTAACATTTACCTTAAAACTATGTCCATGTATTTTTCGACCATGTGCACTATCAATAACTCTCTCAACTGCTAACTCTGCCATATCTTGACCTCCTCATCTTAACACTAAATTCCTTCTTAATTTATAATTGCTTATATTAATATTATATCACTTTGAGTACTGAAGTCAATCTCCTATCAATTTAGTTCTCTACATTGATTTTTCATTACTATTCGTTGAAATCCAAATGTATCTGAATTCTTATATCTCGCTCACCTTTGCCAGCAAATATAAATGGTAAAGTCCATGATATACTCAAAGACTTTACCATTTATGTTTACCCCAACAAATATTCAAATACCGCCGCCATCGCAGCATTTTTCATTTGCCTTGCTTTCTTTTCTCCCACATAATATGCTTTCATTAAATCACTTTCCGTGCTTCTTAATAAATCTCCTATGTTCTCTATTTTTAATGAGTGTAATTTCTCTACCTGCCTAGGTGTCAATGCTAAAATATTTATACTTTTCTCCAATTGCAATTTTAATAATTCACCCATATTAGGTTCCGTAAAATCAGGAACTTCTTTCAATAATTTCTGATACCATTTACTGTTAGCTCCAAATTCAGTCATCTTCCCCAAAGACAAATTATTAACAATATCCAATACAATGTCTCCTTAAAGTAAAAAAGAGGAGCCCCCGCAGGTTCTCCCCCGGTCGCAGGCCTCACAGGTTTCTGCAACGCGATCACTGTATTCAGTTTACTTGACTTTAAAGTTTATGTCAAGCAATTTCTACAGCTACTATAGTATATGCTATTTTTTTAATTTAATTCCTTACAAGAAAAATATTATTCGTAAAATGGCCGTGCCTATATCTTTACAGCACATCTTCATCATGGTATTAATTCAATTCTATTAATGCTTCACTCTATTGGATTGGATTGCCTTGCCTTTAGTACCTAAATACCTCTTTGGCGTTTTCACAAAATATATCCATCATATCTGACTTTACAATATCCGATATTTTTAATGCTGCTCTATTAAGTTCTTTTTCTATTTCTTCAATATGTTGAACTTTGAATGTAAATGGTGCATCTGTTTCCAACAACATGCGTTCAACAGGCACAGTATTTATTATCTCCAATCCTGATTTTGTTTTTAACATACTTGGATTAATCGAAAAATAGCATCCTAATTCTATTGCTTTCTCTAGCTGTGGTATTGTACCGGTAAACCAGTGGAAGATATATTTATTACTTCTTTGTGTTCTGTATTCTCTCAGAATTTCAATAACTGTATTTGCCGACTTAAGAGAATGAACAGAAACCACTTTTTCTCCACACTGTTCACATAACTTGACAATATCACGAAATACATGCACCTGCACTTCTTTTGTCTGAATATATTCTTTGCTAAAATCCAAGCCTACTTCGCCAATATAGTGACTTTTTTCAAATAATGCCTTAAACAAGCTCATATCATCATAGCCGCTAGAAATTAATTGGGGATGCATCCCTAATCCAACTTTAATACGAGGATTACTTCTGCAAAACTGTACTTCTCTATCATATGCCTTGGGGGTAGTACCAACTGCAAATAGACTCATATCAGAATTTTGCATCTCTTTTATAAATCCTGCCATGTTGTCCATTAAATCCAAATGGCAATGTGCATCATAAATCATTATTACTACCCTCTTCAGCTAAATTATTCTGTATAAAATTATCTACTTCCAATAAACCTCTCACATATATATCAGCCAATTCCTGCAAATATTCATCATCTTGCGGTAATGGTCCTGGCTTATGTATATAGAATAAAGCACGATTACTATCCTGTTTTATTTTATCAATTGCATACTGGAAAGAACGCAATTGGATTCCCATTCCTTCTGAATTTTTACTTTGCATTTCATGAATAGATGTCTCGGTATATACAGTACCATCACTACCAAAAGCTTTATGCATCGCTGCTCTTCTAATTAAACAAGGAACACAATACCCACAATGTTGCGGACTAAGTTTTTTCCATCTTGCTTTTCCTGGTGATGAACATGAAAACGATAACTTCATAGTCTCATATAGCACATCTTTGTTCTTACATTCTGAAGCCATTTCTCCCTTGGTCTTATTCCAATAGGGATTTTTCACTGATATATTTAACCTTAATCCCCGCAGTAACTCATTCCATAAAGAAAGGTAAAACGGATGCGTTGTTCTTGTACTAAATGAACCTACTCTGGTTTCATCCAATGGTACATTTAATGCAATCAAACCATTTTCCGGAACCAGCAATTCGCTAATATTATCCATACCAGACATTGCAAAAATCGCATAACCAATAAAAAGAAACGATCTACTTCTTGTATTATTATCATTACCACCTTCCGGAATGTAATTATTGGGAAATACCATCCACAAGTCGAGCCAAGTATGTAATACATCTGGATATAGCAGTTCAAATTTATCCACTATATTTTTTTGCGCATTTTTTGTAAGTCCTTCACCTGCATGACTTATCAGCAAGGTATTTTTCTTGTCTTCCATTAAATTAATAGTACTTATAAGACTATCCATTCCTCCTGAGAACAATGATACTTCATCATATTTATTTGATTTTTCTCCTATTTCGTCAGGTTTACTAAACTGCCACATTCTACTTGACAATGTGATTTTCCATAAATCGCCTGTAAGAAATTTAAGCATACGTTCAACCGTATAAATCTGTGTTTCCCACAATTCTACATTTGATACCGGTATTTCTAATTCAATTTCTCTCGACCAAGAGTCTTGTCCATGTACCACTCTCTCAATACGTGTATCTGCCAAATAAACCATTGTTGCCAGAGACATAATATCAAATCCAATTTCCGTGGGATATACATTTTCTTTATATAGTTTCTCCTTAACATGGTTTAATCCATAGTTTAGTTCACCCGCAGAAAGCATAGGAACATCAACAACAACTGTACCATTCTCTCTCCTTGACTCTATATTCTGAATTTCATAATTTGCTCTTAACCTATATCGATTCATTCATTTTCACCTGCACTTACCATAATATCAAATGCTTCCTTATACACTTGATTAACTATTCTTAGCGAATCTCCCTGTCGAATATTCCCTGTCTGTATGTTCAGATTTGCTACTGCATCAGATACAGAACCTTTAACAAAGTCTTTCATTTGAACTATTATACTGTCCGATGTGGCCCTATCCTGTGGCAACAAAATAATCTTATTTCCAATATCATTCGTAATTCTACTAAATATAGCATTTGCCATAGTGCGTTCCACAATTACCATAATCTGTTCAGAGGTCAAATCCTCAAATTTAATTGTAGCTATCTCTGGTGATTCTTCTATTGCAGAAATATATGCTGACCGCGCAATGCCTTCATCTTGTGGTCCTCCATCCGGACAAACAAAATCAGTAATAGCAATAAATGCATCACTTGCAGTCTTATGGGAAAGGTTTTCAATAGAAAGATATTGCTCGACAGCTCTTGCTCCGCCTGAAGCAAATGCACCCGCAATATTTAACAATCTCGCTGTACTGCTTCTGGCTGCTCCCATTCTTTGCGTCGCATTTGAACTACCACCTAAAGAATTTCTTATGTAATTAGAAACACTTTTCCGCCCTAAACTGCTATCCCGTCCACCAGAATTTATATATCTTGTAAATTCACCACGTGGTGCTGTAAAACGTTCCGCATCACCTGTCGGTGGAATTTGATTACCATTGACACCTTGAAGCGTTTCATTTTGCATATTTTCATCAGGGTCCTGTAACCATGATGGTACTAGCGGTGTTCCTCCTTTTTGTCCTCCATTATGTGTTGATGTTCCCATTATCAATCACCTCACATCTTTTTTAAAGCAGCCTTAACAACTGATGTACCGCCACTTTTAAGTTTGTCAAAATATTGATTTAAAGTCTTTCTTTCTTCACAGTCCTTCGGAATAGCTTTATCCCATCCATGTATAATCCACACACCAACATTAGAAACAGGAATAGCATCTATAAAATTTACCAAACTTTTCCGAAGATCAGGTTTATTCTGTACCAATATAATTAAACCATCTGTCCCCTTCGGTTTCGTATCAAATTGACCTCTTTCCATGATTTTTTGAACAACAACATCAAACACTTGGTCAGATTCTTGACTTGTCAAGTTTTGCAAATCCTCAATATGTCCAACAATCGTCATTTCATCTCTAAAAAGCAAATCAACAACTTCTGATAAATCACTTTGAGAAGATTTACCTGAAAAGTAATCAATCTTTTCTTTGCAAGCATAATAATATGGTCTCAAGTCTTTGTCAGTAATTTCCGGTTCCGTAATAAGCCATTCCCCAATCTTATTTAAATCATACCAACGCTCTTTTGCTTCCACTGCTTCCTTGTCTTCGACCATTTTTTGAATATCAGAAAGTATTTCCGGTATTTCTCCCCATTTTCCTTCTGAATCCAAATGATTAGGTAATTCTTTATAAAAATCTGTTTCATAATATTCTGCCAGCATCATCTTTGCTAAAATTGCAAGTTCCAGTTCATCTCCAAACCCACGATTCTTCGCAATTTCATAACGTAACAGCAGCATATTTACAAACCGTTTTATCTTCCTTGGATTTCCATCTGTATTCTGTGCTAGCAAATGGCATATTTGTGTCGCAATCAATACTTCATTTGCAGCCTTCTCATAATCAGTTCCAAGAAGCCCTTTTACATCGTCAACTGTGAGACTTTCTACATTCCACGGCTTCCTTATTCTTGATAATCCTTCTTCTCTCAGCTTTTTATAATTGGGATTTTCATCAGCAAAAACCGAACCTACCATAAGCAACATTATGTATATACAAGCCTCTACCTCACCTAACGCAGGAATTCTAAATGGAATCTGAATCAATTTTTCTAAATATCTATTTGCAAAAGCGTCTCCTGTATTAAATTTGTTTTCGTCAATTGCATCTGGAAAATGCTTTTTGACTGCATAACGTATCATACTTTCATCTGCTGCAATTACAAACGCTGTTTTTTCTGTAAACATAAACAATCTTACTGCTTCTAATGTATTGATTGCCACATCCGGTAAACATCTATCCAAATCATCAATTAATACAATAAGTTTTTCAATAGATGCATCCTCTAACAATTCATTAAAATTATCCTGAAATTCAGAAAATTGTTTATTACTTGATGTATCTTCCGTAATGTTGGCATCCTTTAAATAGCCACCAATAGACTCAATTGCTCCAGCAATTCCTTCTTTAGTGGTTACCGTTGCTTTCAAAATATCCATCGTTGAAGATAGTAATGTAAGAGGTGCTGTACCCGTAGCAAGTCCCAATGCTGTTTTTCCGGCAGTCTTGGCTACGCTCATCCAATTTATATTTCTCCACAGTTTTTTTAATATTTCTCCAGCCTTCGCACCAAGTTTTTCTTTTTTTTCAAGCTCTGAAATAATAGAACTCATTAAAGCAACTTTGGAGTCTTCAAATCCTTGATGCTTCCAACCATTAAATCGAATACATGCATACTTTTTACCTGACTCCGTGGCAGACGTCTTTACTTCATTTTCTACCATTTCAAGAATACTAGATTTGCCTGCTCCCCAGTCCCCATGAATACCGATAGAAATTGGTTGCTCTTTACTGTCTTTAATAAGAGAAACTATTGTCTTTGCTATCGCCTCATTATTAAGTAAATCGACTTTGGTTTCATTATCAGATAAAATCATCTTTCTAGCTCCTCCATTAATTTTTTCTTGCTTTCCTTAAACAATCATTGAGAATTTACTTCATTTAATACCCCTTCTATTTCAGCACAAATTCTCTTATATGGTAATGGCTCATTATTATATGCCTCCCATGGAATATAAATATATATATTATCTTTCCCAGAAAGCATTTGGGACTTAATATCTTTTCTCTCTAAATAATCCTCATCATTTCTACCATAAACTTCTATAACTATTTTTTTATTTGTCCCTTCAAATTCGATAATACCATCTTCCAAATATTTGTCCCCATAGGCACCATATCCATATTCAAAAGGCTTATAAAAGAACACACCTTTTTCCTTGTATCTATTTTGGTTCATTATTTCACAAATGGCATTATACATCTGCACTTCATAATTACTCTCAGAAAACAACCCATAATCGTTTACTAAAAGAAATCTTAAGCTATACATTGCATACTTATCTCGAAATCCAGCTAAAATAATATTCCTATTTGATAGGTCATCGGTCGCATAAGTATTTTCGTACTCCTCAAGCGCTCTAATCAATTCTTGTGTATAAACCGGAACTGTTAACGCCTTACCATCTTTCTCTTCTTTTATTACTAAACGTGTAATCCTATCATCTGCTTTATATGTAGGTATCTCTGCTAATTCTTTATATACAAATTCCAGACCATCTTTTAGACGGTCTAAATCAGCAATACTCTTTTTCTTAGTTCCTATCCTTGTCCTCTTTTCCGCCCAAAACATTTTCTTAATCATTACATTCGTTTTAGGATACACTGTCTCATTATTTCCTTTGTAAAATGCAACATGCTTAAATGTAAGCATATTCATCTTTTTTATCATAGCAGAAATCGTAATTTCTCCTTGCTGATGCTGAGGATATCTTCTGTCTCCCCCATCATGATTTCGTGGAACATTTTCATTTGGTCCATTTTCATTCGCTTCATCATCGTTTTGCTCCCGATGCATTAGTGGTTCTGACAAATGCACCCGGACCTCCCCTGTCTCATCATCAATCAAAAATCCAGCATTATAATCGCGTTTATCTAAGTATACTTTCGATTTCGGGCACCAATCCTCGTGTTCTGCTTGTTTTCCTTGACTACATGGATATATTGCCCAATTTCCATTACGCACTTTATATTCACAAGCCCCATTACAATTGCAAAAAAGTTTCAGTTTTTCATCTTTGCATTTATCAAATAATGATTTCTTTTCATGCTTCTCCATTTCGCTTGGGCATAATACTTCATTTTTACTAGTTTTTATTCTAAACTGTGCCATTTGTCTTTCCTCTTAATCAACAATAATTTCACAAGTCCTTCTCTTTCAACATTATACAACAAATTATATATAACTCCAATCCAAATCTCTTATTATTAATTTATGCCAACAATAAAACGCCCGAACCCATCGGGCATTTTATTCTTACCATAAATACAGGCAGGAATTCCGTTTCCCTATTCAGTTGTCATCCCTGCCTGTCATTTACTCATATCTGATTTCCTGCTCCATGACGATTCCCGACTGGAACTGGATAATCAGCTTCTCGGCAGAGACTACCTTGATGCTTGCTATCAGTCTTCTCACAAGGTCATTATCAAATTCTGGTATCTGGCAGGTCTGCTTCTCTAGGAAACTGTCCATATCCTTCAACCGCTGTTCATAACTGTCAGCCAGCTTTTTCTTCCGTCTGGCCTCTATCTGCTCCTCTTTTAAGGTGTTGATTTCTTCTGCAATCCTGCGGTATCTCTCATCGAATTCATCGGTGTAAGAGCCTACCCTTGCATTCTCCGCAATCAGAGCCACCATCTCTTCTTCCTTTTCTTTGATTTTTTCATCGTATTCATCCGGTTCCTGCTCTCCGTTGTAGCTTCCGATTACCTGGATGACGTTCTGGCGGAAGGCTCCTACAAAATCCCCATCTCCTCTGGTAATTCTGTTTATGGCCTCCATGACTGCTCTGTTCAATACTCCCTCTTCCAGTGTCTCGGATTTTTTACAGTGCTTGGTTCCGTTTGTCAGTCGGTTGCTACACCGCCACACAATCTTCTTTTTGCCATTTCTGGACCATGTGACTCTTCTGTACTCCTGCCCACAGTCTCCACAGAGTAGTAAACCGGTGAGGGCATATTCTGAGGAAAATTTACTTTTCTGGTTCTTCTTGCGCGTGACCGCTGATTTATTCATGGATGCACGTCTCGCCAGTTCTTCCTGCACCCGGTAAAATAATTCCTTCGGTATGATTGGCTCATGGTCATCTTCCACATAATACTGTGGCACGATTCCCTTGTTGATGACCTTTTTCTTGGTCATAAAATCTACGGTGTAGGTCTTCTGTAGCAGGGCATCTCCCATGTACTTTTCATTGCGGAGCATTTTAAAGATTACCGAGTCATACCACTTATCCTGCCCGGTTGCTGTTTTTATGCCATTCTCCTCTAGGTACTGGCTTATCTTTTTGGCGCTGTATCCTTCCAGATATAGCCTGAAAATCAACCTCACGATTTCTGCCTCTTCCTGTACAATGACCAGATCGCCATTTTCGTTTTTCGTGTAACCCATGAATTTGTTATGGTTGACTATCATCTTGCCATTTTCAAACCTTCGGACCACACCCCATCTGGTGTTCTCACTGATGTTACGGCTTTCTTCCTGTGCCAGACTGCTTAAGATGGTAATCAGAATTTCTCCGGTTCCATCCAAGGTGTTGACACCCTCTTTTTCGAAAACCACTGCTACATTCTTTTCCTTCAGTTTTCTTATGGTCAGCAGGGAGTCTACTGTATTTCTTGCAAATCTGCTTACCGACTTTGTCAGTATCATGTCGATTTTTCCGTCCAGTGCATCTTTTATCATGGCATTGAAATCGTCACGTTTTTTAGTGTTGGTTGCACTTTTTCCGTCATCGGCATAAATCCCGGCCATCTTCCAGTTGTCTGTTTCCTGTATTTTTCGAGTATAATATTCCACCTGTGCCTCGTAGCTGCTCTCCTGCTCCTCAAGCTCTGTACTGACTCGGCAGTAGGCTGCTACCCGCAATTTCTTCTCTGACAGCTTGATACTCCTGTCATACTGCGGTTTCGCAGGTATCATGGATACTTTCTTCTTTATCGCTGTCTGTGGCATATCTGCTCCTTTCCGGCTCCTATAAATCCCGGTAGCCTATCTTGATACTGTTATTGTTAGGGAAAATTACTCTTACGGAATCGTCCTTGTACACCACAATCTGCTTTATCAGCTTCCGGTACAGTTCCTCATCAAATTCCCCGATTTCCTCTCTTCCTACAAGTGCTTCCCTCATTTCCTCTGCTTTGATATCCTCATCCCTGACCTCCAGCGTTTTGTACCGCTTAGAAGCCTGCTTAAATAAAAGTGCCGTCATCTCATCGGCTCCTATATCTTCAGCATCTGCTATGCTACTTGTAATTCTGCGGTATTCGGGACTGACCTGCTGTTCCTTCTTTTCATATTTCTCTGTCAGTCCGGGATTCTGTATCAGCTTATTTATGGCTATGGTACATACCTCTTCTACCTGCCTGTCCGATATAAAACCGCCACCACAGGATACCCTGTTCTGGTACACATAATTTTTACATTTCCACTTGGGTATTCCATTCACTCTCTTACTGTGTGGCTGAATATGGCTGTAGGGGCATCCGCACTCTGCACATCGCAGCACTCCGCTGAATATGAGCCTTTCCCTTTTGTTCGGTCTGTGCTTTCCCCGGCTCCCCGTGGTCCGTACCTGCTCCCTTTTTTTCTGTACTCTTTCAAACAGTTCCTTATCTATGATCTGCTCATAATCCTCGGTACCAAGGTAGTTGTAATTCTCCAGTATCCTGCCTATGGAGGCGTGGGACCAGCCTACCCTGTCATGGGCATTTTTTATGCCTCTATCTTTTAAATCCTTTGCTATCCGAAGGGCTGAGATTCCGCTGTCGTAATCTCTGAAAATCTGCTCTACGATTTTACGGTGTTCCTCATAAACCACTATTTTTCCATTCAGAACCTTATACCCGATTGGTGTATGCCACTGCATCCTCACTGCCTCCTTCCTTTTCTGTCAGTACCAGACCATTCTTTAGGCAGAAGTTGATTTCATGGTCCAGGGATATGCGAATTTCCTTTACCGTCATGTCAAACAATTCTTCCTTGAACTCCCTCTGATATCCTTCCTGCTTTAATAGTCCGATAAGCTGCTCCGTCCTCACAATCTCCTTGGTTCTCTTATGCTTTCTTGCAAGGAGCGTTTTCCTTCGCCTGCATTCCGTCAGCCTGTGAGCCAGCAGATTATTTTTCTCCATAAAAAGAGCAGAGTCCATATATCCCTTCTTCATTACTTGATTCAGGATTTGGCTCTGCTCGCTTAAGGAGTGTATCTCATTATCCAGTTGTTCGATTTCTTCGGTATCCGGCTTACTTGCTGCCAGCTCCGTTAAGGCTTTCAGTAAAGGTTCCAGTACGGTTCCCTGATTGGTGTACAGCTTATTCCACATATCTACAAATGCCTGCTGCAATACATCCTCTCTGATTGCTTTCATATGGCAGGACTCCTTATCCTCCACATGCTTATGGCAGGTCCAGATGATTTTCTCATATGGTTTTCCTATGTATATTTTCTGCCTGCGGAAATGACTTCCACAATCCCCACAAATAATTTTGCTTGAGAAAATATACCTGTTCTGGCATCTTTCCCCATTCATATTCAGCGTCCTGCTCCGGTACTCCATGATACTCCGTACCGCCTCTGCTTCCTCATGGGTTATGATGGGTGGATGGGCATCCTTGGTCAGATACATATTCATTTGTCCATAGTTTACCTTTCTGGTAAATGGAAACTGCTTTTCGGTGTAGGTTCTCTGGTGCAGGGCATCTCCCTCATACACCGGATTCATCAAAATATTTTTAACTACGCTGTCCTGCCATTTCTCACATCCACGTATAGTCGGTATCCCATGCTCATTCAGTATCTTGGCAATCACATAGGCTCCCATGCCATTTAAGTAACTTTCAAAAATCCACCTTACCACCTCTGCCTCAGTCTCCTCTAGGATAAGGTTTCCGTCCTCATCCTTACGGTATCCGTATGCCGGCGTTCCTACGATAAAGGTACCGTTCTCAAAACGGTTGATGATTGCCCAGCGGTTATTGCCCGAAAAATCTTCCGATTCTCCCTGTGCTACGGATGCCAGTATTGTCAGCATCAGTTCACTAGCTTCGGTTAATGTGTTTATATTCTCTTTTTCAAAATAAATCCCCACACCGATTGCCTTTAATTTACGGATGGTTTGTATGCATTCCACAGTATTTCTGGCGAATCTCGTTATGGACTTGGTCAGGATCAGGTCGATATCTCCCTCTTCACAGGCGGCTACCATGGCCTTGAAATCATCCCTGCCCTTTACCTTGGTTCCGGTAATTCCTTCATCTGCATACACTCCTGCAAATTCCCAGAGTGGGTTACCTTCTATTTTTTCGGTGTAATATTCTACCTGTGTGGCATAGGATTCTGCCTGCGCCCTTGAGCCGGTACTGACTCTGGCATAGGCACACACCTTTAATCTCTGCTGTGGCTGTGTATGTATGCTTTCGGAAATCACATTTATGACCGTTACTTTTTTAGCCATCTTAGGTTCTCCTTCCCTTTTATTTCAAGGAATTGCTCCCTTGTTAGCAACATACACTACCACACTTTTTTCATTATATCTAGCGTTTTTACAGATATACTTTGACAAGTTCAGGAGAAAAAGTCTCAATGTTCAAAACAGCGATTTTTTCCCTTTCTTCCTCGCTTATAAGACCGTTTTCCTGCATCTTTTTAAGCAGCAATTCTGCCAGCTTATATCTGACTTCATTGGATTCCTTCTTCATAAGCTGCTCCTAATCCAACTCATATAAACTGACGGTTTTTACCGCCATGCAGGTAGCCACTACCAGAATTACGCCTGTCGCACATACTATAATAATGATTATCTTCATGCTTTCCAAACTGACGGTAGATACGGTACTTCCCATTTTGAAAACCGCTTCCCGATACCAGAACAGAGTCAATATCTTCCTGTGAAACAACAAAAGCAGAGGATTTTTCGTCCTCTGCTTCAGCTATCATTTCAATCTGCTCGTCTACGGTAGGGAGATTAGCCCTGACCTCGGTTTCATTGGCGATGCTTTCATCGGCGGGTTGTGACCTGTCTAATTGTAAATCAGCTCGGTCAGTATCACTTCCTCCGCCTGACTGCGGATGTTGTTCATCAGTCCGACCCACTGCATCGGGACTTTCGCTTTCAGTTCCTCGGTCACGCCCTGTTCGGCTTGTAGCTGCTTCGTCAGAAGCTCCAACCGTTGTAGTGCCGTCTGCTCTGTCTTGTGCAGGTATTCGTTCAGCCTGCCCGTTGTCAGCAGGTTGAGGTAGGTCACTCTCTTGTGCTGCTCCAGATAATCCCTGTGCATCAAAGCGTATCTGCCAAGCGGAAGCTCTGGCTCTGTCGCTAATGTCAGGTCGGGAATAAGATAATCGCCCTGTTTGGTGTAAGTGATTTCGTTCATTGTATTTGCTCCTTTCGGGTTGTTCTCTGCCTATATCATACCGAGCCTGCGGTTTCGGTACAAAGGTGCGATTTTGGGTTTTCTCTGCCATTTGCACATCTTGGATAGTCAGGGAGATTTCCCTGAGTGCCATTTCCGCAATATCGCTCGTTGCAATACCGAGGGCGTTAATGGTGGCAGGGGTATTAAAATTGATAATATCCTGAAAATCCTCACGGTCAAAAAACTCGCCCGTGTCCAGACCGCAGCGGCTGATCAGCATAAAAGCAACGCTGTTTGCTGCCAGCCGCTTATATATGACCTCTACATTGAAATCGTCCAGTTCTTCTAAAAAGCTGTCCTTTGTGCAGTCCTTTAACTGTGAAAAATAATCTGGAAGATTGTCCTCAACAGCGTTCTTTGCCGTTTCCATTAAGACAGAAGCAAGGTCAGAGCCTTCCACCTCTCCAAACCTGTCCGAGAGCCTTTCCATAACAGCCTGCTCGTATTGCTCATTCATCTGCCATATCGGAACGGGGCGGCTGCCATAATACCCTTCGTGCGTATCTGACACATCAAAGTAATATTTCAGCGTGTTCCTGCGACCTTTCGGGTCAAAGACCGCTATGCCTTTGCTGTCCTTATTGACCCACCGCCGAAACTGTTTGTTCCAAGTTTCAAGCTGTGCCACGGCAACGGCATCAGGGCGTTGGGCATAGATTAGGAGCTGTTCGTCAAAGCGGCATTTATAGTTGCGGCAGGCGGCAGCTAAAAATCCCTGCCACGCCTGCGGATTTTTCGCAACCGCAACACCTGTACGCCGATACAGCTCTGTGATTAGCTGATACTTCGCAGCCATTAGGTTTACACCTCCTTATAGATTTATTTTGGGTCATTCATTGGCATCGCCGCCAAAAAAGGAAATGACCTTGTTTGCCTTGATACTTTTTTGCAGGTCATTGATAAGGGAAATATCCGCAACCGTAATACCCTGCATTGAGAGAATATCGTCCATTGTCATAGCGGCAATGGCTTTTTCATCGGTAAAACCTGCTTCCAAAATCTTGTTTAAGACCTTGACCGCTTTCTGGTTTACTGCCATTTGTCAGTCCTCCTATCGTTCTAAATCCTTGTGCTTCGGGGCTTTTTCCTGCCCCTTGACTTTGGCAAGGGCTTCTTTTGCCCAATCGGGCATACATTCGGGCTTGATTTCCCCAAGCACATCGTACCTTTCCCATCTGGCTCTTTCGCCCGTGGCAAGGCAAGTGCCAAACACCGCCTGACCTCTGCCGCCTGTTGCACCGTTGCCGCCCTCAGCCAAGATAAGCTGATAGGCAGGGTGCTGATATTCATACCGCTTCGGCTCGGCATTGAGAACGACAACCTTGCCGACGATATTGCTTTTATGGTCGTCAGGAATACAATACTCCTTTGTGAACACGGCTTTGTCAAAAGGAAACTTTGACAGCTCGGCTCTGGTGCGGTCAATCTGGGATTGTACCCGTTCCGTGAAAATCTCCATTGCTTCCAGATAATCATCGGAAGCAACGCCCTCAGTTGCCCACGCTGCTGACAGCGGGTTGTGGTAGTCGCAGTAGCAGACTAAAAAGGAATACTGTTCCTTTTTATCCACGGCAAGCACAACCTCTTTATCCCCAACATAGATGCTCTGGGTCACTTCATAATTACCAAGCATTCTTTTTTCTTCACTCATTCGGCTGCTCCTTTCGTTCTTTTTTAGCTTTCTGCTCGTCTAAAATCTTACGGATACAGACATCACAAAAAATAATTGCCCCGTCCTTATATCGGGGATAAGGACAGATCGTACAGTCATATTTCTTTTGCTTATCGCTCACGGTCATCACCATTTTTCTGCTTCGGGGCAGCTTGATTGTACGGCATACGGCACTCCGTTTGATACCGTTCATTCAGCTTCTCCCGTGCGACAGAAATATCATTGCAGTAGTAGCCCCAGAAATAGTTATCGCCGCCCTTACAGTACCAACACACATAAGGGTTAGGGGCATTAGGGTTATGACCGATGACAAGCTCGTTACTCCCGATAGTACAGCTCTCTATGATTTCATAGCTCCCATTGGAGCGTTTTTCTTCGTCCATAGACACCTCTCATTCTTTGGCATACTTCCGATATGCCTTTTCGCCTGTTGCCCGAAGCCGCTGCATACGGGCGTTGCCTGACAGTTCTGGGTGCTTCGCCTGCAATTTGCGGCGTGTCCTGCTGACACTTTCAAAGCTCGGCAGACCGAGATATTTATACTGTGTCATTATTTCCGCAAGGGGGATTGCCCCCGCATCTTTCAGGCACACATTACAAAGGGCAAGGTACAGCACCATATCGTCATTTCGGGCATCTTCGTTCTTTTCCAGAATAGCTCTGACTTTCTTTTCAACGGTCTTTAAGTTCCGCATTGGATACCTCCATATATGGAAAGAGGGCGGCATATTTCAGCCGCCCCCGTTCCTGCATTTTATGGGTCACTTATTCTTTCTGTGACGGATATTGAGCCAGAGTGCCGCACCGCCGATAAAGACGACAAGCACAATGGCAATGATAGTCTTTGCGTCCATTCCTTAGTCCTCCTTTTTCTTTTTTCTGCCCTTAAAGCCAACAACGCCGAGAACGCCTGCACCGATAAGGGATACTGCCGCAAGGCTTACCCACAAGGCAGGATTGAAGTCATCGCCTGTTTTCGGTGTGTCACGAAGCTCGTTGTGCATCTGGACAATCGTGGTTACTCCGACCTTGACCGTTGCCTGCTTGTCGGCAGGGAGAATATAGCCTGCGGAAGCATTGTCGCTGACCTCGGAAACGGTGTACTCGCCAATACGCAAGCCCTCAATGAAGATTTCGCCGTTTTTGTCGGTCTTAAAGGTCTGGTCATAGTCCGTGCCTGTTACCCTGAAAGAGAAGCCCTCCAGTTTTCCATTAGAGGAAGTATTAACGATTTTCAGAGAGCCTTTCTGTGCAGTGTTGATAAAGCCAACGCCTGCTTTGTTCTCTACGGCATAGGTCTTGCCGTTTTCTTCAATGGATACGCCATACACGCCTTCGTCAAGCACAAAGCCCTCTGGGGCTGTCTTTTCACGGACAAGGTATTTGCCGTATCTTAAGTCGCCCATCTGGTAAACGCCTTTTTCCACTTCGCCCATTGTTCCGAGCAGCTCATCGTCCTTGTCGAGCTTTCCGTCGCCGTTCTTATCGGCATAGACCTCAAAGACCGCACCCGTCAGCTTGTTTTCAGGATAATCCTCGTCCACCTTTGTCAGCTCAATTTTGCCTGTGATATAGAAGTTGACAAGCTCGATTTCCACAACCTCGTCAACCTTTCCGATAGTAACAGGGATTTCTTCTTCGGAGAGTACAAACCCTTTCGGGCTTTCGATTTCACGAATTACCCAAGTTCCATACGGTACTTTTGCAAAAGAAAAACTACCGTCATCCGCCGATGTGGTAGTCTTAATCGCATTTTCCTTTGTAAACTCGATTGTACCCACCTTAAAGATGCCGATAACAGCACCGCCAAGAGCCTTTCCGTCCTCGTCAGACTTTTTACCGCTTACAGAGCCGTAAATCAGCTTGTTTTCAATGGCGTTGTCCTCGTTTGCCGTGATGTGGACAGTAGCGGTTTCCTGACCTGCATACTCAAAGTTTACGGGATATTTAGTATCGCTCGTAAGATAAGCTGCATTTGTCTTGATTTCCTGCACATAGTAGTTGCCAATCGGCAGGTCGCTGATTGCCTTGCCGTGACCGTTCTCATTAAGGAAGATGACCTCAATCAAACCGTCAGCAGGGATAGTCTTTCCGTCTGCGGCAGTCAGTTCCTCAGCGGCATACAAGCCAAATGTTACATCGGCAAGCTCGCCGTTTTCGCCCACGCCGTAATCCTTGTCAATTTCAAGGGCTTTCACAAGGTCGATTTCCACACGCTGACGCTCGTTCACAAAACCTGTGGCAGTTTCCGTTACGGCGATTTCCTGACCTGCATACACAAGCTCAACGGCGTGGATTTCCTCATTCAGTACGAAACCGAACGGAGCAGTAACCTCTTTGACCTCGTATTTTCCAAGATATAGCTCCTTGGATTTTGCCGTACCGTCTTTGCCTGTGGTAACAGTATCCACAACCTCGCCCTTAGAAGCTCTGAGCGTTCCGTCCAGAGTATAAATATCCTCGGCGGCGGTAATCTCATAGACCGCACCCTCCAGATTGCCGACAGAGAAGATAGGCTGATACAAGCCTTTGTCGCCTGCAACGGTGCTGAACACCTCGCCAGATTTAGTTACGGTAACTGTGCCTTTCTGTGCCATATTGGAGCGTACCACTTCGATAACGGTAATGCCGCTTTCTTCTTCTGAATTTTCCTGCACCACATCAAAATAGACAGGCTCGGAGTTCAGCACATAACCATAAGGGGCTTGCACCTCAACCAGAGAATAACCCTTGCCGTATTCCAAAGTCTGCGGTGTGATAAGGTCGCCGTCTGCGGTGGTGTAGAAAGTATCAATCGTTGTCACTTCGGGGTAAGTGAAAGTCATAGATACAAGGCTGCCGCTTGGGTCATAAATCTGGAAGCCTGCACCTGCATACGGGATTGTCTTGCCTGTTTCCGCATCTTTCTTGACAATCTTGATATAACTCTCAAAGTTTGCGTTGTTGATAAGATAGCGGTAGGTCTGACCGTCCTGATTGATAAATACATCAAAAGGCTTCATCAGCTCACGACCCTCCCAACCAGAGGTCTGCTTCACGGTATAAATGCCGTATGGCATATCCTTACTCTGGGCAAAGCCGTTTTCATCGCAGGTGAGCGTATCATGCTCGGTTTCCTTTGCTGCTTCATAGCTGCCTGCGGCTTTCAGATAAACCTCAAAAACAGCCCCTTCTTCAGGTGTTTCAATCTGTGTTTCGCCGTTGTCGGTGTGCTTGATAATGGAGATGTTACCCTTAATGACCTGTTCATTCACGGCGTTTTCCGTGCTGTTCAGTTCCACGGTATAAAGCTCTGGCTCTGCACCGACCTTATGAATGGTGGTGTCGAGCAGATAGCCCTCGGACGAGCTGATTTCTCGGATAGTCCAGTCATTGTCACAAATATAATACTTGGTCGTAAACTGACCGTTTGCATCGGTGGTATAAGTGTCAATGAGTTCTTCGCCCTTGTAAATGCCATACACCGCACCTGCAAGGGAAGCGTCGCCCTGCGGCTTTCCTGTTTCTGCATCGGTCTTTGTGACCGTCACATTGAATTTTTTGAGAATGTTGTGGAAACTGCGGTTTGTGACCTTGTTCCATTCAATCGGTGCGGTCTGGGAAGCAGGAACGACATAGCGGATTGCGGTATCTACTTCCTCTAAGGTGTAAGGGGTGTTGCCGCTGATAAGGACATTTTCAAACTTTGCAACGCCCTTTGCATTGGTTACGGCATATTCATCAACGGGATAACCGCTAAGGGAAGTTCCGTAAAGGTGGAATTTCACGCCCTCCACCAGATTATCCTCGGAAGTTTTAACCACTTCAAGGCTTCCACGCTTTAAGACATTACTGAAAGTGACGGTTGTGGTCTTGCCGCCGATAAGGGTAACGGTCTGGGTCTGCTGCGGCTCATATTTATCAATCGCCTGTTCCGTAATGGTGTAGGTGTCAGGCACTAAGCCTGCCACGGTAATATTACCGTTCTTGTCGGTCTTAACTGTCTGGTTGAAGTCCTTGCCCTTAATGGTAAACTGGATGCCCTCTACAATGCCGTCCTCGGAAGTCTTTTTCAGGGCAATCGTGCCTGTCGGGGTTTCCACATTGATATAGGCGGCTACGGTATCGGCATTTTCAACGCCTGTTACCAAGTCCTGCAAGTTCGGGTCACCGTAGGCAATCAGCTTTGCACTACTGCTGACTGTCGGCACATTGTTTCTTGTTGCGGTAATGCGTACCGTACCGTCAAAGGCTTTGGTAGAGCTGATAGTCAGCTTGTTGCCAGATTTTGACACACTTACCTTACTGTCAGAGCTTGAAAAGGCATAATCGGAAAGGACGCCGTTGCTGTCCGTAAAGGTCAGCGTATATTTGCCGTCCTTATAGGCAAGCTCCTTTGTGATGCCGTTTTTACTGCCCGACATAAAGCTCGGAATGGTGTGATGCCCGCCCATCAGCGAAACAATCTGGTCGTATGCCGCCTTTGCTCCGCTGTTAGCATAGTTAGAGCCAAAGTGCAGGCTGTAAACCTTATCGCTCGTCTTGCTAAATGAGCCTGTGGCTTCACGACAGCCCGTGACAAACTCCCATACAAGGGTCTGTGTCGCAAGCCATTTCTCATCATCACTTCCTGTCAGATTTCCTTTGTTGCCCTGATACCCGTAGAGCAGGGCAAGCCCGACTGCCTTTTTCTGATTGGCAGAAAGGGCGTTCCAAGTGTCCGAAGATGCCTTTTTCAAGGTGTTGCCTGTTTTCAGCGGTACACCGGGCTGAATACAAAAGGCGTTTTCTCCGTCCACAAACATACGGTACTTATAGTTTCCCGTGCCGCCTGCGGTATGACCGTCAAAGGTGGCACTCGAATTGTATCTCATAGCATTGCCGCTGCTGTCGTAGGTGTGACTAAAGGAAATCGTGCCGATGTCACCCGCTGCAAACGCCGTCGTTGCAGGCAAAATCGACAATGCCGTGACCGCAGCCATAAGCGTAGCCGCAGCCTTTTTGAATAATCCACGAATTTTCATCGCTTACCTCCTGATAATGTTGATATTGAAAATTTCCCTTACTAACCTAAAAAGCTGCCCTGTATCGGACAGCTCATAGTTTTTCTTTTCTCGGATAGTTTTGGTAGTAGTTAAGGGGGTGAGGTGTGGAGAGGGGGAAGCCGAAAAAATGGCTATCCTCCGCATAGACAGACCCCTCCCTCGGTGTGTGGCTTACCTTTCGTGAGCCTTACTTCGTTGCAGATGGCGGTTGTAAAACTCCAACGCCTTGACAACAAAATCTGTTTCCTGCCCTCTGGGGACATTCTTTGGAATGAGCTTGGTTATCCGTTCATCACGAAAGGCAGGCTTTTCCTTTTGGTTAGGCTTTTCTTCCTCCATAATGCTCTGGATAACCTCATCCGTCAGCTTTCCGTCCTGCATAAACTTTTTCATTTTGATAGCCTGTGCAAGTGACGGGGTGGCATCGTTGTACTGCATCGCTTCAAGCAGGGTGTATTGCTGTTCCTCGGACAGATAGGAGATTTCCACCGCAGGGCGAAAAGCAATCTGTCTGTCGTCCACCATTTGCAGGATTTCAGGAACAAGCTCGGTCAATCGGATAAAGCGGCGGATTTGGTCTTGACTTTCGCCAACAATCTCGCTCAATTTCTCACGGGAAGTTTTGTTTTCCGACTTCTGTGCCAATGGCACAGAAGTTAAATCGGTGCGTTGTCCCTGCCTGTTCATTGCTTCTAATCGCATCTTGTACGCAAAGGCTTTCTCACTCGGCAATATCGTTGACCTCTGCAAGTTACTTTCCACCATTACAATAATGGCTTCATCAAGGGTCAGCTCCTTAACCTCACATTTGAGCGTATCAAGCCCTGCAAGCTCACACGCTTTTTTACGCCTGTGACCGCTGATAAGCTCATACCGTCCGTCCTCTTTGAGCCGCACGGTAGCAGGGGTCATAACACCGTTTCGCCTGATACTATCGACAAGCTGTTCCATATCCTCGTCCATCAAAACCTTAAATGGGTGGTCTGGAAATTCGTCAATCTCTGCAATCGGTATATCCCTGATTTTACTTAACTTTGCTTCTTCACGGCTCTCGTCTGTTTGGAAAAGGTCATCGTATGCAGTCAGCTCGATTTTGCTTTCTCTGCTTCTCGCCAATATCTGCCACCTCCTTTCCAAACTGTTCATAAGCTGCAGCTACCTTGCCGCTTTTGTCATAGGCAAAAATGCTCTTGCCCTCTGCGGTAGCTTCCACCGCACGGATAGAATGAGGGATTTCCGTATCAAACACCTTAATCCTCTGCCCATAGGCACTCTTAACGGTTGCGGTAATCTCCTTAGAAATGTTGGTGCGTGGCATTACCATTGTCATAAGGATACCGTCTATCCGCAGCTTGGGGTTGATTTGCCGCTTGACCATTGACACCGAGCGAAGCAAAAGCTCTAAACCTTTGGCAGAAAGATAATGGGGCTGTGTCGGGATAATCACGCTGTCAGCCGCCGCCAGAGCATTGATAGTTATCATTCCGAGAGAGGGCATACAGTCGATAAGCACATAATCGTAATTCTTCCTGACCTCATTCACATAGGTTTTCAGAACACGCTCACGGCTCATCGCATTGATAAGCCTGACTTCAAAGCCTGACAGCTCAATGTTGGACGGGAGCAGGTCAATGCCCTCGCCGTGGTGCAGGATACCTCCAGAAGCATCAAAAGATTTATCGTCTATGATGCTTTGCATTACGGTAGAGAGGGTTATGGGAATATCATCAGGTCTGTTGTAGCCCAGAGCCATTGTGAGATTAGCCTGTGCATCGGCATCAATGAGCAGGACTTTCTTGCCCTGTTTTGCCAGACCCACACCCAGATTGACCGCCGTTGTTGTTTTTCCGACACCGCCTTTCTGATTAGTCAGAGCAATCACTTTGCAATTTGACATAGGTGCGTCCTCCTTTCGCATTTATTTAGCCGCTTTGTCAAGGCGGCTATGTAACCATATCAGAGAACGCAAAAGAGCCGCTTACTCTTAAAATCAATAAGAATAAGCGGCTCGGTGTAATGTGCCTTAGACATATTCAATTTTCATTCTCTTAACAGGGGCGTTGGCGACTTTGAATATCAGCTCGTCAACGCAGTCTGTATATCTGCCTTGCTGTATGAGTTTATTTTTCAGCTCCACAAGGCTATGTATAACTATCTGCCTTTCGTGGCTATCCAAATATGCGTGATAGATTTTATCTCTCATAATTTCCACCGTCCTTTCTTGGCTTCATTATATCCAGAAGTGAGAGAAAGAACAAATCTGCAAATCAGGATAAAAAAATAGGCGTACCACTATTTCTAATGATACGCCCGCACGATTAGATAACTTCAAAATGTTTCAAGGCATCTTTTATCGCTTCTACCTTTTCTGGTGTTGGGTGTTTCCTCGGTTGTTTCAATTCCTCTACCGCATTAGGAGCATCATACATTGGCAAACCTAAATCTCGTTTTACTTCTGCGATATATGCGGTATGTACCTTGAAGCCGTGTTTTGCTTCTATATACTCCTTAATCATCTTGTAGGTTACTCGCTCTTTTGGCTTATAACTTTCTGCTCTCTTTTCAATATTATCAAGAGGAATTTTGCCCTCACCCTCGCCAAACTCTACTTTTACATTGATTACGCTGTCAGGTTTTTTGTGGGAAAGAAGTACAACCGTCTCAACGTGCACCGTCCCCGGGAACTGATCCACAGCGCAGGCCTTAGTCACATAATATCCATTCTCCTGAAGTGTCACCAGATCCCTTGCAAGCGAAGTCGGTTTGCAGCTAATGTACACAAGTTCATTCACTCCATAGTTGATGATCTTCGTAAGAGCCTTCGGATTGATTCCATCCCTTGGTGGATCAAGGACTATGAAGTCCGGCTTTTCTTCGATCTCATCTATGACCTTAAGGACATCCCCTGCGATGAACTCGCAATTATCAAGACCATTGAGTTTAGCATTTACACGAGCTGCCGCAACGGCCTCCTCCACGATCTCCACTCCTATCACCTTCTTTGCAACAGGTGCAAGAAGCTGGGCTATGGTTCCGGTTCCACTGTAGAGATCGAATATGACTGCATCCTTTGTGTCACCCACATAGGAACGCGCCTTGTCGTAGAGTCTCTCCGCACTCTTGGTATTTGTCTGGAAGAATGAGAACGGCGATATCTTGAACTGAAGCCCAAGGACCGTCTCATATATATACTCTGTTCCATAGAGCAGATTTGTCCTGTCGCTGATGACCGCGTCTGCCATGGAGTCATTTTCCGTGTGAAGGATTCCCGCGATCTTGCCCTCAAGCGGCAGCTCCAGTAATCCCTTCACATACGCGTCAAGGTCCAGAGCCTCCAGATTCTGGGTTGTCGTCACGAGATTCACCAACAGGTCGCCATTTGTCGCCGAACGTCTAATCACAAGATGCCTGAGAAGTCCCGTGTGCTGCATCTTCTTATAATACGGAAGATCTGCTGCCTTATAGAACTGGACAGTGTACTTCACGATCTTGTTCAGGTCGTCATTTACTATATAGCAGTCGTCCATCTGAACGATGTCGTACGTGCTGTTCTTCTTGTGAAGTCCCAGCGCCAGCGGACCATCCTTGTACTCATCACCAAATGAATACTCCATCTTATTTCTGTAGCCCTTTGTCACGGGAGATGCAATTATCCCCTGCCACTCATAAGGATGGGCCTCTCCATCGATCACACCGTCAAGAAGCCCTTTGACAAGCTCCTCCTTCACCTTCAGCTGGTTCTCATAGCTGAGCGTCTGGTAGCTGCAGCCACCGCACATACCAAAATGCGAACAAACCGGCGAAGCATCCTCGAGCTCAGATTTCTCAAGGACCTCAAGGAGCCTTCCGTCCGCCTTTCCCTTCTTCAGCTTCGTTATACGGCAGCTCACCTTCTGCCCCTTCACCGCGCCCTTCACTGTAACTTTTCTGTCATCCATATGAAAACTTCCCTTGTTCGGGAACTCATATGTATCTATCACACCTTCAACTATATCGTGCTTCTTCATATCATTTTACCTGCCATCATCTTATTCGTTAATCTCGTGGGGACGGAGGTACCTGTCCCCATACATGGTAATGCCCCTTCTGTTTATCAATAACGTTTCCTATCCCCACAAATCTTCCAAAAAACTCTTTCTCTTCTTCTCCTCCGGTATGGAACATCAGCCATTTAAAGCTGCCTTCGGCAGGGCTGATGCTACATGTCAAATTTTCTTCGAAAACTTGACACATTCGACTCCAGCCTTGGCAGCTCATTCTCCGCAAAGAAAGGCGTTCCGTGCTGGTCAAAATCCAGCAGCATGTATGTTCCCACTCTGTTATCCCTCGGCAGTGCCAGACTTCCCGGATTCACGATATATGAATTCTTGTAAGTCGTCAGATCCCGCCTATGGGTATGTCCATACATCACGAAGTCATATCCCTCCAGATCTATGAGTTCCTCCAGGTATGCTGTTCCGCTGTTCACTCCATACCTGTGTCCATGGGTTATAAATGCTCTCTTGTCTCCGATGTTGAACTCATCATATATCGGGAGTTCCGCATTGTAGTCGCAGTTTCCCCTCACCATGTGGATCTCGCAGTTGAAGAGATCCTGTATGAGCTCCTCATCGCCCTCAACATCACCGAGATGTATCAGCATGTCCACATCTCCAACTATATCGTATATCTGCTCTATGCAGCTGCTTTTGCCATGGGTATCACTTATTATCAGGACTTTCATCTCTGCCCCCCTTGTTTAAAATCTAACAAACACAGTGATTCGCAATCATCTGCCATCAATTATTCTCTCTATGCTTTCTGATGACGTCCTTCATCAGTCTGAGTGCATTTCCGCGGTGGCTTATCTCGTTCTTCTCCTCCGGGTCAAGCTCCGCCGTGGTCTTGCCCTTTTCAGGCAGGAAGAATATCGGATCATATCCAAATCCATTCTCGCCACGCTCCTCATATCCGATTATTCCCTCAATGGTTCCGCGTGTCGTATACTCACTTCCATCTGGAAATACCGCTGCTATTGCACACACAAATCTTGCGGTTCTCTCAGAATCCGGAACACCTGCCAGCTTGTCTATTATGTACTGGTTCTTTATCCTGTATGATGTGTCCTCGCCGAGGAATCTCGCGCTGTATATACCAGGCGCCTTGTCCATGTAGTCGACCTCCAGGCCTGAATCATCGGCAAGCACCAGACATCCAGTCTCCTTGCTGATCGCCCTTGCCTTGATAAGGGCATTCTCCTCAAATGTCTTTCCATCCTCGACTATATCAACATTGATCCCAGCCTCCTTCATGGACTGTATCTCATAGCCAAGATCCGCAAGTATCATGCGGACCTCCTTCATCTTACCTTCATTGCCGGTTGCAAATATAAGCTTATCCATATATACGACTCCTTTCCTACTCTACTGTTCTCGTAAATGCCTTCAGGCACACATTACATTTCCTATCCTTCTCCGCGCTGTACCACTGCTTGCCATACAGACTCAGATATCCCTCACCGTCTTTTATGTCGAAACTGTCAGTCAGCGAGTCCGCATCGTACTCTATGGCTATCGGATATTTCGTATCCGGCGTAGTTATATGAACCACAACTGCGAATTTCTTTCCATCAGCAAGCTTCTCCGCCTGCTCCAGATCCACAGTATAATAACCTGCATACTCAACTTCGCCTGATGCCACAAGCTTTCGATCAGCCAGGCTGTCCTCGTCCTGAAAATCCGTCACAACATAGACTTCATATGTGGTCTTGGCGCCTGTTGCATAAAATGCCACCGCAGCGAGTTCCTCATTCTTGCCCGCCTTGTACACATTTGCAAAATATGCCTCTTCATTGTCAAATCCTAACACGCCGACCCAGCCAAGCTTGTCCGCCTGATATATCTTGTCGTAATTGTCCGCCGGCTCCAGCTTCGTATACACAACGCTCGTCTCGCATATATGCGCATCATAATAGGAAATATAGAAATATCCCTCATCGCCAAAGTCCGTGCCCCAGCTGTTCTTACAGATAAATGCGCCATCCTTCTTCGGCGTTTTGTTGAAGTTGTTCCTGCTGTAATTGTCATCCCAGCCCACTATAACAACATCGTGGTTGATTCCCTCCGTGCCGTCATAATAATATGAGCTGTGGTCTCTGTTGTAATATTCAGAATCGCTGTCGGCGTCCACCATGTCACTGTATATCGCGGTCTCAACTCCGCCCTTCTTATACACAGCTTCCTTGACCGCCTCAAGATCCTTGTCCTCTATTATCTCAGCTTCCTGGAGGTGCTTCACCGCCTTAAGCTTTGAATTGGTCTCGTCATCGCCGTATGGATCATCCTTTTCAAGCACAGGCCCCTTCCACGATGCCAGATAGGCTATACTCATTCTGTACTGTCCGCCCTCAAACTGCTCTATGCCAAATCCGTTGTTCTTCGTCATGTTGTCCACAGAGAACTGAAGATTCTCATCCGGCATGAGCGTTGTCTCAAGAGCTGCCAGAGACGCAAATGCCCAGCACGTGCCAGAATCGCCCTGATCTCTGACCTCTGTGACACGTCCCTCTTTTCTCATATCATACACTGCAGGAAGTGTTGTATCCTCGCCCTTTTTCTGCAGTGATATCTGACCGGTGGAATAGTTGTACTCACAGGTGTAATCTATGGCATCGCTTATATACTCTATAGGCACATACAGCTTGTCATTATTTTTCACCGGCTGCGTCTGCAGCGTTACCTTCTCTTCGTCAAAGCTTGCATCTGCGGAACCAGCCACGATCCTGACCGTATGGTCGTTTCTCTTTATGATGATACCGCCATTTGCATATTCATCGACAGTGCATCCCAGCTTGTCCTTCACAGCATCGATCGGCAGCATGACGTGAAGGTCAGAACCTATATATGGAAGGTACTGCTCATCCGGGACATCACTACCATTTATCTTGAGTTTCAGTCCCTCTAAATTGTAGTTTTCTGCAAGCTTGCCCGACAGAACCTGCGCCGCATGCTGTTCTTCATCGTTCTTTTCAAGTCTTCCAACGGGATTCTGCATTCCATAATACGCCAGTATTCCAATGGCGCATATAAGGACTATATATACCAGCTTTTTCAACTGTCTTCTCTCCTTCTTTTAGGTGGCTTTGGTCCCATGAACTGATAGAAATAGGACTTTATCATGCCGTTGTATATCTTGCGGTTCCTGTCCGCCTTTCTTCCAATATATTTCTCCGCGTCCGCGTATGACGTTATGAGGAACATCGACCAGTCATCTAGATTCCTGTAGCTCTCGCCTATAGTTCTGTACAGCTCCGGAAGAGCCTCCTTCTCCTCAAGTCTCTCTCCATACGGCGGATTTGTTATGATGAAACCGTACTTCTTTGGATTTCTGAGGTCCTTCACATCCCTCTGCTGGAAATGTATGTGCTGATCAACCCCTGCTGCCTTCGCATTTTCCATGGCACACTTTACCATGTCTGAGTCAAGATCATATCCCTGAATATTCATCTTTACATCCCGGTCTATCAGATCATTTGCCTCGTCGACCGCACTGTACCAGATCTTCTTGTCGCACACCTTTCCCCACTCCTGGGCAGTGAATTCCCTGTCCATTCCCGGTGCGATATGTGCTCCTATCATGGCAGCCTCTATAGGGAATGTACCACTGCCACAGAAAGGATCTACTAGAACACGGTCCTTGTTCCACGGCGTGAGCATGATGAGCGCCGAAGCAAGTGTCTCCGATATAGGAGCCTTGCCAACAAGCTTTCTGTAGCCTCTCTTGTGAAGTGATACCCCTGAAGTGTCAAGTGCTATGGTTACTATATCCTTAAATATAAACACACGCACAGGATAGCTTGCTCCGTCCTCTGTGAACCAAGATACCCTGTATGTCTTCTTCATCCTCTCAACCATAGCCTTCTTTACTATGGACTGTATATCCGAAGGGCTGAACAGCGCACTCTTGTTTGATGTCGCCTTTGATACCCAGAACTTCGCATCTCTGGTGAGATACTTCTCCCAGGCGATCGCCTTTGTCCCCTCAAAAAGCTCGTCAAATGTGGTGGCTTTGAAGCTGCCACATTTGAGCATTATCCTCTCTGCCGTTCTTATAAATACATTTGCCCTGGCTATTGCGTCCTCATCACCAGCAAATGTTATTCTTCCGTCCTCGACCTGGACTATCTCATATCCAAGATCCTGTATCTCTCTTTTCAGTACAGACTCCAGTCCAAAATGGCATGGAGCAATCAGTTCAACTCTGCTCATCTATCGTCCTTTCCTTATATCAGCTATTCTGTCATCTCTGTCTTGTGAGCGGTCCCTTATACTGTGCAAGACCACCTATCGTGTTGATTACTTTGTAGCCGTCCTCACCCATGGCAAGGGCTGCCCTCATACTGCTTATACCGCGCTCACAATATACGATCAGGTACTTACTCTTTGGAAGTGAATAAGCCCCCTCCTCGATCTGTTCCAGCGGTACATTGATCGCCATCGGAATGTGCCCGGATGCAAACTCCTCACGGCTTCTGACATCCACTATTATACCACCCCTGGCGACCGCTTCGTGGATAATGTTGCGAATAGGAATACTTGTGAACCCCACTCATACCACCTCCCTCATACATATAGAAAATCCTTTCTGTTATATGATATGAGGCAGATATATTTGCGGTCACAAACAAATCCGCAAAACCTATACTGCTTTTTCAAGCCAAGAAGTCCCGGCAGGCGCAGCTACCGTCTGTCGGGACCCCATTTACTTATTTATTACTTCTTCAGCTGTGCAAGACGCTCGGCAACCTGCTCAGACATCTCTGTGTACTTTGCAAGCTTTGCCTTCTCCTCCTCGACCTTTGCGGCTGGTGCCTTATCAACGAACTTTGGATTGGCAAGCATTCCGGATGCTCGCTTGATCTCTCCGGCAAGCTTTGCAGCCTCCTTCTCAAGTCTCTCGATCTCCTTGTCTATATCAACAAGCTCCTCAAGAGGAATGTATACAGCAGCGTCGTGGATCAGTGTTGATGCAGCGTTCTCATCGATTCCTGTCTTGTCCTCCTGTACATGTACCTCGCTGGCATATCCCAGTGTGGCAAAGAAGCTCTTTGATGACTCGAATATATATCTCACGTCCTCCTTGGCAGATACGACATAAACCTTTGCCTTTCTGCTAGGTGGTACGTTCATTCCTGTACGAAGATTTCTGATGGCACGAACTGCTGCCTTGATCGTGTCAACAGCTGCCTCGTCGGTCTCGAAATTCCACTCATCTGTGTACTCAGGCCATTTGGAGATCATGATCGACTCCTCCTCGTCCTGAATATTACAGAATATCTCCTCTGTGATGAACGGCATGTATGGATGAAGAAGCTTAAGTGCCTGGATAAGTACTGTCTTAAGTGTCCAGAGTGCCGCTGCCTTTGTCTCATCCTCATCATTGTAGAGACGAGGCTTAACCATCTCGATGTACCAGTCACAGAACTCCTCCCAGATGAAGTCGTATACCTTGGATACCGCGATACCAAGCTCGAACTTCTCCATGTTGTCTGTCATCTCTTTTGCAAGAGTGTTGACCTTGGACAGGATCCAACGGTCAGCTATTGTCAGGTCAGACAGCTTCACAGCTGAGAAATCTGCCTTCTCCATGTTCATCATGATAAAACGAGTTGCGTTCCAGATCTTATTTGCAAAGTTTCTGGAATTCTCGACTCTCTCCCAGTAGAAACGCATGTCGTTTCCAGGGGCATTTCCTGTGATAAGTGTCAGACGAAGTGCATCTGCGCCGTACTTATCAATAACCTCAAGTGGGTCGATACCATTTCCAAGAGACTTACTCATCTTACGTCCCTGGTCGTCTCTTACAAGTCCGTGGATCAGTACGTGCTTGAATGGGCTCTTTCCTGTCTGCTCAAGTGCTGAGAATACCATACGGATTACCCAGAAGAAGATGATATCATATCCTGTTACAAGCACGCTTGTAGGATAGAAATACTCGTACTCAGGTGTCTTGTCTGGCCAGCCAAGTGTTGAGAATGGCCACAGTGCTGATGAGAACCATGTATCAAGTGTGTCCTCATCCTGTGTGAGGTGTGTGCATCCGCACTTTGGACATACTGTAGGTGTCTCACGGCTTACAATGGTCTCGCCACACTCGTCGCAGTACCATGCAGGGATTCTGTGTCCCCACCAGAGCTGTCTTGATATACACCAGTCACGGATGTTCTCAAGCCAGTGGATGTATGTCTTGTCAAACTGCTCAGGCACAAATGAGAGCTCATCAGTCTTGATGATGTCAAGCGCTGCTTGTCCCATCTCCTTCATACGGACGAACCACTGAGGCTTGATCATCGGCTCTACAGTTGTCTTACATCTGTCGTGTGTTCCTACGTTATGGCTGTGTGGAACGACCTTTACGAGGAGTCCAAGTGCGTCAAGGTCTGCCACCATCTGCTTTCTTGCCTCGTAGCGGTCCATGCCTGCATACTTGCCGCCCAGCTCATTGATGGTTGCATCATCGTTCAGTATATTTATCTCCTCAAGGTTGTGACGCTTTCCAACCTCAAAATCGTTAGGGTCATGGGCAGGTGTGATCTTTACACAGCCTGTTCCGAACTCCTTGTCAACATATGGATCTGCGATAACCGGGATCTGTCTGTCTGTAAGTGGCAGCTCCAGCATCTTTCCAACTATATCTGTGTATCTCTCATCATCAGGATTTACAGCAACGGCTGTATCTCCGAGAAGTGTCTCAGGTCTTGTGGTTGCTATCTCAACAAATCTTCCAGGCTCCCCAACTACAGGATAGTTAATGTGCCAGAAATATCCGTCCTGCTCCTCATGGATAACCTCTGCATCTGATATGGATGTCTTACATACAGGACACCAGTTGATGATCCTTGAGCCCTTGTAGATGTATCCCTTATCATACAGTCTTACAAAAACTTCCTTTACAGCTCTAGAACAGCCCTCGTCCATGGTGAATCTCTCTCTGTCCCAGTCAGCAGATGAACCCATCTTCTTGAGCTGGCTCACGATACGGTTGCCGTACTCCTCCTTCCATGCCCATGCATGCTTGAGGAACTCCTCACGGCCGATCTCTTTCTTATCTATTCCCTGCTCCTTCAGCTTCTCTGTAACCTTGACCTCGGTTGCGATGGCTGCGTGGTCTGTACCAGGCTGCCACAGTGCTGAATAGCCCTGCATTCTCTTGAATCTGATAAGTATATCCTGCATGGTATTGTCCAGGGCATGTCCCATGTGGAGCTGTCCTGTTACATTTGGAGGCGGCATTACTATCGTAAATGGCTTCTTGCTCCTGTCAACCTCTGCATGGAAATACTTCTTTTCCTCCCACTTTCTGTAGAGTCTATCCTCTATCTGGGAAGGATCATATGTCTTCTCTAACTCTTTCATCTCATTCTTCCTTTCTATTGTTGCTGATTTCTTACTGTTTGATAAATCCGGACCGGACTTTTTATGCCGGAGCTTTCTTATTCCCCATGCACTGCACAAAAAAACCCGCTCTTCGGACATCCAGCCTGAAGGGCGAGTATATATCGCGTTACCACCTTGTTTTGTATCTCATCTTATCCTATAACGGGAACGCCCCGGCATGACCTACTATACTTTCAGCCACGCAGCTCAGAAGCTACCTTCACACATCTCTGTCGGGAACGGTCTCACAGCCCAGGAACCATTCTCTCTGTCCGACTCCACATGCTACTCCTCTTCGTCACAGCATTTGCATATATTTATTTTGAATAGTACAACATATGCTGGTGCTGCGTCAAGCACAAAGTCAACCTATCTGGTTTCTGAATTGATCCTTCAATGTGCTCAGCAGGGAATCCATTCTCCTGTCGTAATCCTCAATATCCCCATGCATTCTGTTGTACACAGCTTTCTGAACCTTGTTGTATATGGACATCTCATGCACATCCTCCTTGGAATCAGCGATCTCACTCATGAGATCGTCAAGAAATCCCGCTGGCATTCCGCGCTTTCTTATCTCCCTCTGCAGTGTGGCAGTGTCCACAGTTACCGCCATGACGCAGAAATATTCTATGAGGGATTCGTTGTTTTTATTCAGCGAAAATGCTCTGATAAAGCACTCTTTCGCCTCCTCTAGCTGGAGATTTCCAGCCAGGGCAACGCCCTTATTGTGATATACATTTCCAAGGAATTCGTCATATTCATCATGACTTTCCTTGTACTCTATGATCTCATCATATATGGCATCAGCTTTGATATAATGCTTATACATCATGTAACTGTCTGCTCTCCTCTTATCCAGTTCATAAGGCTTCAGAGTCCGTATACGCTTGCACTCTCCGAGGAATTCCTTTATATCCTCCGTGCCATAGAATTCGCCAAATGTCAGGATCTCCACCATGACATCCTGAATATATGCATTTTTCTGGTTGAGCGCATCCACCTTGTCCGCCAGATCGTACATCTCGATCTCATCCCTGAGCCATGCTGTGAGTCTGTCAGTCAGATCATCCTTTCCGACCAGAACCATATTGTTGAATATGTAGTAACACAATTCCTCATATGTGTATACACTCATCTTGGTATTCAGAAATGTATACGGATTGTCTGCTGTTTTCGTCTTACAAATAATTATTCCACTCATCTGTGTATCACCTTTTATCTATATCAGCTGTCATACAGTTTACTCACCGGGATCAAAATGCTGTCCCCTGAGATATGCAGGTATTGTAAACCTGCTCTGCTCCGGTTCGTCTTCGTCAGAATCCAGATAATCTTCGTCATCATCATCATGAATCTTCATTCCATAGACATCTATGTCTTCATCCTCTGTCTCATCGGATTCTGCCACATCTCCAACATCTTCCTTGACATCACCCGCATTGTAGACGTACGCCGATGCAGGCTCTGTCTCCGGGATATCTTCATCTGCCAGTTCAGACTCCACTGCTTCGTCTTTTTCCTTGGCGCGCTCTGTCTCCTGCTCATCACCGTCTGCTGCTTCGTCCTCTAACTTCATCTCATCGCTGTCCGCTGCTTCTCTCTCAGATTCCTGCTCGTCGATGTCCGCTGCTTCTCTCTCAGATTCCTGCTCGTCGATGTCTGCTGCTTCTCTCTCAGATTCCTGCTCATCGATGCCTGCCGTTTCTCCAACTGGTGCCGACATATCACTGTCAGTCACTTCAGCCTCTGTATCCGCTATATCAACATCCACCTCTTCGCCCTCAGGCTCCGGTGATGCCGTGCCATAATACACAACATCCTCTGTATTGTCACTATCATTCTCTGCCCTGTATCTTAGGTCATCCAGATCCATGTGTATCTCATGCTTCAGCGCATCCTGTGCGGCAAGCTCCTCCGCCTGTATCCTCTCCTGTCTTTCTCTCTCAGCCTCGGCATCCCTGTCCACAGGATCCTCACCGATCAGCTCCTCAGTGTCTCCCTCTGCAGCCTTGATCCGCTCATGTTCTATCTTCTTTGCGTGTTTCTTCTTTATCTCAGATATGTCAAATTCTTTTCTGTATATCTTATTTGTAGTAGGATACAGATTGCCAAATCCCATATCCCTTATGACTATCGCACCCTTATCAGCGCCATAGTACTCAACCTCAATTGATAACTTCGTAGTCTTTGGAGGTCTCGCCGGAAGACCGTATATCTCTATAGTCTCGATATACTCCTCCTCGGTAAGTATATCCTGATAAACTATCTGTATTCTCCGTGTGTCATCAAGAAACACCACCACTCTGCCTCTTGTGTTAAACCACTCAAGACCTCCATATACAATAGGCCAGAATGTGTTCTTCTCATCCATGAGATTGATGCCGATATTTGTCTTGACCGTCTGCTCCGTATCAATGAAATAACGGCTAAGTGATTCCGTATACACTCCGCCAAGAGATCTGTAACATGCCCCTTTCGTATATATATTCTGTCCGACAAACACTCTGCGCCCCTGACACAAAACCGTCGCTGACTGTTTCATCCAGTTCTCAGAGAACCCAAGTCCTGTTAAAAATACCGATGATATAAACACCTGCTCTGTACACTCTTTTACAATGTCTGCAAATGTCTCATCCATGTCCTCATGGTATCTTCCAAATCTCCTGAGATTCATTTTGTCGTGATAGTTTATGTGCTGCGTTGTGACTATGAGTGGATATTTTCTCGTCATATCTATTCTGTAGAAATCAAGTCCAGCTCTGCCAAAATCAAACAATCCCACGCTGTTATTTCTGAGTGGTTCAGGCTGTGCAAATATATAACAGAGCCCGCTGTCCAGATGGCTCACTATATTGAACTGGTCATGGCTGAGCCTAAGTGCAGTCTTAAGTCCTCTGACCGCCTGTATTATACGCGGATCAGTGTCCGCCACCGTCACTGTAAGCCTCTTTATAACAAATCCACCAAGGGTATCTGTAAACTGTTTGATGTGGAGCACAAGCATCTTCACCATCAGATCAGAAGCCTTATAACCTCTCCCCTCAACTTCTATATTCTCATTTTTTAAAGTGCTCTCATAGATTCCGTCAACTACAGTTCCTTTGTCCTCAAATCTATAAGCTGAGGCCCTTGCACCGACACACCATCCTGACAAATCTATAAACTTATAACAGTCATTCTGATTATCACCCATTCTCTTATGATACGCACTGTAAAACATGATGTTTGGAAGCATGTATGTGTCCTTTGCCTCCTCATGATATACAGATTCCGGCTCACGCGTATCTGCATTGTAATAACTTAGCTGTGTATATTCCGGTCCCAGATCGAGACCTAGATACAACTGTGTGTCAGCCATCTAAAGTTCCTCCTTATGAAAATATGGAGCAGGCGCATCTTTGTGCGCTTGCGCGCGGCGCCTGCAAAGTTCACAAGAATTCCTCCCGCTTGCGCGGGCCCCTCCTTATGAAAAGTTAAAGCAGCATCAGGTTTGCATCGAAGAAATGGCTGTCATACAGGTATGTGTCCATAGCCTGTATCAGCTCATGATCATTCCTCGTCTCCTGACTCACAAGCATGTTGTTGATGAGTTCAAAGCTGCTGCCGCCGCCCTTATGGAATGTCTCGTTCTTCAATATGTCGCTCTCAACGACCACCGAAGTTCCGACAACCCCATCTATCGAATATATGAGCGATTCGCCATGGAACACCACGACCTCCTTCACGTATACCCCCGGTATGATCTCATTCATCCTCTCGGATTTGTAGTTCGCCATACTGCTGCTCTCCTGACCAAAGCTATAGCTCACCCATACCTGCTTGCCACTCTCGCCCTTGAATACGACATATGTCTTGAATTTCATGTCACCCGGAAGTTTGACTATCGCTTCAAACTTTCTGAAAAACGGCAGTATCTTGCTGAACTCAACAAACTGTCTCACCGTATTTCTTATCCACTCCTGCTGTTCTTCTGTATATCGTCCTGTCCTGTTGCTGAAGTAATAGAGCAAGCTCATTTTTGATATCTCATCCTTTATATTGCCCTTTGCTATCTCAAGGTACAGATCCTCCATTATATTGGAAGGTATCTTCTTGTCCTTTATAAAATACTGATGTGCGCAGTATCTGAGGAATGCCTTCACAACCATGCCCCTGCTTCTGCCGCGGTAGTACACATCAAATATATCATATATAGACTCTATATAACCATCCGCGAACATCATCTGTGCAAGGATATTCTCCGACAGCATATCTATATTCCTGTAGTTGGAATTTACCGACTTAAACAGATTTGCCATCTCCTCAAGTGAGCCGTTATAATTATTTATAAGATATGAAAGTATCTTCTGTCCTGCATATCCGCGCCTGTATATATACACACAGATCGATATGAGCAGCCTGCTCTCATCATATCTCTTGTCATCTATTCCGTACTCAGCGATCTTTATCAGCTCATCTATGTCCACGTCCACATAGCCAAATCTATTCATTCCCTCAAATGCATTCTCGTACATATCAAGGGTTATATAGTATGTGTTTATCCTGGACGCGTACGATGGATCAACATAATCCAGATCGATCTTCGACATATATCTGCCAAGAATGTCCGCATCAAAGTTCTCGTGGTAGTACTCCACCATATGGGTGAGAGCCTCCTGCCTTACCCTGTAACTGACCTCCGGACAAAGCACGATATCTCTAGTCAGATTGATCTCTTTCGCATCCCTGTGGGTAAATATATCTATGTCATTGTAGAGGAACAATAGGTATCTGTAATCCTTGAAGCTGTACTCATGACATATATCTAGATAACTTCTCTCATCAACTATCCGCTCTACCCTGTACGGAATTGTACCTACATATCTTCCGCCGTTGTCATCGAGCAATGTTATCACAGCAGATGGGGATATGATCTCAACATACGCCTCTCCATTAACTACCGGCACCTTGACCTCGCCCCCCAGTTCCCCATGGGATACAAGGATTCCTGTTATGTTCTGGTTGTCGCACACTATCTTTCTCTTAAATATTATGTTTATGATCTTAGAGGCAAATTCCGGCTTGACCGTTTCGGGGTCAAGGAACTCATCATATATGACTGTGAGATCATCACTCACCTTGCCCTGTAGTATCATCTTCTCCATGAACCGCTCTATGGCAGGAACAAAATCACGATATACCAACATCTGATCAGCCTTGTTCATGATGACACTGGCATAAATATATGCCAACTCATCATCTGTCAGCACATTCTTGTAGCTGAAGTATCTGAGTATCGCCTCAGGTATCTCATCATAGCGTCTCCTGTCCATACTCCTGATAAAGCACTCGTTGAGCCCAACATACTTGAGATCCTTCTCTGCAGCATCACTGTAATACCTGTGATATCTAGGATCGTACATCTTGTCTTTGATGAGTATACCGCACATCGCCTCAAGAGTCGTTTTATCATGACGCATATCATATATCTGCTCAAGCATCTTAAATGAATGTTCATCAAATGTCTTCTGTCTGGATGCAGTCTTGACAAATTCCACTATGACATCCTCGGACACGAATTCATTTCTCATGCCCCATCTGAGCGCTGCGATTTCGAGCGGCGCAATCTTCTTCATCATAAGAGGCTGTTTGTTGAACATATCACATATCTCAAAATAGATCACAGGACTGTTCACGCCTTCGTTGAAAAGCTTCTGTATATCATCATAGAGAACCCATTTATCCTCTGTATAACTCACATCCACGAACAACAGAATCCAGAAATAGAAAAGCCTGTTATTCTTACTCGTCTCAAACTTCTCGCGAACCATTATTGCAGTCCTGTCGATGAGAAATTTTTCTCTTCTGAGCAGTGATTTCAGGTAGCTCAGATAGCACTTCTCCATGTCTTCCATACTAGTAAAGTTGGCATCAGCATCTATTCTGAGGAACTCCTGTTCCACAAATTCAGTATGCCCCTCGAGAATCTGCATGTGCAGCAGTCCAAGTCTGTACATTCCATATTCAGGTCTGTATTTTATGAGGGTATTCAGGGCATTCCTCGTCTCAGCGATATATTTGCCAAGGTCTATCTTGTCTGTTCTGAAGTCTATATATGCGCGTATCAGAGCCTCCTCAGCCCTCTTTATCGTGAATCTGGTCTGCCTGCTCTTCGGTGTCATCTTGACGACCTCCGGCTTCCTGATACTGACCCTGATCTTCATGTTCTGGTATGTGTTCCATATATATATGTATCCCGCAGACTCACCGTCATGTATCTTCTGCGGGTCTATCAAGAATGTGAGTTCAAATGTATTCCCATCAAAGCTGTTCCACTTGAGCACATTTGTCTCGGGAATAAGGAAATCACAATCTGATGCTATCTTTGTGTTGGTGTATCCCCATGTGTTCTTAGCGATAGTCACCGATGCGCGAACAAGCTCCTTCGGCATCTCGACCAACAGATCATTCTGGGCAACCGACAAAGTGAGTGACCTCTTTTTATGTGTATAGACCAGGAATTCTTCCATAGCCTGGCCTATTGAAAGTGAGAGCCCCAACGCGTCGTACACTCTGTGGAGTTTCTCATCCCTGCCTATAAAAGTGCGCACAAAATCTTCACTGCCAAATATCCGTATGGCATCTTCCCAGTTCTCCTCTGCATAAGACGCAAATTGAAACAGATCCTCAAGCTTTCTGTCTCCCGTCTGTATATACGGAGCTATAACCGTTATGTTATATGGAATTAAAAATTCACCGCCATCTGTGATTATGTTGATATGACCTTTAAAAGATTTGCCCCGTTCCAGTCCACGGGCATCAAATGAATAGCACACTGTATTTTTTCTTCCCACATACGTGTGACTCTTGAAATCCAGTATATAGCGGCTGTCGTACACCATCAGCTTCACTGGGCAGCTATTCGTGGTATCAACCGAAAACTCACCATCATACACTGTACCTGCCTCGATATTCAATTCTAACCTGCTGACTGATATGGCAACAACTGGCCTGTCGACCTTGAATTCGCCACGTGCATACTGCTCAACTATTCCCTTCATCGCCTGGTCTCCTGTATCTGATTCTGTTGTCTTTTTGTCAATTTTTACTTGTTGTGGTTGTATTTGTAGTCCCCAATCGGTATAATTAACTAATAGACATATATTTTGATTATAGCAAAATATTGTTTCTTTTTAAACAATATAAAACAGAAAAATAACTTAAAACAACTGAATTCAACTAAAAAAGAGGTTTTTTTATGAAAAAAGGGGTTATCAATCTTACAACAGAGAATCTGATCAGTCAGGTTGAGACAGTTCGTGCAGATCTCAACATGAATCCACTTGGGATTCCTGATTCAGTGAGCAAAGCCATTTCTGAAAGTCTCAGTCAGCTGTCTGCCTATCCGGACCGCAGCATGAAAAAGTTAAAAGCTGCTATATCTGCATACTCCGGAGCGGATGAAGACAACATCATAATCGGGGGAAGCTCCTACGAATTTGTGAAGATACTATGTGAATTTACTTCTCCCAAAAATGTTATTCTCATAACACCAGGAGCTCAAAACTATGAAAGGCTGCTCTCAATGAACGGCTGCAATATAACATACTACTCCACACCGGAAGAGGAGGATTTCAATCTGGACATAGCTGATTTTATCTCCAAACTGACAGAGGATATCGACATGATCTTCATATCCAATCCAAACGGAACAACTTCCCAGATAATCGATGCAGAATCCATGGAGTTTATTGCGAAGATATGTGATGGCAACGATATTACCATGGTGGTAGATGAGGAATATATGGACTTTGTGGATGATATCAGTGTCAACTCTGCCATTCCTCTTATATGTGAATATGAGAACGTGGTCGTACTCAGGAACACTACCAAATTCTTTTCTGTACCGGGACTCCGACTTGCATATATGGCCACATCCAATCCTGTCCTTAAAAAGGCTCTGGAGATAACTGAACTTCCTTATAGCATAGGCAAGCTTGTAGAAGCCGCCGGAGTTGCCATGTTCACCGATAACGAATACATTTCCAAGTCAAGGGAACTTATAAGGACAGAGCGCAATCTTGTGTACTCAGCTCTATCAACCCACAAGACGATAAAACTCTACAAACCATCTGCAAACTTTATTCTGATAAAACTGCTCAAAAATGATGTTTCCGCGGGAGATGTTGTGGAACACTGTCTTCCAAAGGGACTATACATAAGGAGCTGTGCGGATATCAGAGGTCTTGACAACAAATATATAAGATTCTGTTTTATGAACCCTAAGCAGGATGACCTGTTGGTCAACACCATTCTAGAAATTGTGTAATGCTAATTTAACGAGCATACGTTTTTTACCAGAATATTCAATCTGCGACCACTCGCAAAATATTCTGCGATTATAATTCAAATTTTAAAAAGGAGAATAAAGGCTATGGAAAACATTACAACAAAGATTACATCATCCTATAACAACGCACTTGATATAAAGGTGGTTGACGGACATTTCGCAACCAACCACTCACATATCAACAAATACATCGACATGACAACCCTCAAGAGCAGAAGAAAAATGGCTTTGGCCGCTGCCAAATCCATGGCGACAGAGTACGTGGCAACCACCATCGTCGATACCATCGTTTGTATGGACGGCACAGAAGTCATAGGTGCATATCTGGCAAATGCTCTCACAGAGAACGGTATCGTGTCAATGAACCAGCACCAGACAATATACATCATGACACCTGAGGTTCACTCATCAGGTCAGCTGATCTTCAGAGACAATCTCCAGCCTATGATCAAAGATAAGAATATCCTCCTGCTTCTGGCTTCAGCCACAACAGGAAAGACTATAAAGCAGAGTATTGAATGTATTGAGTATTACGGTGGAACCATTTCAGGTATTTCAGCTATATTCTCAGCAACTGACGAAGTAGCGGGACACGAGGTTCACTCTCTGTTCAACAAGAAGGATATAGACGATTACGCATCTTATTCCGTTGACGAATGTCCTATGTGCAAGGCCGGCAAGAAGATCGAGGCCATTGTCAACAGCTATGGATATTCGATGCTGTAGATCAAATAATTACAATATACATAGTCAAAACTGACTATTAAACACCTGAATGCACATAAAAGTCTAAGCTTTAGGATATCATTCCTTTGTAAGCTTAGACTTTTTCTTTTCATTTTATTTTTTGAGTTTTCGAACTTAAACCCTATCTCTGATCCACATCTTTTTGCATTCCGCTATCCCAAAAGTAAAATCGCCCCCCTAAAAACCCCCTAAATTCGCTTATTTAACGCATTTGTGCCACTCTATTGACTTTGATTTTCCAGTAATGTATCGTGTGACCTACCAGCTGGAATACGAATTCTAAGGAGATTTTTATTTGACATATACAGGCAACAACAATATACATAACGGGATGATATTTGACCGTGCTTTCAAGAAAATATTAACCCTCTCATCAAAGGCCGTAACCAATATGATAAATGGTCTTTTTAACACAAACTACGATCCTGATACAACGACCATCAGCTATCACTGGACTGAACATCAGGCAGACACCACTCTTAGGAATACTCTTGCAGACACTATCCTGATACTAAACAGCAAAGACGCATATCACATGGAAGCTCAGATTACTGAAGATCAAGAGATAATATTCCGTGTATTTTCCTACGGATATGGCTATGCCGACGTCAACAAGGAGTCTTTGCCATCAGACAAGGCATCCCATTTCAATTTTGTTCTGCATTTTCCAACCCCCTGCATAATATTTCTTGGTGACGTCTCATCCAAAGTGCCAGACAAATATAATCTACAGCTTGATTTTGGGGATCAGAAAATCTACACCTACACTGTGCCAACGGTGAAGCTTGCCGATATCAGTGCGCAGGAATTGAACAACAGAAAGATGGTGATACTCATACCTTTTCACCTTTTAAAGCTCAGAAAACTCATGGCTAAAAACAGATCACATGACACTATCTGTTCGTTGAAAAAGCTCGTTGAGACTGATATACTTGGCAGTATAGAAACTAACCAGCAGCTAGGAAATATAACTTCTTCTGATGCTCATCAGCTCATATCTCTGACGAAGAAATTATATTCCTATCTGTATGAAACCTATACAGAAAGTGAGGAGGTACATGATATGATCGATCAGTCCCTGGAGCTTGAATCCGATGAACTCGTATTAAAGATGCAGGCGTTGGAGGAGAAACTTAAAGAGCTAAACATCAAAACCGCCGAAGTAGACGCAGCAAATGCCAAGCTAGAAACTACTCAGGCTAAACTAGGCGCTACTCAGGCTGAATTGGACTCTGCTCAGAACAAACTAGGCGCTACTCAGGCTGAATTGGACTCTGCTCAGAACAAACTAGGCGCCACTCAGGCTGAATTGGACTCTGCTCAGAACAAACTAGGCGCTACTCAGGCTGAACTGACCTCTACTCAGAACAAACTAGGCGCTACTCAGGCTGAACTGGACTCTGCTCAGGCTAAACTCAGCGACGCCGAATCAGAAATTGCACGACTCAAAAAGGAGCTTGAGCAGGCAAAGAGATAACACTGTATTTGTATGTTGCTCCTCACAATTAAAACGACTGCCTTGGTGGCATGTGATTATCTATTATTGAAAACCACACACCATCAAGGCAGCCACTCATTTTATATTATTCTATTTTCCAAGATAAAATTTCTTTGACCTTTTATGATATACGATCACTCCGGCCAGTGCACCGATCACCGCTGCCACAATAAACCATGCCCATGTCGGCACATCTTTGATATTGTAGCATCTGATGTTGATCCACATCTGGTTGATATCCTTGGTGGCATCCTCATCGAAATACTCCATGACCGCACTTCTCTCTATGGCGTCCTGTGACGGATACTGAGCCCCAAGCTGTCTGTTGACCTGTTCCGCAGGAGCTCTGAGAACGTAGTCAGGATCTGAGTTGTCCCCTGTGAAGAAATATCCAAGTGGATAATCAACAACATCCTCCTCGTCATCTTCTGCACCATAAGTGTAATCCAGATAAGAATATACCGTATCGTCATCCCCACCTGCTATGACTGAGGTATAACCAATGTAATACATATTGCGTACTGCATTGTCAGGTCTTGACACAAAGTTGATAAACGCCTCGGCCGCCTGCTTTCTGTCAGCGTCACCGTCTATTCCATTTTTCAGCATGACCCATCCGTCAAAGTACAGATTTGTGCACTCCTCAGGGACCGCAAAGTCAAGCTTCACACCATCCTCCTCAGCCTGATCCATGGCATAAACTGCATCTCCTGACCACTGGTAATTCGCGACAACCTTTCCTGTTATCATGTCTGCCTTACCGCTGTCAGTCTCAAATGAATACACATTATCCTTTATGTCCTGAAGAAGATCCTGTGACTTTGCTATAGTCTCAGGACTGACATCGTTCATGATATCCTTGAGCTGCTCTGAGTAATCATCCTGAGCCCTGAATTCAGTGTCCATCAGCTTGTCTCTCTGCAGTGCTCCGACTGCGGCAAAGTAGGAATCTCTGACATTGTCTTTTATGGTGATCTGTTTTGCAAACTTAGGGTTGTTGAGGACTGTCCATGTTCCCGCCTCGTCAGCAGTCATCTTCTCCGGATTGTACAGAATTCCCGTAATTCCAAACATGAAGCCAGCCGCATATTTGCTCCAGGTCTCACCATTTATCTCATGAGTCTCAAATGTATCTCGAATATATGGCGACACACCATTTATATAATAATTCTTGTCGTTGTTCTCATCGAAAAAGCCATCGGACAAAGGCTCAAGCTTGTTCTCAGACATAAGCTTCATGATCATGTACTCCGAAGGACATACAAGATCATACACATCGCCGAGAGTCAGCATGTTATAGAGATCCTCATTGGTACCGAAGCATGAATATTGAACATTCACCTTCACACCATAATTCTCGTAATACCAGTTCTCGAAATCCTCCACCATGGAATTCTCACCAAATATAGTTGTTCCATTGTCCAGTTCCAGGGCTTCGTCTTCATCCCAGCCACCCTCGTCAATGTACTCTTCCCAGCTGCACACCCTGAGAGTGACCTCTTTTTCAGTAGCAGATGCACCGTTGTTCTTGACAGAAGCCGCATTTCCTGTATCCTCCGCTGCCATTACCGGCAGCATCTGTCCGGCAAGCAATGAAACAGCCATGACTGCTGCCGCCAGCTTTCTGGAAATCGAACGTCTAAAACATCTATGTCTCATAAACGCTCCACCCTCTCTATAATGTATCGACCCTCTCTGCTTCGCGAGCGGGGCAGATCGGTGGAGCGCATTAGAATTATTCACTTCGTTCATAAGCGCTCCACCTCCTTCTTTCTTCCGGCCACATTCATAGCCACAACGATTATGACAACCAGTGCAAATATGACTGTTGAGAGCGCCCACAGGGCTGTCTTGATCTCAGTCTGTGAACCCTTTGTCGCATTTACAACGTAAGTACTTATGGTGTCAAATGTCGCAGGCTTGGTGTATGTCGCGATGAAGTAATCATCCAGTGACAGTGTAACAGCCAGCGCAAATCCCGAGATAATACCCGGAAGTATCTGAGGTATCACTACCTTTGTGAGTCCCTGGAAAGGTGTAGCTCCCAGATCTAACGCAGCCTCATACAGACTGCTGTCCATCTGCTTGAGCTTTGGCACTACCGACAGATATACGAAAGGTGCCGACAAAACCACATGGCCGATGACAAGCGGAACATAGCTGTCCTTGCTCATGCCGAATGCAACTATGAGCAGTATACATATAGAGAAACCTGTCACAACATCTGCATTTACAACAGGCACCTCATTCATGGCATTTATCGATGCTGAAGCCCATTTTTTTGAATAAAAAGCACCTATAGCACCGAGTGTTCCTAGAATGGTTGCTATCAGTGCTGAACCGGCAGCCAGGAGAACAGTTCCAACGATCATTGACCTCAGCTCATCTTTGGTGAACAGAGTCACATAATTGTGGAGCGACCATCCGTGAATGCTTCCGATATTTGCCGATGTCGTAAAGCTGTACACAGCCAGTATCAGTATAGGCATATATATGAGAAGCAGCATAATGCATATAAATATAATCTTAGACCATTTCTTCATTATAACAACGCACCTCCTCTGCTTCCACCGTCGTCATCCGTGTACTTGTTTGTCACAAGTGTGAATACAAGTATTATCACAAGAAGGACGAGTGCTATCATGGAACCGCCGTTCCAGTTGTATGCTGAGAAGTAGCTTCCTATCAGACTACCCATGATGTATGTGCTGTTGTAAAGCATGTCAAGCACAACATAGTTAGTCATAGATGGCAAAAATACCATAACTATTCCGCTGACGATTCCCGGAACGGTGAGCGGAAGTGTGACCTTGACAAATGTCTGGAAGCTATTTGCCCCAAGATCCACAGCAGCCTCCATAAGACTGCCATCAAGCTTCAATATGGTTGTGTATATAGGAAGTATCATAAATGGCAGGAAATCATATGTCATTCCTATAACCGAATTGAGAAACGGGTGGAATGCCAGATTGCCCTCTATAACCGTGAGTACTTCCTTGAGTGCTGTGATCCTCAGTGTGAAGTTGATCCACATTGGGAGCACGAACATCATGACAATTACCGATTTCCTTTTCATCTCACTTCTCGCAAGTATATATGCGATCGGATATGCCAGCAGCAGACACACCAAAGTAGTCACTATGGCAAGCAAAAAGCTGTATGCCAGAGTACCTATGGTGTTCGGGCTGGTAAAGAATCCCGTCAGATTGTCAAATGTAAACCTGCCCTCGCCGTTGGTGAAGGCATAATAAATAATTACAAACAGTGGTGCAACTACAAAGCATATGAGAAATAATGCGTATGGGATGCCCAGCTGTTTTCTTGAAAAACGTAAGCCGTTCATGTTCATCCCTCCATCTACCTTTTAAGTGAAAACTTCATCTTATCCTCTGGAATTATCAGGCTGACTCTGTCCTCCATGTTCCACAGGTACTCGTCATCCACGATAAAGTCCTCCTCATTGTCAGTTCTCACCACATAGCTGTAGTGGTCTCCCTTATATATAAGATTGATGATATGTCCGCAGAGTATACCAGCTTCCTCGTCATCACTCATGTCGATATCCTCTGGAAGTATAGATACTATTACCTTGATCTTCTCACGGTCTATCGCCTCACCATTTGCATCCACCAGCACGCCATCCTTCATGGCTGAACCCGGAACGATCTCCGTGAGGTCGCATGATACCTTACCGTCAAATACGCCGAGGGCATAATTTCTATTGACTGAGCTCTCAATCTTGTTGATTGCAGTCTCCGATATCATGATGTGTATTCCATCAGGTTCAACATTGAGGCCAACCTTGTCTCCAACCTTGGCGGACTTTGTGGTCTGAATAACTATCTCATTTCTTCCGGACTCAACGGTGATCTCATAGTGTACACCTTTGAACACAACAGATGTCACAACTCCCTTTACAGCGCCCTGTTCAGGTGTAGTAATCATCACATCCTCCGGTCTTACTACGGCGTCCACCTTTGTTCCAATCTCCACGTCATCCAGACAGACAAATTCTGCACCACAGAATCTTACCTTTAACTTGCCCGTCATGATTCCGTTGAAGATGTTACTCTCGCCTATGAAATCCGCAACAAATGCATTCTTTGGCTCATTATATATATCTTCAGGAGTTCCTATCTGCTGTATCTCACCCTCGCTCATGACAACTATCTTGTCTGACATGGTGAGTGCTTCCTCCTGGTCATGTGTTACATAGATAAAAGTGATTCCCAGCCTGTCATGCATTCCCTTGAGCTCTATCTGCATCTCTTTTCTCATCTTGAGATCCAGCGCACCAAGAGGCTCATCCAGAAGAAGTATCTCTGGCTCATTGACAAGAGCTCTCGCTATAGCTATTCTCTGCTGCTGTCCACCCGAAAGCGTGGCGACTTTTCTGTCCTCAAAGCCCTCAAGGTCAACCATCTCAAGGACCTTCTTGACCTTCTTCACGATCTCTGCCTTAGGAAGCTTCTTGAGCTTGAGGCCAAATGCTATGTTGTCAAAGATATTCAGATGTGGGAACAGCGCATACCTCTGAAAGACCGTGTTGATAGGTCTCTTATTTGGTGGAAGCTTGCTGATATCCTGTCCATCCAGTAATATCTCTCCTGAAGTAGGAATCTCGAATCCTGCTATCATTCTAAGTGTCGTGGTTTTTCCGCAGCCTGAAGGGCCTAAGAACGTGACGAACTCGCCTCTCTTCACTTCGAGGTTAAAGCCGTCAACTGCTGTGAATCCATTGTCATAGGTCTTGACAATGTTTTTCAATTCAATGATATTGTTGGAATTATTGTTGTTTTTTTCCATTTATTTCCTCCTTAAGTATCGTGACATACTCCGTCACTTACTTACAGTGCCCCAACAAAGCGCATTTGTCATCTGCCATTCCAAATGGACGACAAGAGCGACCGCCCCGCCGTCAGCGGACAACAAATCCACGCTCCATGTATCACTGCTGTATATCTCACCAGCCCGGGGAGCAAATAACGAAAAGCCTATCTGATAGCTCTCCTCGCATGAGCACAACTTTATCTTGCCCTCATACTGTCGGGGAATCAAAAACATGTTAAGAAAAAACCCCTTTATGATACCGGGTGATGGCATGGATCACGGTTAGTAGCCCTATCCACCTGCCTCTCCATGTCGAGATACATTTTAAGGCACGATATCAAGGGTAAAATAGCTAACAGACTTCCTATTTTTCCCAAAATCCACGAAGATCATCCTGCATTTTATGCAGAAAAATCGACCCTGTCTCCAAACATTCCGCATATTCGCGGCTGCATCCCTGCAATTTGAAACAAAGTCGATTTATTCTAACATATAATCATTGGTAATGATATATATTTTCATTTAATTCTTTAACAAAACAGGTCGTTACCTGTTATTTCATTCTGAACAATTCCGGAATGACCCAAGAGGCAGTCACATTTTACTGAATCCATCAAATCCGAATCACTATTCAGATAATAGCTAATAAATTCTAGATCAGAAGTACCGCCAGCTGCACCAGTGCTGACAACCATATGAGAACCACCAGATATATCTTTGCCGCTTTTGTCATGTCGAACCTCCACACACATCCCTTTTACAACTTGTTATTATTATGTTCTACGAGAGGGATTTTATGCCTGAACAGGCACAAGTTTACGCAAAGATCGTGCAAAAATCATCTGATGATACTTCTTTCCGTTTTCCCATATTTCCATGTATATACATACGTAAGCTTCATCTGCCCGTGCTCTGACTGCCATTCAAGATGTCCGTCTTTCATCCGAAAATCTATGTTCAGCTTGTCTGTGTCTATCTCTCCTGGCTGGTATGTTCCATCTTGGCCGTCACGAGATGCATCTCTTATACCAGCGACCTCGTATCTCACCTTCTCAACATCCGCCTCCACCTGCGCTTTGGCCATGTAACCAGCCGCAGAAAACATAGCCAGATCCAAAATCACGGATACAAAGCCAGCCAAAAGTACAGTCATAATCTTCTTAAACAGATAGGTTCTTACCTTTCTGTCATCGACTGGTTCAAGCCTTCCTCTATATTTTCTATTGTCAGACTGTCTATAATATACAACTGCCCCAGCCACCCAGAATACAGCAACAATACACAGGCATATTCCAGGAAGCGACACTCCGGGGAGCCAACGCCACCACCCTACATAATACTTTATGACCACCACCGCAAAACAGAGTGCACATGCAGCCGTGATACATGCTGATATCACGCTATCCCTGTCCCTTCCATCAACGATGCAATAATCTTCTCGTTCTCTCGGCAGATTTTCTAGCACACAATTATATTTCCTTCTGTCATCTGGGACCTCATATCCAGCCTTGCCCAGTTCTCTCAGGTACAGCCATGCGTCCAGGCAGGCAAGCCACAAACCAGCCATAGGGCAAAATGTTATAACGCCCGTAACCATCATAACATCGCAAAATGTACTGACAACATCATCAAAAAACACACCACAGATCATTCCTACAAGTGTAGGAACAGATACCACCACCGCGGTGGTCAGAATTATACGCATTACGCGTCTGTCATATTTTATCTTCATACGACTTTACCCCATTTTTGAACATCAAATAACTTACTATCTCTTACATGCACTACATCAATGCCAGCCCCACAAACATCTTAACTGCTGTCTCTATGATCTCATCCGGAAACTCGAATCCCGCCGTGTGGAGCTGGGCATGATCCTCACCATCACCTATGCCGAAGAATGCTCCCTTTGTCTCCTGCAGATAGTATCCGAAGTCCTCCGACCATCTCATCGGCTCAGCAAGTTCCGTGACCACAATATTCTGGTCAGCAGCACATTTTCTCAGTTTGTCCACATTCACAGCATGATTTTCCGTTGCCGGAAACCGCTCTATCTCCTGTATATCAAGGGTAAAGCCCCCATCATCTGCAGTATTTTGTGCAATCTGCTTTATCTCATCCACATACCCGGCAAATATCTGTTCTCTCTCAGCCCTCACCGTCATGCGCAGCGTTCCTTCTGATGCAGCCACACCGTAATTGGCACTTCCAATATCCATTCCGATGAGCGTCATCCTGACAAATCCCCTGCTGCGGTTGTACTCCTCCGTAAGCTTCTCTACCTCCAGCAGCAGCCTGGCAATCGCAGGTCCCGGATTCTTTCCCGCCTCAGGATATGCCGCATGGCTGGCAGCACCAGCCATATGTATCTCAAGCCCCGTTGATGCGCATGCAAATGTTCCATCTATCGTCAGCACATGATTCCTCGGATATCCTGGTATGTTATGAAGTCCATAAATCTCACCTATATTCTTCTCAATTATAAGATCTCTGCACAGCCTTGCCCCGGCACCAATCTCCTCGCCGGGCTGGAAAATGAAATAGATGTCCCTGTTAATTATCTGATTCCAGCATATCGCTCCAGAATTGTTATTTCTATCACACACATGCGTATTTCCGCATTTTTCCATTGCACGGGACAGCCAGGCCGCAGCCCCACACAATATGCTGCTGTGTCCATCATGCCCGCAGTAATGTCCCGGTTTTCCATCCTGCCCACACACTGCATCCATGTCTGCCCTGAACCCGATTGGCGGTCTTTCTTCATCCCCTATTCTGTCATAAGAAGATTTCAGCACCGCATAAAACCAAACACCTCTATCAACGATCTCAAGGTCAGTATTCTCCCTGAGAAACGACATGAGCACCGCCTTAGTCTGCGTCTCATGCATCGAAGCCTCAGGAATACCGTGAAGCCTGTGTCTGAGGTCATATATCTTTGTCATCAGCCCTTTGTCAATTTCCATAATGCCTCCGTGCTCCTTCTCATCTATCACAATCCAAGACACATCCTTATAATACCGAGTATCAGCATATGTACCGGATAGAACAGGTAATTCACCAGCTTATTCTGCCTGCCGCGCTTGCCATTGTATGTCAAAGTCAGTCCAAATCCCAGTAACGCCCACGGTTCCTTGAACATCGACAGGTAGCAGAACGGTATTGCAATTGCGGACTTTTCATGAAATATATACAGGAAATATCCTATAAGTATGGCGTGGTAGTCATAATCAACCGCAAGATTCATCGATATAAGGCACACTATGGCAACTATCGGTATCGTTGCTATAAACCAAACTGCCTTGGGAAGCTTCTCCATTTTTTTCCTAAGCACATCTATGATCCATATCATTGCCAGCACCATCGCCAATGTAAACATAATATTATTTGCATTCCATTCAAAGAATACGCCACTGGAGAACATATCATAAGGAATCTCGGATATCACGCCAAATATAAGCAGCATTCCAAGATACTTCCACTTGTTTCTAGTATGAAAATATCCTTCCACCAACATATATATGAATATCGGGAAAGCTATCCGCCCCAGGACATCAAATACATCACTTACAGCCGATATTATTCCACCGTCCAGATACGGATACAGCAAAGTCTTATTCGTATGATCTATGAGCATTGAAATGAACGCTATATACTTAAGCTGTGCTCCGGAAAGCAGACCTATACCGTTCAATGTTATTTTTCTGCGCGTTTCACAAGTTGTATCCTCTGCCTGCTCAATGTTATTTTTTATTTTATAATTATGTACTTTCATGCAATTTCTCCTTTATTTTCCCAACACTTACTGATGTTTTAGTCCTAATAAGGATAGTGGTCGTTTTTAGAAACCTAGCACTGATGCACTACCATAATTTTCAACAGTTTCAGCAGTTTGTTCAATATCTGGGTCTTTGTAAACATACCATGCCTCATAGTATTTTCTCTATAAGTATAACATAACTGCATTGAATAACAGAGCTTAACTTTTTCTCAATACGCTTAAATTGATTACATTGCGCATTTACATGTAGTCAGCATATTTGCTGGATAAATAAACAAAATACCAGTCTGCAAAATCAGATGTTTTTTCTAATCTTTGCAAGCTGGTATTTTTATCACATGTATTCAGGTTTTCAAGAATTTTATTGTATAATAAACTCTTCTATTTCTTTCAAAATATCATCCATCCGATCACCCTCTGTGTCAATCTGAAGTTTTAGCGGTCTAGACAAATCCATACTGAACACTCCCATTATAGACTTGGCATCAACTACATACTTATCATTCTTTATTGCAAAATCTGCACTTAAAGGAGCAATTGCAGCCACAAACCTTTTTACCTTATCTATCGTCCCCAGATTGATCTGAACCTCGTATGTATTCTTAGCATTTCTTCCTGATATAAGGCTCTCAATTTCTGCACGCTCTGGCATAGACTTTAGTGCACCAACTCTTGTAGTTATAATGGAAGCCGCAGCATTTGCAAATACCAGCATCTGTGTAAGCTGGTTTTTCGTAAGATTATCTAGTCCATTCTCACACACATAATTCAGAACACATGCCATAAAAGTATCTCCGGCACCGGTAGTATCCACTGTATTTTCCTGAACAAAGCCATCTTCTTTTACCTCAATATCGCCATACAGAGCTATGCTTCCATCCTTACCCATAGTAGCACATACGAGTTTCGGAGAATATCTCTCTTTTATGATTTTGATTCCTGTCTCAATATCGCTTTGTCCTGTCACAAATTCTATCTCATTGTCAGATATCTTAAGTATATCGCATACTGACATACCATATTCCATCTTTTCCTTTGCGCGCTCAAGGTCATCCCACAATGGTTCCCTGAGATTTGGATCAAATGAAATAATTTTTCCATTTTTCTTTGCATAGTCAACCGCAAGCCTTGTAGCCTGCTCTACGCTGTCATCTGTCATAGAAAGAGTGCCAAAATGAAATATCATCGTATTGTCTATAATTGACAAATCCACATCATCTTTACTGAGCATCATGTCAGCACCAGGGTTTCTGTAAAAGGAAAAGCTTCTGTCTCCGTCCGACGTATTGTTTACAAATGCAAGAGTCGTAGGAACCTTATTGTCTCTGGAGAGCCCCGATATATCAATTCCCTGGTCTTCAACTGTTTTTGCTAGAAATTCTCCAAGGAAATCATTGCCCACCTTACCAATAAAAGCGGTTTTCCTGCCAAGCTTTTGCAGCATAGCCAGGACATTGCACGGAGCTCCTCCTGGATTTGCCGCAAACATAAGATCACCTGTCACATTCACTTCTTTTTTCGCAAAATCTATAAGCAGCTCACCAAGTGCAGCCACATCGTATTTACACATATTAAGACTCCTTTCAAAATTTGACCAACCAGAGCATATGACCTATATGTTCAGATCGTATTTCTCCACCTCAAGTTCCACACATCCGTCAGTTTCAAATACAATATCCTGAGCACTGCGCGGTGTATATATAACTGTAGACAGCACCTGTTCTCCACCATTTACAAATATCTCTATGGAGTTCCAATCCATCACTATTCTCATTTTTGAAAGACCATTGACATTCTTGATTTTGACCTTGCGCACACAATTTGTATCACGTATCCATCCCGCAAATGTTCTGTCTATCTCAAGCATTTGTGTTCCCGGGGTATAGCTGACATTGGTTTCATGAATCTCATTCTTTGCAAAGTGCATTGTAAAATGTCCGCAGTCAGCTTTCTTTATATCAACTGTCATATCGATAACTCTGCCGTTAATGCCTTCATATGTCCTCTCACCACGCAATGTATCATTAACTACCAGCCTGTTCTGCCTGTATCCACAAAGCTCTCTGACCGGAGTCTGAATCAGCTTGCCGTCAGAGATCGTCAGCTCTCTTGGAACTGACATCATACACGCCCACTTCTGTCCACGTGGCAGCGTATTTACGCTGTCCCAGGACTGCATCCAGCCAATCATCACTCTTCGGCCATCAGATGTTCTTATAGTCTGTGGTGCATAAAAATCAAATCCACTGTCCACAGATACCGCTTTTTCATACTTGAAAATATGTTTCTCTTGATCCACATCGCCTGTGAAGAATACCACGTTATTTCCATTGTGAAACTCTCCATCTGCTGACATGTCCTGTGGGGATACTATAAGCACATTATGTCCATCCATCTCAAAATAGTCTGGGCACTCCCACACTGCGCCAAATCTGCCTGTTTCATCCTTTGCAAATACTGATTCAAATTCCCAGTTATACATATCATCTGAAGAGAACAGTACAACCTGAGGAATACCATCATATGTCCGGTTTCCAGCCAGCATATAGTACCTGCCGTCCTCATCCTTCCAGACCTTCGGATCTCTGAAATCAGCGCGGCTGCAATCCTCTGGCATGATCTTCCCATCAACAACAGGATTGCCGGATATTTTTTCATAACTAATTCCATCACCTATAGCCATACACTGGTTTTGTATAACATTCTTAGTTCCATCAGCTAGTTTTTCCTCAACTACTCCCGTATAAAACAATACATGCTTTCCGCCATTCTCTATAGCAGTTCCTGAAAAGCACCCAAATGAATCAATTTCCGAGTCTGGCGCCAGCGCAGTTGGAAGCTCCTCCCACTTTATGAAATCCTTTGAACTGGAGTGTCCCCAGTGCATCGGTCCCCACTCTGTGCTGTATGGATGGAACTGGTAAAACAAATGTGCCTTCCCTCCATATATGGAAAACCCATTTGGATCGTTTAACCAGCCCACCGGAGTTGTGAGGTGGAACTCCGGCTTATCTGCTCTGTCTACTCTGTTCTTTTCTATATATTCATCTGCCTTCTGGCATGTGTACATACTGTGTCCTCCTTACAAAATTGTCTTTTCGGTAGTACTGTCAAAGAAATGCAGCTTGTGCGGCATGAATACAAATGATATACTGTCGCCTATCTGGCTTATTTCGTACTTTGACACTCTTGCCACAGTCTTACTTCCCGCAAACTGGAAGTATAGGTTATTTTCATTTCCCATGATCTCTGTGTCATCGATAACAGCACTGAATATATTATCCTTATAAAGATCCAGGTTCTGAGGATCGAACTTGATATCTTCACCGCGAATACCAAGTATGACATTCTTCTGACCATGATCGTTCAGCTTCTTGACAGTCTCGTCTGCGAGCTTCATTCTGCTTCCATCCTTGAATGTCACTCCATCGCCATCCAGCGTCACGTCAAAGAAATTCATCTGAGGTGAGCCTATGAAGCCTGCTACAAAGAGATTGACAGGATGATCATAAAGCTCCATAGGTGCGCCTGTCTGCTGGACAACACCATCTTTCATGATAACTATACGGTCCGCCATGGTCATAGCCTCAACCTGGTCATGTGTTACATATATAGTAGTACTTCCAAGATCTCTGTGAAGCTTGCTTATCTCACTTCTCATGCTGACTCTGAGCTTTGCATCAAGGTTGGAAAGCGGCTCATCCATGAGAAATACTTTCTGATCCTTCACTATAGCACGTCCAAGCGCCACTCTCTGTCTCTGTCCACCAGAGAGATTCTTCGGTTTTCTGTTTCTGTACTCCTCAAGTCCGAGGATCTTGATTGCCCAATCAACCTTTCTCTTTATCTCATCAGCAGGAACCTTCATGTTCTTAAGTCCATATGATATATTCTTCTCAACTGTCATATGTGGATAGAGTGCGTAGTTCTGGAAAACCATTGATATACCTCTGTCTCTTGGCAGTACATCATTCATACGCTTTCCTCCGATGAACAGATCTCCGCCGGAAATATCCTCAAATCCGGCTATCATACGAAGAGTTGTGGATTTACCGCATCCTGAAGGGCCGACAAAGGCGATGAACTCCTTCTCCTCTATGTTAATATTTACATCTGTCACAGCATTCTTGCTGCTTCCCTTATATTTTTTACATATATTTTTTAACTCTATAAAACTCATATTTTAACCCTCCTTGGATCCTGTTGATACGACACCTTCTACTATCTGTTTTGAGAATAATGAATAAATAATAATTACCGGGATTGTGATCAGTGTGATTACGGCCAGTGTCTGCCCCATGGTCGTGTTGTCATTTGAAGTGATGGCATTCAGACCAATCTGAGCTGTGAGCAGATCGCTTGATGTAAATACAAGTGATGGCCACAGATAATCATTCCATACATTCAGGAATGTAAATACACTGACAGTTGCAACAACGCTCTTTGACATAGGCAGTACCATGGTAAAGAAATATTTTACAGGACTGCAGTAATCAAGCTGTGCTGCCTCATATATATCATCCGGCAGACTGATAAATACCTGTCTGAACAGGAAGATATTGAATAGGTTTACTATCATCGGAAGCACGTATCCAAGCACGGTATTGAGGAGTCCTAGCTTTGCGATGAAAATGAAATGAATAGTGATGATCGTCTCCATAGGTACTATCATGAGAAGCATGATGATCATCAGCCATCTCTCCCTGAAAGGGAAGTTGATCTTTGCCAACGCGTATCCGGCAAGCCCGTTTACTATAACTCCTGCAACTATAAGAATAAATGCATAGAGCAGTGTGTTCCCCATATACTTGAGGAAATCGGTATTTGTGATTATCGACACATAGTTGTCAAAGAATCCGCCGGTTAATGCCGGTGGAACAAATGCCTTGATTGAATTCATGTCTGCTGTTATGGCCGCATCTGTTTTGAACGAATTGGCCAGCATCCAGATAACAGGGAACAGGAACAGAAGAGAGAGTGCAAGCATCACTATCACCAATATCCAGTTAATTGTTTTTTGTTTTTTTGTCCGCATGCTTTTTCTCCTCCTTATCCTTTGTCAGTATAGTCTGTATGATTGTAAGTATCATGACAAATATTGCAAATACAATCGCCATGGTTGAAGCAAGTCCAATCTCCCAGTTTACTGTACCGGTCTCATATATGTCATACACCATTGTATATGTTGAATGTGATGGTCCGCCGCCAGTCATGACCATAGGCTGGACTATCATTCGGAAAGCTCCAATCGTTATAGTTATAAATACGAATACACACAACGGTTTGAGTTCAGGAAGTGTGATGTCTTTGAACTTCTGCCATGCAGATGCGTGATCCATCTCAGCTGCCTCATAGAGCGCCGGATTGATCTGCTGCAGACCTCCGAGGAAGATTATCATCTGGTAACCCATTCCCTGCCATGCACTCATAAAAGCTATGGAAGGAAGTGCCTGGGATGCACTGTTGATAAACGGCTGTGCGCTTATGCCCAGATGTGCCAGAAGAGAATTGAGTATTCCCTCAGGGCTATATATCTGTATCCACAGTGTAGATACAACTGCCAGTGACATTACAACCGGTATAAAGAATGCTACCTTGAAATAAGTCTTGCATCTGGTGACCTTATTTATAAGAAGTGCCAGCACCAGTGCTCCTATTCCCTGAAGCGGAACTATGATCACCACAAACTTGATAGTATTCACAAATGCCTTGAGATAATCCTCATCCTGGAAAATCTGTATATAATTTCCCAAACCTGTAAAGTGTGTCAGCTTTGGATTGAGTGCAAAGAAATCAGTAAAGCTGAACACCAGTGTGAGTATCATCGGCAGAAAAAGGAATATAGTCAGCAGAAGTAATGCCGGGCCAAAGAAGGCCATTCCCATTATCGACTCTCTTTTTTTCTTTTTCATAATCTTTTACCTGTAACGCTTCAGCTTAGCGTTTATCCTTTCCACAGATTTATCCAGCTGATCCTCAACATCTTCACCACTCAGCACACAGTTTTCAAGCACCTGCTGAAATGATGTGCTCACCTGAGGATAAACAGGTGTCTTTGGTCTCGGATGCCCATACTTGGAAAGCTGATTGTAAAGTGCATTGTAGTTCTCATCCGTCTGGAATATGTCTATACTCTCAAACGCCTCGTAAGTTGAAGGGAAAGTCTTGGTATCATTCCAGAGCATCTTGCCGCTCTCAACACCGCTCATCCACTGTACAAGCTTAGTCGCGCCCTCAAGATTCTCTGTCTTGGACGAAGCTGCATACGCCCATGATCCAGTAGGTGTATATCTTTCGCCGTTCCAGTTGTCACCCACTACATAAGGCGCAACACCAAAAGATACATCAGGATAGCTTGTATACAAGGCATTGACTTCCCAAGCACCATCAAACTTGAATGCTGCTCTGCCACTTTCAAAAAGGTTCTGGATAGGAACGCTGCTCATGTAGCCATTTGCCAGTATAGTCTTGAAATAATTCACAGTGTCCGCATTTTCCTTTGAATTGAACACGCCGTCCACCTTAAGTCCCGTGTCATCAACAAGGCTGCCACCATTTGACCAGAAGAACGGTGCATAGTAGTAAATAGTTGCCTCTCCCACCGGGAATGTCATATCAAGTGCATAGCCGCCCTTCGCCTCACATACCGGCTTTACCTTCTCAAGAACATCAAGGAACTCACTGAATGTCCATGGATGATCACCATCAGGCACTTCAACTCCCGCTTCTTTCAATATATCCTTATTGTAATAACATCCGACGCTGGACTCCATGGCACCAAGTGCATACAGCTTATCATTGTATGTACCCTGTTCGATGATGGAATCAAGATAAATACTCTTATCGCCATCACTTATCTCTGCCAGTGGCTGGATGATTCCGTTCTCAGCATATGCTGCAATATTGGGTCCATCGACAGTAAGGACATCCGGAAGATCTCCCGTCATAACAGAGGCATTGATCTTGTCTGAATATCCTCCGCCACTGTCATTTCTCGGTATAAATTCTATATCTGCGAAATATGTTCCGTCATACTTCTCATTGAACGCCTCCACCGACTTCTTATAACACCGGCCTTCGTCAGTATCTTCTATGGAATGAACCCATATGGACAAATACTGTTCTCCTTCATCGTAACCGGCTATTCTGCCCGGCTCCGGCTCACTCTTGCCACATCCGGCAAGACATCCGGCAAAAGCTGCTGCCGCAAGAAACACCATCAAAGACTTCTTTCTCATAAACTTCTCCTTTCGCGTTGTGTAACCGGTTAAGTAACCGGTTACTTTGATGTTCTTATGTTATCACCAGAACATTTCAAAGTCAACCTGATTTTCATACTTTTCGCTTATTTTTTCCGCTCGGATTGTGTTATAAATAAAGGAAAGTAACCGGTTATTTATTTTGTTGCATTATTGTGTATAAATGAGTATACTGGACATAGTTTTTGGATATCTGCTCTGAAAATGTAGATATTCATTTTGGGAGGATATTAAATGAATAAAAAGAAAGTCACATTTGACGATATAGCAAAATACACAGGTTTTTCCAAAACAACGATATCAAGATATTTCAACAATCCTGATTCCGTCACTCTGGAAAATCAGGATAAGATATCACAGGCATTAAAAGATCTGAACTACCAGGAAAACAAACTGGCTAAAGTCCTTGCAAACGGCAAGACCGAGTTCATCGGTCTCATAATTCCCAATCTGTACCTGCACTACTATTCAGAGATGCTCAACCAGCTGCTTCTCACATACAAGGACTACGGCTATAAATTTCTGGTATTCCCGGGAAGCGGTGATGAGGAACTGGAGCGCAGATATATCCAAGAACTTCTCGCCTATAACATAGAAGGAATGATCATCCTCAGCCACACTATATCATCACAGGAACTGGCATCCTACAATATCCCTATCGTAGCCATAGAGCGTGAGGACAAGTACATCGACAGCGTCAACACCGACAACTACATGGGGGCAATGCAGGCCACAAGTCTGCTTATAAGGAATAACTGTGATGTACTTATACATATCAATTCAAATGTTCCACAGGAGATACCAAGCTACAAAAGAATTGCAGCATTTGAGGATGTATGCCGCGAGCAGAAGGTCACATATGAGTTGTTCCTTCGGGAACTGGGCAACACATACCATGATACGTACAACAAAATATATGACATTTTCTGCGAGATAGAAGAAAAGTATCCGGCTAAGAAGAAAGGAATCTTCATAGCCAATGATACATTTGCAAGTATTCTGTTAAATATTATCATCAGAAAATACGGTTCTCTTCCGGAAAGCTATCGTATAGTCGGTTTCGATGGTTCCCCAATCGCAGAGGATGCCATCATACCTATCTCCACCATAGGTCAGCAGATTGATGTTATAGCCCACACAGCCATGGAGCTTCTGGTAAACGAAATGGACGAACGCAAGAAAAGGAACCCCCATATAAACACTGTTCCCGTCCACAAGAAGATCACACCCGTTCTTCTGCGAAGGGATACAACTGACTAGTTCAATATTCAATAAAAAGATCAAACCGCCCACCCCCCTTTGTTTATCCGGGGTGTGGGCGGTTTTTAGCAAAACTTCTGCTGTTTACTGTGCATGCTCAAACTGATGCTCTTTGTAGTGATGAGCCTCCTCCAGCATCATGTCCTTGACCTTCATAAGTCTGACCTGGGTGCTTCGCTCATTCTCATCAAGCTTCATGCTTATATACTTTATTCCCTCCCGGGTCTCCGGGATGATGACATGCTCAAGAGCATTTACACGCCTTCTGGTCTTCTCTATCTCCGCTGCGAGCATCTGGCAGGACTTCTCCACCTCCGCCAGTCTCAGCATATCAGGAAGTATATCCGAGAGGGACTTTACTGCATCGTCCAGTTCTCCGGATGTAAATGCAAATCCATACGAATAGATGTCATTTGAATTTGCGCTTTTCGTCTTATAGTCGTACACCGGAATGTCAACACTCATTACATTCCTGTCGCCAAGGGCGATTCGCACCTCCTGCTTCGGAGCCATGAGCGCCGTGCTCAATGTCTGCTCATTCATACCCGCCTTCGCTATTACAAAGCCTGTGTTGGCAGCTTTGATGCCAGCCTCAACCTTCTTTCTCAGTTCCATATTCTCTCTTGCCATGTCAAGGAACTGCCTCATCAGCTCATCTCGCTTATCCTTAAGGAGCTTATGGCCTCTGGATGCCGTGACCAGCTTCTTCTTAAGCCTTGTCAGCTCCATTCTGGTTGGATTAACCACAACATTAGCCATCTGTCTTCTCCTTTCTTCCAAATATATTATCAAGCTACTTGACATGTATTACAAAGACAACGTGTATATGGCAATTTTGCACGAATGCTTTAAATATATAGCAATCCACTGCATTACCATGAGCAGGACATTTGAGCCCGCCGGTACTCAGCGAGCATGCGAGCGCTAGTACCGCTGCAGGGTGAAACGAGCGAAAGCGCTCCTGCTCAGGTATGCAGTCGAATGCTATATTCCACAATCTTCCCGCAAAATTGCCTACCCACTACTTTCCGTAATACATGTCAAGCCACTTGTCGTCGATACGTTTCAGCTCGGCTCTAGGAAGAATGGAGAGAAGCTTCCAGCCGATGGCAAGTGTCTCCTCAATACTTCTGTCGGTGCCGTACCCCTGGGATACATACTCCTTCTCGAACGTCTCTGCAAACTTTGCATATATGATATCTATATCCGAAAGTGCCGACTCACCCAGGATAGTCATGAGCTCCTTGGCATCCTTTCCTCTTGAATAAGCAGCAAATAACTGGTTCATGGTGCTGGCGTGATCTCCTCTGGTCTTGCCCTCACCGGTTCCCTTATCCTTAAGTCTGGACAGTGACGGAAGTACATCGATAGGTGGTGTGACTCCCTTTCTGTACAGCTCTCTTGAGAGAATGATCTGTCCCTCTGTGATATATCCCGTAAGGTCTGGTATAGGATGAGTCTTGTCATCCTCAGGCATGGTCAGGATCGGTATCATGGTTATACTTCCATTCTTACCCTTCTGTCTTCCGGCTCTCTCATACAGAGTTGCCAGGTCAGTGTACATGTATCCAGGATAACCACGGCGTCCCGGAACCTCTTTTCTTGCGGCTGATACCTCACGAAGTGCATCCGCATAGTTCGTGATATCCGTGAGGATTACCAGAACGTGCATGTTCTTCTCAAATGCAAGATACTCAGCGGCGGTAAGTGCCATTCTAGGTGTGGCGATACGCTCAACAGCAGGATCATTTGCCAGGTTGATGAAGAGGACTGTTCTATCTATGGCACCAGTCTCCTTGAAGCTCTCTGTGAAGAAGTTTGCCTCCTCAAATGTGATACCCATGGCTGCAAATACAACGGCGAATGGCTCATCTGTTCCGCGCACCTTTGCCTGTCTTGCTATCTGTGCTGCAAGCTGGCTGTGCGGAAGTCCTGAAGCCGAGAATATCGGCAGCTTCTGTCCTCTTACCAGTGTGTTCAGTCCATCTATGGCTGATATACCTGTCTGAATGAACTCAGACGGATAGTTCCTGGCAGCCGGATTCATCGGCAGACCATTGATATCTCTTCTTTCATCAGGAAGTATCTCAGGGCCGCCATCTATAGGTCTTCCAAGTCCGTCAAATACACGGCCAAGCATATCTTCTGATACGCCGAGCTCCATACTCCTTCCAAGGAATCTTACTTTGCTGTTTGAAAGGTTGATACCTGTTGAATTTTCAAAGAGCTGTACCAGGGCGTCCTCACCATTTATCTCAAGGACCTTGCATCGTCTGATCTCGCCGTCCGCCAGCTCGATCTCACCCAGCTCATCATAAGCTACATTCTCAACTCCGTGCACCAGCATCAGAGGACCCGCAACTTCCTGTATAGTTCTGTATTCCTTTGGCATAGTCTTAGTCCTCCTTCTCTATAGCTTCCTGAAGCTCTTTGTCAAGCTCCCTGGATATCTTCTCGTACTCTTCATCCACATTCTCAGGAAGCACATATTTGAATCGTCCGATCTTTTCTCTGATCGGCATATTCAGAATATTTCTTATGCTTGCTCCACCGGCAAGAGCCTGCGCTGACTCCTCGTAAAATGCCATGATGAGCTCCATCATCAAAAACTGCTTGTGAAGCGGTGTGTATGTGTCCACATCATGGAATGAGTTCTGGTGAAGAAAATCCTCTCTGATGGATCTCGCCGCCTCCATCTTCAGTCGGTCTCCCGCTGAAAGAGCATCCATACCTACCATCTTAACGATCTCATCGAGCTCTGCCTCCTCCTGAAGCAGTGTCATCATCTTCTGTCTGTCGACCATGAACTTTTCATTTACATTTTCCTCGAACCATTTGCCCATATTATCCACATACAGAGAGTATGATGTCAGCCAGTTGATGGCAGGGAAATGTCTCTTGTACGCAAGCGATGAATCCAGTCCCCAGAATACCTTGACGATTCGAAGTGTTGCCTGTGAAACAGGCTCGGAAATATCACCACCCGGAGGAGAAACCGCACCGATAACCGACAGTGCACCGGTTCTGCCCTCGCTGCCGAGAGTCTTGACCATTCCGGCTCTCTCGTAGAACTGTGCAAGTCTTGAACCGAGGTAAGCAGGGTAACCTTCCTCTCCAGGCATCTCCTGCAGACGTCCTGACATCTCTCTGAGCGCCTCAGCCCAACGCGATGTGGAATCCGCCATGAGTGCCACCGAGTAACCCATATCACGGAAATACTCAGCTATAGTTATACCTGTATATATAGATGCCTCTCTGGCCGCAACCGGCATATCCGATGTGTTGGCTATGAGGACTGTTCTCTGCATGAGCGAATGTCCGGTCTTCGGATCCTTCAGCTCTGGAAACTCGTTCAGAACATCCGTCATCTCGTTTCCTCGCTCTCCGCATCCGATGTAGACTACGATATCCGCCTCAGCCCACTTTGCAAGCTGATGCTGGATGACTGTCTTACCGCTTCCGAAAGGTCCGGGAACCGCAGCCACTCCTCCCTTTGCTATAGGGAAGAATGTATCCACAACTCTCTGTCCTGTGATAAGTGGCATAACCGGTGGTATCTTCTCCTGATATGGACGACCCTTACGAACCGGCCACTTCTGCATGAGTGTCAGCTCCCTGTCACCCTTGTCTGTCTCAACCACACACACAGTCTCCTCAACTGTGAATTCTCCTGCCTTTATCTCTTTGATGGTTCCTGTCACGCCATAAGGCACCATGATCTTCTGTGTGACAACCACAGTCTCCTGAACTGTTCCTATCACATCGCCTGCCGACACCTTATCGCCCACTTTTGCTGTCGGCACAAACGTCCACTTGACATCTCTCTTCAGCGATGGAACTTCAACTCCTCGCTTCAGGTTATTGCCACATATCTTCATGATGTCATCCAGCGGTCTCTGGATTCCATCGTATATACTGCTTATAAGTCCCGGTCCCAGCTCAACTGATAGAGGCATTCCCGTTGACTCGACCGGTGCTCCCGGTGCAAGTCCCGATGTCTCCTCGTATACCTGAACTGATGCCTGATCTCCGTGCATCTCTATGATCTCGCCGATAAGTCTGCTCTCACTTACACGCACCACGTCGTACATATTTGCATCACGCATGCCCTCAGCGATGACCAGTGGTCCGGCGACCTTCTTAATCTTTCCTGTAGCCACTTAACAGCTCACGCTCCCTTCTATACTCACTCGCTCCATAGATAATTGCGAATCCTCTTTCCGATATGATTGAGGCAGTTTAGTATATCAAAATCGAATTATACCGATTTCGCAATTACCTATATCCGCTCGTTTCACCATTATTTTCTAATCATTCTTCATTAAATAATATGTCCGAACCTACAGCCTGCTCAACGGATTTTTTTACTCCCGCTATTCCAGCCCCTGTATTGCCTGATATCCCCGGTATGAGAATGATCGCTGGCTTCATAACCTCTCTGTATCTGTCTATCTCTTTATTGAGATCCGAAGCCAGTGCCTCGGTCATATATATAACTGCATAATTGTCCTCCGCCAGCCTTTTCAGCAGCGTAACCCCATACTCCGGATCATCTACAGGAAATGTATCCAGGCCCAGAGTCGCAAATCCATATATACTGTCATAATCGCCCATAACAGCTATCTTATACATACATCTCCCTTACCCTTTCCCTGATAGCCTCCTCCGGAAGCCGGTTCAGCTTGCATGTCAATATGATCCTGACTGTCTTTATCTCGTTGAGCCTCGCCAGAATGTACGCCACTATCGGTCCCACCGTAAATGGGTTGTACTTCTGAGGCTTTATCGTCTCTATGATACGGTTGTCACACCATCTCTCAAATGCCGATGCCGACTCAGAAAGTGCCTCTGCCCCACCGGCGTATGCTGTGTCCGCAAGGTATCTCTCTATCTCCTCCATGCCAGCCACCGCAGCCGTCGCCAGCCTGTCAATATCCAGAGTGTTGCACTCCGCCATGGCTCTCTTCATGAAATCCTTGTTTTTGCCTGTCTTCATGGATCTCACTGCTATCTTGATATCTGCAACAGCCACCGTCGTCTCTGCATAATCCCTGAGCAGTCTGTCATCTGCCTCCTTCGCAGCCTGCATGATCGCCAGCAGTGTTCCTCTGTCTATCACAGCATCGCACATCTGACCGTCTCCGGCCTGTGCCATACAGTCCCAAGCCTCCCTCGCGCAGTCTCTCATGTGTTCTGGAAGTCTGTCCCACGCCTTGTCACTTACGATGGACAACATCTTCTGACCGTCTATCTCGGCATTGTCGAAGAACACATGGGCAGGAGTTTCCCCGGCAACCACAGTCTTGATCGCCGCCTTGAGATTGTGATACAGATCCGGAAGTCTTATGACATCGAACACGGACATATCATTCACCATCTCGGCCACGGCAGCCCACGTCTTGTCGGTCTCCGCCCTAAGTATGTCATTTTCATCCATACTGGCATTATCACTATCGCCCCAGCCCTTCTCTATGATGAACTGAACCGCCTTCTTGTAGGAATCTGTGGCCACGAGCTGTTCTATGGCCGCCTGACTCATAAGCGACATCTCAAGCGCCCTGATCCTGGCAACCGCATATATATATTTGTCTGCCATCTGCCTACCTCCAGCTATCTGTTATCAACAAATAATAATTCATTTACCTTGTCTGCCAAATGTTCTCTGTTCGCGTCCAGCATCGCCCTGAATGAACAGTTTTCCTCGATTCCTCCGTAAATGAGAACAAATCCTCCATCTATATCACAGTTCCCATCGGACACCTTCAGGCTTCCTCCATGAGCTGCAGCTATCTGCTCTATCTGCTTCTCAGTCTGTGGTGTAAGTCGTTTTCTATCTTTCCCGGAGAAGCATATCTCTCCGCTTTTCGGCTGTACCGACTTCTCCAGACATCTGACGATCACCCGGAAATACTCCTCATCCGGAAGCGCCACCATTGCGTCATATGCCTTATCCAGCATATTTCCGATGATGGTCTGTTTTGCCGCAAGTATCGCCTGTCTCTTCTTGAGTTCCGATGAGGACTTCGCCCTGAATGATCCGGACTTTTCTGCCTGAGCAACCTTCTCACCGGTCTCCTCATTCATCTTATCCACAGTCTTTTTGGCATTTGCAATGATGGAATCCGCGTTTCTGGCAGCCTGAGCTTTGATCTCTTCAGCTTCCTTCTGCGCTTCCTGAAGGATCTGTTCTACGATTGTATCTAATCCTGTCATAAAGTACATCCTCCTTACTATCGCCTATTGTTCATGCGCATGAAAAATTAAAGTTTGATTCCATTTACCGCAAGAATTGATACCAGAAGTGCAAGGATCGCATATGTCTCAACCATGGCTGGGAAAAGCATCGCCTTACCAAACTGATCAGGCTTCTTTACAACTATTCCAACTGCTGCAACTGCTGTCTTGCCCTGATGCATTGCTGATACAAGACCAACTACTGCTATTGGAAGACATGCTGCAAGCATCATAAGTCCCTGTGCTACTGTGAGCTCCTTCGGTGTTCCTGAAAGGATTCCTATGTTGGACAATGCTATGAATCCAACAAGAAGTCCGTAGATACCCTGTGTACCCGGAAGAAGCTGGATGATAAGAACCTTTGCGAATTTGCTTGGATCCTCACTTACTACACCTGCTGCCGCCTGACCAGCAACTCCTACTCCATATGCAGATCCCATGCCTGCAAGAATTACTGCAAGCGCAGCTCCCACTAATGCCAAAACCGTTCCCATTGTCATAATATTTTCTCCTCCTAAAATTGGTTTTTTATTTCTTATTTCTGCACTTCTGTACCACTTACTATATCAACGTACTTCGTATTCTCCCTGAACGGCCTGAATGGATTGCCGCCGCCCTCGTAGAATTTGCCGAAGAACTCTACATACTGGAGACGGCATGTATGCACGTATGCTCCCAGCATGTTGATCGCAAGGTTGAACAGATGTCCTACTATAAATACGATGACGAACACTATGGCTCCGAATATTCCATCGCCAGCCATGCTTCCCATCTGGTTTATTACCTGTGCTATAACTCCTGTCGCAAGCCCCAGTGCAAGAAGTCTGGAATACGACAGCAGATCTGACAGCCAGCCTGTCAGGTTGTATATGTCATACAGTCCAAGTGCCAGTCTGAGTGCCGGATTCCTGTGGTTTCTTCCCGACATGAGCACGATGATCACAGCTCCCGCAATCGCCAGTCCGTAGCTTGTATTCCTAAGCCATCCAGGGAAATTGAACTGCATCTGTGCTATGGATGCGAACAACTCCGTCGGCATGAGCATCAGCACAAGTCCTGTGATGAGCATGAACCACGACAGCACGTCGCATATGAACGCCTTCACATCGCCTTTCTTCAAGCACATATATCCCTTTAATGCCAATCCGCCGAACAAATGTATAAGTCCGAACAGCAAAGAGAATAACAAAAGCTTCATCGGATCGTCGAGAGGCGCAAACCATACTGGCTTGAATGTCACCTCATGGTGGAAAAACGTCCTCGATACCACCGTTATCAGGTCTCCGAAGAAACCGCCAAATAATATTCCCCATATCAGTGTGGATATACCACAATACATGAACAGACGCAGGGACTTTTGAAGTCCGTTCTCCATCCTCGGGAATTTCCTGATCAAAATAAAACATGCCAGGAATATGATGAGTCCATACGCCGCATCGGACAACATGAGTCCGAACAGGAATATATAGAATATCGCCATCGGTGTGGTTGGATCCATCTCACCCTTGCCCGGAAGTCCAAATGACTCTAGTACGCCCTCCGCCGATGCGAACATCTTGGGATTCTGCAGTTGTATCGGTGCAGCCTCATTCTCCGGAACATCATATACATCAGCCATCAGACTAAAATTCTCATTGAGTACAGCCACTACCCTGTCTGCATCTCTTTCCAGCACATAACCCGATATGACAAATGTACTCTTAGACTGGAGAAGGCCTCCAAGAACCTGATATTTGTCCGCCCTTATGCGATAGTAGTCAGCCAGAAGTCTCAGCTTATTCCTGTCATCAGCCAAGGATACGAGTTCTTTCGTCTTGTCCTCTATACACTGCTCAAACTCCCGTATATCCTCTTTATACTTCTCCAGTTTCTGCTCGGGTGTCCTTCTGGAGAAATAGGAGATTCTTGTAAATCCATGGGACCTCAGTATCTCCTCCACCCTCTGTGATACAGGTTTAAGGGCTATTGCCACCATACAAGTCTGGTCCTTATCAGATCCTACAACAGCGACTGTGTATCCCGCCATCTCCGGTTCCGCAGAGCTTATATATCCGTGTATATCTGTCTCCGTAAGTCCCGGTGGCATGGTTCCGATCATCACATCCGTCTTCTCGGTTCCTGTGGTATTGATCGGTATGTCCATATTCAGCCACGGCACCAATCCGTCTATGGCCACCTGACATTTGACTATTCCCGCCTCGCATCCGGCTATGTCCTTGCTGATCTCCTGGATCTTTTTAACCTTACAGTTATAATCCCGTCTGCCAGCTATGATCTCCTGAATGTCAGCCTCTGACGCCTCTTGCCGTCCTTCCAAGCTGGCAAATATGGATTTCTCCTCCGGAACATACTTATCAAGTATCTGTAAGGCTTCATCTGTATTCTGTACTCTCTTCTCGTACTTTGCTCTCTGGCTTGTGGTACTCATCTTCCTGAAGTCATCAGTCTCTTCGTTATTAGTCTGTATCTCAACCATTCCCAGCGACTGGAGCTTCTCAAGAATTGCTTTTCTGTCCCTCTTCATGGCACAGATCTCAATCTTTTTCATAGGAAGTACCGCCATATATTTACCCCCTTTCCATATTCAAATGTTGATTAAATTTCAATTTCGTATACGCTTGCTGTACATTTAATATCAGCTTGCAGAATCGGTCAGCCAACCAGCTCCGATATGATCATGGATGTAACTTCACTCTCCATGGATGTGGCTCGGTCTCTAAGATGTCCTATCTCTGCCGTGGCAACATCCATAGCCTTCACCGTCAGCTTTTCCTCCTCTGTCCTGCGGTTTCCCTCAGCGTTTTTCATACTCTCTTTCGCACTCGCCCCTGCAGCCGCTATCATATCTGTGGCCTCTTTTCTTGCAGCAGCTACTGTATAGTCAGCTTCCTCCCTTGCCTTGCGGACTATCTCCGCAGCCTGAGCTTCCGCATCTGTTATTGTCTTCATAGTCTCCTGCAGCATAACATTCCTCCCTTCTGTGAAATTGAGCAGACACATACTTTATCAAAGCATCACTTTAGATTATTATGTGAAAACTCAAGTAATATTATTTTATAATGATATTGCTATATTGTAAATAAACATTTTGTAAAGTTTGTACAACCCCCTTGATATTTTTTTATGGTTAATGTACAATGTGACTATGTTGATAATACTTATGTTTATCCATTAATCATTTTTCTTCCTTTTAACGCAGTTTGATGTCGAATTATTGATGCATTTCGACGAAACTGCATAAAAAAGAACCCATGAACAGTCTTGACCAAACTGTCATGGGTTTATTTTTTATGTTGTTCTGTTTTTATGAAATGTATGATTGTCTCTCATCCCAGCAGGCAATAACGGTTGCGGAAAAACGAAGTTGTAAGACATTTTTACTCTATCATTCCAATTCTTCTTACATGGCGCTCGTCATTTGAAAATGGTGTGTCGAGGAATATATCCACTATCTTGAGAGCCAGTCCCGGTCCTATGACTCTTGCTCCCATAGCAAGCATATTCGCATCGTTGTGCTCTCTGGTAGCCTGAGCTGAGAAGCAGTCGTGGCAGAGCGCAGCTCTGATACCCTTTATCTTATTTGCCGATATGGATATTCCTATTCCTGTTCCGCAGATGATGATTCCCTTATCACACTCGCCTGAAGCCACCGCCTTTGCTGCAGCCTGTCCATATATCGGATAGTCTACAGACTCTGTGCTGTAGCATCCAAAATTCTTGTACTCAAGTCCTCTCTCCTCAAGGTGCTTAATGACCTCCTGCATAAGCTCGTATCCGCCGTGATCACATCCAAGTGCTATCATAATTCATTCTCCTCCTTACTTCTTTTTGTGCATGCGCATTAAAAGGCGCTTCGCGCGGCGCATGCGTCTTATGTCGTCAAGCTCTGCTTGATGACCTACGCGCACATCAGTGCGCTTCCACATTCGTAAGGAATCTCCCGCTTACGCGGGTCCTCCTTACGAAATTAATTAACATTTTATTATTCTGTGGCCTGCGGCCTTTATGAGTCTGTTCATGATGGCATAGCCCATGTCGCCCTCTTCAAAAGACTCACTGTATATATACTGTGCACCTATATCATCACATGTTCTTAACAGACTGTAAAGTCCTGCTGAAACTGTTATCTCATTCTTCTTGCTTCCGGCGTCATATATATTCTCACACACACCGTCATTGTAAAGGCCTACATTCTCAGTATCGCACAAAATAGCTGTCTTATACCCCTGTGCTCTCTTCTCAGCAACCAGACTTCTTATCCGCTCCGCGGCAACCAGCCTTTCGCCCTCGACTATACTGAGTTCGCCCTTTGGTGCATAATGAGTATATTTCATTCCCGGCGCCTTTGGTCTCAGAGCATTATTCATCCCTGTTATCGCTGGATCAATGGTCACATCCCCAACGATATTCTTTATCATTTCAGGGGTGATATATCCAGGTCTAAGTATGGTCGGTCTATCACCTGTCATATCAACAATGGTCGACTCTATACCGATTCCAACCGCTCCACCGTCGATGATCATATCTATTCTACCATCCATATCCTGCTGCACATGATGTGCCGTTGTCGGAGATGGTCTTCCAGACAGATTTGCACTCGGCGCCGCAATGTACACCCCTGAGTCCTTTATAAGCTTCATTGCCACTGGATGGGAAGGCATCCTTATTGCCACAGTATCAAGTCCTCCTGTAGTGGTATGCGGCACGACCGCTTTCTTATTTAAAATGATGGTGAGCGGTCCCGGCCAGAACGCCTCCATCAGCTTCTTAGTGTCATCACTCACATATTCCGCAAGTTCATATACGCTGTCGGTATCCGCTATGTGCACTATGAGCGGGTTATCCGAAGGTCTGCCCTTCGCCGAATATATCTTGTGGGATGCATCCGGATTCAGAGCGTCCCCTCCAAGTCCATACACCGTCTCCGTTGGGAATGCCACAAGTCCGCCGGATCTCAGTATCTCAGCGGCCTGCTCATACATATGCTCATCATCCACGCCGGCCTTTGCTATTATCGTATTCATCGTTTTCAACCTCTGTCTCTGCAAATGCGGACACCTGCAACAAATGGCACCGCATATTCTGGCTAGTGCATTCAGCACCAGCATTTCAAATCACTATACGCCCATATTTTAGCCCAGCATAGTATCGCTGTCAAATGCATATAGATTATTGATAAGGAAATCAGGGATATATATCATGAAAACACAGCATAAACATTTTCTCCTGATCCTGGCGATCATTGCCTCGGTATCACTACCTCCAGTTATGTGTTACCAGCGCTACGTGAAATCTTTGGGAACACGCAGTTCATCCACATCGGTCAAAAATGGCAGCACCCCAACTGGCAAAGGAAATAAAACATCTGAAAGTCATGGAAACGAAGCTGACAAAACTCATATTTCAGAAGGCGACACCAGTCAGACCGATAAACAGGATAATTGCAATGACTTTTTAATTCTCATAGACCCCGGTCACGGTGGCTTTGATCCCGGAAAGGTGAGCCCTGACGGTATTGAGGAAAAGAAGATCAACCTAGAGATCTCCTTGAAACTGCAGGATGCCCTGGCGACAAAAGGCTTTTCAGTATCTCTGACTAGAGATTCAGACCGCTCACTGAACAGCCTGGATGCTGGCAGCAAAAAGTCATCCGATCTGCATTACCGGACCAACAGAGCTGCCGAGCTTAATGCCGATCTATACATAAGCATTCATCAGAACAGCTACTCCGCCGAGTACGTCCACGGTGCACAGGTCTTCTACTATTCCACCTCCAGTGCAGGAAAATGCCTTGCAGAAACCATACAGCAATATTTGATTTCCGATGTGGATCCTGGCAACACCAGAATGCCCAAAGGTAATTCCGAGTATATGGTGCTTGTGGAAAGTCCCTGCACTGCGGTCATAGTTGAGTGTGGTTTTCTGAGCAACAGCCAGGAATGCCTGAAGCTGTGCGATCCCGAATACCAGACTAGACTTGCCAGTGCCATCGCAAAAGCAGTGAAAGCATGGTATGACTCGCAGACATGATAAGGTCCCACCGTGACAGCCGGCAGGACCAGTTTAAGCTCTATTACTGATATGTGTAATTCCGTGCATATTAAAATAAATAACTATACACTATCCCCATACTTTGTGTGCCTTATACCCCTATAGGCATCACCCCCTGACGTATATATTTTCCCGTCGGCAAATGTGCAATGTGATTTTGTGATGTGATGTATTAACCCCATATACCCTGTAAATAAATACCTGTTTGCCTCTGAGAATATGTGAGCAATGACCTATTCGCTATCTCTCTGGGAATTGTATCTGAAACGATAAGGATCAGACAGAATTTATAGAATAATATAGAATTGAACTCACCTGTAATGAGTTGACCCGCTCACAGACTCACCATACATCATATGCGGCATTAATCCAACCCCTTTTCCTCATATTTAATGAAAACTTCATAAAGAAATCCATACTGTATTAATGTAAACGTTTACGATATGAAAGTTTATGAATTGTTAATCAATTTTCCAGTTTTTTCTCCCTACAGACTATTTACTTGTTTGACAAATGTGGTAAACTATAATACACATTTTAATTAGGTGTTTATTTTATTATAAAGGGGGTCGATTCTATTGAAGATTGAACGTTTAAGTGAAAATCAGATAAGATGCACACTCAACAAAGCAGATTTAAACGAAAAGCATCTCAAGATTTCTGAGCTTGCATATGGCTCTCAGAAGGCAAGAGAGCTATTTAGAGATATGATACAACAGGCCTCTGCAGAATTAGGATTTGAGATCGATGACACTCCACTTATGGTTGAAGCAATTCCTGTTTCCTCAGACTGCCTCATCCTGATCGTAACTAAGGTTGAGGATCCCGAGGAACTTGACACTCGTTTCTCTAGATTTTCAAAGGTCAACGAATACGATATAGATGACGATGATGATTTTGATGACTGCGATGATGTATATGATACGGATTCTGATTTAGACGAAGAAGCCGATGATGACAGTGAAAACAATGGCAACACTGTTGCGAGGATACAGATCAGCGGTTCTGAAAATGTTCCAGAAGAGATTAAGAGGGTTCTGGAGGGACTTCTGAAGAATCTTTCCGGACTTACAGCTGTATCTTCCGATTCAGCAAGCACCTCATCTGACAGTTCAGCAACTGAGGATCAGAACAGTGCCGAGGATCAGAACAACCTTCAGGCACTATATTCATTCGACTCACTTGAAACCATCATACGTGCGTCAAAGCAGATCGCTTCATTCTACTTTAGCGAGAACTGCCTGTACAAGAATCCGGCAAACAACAGGTACTATCTGCTCATATCCAACAGCAGCAACACTGCTCACGAACTCGCAAGGGTATGTAGTATCATTGCGGAATACGGTGTTATGGAAGACATGACATACGCGATGCCGGCACACTTTAAGGAGCATTACATCTCTATCATAACAGAGGATGCAGTCCAGACATTGTCTGCATTATAAGGCGGTAAGGCACTGTAGAAAATATTTATGAAGAATATTTGTAAATGATATTATATCAGGCTATTTTATTTCTGCACAAAAATGAAATGCCAAGTCAAGCACCAACCTGACCTGGCATTTCATTTTTTTGAATTTCCTTTTTGAATTTCCTTTTTGGATTTTCTATATGATATCGAACACATTCTATATGTCTATATCGTCATTTTCTATCACTGCTTTTGGATTCGTGTAGAACAATTCATTCATATAGTCCTCACCATACTTGCGTTCTATGTACTCAGCACACTCCCTGAGGTAAGGTGCTTTATCTTCTGAATCCAATGCATCTGATGCCACAAAATGAACCAATTCTTCCTTGAGAAGTTTTCTTGAAAAACTCTTGATATCATGTCCGAGACCTCCCACAACAGCCGCTGCACTTATCTGTACATATGCACCGAGCTGTATAAGTTCTTCAACCTTATCCTCATCGCTTTCAAGACATTCATACTGCTCCACATCTGCTACAATCGGAATATATCCATCCATGTTGATATCTCTTATTGCTTCCGATATAGTCTCAAAATCTATATCGTACTGAAATCTGATCATGACATACTTGCTGTCAGCCATCGAATCCAGCTGACCAGAGATTATCTTCTGATGATTCTCATCATTGTATTCTATCTCTCTTCCAAGATATACCTTATAGTACGGATCTATCCTGCCAGCCTCTATGTTAAGCTGCTCCACGATCCTGTCCAGTTTGTCACCATCCATGATTGGATTCTTCTTGTTATATGGCGGTGTCGCCACTATTGTACGAATTCCCTCATCATAGGCAATTCTGAGCATCTCTGCTGCTTCTCTCAAATCGTCCGGGCCATCTTCCATCCCTGGCAGTATATGACAGTTAATGTCAATCAATCCCTTTATTTCCTGCCCGGGAGGATTTGTTCCATCAGTTTTCATATATATCTCCATTCTTTATAGTATACAACGCTTATTATTTGGCAAGTATACTACTCAGCCTCCTTTTTTGCAAGGTAATCGTTGATCTCCTGTTCAAGCTCAACTGCATCCAGTCCGTGAACTGCTGCTGCCTCCTCAAGACTCTCTCCTGCTGCTGCAAGACACCCTATGCAATGCATTCCTGCTGCCATGAGAATCGCCGCATTACCGGCATCTATTGCCAGTATATCATTTATAAGCATATCTTTACTTATCTTTGCCATATTATATATCCTCCTATGATTACTCGTATTCAGCACTTCTCATTATATTATACCCTTTTTTAAATGTCTATCCCTTTTATCTATATTGCCGGCGTCACAATTGTCTATATCGTTCTTTCTTATTGAGTCTTATTGAAAAATATACCTTGTTGATAAATATTATTATTACTTGCTTATTATTGTGTTTTGTTTTACAATAAGCGTGTGATTATTTTTACTTTATAAGGAGGAAACAATTATGGCATTCGTTATTGGCGATTCATGTATCGGTTGTGGTTCATGTGCTGGTTCTTGTCCAGTAGGCGCTATCAGTGATAATGGCGGCGTATTTGTTATCGATGGTTCACAGTGCATCTCATGTGGTGCTTGTGCTGGTTCTTGCCCAGTAGGAACTATCTCAGAGGAGTAATTCATACGATCCGATACGATGTCAACATCATATCGCATGGTATCAATTATATATCTAAACTACAACTATTAAAGAAAAAGGAAACGGATTCTGTCCGTTTCCTTTTTTGTTTATTTTTGTATATTTTTATTGTCTATTCTGACACGTAAGTATATGACTCGTTCTGGCATACGACCATCATATCAATATACTCTTCCCTTGAGACAACTATTTCCTTGTTCTCCACAGGATCATAATATCTGACATCCTCATCATTGTAGCTTACTATGAGGACATATCTTCCATCATCTATTCTTGATATTACCGGTATTCCATCGCTGACATATCCGAGCAGCATGTCGAGGGACAGACCAGTCACATTTATTCCCTTTTTCTTGCCCAGCGTGTTTAATACAGTCACCGGATCGCTATACTGCTTAATCTCATCTTCAGTCACCTGTACACCCTGATAGTTCAAAACCATGTATAGACAATCTGTAAGTGATGCATCCACTGTACCTGTGCTGTGGTGGAATATTCCCGCAGCTATGGTGTTGTACTCCTGACTCTCCATCTTTCTGTATATCACCTCACCATCACTGGATACCACTATTCCCGCCACGGACTCAGCGTAATTTATTGCATCTCCCGCAACGTCATATATCTTGGAAAGGCCGAGGTTATCATATACATGATATGTAACCTTTTCCCTCTCTATCGTCATTATCATATATGAATTCTGATCATCTATTTTTTCCTTAGTTATGTTCAGGTTCGGAATGTAACTGAGATATATATTTTCAGGGACTGTAAAATACAGTCTGTCATAACCTGTTATCGATGAGTTGTGTACTGTGCCTATGGTCTGCTTGCTGTCATCTTCCTTGAATGTGATAAAGTCATCCTTTATGGCAACAAACTTGCCGTTTGACTTCTCCCCCCTTGTCAGGTAGAGAAGATTGGCATTCACATCCACCTGCATAAGATAGCATCCATCCTTGGCATACTCTTTTATCTGTGAACCGTCACTTCCAACTATATACAATCTCTTTGCAGGAATATTATCTCTTGATTCCTCACTGTACTTCGTCTCAGAAAATGACTCAAGATCGGCATCCACTCCAGCATCCGCTATGTCCGACACTCCATACACCATGTCTGAATCCTTAAATCCATAACATATCAGACACTCGCCATCCCCGGCTGTTATGTCATAGCTGTTTCCCGTCTTCATATTCATAAGGGTTATTCTGGTATTCTGGCTCTGATCCTCATTCTCACCAAATGCCATGACTGACATGTCGGCTGACACCTTCACATCTCCAGCTGACAGATTTTCAGCAATATATGACTGCTTTCTGTTTTTAATGTCCACAGCATTTACCTTGCCGCCCATCATATAATAAAACTTCTGTCCGTCATAATACGTGAGTCTCGAAGTTTCTGTCTTCATCGCCTCATATGGTACATTACACTCCACAAACAGAAGCTCATCGACCTCAAGTGTACTGTAGTCAAATGTAAACAGACCGATTCCTAATTTACCTTCATGATCTCCCCTGTTCATGTATCCATATACAGAAAACGTCAGATTACCGTCATCTGCAAACTCCATGATATTTATATTATGTGCATCATATGTTGCTGCATCCTCTGTATAGTCGTCAGCACAGAAACTATAAACACGAATTATCTCTCCCTGGTCATAATCGTACATCCACAGCTGTCCATTTCTGACAAATGCTATCTTCCTGTTGTTCTCAACGTATCGGTACTCAAGATCATCAGATGAAACTATTCCTATCTCGTACACGTTGTTGAGAGCATCTATTCCCGTCCTGTCAAAATACTCATCAACATACCGGTCATAGCTGAACATTGTAATCTTAGGCTCTGTATGCGATGTCTCTTCAGCCTGTCCACCCTGACTTTCTTCATCTGTATATGAATATTCCTCATCATATGAAGCATCGCCATATGAAGCATCGCCATACGAATCCTCGCCATCAGCTTCACTGTCACTCACCTCCACAAGGCTATACCCAACCTTATAAAATTCCTTGACAGCATAATAGCTTGTGACATCCTGATCCGTGATGGAGCTCGCGTTATACTCCATCTCGATCACAGCATAATTGACATCTATCTCTTTTATATATATGTTGATGTCGCTGACCACCGTCGGCTTCAGACCATCCCACATGATGTCCGCATAGTCATTTGCCAGATTGACATGTCCAAGGCCAAATGAATCTCCTGTTGATGCGCCTGCATACTCCGTCTTATAGGTTCCTATAACAGACTCCGTCTCAAGTGCATTGAAGTCAAATGAAGCATCATGAAAATCCTGAACAGCCTTCAGAAGTTCCGCCTCATGGTAATCATCATTTACAACTATTCTGGTATAATACGATGCTGCCAATCCCTTCTCAGAGCTTGCCTTTACCACAAGCATGTATTCCATATCCTTCTTGAGATCCATCCGCACATTTATGTCCAACTCATCATATCCTGAGCCATTGTCCGCCGCCTCGATATCACCCTTCTCAACAAGTGAATCCCCGGCTATAGACCTTATCTCATATGAATATCCGCTGGCATATTTTTTATCATTCTGCACCAGTATCTCTATATGCTTCTGCTCATCTATAGGTGTTATAGAATCCCTCAGAAGAGTTATATCCACATCGCTGGTATATCCGTGCATGCAATTGAGCAGAGTATCGCCATAGCTCACATAAGCTAGTGGCAATTCTGCATCATTCATCTCTTTAGCCAGATTCTTATAATTTCTATTCTCAAATATATTGACGAAGTAAATCGTGATGACAAATACCATTATCATTACAATCACTCTCACAAGTACATTTATTTTCTTCTTCACTTATCCAATTGACTCCTTTATCAATAAAACCTTCTTCTGCGCCTTCTATGTCTGTCTCGTCTGACACAGAACTCATTGCACACAAGCATCTCTATGATATTTCTCATAACACAATTCACATCACCTGGTCCATCAGGTACATACGGTGGCTCCTCCTGCCCTAAAGCTGCAGCCTCCGGACCGGATACCTTGTATTCATCGGGGATGTCTCCCCTCTCGTTAAGGTCACCATAAACCTTTCTCGCAATCTTTCTCATCTCTTCCCTGTCTGGGTATTCAACTAGCATTGAACTTCCCTCGTATTCAAGCTTATCGCACTCTTCCTCGACCGCATCGCTGATCCGCTTTATATTATCAGGATACATTTGCTTCATGTACTCTATATCCCGGAGCAGCTCATCAGAATCATACATACTGCCTGGAAGAAGAATACCTGACAATCCTTTTCCGGAAGCCTCTGCATATTTCAGATTGTAGACTCCTCCATCTTTTATCAGTCCCTTGAGATTCATGTCATACGGACTATATGGAATATATCTGAATTCTTCACTCATACAAATCTCCCTATCTGCATTGTTGTGTATCTATTACATAAGTATGCAGATAGGGAGAATATGTGACCGCAAATACTGTTTATTTATCTCCAAATGAAATTCCCAGTGTTCTTGCCTCGCTTACTATATCATCATCAGGTGATACATATTTCAGCTTTCCGGCACTCTCTGAAAGCGGTATTGCTGTTACCTTATTGTCAAGGAATACAACCAACTTGCCAAAATCCTTTGCCTTTATGAGCTCTGCAGCCTTAGCGCCAAATCTCGAAGATATAACACGATCATATGCATCCGGGCTGCCACCTCTCTGGGTATGACCAGGTATTGCAATTCTTATATCCTGTGTTGTATATGCCTTGAGTTTGTCTGCAAGCTCATACGCAACTGACGGATATGGATTGTTTGCTATTGCCTCTTTTCTCTTCTTCTTAGGGAGCTCTGCAACCTCCTTTGGAAGTGCACCCTCAGCAACTGCAACTATAGTGAATCCCTTATTGTCCTTAGTTCTCTTATCAATTGCCTTGTATACTTTCTCTATATCATATGGTATCTCTGGAAGCAGAATAACATCAGCTCCTCCTGCTATTCCCGCATGAAGAGTGATCCAGCCAACCTTGTGGCCCATGATTTCTACTATAAATATTCTGTTATGTGATGCAGCAGTGGTGTGAATACAGTCAATGGTCTGTGTCGCTATATCGACAGCACTCTGGAAACCAAATGTCATATCTGTTCCCCACAGGTCATTGTCTATGGTCTTTGGAAGTCCAATTACATTAAGGCCTTCCTCGCTGAGCATGTTTGCAGTCTTCTGTGAACCATTTCCACCAAGTACACAGAGACAATCCAGCTTAAGCTTCTTGTATGTCTCCTTCATTGACTTGACTTTATCAAGTCCGTCCTCTGTCGGCTCACCCATGAGTTTGAATGGCTGTCTGGAACTGCCCAGGATAGTTCCGCCTTTATTGATTATTCCTGAAAAATCTTCCGGCTTCATCTTAATATAATTTCCTCTCATAAGGCCTTTATAGCCCTCAAGGAAACCATAGATCTCTACCTCGTCAAAAAGCTCGTACAATCCCTTTGCTATGCCCCTCATGGTTGCATTCAATGCCTGGCAGTCACCGCCACTTGTCAAAAAACCTACTCTTAACATAACTCTGCACCTCTTTCTCTATAAATATGTGTAAATATAGTACATGTCATTCATATGACAGTCCTGTTTAAAGATACACTCTGCCCTCAAGTGCCCTGAGCAGTGTGACCTCGTCTATACATTCCAGATCGCCTCCGACCGGCACACCACTTGCAATACGGCTGACCTTTATTCCCGCCGGTTTTACAAGCTTAGATATGTACATTGCTGTTGCCTCTCCCTCCGGTCCTGAACCGGTTGCTATAATAAGTTCATCCACATCCTCACTCTGCAGCCTCCTCATAAGTTCGGATATCTTTATATCCGCCGGACCTATGCCAAGAGCCGGATTGATAACACCATGCAAAACATGATACACACCGTCAAACTGACCTGTTCTCTCGTAAGCTGCAAGATCACGGGGAGTCTCAACCACCATTATGAGTTTGTGGTTCCGGTTAGGGGAACTACATATAGGGCATACCTCCCTATCAGTTATAGTGTAGCAACAACTGCAGTATTTTATATTCTTCTTCGCGTTTACTATGGCATCCGACAGAGCAAATGCCCTGTCCTCCGGCATACTTATTATATGAAATGCCAGTCTCTGGGCAGTCTTTGTTCCTATTCCCGGCAGTCTACCCAGTTCCTCTATAAGCCTGTTTACTTCTCCTCCATAAACTTCCATTAGAATGGTAATCCTCCAAGTCCCATTCCGCCGGATATCTTGCTCATATTGTTGTTGTAATCCTCCTCCTGTGCTCTGAGAGCCTCATTCACTGCAGATATGATCAGATCCTCCAGAGTCTCTATATCATCAGGATCAACAACCTCTGAATCCAGCTTTATCTCCATAAGCTCCTTTTTACCGGATACCTTAGCTGTAACCACTCCGCCGCCTACAGACGACTCATATACCTTATCCTCAAGATTCTTTGTTGTCTCCTCCATCTGCTTCTGCATCTTCTGAGCCTGCTTCATAAGATTGTTCATATTGCCAGGCATCATGCCTCCTGGAAAACCGCCTCTCTTAGCCATTACAAAAATCCTCCTTAAATCTGTTTCTTTTATAGATTTTATTATTATTCCTGTTTTCTCTCAACTTTAAAATTGATAATATTCAGGATATTTTCCTGTTCAAGTTTAGTATTGTCCTTGTGTGAGTTCCTGGTACAGACTATTTCAAATTCCACACTCTTGCCAAGATACTCCTCTATGACACTCTTTACGTGTGCCACATTCTCCGCCTTTTCAAAATATAGCTTCGGAAGTTCATCATCCGTAAGCGGAATCATGAGCACCAGCTTCTTCCTGTCATCAGCAAGTATCAGCTTTGCTCTGCTGCCTGGATCATCATCATTTCTCTCGAGATATCTTCTCGCCGGACTTGAGAGTTTTCCAAGTATCTCATTCCAGTTGTCTGCTGCCCTCTGAAGATCCTCATACTCTGCCTGTGGAAGCTCCTTCGACAGCCTTTCCTGAAATGCCCTTATCGCGTCAGGATCTACATCTGTCCCTGCCGGCTTCTCGCCTGCACTAGATGACTGCTTCACCGGCTGCATCTGTATTCCGTTTGCCTGAAGCGCATCCAACTTCTCCTCAAGAAATCTCACCCTCTCAACGATGCTTGTGACATCCGTCTCCATCTGAGGCCGGCAAAGTTTTATGACCGCCATCTCAAGCACGATCCTCTTCTGTGTGGAATATTTTATACTCGCTGATGCATCAGAAAATACATTGATGTACCTTATGACAGTACTTTCATCCATGCCCACCGCAATGCCTCTGATCCGTTCAAGATTTTCCTTTGTCATATCCAGTCTGTCCCCCTCTGTCTGGGAGAGTTTTACCACCAGGATATTTCTAAGGAACCACGTAAACTCACTCACGAACCTGCCAAGTTCGCGGCCCTGCCACACGATCTCATCGACCACGTCTATCGCACCCTCGACATCCTCCCTGAGAACACACTCAAGCAGTCTTGCAAATGTATCTATATCCACTGCACCTATGGTCTCAAGCACCTTGTCATAGGTAAGCTTCTGACCGAGATTGAATGCTACGCACTGGTCAAGTATCGACAGCGCATCTCGCATAGAACCGTCTCCTGACTTTGCAACGTAATCGATAGCTTTTCTGTCAGCTTCAAGACCTTCTCTGTCCATCAGATCAGCCAGTCTGTCTGCTATGACATCCACCGGTATCCTCCTGAAATCATACTTCTGACATCTGGACGATATAGTTATCGGAATCTTGTGAGATTCAGTGGTCGCCAGTATAAATATAACATATGAAGGTGGCTCCTCCAGAGTCTTAAGCAGAGCGTTGAAGGCTCCAGGTGAGAGCATATGAACCTCGTCTATGATATATACCTTGTATTTTCCCTCAGTAGGTGGGTAGGCAACCTCTTCACGGATCTGTCGTATGTTGTCGACACCATTGTTGGATGCCGCATCTATCTCTATAACATTCAGAGAAGATCCATCAGCTATTGCACGGCAGCTTGCACACTCATTACACGGACTTCCGTCAACCGGATGTTCACAGTTACATGCCTTTGCAAATATCTTTGCTATAGATGTCTTTCCTGTTCCTCTCGTTCCACAAAATAAAAAGGCATGACCAAGTCTATCATTCTTAATCTGGTTTCTAAGAGTGGTAACTATATGATCCTGCCCCTTTACCTCATCAAAAGTATCAGGTCTCCATTTTCTATATAAAGCTACATACGACATGTCACTACCTACCTTTTTGTACGATAAAATGTGATTACACCCATAGCCCATGACATATATCCTTATATATCTGGATTTAGGGAAACTCATACACAGACTATTATATCTGAATTTACATTTTATATCAATCAGATAAGCAATATTTGGACAGTGTATTCCACGCCCCCTATTCTGAGGACGTCTCCTCCGGACAACGGCCAATATCTATCTTTGCACATACATATCTCATTTACATATGTACCGTTTGTAGAAGAAAGATCCTTCACATATATCCTGCCGTTCTTCTCACCGATGACGGCATGTCTTCGGCTTATACTCCTGTCGTTTATGACGACATCAGCCGAGCCATCCCTGCCTACCGTCTGCTCACCTCCGGCCATATGTATCTCGAGTTTTTCTCCGCTCTGCCTGCCAGTCAGCTCCACCGATATATGTGCTGTCCGATTTTCTTCATGAACATCCGCAGCAAGTAGCGTGGTATCATCAGCAGTATCATCAGGTTCCCTGAGTATCTGGGTTCCCTCACTCAAATTTACATGAGGATTCATCGGATTTTGATCCGCAGTTCTGTGCACATATTTTTCTGTATTTTGCCACTCGCTAATATATGATCCATCTTCCACCACATCTGGATTACACATCTGCCGCCTCAACATCTTCAATCCAGACGGCTCACTGGTCATAACAGCTGGTGAACCAGGCATACCAACAGTCTCATCAGACACACCGGCGGCTATACCAGCCGATGCACCAGCTGGCACTCCAGCACTCCGGGGCACGGCGACATCACCCTTCCTCCGAAACTCCAAATATAAAAACAGCTCAATGGCTGCCACCGCAACCGCCAGCATGAGCAGGCGAACATCCGCAATGTGTCCATAAACTGCACTTTGAAACACTGCCAGCCCAAGTCCCGCAGCTATAGTTATAACAAAGAGGATCAACAGCCACCTGTTTCTTAAATTCGACAAGTTCTTACATTCGAACGTTTTCCTACGCAAAAACAGATTTTCTCTTCCTGTGCCAGACTCACCAGCCAGCACAACACTGTTCATAGGCGCAGCTTCATCGCCAAACAACATGTCTTTCAGCGCATCATACTCATCACTGTTTCCACTGACCTCGCCGTGTTTTCCAAAGGCAGCTTTTTTTTCTCTGCATAAGACCTGCTTCTGCATCTCGCACACATCTTCACGCAATTTCTCCATATCAAAGTTGTCCATAACCACGGTCTCATACACTCCATACATGAAATCCACCAGTTTTCCATCACTGTGATCTATCCGTCGTATTATCTCCTCCGACAGATGTCTTACCTGCTTTTTCACATTCATATGCGCCCCCGGTGCATACACAAAACGGCACTCTTCCAAACCGACACTACAGAATATATATTCCGGTTTCAGCATGAGATTATCAGGATCGAGCATGTACTCCTCCGCCTCAACTACAGCATTGCATGCCGCCCCCATTACCGAGAGTGTCTGCTTTGCCGTAAGGAAATTTGCCTGCATATAATCCTTAAGACTCTTCTTTCCGTTTATCTTGTTATAGAGGAGCATTCTGCCGTCTATCGACCTGAACTCCGGCTGTATTATCCCTTCTACGAAATTGTTATAGAGCATATCTATCTCATATGAATTGACACTGTCCATCTCAGCTTCCACCACAAAAAATGAGTTTACACCTTCATTCTGACAGTAATTTACCATATGACTGCCACCTCCTCAGATTATTGCCTGTATTCCTGATCTCCCTCATTGTCTCAACTTTTTTACTCTTTTTATTCTCATCCACAAACTGTCCAATCCCGGGATATCTCTCCGTATAACTCACCTCATTCACACAGATTCCAAGCACCGCACTCGCCATGGCACCATGCTCGATTGCCCCCGTGTCTGTCATATATGACCTTGCCTCAACCTGCCCGGCAAACGTCGTCTTTTCTTCCACATTTGTCCTTATGACACTCTCTGCTGTCTGAGTGTCATCAGCACCTCCAAGCAGAATATATTCTTCTCTGTTGTAAAGCACTGTATATGCCTCCCCCGCCGCCACAGAATAGTTCATAACTATCACAAATAGATTGATCACCACAAATACTACACCGATCAAAACAGGTGTTATAAGACTCATTTCGATCATTAATGATCCTTCGTCATCCATCTTCACTTTACATTCCCCCTTCACCACAGTTTGAACACGGTCTCATATCCCCTATGTCATCCTTCTTCACTCTGTATACAGTACGCTTAAGTCCCGGACATTCCAGGGAATAATGATACTTATCCCCGCTCTGCGTTACATACAGAGTTCCACGACTTCGATATCTCGCACACAGGCTGCACTGGGTAAGGCCTTCGCATTCCTTCCCAGCCGCGGTATATGAAACCTGCCTTATATTCAATTTTATATGAAAACAGCTTCTTGACTTGTGATAGACGTCACCGTTTTCCGCAACATATACATATGTACCCTCTGAATCTGCATCATTTGCCTTGTCATATCCCAGAAATGCCCTCTGGCGTATCCGTTCCTCGCACGGTATAGTCACATTGCCAATTACCGGAATACTGATCCTGATATCATATTCCAGCTTCACATATATGCAGTCATCGGCTTTTAGCTCCGACTGTACTATGTTCAATCCAGAAAAGCTCCCGGCAACATATCTGTCAATCATATTCTGATCATCTATATAATCCCGCAGTTTTTTGTTTGCCGTGACCAGCGATACACCATCCTTGAACACCTCTGCTTCTCTTCCGGCATCCACACCATTCTCTATCTGTCTTCCAAGAAAACTGTACTCCGCCATATAAAGTGCAGTCTCATGCAGCCCCTCATACACTATTCCTCTGGTGTGGACCGCTCCCGCGACGCTCACTATTCCCAGCATCGCAAATATAAACACTGGCAGCACCATTGCAGCCTCAACACTTGCGCTTCCACGTCCAGAAAGAGTTGTCTTATATATCCTCCTGCCCGTTTTCTTCACGCTGCGGATATTTCTGATATGCGCTTGGAGAGGCGATCTGATCTTAAAATAAATAAATGGGATAACATTTTTGGAAATAAAAATATTTGCTATTAAGTTTTTAAAAAATGTTTTAATAATTTTTTTAGGATTATCATATCCGAGCCTGGCAACATGGCAGGAGAACATATAACACCCCCTTTCCGAACGTTTTCGCCTACTTTTTAATACCCCGTTGATATCCTGAACCCGTGGCGGTAATAGCCGTCATCTATGCCATTTATCTCCGGAAAACTCTCTATGAATGTGGCAAATTTTTTCCTTTGCTCTATATCCACATCAATAGAAAATCCATATATCATATTCTTCATATCAAATGTCTCATCCTCCTGAGACAAATTTAGCTGTATCATATCTGCCATCCTGTAATATATGTCATTGTGTTTTTCAGCCAGCAAAATCGCCAGATATCCCTTGTAGCCTATGGCATCCGCCCCTTCATAGTCCTCATTCTGCATCGTGAGCAGATCTCCAAGGCTGTCTATATCCGTCTTCCACGTTTTTGAAGTCTTGATAAACTGCACATTATTCCCACACAGCATGCACCTTATGTCCGCAAGAGTCTCCGCATATGCCCAGCATCCGGCCAGCAGATATTTCACTGCAGAATATGTAACGCCCGGCAGCAGCGACAGCACAAATGCTATTGAATCTATGGCTGCCATCTTACTATCATCCGATAGAAGATATGCCAGATTTACCGGGAGACGGTGCGCTATGATCCTGTTCACAACACTTTTCAGATTGTCCCTGTCATTGTCCTTTCCCGCTATCATGTACTCAACCTCGCACTCCGCCGGCCGCTCCGCTTTCTTTGATGTGTATGTGTTGAACATCTCAATGGCATAACAGATTCCATAGAAATCATCCGTGACTCCCGTTTCATCCACAGTATCCCAATTGCCAAGCTGTTTTTTGAACGCATCAAGGTCGTCAAATTCTATATCGGTCCACTTCTCATCGGCATCATTCCTGCTTCCCGACGGAAGATCCTCCTCACTGTAACTGGCGTCAGACGGTTCACCTCCTGACGGAGTTACTATTTTCAGGATTCCTCCCTGGAGTGTATGTTTAAGAACGTTCCTCGGATCCGTGCCTATCCACAGACTGTCGGTCGAGCTCTCATCATCCTGCCCATTGTCTATAGTGGTTTTCGTGTCCGTTCCTGCTTTTCTTTCAGTGGTTATCATCTCTAGAAGATCCTTTATGCCCTCTGTTTCTATATATATTTTCATATATTCTGTTATCTGCTTTTTCATATTTTCGCAGTCATTCTCAAGAAGCCCTCTGCAGTCGGCAAGCTCCACGCTTTTCACCGCCATATCATAGTCATCACTCCCGTCAAATGTATATTCAAGGTAATCTTCTGCCATCTCCTCCATCTTTCCTTCCCCCTGTCCACCAAAATTCCTGTCAACAGCCAGCAGATGATATTCATCAAACAGTCTTCTGTTGTACGCCGCCTTGATTTCCTGGGCGGCACCATCGGCTGCCTCCGCAGCCCTGGCACCGCCCATACTGACTCTTACCATCTCCACAGATGTCAGGCCAAGTATCAGCAGGGACAGCAGCACAAGACACAGAAACACTGTAACCTGTCCTTTATTTCCCATATGTCCTCCGCTCTGTCATCATCAATAAATCTTCTTCGCATTCTTGTTTATGGAGTTCCAGATATTGTTTACCAGAGAGGTTATCTGCTGTTTAAATACTATGCACATCGCTATGAGGACCACCATTATAAGGATTATCTCAACCACTCCCATTCCTGACTCGTCTTCCATAAAATCATTCCATCTCTTCATAATTATTTTCCTCCTTGATTATTTTTCTGCTTTACATACTCTTTCTAAAAACTCATCACAGCTGGCAATACAACTATCACCATCACTACGCCGAGCAATACTATCATAGGAAACAACAGTCTCGTTCCTGCTTCCTCGCCCTTCTTCCGGGCTAGCTCTTTCCTCGTTTGAAGCGCTGCCTGTTCCTCCCCCGCCATCATGATCATTATATCCTTCGTCCCTTTGCTGACATTCTGTGACAGCATTGACATAAGCTTCATGTATACCGGAAGATTGATACGATGCCCCATATTGTAATATGCCTCGCCTTCTGGAATCCCGGCCTGTATCTCATTTAACGTGTATCGAAGTTCCTTCATAAGAGCGCTCTCAGCATCATTCTGTACCATTCTCACAAATGAACCTCTTATAGTCACTCCTGCTCCCAGATAAAGGATCAGCTTGTCGACCAATTCAGGATAGTCAATCATGAGCTGCTGTTTCCTCTCCTTCTCCTGCTTTGAAAGCTTTGCCCTCGCGCCCATCCAGATGCATACTGCTGAGATGATACCCAGAAATATCACCGGTATAGCACCAGAACCGCCAGCCTTATCTTCAATGCTGTATCCCTCTATCTCCGAGGGGAGTTCTATCCGTCCGGAAGCCCTGTTCTCCATCTGGGTGTTTTTCACAAAATCGGAAATAGCCTTTTCAGCCTTCTCGCCAGCATCAAGCACCCGCCCTGTAACACGGATGTTATATTCCCGCTCCGCGCTGTGCTCTCCATAGGACAAAACAGCCGTGAGCTTCACCAGTTCCGCGTCACCCTCATCACTCTTCAGCAATTTGCCTGTGGATGTCACAACATCCTGATCACTGCTTATCCATGCCACGTCAAGGCCTGTATCATCAAGTCTCTCTGGCAGATCCAGATCACTCTGAATACAGTCCGCACTCTCGTTCTCTCCGAGATAAATTTCCTCTATCTCTGTAAATCCTAGGTCAAACACATCCTCCAGCTCCGACTCGTCATACTCGATCGGTAGCACATCTACATTTACCTGTTTCTTCTGGCCATCAACCTCTGTCTGCAGTGTCTTGGTACCCTTATCACCCCCATAACCCGGCCTGTCAATTACCACCATTTCAGGTTGCAGAGCGGTTCTGCCCCACAACAAAACTGCAAGCACCACCGAAGCAAGAACAACTACCAAGATCATGGATATCCTTTCCACATATACCCCGCGGCACTTTGTTCTTGCATCCGCATCCGTGCAAGTGTACACCCTCTTTATCCTCTGTATCGTCTTGTCCATATCCACATGCTTTTCCACCATGTCATAAATGATTCCCGCTATTTTTCTCAGCACGCTCTCACCGCCTTACACCCTTATATTTGTTATCTTTCGTCCCCAGGCCACCATCAGAAATATAACGATCAGGCAGACGGACATCGCGGCTATCCCAAATACATTTCCATACAGAGCATTCATATATCCCGGATTACACACCCGCATATAGAGAACTATCACAAATGGCATAGCAGACATTATGTTGTACTCCATCCGCTTTGCCGTTACCATCGTGTCGATCTCATCCCCCACCTCCAGCCTTTCCTCGATGGTCTGTACCATCTTCTTCATCATCTTTATGAGGTTTCCACCGGATCTGCCCGCTACCGCAGACACTTTGGCAAACTCCATGACATCATCAAGCCCCGATCTCTCAGCAAAATTCTTTAAAAGGATCTTCATATCGGTATTCATCTCAAGTCCCGCTATGATCATTTTGATTTCCCCCTGAATATAAGATCTACCCTGATACAGTCCCTCCATTTCCTGGTATACAGGCACAAAGGCCTTTTCCATAGAGTATCCGGCCGCCATATTCGCCGCCAAGGAAAGCAGCATCTCCTTGAATTCCATATTCAGCTTTTTCTGCCTCCTTATACATTTACTCCGCGAGACCATCCTGAACATGGCGAGTAATCCCGGAACGCCTACAACACACACTGCTGCATTGTCATAAAACAACACTGCTATCGCCGCAGTCACAACCATATATGTGATAGCAATACATATCTTTTCACCGGCTTTCAGCCTGTATACTCTGTAATCGGTCATACTGCCATCACTCCTGCTCCTGTGGGTTCCTTTGTCACTCTTATAAATCCTGCCGACATGAGTTTTGCCGTGTTGTGCAGATCATTTATTTTCTCCAATGTTCCTACTATCCGGCCATCTTCCAGCCCTCTCTCTCTAAACTCAAATAATTTATTCACCACAAATTCACCTCCTTCCAATCCGATCACCTCACATATCTCAAGGCATCTTCTTGATTTATCTCTTAGTCTTCCCAACTGGATTATTATGTCCACCGCTGATGCTATCTGCTGTCTTATAGCCAGCACCGGCATGTCAGCTCCCATAAGTACCATCGTCTCAAGCCTTGTCAGCATATCTCTGCTGGAGTTTGCATGCCCGGTGGACAGCGAGCCGTCATGGCCTGTATTCATAGCCGTGAGCATATCAATTGCCGCCGCATCTCTGACCTCACCAACAATGATTCGCGATGGGCGCATTCTTAGACTTGTCTTGATAAGATCTCTTATGCTCACCGCATTTTCGCCTTCAACATTTGCACTTCTCGATTCAAGACTCACAAGATTGTCTATGCCCGTGAGCTGAAGCTCCGCCGAATCCTCTATGGTCACTATTCTCTCATCGTGTGGTATATACCCCGACAGAGCATTGAGAAATGTAGTCTTGCCCGCACCAGTTCCGCCGGACACGATAATATTATATCCAGACACCACAAGCTTCCTGAGAAACTCTGCAACCTCAGTTGTTATTGAACCCAGTTGCAGAAGTCTCTCCATGGTCATTCCCTCCTTCGGGAATTTCCTTATTGTCATGACACAGCCGCCAAGGCTCACAGGGGGAAGAACCACGTTAACTCTTGATCCATCCTTCAGCCTGGCATCGACTATCGGAGACGACTCGTTTACCAGCCTGTTGCACTCTGCAACAATATGCTGGATTACCGACTTCAGTCTCTCCTCACTCTCAAATGTCCTGTCATAACGACACAACCTGCCAGCCCTCTCTATAAAAATATTGTCTGCGCCATTTATCATGATCTCCGTTATACTGTCATCATCAAGCATGTCCGAAAGCACATCCAGTCTTCTGAGGCTATTGAACAGATCCCGTTTTATCTCTACCTTATCTCTGACACTCAGCGGTTTCTCCAAAGAATACTCAAGTATGCACATGTCGATAACACCACGTACCTGATCATCCTCTATATCACCAGATAGGTCTATGGTCTGCATGACCTTCGTTCTGATATTCTGCATATATTCACTATTTACCATTTGTCCATCACCTGGCTCTCAATGAATCTCATCATCTCCGCACTTCCCGGTGCAGCGTCTGGTACCCGGACCCGTTTCATCCTTTTTGCGACTTTTCCCAACTCCTCCGATTCGAGTAGCCTTTCAAATGTCCTGATCTTTTCCTGCGACTGCTCATCCGGCAGTTCAGGGACCACTATCACATCCAGAGCAGACAACACAGACAGATCCTTTAGAACCGCCTGTCCAATATCAAGCACTATGGTCGTGTATCTTCCCCACACTCTTAGCTGTTCCAGCATCCACTCAACGTCAGATCTGTCAAGCTCCATGGCATCCAGATACGACCGCATGTATCCAAGGACACTGTAATCGTCAAGCTGCACTGTATTTTCACCTACATAATCCGCAAATCCGCCCGATCGCTCCTTTATGAGATATATGACATTAGATACCACATCTTCCCTGTCCTCAAATGAGCTGAATTCTTCCAGACCTATATACAGCCCCCCACGGACCTCGTCATTCATGCACAGGTTTATCGCAAGCTTTGTCTTCCCGCATCTACCAACCGGAGATATAACACCATAGGATCTGAACAGCTTCCGCCTTCTCTCCGGCACATCGGCATCTATGTACTTCATAACTGCCCGGACTATATCCCTCGCCTTAGAGTACTTGAACAACACTCCGGGAACATTCCCACCGCCTGACTGTTCACCATATTCCAATGAACCAGACTCCGCTGATCCCCCGAACCATCCTTCGCCATATTTTGATATCTCCGAACCGAAATCTGTCCCGGCAGGTCTCTTTCCCGAAAGCACCACACATCTCTGCCCACGAAGTTCCTGCCATATATCTACATACAATTTCTCATCGATCAGCAATATATCCAGACTGTTTGCACGCAGATACCCCTGCAATTCATCGCGTCCAGAAAACGCCAACGCTAGAAACGGATTTTCCCTGTCTGAATTGATATGATTCATCAGACTCATCATGTAAGCCTTGTCATCATCGTATATTCCTACTTTGTACTGCTGAATTGTCTCACCTCCATCAAATTTACCAAATTCATCAAATACATCAATTTCATTCAACCACCCAAACAACCCTCAAAGGGTTGTGGCATAGTATAGTATTCCACCCAATATAGCGGCAGAAAAATGTACTCGCCTCTTTCCTACTCTCGAACATTCTGTTCTGTCTGATAATTTCTTACGATTCGTAATTGATAAAATAAACTCTTTTAAAAGATAAATAATAGAAATTACTCCCCCGGCCAAAAAGGAGTAGATCATAACCCTGTATATGCCCAGACCAACAAACGATCCGACAACCGCCAGAAGTTTGATATCCCCGGCCCCCAAGGCTTTGATTAGAAATAATACATATAAGATCACCACTGGAATCACACATCCCTTTGCGCTGCTGAGGAGCCCTTCAGGCAACCCCCTCACAACAGCCGAAACGACAAATCCCTGTATCAGCCCCACAGCCACCAGTTTATTCGGAATCTTCCAACTCCGGAAATCAGTGGCAACTGCCATACTGACCGTAGCGATCAATGGTATCAAAAAAATTATAAGCTGCTGTCCTCCTCTCTCTAAGTGGTAAGCACACATTACACCCCCATGAACCCTTTGTAAAGGGGGTGATTTATAAACAAATTTTTACTAATTTGTCCTTTTAATTTTTTGTAAAGTGTACTATTTTACCCGCGCATTTTGCCGATATTTGCACAGTTCCAAAGGAGTCCAGCAAATACGCCATATAAAAGAAAGACCGTATATGACTGTCCCGATCTTATCAGACTGTCACACACGGTTTTCACTAGATTTTTTAACTTATCGGATTATGTCCTTTTTGATATCAGTACTGGTTATTACTGTTTTTTCTCGCCGTCATTGCTTCGTCTATCGACTGTATCTCACTGCGGCTTATCTCTATACTGTCCTTTAGAACACGTATATTGTTGAAATACTGCATCAGTTCCTGTGGTGGGTTACCCTTCGCCTGCTCATAAAAATACTTTCCGATCTCCACCATATTCCTGTCTATCATCTGGATCTCGTTGCTGATCTTGTTATTCAGCTTTGCTTTCTGTGCTGCATCTTTTGTCTCATCCACTGCATTATTTGCAAATTTCTTTGTCTTATTAAATACGTCCTGAAAAAAGTCTGCCATATCTCATTTTCCTCCATTATATTTATACAAAAAAGACCGGGAATGCGTGCAATACACCTTTATCCCCGATCTTTTCTCTTTTATAGATTACTTACAGATCCATCGTATGCTCTGTAATCACATACTCTGTCATCATATGATCTGTCACAGTCTGACCGATATCTACTCGTCTATGTACTTGTTGAGGGTATCAACAACATCATTGAGATTGTATGGCTTTGCGATATAATCGTCCAGCTGATTCTCCAGAATCCTCTCCTTATCCCCGAACATTGCTCTGGCTGTAACTGCGATTATAGGAAGTCTCTTTCTCTTTTCCTTACGCTCTATCTCTCTGATCTCCTGTGTAGCTGCTATACCATCCATAACTGGCATCTGTACATCAAACAGAGCCGCGTCATATATCTTCGTCTTGAAAAGCTCAACTGCCTTCTGACCATTCTCCGCTATATCGTATGAGAAACCTGCCATACCGAGGAGCTTTCCGATAACCTGCTGGTTGACCGGTTCATCCTCTGCGACAAGAATCCTTGCCTTGCTGTGTGCATTGATGGAGAATACAGCCGGCTCCTCCTTCTCCTGAAGGAACTCATCCGCCGCATCAGCGCCCTTGATGACCTTAAGTGGTATCTCAACGATGAATGTGGAACCAATGTCTTCCTTGCTCTGTACTGTGATGTTACCACCCATGAGCTCTACGATCTGCTTTGTGATAACGAGTCCAAGTCCTGAACCGCCGTACTTTCTTGTATCGGATGCATCAACCTGACTGAATCTTATGAACAACTTGCTCATATTCGCCTCGGAGATACCGATACCTGTATCTGCAACTGCCATCCTTATCTTGATCTTATTCTCTCCGTCATCCATGGATGCGATCTTGACTCTTACACTTCCCTCAGATGTAAACTTGATCGCATTTGAAAGGAGACAGTTGAGAACCTGCTGGATCCTCTGTCCATCACCGCGGACAAGCTTTGGAATATTGCTGCCAAATGAACAGTCGAGCTGCAGTCCCTTGTTCGTTGCAATAGGAACCTGTGCAGCTACCGTATCTTCAATAGCTGTCCTGATATCAAATGTCTCTTCTTTGATCTTGTACTTTCCTGCCTCAAGCTTGCTTATATCAAGGATATCATTGATAAGTCTGAGCAGAGTGTCTGCACAGTTCTTAGCTGTTATGAGGTTATCCCTGTAATCTGCCTGAAGGTCTTCCGCCATAAGTGTAAGCTGGAGCATACCGAGAATTCCGTTGATAGGAGTTCTTATCTCATGACTCATATTTGCAAGGAACTCAGCCTGAGTTTTATATGCAGCATTGGCATCCACTATCGCCTTGCTGAGTTTCTCCTCAGTCTCTTTCTGCTTTGTAACATCGATTACTACCATGTTGATGTAATCAGCCTCGGACTTATACATAACCGTGTTGAACACCTTCTGAAGTGACTCCATAGTGATCTCAACATCCATGAGGTCTCCCTCCTTGGTGCCCGAGTTATTGTATGCTGTGAACCAGGCATTTATATCCTGAAGGACCTCTATCTTGCTCTCCTTGAGGATCTTATCCTTGTAGTCTGACACATCAAGCTTGAAATACTCTCCAAATATCTCATTGGCATCAACTATCTCATAACTCGTTCCATTTACCGGATCATTTATTATCTTCGCCTGAGCAAATCCGATAGGAAGATTCATGAACAGTTTCTTGTACTTGTCACTCTTGTTCGCAGCTCCTGCTCTGCCTCCTCCAAAAGCAAGCATGATCAGCACTGCTGCCACCGCTGCCAGAACACCGCAAATGATAGCTCCCACTCCAACATTTGCTATGCCAAGCACTCCGGCGAGCAGCGCCAGAACTGCCACGACAATGGCAAGCGGTTTAATCCCAATTTCCTTAATTTTGTCCATTAATGCACCTCTGTTCTTATAAATATTTTCTGTAAATAGTGCTTTTATACACATAAAATATGTTTACGAGCAACCACATAGTTACATTATATTATAAATAACAAACCAGGTCAACGCTCACATCGTTTTTTATGCTGAAATTTTCACAAAAAATATTCATCATTTTGTACAATATAGACTATATTTTCATTTTGACACATCCTGATCTTTCTGATTGTTTTTATACAGCTTCTCGGCAAGCTTCATCGCCTCCTCAAGCTTTGTTGTGTCCTCCTCAAATATATACTCATCGGACTCCCCATTGTCACCCCCGTTCTGAGGATTCTTATTCCAGTGATCTGCATCTATGACATCATCATTCTGTTCTTCCTCGCTCTGGATATCTGCTTCCCCCGCGGCATCGCTGGCTGCAGTTTCCTTCTTAGCAGCTTTTATACCCTTCTTTTTTTCCTTTATAGTCTTCGCGTTCATAAGGAATGCGAACACGAGCCATCCAATAAGCGTGAACAATATTCCCGGCTTAAGTCCCCTAGGGAAATACTTAAACACTATCGTGTGGGCACCCGCCTTGAGGTCAAGTGCTATGAACGCACCCGCAACAGTCTGGATCTCGGTCTTCTTTCCATCGACATAAGCAGTCCATCCGGAATCGTACGGTATCGAGGTGAACATAAGCCCGTCTTCCTCCGGTGCAATTTGTCCTTTCACATATCCATCCTCAAATACCGAGGTCTTAAACTGATCCTTCGACCATCTCCCATATGCCACATCAAACGCCGCACCATTCATTGTCGCAAGGGTAAGCCTTGCCGATGTGTTGTCCGGCACACCATCTGAAAAGCAGTATTCTATCTCCACATGGGCACCCTTTGACATATGTCCAATATGATACGTCTGATACTGAAGTCTTTCATAGTTCTGTTCCTGGCCGTCAACATATGTCCTGATCTTGGTTATTCCGTTACAGTTCGCTATCATATACAGATCATTCTGTTCCTCTGTTATGTCAAAGCTCAGACTGAAACTGGTTATTCCTGGTGTTATATCTGACAGCGCAAAATATTCACTGTACTGATTGTCGTGTGTTATGGTTATGTCATTGCTGGAACCTGTGATCTCAGGGTATATCTGGCTGAATGTTCCGGCAACTCCTGTGGACTTTTCCACAAAATCGTTGATACTCTCGAACATATTTCCCGCATCGCTGGTCCAGTCCTTAAGGTTGTTGTTTACCATGAATCCAAGCTTAAGTGCGCGCTCATTCTGATATATATCCACACCCCCTACAGTATCCAGATAATTCATGTCGTATGACATATATTCATCAGATCTCCTAAACACATATCTTATTCCAAGGACTGCGCTTGATACAGGGTTTGCTCCGTCAAACAGAAACTCATTTGCACCAGTGTAAAATCCAAGTCCGTGCATCGCATTTACCAGATCATTTGACACCGTCGATCCAAACAGGCTCACGCCCTGCATATTGTAGTATGTGGACTCATCCACCACATTAGTTTCAACCAGCTCCGATCTATAAGAGGAACCGTCATGTTTTACCGAGTCGATGGCTGCCTGAAGATTTTCAGCATCGCCATAATAATCTGGAATGTACACTGTTCCATTGCTCTCGTAGCCCTTGCCCGCGCTGAACACAACTTCCGTCAGGCACAGCACAGCCATGACTATAGACATCACAAACCTTCCCTTACCCTTGAGCATACTCATCAGCATCATAACAATAGAATATGTCACAAACAGTCCCCATGTGAGCATGATGACTGTCTTGTCAAATTCTATATTCTTGTCTGCATATACTAGAAAGCCAAATGCGACTATAATTCCAGCCATGACACCCACAACCTGTTTACGGTCAATGTTTACAACAGCTTCATATCCCATGGATAACAGGACAAATATAAACAGAAATGAGAATCTGTTTGGTATTCCGTACTGGTCGTGGAATCCATGCCAGATATAGTTGAGGAGCACGTTGTTAAAGCTCATCATGAGGAACACCAGCAATATGATATTCTTCAGTTTCTCATACCACTTTATCTTCGTATTAAATATGTATATACCTATAAGAAGTATCGCAAATGTACCGCAGTACAGATTGACACCTCCGTCAAACCCTTGGCTCTTTATCGGCGGTGTGAATACAAACATCTGCTTTATCATATCCCAGATGCTGCCATACCACTCCCAGTTCGGGTAGTGTCTGGTTGCTGATGCCGTTGTGTTCAGTCCAATATATGCCGGAATCAGCAGAAATGCAGACATCGCAGCGGCAAGCACGGATGTTCCTGCAAATCTCAGTGTGTCCTCGGCGGCCTTATATATGTTCTTGTGGTTCGTCATGATGAACTGCAACACAAGAAACATGCATATCATAAAACATATATAGTAATTACAGAGAAGTCCGTAAAACAAACTCAAAGTGTACAGCTTATAGTTGCTTCCATCCTCCATCATCTGCTCAAATCCCTGAATGACCAGAGGAAGTATAAGTATACAATCCATCCACATGAGGTTCCATGAATAACCGATCACATAGTTGCTGAGTGCATATGCAATGGCAAATGGTATGATGAACACATTGTTCTTATCCTTACATTTATATCCGAGATAGCTTGCCATGGTAAGTCCCGACAGAGCGATCTTTATACTTATCAGAAGACACATAGCCACATACAGATGCTCTCTGTCAAATATAACTATGATGAAATTCAGAGGGCATGACATGTAGTATGCGATTATATCCAACAGGTTGCTTCCCATACCGATATCCCATGTGTAAAAAAGGCTTCCCTCATTCTGAAGCTTATCATGGTAATCTGAGAAAAATGGAAGATACTGGTGAAGACTATCCACCATAGTCAGACTGTGGCCGCCAAATGGACCGATCTCCGCTATGATCCAGAGCACCAGCATGAACACAGCCGGTACAAGGAACGATATGACCATAATATAATTGTCCGACAGTATATCTCTGAGTGATCTCTTATTCTTTTTGAACACAAAACATTTGCTGAAAATATAGTTGATGACTAGTACCACTAGCTGTACCACTATCTTAGAAACAAACTCATTATATCTGAACGAATCGCAGAGCAGATTGGTGCCAACGACCTCGACGATCATTGCGAACAGACGCATTCCCACAAAGGATACGAATTCCCTGACGATCTCTCCGACACGCTTCCTGTGTTCTGATCTGAACACATAAAATCCATTTGCAAAGTATGCGAATAGTATAGCCAGCATAATCGCTATGACATTAGCTTCACTCCTCGTCAGATCAGTGACTAATCTGAGTACAAAAAAAGATACCAGATTAACAGCCGTTGTCATTCCTCCGGCTATCACATACCTGACCATCTCTTTCTCCATGAGTTTCTTTATCTTGTCCAAATATATATTCATATCACTATACCGTTTCCTCATATCTCATATCTTATATCTCATACATGTACACAGAGTCAGGAATACCTCATCTGATAGTATTCCTGACATGCATACCATGTTTATACTATTCAATAGTTATAACAAATATGATGTTCTATTGATAGTTACATGTTATTAATTTTGATATCTGTTATTTCGTCAGCTCCATCTACTTCATAGCCGCAAGCAGATATACCAGTGGTGAATTCCAGTAGATCGTAACCTCGTTGCATGAATAGCTCTGTGCATTGTCCACATAGCATTTCTCCGGTGCCATGTCAGCAAGAACCGCCTTCGCATACGGGTCCTGAAGATTTCCATTTGCACCGCCTATGAGCATTCCAGGCATTGCCTTTCCAAGGACCTCTGATGGTCTGTGGTGTGGATTTTCCGGTGTCTGTGAACCGTAACCTGTCACATAACAGTAGCTGACCGGATTCCTTCCGAGCAGGTAGTTGAGCTGGTCTGCGGCATAATCGACATAAGAAGCATCACCGAAGACCTTTGAAGCCATGAGCATCAACATTCCGTCATTTGCCACAGCCATATTGCTTCCCCATACATACTCCCCACCGGTTGCAGAGCCAAATCCGCACTTGCCATAATTCTTGACAAGCTCATCAGCGCCCTCCTTGAGGATGGCCTTCTCAGCTTCACAATCCTTGACATTCATGCAGTAGTCGTATATCGCATAGTAACCTACGTCAGCCCATCCAAGGCCATACTTCACGCTGGTCTTGACGGTTTTCTTGACATAGTCGTTGTAACTCTCATCCCCAGTCGCTATATAGAGTTCTGCAGCTGCCCACAGATACTCGTCAGTCATTCTTGCATCCGAATAAGAACCAGTTACTATGTCTCCAACATTTGTAAATCCTGGATCTTCCTCATGTTCTTCGAGATATTTCCATGCCTTCTGGGCCGCAGCAAGACATGTATCTGCAAAATCTTTATCTATATCCCTGTATATAACTGAGGCTTTTGCCATGACTGCGGCAAAATCGCCCGTGGCTGCAGTGGATATAGGTGACAGTATCATCTGTGCTGTCTCATCAACTGCAAGAACAGTCTCAGGGAACACCTCACCTGTAACCTTGTGGTATACACCACCGCTGTTCTCATCCTGCATCTTGAGCATCCAGTCAAGCTCGTATCTCGCCTCATCGAGAATATCCGGAACCCCATTGCCACTCTCAGGTATTCCTATAGTGTCATCCTTTGCAGCCTCAGCTGAGTCCTCATATGTGAGCAAAAGATCCTGCACAGCCTTCGCCCCCGGAACCACATATCTGCCGTAGTCTCCTGCATCATGCCAGCCGCCGGTCACATCCTTTGCCACATCTGATCCGTACACTATAGCCTGTCCGGTATGACATGCTTCATGGGCAAAATCACCTGCAGCTGCGCTGTCAAGTGCTGTTCCACATCTCTGGTCATAGAGCATGAGAACTGATGCCTTATAAATATCGTCATATATTCCATCCTTCACCTGGAACTCGTATGACTCCTCACCTGTATCTACTGTTATCTTGTATGTACCCTCAGCATTCACATCGCTGAAATCCACGATCGTATATCTGAGATCAGCGCCGGAATCATAATGCCAGTCGCCAAGCTCGCCCGTCTTAACAGACTTTCCTGTCGCAACGTCCACAACATCAAATGTCTTTGCCGACTCATTTGTTATGGTCGCAAGCTTCTGGGCATTCTTCTTATATCCGAGCTGGTTGACATTTACGATCTTAGGCTCCGGAATGGTCTCGACCTGCTGTGCCTTTGATGCATCCACGACCGTAAGCTTTATATTGTCAAAATATATCTTATGTGGAGTACTGTCATCACCCTTGCCATCAAAGTGTCCGAGGTTCATGCAGAGTCTAGGCGCCGGATCCGACTCCTCGCTCATGGTGAACTGTGTCGAAACATGCTGTGTGTCTGTTCCAACCATCGCCTCGTCCATGACATACGCATGGTAATCTCCGCCATTTATCTGTATCCTGTACTGAAGTGCCCTCTCTATAGTGCTGTGAACATCAAATGAAAGCTCGTATACACAATCCTGATTTAGTGCAAATCCGTCATAATATATCTGGTTTGCATAGTCGAGCTTACCTGTCGATGTCACATCAAGACACAACTCACCATTCTCATTAAGCAGTTCCGCCTGACCGCCGTTAAAATATGTAGCACATCCATCTGTGTCATTGTCATCAAAATTCAGATCAACGAGCACATCCCCATCTGTCACCTGACTGTTCTCCGCCTCGGTGACCGCCTCAGATGTCTCTGTCTCCTCTGTCTCCGTGGACACATCCCCCGACTCCGTCTCAGTGCTCTGCACTGTCTGCTCCTCTGTACCGTCTGTCTTCTTGTCCCCGCAACCGGCAAGCATCGACATGGTCATAGCCGCTGCCATGGTAACTGCAAGTACCTTTCTCATCTTCGCCATTATTTACCCTCCATAAACCTTATAATGTCCTGAAACGCCATGTGTCCCCCGAAGATATCAAGTGCGCTCCCTATCGTCACATCTATCCTGTTCCTTCCAAGACTTCTAAGCTGTTCCAGATCGTCAAATGATGCCACTCCTCCCGCATATGTCATAGGCAGCTTCCCCCATCGTCCAAGCATGTCAGCCACATGCTCCTCGATACCGGAGGCCTTACCCTCCACATCCACAGCGTGGACCAGGTACTCATCACAGTACTCAGACAACATATCAAGCGTATCATCGTCCACCTTTACATTGGTGAATTTCTGCCATCTGTCAGTGACAATGTAATACTCCCCATCCTTCTTACGACATGACAGATCCAGCACGAGATGTTCCCTGCCGACAGCCTTCTCAAGGGCATTCAGGTTGTCGAAATTTATCTCGCCATCCCTGAAAACAAAGGATGTTGCTATGACATGGGATGCACCCATATCTATGAATTTCTCCGCATTGCCGGCATTTATTCCGCCACCGATCTGCAGACCTCCCGGATATGCCTCAAGGGCAAGCTTTGCCTGATTCACATCCGCATCATAATACTCACTGGATGCCGGATTCAGCAAGATGATATGTCCGCCTGTAAGCCCATATTTCTTATACAGATCAGCAAAAAAACTGCCGTCCTGATGTGACACAAAGTTCTCGTCCGCCCTGTCACCCTCATCGCAGAGGCTTCCTCCAACTATCTGTTTCACCTGTCCATTGTGAATGTCTATACATGGTCTGAATCTCATATCACCTGTCTCCTGTCATGTTAGTTATGTACACGCATCATTTGTCCATATAGTGGTTATTCTAACATACTAATTCCAAATATGACACAATAAATGGCTTAACCGGTCAAAACTTTATTTGATTACAATAGACAAAGGCTTTACAATAGAATTGATTATGTTCATCGTGAAAAAGAAAGGGGAACTTACTTATGAATTACTCACTGAAAGCCGAACTGGATAACTGCTATTCATTTGCCGATTCTTTGGACAACGACGGCTATGGTGCACGTCAGAAAGCAGGGCTCAAGACAAGGGAGATGCTGCAGTTCGATGTTCTTCAGTTTCTTGCATATCTGTCCAGTTCTAACCAGGCTGAACTTACCCTGGAGATAAAATTCATCCGCGAATATCTGAATCAACATTTTACAACTGACAGGTTCCGCACATTCAAATACGAGAGGACGACCGGAGATTTCGCCAGCACTCCGCCCCGTTCACTGACGTATTTCGTTCAGGGTGACCTTGCCCGCATGAAGGTTAATCCCAATGCGGTGTACCGTTCAAGAGACTATGTACGGACATTCAAACTCATGGGACAGGAATTTATCGCCTGCAACAACCTGACAGACGAAGGCGAGATTGCGAAGCTCACCGGCTACTGCCTGATGCTTGACAAGTACCTGAAGTCCATGAACCTTTACGCGATAGATCCAAGCCCGCTTCTCGACAAATATAACGCACTGCCTAAGAACACTCCAACAGCAAACCAGACCGGATCCGCTACTGTCACAGCAAAACCGGAACCGGTGAAGGACGTGGATACTCTTCTTGAAGAACTCGACTCCATGACCGGACTTGAGAGTGTGAAGAAGGATATCACAAACCTTGTAAACCTCCTGAAGATCAAGAAGCTCCGTGAAGAAAATGGCATGAAACAGCCATCCGTATCCCTCCACCTCGTATTTTCGGGTAATCCAGGTACAGGAAAGACAACCGTTGCCAGACTTCTTGCCAATATCTACAAAGGACTGGGGGTTCTGTCAAGGGGACAGCTTGTAGAGGTTGACCGCGGAGGTCTTGTGGTCGGCTATATCGGTCAGACAGCCATCAAGACATCTGAGGTCATAGAGTCCGCACTAGGCGGCATTTTGTTCATAGATGAGGCGTACACCCTCACTGCCGGAAAGGGCGAGAACGATTTTGGACAGGAGGCCGTGGACACTCTTCTTAAAGCCATGGAGGATCACAGGGATGACTTCATAGTCATCGTAGCCGGATATCCTGACCTGATGGAGCAATTTCTAAGTTCCAATCCAGGGCTGCGCTCAAGATTCAACAAGTTCATCACATTTGAGGACTACACAGGCGATGAACTGATGTCCATATTCGAGAGCATGTGTTCAAAGCAGGAATACAAGCTGGATGATGCCGCCCGCGATTACGCACAGAACTACTGGGCAGACAAGGCAGCAAACCACGACGAGACATTTGCCAATGCCCGTGAGGTGCGAAACTTTATGGAGTCTGCTATTTCAAGACAGGCCACACGTATTGTTTCAATGGACAAGATAGATGTGGATACTCTTGCAACCCTTACCGCTGCAGATCTAATGGAATAGTTTCTACTTTGTTCACACTTATTTTATTGTATATATTGCCGGATACATATTATAATGAAGGACATTGATATATTTGATTATCAGACAGAAAGAGAGGTATTTTATTTTGATCAGATCGGTTACAACAGACAATCCCGTTATGAACTTTTTAACCATCGTGTGTGATATAGTCATACTGCACTTTTTATGGCTGCTGACTTCCCTGCCAGTTCTCACAATAGGAGCATCCACCACTGCACTCTACTATACCACCATGAAGTGTATCCGAAATGGACAGGGTGGGGTGGCAAAGATGTTCTTCAAGAGTTTTAAGGACAACTTTAAGCAGGCAACTGGCATCGGTATTCTGGCTTTGATCGCGGGTTTTATATGTGTCTTCGACATGTACTTTGCCATCAATAATAATCTCAAGAGTATGATGGTCATTTTCACCATCATGTCCCTGATATACCTGTTCACCGTGCTGTATGTATTTCCACTTCAGGCGCAATTTGAGAACACCATCAAAGCTACTATAAAGAATGCGTTCTTGATGTCCATCAAGAATCTTCCATGGACTCTGCTGCTCACAGCCATAACCGTTCTCATTGTGGTGATGAGCTACATGAACTCCACTGTTCTTGGAATCATGCTCATATGTGCCGCAGGACTTCACGCATACCTCTGTTCCCTCATATTTGTGCACATCTTCCGCGAATATATGCCAGAGGAAGATAACAAAGCTGATGAAGATTTCCACATTGAGGAAACTACAGATACAGTGGAAACTACAGATACCGATGACAGCACTCAGGACTAACGTCCCTTGCCTATACATACAGATGAATAATACACATTACACGCGCCAGCTTCCTTTAGGAGACTGGCGCATACGTCTATAGTGACTCCTGTCGTGTATATGTCATCCACTATGAGTATGTTTTTGTATTGTGGATAAACCTTGCCAATAGTCATGGACTCTTTTATATTGTTTGCCCTCTCCAGATTATCGAGTGACTTCTGGGGCGCGGTATATCTGTCCCTCACGAGCATATCTGAGCACAGCGGAAGTCCAAGCTCATCCGCCACCACCCTGGCAAGTTCCTGAGCCTGATTGTACCCTCTTTTCCTGAGTTTCTTCCTGTGAAGAGGAACACAGGTTACTGCATCTATCCCATACTGGGCTGCATAATGACGCACCTTGTCCGCCATCTGTTTTCCATAAAAATCGCAATATTCTATTTTCTCATGATATTTTATCGCCAGGACACTGGTCTTGACGGGCTCTAGGTAGTTGAACACCGGAAACCCTTTCTCGAAATTCCTGAAATGTCTCTCACAATCAAGACAGAATTCTCTTTCCTCAGAATCGATCTCTTTCCCACACCTCATGCACACAGGAGGCTTCACATAGGGCAGGTCTGTGTGACTGCTGCACACAGATCCCCCACCATACGGAATGACCTCATCACATATAGCACATCTGCGCGGAAATATCAGATCCGTGATAATGTCAAATATTCTCAATCTGTTCCTCTATTCTGCTTTTCTCTGAACTCATAGCTATCATCTGTCACGCTCCGCCCTCGGCAGCCTCACTGAGCCGTAGCGCAAATGTGGTAAATCTCTTCTGTTCATCTTCATTGTCTATCATGGCATTTGCCAGTCCTATATTGCCGACTATGACCACACATCTTCTTGCCCTTGTCACCGCAGTGTACAGAAGGTTTCTGTTGAGAAGCTTTGGCGGGCATCTGAGAAGCGGAAGAACCACCACCGGGTACTCACTTCCCTGGGACTTGTGGATAGTTATCGCAAACGCATGCTCCAGCTCCTCCAGCTGGTTATACGGATACTCACTCTGTCTTCCATCGTCAAATTCAACTATGATCTTCTGGTCATAGTCATCCACCGTCCTGACAAATCCTATATCTCCGTTGAACACACCGACACCTTCCTCTTTCGCAAACCTGCCGGTGGGATCCATTATCTTCCATTCCTGCTTGTAGTTGTTCTTCACCTGCATGACTTTGTCTCCCTGACGGAACACAACATCTCCTCTCACATACTCCGGCTTTCCCTTCCCGGATGGGTTGAGTATCTCCTGGAGCTGTCTGTTGAGATTCTCTATTCCAAGGTCAAATTTCCTCATAGGTGTGAGAACCTGTATATCCGAACTGTTCACCTTGAAAAATGATGGAAGCTGCTTTGTCATCAGAACCTTCAATTCAGATATTATCTCATTATACCCATTTCTCGGTATAAAGAAAAAATCCTCACTCTTGTTCTTTATCTCGATATGTACACCCGCATTAATCTTGTGGGCATTGCCTATGATATCGCTGTCCTTTCCCTGCCTGTATATCCTGTCGAGAACCGACACATGGAATACTCCAGAGGCAATGATATCCTTGAGCACGTTTCCAGGGCCAACTGATGGAAGTTGGTTGGAATCTCCCACAAGGACAAGTCTCGTACCCGGAGTCACAGCCTTCAAAAGGCTGTAGAATATTCCACTGTCCACCATGGACATCTCATCGATTATTATAACATCCGCTTCCAGGGGATTGCTTTCATTTCTCGCAAATACATATACCGAATCACCATCATCGTCCACACCACCATTGAGTTCTAGAAGTCTGTGTATGGTCTGGGCCGCATATCCTGTGGCCTCAGTTATCCTCTTTGCAGCACGCCCCGTAGGAGCAGCCAGCACTATGTTCATGCGAAGGCTTTCGTATATCCTGATAAGAACATTGATTATGGTGGTCTTACCTGTTCCCGGTCCACCTGTGATAACGGCTACGCCATGTCCCACGGCCTTTTCCACCGCCTGTCTCTGCGCATCTGCAAGTTGTATCTTCTCCTCGTCCTCAACAGTTTTTATAACCTTATCTATATTAAGTTTTGCCTTTGAAAAGTCTATATCAAGCGCGGTGAGCATTCTCGCCGAATTCAGCTCCGTATAGTAGTCACCGACTCTGTAGACTATATTCTCAGCATGTGTTTCATGAGGCGCATCTATCTGCACTTCCGCCTGGGTGTCAAACACGGAATCAAATCCATCATCAAACATACTCTCGTATCCTTCAATCCCGGCTTTTTCACTTTCTGTTCCTACACCCCTGGACTCCCCGTTTAATCCAAGCTCCTTTACGATGATCTTCCCCGCAACACTCAGTTCCAGTATCTGATTACATATAGTCATCTCCAGCTCCGGATCATACGGCATGTATTCATTCATAAGAAGATCGTAAGTCTTGTCTACAAGCATCTTCTGCGGGAGATACATATGTCCCAGCCTGTTCGCCCCCGACAGCGCATACATTATAGCCGCCCTGACTCTGAAATCAGAGTCCTTGCCTATACCAAGTCTGTCCGCTATTTCATCGGCAGTCTTGAATCCAACGCCGGTTATATCCTCCGCTATCTTATAGGGATTTGTCCTGACAACGTCATACAGCCTGTCACCGTATTCATTGTATATCTTAACCGCAAGATTCACTGGAATGTTAAGTCCCGAGAGGAACATCAGCGCATCCTGCATTTCTTTTTTTTCGTTGTAGGAGACTGCTATCTCCCTTGCCTTTCTCTCAGATATTCCTCTGATCTCCGCAAGTCTCTCAGGCTCCTCCTCTATAATCCTCAGCGAATCCATCTTGAACTTCTTCACGATCCTCTTCGCCAGGGCTTCGCCTACACCCTTTATCACGCCTGAACCAAGATACTTCTCAACGCCGATAATGTCATCCGGCATCTTTATCTCACAGGATGTGAATTTGAACTGCAGGTCATAGTTGGGATGTTCCACAAATTCTCCCTCTGCAGATACATACACGCCCTCCGCCACGCCTCGCAGATTCCCCACAAAAACATCTTCGCCGTCCTCACCTTCTACGGTGAAGACGGCGTATCCATTGTCTTCGTTCTTATATATAACCTTTTCTACATATCCTTCTCTAACCAAGTTCTGTCTCCCTTGAAATTCTTATCCAAAGTGCTCATCTGAAGTCATATATACCAGACCAATGCCCTGATCCAAAGACACTAGTTCTTCTTCTCACTCAAAAGCTCTATATACTTGCCGGTTCCTATCGCCACAGCTCTGAGTGGATCCTCAGCTGTCATTGTAGTGATTCCTGTCTTCTCCTCAAGAAGTTCCTCAAGTCCGTGGAGAAGCGCTCCACCACCTGTGAGAACTATTCCTCTATCCGCAATGTCTGCGGCAAGTTCAGGCGGAGTTCTCTCAAGTACAGAGTGAACAGCCTCACATATCTGTGATGCCGGCTCACGAAGTGCCTCCTCTGTCTCATCCGATGTAACAGTGACCGTCTTTGGAAGTCCAGTCACAAGGTTTCTTCCTCTTATGTCGAGTGTTATATTCTCAGGTCGTCTGTAGCATGTACCTATCTTGATCTTGATCTCCTCTGCGGTTCTCTCTCCTATGAGAAGGTTATGCTTCTTTCTCATAAATCTTACGACAGCCTCATCAAAATCATCACCTGCGACCTTGATGGACGCACTTACAACAGGGCCACCAAGTGATATGACTGCGATATCTGCAGTTCCTCCACCTATATCGACTATCATGTTGCCACACGGTCTGTATATATCTATACCTGCACCTATCGCCGCAGCAACAGGCTCCTCTATAATCGAAACATCCCTGGCCCCGGCTGCATATGTCGCATCCTCGACCGCCTTCTTCTCAACCTCTGTTACCTGAGAAGGTACACATACACTTATCCTAGGCCTTCTGCCAAAGTAACTTCTTCCAACGGCCTTCTGAATAAAATACTTCAGCATCTTCTCAGTTATCGTGTAATCCGAGATAACGCCCTGTCTGAGGGGTCTGATGGCAACTATATTACCCGGAGTCCTGCCAAGCATAAGTCTTGCCTCTTCACCGATTGCCACTATCTTATTCGTATCTCTGTCATACGCAACTACAGAAGGCTCTTTCAATACAACGCCTTTTCCTTTTACATATACCAGGATACTGGCTGTACCTAAATCTATACCAATATCTGCGCTTGCCATAACAAGTCTCCCTTCTATTCGTTCACGTCTCTTAATATTACAAGAGATGCATTGCTGCCGTCAAGCCATTTCATGCGTACTTCTGTCAGATCCATGATCTTGTCAAGGCTTCTTATGTAACTACGCCAGTTAACTTCCTTCTCTTCAACGCCTATATGCTGATCTGGACCGCCCATAATCTTATATTTATCTCGCAGATTCTCTATAAGAAGCTTGCTATCTTTATCTGTGAAATCATAGCCAAGCATATCATTTAATGCTTTGTTTGAGAACAGTACTTTTCCAGTATCGACTTCCCTTATAAATATGCCCTCATCCATGTAGTTATATGTATCGAGAAGAACACTGTTAATCCTCTTCACACTGTCATCACTCTCTATCTTCTCCAAGCAGCATCTTATGACCTCAGAGGTCTGCTTTGCAAATTCTATCTCTTCCGCTGACCATATCTTATTCACGGATGTGTTGGCAAGTACAAACACCGCACCGCTGCGTCCATTCACATATACCGTCACCGCTACAAAGCTCTTAACCGTGCTTCCAGTAAGAATCTTCTTCGCAACATCATCTATATGTCTGGCATCTATTACCATATATCCCTTGTCTGCCATCTGGACTTTGCCCTGTCCATTCTGCCATGATCTGAATCTTATATTGCCCCGCTGCCAGTCTGATACATACTCTTCAGCCGACATGCTCTGATTCTTTGACCACAGATACTGACAGTCAAGACTTCCATCGTCATCCCTGACATACACAGCCGCAACATCAGAATTAAGACATTCACCTACCTGGGATATAACATCATTTATAACCTGCTGTTGGCTCTTATCTGAATTGTTGAGGGAATCCACAAGTATCTTCTGCCACTGAACCTTGTTCTCCATCATGACTTCCAGTGACTTGGCACGTATCGCTTCCTTTGCCAGTATATTCGAGCTGAATGCATACTCGGAAAATATCCTTCCAAGCTGCCACTGTATCTTATATACCTTCTCCATCTGCTTTCCGTCATCTGCATCATATGAACAGCAGATCCACGTTGCAACATGCTTCCCATCAATCATGATCGGAGCACCGCAGATCTTACTTCCGTCAATATCATCATCCATATCCATCATAACCGGAACATTGTTTCTGAGTATCACCTCATTGAGCTTCATGTATATCTGCTTGTACTGAGGTTTCTCAAACATATCATAGAAATAACCCATATGCTTCTGAGGTCCCGCCGGCTCAACCATCTTCTTACCTACAGGATCTATGATGGTTGTGTATAGACCTGTAAGCATTGAAAATGCCTTGGTTATCATCGTCCACTTCTTTGTATCCAGCTGATTTCTCTCATTATCAGACTGACTGTTCGCCTTCATAATATAAGAAAGCTTGTCGTCAAATTCCTTTTTCGCCTTCTCAACGCTGTTCTCAAGAGTCTTTTTGTCCGTTATATCAGATATGAAATATTCTACCGTGTAGGAGTTGTCCTCCGCCTGTGTCATGGAACTCTGGGACTTGACCCAGATTATCTCTCCCCTGTCGTTAACTATCCTGAACTCCTCTTCATAATCCTTATCCTCGCGCTTTGTAGCATTTTTGACATTCGCAAACACCCTGCTTCTGTCCTTCGGATGGATGTAATCTTCTATAAGTCTGTCTCCAAGCCTTATGGCATCAACATTGATACCCATCTGCCTGGCGTTAGGCGTGATATACTTGAACTCTGGTCTTCCGTTGTTATATCTCTGAACCATGACAAAGCTCTTGATTTTTGACATGGCTGACAGAATATACGCAGCCTGATCCTCGTTATATCCGGTCTCCTTGTCCTTGATGAACAAAAGCTCTATTCCATCCATATCGCCCTCAGATGTCCTGACTATATGACACTTCAGTCTCATCTTGCTTATATCTCTTCTGGACGACACGATCCTTATCTCCATCTCGAAATCATCTATATTCGTATTCTGAGCCTTATACAACTGTCCTATGAGCACATCATAATCACTCTTTGGAATGAGATCACTGAGTCCAACTAGTCCGCTGTAAAAGTTGCCATCTGTGTATCCGTACTCTGTTATGTTCTTCGACACATAACGTGTTCTCCATACACCCTCCGGCTTATACAGGTACAGAGCCACAACCCCTATATGATTTATTATCCTCTCAAGACTGACGCTTCCGATGGTTACATCCGATCTCAGTTCAAAAAGAACCATATATGCCTTTTTGCCCTTGTACTCAAACTGATTCACAAATCCACTTACAATATATCGCTCACTGTCATTCACTATAAGCGCAAGTCTGTGCCAAATGAGAGCCTTCTTATCCTCAAGTGTAGGCCAGAATTCATCGCTTATCATAAATTTGTCAGGTTCCATTCCAAGTGTCTCCACACCTGTACCTATGATCTTGACTGCGGCATTGTTAATACTGAGGACTTCTCCATCTTCACAAAACATCACCGCAGGATATTCCACTATACCCAAAAAGTCTGAATAGCTGCTAAGTTTATTTATCTCCATCTATCTTCTCCATTTATATTTATCCATTTCGTATAATATCCCTTTATACACATAAAACTTTCCTATGATGACATTAAAAGCCCATAGAAAAGTTTCATGCTGATACACAGAACTCATCATATCATGAGCATCTGCTTTATTCATAAATATTACTGCTGTGAATTCTCCGCCTCACCGACCATAGCTGTCGCTTCGCTCTTCAGCCCCGTAAATGCCTTATCTGCAACTTCCTTTGTCGAAGCACACGCTGCAACCACACTGTCAAGCGATGAGAAAAGATCTGACATGTATCTGCTCACGCTCTCACATTCCTTTTTAACATTGTTTCTAAGTCTTGTGGCATCCTCTGTAGCTGCGTTTCTTGTGTTCGCTGCATCTCTCTGTGCCTCTTCACGCATAACCTTACACTCATAATCTGTCTTTGCCGAGAGTGCCTCCGCATCAGAATGTGACTTATTTCTAGTCTTTTCAGCTTCTGCGTATGCCTCTTCCTTCAAGCTGTTGCACTTTGCCTCAGTCTGGTCATACATCTGCTGGCACTGTATCTCTGTGTCTGTCTGAAGCTTGGTACATCTGTCTCTCACTTCTGTCTCATAAGCCTCAAGTTCAGATGTTATTGTATTTTTTTTGTCGGTACACTCTTTCTCGGTCTGTGCGATAAGTGCATCAGCGCTCTCTCTCGCCTCCAGGAGTGTTCTTGATATAGACTCGTATCTTCCAGCGTTCTCAAGCTCTCTCTGCTTGTAAGCATTCACCTGCTCCTTGAGTGCTTCAAGTTCACTCTCAAGGTCTGAATTAGCTTTTTTCAAAGTCTCTATAGTCTTGGATGACTCAGTCATGTTAACCTCTCTCATCGTCTTAAGACTGAGCACTGCCTCACTGAGCTTACTTACGTTCTCCTTCAGATCTTCAACTTCCTTGTTGTGCTTCTCCTTGAGCTCGTCAATATAGTAGTCAACGGATGCTTTGTCATATCCTCCGAATTTTACAGTTTTAAGTGACTCAACTCTTTCATCTGCTATCTCTTCTACCTGTTTTGCCATGACTTTACCTCCAAAATCCAATCGTACTTAGTCGTATTGTAATCGTATGCTATGCCAATAACCTTCTTGTCAAATGTAATCAATCCCGCTGTACTACCTTATCGGTGCGCATCAGTGCGTTTCATATTATATCACACATCATAGTTTAAGCAAAGCACTTTTGTCGTTTCTGTATTTTATTTAATTGATTTTATGATTACAAACAAATATTTTTATGCTATATTGTTTATGCTGTATAATACAGAAGTAATTTATGCACTTTACACTAAACAGAGTTTTTACTGTTGTTAATACGGAGGATCAATATAGATGAAAAACCACTTAAAGAGATATTCCAGACTGATGTTACTCGGTCTTACGACCACCTTCACACTCGCATCCCTAACAGGATGTCTGCATCGCAAAAAGACAACATATCAGACATATATGCAAAACATTTTGGATGTTAACTACAAAGGCAGCTTTGACGGTTATGTTGATGACAGTGACGGTTCAAAAGATGATGCACAGGCGATGTACGATGATACCATAGACTATCTGTCCGTTCAGCTCATAAATCATTATTCACTGGCAAATGCTGACTCAGACGAGGTAAAGAATATATTCAACGATACTGCAAAGACGATATACTCCCAGGCAAAATATGAAGTATCACAGGCGTACAAAAACGGAAACGATTATTACGTTGATGTAACTGTGTACCCTATGGATATTCTCAACCAGGTGTTCGATGACGTATTTGCATATATTGAAGACTCCAACAAGAAGATCGCAGCCGGTGATTACAACAATACAGGAAAAGAAGACTATGAGGTGCAATTCGCACAGGGAGTTGCAGATATAATCCAGGAGAAAACCTCAAATATGGAATATCGCAGTCCAGTGGTCATATCCGTGAAGATAACCGATGACGGCGACTATTACTGTGCCGACCCATCCGGTCTGTCACAGGTGGATGCATCGATGCTCGCCATTGAGGGTTCCCGTGACGGAGACTCCGGCGACTCCGAATCAGATTCCTCTAAAGATGGTTCTTCCGAGGACAGCTCATCTGATATCAGTTCCGGCGTAGAGGCTGAATAATCCAAGCGAACAACAAGCATAAAGAACAAGGTTCAAAACAAGAACCCCGACCACAAAATCTATCGTAGTCGGGGTTCTTGTTTTATTATAATATATCCTATTTCTCCTTGAAGGTGAACTCTTCATTTGCAAGTTTGAATCTGATACCATCTATAAGCATCATATCTGTACCACTGCTTATAATCTTTCCGCCAAGATATGTATGGTTTGTCGACTTGTTGTCTCTCAGATAATATACACCATTGACGTTTATTATGTATGCATGGCGACGGCTGACTGAGTTGTTGTCAGTAACCTGATAATCAACACCCTGAGTCGACTTTCCTATACAGAATATAGGCTTATCAATTCTGATTCTCTCTCCTGTACGGGTTCTGATGATCACCGGGCCACTCTTGGCTTTGCTGTTAGCTGTGAGAACTGTTGTGGCTCCATCGTCATTATCAAATCCTATATCGTTGGATGAAAAATCTTTAACCTCTTTTGCAAGTTTGAATGATGACGCAGATGCAGCGTGCGGAGTCTCAGGCACCTCTACCTTAGCCATATTCACCGGCTCGACGCCTGCTGACTTCATGAGTTCCTGTTCATCTTCAGGATGGGCTATATTATCATTCTTCAGGTCTATTATAAACTTGTAGAACTCCGACAGGTAAAATGTAGGATTGTGATCAAAGTACTTGATAAGTTCATATCCTGCATCAGAAGCTTTCTTATTTGCGAACTTAACACTCGACATGAAATCCCTGATAAACTTCTCCATATTGCATTTGTCCATAGGTTTATCTATAGGCAGGAACACAAGCTGCACTGCCATGTTCTGAAAATCTATATACATGTATCCTTTGTTCAATATGACTTTCCCTATGGACATATCGTTTGCTTTCAGATACATCAACTGATCGGCTATACTGAATATTATATCCACCAATTCATCCTTGTGAATTTTCTTCTCAAGGAACTGGTTCATAGTTGTCATAGCCGGGATTGAATATGTGAGCGCCCTCTGCCCATTTATATACTCCTCATGGCAAAAAGCGTTGTTGCCAACAAACTGAGCATTGTACAATTCAACCTCGTTGTGAAGAACCTCAACATCATCTTCAATCTTAAAGTACAATTTGTACTCATCACACAAATACATCTTATCACTCATAAAAAACCCTCCGATATTTATCGCACGATATCCATGTAAGTCCCGGAGTCAATTATTCTACTGTAACTGACTTTGCCAGATTACGTGGCTTATCTACGTCCAACCCCTTTGCATCGGACGTATAGTACGCTATGAGCTGAAGGATAACAGCGGCTGAGAACACAGTGAACAGGCCATCCTGCTTAGGAATCGATATATGCTTATCGCACACATCTCCGTCATTGTATTCCTCATCCATGCTGACAAGAATAACATATGCCCCCCTTGCCTTCACCTCGCGTATGTTGGAAATCATCTTTCCATATACAGATTCCTGTGTAGCCAAAGCTATGACCGGAACGTTGTCTGTTATGAGCGCAATCGTTCCATGTTTTAACTCCCCTGCTGCATATGCCTCGGCATGAACATATGAAATCTCTTTTAGCTTTAGCGCACCCTCCAGAGACAGAGTATAATCAAGTCCTCTTCCTATAAAGAACGCGTCTGGAGCCATTTTTATATAATTTGCTACGGTTTTAACTTCGTCAGCCTGCTTGAGCGTCTCCTCTATAACCGGGATAACATCCAAGAGCTGTCTGATAAATTCCCTAGCTCTGTCTTCAGAATAGATTCCCTTTACATAACCTATCCTGCAACCTATGAGGTACATAGCTGCCATCTGCACTGAATATGCCTTCGTGCTGGCAACTGCAATCTCTGGTCCCGCATGTGTATAGAGAACATAATCGCTCTCCCTCGCAATTGTTGAGCCTTTGACATTGACTATGGACAAAACCTTAGATCCACATCTCTTGGCAAGTCTAAGTGCCTCGAGTGTATCTATGGTCTCTCCGGACTGTGATGTGACTATCACAAGAGTTTTTTCATTTATGAGTGGTTCCTTATATCTAAATTCTGATGCTATTTCAACATTAACAGGAATCCTTAACTCCTTCTCTATCATGGCTTTGCCGACAATCCCGGCGTGCATGGCTGTTCCACATGCCACAACCGTAATGTTCTCAAGATTTCTTAACACATCATCATCAATTCCATCCTCGGTGAAATCAGGAAGCGAATTCACTATACGAGGTGTTATTGTATTTCTAAGTGCATCAGGCTGCTCATAGATCTCCTTCAACATAAAATGAGGGTATCCACCCTTCTGAGCTGCCGTAATATCCCATGTGATCTTAAGTATCTCTGGCTCTACCACTTTCCCCTTCATATCTTCTACCTTGATCCCAGCGCCTGAGAGTGTCAGTATATGATACTCAGGCACTACAAAGTAGTTCTGTGAAAATGCAATTATAGCTGTAAGATCTGAGGCAATGATAGCCCCATCCTCTGTATATGAAGCAATCATCGGACTTACATTTCTAACTGCATATATCTTGCCAGGTCTGTCTGCAAACATAATACAAAGTGCAAATGAACCTGCAATTGCTCTAACAGCCCTTCTTATGGCGTCTATAGGGTCCCCCTCATATAAAGTATCCAAAAGTGCTGCTACAACCTCTGTGTCTGTCTCGGATACCAGCTTGTCAGCCAGTCCGTACTCTCTGATAATCTCATTATAATTCTCTATAATTCCATTATGTATGAGAGCAACATTTCCGCATTTGTGTGGATGTGCATTCACATCCGTAACTCCGCCGTGAGTAGCCCATCTTGTATGACCTATTCCACAGGTAGACTTGTATACAGGACTATCGTCACTGCACATCTCTCTCAGATCATCTACTCTTCCGGCCTTCTTCTTGATCGTCAGTGTATCATCATCATTAAGCAGTGCTATACCAGCACTATCATATCCCCTGTACTCGAGTTTTGCCAGGCCATCTATCAAAATATCCTTGGCCGGTTTCTTTCCTACATATCCTATGATTCCACACATATTTAATTATTCTCCTTTCGGCTTATACCACACTGCATACTGATACTATTATTATATGGCACACTAAAAAAAGGTGCATTCACCGTTCAACTTTCACCATACAAAGCAGCTGTGGGTGTCCGGTCATGATTCTTTGTTTTGAGGTCACCCTCATATTTGGATATCATGTGCGCATCCAGACTCTGCGTGAAGGCATCCGCCGAATATTCGATAACCTTCAACCTCGTTATCCCTGAAAACATACTGTCCAGGGGTCATGGCGCTAAGATTTCTAAATCTTTCCAAAGGCGCACTCCTCCCACCTGTACACCTAACAAAATTTTATCATGGAACATCTAATTAATCAATAAAGACATTACATGACATATTACCCAAATATTACCTGCAGTTTACCCGTATGGCGCCCCACTAAAATATATAAAGGGGATCACAGCGCCACGATATCCACCATGTGCCACAATCCCCTCTAATATTTAATACACTCTATTATATATGTCGGATCAACTTATAAAGCATCCACCTGGGAAGTCTTTCTCTGTGGTGAGGAGTGAAAGATTGCCCTCCGGATCCTCAGCACACAAAAGCATACCCTCTGATATAACTCCGGCAAGCTTACATGGCTTAAGATTTACTATAGCCACAACCTTCTTACCTACCATATCCTCTGCTGAGTATGTACCCTTGATTCCTGATACTATCTGCTTTACATTGTTCTTGCCAAAGCTTACCTGTGAGCAGAGAAGCTTTCTTGAATTTGGAACTTCCTCGCAGGCTACAATCTCTCCGATCATAAGCTGCATCTTCTGAAATTCATCTATACTTATCTCCTCTTTGTCCACAACATCAGGGTTACTCTTGAGAGACTGAACCTTCGCCTCAGCTATCTTGATCTTCTTGGTCTCAGCGGAATTTTCCTTTTCTTCCTTCTGTTTCTTTGCCTGCTCGTACATTGATTCTTTCTCTACAGGAGCAAACTCAGCTACCTTTGCCATAACCTCCTTCACGTCAAGTCGTGCAAAGAGTATCTCAGGCTGTTCTGTAACCTTTGTTCCTGACTTGTACAGACCGAACTTGCCAAGCTCTGTGACTTTTCTCTTCTCTGTGCTGAGCTGAGCCATGATCTTCTCTGTTGTCTCAGGCATATATGGCTCAAGGAGTGTAGCACCTATAACGATGCTCTCGACAAGGTTATACAGAACTGTATTGAGTCTGTCTTTCTTGTCCTCCTCCTTTGCGAGTGCCCAAGGCATTGTCTCATCTATATACTTGTTGCATCTCTTGAACAGTGCGAATATCTCTGTGATAGCATCTGCAACCTTGAGCTTGTCCATGCACTCTGCAACCTTATATCTGCAATCCATGACAACCTTCTTCAGATCCTCATCAACTGGCTCTGTGACATTTGTGTTGGTCACAATGCCGCCGAAATACTTGTTGGACATTGATATGGTTCTGTTGACCAAGTTTCCAAGTGTATTTGCAAGCTCTGAGTTGAGTCTCTCAACCATGAGCTCCCATGAGATAACTCCATCATTCTCAAATGGCATCTCGTGAAGAACAAAGAATCTGACAGCATCCACGCCAAATATATTGACCATATCGTCAGCGTACATTACGTTGCCCTTCGACTTACTCATCTTGCCATCACTCTGGAGTAGCCAAGGATGACCGAATACCTGCTTTGGAAGCGGAAGTCCGAGTGCCATCAGCATGATAGGCCAGTAAATGGTATGGAATCTCAGGATATCCTTGCCGATCAGGTGAAGATCTGCCGGCCAGTATTTATAAAACTTCTCATCGCTCTTTCCATCTACGTCATATCCAAGTCCAGTTATGTAGTTTGAAAGCGCATCAACCCATACATATACAACATGTTTTGGATCAAAGTCTACCGGAATTCCCCACTTGAATGATGTTCTTGAAACACACAGATCCTGAAGTCCCGGCTTTAAGAAGTTGTTGACCATCTCGTTACGTCTTGACTCAGGCTGTATAAACTCAGGATGCTGCTCTATATGCTTCATGAGCTTGTCCTGATATTTGCTCATCTTGAAGAAGTATGCCTCCTCCTTTGCCTCCTGAACAGGTCTTCCACAATCCGGACATTTGCCATCTATGAGCTGTCCATCTGTGAAGAATGACTCACATGGTGTACAGTACTTTCCTACATAATGTCCTTTATATATGTCACCCTGATCGTACAGTTTCTTGAATATCTTCTGTACCTGTTTCTCATGATAATCGTCTGTTGTACGGATAAATTTGTCATATGATGTGTTCATGAGATCCCAGATCCTCTTGATCTCACCTGATGTCTCATCAACGAATTCCTTTGGTGTCTGCATGTTCTCGAAAGCCTTGTTCTCGATCTTCTGTCCATGCTCATCTGTTCCTGTCATGAATCTTACATCATAACCTGCGAATCTCTTGTACCTTGCAATGCTGTCAGCCAACACAATCTCGTAGGTGTTGCCTATATGAGGTTTACCTGATGCATATGCAATAGCGGTTGTAATATAATACGGTTTTTTTGCCATTTCAAAAACCCTCCCTGAAAAATACTACAAGCACAAATGAAATGCTTGTGCAACTTTACCGAAATATTCTTCGGTAATTGTAAATTATATGCCTTTTTATTATTTATTGTCAAGAAGATGGGACATTAAATAAGTCTATTCCGATGGTCATTCTATAACGCTGCCAGTAAACTTGTCACCGTCTCTCTCAAAAGCGCATCACATTCCTGAGAACGGCAAACATCACCGCCCCGGCAATACATATAAATATAAGTATATTGTCAAATCGCGATAATTTTCTGTTTCCATATCTTACGAATACATAATCGTTTTTTACAATTATGTACGCCAGTGCCGGAAGAACTATAAAAACAAATTGATTATAGGCAAATGCCTTTGCAAGATCCAGCCTTACGGCCGCAAGGATCGCCCTTGTTATTCCGCACCCTGGGCATAAAAATCCGGTTATCTTTCTGAATATACACGGAACCGCAAGTCCCGTTATTCTTATGAAAATATAATAGAGGATGCCTATCCCCAAAAGGACGGCATCCCTTTTTATTATCGCATTTCTTCTCGATATCTGTATCTGATCCATGCTTTGTTATATTATTTCCTGTTACTGCTGATCGCTGCCTGTTCCATCATTGTCATTCTGTGTATTCTGTCCACTCTGCTGACCAAATGTACTCTGATCTATGCCTGGCTGCTGGCTATATGTATTCTGATTATACTGCTGCTGACCATACGCGTTCTGATTGTACGCATTCTGATCATACTGCTGCTGACCATACGCATTCTGGTTATACTGCTGCTGGCCGTATGCATTCTGATTATACTGCTGCTGACCATACGCATTCTGGTTGTATGCGTTCTGATCATATCCCTGCTGACCATACGCATTCTGGTTATACTGCTGCTGGCCGTATGCATTCTGATCATATCCCTGCTGCTGACCATACGCGTTCTGGTTGTATGCATTCTGATCATATCCCTGCTGACCGTATCCATTCTGATTGTATGAGTTCTGATTATAACCCTGCTGACCATATCCTGTATTCATCTGAGGTATAGCCTCTGCATATTTGTTTGCAGTGTCCTGCATAAGCGCATATGCAATAATTCCAAGTCCAAACACCTGAAGAAGAACGTATAATATGCCTGAGTTGCTTGATGGTACACCGTTCTTATTTTTTATGATATCAACTTTCTCACCCATCTTATATGCCCAGAACCATCCATAGATGTTACATGTAACGATAGTGAGCAAAAGTGACATTCCTCCACTTGTGGCATCTGTCTCCCCTGACTCCTGGTTGATGTCGTCTGTGAGCACAACAAACCAATACAATCCATATATTCCACACGTTACAATTGAAAGCAGAATACATATTCCAATGTTTCTCTGTTTGATCATAATTGATAATCCTCCTACTTGATTTAAATTCTTAACTAAGTATGTATGACTGCAATTATACCGCTTCTATATAACCACTCCATAACTGCAATAAAAAGAATAGAATAGCCCCGCAGACACAACTCAGTCTACGGGACTATTTTCTCATACATTTTGTCTGTATGCAACTGCATCTATACATTTTTTAATGTATATTTGTATGCAATCTGATTCATTACGCATTCTTATTGATGGTATCCTGCATAATAGCATATGACACGATTCCAAGTCCACATAACTGGAGCAGAAGGAAAAGTATGCTTGAGTTTCCTGCTGGCTGACCATTCTTTGTCTTTATGGCGTCAATTTTCTCGCCCATCTTGTATGCCCAGAACCATCCATAGATATTACATGTAACGATAGTAAGCAACAATGCTACCCCACCGCTTGTTGCATCTGTCTGTCCAGATTCCTGATTAGCATCGTTTGTAAGGCAAACGAACCAATACAGTGCATAAATTCCAAATGTAATGATTGAAAATACTATGCACAAAGCAATATTCCTCTGTTTGATCATAAAATGTCCTCCCTTGATTTAATTATAAATTTTTTATAAAAATTTTATAAAATATATAAAACCATATATATACATCTTTGTCAATAAAAATCGAATAATTAAGTTGTTTTTACTTTATTTTCTATATTCTTTTATGATCAGGCATAAATCCGCAAATATTTACATTCTTAAGTTTATGTGATTTCGTAAACTGTTTTACTTTTGAATTCATGTGCTATATAATGAAATTTCAGGCAGGCATATCTCAACACCCGTATCCTAAATATATTGCCAGGATCCACAGATTATGCTTGTCCGTATTGCAAGTAATTTATAATTATAAAGAAAAGAGGACATTTGTTATGAAAAACATGCTTAACTTCAAGAATTTCACAGCTGATGAGCTGATGGACATTCTTAATCTGGCACTTGATATGAAGAAGGCCCCTGAGAAGTACGCTCACGCTCTTGAGGGCAAGAAGCTCTACACTCTTTTTGAGAAAACTTCCACAAGAACGTTTCTTTCATTTACAACAGGTATCACTGAGCTCGGCGGTACATATTACAACCAGCTGTGGAAGGATTCCAACTTTACACTTGGTGAGCCTGTATCAGAGATTAAGTATGTATGCAGAAATGTAGATATCATCATGGCACGTCTTGTAAAGAACGAGACCGTTGAGCTATTCGGAGACAACGTTACTGTTCCATTTATCAACGGATGCGACAGTTCTTATCATCCATGCCAGATCCTGGCAGATGCCCTCACTATTATAGAGAAATTCGGAAGCCTTGATGTAAAGCTTATGTACATCGGTGCAAAGAACAATGTATTTAACTCACTTGTTGAGTTCTTCGCAAAGATGAAGAAGGGAACCATCTACGGACTCACCCCACTTGTAAACAACACTGTATGCGGCGACGATTTCTTTGAGGCAGCAAAGGCTACAGGCCACTATGTTGAACTCGATCCTACCATGAGCATGGAGGAGGCAAAGAAGTATGCAAAGGATATGGATATCCTCTACACAGATACATGGGTAGACATGGAGTTCTTCAACAACCCTGCATACAAACAGCAGAAAGAGGAAACTCTTGCAAAGATGATGCCTTACCAGCTCAACGAAGAATTTACCGAGGGCAGCAAAGCTATAGTATTCCACGACATGCCTATGCATCAGGGATTTGAGATTTCACAGGGCGTTATCGACAAGAACCTTAACCACATTCTGGATGAGGCTGAGAACAGACGTCACGCTGAGAAGGCTGTTATGTACACCCTTCTTAATTCTTAAAATATTCATTCTGATAACCTAAGGAGGATCATGTCAAATGAGACATTTAATAGACCCAATGGACCTGTCAGTTGAGGAGGTTGACCACCTTCTCGTGCTGGCACAGGACATCATCGACAACAAAGAGAAATACAGCGAAGTCTGTAAGGGCAAAAAGCTTGCAACTCTGTTCTTTGAACCAAGCACACGCACAAGACTTAGCTTTGAGGCTGCCATGATGGAACTTGGCGGAAACGTTCTCGGATTTTCATCTGCGAGCTCCTCATCTTCAACAAAGGGTGAGAGTGTGGGCGATACCGTCAAGATCGTCAGCTGTTATGCCGATATTATAGCTATGAGACATTATAAAGAGGGTGCCCCGATGCTGGCTTCCATGAAATCAGATGTTCCTATTATTAATGCTGGTGACGGCGGTCACAATCACCCTACGCAGACATTGGCCGATCTTCTCACAATAAAGAGAGAGAAGGGCAGACTAAACAATATGACCATAGGTTTCTGCGGGGATCTTATGTTTGGTCGTACGGTTCATTCACTTATAAAGGCCATGTCACGATACGAAGGCATAAAATTTATTCTCATATCACCGGATGAATTAAAATTACCTGATTATATAAGAACAGAAGTCATCGAAAAGAATAATATACCATATGAGGAGATTTCCTCTCTTGAGGATGCTATCGGATCTCTGGACGTTCTCTATATGACAAGAGTCCAGAAAGAACGTTTCTTCAACGAGGCGGACTACATAAGACTGAAAGATACCTATATTCTTGACAAGTCAAAGCTGGCTCTCGCTAGGCCTGACCTGTCGATCCTTCACCCGCTTCCTCGTGTAAATGAGATATCTGTTGAGGTAGATGACGATCCGAGAGCATGTTATTTCCGACAAGCACTCAACGGCAAATATGTCCGAATGGCACTCATCATGGACCTTCTCGGACTCGACAAGGATTTTAAGGCATAGGAGGAATGATCATGAATATTGACAGTATTCAGAACGGTATTGTACTTGACCATATAACAGCAGGCAAAGCCCTGCAGATATACAACGATCTTCATCTTGATAAGCTGGATTGCTCCGTTGCTATAATCAAGAATGTTAAAAGCGAGAAGATGGGAAGAAAGGACATTCTTAAGATAGATCAGGATATCGACATAAACCTTGATGTTCTGGGATATATCGACCCGGATATATCCGTCAACATCATAAAAGATGGCAAGCTCGTTGAAAAGCGCAAGATAGAGCTTCCTGAGCGTCTGGTCGGCATCAAGAAATGTACCAACCCGAGATGCATCACCACAACGGAGCAGGGGATCACCCACATTTTCAAGCTTACCGACAGGGAAAAACGTATTTACAGATGTATCTATTGCGAAGCAGACAGGTGAATGGATAATATTGGAAGCATACAGATAAGCGCATGCAGTGCATAAAGTTGTTTACTTTTAATATTTATGTGCTATAATCTATAAAGTTGTGATAATCCGAGAATTATCTAAGAGGTGAAATATGGAACAGTATGTTATCAAGGGAGGTCGTCCTCTTGAGGGTGAAGTGACCATAGCCGGCGCCAAGAACGCGGCTCTTGGAATCCTTGCCGCTGCAGTGATGACCGACCAGGAAGTTACAATAGAAAACGTACCGAATGTCAGAGATACCAGAGTGCTGCTTCAGGCTATCCAGGGAATAGGTGCAACCGTCAATTATGTTGACGAGCACACCGTAAGGATCTCCGGAGGCACGATCAATCCTAACTCTGATCTGTGTGTCGATGACGAATTTATAAGAAAGATCAGGGCATCCTACTACCTGCTTGGCGCATTACTCGGCAAATACAAGCACTCACAGGTTGCTCTTCCAGGCGGATGTGACATAGGTGCCAGACCTATAGATCTGCACATAAAAGGTTTCGAAGCACTTGGAGCAAAGGTAGATATCTCCAATGGCATGATATCTGTAAACGCTGACGAATTGGTTGGAAGCCACATATACATGGATGTTATTTCTGTTGGTGCGACCATCAATGTCATGATGGCAGCCGTAATGGCTGAAGGTAAGACCACCATCGAGAATGCGGCTAAGGAACCTCACATAGTAGATGTTGCCAACCTTCTCAACAGCATGGGCGCCAACATCAAGGGAGCAGGAACAGACGTCATCCGTATCCGCGGTGTAAAATCATTACACGGAACCACATACTCTATCATTCCGGATCAGATAGAGGCTGGAACATTTATGGTGGCTGCTGCTGCCACAAGAGGAAATGTACTTATAAAGAATGTTATTCCTAAGCATCTTGAGGCAATAACATCCAAGCTGACCGATATCGGCGCACACGTAACTGAATATGATGACTCAGTTCGTGTAATGTGCGACAAAAGGCTCAAAGCAACCAATATAAAGACTCTTCCATATCCTGGTTTCCCTACGGATATGCAGCCACAGATGGCTGTAACACTTGCTTTGTCCAACGGAACAAGCATAGTCACAGAGAGTATTTTTGAAAACAGATTTAAGTATGTAGCTGAATTGTCCAGAATGGGTGCACACATAAGAGTCGAGGGCAACACCGCCATACTTGATGGTGTTGAGACTTTTTCCGGTGCAAATGTTGCAGCACCTGATCTGAGAGCCGGAGCAGCGCTCGTGATAGCTGCACTTGTTGCAGACGACTTCTCTGTAGTTTCAGATATAAAGTATATACAGCGCGGTTATGAAAAGTTTGATGAAAAACTCCGCGGTCTCGGAGCTCTCATAGAGAAGGTTGAGACTGACAAGGATATCCAGAAATTTAAGCTGCGCGTTGGGTAGTCTGAACTCTCAGAATCTACCAACAGAAACAGACGATTTTTAAGGTTTTTACAGATCAGCATGAAAGCTGATTTTGTAGAAACCTTTTTTATTGCATTTTTATTACTTTTTTATAACTTTTTTTATAAAAATGATGTCTATTTACAATAATTATGGTAAACTTATACTGATTTTTTATTTTTTACGATATTGACTTATCATTCTACGTTTGGGAGGAATTACAATGAATACCAGCAATTGTGCCAACAATAAAAGGACAAGAAACATCGTATCTCTGGTGATGCTGCTATGGGCGGTATTGTGTATCATTATCACAGGCTTCTACGTCGGTGGCAATAAGGCAGAGGCGGCATCCACGGGAACTCTGATAGAGGATTATGTCTACTTCCGTGATGCGCCCTCTGGCAACACCATAAAGTACAACGGCAAGGACATCCTTCTCAGAAAAGGTCAGAAGATGACCATTGTCAGTACTTCAAACAAAACATGGTACAAAGTAAGCCTCACATATAGAAAAAAGAGTTACACGGGCTATATATATTCAAAGTTTATAAAAGTTACCACCACAGCTTCATATAAGACCGGTCACCTTGCGAAAAATGAGAACTATGTATACTTCCGTAAAACACCATCAGGAACCCCCATCACCTACAATAATGCTCCTATAATGCTCATGGGCGGTCAGAAGATGACTATACTCAGCACTGCAAACAAGACATGGTACAAAGTAAAGCTTACTTATAAGAGCAAGAGCTACACAGGATATGTATACTCAAGCTTCATAGTCATCGACAAGGCTAAAACGAAACCTACAAAGGCAACGACCAAAGCAACAACCCAGGCTACTACTCAGGCTCCAAAGAGCACGAGCGGCTATATAAATGAAAACTATGTTTATTTCCGCAAGACTGCAGGCGGAACACCGATAACATACAACGGAAAATCCATCATGCTCATGCTTGGGCAGAACCTTACTGTCACCGATAAGTCTGACAAGACTTGGTACAAGGTAAAGCTCACATACAAGAGCAAGAGTTACACAGGATATGTATACTCCTCTTACATAACAGCCGGAACCTACAAGACTCCTGACAACGGTAAGTCGGACGCTGCATTTGAAAAGCAGCTGTCAAGTCAGAAGTTCCCTGAGAGCTACAAAGTACTCCTTAGAAAACTTCACAAGGAGCATCCTAACTGGGTATTCAAGGCTGTTCACACCAACCTTAAGTGGAGTGATGTGGTGAAGAACGAGGTTAACGTCAAAGGAAGGGTCACTAACCTTGTAAACGGCACCTCCCTGTATCCTAACTATGGATGGCGTTCCCAGACTGTAGGCTATAACTACAAGACAGACACGTACTCTTCATATGACGGATCAACATGGTTCGCCGCATCGGATGATCTGATAAAATATTACCTTGATCCTAGAACATATCTGTCATCATCAAGTTCTGTATTTGCATTTGAGAAATTATCATACGATTCTTCTCAGACAAGATCAGGAGTTGAGGCTATATTATCTGGAACATTTATGCACAACTCAAGGCCTAGCGGCTCATCATCAACATATTCGTCAATGATAATAACAGCTGCAAAGAAGTCTGGTGTCAGTCCATACCACATTGCATCAAGAATCAAGCAGGAGGTCGGCGGCTCCATGACATCCGGGACAAACGGCAAGAATGCAAGCTACCCTGGAATATACAACTTCTACAATATCGGAGCTTTCCAAAGCGCTGCAGGAAACGCAATAACAAACGGACTCAAGTGGGCTGCATCAGGAACAACCTACAACAGACCATGGACATCGCCTTCCAAGTCCATAATCGGCGGAGCGATATACATCGGAGAGGCATACATCAACGTGGGACAGAACACTCTGTACACACAGAAGTTCAACGTAACATACAAGGATTGTCTCTACTGGCATCAGTACATGGGCAACGTACAGGCACCGAGAACCGAGGCTGCCAAGGTATACGAGGCATATAAAGCATCTGGTGCACTGAACAAGTCCATAACATTTGCGATACCTGTATATAAAAATATGCCGGCTGCCACAGCTAAAATGCCGGCTGCCGATCCTGGTAATCAAAACAATTACCTGAAGTCGCTTAAGGTCGGCAGTGCCAAGCTTTCACCGACATTTGCAATAAACAACACTACAACATACACAGTCAATGTAGCAGCATCTGTGGGCAGCATAAAGATAGCTGCCTCACCTGTGAATAGGTACGCTACAGTCAGTGGAACAGGTACAAAGAAGCTTAAAAAGGGGAAAAATACATTCAAGATAGTCTGCAAGTCCCAGAGCAAAAAAGCGCGTACTTACACAATAATAATAAACAGAGGATGAGGAGGAAACGGTAAAACCGTATAATTATAATGAATACAACAACTAAACGCATTAAGTTATTTATGACAACTCTTTTAGCATTCATATCGATCACAGTCCTGTTGAGTTATACAGCATTTGCCGCATCTGTCACATTCAATGTGAATGTACCATCATTAAGTGTCGGCGTTGGTGATACCGTTGAGATCACTGTTGGAATTGATTCCAATGAAATGAATATATCTAGCTACAGCTACGAGGTTCATTATGACTCATCCCTGCTGGAGTCCATAAGCGGAGGAACAAAGCTGGAAGATGGGATCATAAGCTACAGCAGCAATGGGGAAAACGGAAGTTCTATGACCGCAACATTCAAGTTCAAAACTCTGGCAAGCGGCACAGCCAGCATAGAAACAACTGCCACAGAAATAATTTCAGCCGACGGCGAGAGTATCGAAATGACTCCGGCATACAACTCGATAAACATAAGCGACTCTGCCGCTCCTGCAAGTGAGGCATCCTCTGACTCTCCATTATCCGATACAGAGACATATGACAGCACCACAGTCAGCGAGGAGGATGAGGTCGGAACACTCACCGAATCTGAGAATATTCCAGACAACACTCTCGTCAGCGTGCATTCAAGTGGAAACACATACTACATCGTCAGCAAGCCTGACACAGTTGAAGTTCCTTCAGCATATCTTCCAGTTAAGATCAAACTCAATGACACAGACGTCAAAGCCTACATGAAGGGCACAGACGGGAACACAGTACTGCTGTACGCAGCCAACACCGATGGACATCAGGGATGGTATTACTTTAACACTCAGGAGGGAACATTCCTTGATGCGGCAGACATTCTCGATAGTACCGGAACCGACTCCCTCTCAAACTTCATGAGCAAGAACAAATTTGTGATAATGCTCATAGCCATAATCGTTCTCGTTATCCTTGTGGTGGTTATCGTCATTCTTGCAGTTTCACTCAAGGGCATGATCACTGATTATGAATCTCAGATCGACAGACTTAAGAAAGGTCTGGATAAGAAGGATGAGGATAAGAAAGCAACAAAAACACAGGTAGCCGAAAAGACTGCAGACACACCAGAGCACATAAGGCTCTCGTCACACAATGCTGCAAATCCTATTATAGGCGATAAGGCTCTCTTCCCTGACGACAATACCCATGAGAGCTACGCAGATTCAGATTATGACAATCAGGTATCACCTGATGAGGATGATTACATCCACACTGATGACTACGATGATTCAGCTTTTGATGATATGGACGACGGTGCGGACAGTGTGGACAGCTCGGACAATTCGGATAATTCGGATAACTCGGATAATTCGGATAATTCAAATGAAGCAGTTGACACATCTGATACAGACGAAGAAAAGCAGCGCCAGATACAGGCATCCCTCGATGAGATAGATGCAGCTCTGGAATCCGCAAAGAAATATAAAAGCTAAGACCTATAAGACAAAACGTGTGATATATAGGACAAAATGTGTTGATAAAAACCGGCTTCAGCCCTGATAATAAAGGGCTGAAGCCGGTTTAATCTTTTCTATCTTAGAGATATGCCTTCAGTGCATCGACTCTGTCAAGCTTCTCCCACGGAAGATCTAAGTCTGTTCTTCCAAAGTGACCGTAAGCTGCTGTCTGCTTGTAAATAGGTCTTCTGAGGTCGAGCATTCTGATGATTCCGGCTGGTCTCAGGTCAAAGTTCTCTCTGATGATCTCAACAAGCTTCTCATCTGAAAGCTTTCCTGTGCCAAATGTGTCTACCATGATCGATGTAGGTCTTGCAACACCTATGGCATATGAAAGCTGTATCTCACACTTGTCTGCCAGACCTGCTGCAACTATGTTCTTGGCAACGTAACGAGCCGCATAAGCCGCTGAACGGTCAACCTTGGTACAATCCTTGCCTGAGAATGCTCCGCCGCCGTGACGGGCATATCCGCCGTATGTGTCAACGATGATCTTACGTCCTGTGAGACCACTGTCACCATTTGGTCCGCCGATAACAAATCTTCCTGTTGGGTTGATGAAGAACTTTGTGTTCTCATCAATGAGCTCCTGTGGAAGGACCTCGTCAAATATATGCTTCTTCACGTCAGCGTGGATCTGCTCCTGGCTGACTTCCTCTCCGTGCTGCGTTGACAGAACAACTGCGTCAAGTCTTACAGGCTTGTCATTCTCATCATACTCAACTGTAACCTGTGTCTTTCCATCCGGTCTAAGGTATGGGAGTGTTCCGTTCTTTCTCACCTCTGTAAGCTTTCTTGCAAGCTTGTGGGCAAGAGCGATTGGGTATGGCATGTACTCGGGTGTCTCATTTGTGGCAAATCCAAACATCATACCCTGATCTCCAGCGCCTATAGCCTCGATATCATCCTCGCTCATGAGATGCTCTTTTGCCTCGAGAGCCTTGTCAACACCCATAGCGATATCTGATGACTGCTCATCTATAGCGGTGATGACGCCACATGTATCGCAGTCAAATCCGTACTTTGCTCTGTCGTATCCGATCTCTCTGATCGTCTCACGGACTATCTTCTGAATGTCCACATATGCGTTGGTTGTGATCTCTCCCATGACAAGTACAAGACCTGTTGTTATGGATGTCTCACAGGCAACACGGCTCATTGGATCCTGCTCCATCAGTGCGTCAAGTACTGCATCTGATATCTGGTCACAGATTTTGTCAGGATGTCCTTCTGTTACTGATTCCGATGTAAATAATCTTCTTTCCATACTGTTCCTTTACTACTTCCTTTCTTTTTGTACATAAGAAAAACCGCTTCGTATGAGCGGTTTGATCGTGTCTGTCAAGCCTCTCATTGTTCGATCACAGGTCACTCAGCAAGTCATATATAAATATGCTTTGCCGGCGTCCGCGTCGCTCAGGTCGGCACCTTCCGATATCCTATATCGGGGTTGCCATGGCTTCACAGTCCCTTATGACTCCACCATTCTGAATAAGAGCGTTTTTCTAATATTTATAAAATGCAATCATTACTCTATATCATCTAAAGCCAATAGTCAACAGTTATTTTTTCCATATAATCCATATAATCCATATGATGAGCAAATGCGCCGGATAAAACATGTAAAACACGTATTTCAAATTCCATCTTCCGCGCTCTCCGTTGTACATATTTATAGGGATGAGCGCCAGCAGTGCATACAGCTGTCTCATGCCAAGGCAGAGTATATATGTAAGAGCACTTATTATGACCACCTCGATATTCTGTCTGAGACTGAAATACGACAATTTTACAGCAGAATCTGCACCTGTAGGCAACTCAGCCCGACTATCTTTACCGCACCAATAAAATACGACTATGACTCCCACTCCCGCCATTCCATAGTCAAACCTCAGAAATTCCGCCAGAAGTGCTGTGGCCAGCGCAATCTCGCCCCGCCACCTTCCAAGCGGTCCTCGGCTCTCCATACAATATATGACAAACAGTCCAGCTGTCAGTGTAAAGAATATGTTTTGTGCTCCAAGATACCACAGCCTGTCATGTATCGCCAGATCAAACGGGATCTCTGATATCAACGCAAATACGGCAAGTCTTAAAATATATTTCCTGATATTCGATGTATGTGCAGCCCCCTGAATTATTAGGAATGCAAATATTGGAAATGCAAGACGCCCAACGGCTCGCATATACCATTTATTGTACATAAGTACAAGTCCAACATGGTCTATAAGCATACATATACATGCTATGACTTTCAATGCATTTGATGACAGTATTCTTATCCCTGTATTTTGTTTTTCCTGATCGGTTGTTATATTTCTCTCCATGAATTCCCCTGCCTAAAGAAAAACAGCACATGACTTATGTTCATCATGTGCTGCTCTTCTCACAAAACTTATATATTCTATCTGAAATTGCCTAAATTCTCTTTCTGAGCGCTTTAGACAATGTAGACAGCTCCTCTGTGTCTGCCTTACCAGGTATCCATGTCATTGTTACGTTGTCCTTGATGTATCTAGGAACAAGGTGCATATGGAAATGGAATACTGTCTGACCTGCTGCCTCTCCGTTGTTCTGTAATATATTCAAACCATCAGGATTCAGCTCCGCCTTCTGAGCCTTTGCTACCTCTGTAGCTATGGTAAATATCTTGGCTGCGGTCTCAGCATCTATGCTATATATATTGTCAAAGTGTTCTTTCGGGATTATAAGCGCATGGCCTTTGTTTGCAGGATTCACATCCAGGATAACTCTACACACACTGTCCTCATATACAGTCGCTGATGGAATCTCGCCGTTGGCTATCTTACAAAAAATACAATCATCCTTGTTCATATAAGCTTTACCTCCTCATTGCCTTTATACATTGTAAACCATATGACAAGAATTTACAAGTGTGAAAGCGCCAGCCCCATTCCATAGTATCTTAACAAATATAAACTGCAAATGTTAACCTGCATTTATTTTTATAGTTGACATTTCTGGTATAGCCCTATATAATGTCAACTATAGCCCTTGTGTATAGGTTAACATTCCAGGCAGTATTCAGCATCAGCCCGCTGGAGCTACCTGGTTTTGTTATGAATAGCCTAGAGGCCTCACCTACACACAACAGGCATATCAAATGTTCTAATCATTTTACAAATTGGAGGATTATACAATGAAAAACAAATTTACGACAACTGAGCTGGTCATGATGGCAATGTTTACCGCTATCCTGTGTGTCTCTGCATATCTTAGCATACCTACACCGCTTCCGAATGCAGCGCACATCACACTGCTCAACTTCATGATCATCCTGATTGCCCTTGTATTTGAGCTCAGGGATTCTACTATAATAATCGCGCTGTGGATGATCCTTGGTGCTATAGGAGTTCCTGTATTTATCGGAGGCGGTTCAGGACTTGGATATCTATTTGGAGTATTTGGCGGATATACATTCTCTTTCATCATCGCTTCCATAATTATCGGACTCATAAAGGGAAAGAAATACAACAGGATCAAGTACACTGCATTTGCCATTCTCGGCGCAGTGATAATAGATGTGATCGGAATGATCTGGTGGAAGTTTAACGGAAACCTCACATGGAAGGTAGCTTTCATCTCTGGCTTCGTTGCATTTATCCCACTTGACCTCGTCAAGGCTGTCGTAGCAGCCCAGCTTGTACCTCTGTTCAAGAGACTTCTTCCAGACAGATCGGAATACAGCGAACAGTCAACCACCCAGAATTAAGCACAAATAATATGACCCGCTGGTTATCACCCTTAGATATGAATAATATCTAACAGTGATAATTTGCGGGTTTTCTTTTATTTTTGTCTAGTAAATATATTTACTAGAATCCAAAGCGTCACCCCGTCATATGCTATCATTTTTTTCGGGTGATTGCATGAATTATACATATTTTGACGATGATAAAAAGTACATACAGCGCATACGCGGACTGCGGGAGGACCACGATTATTCACAGAAGTATGTTGCCGATTATCTCTGTACCTCTCAGACTATGTACGCCCGCTACGAACGGGATGCAAGCGCCATGCCCATACGCCATCTGATATATCTCGCTAAATTATATAATGTATCTACCGATTATATTCTTGGGCTCACTGATATGCCATCTTCATACAATGAACTTGCGTCAGCGGAAACTGCAGTCTCCCAGAAAAGCTGTTCCGACAGCAGATACAGTATACGCTGGAAGACCTCAGATAATCCATCACATAAAGCTTCAGATAAATCGTCAAATAAAAGTTTGGATAAAAAGTTAACTAAAAATCCAGATAAAACCTCCAGGTAATAGTTCTGACACATCACGACTGTGCCACGCATTTTACCACTATTAGTTTATCTCCTTTCTGTATATTGTCATTTTCCAGATCATTCATCTTTCTAATAGAGTCCAGACTGGAATAATATTCCTTCGCAATGGACCAGATACTGTCCCCATCTTTGACAACGTATCCCACTATCCCCGGCGATGCAGCCTTTTTCTTCATATCGACAGGGGATATCGTCATATCATCTATAAATTCAATTTCTTTCCTGGTGAATATAGTCATCCCCATATCTACTATAGACTTGATCTCCACCTCATCATTGCCCGGCAGGGACGCCGATATCTGACTCAGTGCGGGCGTTATTCTGATGGAATCCTGCGATCTCAGCGGAACTGTCTCGAGCCGGTATGTGAACGGCGCCGCAATCTCCATCTGGCATAGCGGTCTGCTATCATCCGAGGAAACATACATAACCGCAGCCTTCACGGCCCCCTCAACTATCACTGCGTCATCCGATGGTCTCACCTCGTCTATATCCACATTTCCCGTGATATTAACGACCTGGAGGATCGGCGGCTGGCTGCTCTTGATCTTCTCCTTTTTTACGACCTTGGTCTTTGCGTTATTTCTCATGAGTAGATTCTCATAGCTGAAGCTGGACCTCACCGGCTCCACATCGGCCGAATAGGAAAACATATCGCGAAGCAGCTCTGTCTCCACATCCTCATACACTTTCACATCGACATTGAGACTGCTCTCCACCTGAAGTATCCTGTCCTCGCCATGGTCATCAGCCCTCACCGACACGGTTCCGCGCCCCACTGATATTATGTCATCAAGCACCATGTCTTCATTTATGCCATCGCAGCTTATCGTGTCCTGGAACTCTCTGGAGGCATTTACATACTGGACAGGAGCAAGTTCATCCTCAGGCTTATATATGACAAATATATCCATTCTGCCACTTATATGTACGCCCATATCCGTAGCCCGGCTCTCCATCTCGGCAAATGTCACCTGATCCCAAAGGATCTGACCTATATCCGGCTTGCTGGCAGGAATCTCAACATCTTCCTTGATCTTCACAATATCCTTTGACGATGCCACTACATTTGTAAAACACACCTTCTCCGTCATACACTCGATACCTGAACCATTTGCGATTCCAGTAGCGCCCTCCGCAGTGATCTGCTGGCACGCCCACAGTTTTACCTGAACCAGCCCCCTGACCTCATACTTGCGGGAATTTATCACCGTAACGTACAGATCTTCAAGGCTGCTCTGCACCGACACCTTATCCCCAGGCACAAGTCCATCAGCATTAATGACCTCCTCAAATGGTATCTCGCCCTCATGATTCTCAAACGTGCTTCCATCCGCATCCGTCTGGTACAGAATAGCATAGCTCACGTTTCCAGATATCCTGACTCTTCCGTCAAGTACCTCCGTCTCATCAAGAGTGATCTGCCCCTTGCTGGCTATAAATCTATCTATATCGCCCTTTGCATCCGGCACATTAAAATCTTCATCCACTGTGAACTCCATATATTTTGCAGCTTTAAGATTGGTTGTTGTGATCCTGTTCTTCGTTAGCTCCATATTTTTACCACTCCTTATATTTGTTCAGGTTATTTATTTGAATACCACCGGCAGATCCATCTTCATTATCCTTATTACAGTATATGGAAATGACACTCCATCCCCGCGTACCCCATCTGACGGCGTGGCTGTCTGCCTGAGCAGAGTCTTGACGTAAATGGCATTATCATCCTTGTACATCTCTTCAAGTTCCACGCCAACGTCATCCCTCTCCTGCATGCCCGCAGCGACTACGATATATGTATATGTATTATTGGAATACACCATGTTGAACGGTTTTTCTTTCTTCCTCTCTATTATTGCAGACAACTCCTCCGGCAGCATAGTGTCATCGCACACGTCATATACAAGTTTTTCCCCACTGTCCGATATGTCAAATCTGCCGCAGCCGGCACACAGCTCACAAACTACAAATGCCATAGCAAGGATCAGCATCACCCTTCCGCAGACCCAGCCATATCTATACGCTTTCTCACCTTCCATGCGCTTCACCTCCGATATTATATATATGCCAGCAAACAGATATTTATGCTCGTGTTTATATCCTCCTTTTTCCGCAGGATGCTGCATGGTATGAAATTTGCATGAAATTAGCAGACGCAAAAACAGGCTCCCCTGTTAAATCCGAAAACACAAAAACAGGCTATCTATGCTGATTTACCCTATCCGCCAGGTATCCGGCAAATAAGGCAAATCAACAGAGATAGCCTGTTCCGCATCAATTTATTAAATATCGATGATTTATTTATACTGTGACTTTTTACTCAGTAATATTCTCTGACTCCTCAGTTTCCCCCTCTGGAGAAACCTCGATTCCAAGCTCAGCGAGCTGCTTGTCATCCACACGGTCAGGCGCATTTGTCATTGGACATGATGCATCCTTTACCTTAGGGAATGCGATAACGTCACGGATAGAATCCTGCTTTGCCATGAGCATGACCAGACGATCAAGACCATAGGCAAGTCCTGCGTGAGGTGGTACTCCATACTTGAACGCATCCAGAAGGAATCCAAATCTCTCATGCGCCTGAGCCTTCGTGAAGCCAAGACACTCAAACATCTTCTCCTGTACATCGTTCTGATGGATTCTCACCGAACCACCACCGATCTCATTACCATTTAACACGATATCATATGCCTTTGCACGAACTCTGCCCGGATCAGAATCGATGTACTGAAGATCCTCCTCCATAGGCATTGTGAACGGATGGTGCATAGCTGTAAATCTGTTCTCCTCATCAGACCACTCAAGGAGTGGGAACTCTGTGATCCACACGAATCTGAACTCATTCTTGTCAACAAGTCCCATGAGCTCTGCCAGATGGCATCTGAGTGCTCCGAGGACTGTCCATACAACCTTCTTCTTGTCTGCTGCAAAGAGGAGAAGGTCGCCCGGCTTTCCTTCCATTGCATTTACAAGGGCTGACATCTGTTCATCTGTCATAAACTTTGCAAATGATGACTTGTAGCTGCCATCCTCGTTGATAACTATATATGCAAGTCCCTTTGCACCGTATGTCTTTGCATACTCGATAAGGGCATCTATCTTCTTTCTAGGCATGCTGCCCTGGCCTTCAGCATTGATACCACGTACCGTACCGCCATTTTCAAGAGCACCTGTAAACACGCCAAATCCGCAGTCTTTAACTATGTCGCTCACATCCTTAAGCTCAAGTCCGAATCTGAGGTCCGGCTTATCTGAACCAAATCTGTCCATAGCCTCCTGCCATGTCATTCTCTGGATAGGAAGCTGAATGTCAAGATCAAGCACCTCCTTGAAAAGTTTTGCAAGAAGACGCTCATTTACATCTATTACATCCTCAACATCGACAAATGAAAGCTCCATATCCATCTGCGTAAACTCAGGCTGTCTGTCCGCACGAAGATCCTCGTCACGGAAGCATCTGGCTATCTGGAAATATCTGTCATATCCTGAACACATGAGGAGCTGCTTGAATAACTGTGGTGACTGTGGCAGGGCGTAGAATGAACCCGGATGCACACGGCTAGGCACAAGGTAATCTCTGGCCCCCTCCGGTGTTGACTTTGTCAGCATAGGGGTCTCTATCTCAAGGAATCCCTCATCTGCCATAAACTGTCTGGCAATGCCCGCAACCTTGCTCTTCATCATAAGATTTCTCTGAAGATCAGGACGTCTAAGATCCAGATATCTGTACTTAAGTCTCAGTTCTTCCTTAGTCTTACTGTTCTCCTCGATAGGGAATGGAGGTGTCTCTGCCTCTGACAGGATACGAAGGCTTGTCGCAACAACCTCTATATCTCCTGTGGCGAGATTCTCATTCACCGCACCGGCACGCTTGCAAACTGTTCCCTCTATGGCAACAACAAACTCTGAACGGAGCTTTCCTGCCTTATCAAAACATTCTGTTCCGCACTGTGCCTCCTCGAAGATAACCTGTAAAATTCCACTTCTATCTCGAAGGTCGACAAATATTATTCCACCTTTATTTCTACTCTTGGCAACCCAGCCCATAACCGTAACTTTCTCTCCGATATTTGTGCTGTTTACCTCTGTACATCTGTGGCTTCTCTTAAGCCCCTGCATAGATTCTGCCATCTTTTGCTGTTCCTCCTATTAAAAAACTTCTTTATGTCACTATACACTTTTTTCACTTTTCGTCAAGACCTGGTATGCTTCCATGGAGCACATAGTCTATACGTTCTATCACATCCGACGTGTTTATCATGCGTTGGAATGCTAGAAACACCTTCATATCAAAATGTCTGACCTCGTCTATGACCATCCCAAACGCCGTATCCGCGTCAAATGCCCTGCGGTATGGTCTGTCACTCACAAGAGCGCTGAACACATCACATACCCTTATTATGCGGGCTCCTATGGGTATCTCATCCCCGCGCATCCTGTATGGATAACCCGAGCCGTCATAATTCTCATGGTGATAGTGGACCATGTCTACTATATCCTGATCATAGCCCTCTCTGCTCAGTATATCAGCGCCGAGCTTTGCATGAAGGCGCACATACTGCATCTCCTCTATCTTCATGGTGTTTCTCCTGCGTCCGTATATATACGGACTGATCTGGAGCTTGCCCACATCGTGGAGCATTCCCGCCACAGCCACCTTGTGGATAAATGCGTCGTCCATTCCAAGCTCACTTGCCAGCTCAGACGACAGGATACTGACGCACATGCCATGCCTAACCGCATCATTCATATCCACAGAGTAACAGTCCTCCAGGTTCTTCTCCGTTACCACTTCTGCTAATCCCATATAAATCCCGCCTTTTTCCTTGCTATCATCTCATCTATACGCGATATATAATCATCAACACTCTTGCAATTCTCTATCCTGTCTATGCGGGTTCCCTCTGTGACGCCATCATGTCCGGGTCTCACCACAAGCTTTGAGGAACTTCCTGCGCCGAGTCCCACTATATCAGTTCTCTCTTCCATGATGAGTATATTATAGAGACATTCTAGACCTTCTTTTGAATATCCCACATTTTCAAGATTACCTGTCATGTTCTTCTGTCTATAGAGATAATACGGACTGAGCCCCATGTCATCAGCTGCCCTCGTCACCGCATCAAGCTGGCTCTCTATGTCGTTCTTCAAAAGATCCTTATATCTGTCCATCTCTATATTCAATGTCGCAGCTCTCTTTACTGCCAGTGTATGCACCGTCAGGCTCTCTGGTGCAAGCTCCCTTATCTGTCTCAGGGTGTTCTCAACCGCATCTGTATCCTCCCCCGGAAGACCCACTATGAGATCCATATTGATATTGTCAAATCCAGCTCTTCTCGCCATCTCCATAGCTTCTCTGGTCTGATCAGGAGTGTGTGCCCTTCCTATGGTCCTGAGTGTCTGCTCATTCATGGTCTGCGGATTGATGCTTATCCTCGTCACACCATGTTTCTTCATCACCGCCAGCTTGTCATAGGTGGTGCTGTCCGGCCTTCCTGCCTCTATCGTAAACTCCCTGACATAACTAAGGTCAAATGCCCTCTCGATCATGCCGCAGAGTCTGTCCATATTCTCCGCCGATATGGATGAAGGGGTTCCCCCTCCTATATATATGGATATGAGCTTCTTCCTGCTATAGGCTTCTGCAACATACTCCATCTCCTTCTCAAGAGCATCTAGATAAGCCTCCACCTTGTCCTTATACACAGCTATGGGATATGAGGTAAAAGAGCAGTACAGACATCTGGTAGGACAGAACGGTATGCCTATATACAGGCAGTACTCATCCTCCTCCGCCACGGAGTCTATGATCATCTTCTCTCTACCAGCCACGTCAAATGCAAGCTCAGCCTTTGCCCTGGATGTTCCATAAACATTGATGTAATTCGAGATAACAGACTCCCTGTCCTCACCATCTTCTATCTGGGCTACAGCGATCTTTGTCGGCCTTATTCCGGTGAGCGACCCCCACGGAAGTGTCCTTCCCGTATAAGCCGAAAGCATCTCATATATGGCAAGCTTGAGCGGATTTCTGACAACAGCCTTATCTCTGCTGTCACCGTCTATATCCACTCTGTTGCTGCACACGGGCGCCTCGTCCGGCTTTTCTCCTGAAATAACGGCGTCTATGACCGCTTCTGCAAGTTCTGCTTTGCCGTCATCCTCCAAAGTCCCGGCATACATCTTTATCTCTATAGATTGTTCCCGGATATCCGCCGCAAACACCTTATCCACTTCTCTCTTAAGCTCTGGTTTCTTCTCAAATATCTCAGGTACGATGATCCTCTCACCGCCGTAAAATGCCTGAAGGCTCACTCTGAAATCATTGTTATAATCTTCAATATTCTGAATCAGTAAAATCATTCTATCTAAATCCCACACCTGTCTCACTCATATAGTATAACGGAGGCTTTACACCCCCGTTATGCTAAAAGAATGGATTCATCTTTTTCTCTTTTCCAATCTGTGTCTTGTCACCGTGTCCCGGATATACTACCGTGTCATCCGGCAGGACAAACAGCTTCTCGCGTATGTTCTCAAGCAGGGCATGTTCATCCCCCGTTGGGAAATCTGATCTTCCAACACTGTATTTGAACAGTGTATCACCTGAGAACAGTATATGCTGTTCATCAAAATAATAACACATTCCGCCCTTGGTATGCCCCGGAACACTTATACATCTCATCTCCGTGCCAAGTATCTTCTTCACATCGCCCTCGGTCAGATAGTTGTCTGCCTTAGTCTCGACCACTTTGCCAAACACCGCCGTCATCATAGCAGAGAGATTCACCTTGCTGCTGCCAAGGACTTCTTCCTCATCCTCCGATGCGTAAGTCGGAGCACCGGTGAGTTCCCTGATCTCGTCCATTGCAGCCATGTGGTCTATATGTCCATGCGTGAGATATATTCCGACGCACTTCAGTTTTCTCTCGTCCAGTCTGCCCTTGATAAATGCCGCATTCCATGAGGGATCGATAACTATCGCCTCGCCCGTGTCTGCATTTGACACGATGTAGCAGTTGGTCTGAAATCCCCCCAGTTCATATGCGTCTATGTTTAACTCTGCCATAAATCCTCCGTTCATGCGTTTACTTGAAAAAACTGCATTTTATTAAATGCTTATTTGAAACGTTCTGTCTTTATAAGTTTTCCGGACGCATTGTACGTTCTGATTCCATATGAAAAACCATTTTTGTTGTACAGATACATCTCGTATTTATTCAGTCTGCCTCTGGAAGTATAGTATCTCACCTGAGATATCTGTCTGTCCACAGCACCGTACTCATACTCCTCTATCCCTGTGACCTTTCCCAGTCTGTTCTTGTATGTGTATCTGACGCCTTCATTTGTCACCGGCATCCTGGATGGATTCACATATCTCTTTCCGCCATACACATAATATGAGCTTACCCAGAACACTCTCTTGTATCCCTTTCTTGTCGTTCTGCCAAGATTCAGGACAGACGATCTCGTATATCCGAGTACCTTTGATTTTTTAACATTTTCCTGGGAAATTTCCCGGACATCCTGATAATATATCACATATCCTGTACTTCCCTTGGCTTTTGTCAGTTCAAGTTTATATCCGTGTATGTACATATATGGTGCATCCGTGCCAGCCATCTCATACATACCGCGCCTATTCTTCTTGAGCACATAATTCTCATAGCACATGGACTCCGGTACAGACTTGGGCACAGTCGCCGTCCTGAGTCCGGCTGAATATACACCGTAATACCGCTGTCCCTTGTACTTCATATATGCTCTTACCTTGTATGTGTATCCCTTTGCGGACGTCTTGTTTGTATCTTTGTACACGAGCCCAGCCGTCTCTGTCAGCATTGACCACTTTCCTGATGCACGGTTGTATCTGTACACCTGATAACCATCAGCCCCTGTGACCTTATTCCACTTTATATATGTGTTTGAAGTGCTTCTAGCTCCAAGCTCTGAGAGCTTCGGACTACCCGGAAGAGTCTTTGAAGTTATCGTGGCAAGAGGCGTGACTGCCACGATCCTGCCCTGATCAGCCGAGTATCCTCTCACTGCTATCTTGTATTCATTTCCCGATTTTGCAAGTCCGCGTACCTGATAAGCACCTGTCTGTGTACGTCCCTTTTCTTTATATGCCTTTTTCGCCACATCATATACATATATGCGATATGTATCCACCCCGGCAATCGTCTTCCACTTTAGCTGTATAGATGAAGCACTCTTTGGAACCGCGTTGAGTCCGCTTATGCTGACGGCATCTGTGTCCGTAGCTGTATTCGTCTGAGATGTACCGTTGGCTGCATCTACGTGGAGCTTCACAGCTCCCGGGCAGCTCATTATGCCAAGTATCATCGTCACTGCCAATACCAGCGAAACATATCTCTTCATGTAGCCTTTCATAGTATTTCCCTTCCTTCGATCGGACATTAGTCCTTTTATCAGCCGGTTGTTCTCTCTATATCAATGATACTGTCGACATTTCTGATCTTCGCAATGATAGTATTCAGCTGTTCCTTCGACTTTATTGCAAATGATATAGTGATCGTTGCCTTTCCCTGCTTGCTTGTACGGCTGTTTATGCTGTTGACATTGATATTCGCCTCGCTGAGTATCTTGGTAATGTCAAACAGGATTCCGTTCCTGTCATCAGCATATATATTTATCTCTGTCATGTATGTGCCTTCTGCCACGGCATCGTCCTTCCACTCTGCCTCTATGACTCTGGCCCTGTCAGCCTCGCTCATGCATAACACGTTTACACAGTCTGTTCTGTGGATGGACACTCCTCTTCCCCTGGTTATGAAACCAACTATCTCGTCACCCGGAACAGGTGAACAACACTTTGAGAATCTGACTGCCACATCATCTATACCGTTGACAATGATTCCACCCTTGCCAACATGGTTGCCGTGGTTCTTCTTCACTGAGAATTCGTCAAGAACTTCCTCGTTGGTGGCTGTCTGCTGCCTGTGATCCTTGTTGTATTCATCTATGAGACGGTTTACTATCTGTCCTTCCTTTATTCCGCCGTGCCCCACCGCCGCAACGATGGAATCCCAGTCCTGGAAGTTATACTTCTTGTATATCTTCTCCTGATATTCAGGCTTTGAGTACATGAAATAATCGATTCCCTTGGACTTGCAGTAGCTGAGGATCAGCTCCTTGCCTCGGCTGATGTTCTCATCCTTGAACTGGTGCTTGAACCACTGGTTGATCTTGGTCTTCGCCTGGGTGCTCTTGACGATGTTCAGCCAGTCACGGCTAGGACCTGTGGAGTTCTGCGATGTTATGATCTCCACTCTGTCACCGTTGTTCAGCTTCGTGTCGATAGGCACCTGACGGCCATTTATCCTGGCTCCCACCATCTTGTTGCCGACCGCCGTATGGATCGCATACGCAAAGTCGATAGGTGTGGAACCGCTCGGCAGATTCTTAACATCGCCCGCAGGGGTGAAACAGTATACCTGCTCTGCGAAGAGGTCGAGATCCGTCTTGACGAAACTCATGAACTCCTTGTTATCATCGGTATCCCTCTGCCACTCCAGGATCTGGCGGAGCCATGAGAGCTTCTCCTCCTCCTTCTGCATGACCGTACCAGTTATGTTCTCCTTGTACTTCCAGTGTGCAGCAATACCATACTCAGCAGTTCTGTGCATCTCGTATGTTCTTATCTGTATCTCAAACGGCTGTCCCTCCGGTCCTATCAGTGTAGTGTGGAGTGACTGGTACATATTAGACTTCGGCATGGCTATATAATCCTTGAAACGTCCCGGTATAGGCTTGTACATCTCATGGATAATACCAAGTGCCGAATAACAGTCACGGACAGTATTCACCTTTATACGGACCGCGAATATGTCATATATCTGATCCAGAGTCTTGTTCTGGTTCTTCATCTTCTTATATATACTAAAGAAATGCTTTACTCTTCCATCAATCTCAGCCTCAAGACCGGCATTGTCGATGTGTTTCTTGACATCCTCAACCACCCTCTTGATGTACGCATCTCTCTCCGTCAGCTTCTCATCAATCTGTGCCTTGAGGTCATTGTACACCTCCGGCATGAGGTACATCATTGACAGATCATCTAGCTCGACCTTGATCTTGCTGATACCAAGTCTGTGTGCTATAGGCGCATAGATATCCATGGTCTCCCTTGCCTTCTCTATCTGCTTCTCTGGAGACTGGTACTGCAACGTCCTGAGGTTGTGAAGTCTGTCGGCAAGTTTTATCAGTATAACTCTGATATCCTTCGCCATCGACAGGAACATCTTTCGCAGATTCTCTGCCTGAACCTCTATCTTGTCCGTCGTCATCTTGAGCTGTGTCAGCTTTGTTACACCGTCCACAAGAAAAGCTACCTCCTCGGAGAACTCAGAGGCTATCTCCTCGGATGTCATGACCGTATCCTCCACAACATCATGGAGTATTCCGGCAACTATGGTCTCCTTGTCCAGCTCAAGCTCCGCCAGTATGATCGCCACGTTAAGCGGATGCATGATATAAGGCTCTCCAGACTTTCTGAGCTGTCCCTTGTGGGCTGCGTCAGCGACCTTGTACGCCTTCTCTATCATGGTTATATCAGCCGATGGGTGATATGTGAGGATCCTTGTTATGAGCTCCTTGTAAAGGTCCTCCGGAGGAGTAAAGTCGGCAGGTGTCGACAGATCTATCTCCCTCTTTGCGCGCGTCTGCTTGTTATTCTGCTCATCGATCTTCATAAGCTGATTCTGCGGAGCAGCCTTTCCTGCGGCAAGTGCCTTCTCTATAGCTGCTATACCCTCCTTCGTAGCTTGCTCCGTCGTGATCACGCCGGCTTCGGCTGCCTTCTTAGTCTCTTCTGCCACTATATTGTCCTGTATATTATCCAATGTCTCACTCATACGATCACCACGCTTCCTATATTTGTTATTCTGTCACGATCATTCTCCCTCAAACTTCACAACTGAAGCTACATCGTACTTGGACAGTCTCTCCCTACCCTTCAGATCAGAAAGTTCTATGAGGAACACCATCTTTACAACTATTCCGCCAAGGCTCTCTATAAGCTTCGCAGCCGCTTCGATCGTTCCTCCTGTCGCGATGAGATCATCCACGAGCACGACCTTCTCACCCGGCTTTATTGAATCCTTGTGTATCTCTATGGTGGCCTGTCCATACTCGAGATCATAGGACATCTCCACAGTCTCCCTTGGAAGCTTTCCCTTCTTTCTCACAAGTACAAGTCCTTTTCCATTCTTGTATGCCAGGGGAGCGCCAAATATGAATCCTCTAGACTCAGCTCCTGCTATGACATCGTAATCAACACCCTCCAGAAGTTTATCCATCTCATCAATGGCAAGTTTCATACCTTCAGGATCCTCTGTGACACTCGTCACATCTCTGAATATAATTCCCGGCTTTGGAAAATCCGGAATGCTCTTGATATACTTTTCTACCTCGCTCATTTTATCCTCCCGTTTCTAATCACATTTGTCATATCTCTCCAGCCTTATCTGGACATTTCTTGTATTGCGAAACTCATTTATCTCTGGATAATATACCATATCAATTACCACTTTGTTCGGCCGGCCATTTAACATTTTATCACATTCGTCCGCACCAAACCACTGTTTTATATTATTAACAAACTCATCCGGATCAAAATATATCGCTTCCATGTATTGGTTTTCCCCAATATCAAGCACAAGTTTCAATAAATTTCTATTTTTGCCCAAAATTGACGCTTTTCTCACGGGAACATTCGCCTGTCCAAACAGCGCTTTCCTGTTCCCCTTGCCATATGGTTCGAGCAGGTAAAGCTGTTCGGTTATCCGCATGCTCTGCTTTGCAAGGTACTGTAGTGGCATCCCGACATCTATCCTTACCTTCGGAGTTATGTCCTCATCCGTGAGCGCACATTGTTCGTTGAGCACCCGTCTCAGCTCACCCAGTCTGCTGCTCTCTATGGAAAATCCTGCCGCCATGGCATGCCCGCCAAATTCCCTAAAGTATGACTTCACCCGGCTCAGATGTTCATACATATTATAACTCTCTATGGACCTTCCCGATCCCTTGAGTATCCCCGCATGTTCACTATCCGTAAATATCATGACAGGTCTGCTGTATGCCTCCTTCAGCTTACTCGCTATTATCCCCACCACGCTCTCATGCACATCCGGAATGTATGCAACTATAACGCGGTCGGCAAGAGTCGCCGTATCGCCAATTTTCCCCGCTATCGTCGCATCCTCAAGCATTTTGGTTATGAGCTTTACACCATTTTCAGTCATGGACTTTCTGTCATTGTTGATCTGTATAAGCTCCGCCGCTTTTGTCTCCGCCTTTGCGGCATTCTTTTCCAGCAGGAACTCCAGACTCGTCCTGGCATCCCCGAGGCGCCCTGCGGCATTGATACATGGGCCAATGAGGAATCCCAGATCGTACGTGGTTATCTTTTTTTCATTTTTTCCGCTGAGCCGCATGAGAGCATTAAGTCCCGGATTCCGGCTATCCTTCAGGCTCTCAAGGGCATATTTGACAAATATCCTGTTCTCATCAACGAGATCCATCATATCGCAGTTTGTTGCCAGTCCCAGGACCTCGAAGAATTCCTGTATCTCTCGCTCATCTATGCCACAAAGCCTGTACAGATACTGTATGAACTTGCAGGCTACGCCGGCACCACATAGCCCCTTGAACGGATACTGGCAGTCAACCCTCTGGTTGTCAATGACTGCATCTGCAGGTGGGAGGGTATATGTCTTCATTCCATCCCCGTTCTCCTGATACGGAACCTGGTGATGATCCGTGACAATGACCGTCATCCCAATGGTTTTCGCGTATTTTATCTGTTCAAATGCCGCTATGCCGTTATCGCAGGTGATTATAGTGTCAACACCGTCCGCTTTCGCAGCATCTATAAGCCTGTTCTTTATTCCATATCCATCATGTATGCGGTGAGGGATATCATAATCCACGATCTCGCACTCTTCCGGCCTGGCACCATGGATCTGTGCCCAAACCTTCCTGAGTCCGAGCAGAAGGATATAATTCGATGTCACTCCATCCACATCGTAATCCGATATGATACGGATCCTGCTGCCATTCTCTAGCTTGTCCATCACTATCCGGCATCCCTCCGGCAGATCTTTCATCAGGCCTGGATCATGGAGAAGGTCTGCCCCACCGTTCAGATACATATTTATATTGTCGTCACCGCATATCCCTCTGTTGGTTATGACTCTTGCCACCACCGGATCTATGCCAAATTTCCTGCCTATCTCTGCAAAATCGGCTCTTTTGCTCATTATCGTCCATTTAGGTCTCATAACATATCTGTCTATTATCTGCTGTTCTTCAGGGGACCTCATCATTTCCTATTCCTCACGTTCTATATTTCTCTGACCATTTTATCAAACCATCCACTCTATTACAACTTTACTTTGTCCTCAATTCACGCCATTTCGACTATAAATACATCCATTTTGACTATTATTTACATTGATTATTTTTGTATAAATGTTATAATAGTATCAGTATTTTAATATTACTTTTGTGCAATATGCACTTATAAATTGGCGGTTACGCCACACCTAAGGAATATACGGCCACAAGATCCCATCATCGGGGTGCCGCTATATTTTTCAAAGAAGGAGGAGATAATTTTATGGCAAACAGATTTGTACTTAACGAGACCTCATACCACGGTGCAGGTGCAATCGCTGAGATTGCCACAGAGGCTATTGGAAGAGGGTTCGCAAAAGCACTTGTATGCTCTGACCCGGATCTTATCAAATTTGGTGTCACAAAGAAGGTCACAGACGTTCTCGACGGTGCCGGTCTTGCATACGAGATCTACTCAAACATCAAGCCAAACCCAACAATAGAGAATGTTCAGCAGGGCGTGGAGGCTTTCAAGGCAGCCAGTGCTGACTACATTATCGCAATAGGTGGCGGTTCTTCCATGGACACAGCTAAGGGTATCGGAATAGTTATTGCCAACCCTGAATTCGCAGATATCAGAAGTCTTGAGGGTGTTGCACCTACCAAGAACAAATCCATACCTATATTTGCAGTACCAACCACCGCAGGAACAGCGGCTGAGGTAACGATCAACTACGTTATTACCGATGTAGAGAAGAACCGCAAAATGGTATGTGTTGATCCTAAGGATATTCCTGTTGTTGCATTTGTGGATCCTGAGATGATGAGTTCTATGCCAAAGGGACTTACAGCTGCCACAGGTATGGATGCTCTGACTCACGCCATAGAGGGATATATCACAGCCGCTGCATGGGAGCTGTCCGACATGTTCCATCTGAAAGCAATCGAGATCATCAGCCGCTCTCTTCGCGGCGCAGTCGCAAACACCCCTGAAGGACGTGCAGATATGGCACTCGGTCAGTATGTTGCAGGCATGGGATTCTCAAACGTCGGACTTGGAATCGTTCACTCAATGGCACATCCACTCGGTGCACTGTATGATACACCTCACGGTGTTGCCAACGCGATCATCCTGCCTACTGTAATGGAATACAATGCAGAAGCAACAGGAGAAAAGTATCGTGAGATAGCAAGAGCCATGGGCGTTAAGGGCGTAGACGACATGACCCAGGAAGAATACAGAAAAGCTGCAGTTGACGCAGTACGCCAGTTGTCCATCGATGTAGGCATTCCTACAGACCTTAAAGACATTGTAAAGCCAGAGGATATTCCATTCCTGGCACAGTCAGCCTACGATGACGCATGTCGTCCGGGCAATCCAAAAGAGACTAGCGTGGAGGATATCACCAAGCTCTACGAGTCATTGATCTAACTGACCCATTAGATCAAAATATGTCAGGCCTTTGCCGGGACTTACATATTATATATGGGACCTCACCAGTCCCCTTAAAACCCTAAAAACTAACTAAAAGAACTCCTGTTACAGAGATTTTGCTCTCTGATATGTACCCTCTTTACTGGACAACCAGTAAGGAGGGTATTTTTATGCGTT